>OLQA01000006.1_pt1 | contig 208571 bp, 163 predicted proteins | sample 1673151 | NCBI WGS metagenome assembly OLQA01 (sample SAMEA3136760, study PRJEB25190) | human gut metagenome | biome: human gut; feature: human-associated habitat; material: faeces | place: Austria | collected 2013
CTCGCTCGGGTCAATCTCGACATAGTTCCAGAATTTCTCCCAGCCCATGCAGTTGCGAGAAGTGTCCTTGTACTTGTTGATGGTACCCTTGGGCACATAGACAACGGGGGTGTTTAAGCCATCGGGGAAATCAAAGCCAGAAAAGACACCGCCGTCCGTAGGATCGCACACGGGGGGCTCTATGGCGGCGCAATAGATTCTCTTGATATTCTTCCAATACGAACAACTATTTTTACCCAACGATTTCATGGATGCAGGAAAAACGATCTGCTCCAATGCCTCCAACTCGGAAAACGCTTCCTCTCCAAGTGACTGCATCCCCAAAGGAAGTTCCACGTCCTTCAATGATATGCACAGGCTGAATGCTTTTTCTCCAATATGCTTTAGAGTATGTGGGAAATTAACCTCTCGCAGTCTAAAACAATCAACGGCAAAATGGTCAGGAATCTCTGTCATGCCTTCTGGCAAATGCATCTTCTCAAGGTTTCTGTTGAATCCGAATTGCCATCCCTCATTAAACTCATGGCAAGAACTTGGAATCGAGACCTCCCGCAGGTCGCAGTCCCAAAACGCTAGCGACCCAAGAGCCTCAAGTCCCTCTGGCAAATTGATAGAAGTGATGGGGCATCCGTAAAAAGCCCACTCGCCAATTTTTTTTATTGTTGAGGGAAGAGTCACCTGAGCTTTTAATTTGCGGCAAAAGGCAAAAGCATATTGGTTGATTTCTTCTACGCCTTCGGGAATGACCAACTGATTCATTTCCAATTTGGTGGCATTGAAAGCAAAGTCTCCTATATAGCGGAGAGTGGACGGGAAGTTCACCTGCCTTAAGGCTGAAGCTTGATAGAAAGCTCCTTCTCCGATTTTCTCCAAACCTTCCGGAAGAATAATCTTTCTCAAACCGATATAATAAAAGATTTCGTGAGAGGATCCCTCGTATTGTTCGTTTTCGTGAAAAAACGCAGTGTCTGGCACAGCATTGTTTTCCAAGACCGCATTCTTCAAGTTGATGACAGAAAGATAACCGTAGAGAGAAGCATCCCACATGGCATGGAAATCTTTGTCATTGACATTACCTTTGACAACTAATGAGTCTATACTGCGAAGCTGGTCGCCCAACATCTCTGCCAACTCGCCACCACGGGTCGTCGTCACCTCCTTCCACGTGAAATCATGGTTCTCATCTGGGGCCCTCTTGGATAGGAACTGGCAGCTCTGATGATCCTTGCCGTCAAGCGTCAGGGACAATGGAGCCTCACCATTCACAGACACGTTGTTTCCCTTCTGGACTGAGACTGTCCCGACAGTCCCGTCCGCTGCGTTTGCCGACAGGGCAAACAAGACGAAAAGTAAAGTGTTAAAACCTCTCATGATGCAACGTTTTTATATTGTTATTAATTCCATCTGCAAACTTACGAAATTTTCACCAAAGCACCAAATATTTTTAGCTTTATTTTGACCTATGCGCAGCATTACCCCCCCCCGAGCACGAATTTCACCGTTATCTATCTATATATCAATTAATTACACGGATTTTTACCCAAATATATTTTTTCGGCGAATGTGCGAAAAAAGCCAGCAGTTTGTTCGAAGTTTAGAGAGTGCGCAAAGGCCATTGGGAATATAAAGAGCGTCAGCCCCCTTAGTCCCAATGGCCTTATTGTATTTTTTTAATTAATGAATGAAGAGGTCAGCCTTTACTTTGCCACAAACTTCTTGCCGTTTTGGATATAGATATTACCCTTTTGCGGACGCTCCACCTTCCTGCCCATCAGGTCATAGACGCTGTTGTCCTTGCTTTGTGTCTCCACAATAGCAGGGGAATCGATGGCCGTCGTGGGGAACTCGCTCGGGTCAATCTCGACATAGTTCCAGAATTTCTCCCAGCCCATGCAGTTGCGAGAAGTGTCCTTGTACTTGTTGATGGTACCCTTGGGCACATAGACAACGGGGGTGTTTAAGCCATCGGGGAAATCAAAGCCAGAAAAGACACCGCCGTCCGTAGGATCGCACACAGGGGGCTCCGTGGCGGCGCAATAGATCTCCTTGATGTCCCTCCAGTGGACGCAACTCTTAGTGCCCAAAGATTTCATCGAGGCGGGGAAGACAATGCACTCCAAAGAGTCAAGATAGCCCAAGGCACCCTCTCCAAGAGACTGCATTCCCAAAGGAAACTCCAGGCGCTTCAATGACGTGCACTGTGCCAAGGCTCTCTTCCCGATATGCTTTACCGTGTGCGGAATATTGATCTCGCGCAGCATGATGTCATTGCAGACAAACCCATAAGGGATCTCCGTCATTCCCTCCGGCAAATGAATCTTCTCAAGATACCGGTTCATGGCAAAATTCTCGCCGACGTAATCGGTGCCAAAGTTCAGGCAGGAGTTAGGAATGGAGACTTCCTTTAGAGAAGTGTCCCAAAAAGCACGCCACCCAATGCTCTCAAGACCCTCGGGCAGATTGACCGAGGAAATCTTCGTGGTGGAGAAAGCCTCGTCGCCTATCTGCTTTATCGTGGAGGGCAGTATGACCTCGGAGAGTTTTCCGCAATGACAGAATGCGTTAGCACCGATTTTCTCGAAACCTTCGGGAAGCACCAAGGGGTTCATCCGTATTGGGGTATTATAGAAAGCATAGTCTCCCACGCTACGGAGCGAGGAGGGGAAGTTGAGTTCCCGCAGGGCAAGGGCCTGGTAAAAAGCACTATTGCCGATGCTCTCCACGTTTTCGGGCAGGATAATCCTCCTCAGATGTATATAATAAAACGTTTCCCCCTGGTGCTGCTCGCCGTCACGGTAGAAGGCATAGGCAGGCACGGCATTGTTCTCCAACTCGGCACCCTTCAGGTTGATGGCGGAGAGATAACCATAGAGAGACGAATGAAACAGGGTCTCAAAATCTGCGCTGTTGACAGGGCCATTGATCACCAGGGAGTCTATCTCCTCTTTTTGGTCGCCCAATATCTCTGCCAACTCGCCGCCACGGGTAGTCGTCACCTCCTTCCACGTGAACTCATGGTTCTCATCTGGGGCCCTCTTGGATAGGAACTGGCAGCTCTGATGATCCTTGCCGTCAAGCGTCAGGGACAATGGAGCCTCACCATTCACAGACACGTTGTTTCCCTTCTGGACTGAGACTGTCCCGACAGTCCCGTCCGCTGCGTTTGCCGACAGGGCAAACAAGACGAAAAGTAAAGTGTTGAATAATCTCATAATTATATATATTAGTTACTGGGGGCAAAGTTAGGTTTTTCCCACGATACCTCCAAATATCTGTGGTCTACATTTTCCTTTTTGCCTAAACAACCATAACAAGCTGAAATACAAAGCATTGCATGATTCACAAAAACAAGAGAAAGCCCCAAAATAGGTCTATCGGCCAAAAAAAAGTTATCCCACCCTTGGGGCTGCGGGGGCGATTTTTGCCATTTTTCAGGTAAAAATCGCCATCGTTTCATGTTTTTGTGCTTCCTCGTGATAGCTCTTGGGGTGCAGAGAGCGATTTGGGATGATAATGAGGCCCTCCTGAACCAAGCGTCATCATGGTTGAGCGATATAGTATGGGAGCTATCATCTTCCATTTTCCCCCATTTCATCGCATTTCTTCATTCTTTTCTTTTTAGGTTAAGCCCAAAAGGAGAAGGTGAGGCGGAGGCAATAGGTAGCAAAATGCTAAAAGTTGAACCGAGGGATTCTCTTTCCTCTCAGCCGAATGCTACCCATCGAACCTAAACCTGCATTTATCTGCCCGAATATCTATTAATTGAAAGGCTTTCCACCCGTTTTTTCGAAGGATGTACAGAAAAGCCAGCAGTTTGTTCGAAGTTTAGAGAATGTGCAAAGGCCACCGGGAATTTAAAGAGCGTCAGCCTCCTTAGTCCCAATGGCCTTATTGAGTTGTTTAATTAATTAATGAATGAAGAGGTCAGCCTTTTCCGACCCAACCTTTTCTTACCAATGGTAGCAAATAGTAGCTACGATGTCGAAGGCGTAGTACCGGCTCGTCAGTCTCGGATCATCGTATCTTTCGTCATGGTATTGGCCAAAGTTATGAATCCAGTCGTATGGTATCCTGTATTTACACTTGGTATCCAGCAGGCCGACGTGAGCCTGAACGCCAAACCGCCAGTTCTTGGTTTCGTAGTACAAGGCTGGCTGAAGGCCCAGGTCAAAGTTTCTGTATTCTTTCTCGCCATTGACCACGTTGTCTTCGGTTCTCCCACCATACTTTCCTCCTTTGGCTAGAAAGGAGACGACTGGGCCACATTCGGCGACGATGCCGTTTTTCCATTCTTTGTTGAAATGGTACTGGAGGAGCAATGGTAGGTCTATGTAGGTGGAGGAGCAGTTGCCCGCGAAGTAGCTGTCCTTGCCAAAACCTTTCAGACGCAAGGCCACACCCTGCGTGACAGCCCATCGGGGAGCGATGGTATAGCTGACGGCGTAGCCGATGCGCAGCGCGACCGTCTGCTTGTCTTCATCGTTGAGCTTGTTGGACAGGCCGATGCCCTGATAGAGGCTGTGGCGCCAGGTCTTCGTCTGGGCAGAGGCGGAAGCCGTCATGCTCAAAAGGAGGAAAGAGGCGAAGAAGCCCCGCAAGAATGACTTGATCATAAGCTATACGTTTTACCAATGATAATTAACGGTGGCAACCAGGCTCATGGCATGGTATTTGTTGTCGAAAAACGAGGCGTAGGGTCTATCGGGAAATTTGCGCTTGATGTCAAGGAACCCGACATGGGACTGCACGCCGAAGCGCCAATGTCCTGTCTCGTAATAGACGGCTGGGCGTATTCCCACGTCAAAGTGCTTGTACATCTTTTCCCCCTCATACGGGTTCCACGTATTCCAGTATTTGCCATCGTACGTGTTGCTGTGTGCAAGGAATGAGACCACGGGGCCACACTCGACAACCATCCCTTTGCGTTTGTCCCCGCCAAAATGATACTGGACAAGCAGTGGCACGTCGATGTAGGTCGAAGCGCAGTTGCCGGAGTTGCCATTATCCTTGCCCAACGCCTTGAAGCGAAGAGCTACCCCAGGCATTACCGACCAATGGGGCGTGATATAATAGTTGAGACCGTAGCCGACATGAAACGCCGTCTTTTGGTCGTCATTGTCTTCAAATTTATTTACTACTCCGACTCCCTCGTAGAGGTTGTGCTCCCATCGCTGCGGCTGGGCGGAGATGGAAGTGGAGATAACGGCAAGCAATAGCGTGCTTGTCGCCATACGGCAGAATGACCTGTTCATGACCTTATGAGTACATTGAATGTTAATAGTCGGACGCTACTTAGTATGCAGGTTGATATATCATGATTTTCTGAGGCCAGCCCTTGAATAAGATGTCTCGAACACCAACGACTATCTCCCGTTTGCCACCCGTGTTGTTGGGCGTCACGACCAAAGATATCTCATGTTTGTTTTCTTTCTTCAGCTCAAACCAACTGTTGTAAAAACGATCTGAATAAGAATGAACCTTACCATTTCCATAGACAAAGGTAGTGTCGTGGCTTTGTATGCTGTCATAAGAAACCGTGATTTTCCCATTGCTATCCACATGATTAATTGACGCCTCGCAATGGGTAAGGAAATAATCGTTGTTGTGTGTTTGCTTTATCAGAAATTTACCACCTTCAGCAGGCACATCGAAGATATTTGGAAAATCTACATACACTTTGTTCCCAAACTGCGTCTCCTCGTCGTCATGGCATGAGCCAAATGCGAATAAGCTGACAAGTAAGCAAAAAACAGAAACTTTGTTCATAATAATTGATTTCATATAAATGGTTTTAATTATAAAATTGCTGGTAATTCCTTTTGCAAACTTACGCAAAAGATTCAAACTTACCAAATTATTGATGTTTCATTTTGCTTCATAATATGTTAAACTATTTAACATATTACGTTTAAATCATAATTACCTTATAATCAGCTTTCTACAAAGGGTAAGCACGGCGTTTTATGCTTTTCAATATGATTTTTATCCTTCATGGATGAGCCACGATGAAACACGATGAAACATGATGAAACGCGATGAAATAGGCTAAAAGCCTCAAAAGGATGAAACAAGTCGTTTCATCCTTTGGGCCTTTCCTTGGTTTTTCGTACCTTTGCAGCATAAAAACAAATTGTTCACACTATGGGGAAGACCGCTTTTCGATACCTCTGCGCATTGCTTGCCATCCTGTTCGCCTCCTGTTCCAAGGAGGGTCCGTTGGACAAGATGGAGCACATCAAGATGGTAGGCAATGACCATCCCAAGCAAGCCCTCGCCATGCTCGACTCCCTCGAGCAAGAGGCGAGACGCGGAAGCGTGTATGCCCAAAAGAAATACGACCTGCTCCACATCCGTCTGAGCGACAAGGCCAACATCCTGCCCAAATCCGATGCCAAGATCAAAGAACTGGTGGAATATTTTGGGAAGAAGGGCAGCGACCAGGAGAAGCAAGAGGTCTATTACTATGCAGGCAGCGTCTATCGCGACCTGCAAGACTGTCCGCGCGCCTTGGAGTATTTCTACAAATCAACCGACTTCGCCATAGGACACCCAGACTGCGACTCCATCATGCTCCGCAACACCTACTCCAACCTGAATTTCCTGCAATATAGGGTGCAAAACTACAAGGAGGCTTTGGCGATGTCGAAGGAGGAGCTGAGAATCTCCAAGGAACTCGGCACGGAAGACGTTGTGGACCACATGCACGTGGGAGCAGCCTACAAGGCCACAGGCAACGCGAAGGAAGCCGTCAAGGAGTATGACAAAGCGTTTCATATCGCCGACACTACCAAGGACCAATCAGCGTACCAGGAGTCCTATATACGCCTGCTGATGGACTACTCGGGACTGGGAGAGATCAAGAAGGCACAGCGCTGCCGCCCCCTGATCAAGGAGGAGCTGAATCCCTACTTTTCCGTACTGAAGGACCAGGCCCTTGCCCACTACTACATGGCGTGTGGGAAAAGGGACTCCGCCATCATCTATAGCCAGCGCATCATCGACAACGGCAAGGACCAGAACAACATGTACGATGCCGCCAAGCAGCTGTTTCGACTGTACGAGGAGCAGGGAGATGTCGTCAACGCCCACCGCTACGCCGTGCTATACATGCAGCTGAGCGACACCCTCGACTTTGGCAGGCGCCAGGAGCAAGCCGCCACGCTCACCAACGCCTATAAGTACCACATGGACCAAAAGAAGGAAATGGAACTGAGGGACGAGAAGGAAATGTATGCCAGGACGCTCTTTGTCTCGATCTTTGTCTTCATGCTCCTGGGGGCTGGTGGCGCCATCGTCTTCATACACCGGAGAAACGTACACCTGCGGAAGATGCTGGAACTCTCGGAGCGGATAGAGCAGATGGCCCACAACGAACAGGAGCTGCGCAAGGAGATGGGTCGCAAGGAGGTGGAACTGCGCGAGTCGAAGGAGGACTTGGCGCTAACGAAGAGAGATCTGGTGAACACCCAGGCAGAGCTGGACAAGGCCAACGACAAACTGACTGTCCACGCTGCCACACTGCAGGAGACCGAAAAGATGCTGGCAGAGAAGATAAAGGAGGGAAAGATGTTCCTGCAGCTGCTCCACCAGTCGAAGCTCGAGGAGAGCTCGGAGGACGTGGCCCTCAGGTTCAGGAAGGCGGCATTGGGAGGGGAGGAGCTGACCAGCGACGACTGGGACCAGCTCTACCACGCCGTGGACCAGGCATATCCTTCGTTTGCCGAGGCCCTGCTCGGCAAGTCGGGCGAAGTCACCAAGCAGCAAAAGCAGGCATGCTACCTATTAAGGTTTGGCATGTCCAAGAATCAGATACAGTGCCTCACCCATGCCTCGCGCGCCACGATCTGGCGCTGGGAGAAGAAATACGCCTGGGCCCTGGGGGTGGAGGAACCCTTGCCTGGCGAGGAGGAAGAGGGAGGCACCGCCGGAGAATGAGGTCACAAGATGGGCAGGTGACTCCCCTCTATTGCTTCTCTTCGTCGATGTCCTTCAAGATCTCTACGGCCTCTTTTACCGAAGCCACTTGCGAGACGACCATCGATCGCTTCCCATTTTTTTCTTTTAGGTTGCAGCGGCGTGGGTGGTAGCCGATGTAGTTGATGACGCGTCCGAAGGCTGCGCTTTGGTAGAAAGCACTCTGTGTGTTGGAGACAAACTGCATCTGCATCCTGCCTTGTCGAAGGATAATCTTTTCGCAGCCCAGGCGTCTTCCTACTCTTCGCAGCGGCACGACCAGCATCAGTTCCTCACCCTGTCGGGGCACAGGACCAAAACGGTCGATGAGGCGCTGGCGGTAGGCTTCCAGTTCTTCGTCGCGCTCGATATTGTCCAGTTCGCGGTAGAGGAGCATTCGCTCCGAAGAGCCCGGCACATAGTTGTCGGGGAAATACATCTCCAGGTCGCTCTCCACGGCACAGTCGTCCACAAAGTCGTCGCCAGAGATGGCCTCGCCCTGTGCGATCTGCTCCGCATAGAGATCTTGAAACTCATCGTTTTTCAGTTCGGTCACGGCCTGGGTGAGGATCTTCTGATAGGTCTCGTAGCCCAAGTCCTCCATGAATCCGCTCTGCTCTGCTCCCAGGAGGTTGCCCGCCCCGCGTATGTCGAGGTCTTGCATGGCGATGGAAAAACCGCTTCCCAGTTCCGAGAAGGTCTCAAGGGCCTCCAGTCGGCGGCGAGCGTCTGCCGTGAGGTTGGCCAGGGGCGGGGCAAGGAGGTAGCAAAACGCCTTGCGGTTGGACCGCCCCACGCGTCCACGCATCTGGTGTAAGTCGGACAGGCCGAAGCGGTGGGCGTCGTTGATGATGATGGTATTGGCATTGGAGATGTCGATACCGTTCTCCACGATCGTCGTCGAGAGCAGCACGTCGTAGTCATAGTTCATGAATCCCATCACGATCTTCTCCAACTCCTCGGGTGACATCTGTCCGTGGCCAATTCCCACACGGCAGTCGGGCACATACTTGTGGATCATTTCCGCTATTGGCGCCAGTCCCGCGATACGGTCGTTGACGAAGAACACCTGTCCGCCACGGCTCATCTCGAAGTTGATGGCATCCGCTATCACCTCGCTGGAGAAGGTGGCAATCTCCGTTTGTATGGGATAGCGGTTGGGAGGAGGTGTGCGCATGATGCTCATGTCCCTCGCCCCCATGAGCGAGAACTGTAGTGTCCTGGGGATGGGGGTGGCCGATAGGGTGAGCGTATCGACATTGGTTTTCAGTTGGCGGAGCTTCTCTTTCGTCGCCACGCCAAACTTCTGTTCTTCGTCGATGATCAGCAGTCCGAGGTCTTTCCATTTCACCGACTTGCCGATGAGCTTGTGGGTGCCGACAAGAATGTCGATCTTGCCTGCCGCCAAGTCCTCCGTCACCTGTCGCGTCTGTTTGGTCGTGCGTGCACGCGACAGGTAGTCCACGCGTACCGGCATGCCCTGCAGTCGTTTGGAGAACGTCTTGAAATGCTGAAAGGCCAGTACGGTGGTCGGCACCAGCACGGCTACCTGCTTGTTGTCGCAAGCGGCTTTGAAGGCGGCGCGTATAGCCACCTCCGTCTTGCCAAATCCCACGTCGCCACAGACCAGGCGGTCCATCGGACGCGGGCTCTCCATGTCGTGCTTCACCTGCTGCGTCGATTTCAGTTGGTCGGGTGTATCCTCGTAGAGGAACGATGCCTCCAGCTCGTGCTGCATATAATTGTCGGCAGAGAAGGCGAAGCCACGCTCGTGACGGCGCTGGGCATAGAGCTTGATGAGGTCGCGCGCTATGTCCTTGATGCGCTTCTTCGTCTTCTCCTTGAGTTTGTTCCAAGCGCCCGAGCCGAGGATGGAGAGGCGTGGCGCTTCCCCCGACTCCGCCCGTCGGTATTTGCTGATCTTGTAGAGCGAGTGGATGGATACGTCGGCGATGTCGCCATGCTGATAGACCAGCCGGATCATCTCCTGGTAACTCTCGCCAGCCGGCACGCGCACCAGTCCGGCAAACTTGCCGATGCCGAAATCGACGTGGACGACAAAATCGCCTGGCTCCATCTCGCGTAGTTCCTTCATCGTCAGCGCCATCTTTCCCTGTTTCGCCTTGTCCGATCGGAGCGTGTATTTATGGAAACGATCGAAGATCTGGTGGTCGGTATAGAGGGCCACGCCCAGGGTCTCGTCGTTGAAACCCTCGTGGAGCGTGCGGTCCACGGGCGTGAATGCCACAGGGGCACCACCGCTCTCAGAGACTTTGGAGGCAAAGATCTCCCGCAGACGGTCGTTCTGCTTTTGGCTATCGGCCAGGATGAAGACCCGCTTGCCGCCCGCAGCGTCGTCGCGAAGCGTCTGCAGCAGCAGGTCAAAGTTTTTGTGGAAGAGAGGTTGAGGCGTTGTCTCGCAGGTGATGACCGCCTCAGCGGTGTGGGTCGGACTGGTCGCCGTCTCGATGCGACGGAAGCCAAGCGCATCGGTGAGGAACTTCCCGCGCCCTATCAATTTCGTCTCGGCCAGCATCTGTTGGCGGATGGCTTCCTGCTCCACCTCGCTCTTGCCCTCCATCTGCTCTGTCTGCGCACTCTTGGAGAAGCCCTCGTCGAAGATCTTTCCGATGCGGTCGGCCACATAGTGGAGGTCTTTGGTCACGATGAGCGTCTCTTCGGGCAGCAGATGGAGGAAGGACGTCAGTTGCTCATGGTCCGCTTGAGCCAGTTCGGGGACGATCTCCACCTGTTTGCGCTTTTGGAGCGAGAGTTGCGTCTCGACCTCAAAGGTGCGTAGCGTGTCGATCTCGTCGCCGAAGAAGTCGATGCGGAAGGGATATTCCGAACTGTAGGAATAGACATCGAGGATGCTGCCGCGCACGGCAAACTGTCCTGGTTCATAGACGTAGTCCACCTCTTGGAATCCCAACGCACGCAGCTGCTTCTCCAGTGCCACCACCTCCACTTCCTGTCCAGTCTCCAGACGGATGGTTTGGTCGTTCAGTCGCTCTTTGGAGACCACCCGCTCGGCAAGCGCCGACGGTTCGGTGACGATGTATAGCGGTTTGCCCTCTGTCTTTTCAGCCGAAAGCGCCGCCATCGTCTCTGTGCGCAGAATCTCACTTCCCGCATCGCGCTGACCGTATTTGACCGCCCTTCTGTAGGACGAGGGGAGGAGGAAGGGTTCTATGCCCAGCGCCTTGAGGTCGTTGTGGAAGTAGCCTGCCGTGTCGGCATCTTCGAGGATGAAGAGGATGGGGTAGGGGCATCGTTCGGCAAAGGCCGCAAAAAACAAGGCGGGAGCAGAAGCGACCAGTCCGTTGAGGCTGATATGGCGCGTCTTCCCATCCTTCAGCAACTTCGCCATGGCCCCCAGTTGTGGGAGCGAGGCGTAGAGCGTGCGTAGTTCTTCTATTTTCATGAGGAGGTTGTAGGTGTCAAAGGGTGTCAGGTTCGAAGAGTTGCCGCCACTGGCGGAAGCGTGCTACGCCCTCCAGGCCAAACTTGGAGAGGCTACGCTCGGCCTGCTCCGGAGTCTTCACCCTGTCGAGGTGGCTCTTGGAGTAGAACTTGTCGGCATAGCAGATCAGCCGTTCTTCCAGCGTCTCGGGCAGAAAATCCTGAGCGGGAATAGGCAGGTGTTGTGCCACGATCTCCGCCTTGGTCAGTCCTGCGCCCGTGTGTCGCTCGCAGACGCGTGCGTGGCGTGGGTAGCCAGCCTGGCGAAGCAGCTCTGCTCCCAACCGTCCGTGGCAGATGTAGGGCTCCTTGCCGTGGCAAGCTATCCCCGGCGCATCGCAGAGGAAGATGCCGATATCGTGGAGCATGGCTGCCTCTTGTACAAACGGGCGGTCGATCGCCAGTTCGGGATGGGCATCTGCGATGCGCAAGGCCCGCTCCGTCACCTGCCGACTATGCACAAGGAGAATGCGCCGTAGCGCATTCTCCTCTGAATAGTATTGATCTATAATGTTTTGATAGTTCATCGTATGGGTAGGAGTGGTCCTAAACCATGTACATTACTCTTCTCGCTGTATGTAGGCTATCACGTCGCCCTTGCGTACCTTGGATCCCTGCTTGGCGCAGATCTCCACCAGTTTGCCACCCAGGCAAGCGGGCACTTCCACCAGTTCGCCCCAGGAGGCCATGACGTGGCAGAAGGTGTCGCCCTCCTTATACTCCTTGCCGATGAACGGCTCGATGGCGGGAGCTGCCTCGCCGTCGCCCTGGAAGTCCCAGAACAACTGTCCCTTGACAGGCGAGACGATGGCGTCGGCCTTGGCATGCTTGAAGGCCGTGGCCTCCTCGATGTTCATCGTCGATCCCTGCTCCTTGTCCTTGGCAGCCTGGAGATCGGCGAGGAAATTCTTCTTGGCCTGTCCGCTCTTGTAGTTGCGATACTGCTCGGGGTGCATGGCCAGCTCAAACAGCTCTTCCTCGTCCTGACCGCAGTCCCATCCGTTGTCGGCCATCTCCTTGCGGAAGTCGTCCAGGGCGTTGGGGAGCAGCGTGTGCGGGTCGGCCTCGGTAAACTCAAGGCCCTTCTGGACAGCGATCTCCTTCAGCACCGGATCGATCTCTCCCGGCACGCGGCCACTACGACCGAGGATCATGCCCCACATCGAGTCGTCCATCATCACGAAGCGGCCCTTGCCCTGCTCCAGGGTGAGGAGGTTGAGCAGCGCGATGTTCTTGGTGTATTGTGAGAACGGCGTCACCAAGGGAGGATAGCCGACGCGCGGCCACACATAGGCCACCTCGTCGAAGAGTTTCACGAGCAGGTCGTCGGTAGAGAGCTCTTTCTCGCCCTTCTTGCGGCGCAGGTTGTTGATGGAAGTCTGGATGCCGCCGAGGTCTGCCATCATTGATCCCATCATGCCACCAGGCAGGCCACAGGTCAGGAGCAGCGAACTCATGATCTTGTTCTGCGGGTTGATAAAGTAGCCGAGCCACTCGTCGATGAACTCCTGCGTCAGCGCGCGGGCCTTCATGTAGGCGTCCATGTTGATGTCGGGTACGTCGAATCCCGCATGGCGGAGCATGCTCAGGACGGAGATGATGTCTGGGTGAACCTTGCCCCATGACAACGGCTCAATGGCGGTGTCGATGATGTCGCAACCGTTCTTGCACACTTCCAGTATGGAGGCCATCGAGAGACCAGGGCCCGAGTGGCCGTGATACTGGATGATGATGTCGGGATGCTTCTCCTTGATCATCTTCGTGAGCTGGCCGAGGAAGGCGGGCTGGCCGATGCCGGCCATGTCCTTGAGACAGATCTCCTCCGCTCCTGCAGCAATCTCCTCGTCGGCGAGCTTGCTGTAATACTCCAGCGTGTGGATGGGGGAGGTGGTGATGCAGAGCGTGCCCTGCGGGGTCATGCCGGCCTCCTTGGCCCAACGGATGGACGGAGCGATGTTGCGGATGTCGTTCAGACCGTCGAAGATGCGGGGGATGTCCACACCCTGTGCGTGCTTCACGCGATACATCATCGCGCGGACATCGTCGGGCACGGGATACATGCGCAGTGCGTTGAGGCCGCGGTCGAGCATGTGGGTCTTGATACCCACCTCGTTGAAGGGCTTGCAGAAGGCACGGACGGCTTCGTTGGGGTTTTCGCCAGCCAAAAGGCTGACCTGCTCGAAGGCGCCACCATTGGTCTCCACGCGGGAGAAGCAACCCATCTCGATGATAACGGGAGCTATACGCTCCAACTGATCTTTACGCGGTTGGAATTTTCCTGAACTTTGCCACATGTCCCGATAGACGAGACTGAACTGAATCTTTTTTTTCATATAAACGAAATTCAATTTCTTCTTCTACAACAAAAAGTAGGTTACGGCGTAACCATACGGGCTGCAAAATTAGGTAAAATATCTCAAAAAAACGCCCGACACTTGTCTTTTTTAGCAGTTTTTGGCTAACTTTGTGTCGTAAAAGTACTTGAAAATATGAAGCGAATACTCTATCCATTGTTTTTCATTGTGATAGCTTTCCTGGCAGCCTGCACCGACGTGGCGACCAATGGCGACCAAGGCGCCATCTCTGACGAAGTGCGGCTGAAGGGTGACCATACGGTCTATGGACTGGCTTGCGACGGTTGTTCCGACTCCGTCATCGTAGTGCTCCGCAACGAGGGAGGAGACCCTGTGCGCTACAATATCGTCAGGGCGATGAAGCAGCGTCAGGTCTTCGGAGACATCGCCATCGGCGACGAATTGGCCATCGTGGTCAATCCTCGCAACCCGCATGAGGCGCTGGAGGTCATAGACCTGGAACAGCTCAAAGGCACCTGGACCTTCCAGGTGTTGCCCAAGTTGAAGCCCAGTGCCACAAAGACCGAGGAGCAGATCATGGAAGAAATGACCGACTCGATGAAGGAGGCGCTCTTCGTGCCCCGCGAGTATGGCTTCACGCTGATGAGCCACAACCTCGCCTCGCCCGTCGGCTACATACAGAAGCAGAACACATTGGAGGACGAAAGTCCTGTGGAGTATCCTGTCGTCACGGTCTATACGGGCTGGCATATCTACAACGGCTGGCTCTATATCTACAAAGATACCGTCGATGAGCGCGGATACCGCATCCCCAACGACTCCGTGGGACACGACGACGGCCGCATGGTCTATCTCTCCACCGACTCCATGGCTGCGCTCTTTGGCAAGAAGGTGATGCAGTATCATCGCAAGGCCAGTGCCACCGAGGCCAACCGCAAGGCGCAGGAGGCGGTCGATAAGCAGACCAAGGATATCTGATGGGATTGACGCGCCCGCCCGTATTCTGACGGGTCGGGTGCGCCTGCCCATGCCTGTTCGTTCTATTTTCTCTTTCCTCGCTGGTATGCGTCCTTCCGCTTCGGGTTCATCGGAAACCATCCCTTCTCCACCCGCTTCTTTTGGTCGAAGAGTTCACCGATGGCCCATAGAAAACTTGCTCCCGTCACTCCACAGACTGCTGACCAAAACAGAGACCCGATAAACAGGGCAGCAACGAGGCAACCCAGTCCGATGAGGAGGAAGACGATCCAAGGACGTGTGCCGAAATAATATTCCGTTTTGATGACGATGGGGTGGCAGATGCCGATGATGAGAAAAGTACAGACGGCCAGCAGAAGGCCATTGAAGTTGAGATCCATTGTGATTTCCTCTTTTTATTTAATAATGAGTGATGTGCCCATCGCGATGGGAAAAGCTTCTCCAACGGACAGGACACTGTTCTTCTGAATTGCAAAAATACAAAAAAATCCCTAATCGCTGCACCCGTTCCGTTTTTTTTGGTTATATTTGCAAAAAAATAGAGTAGAGTATCAACTAAAACAAGACATTACTTCTATGGATAACAATGTAGCGCTTATCGCACAGTGTGAGGCCAAGGCCAAGCAATGGCTGACCCCCGACTTCGATGAAACCACTCGCAAGGCCGTTCAGGCCATGCTTGACAATGCAGACAAAACCGAGTTGGTGGAGTCTTTCTATCGTGATCTGGAATTTGGTACAGGCGGTTTGCGCGGCATTATGGGCGCAGGCACCAACCGTATGAACATCTATACCGTCGGAATGGCAACCCAGGGATTTGCCAATTATCTGAAGAAGAACTTCAAGGATCGGGAGCAGATCAGCACGGTGGTCTGCTACGACTGCCGCAACAACTCTGACCTCTACGCCCGCACGGTGGCCAACATCTTCTCTGCCAACGGCATCAAGGTCTATCTCTTCGACGAGATGCGCCCCACGCCCGAGTGCTCCTTCGCTATCCGCCATTTTGGTGCGCAGGGAGGTGTGAACCTCACCGCCAGCCACAACCCGCGCGAGTATAATGGCTACAAGGCCTATTGGGAGGATGGCGCACAGGTGCTTGCTCCCCATGACAAGGGCATCATCGACGAGGTGGGCAAGGTCACGATCGCCGATGTGAAGTTTGAAGGCAACAACGACCTCATCCAAATGGTGGGTGCTGACGTGGATGCTCCCTATTTGGAGCAGATCAAGACCATCTGCATCGACCCCGAGGTGATCCGTCATCAGCACGACCTGAAGATCGTCTATACGCCGTTGCATGGTGCTGGCCGCGTGTTGATCCCGCAGTCGCTGAAGTACTGGGGCTTCGACAATGTCCATTGTGTGGCTGAGCAGATGGTGAAGGACGGCAATTTCCCCACCGTCGATCGTCCCAACCCTGAGTTTGCCGAGGCATTGACCCTCGGACTGCGTGACGCCAAACAGTTGGATGCCGACATTCTCATGGCCAGCGATCCCGACGCAGACCGCGTAGGTATGGCTTGCAAGAACGACAAGGGAGAGTGGGTGCTCATCAATGGCAACCAGACCTGCCTGATCTTCCTTTGGTATATCATCACCAATCGTCAGGCGGTGGGCAAGATGAAGCCGACCGACTTCATCGTGAAGACCATCGTCACCACGGAGGTGATTCGCGAGATAGCTGAGAAGAACCATATCGAGATGCGCGACTGCTACACGGGCTTCAAGTGGATAGCCCGCGAGATCAAACTCTCGGAGGGCAAGCAGCAGTATATCGGTGGCGGCGAAGAGAGCTATGGCTTCCTGGCCGAGGACTTCGTGCGCGACAAGGACGCCGTGAGTGCTTGCTCCCTGCTCGCCGAGATCTGTGCTTACGCCAAGGATCACGGCAAGACCCTCTACGATATCCTCATGGACATCTACAAGGAATATGGCTACAGCAAGGAGTTCACCATCAATGTGGAGCGTCCGGGCAAATCGGGTGCTGACGAGATCCAGCAGATGATGACCGACTTCCGTGCCAACCCGCCGAAGGAGTTGGCAGGTGTGCCTGTCTGCTTGTGGAAGGACTACAAGTCGCTGGAGGCCACACAGGCCGACGGCACGAAGACGCAGCTCGTGATGCCCGAGACGAGCAATGTGCTCCAGTGGTTCTGCACGGATGGCACGAAGGTGAGTGTGCGTCCGTCGGGCACGGAGCCGAAAATCAAATTCTACCTCGAAGTGAAGGACACGCTGAAAGAAGCTGCCGACTTTGCCGCTTGCGAGGCAAGGGCTGAGCAGAAGATAGAGGCTATCAAGGCCAGCCTGAAGCTCGACTAATCAAAAAGATTGATCAGTAGCAGAGAAAACGTCCGCAAGGGTGAGGATGACGATGGTTGTCTGCCCTTGCGGTTTTTTGTTTTCCATATCGTGCACATGTGATTTTTTTGTTTGCCATGTCGAAATGGCGTTTTTACTGAAAACTACTTAATTTCTCAAACATTTCCCTAAAACAAGAAGGTGGCCTGTTAAAGACAGGCATTTTTTTTGTATATTTGTACCACCTTTGCGTAGCCTTTCTGAGATGGGAAAAGGGGTGCGCAAAAAAGTGCGTCCGCAGCCCTCAGCGTCCGCAGTCGGTAAGTATTAAGCGAGGGATCCTATAATATAAACCTAAAAATATGACACTCACACTGATAGTTCTTGGTCTGACCGTCGCCCTCTTCATCTGGGGGCGCATCCGTAGCGACGTGGTCGCGCTTTCCGCCCTCGCCGTATTGATGGTTTCGGGCGTGCTCAGTCCCACCGAAGCCTTGGCGGGCTTCTCCTCCTCTGTCGTCATCATGATGGCGGGCCTCTTCGTCGTAGGTGGCGCCATCTTTCAAACCGGACTGGCACGGGAGACGGGCAAGCGGATGATGAGTCTTGCACAGGGCAATGAGACGCGCGCCTTCCTGCTCGTCATGCTCACCACCTCGGTGATTGGCGCCTTTGTAAGCAACACGGGAACGGTGGCGCTGATGATGCCTATCATCGTCAGTATGGCGGCACAGGCCGGATTCAGTAGCGGGCGGATGCTCATGCCCCTCGCCTTCGCCGGCAGTCTGGGCGGTATGCTCACGCTCATTGGTACGCCTCCGAACCTCGTCATCAACGAGGCGCTGATCGAGGGCGGCTACGAGGGACTCTCGTTTTTCTCTTTTCTGCCTGTGGGTTTGATCGTGATCGCCATAGGTGTGGTCTATCTCTTGCCACTCTCCAAGACCTTGGTACGGAAGCAGCGGGCCAAACGCGATACCGAGGCCGACAAGTCGCTCAACGACTTGGTGGAGGAGTATCAACTGGCGGACAGTCTGCGCCGCTACTATGTCCCGGCTGGCAGTGGGATGGTGGGGCGCATGGTGTCGGAACTGGCTGTGAAGACACGCCACGGCGTGACCATCCTGGAGATACGCAACGAGGAGAATACTGCCCTTGGTATGGTGAGAAACGTCAGTCAGAGCATCGTCACCGGTGACACGGTCATTGGCAAGGGCGACATTCTCTACCTGGTGGGACGCAAAGAAGGCATGGAGGAACTGGAGCGCGAATGGGGCTTGGAACGGATGAAGGGAGCTACCATCGACTTCTATGACATCGGTATAGCCGAACTGGTGCTGCTCCCCTCGTCGAAACTCGTGGGGGCTACCATCAGTGAGTCGCGTCCACGAGAGCAGTATGGCCTGACGGTCTTGGGTATCCGGCGCGGAGAGGAATATATCTATGACGACTTGGGCGAGAAACACCTCCATGGTGGCGACGTGCTTCTGGTACAGGCGCAATGGGAAGACTTGTTGGCTCTTGACAATGAACTTGACAACTGGGTCGTGATGGGACGCCCTGACAAGAGCATCAGCAAGGTGACACTTGACTACAAGGCACCGATGGCTGCGCTCATCATGCTACTGATGGTGGTCGTTATGGTGATGGGGTGGGCCGAGCCTGTCACGGCAGTCATCGTCGCAGCCCTGCTCACGGTGCTGACGGGCTGCTTCCGCAAAGTGGAGGATGCCTATAAGACCATCAATTGGGAGAGTCTCGTGCTCATAGCGGCGATGATGCCGATGTCCACGGCACTGGAGAAGACGGGTGTCTCGGCGATGGTGTCGGCTCAGCTCGTAGGCGTACTTGGCGAGGCGGGGCCCTATGCGCTGCTGGCCGGTATCTATTTCACAACCTCGCTGCTGACTATGTTTATCAGCAATACGGCTACCGCGGTCCTTATGGCACCTATCGCTTTCACCGCAGCGCAGCAGACAGGAGTCAGTCCCTATGCCTTCCTGCTGGCCGTGACGCTCGGTGCGAGTATGTGTTTCGCCTCGCCGTTCTCCACACCGCCCAATGCGCTTGTCATGAAGGCGGGTCACTATACATTCATGGACTATTTCCGCATCGGACTGCCGCTCCAGGTGATCATCGGTGTGGCCATGACCTTCCTCCTACCCATGCTCTTCGGACTGTAACGGGTGGTGGAAATGATGGAAAGGCGGCTCTTTGCGATAGAACCGCATGAGTGATTACGAATAAAAAAAGAATGAGATATGACAAAACACGAACTGATGAAGCGGGCCATTGAGGAGGCTCGCGAGGGAATAAGAGCGGGTCACGGCGGACCTTTCGGTACCGTCATCGTGAAGGATGGACAGATAGTGGGGCGTGGTCACAACTGTGTGCTACGTGACCATGACGCCACCTGCCATGGCGAGGTGGCTGCCATCCGAGACGCAGGTCGCCATCTGGGCACCTACGACCTCACGGGTTGTGAACTCTATACCACGGGAGAGCCTTGCCACATGTGCCTCTGCGCCTGTATGTGGGCCAATATCCGTAAGATCTATTATGGTTGTACCATCGCCGACAATGGGCGCATTGGTTTCCGCGACGATCAGTTTGACGGCATCTTTGGGGGACGTGAGAAGCTCGGCGACTACATGGAGGAACTGGATCGCGAGGAATGTCTTCAGCTCTTCGACGAGTATATGAGCCTGCACCACGATACCTATTAGAGAATCGTGACAAACGCAAAACAGGCGCAAGAGGAAAGCATCCTTCTTGCGCCTGTTTTGCGTCTTCTCTATAATGAGACGGTTTGGTTGTGCGAAACTCGTACGAGTTCTCTTTCTGCTAAAACTTTGTAGCAGTTAGAACTTCTTTCCGAAGGCAATACTGAAGAAGGTCTCTGCCAGGATCTTGCAGTCGAAAAGCCATGAGCGGTGCTCCAGATAGTAGAGGTCGAGCTCCAGACGACGCAGCATCTTCTCCATCGTGTCGGTGTAGCCGTTGTGGAGCGTGGCGTAAGAGGTCACGCCCGGTCGAATCTGATAGAGATTGATGTAGCGCGGGTCGTGCTCAATGATCTGGTCGATGTAGAACTTGCGTTCCGGTCGTGGACCGATAAAGGCCATGTCGCCTTTGAACACGTTCCAAAGCTGGGGCAGCTCATCGAGATGATGGTCACGGAGGAAGCGGCCGATCTTCGTCATGCGGTGATCGCCGTCGTGATTGGTCAGTTGCGGGCCATGTTTCTCGGCATCCATCTTCATGCTTCTGAACTTATAGATGTAGAACGGTTCTCCATTCATGCCGATTCTCTCTTGCTTGAAGATGGCGGGACCACCATCTTCGCGCTTTACCAGCAGATAGCATAGAAGCATCAGCGGCGAGAAAACAACGAGGCAGAAAGCCGATACAATGAAATCGAAGACACGCTTGGAAAGCTGTCCTGACTTCGACATTCCGTCGGGAATGTACTCCGCTTCTTGTTCCGCAAACAGGATAGTTGGGGTTAGTGTCGTTGTCTTTATGAACATATTATTAGCATTCAGTTTCATTTCTATAACGGAGTTCCGTCCCTAATATTGTGCTCTCCGCAAAGAATCTCCCTGCATGGATACGTTTTCTTACGTTTTTTACTTTCATGCTGCAAAGGTAGGGATTATTCTTGATAGTGCAAATATTTCTCCGTTAAAAATACAAATCGACTTGAAGAGACGGGTTTTCAGGCCGATTGCTTGCATAGTTGCGCAGAATCCATTACTTTTGCATCGCTTTGCTTCGTGGGCCGTTTATGACGACTTGTCGAAGCGAGGCTGCAACTCAAAGCAAGAACAGAATGATGAAAAAAATATGGGTCGTGGCGGCCATTTCCGCCGTATTGTTGATGGTCATGTGCTCCTTTTCCCAGTCGAGGCGGGGAAATGCGAAGTCACGCTATCAGTTGGTGTTCAGTGACGAGTTTGACTTGAAGGATGGTGCCCAGCCCAACCCAAAGGTGTGGCAGCGGAGCGTCCGCGGTACGTCGCGCTGGAACCGCTGGATCAGTAAGTCGGCTGATGTGGTCTTTATCCGCGACGGCAAACTGGTCTGCCGTGCCATCCCCAATACCAGTGAGCGCGGTGATACCGCCACGATGCTCACAGGAGCGGTCGATACGCGCAGTAGCTTTGCCTTCCAATATGGTAAGATAGAACTGCGGATGCGTACCAATATGCTGCCGGGCAACTTCCCTGCTGCATGGTTGCTGCCGGAGCAGCCTGCTCCGCCTCATCCTTATAGCGGCGAGATCGATATCGTGGAGTTCTTCGGTCTCAATCCGGACTCCTACCATACGGCTCACTCCTTTTGGACTACCGATCCCAAGCAGGCCGAGACGCCGCGCCATTCCTTCCACGCCAAGGTCGATGCTACCCAGTGGCACGTCTATGGACTGGAGTGGAACAAACGACAGCTCACCTGGACGGTGGACGGCAAGGTGGTAGGTACCTACAAGCGCCTCAATACAAAGAAGGCACGCAAGGGACAACAGTGGCCCTTCGACCACCCGTTCTATATCATCCTCAACCAGAGCGTCGGCGACCACACCTGGATACCCACCATGTCGAAGGCACCGAGACTCGATGCCACCTACGAGACAGAGTTTGACTGGGTGAGGGTCTATGCACTTAAAAAGTAGGACGTAGGCTTGCGCGTTCGCACCTTCTGTTGCGACAAACGACAGCTTCTGATGAGGGGGCGTTTGTAAGCGGAGCCGATATTGTAGAGAGTAGAAATTGACAAGCCAGACGGGTTAGAAGGCAAAAAAGTTTGGTATGTCAGAATAAATCGTTACTTTTGCATTCGCAAAATGAAAATGCAAGATATATATGCACAATGACCTGGTCTCTATTATCATGCCAATGCACAACTCCGCCAGCTATGTTGGCGAAGCGATAACGTCTGTCCTCAAGCAGACTTATCCCCATTGGGAACTGCTCGTTATCGAGGATGCGTCGAAAGACAACTCCTGTGACATTGTGCGTACATATCAAGAGCAAGACTCGAGAATCCACCTGCTCATCAACGATCATCATACGGGGCGGCCTTCCTCGCCCCGCAACATGGGCGTAAAGCATGCCAAAGGACGCTACATAGCCTTCCTTGACAGTGACGATGTGTGGTTTCCGGAGAAACTGCAGCAGCAGATACCGCTTTTCGAAGACGAGAAGGTGGCGATCGTCTATTCCAACTATGAGAAGATGGATGAGGCGGGCCACCGTGCCAACCGCGTCGTCAAGGCTCCGCCTTGTGCTACCTACAACCAGTTGCTTTCGGGCAATGTGATTGGCAACCTCACGGGTATCTATGACCGTCAGAAGGTGGGCAAGGTGGAGTTTCTGCATGTCCACCATGAGGACTATGTGTTGTGGCTCTCTATCCTGAAGCAGGGGTTCATAGCGAAAAACACCAATACGACCAATGCTGCCTACCGCATCGTGGCAGGCTCTATATCGGCCAACAAGCTAAAGGTGCTTCCCTGGCAGTGGAGTGTCTATCGCGATATCGAAGGACTGAGTCTTTTGCGATCCTCCTACCATTTTATCAACTATGCCTTTAAGGCTTATTTTAAAAGCAAAATCTGATATTTGGCATTCTTGGCAGTTGCAGGGGTGAATAGGTTTGTGTCCAGTTTGTAGAGGCCAGTGCCGCCTCAACGTCAAGGCTGGTTTCAAGAGCGTCAAGTAACTTGCTCTTGAAACCAGCCTTGTGTTAAAAGTCATCGTCCTCGTCGTCAAAGCCAAAGAGGGTGGGCTCGATGAAAGCATCCATCTGCCGTCGGTCCTTCTTTGTCGGGCGACCCGTGCCACGGGCGCGATCGACGAAACCGCTGATACGGCTCATCTCCAGGATCTCGTATTGCTTTGGGTCGGTGACGTTCTCATAGACTTCGGGAATCAACTTGGCTCCTACGCGGCTCTCGATAGGCTTGAGAATCTTGAAGGAGTAGGTGACGGGAGGTTTGCGCACATCGATTACCTCGCCCGCCTTGATGCTGCGGGAGGGTTTCACGTTGACGCCATCCATCGTCACGCGTCCGTTCTTGCATGCGTCAGCAGCTATCGAGCGGGTCTTGAATATGCGAGCCGCCCACAACCATTTGTCTATCCTCGCTGTGTCACTCATTTCTTTCCGAGCTTATTATACTGGTTCATGGTGATGTCGATACCCGCCAGGACGAAACTCTTGATCATCTCCACCGCTGTGTCGATGGCGGGCTGAAGCTGCTTCATGTCATCGTCGGAGTATCGGCCGAGCACCCAGTCGATTTGTGCGCCGCGCGGGAAGTCGTTGCCTATACCCATGCGCAGGCGAGCGTAGTTGGTACCGATCAGTTGCTGGATGTGCCCCAGGCCGTTGTGTCCCCCATTGGAACCGCTGCCCTTCAGGCGAAAAGCGCCAAGGGGTAGGGCTACGTCGTCGCTGATGACGAGAAGCCGCTTTTGGTCTATCTTCTCTTTGTCGAGCCAATAGCGCACAGCATTGCCCGAGAGGTTCATGAAGGTGGTAGGCTTAAGCAGAAAGACCTTGCGACCCTTGATGGAGGTCTCGGCCAGGAAGCCGTAGCGGCGGTCGTCAAAAACAAGATTGGACGCCTTCGCGAAGGCGTCCAATACCATGAATCCTGTATTGTGGCGGGTCGATTCGTACTCCCTTCCGGGATTGCCCAGTCCACAAATCAGATATTTGTCCATTTCCTATTTTATGGCTCCTACTTTTACTCCTCGCCCTCTTCGGTAGCGGCAGCGGCAGCAGCAGCAGAGTTGCGGGTAGCCTTGACAGAGCAGACAACCACCTCTTTCGGGGTGACCAGCTCCAAGCCCTCGAAGGAAAGCTCACCGACCTTGATGCTCTTGCCAAGACCCAGCTTCGTCACGTCGATGTCGAGGTGCTCGGGGATCTGCTGGTACGGGGCCAGGACGTTGATCTTGCGGATGGAGAGGTTCATGCGACCACCAGCGCGAACACCAGCAGCGAGACCCTGAAGCTTCACGGGCACCCCCATGACGATAGGCTTCTGGTCGTTGACCTCGTAGAAGTCGATGTGGAGCAGAGCGTCCGTGACCGGGTGGAACTGCAGCTCCTTCATGATGGCCGGATGGCTCTCGCCGTCGATGATGAGGTTGACGACGTAGATGTGCGGCGTATAGACGAGCTTGCGGAGCTCAGACATCGGGGCGACAAAAGACATGGCGACGGGACGGCCGTTCTCGCACTTCTTCTCACCATAGATGTTGCAGGGCACCAAACCCTCCTTGCGGTACTGCTTAGAAGCTTTCTTTCCAAGGGCTTCACGCTTCTGACCTGTAATGTTAATCTCTTTCATTGTGTTACTCTAAATTAAGATTGATTTTATGAAATTGCCTTAATTCACCATCACACGAGACGTGCTCAGCAAAAAAGCGGTGCAAAGTTACGGCTTTTACCCGAACAAAACAAGAAATAATTCAAAAAACACAGAAAAAGAATACTATAATTTGCGTGAATCAATTTATTTCCCTACTTTTGCACTATCGGAAACAAAGTTTGCACAAGAAGAAGTAGTATGATCAACAGAAAGCTAATACGAGTCAAGATAGTCCAGTTAACCTATGCCTACTATCAGAACGGCCATCACAACATGGATACGGCCGAGAAAGAACTCTTGTTCAGTCTCTCCAAGGCTTATGACCTATACAATTACCTTCTTGGGTTGATTGTGGCCATCACGCAGGAGGAGCGACGTCGTGTGGATATTGCTACGCGTCGCGCGGAAAGAGAGGGGACGGAGACCCCGTCTCAGCGTTTTGCGTTCAATAAGTTTGCCACACAGCTGGAGGAGAATAAGCAGCTCAACCTCTTTATGGAGGATAAAAAGATGAGCTGGGAGAACGACGTCGAGGCGGTACGTAAACTTTGTGACCAAATAGAGCGGAGTCCCCTCTACCAGGAGTATATGATGAGTGATGCGGAGGATTATGAGACCGACCGTGAGCTCTGGCGTCGTATCTACCGCACGCTGATACAAGGCAATGAGGATCTCGACGCCATTCTGGAGGAGAAGAGTCTCTACTGGAACGATGACAAGGAAATCGTCGATACCTTCGTCCTCAAGACCATCAAAAGATTCGATCCGGCCAACAAGGCTGACCAAGAGTTGCTGCCAGAATATGACGACACAGAGGATCGCGAGTATGCGCTGAAGCTCTTCCGCAGCACCATTCTCAATGCCGACACCTACCAGCGCTATATGAGTGAGACGAGCCGCAACTGGAATTTTTCACGTTTGGCCTATATGGACGTCGTGCTCATGCAGATCGCCATCGCAGAGATGCTGACCTTCCCCAACATTCCCATTAGCGTCACCATCAACGAATACGTTGATCTGGCCAAACTCTATTCCACTCCGAAGAGTGGTGGCTATATCAACGGCATGCTCGATGCCATTGCACGCCACTTGGTTGATACGGGCAGACTTCTCAAGCCGATGCAGCCCCGTCGCTAAGCCAAGGGGTTTCTCCTTATATATATAATAGGGAGTGAGCAATGGGGGGTGCCATGGCATATAAGCGGCCCCCGTTGGCAAGTCAAGAATAATCATCAATAACAAATAATACGAAAATGACAACATCCATTCTGCTGGCCGCACAAGGTCAGGCTGGGCAAGGAAGTCCGTTGCCCATGATTCTGATGATGGTGGCGGTCTTTGCCATCATGTGGCTCTTCATGATTCGGCCTCAACAGAAGAAACAAAAGCAAATCCGCGAGTTTCAAAACTCGCTTCAGGATGGCGACTCCGTCGTCACGGGTGGTGGTATCTACGGCACAGTGAAGCGCATCGACATGGGCACCAACAAGGTGGATGTGGAGATTGCGCGTGGCGTGGTCATCACCGTCGATAAGCACTATGTGTTCCGCGGTGTGGAGGACACCATGGCCGGACAGAAGAAATAAGTCCGGGATAAGAGAATCGGAACGCTCAACACAGACAACAAAGGACGTCTCGGTATGGAGAATATGTGGCGTGCCCTCGAAAAGGTCAGAAACCTCTTGTTGAGAATACTCAACAAGCAGTTTCTGATTTTTTTGTTCTTCCTAATCCTCAGTAGTGTCTTTTGGCTCATTATGACCCTCAACGAGACCTATGAGAAGGAAATGACCATACCGCTTCGGCTGGCTGGCGTACCGCGCAAGGTCGTGATCACCGACGAGCCTGACAGTGTGGTCCGCTTCACCGTGCGCGACAAGGGTTTTATGATAGCGGCTTATCTGGCCGATGCGCCCTTCCGCCCATTGTTCTTTGATTTCTCTGCCTACTCCGACGGCAAGGGTTCGGGATCCATCTCGGCGGCAGACATTCAGAAGCAGATCTACCAGCAGCTCTCCAAGAGTTCGAAGATTCTTTCCATCAAGAACGACCGCGTCAGGTTCTTCTACAACTATGGCCTCTGCAAGAAGGTGCCTGTAAGACTTTCTGGTACTGTACGGCCAAGGAAGAACTACTACCTCGCTGGCACTCGTTTCTACCCAGACAGTGTGACAGTCTATGCCTCGAAGTCCTTGCTCGACAGTATCCATGCTGTCTATACCCAAAGGATTGACATAGAGAACTTCACGGATCGCAAGGTCGTCAACATAGGGCTGCGCCGCATCACAGGAGCGAAATTGATCCCCGATAAGGTGCGTGCCGAGTTTGTTGCTGACGTTCTCATTGAGGAGAGTGTGCTGGTGCCTATCGATTGTATCAACCTGCCCGATGACAAGGTGCTTCGCACTTTCCCTGGCAGTGTGGAGGTGCGCTTCATCGTGGGGACGAGTATCCTACGAAGGATGCCGAAGACATCTGATGGTAAGGACTTGTCGCCGGCGGGATTCCGCTTGGTGGTTGATTACAATGAGGTGCTGAAGCGCGGGGGCGACAAGTGTCATATTGCGCTCCATGCGCTTCCTGCTGGCGTGCGTTCGGCAAAACCTGCCACGGAGTGGGTGGATTATCTCGTGGAGCAAAGATAGCGAAAGTATGATAGTTGCCATCACAGGAGGAATAGGAGGCGGTAAGTCTTATGTCTGCCGCTTGCTGGGAGAGCGGGGCATAAGGGTCTATGACTGCGATGCAGCTGCTAAGCGTCTTATGCGTACCTCTCGGACCTTGCAGGAGCAACTCTCATCGCTCGTTGGTGTAGATCTCTTTCCTAGTGGGCAACTTCAGAAACCTCTACTGAGGCAGTATCTGCTCCAAAGTCGTGATCATGGGAGGGCTATCGACGATATCGTCCACCCTGCTGTTGCCGAAGACTTTCTGCGATCGGGAGCACAATGGCTCGAATCGGCTATCCTCTTTGATAGCGGCTTTGACGAGCGTATCCATCCCGACTATGTCGTCAGTGTCACCGCGCCTATTGAAACCCGTTTGGAACGAGTGATGACTCGTGACGGTATCGACAGGGAGAAGGCCATGGCGTGGATTTCACGGCAACTGCCACAGGACGTGGTGCGTGCTAAAAGTGATTTCGAGATTGTTAACGACGGGATCGTTCCGCTCTCGCCACAGATCGACAGTCTGTTGGAGGCTCTTGGCCAGTCAACACACGAAACATGAACGAAGTAACGAAACAACAAGATTTAAAACAAGATTATAGAGAAGAAATGAAACAGACCATTCTTTCCATTGCAGGCCGTCCAGGCCTTTACAAGCTCGTCAGCCGTGGCAACAACAGTCTCATTGTGGAGACGCTCGATGAGACGCATACGCGTCGTCCGGCTTTTGCCACTGACCGCGTGACCAGCCTCTCCGACATTGCTATGTACACCGACGAGGAGGACATTCCCCTGGGTACGGTGCTTGCGAGTGTTCGTGACAAGGAGGAGGGAAAGCCTTGCTCGCTCAACTGGCGTAAGGCTTCGGCTAATGAACTCCAGGCATACTTTGGCGAAGTGTTGCCCAACTTCGATCGCGATCGTGTGCACAATAGCGACATCAAGAAGCTCCTGCAGTGGTATGACATCCTTGTCAAGGCTGGCATCACCGATTTTGAGCCTGAGACCGAGGAGGCTGAGGGCGAGACGGCAGAGGAAGCTGCCACGGAGGAATAAATTACGCTGTTTGAAATTCCTGACTTAGGATTTCCCCATCATCATCTCACAAGGAATGGAGAGGTAGTCTTCATTGCTTGCTCTTCCAAGAAAAACTGATTGATGGGTGTGTAGATAAAACCATAAACGGGATGGCGACCTTTTGGCGTCATCCCGTTTATGGTTTTATCTATGTAAGATAGTTGCGTGTGTCGATGTCAGCTTGTTTTTAATCTCTATTTCAGATGTTCGCCAATCACTTGCAGCAGATTCTCGCCACGCAGATCGACAGCAACAATCTTGCCCTCGCGATCCAAAAGGACGTTGGAGGGGATAGAACGCACGCCATAGACTTCGGAGGCAGCGCACTGCCAGCCTTTCAGGTCAGACATCTGCGGCCACTCCATGCCCAGGCTCTTCACGGCTCCTGCCCATGCGTCCTGCCTGTTGTCGAAGGATACGCCAACGATCTCCAGCCCTTTGTCCTTATACTGCTTGTAGGCTGCCACGACGTGGGGCATCTCCTGGCGGCAAGGACCGCACCAGCTGGCCCAGAAATCTACGAGGACATATTTTCCTTTGCCCACATAATCGCTAAGTTTCACATCTTTGCCGTTGAGGTCTTTCATCGTCAGTTCGTGAAACATCTGTCCTGGGCGCCTTCTCTCCAGACCGGCGAGCAACTTCTTGGGCTGCTCCATCTCTGGCTCGTTGTAGTAGCCCGTCGAGGGGTCGCAAAGCTTCTTCATCTGGTCGTAGTCCAGGTTATACATGAGCTTCTGTATATACTTGGCCGGAGTCTTCGACTGGCGTGTTTCCTCTGGCATGTTGAGCAGCAGGTCGATCTGTACCTTTGACAGGGAGTCGGCGATCTGGCCAAGGGCGACAAGGCGGTCAAAGGTCTCGTCGTTTTCCTCACCTTTGAGCAACTGTTCTGCCTCGGACTCCAATGCATTGTACTGTGCGATCGTGTTCTCCATCTTCGTCGCGAAGTCGTCGCCACCCTGCGGAGCGGTTTGTTTGGCTTTCTGCTGTCCGCAAGCCATCATCACTTGGCACAAAAGTACCAATGCCATTACGGTCTTTTTCATATTCATGTTTGTTCTTTGTTGTTTATAGTTCAATTTATTACTTTTGCAAAAGTAGGAAAAAACGCCTACATTCAAGCGGGATTCAGGAAAATTAACTACTATAGGGATAAGGTAGGCTTCATCTCAACAATAAAAAAGAATAGAATTCTTTTTGTATTGTCTTCGATTTGCACTACCTTTGCACCCACAAACAGGGGTACTTGCTCAACCCCCTTTAACAAAACAAGAACATGGACAATAGTAAAAAGCAGGTGAGTGTGCTGTTTATGCTTTTCAGCATTCTCTTTTGTGTTTGCCTGATTGCGGCAAACATCCTTGAAACAAAGCAAATCTCTGTATTGGGAATCAGCCTAACGGGTGGTTTGATCGTCTTCCCCGTGAGCTACATCATCAACGACTGTGTCTGCGAGGTGTGGGGCTACGGTAAGGCACGCCTCCTCATTTGGACAGGTTTTGCGATGAATTTCTTCTTCGTAGCCACGGGTGCGATCTGTGACGCCATTCCTGGTGCACCCTACTGGAACAACGACGCAGGATTCCATGCCATCTTTGGATTGGCACCTCGTATTGCGGCTGCTTCTTTTGTGGCATTCGTTATCGGTAGTTTTGCCAATGCCTATGTGATGAGTCGTATGAAGCTGCACGACGGCGCACGCCGTTTTTCCGCTCGTGCCATTCTCTCGACGATTGCCGGAGAGAGCCTCGATTCGCTCATCTTTTTCCCCTTGGCGCTTGGTGGCGTGGTACCGGCCTCGGAACTGCCGAAGTTGATGCTCTGGCAGGTGGTGCTCAAGACGGCCTATGAGGTTGTGGCATTGCCTATTACTATCCGCGTGGTGCGTGCGCTGAAACGTCACGAAGGGGAGGTCTATGACCGTGGTGTAAACTACAACATCTTTAAGATTTTTGAACTTCAGGGCTAACCAGCCCATCGTCGGGCTTCCCCCTCATGGTCTTGTCTGAGCAACAGCCATGTACGGGTAGCCCGACAAATGAACCATTTGACTATCATCACATGATGGAGAACATTAGAAGAGAAGAGGAGGGACTTAGTGCATTGGGGCATAAGACCCAATACAAGATGGACTATGCTCCCGAGGTGCTGGAGACGTTTGAAAACAAGCATCCAGAGAACGACTATTGGGTGCGGTTCAACTGCCCCGAGTTTACCAGTCTTTGTCCTATCACGGGACAGCCCGACTTTGCAGAAATTCGCATTAGTTACATCCCAGGCCAGAGGATGGTGGAGAGCAAGAGCCTGAAACTCTATTTGTTTAGTTTCAGAAATCACGGCGACTTCCACGAGGACTGTGTGAATATCATTATGAAGGATCTCATACGGCTGATGAGTCCTAAGTATATTGAGGTGACTGGACTATTTACGCCCCGTGGCGGTATCAGCATCTGGCCATACGCCAACTACGGAATGCCAGGTACGAAGTATGAGCGTCTGGCCGAGCAACGGTTGATGGCGCACGAATAGTAACCAGGTATGCCTTATTGCGCTGTACTCATGATGAACTCGCTAAATCTCTTGAGCTGTGTGGCGGTGGAGAACTGTTCGTCAAATAGTCGGAGGGAAGCCTCGTTGGTTTTGGCGACCTTCAGGGAGTTGATGAGGGAGATGTAGTCGGACGTGTTGTGGCATTCGTATCCGGCTCCTGGGTAGTTTAGGATGGGAATGCCCTCGAAAGCCTCTGCTGATCCAATGACATATTTGCCATAGCGCAGAGCCTCTACAGTCTTGGTCTTAAGTCCCGACCCCGACAGGATGGGGGCGACAACAGCCGTGGCCTGTAGGTAGTAAGGCGCCAGATCGTCCACTCTTCCAAGGAAGTGAACGTTGGGCGTGGCAGTAGCATCTTGAAATGCCTCTGCGATGTTGCCGACGACGAGCAGGGGAATATGGACCGACGAGGCTATCTCCTTTATATAATAATCCATCGCCTCCTTGTTGGCAAAGAAATTGGTACCAACAAAGAGCAGGTATTGTTCGGGCAATTTCACGGGATCGTGATGCTCTGCTGCATCGTAGGCGTCAAATGAGGTGGGCAGGATGAAGTCTGCCCCTCGGTGGTAGCGCTTCTGCAACTGCCGGTTGTCGCGCTCGTTGAGCGTGATCAGATAGGAGGCGTGGTCGATGCAGCAGCGTTCGTTATGGGCTATGAAACCCACCATCAACTTGTCTTGTGGTTGATGGGTAGTCTTATATTTCTGCTGGTAATAATCCACTTCCACGTTGTGGAAAAAGCAAATGGTCTTGAAGCCGTGGCGCGCAAACTCTCGCAGATAAACGCCATAGTGAGACCCGTCGAAGAAGACGAAGTCGTAGGGTTGTGCGAGATGGTATTTCAATTGTTTGCGCAAGCTCCGACGGTCGCCATAACTCTCGCGGAGCAGGACGTTCTTCAGCCTAACCGCCAGCGACGGAACCCCGATGGTGAGTTCCGCCACTTGCAGGCCGAGGGCTTTGAGGAAGGCAAGGTTGCGCTTGGCAACCGCGCTTCCGCCGTCGTTTCTAGCATTGTAGTCTCGAGAGACAAATAAGACGCGCTTCATGATTTTTTTGCTCTTTAGTTAGCCTTGGATGTGGAGAAAACTGATGCTCTGTGGAAACGGTGTTATTCCCAGACCGTCTCGTGGATGGCATCGAGGAATCCGTGCCCATAGAGTTCGTCGGGCTCAACATAGTTGCCCTCTCCCCATTCGTTCCAGGAGCGAAGGAAGAGAATCTTGTGCTCGGGCTTCTTGTCCTTGATGACTTCCAGGGCTTGGAGAATGTGCTTCTTGAAGTTCTCCGGCGTTGCGTTGACGAAGACACCGTCCATATTGCCGGCGCGCGGACTGCGGTCCCACTGTGGCATGATATTGGGATAGACATTTTCCCAACTGTCCTCGGGAGCAAAACAATGTTTCATCACCTCCGGATAGTCGAGACAGAGCGTCTTGAGTTGTGGTATCAGCTTGCGTAGGAAGATCTGCGAGATACGCTTGTACTTGCCTGTATAGATCATCTCGGCACGGGGACGGCCGAAAGAGCAGACCGCGTCGAAGCCAAAACTGAGAAAGTCATTATAAAGCTCCGCACTCGACTCCAGATTGGGCAATACGCGCTTGGTGCTACCGTCGGGCATGCGCTTCACGGTAGAGGTGGAGTGGCCCATGGCAACGAAGTGGACGCCTTTGAGCCCACTCTCCTTCGCCCATTTACGCCACAGGTCCATAAAGAGCGTCACATCCGGGAAATGGTATGGATCCCAGATGAGGAAGATGGGCTTGTCATCGACGGTGATATAGCGATGGTCCTTGAAGGCCTTGAGTGCATACTCGAAGTGCATCCGGTAGTCGGGTTCGCCGAGATACTCCTGTTTGGAGATGATGACCTTAGAGTCTGCCATACCCTTGCCGCGCTGCCACGTCTTGGTTGTCCAATCGTGATTGGCCCAGGCGAGACAGAAAGGAAAATCGGGCTTACCCGAGGCAACGACCTCGTTGAATGGTCTTTCAAGCAGCATTTTTCCATTGCCGCGCCAGTAATGCCAATAGGCAAAGCCCTCTACGCCTGCTTCACGAGCCAGTTGTGCCTGTTCTTCGCGCACCTCGGGCACACGCAGGTCGTAGAAGCCCAAGTCGGTCGGGATGCGTGGCTGGTGGTGTCCCTTGAACAGGGGCTTGCCCTTGACGACGTTGTGCCACTCGGTGAAACCCTTTCCCCAAACGTTGTCGTTCTCGGGGATGGGGTGAAACTGCGGTAGGTAAAATGCTATAACTCTTGCTTTCATGAGTTTCTTAATTTATTTTCTTGATGATTTTTGCTGGACAGCCTGCGGCTACGCAGTAGTCAGGCAAGTCGTGAGTCACACAACTGTTGGCTGCAACCACTACGCCGTCGCCTATTTTCACGCCCGGTAGGATGCAAACATTATTGGCCAGCCATACATTATTGCCGATGATGACCTCGCCTTTTGACAGTAATGGGCGGCTGGATGGCGCGCATTGTAGCGCCTCAATTGTGTCTGTGGCGCCATGAGCGTTGTCGGTAATGATGATATTGGTGCCTGTCAGTAGGTTGTCGCCAATCGTTATGCCGCGTGTGGCAGTTAGGTGGGCGTATGCCCCTATGTGGCATCCGTTGCCGATCTTTATCTCTGGTTCTCCGTTGCCTTGTGGAAAGACCGTTAGGACGGTATGTTTGTCAATCTCACAGTCATCACCAATGGAAACTAAGTCTAAACGGTTGGTGCGCTCCAGTGGGTAGCCGAGAATCGAACACTTGCCCCAACGCTTGAAACGGCGGGCATAATAGCCCGTATAGATGTGTACGCCGAATGCGTTGACAAGTTTGAACAAAACGGGTGGAAAGACGAGGCTGAATCCCCGTCCTATTCCTTCTGCTATAGGTTTAATGACTCCTTTCACGTTCGATTCTCTCGTAAAACTGGATAATGCTGTTAATGTACCGTTGCTGCGTATAGTATTCGGAGACCGTTCTCAATGCCCTCTCACGTACGGCTTGCAGTTCTTGGCTGCTTGCAGAGCAGAGTTTCTCAAGGCATAACACCAATTCATCCACGTTGTGGAAGCGGAAACCGATTTCCTCTCCCGTCAGCAGAAAGCCGTTGTCGTACTGTTCTTTTGTCCCTGCGGTGTCGCGGCCGATAGTGATGCAGTTACAGAGCATTGCCTCGGGGAGGCATCTGCCGAAGCCTTCGAAGCGGGAGGGCACGATGGTGGAGATGGCGTGGTGCATCAGATGATGAATGTCCTTGCGCGGGCCGAGGAAGGTTACTTTATCTTTAACGCCCTTATCTTCTAAATATTGTGTGACTTTCTGATAATAGATTGCATCAGTCACCTCTCCTGCGATAGCCAATGAACAACATGCAGACCGATTTCTTTCTGTAAATCGAGTATAGGCGATGGCCAAATCCATGAGACCTTTCGTCTCTTCGATGCGGCCCGCGTAGAGCAGATAGGGAGTTGGGGGGAGTTGTTTGACATCTTGCTCCTTCTCCATGACGATTCCGTTATAGACGACAACAGACCTCGGATTACCCTCTAGGTGGTGGTGTCGCTGGATGGCTTTCGTGATGCAAATGGTGTAGTTCGCAGCCAGTTGCTTGTGGAATGTTTTGGAGGAGGGGAAGTAATGTAGGCCGAAATCTACATCGGCGTACTCGCGTATATGGTAGATATGGGGTATTCCCAACCGTTTAGCTACTCGTTCGCCTACGTCCACAACACTCACGTTGCTATGAATCATCTCTATCTTCTTCGATTTGACCAGATTATAGACGGTGTTGACAGCTTTATGTATGAGGATTCTCCGTGCGACGAGACGTGGAAGAAACAGGATAGCTTCCTTGGCGTTGCGCAAGTCGGGGTAGGTATTGGTGCGGAAGGGAATGGTTATTACCTCTACACCCATCTGCCGGAGCGTAATTGCTACGCCCTCTTTGTCAGGAGCGACTACGATTGGTGTGTGGCCCTGCTCCTGCACTCCTTTGATAAGTGTCAGGAAAGACTTTGATGCCCCGCCTAAGGGGTAGGTGGAGTGGAGGATATAGAGGATGTTCATTGCTATTTTTCCTTTTCTTTCTTCTTTTTCCCTGCGTCATCAGGGAGGGGTGGTGCCTCATGGGCAAGGTCGTAATATGTAAGGTAGTTGCTGTACCATAGCGGATAGCCGCGTACGATGAAGCCCAATAGTGCAAGGATAAACGCACTCGCCGTTGCTCTGCGGTCTCTGATTTTGCCAAGTGAGGCGATATAGAATATGAGCATCAACACTGTACCGACGATTCCGTTTTCATAAATGAAGACCTTGTAGCCGGAGTTACCAAACTCAGGGTTCTCGCGCTTTTTGCCAAAGATGACGGCAGATGACTCACAGAGTTTCTCGAAGTCGGTGTCGAAGTCCTCCGTCACGCGATTGTTGCCTGCCATCTCGCCGTCCTCCACCTCCAGACGGATCAGGATGAGGTCGTGGAGTAGATTCTCTCCATTATTATAAAAGAAAGAACCCACGACGATGGTGCTGATAAAAGCAACCATCATGATCAGTTTGCCGATAAACTGTTTGCGCTGAACCCATAACTTCAGGAAGATGACAACCACGTAGATGACGTAGGCTGCAAGGGAGAACGTGAGCAGCAGGGCTACGAGGAGGACTATATTATACCATTTTTTCCACTTACCAAATTGCGTGGAGAGCAACAAGGTTGCAGCTGTTCCAAGGTGGCCTGGTTCAAGGAACACCGAACTAAAGCGAGGGAAAAACGCCCACAGTGTACGATCGTCAATCATAAAGAGGAAATAGTTCGTATATGAATAGAGATCGTCTCCATAGACAGCGTCGACACCTACAAAGGGGAAACCAACGAGGTATAGGAAGAATGCGGGGATCGAAACCAGAAGAAGACCGCCCATAACCTTGCACAGGAAGGTCATAAAAGCTTCCATTTTCTCCGTTTTGAGGCGGAAGATCGAGTAGAAGATGGCCGTGTGGAAGACGTTCACGATGTAGCCGTTGATATTGGTCTCGTTGATGACGAGCATATAGGTGGAAATGGCTACATAGCCCATGACGGGAGCCAGAAAATGGTCGTTGGTGAACCAGTTGTCCTTTGTGGTTTTCGATATCAGCATTGCCGTACCGATGAGCAAGCCCGAGGGCAAGGGGTACAGTGTGCCCAAAGGCCACAAGAACCAAGGGTGCAGGGAGCCAAAGAAAGCCAGAAGTATGCCTGCGTAGAAGCATATCTGGACTAACTTCTCTTTCTTGATGGTTTGAATGTCAAGTTTCTTAAGTCTCATACTGCGCACTTACCAATGATTCGTTTGAGTATTTGCTCTTTGAAATATCCGCGCTCGTTGCGATCCAAGACCGTGAACCAGCTTACCAAGAAGGAGACGGAAACGGAGAGTACTCCCGTCAGCAGGAAGCGGTACTTGAAATGGAATAGCAATTGGCAGCCGCCGCTCGTGGCACAGGCCAAAAGGGCCAGGGGCAGTAGTGGGACTATCACATGGAGGAAGAAATTCTTCATGCTCATCTGGGTTTTCCAATGTATGTATGGAATACGCGCCAAGGCCACCAGCAGTTCGATAGCGACGAACACGCCCATCGCCTCAGCTATTGTACCTCCGTTTTGGAAAAGGATGTAGCTGATGGGAAGGTAGACCAGTTTCGGCGTGTACATCAGTAGCGTATAGGTTCTTATCTTGCCGATGGCCTGGTTGATGGTGTTGAGGCCCGCTGTCAGTTGGTCGCAGATGAAACTCAGCAGGATGGCGTTGCAGAACAAGGCGCAGTAATCTGGCACCTTTGTGAGCCACACATTGAGAATGGAAGGCATCTCAAACATCAGCGGCACGAGGATGATGATGAGCAGCATGGTGGAGTATTTGCTCTCTTTCTCCGCTAGGGCAAATACCTTTTTGCGATCCTTGTTGCCTTCCGCTTTCATGATCTGAGGATTCATCGCGTTGAGGATCGAGGTGGACAAGAAAGAGATGGCTCCAAATACCTGGTTGGCGATGCCATAGGCTGCGTTGACCGTTGTACTGAAACAGATGTTGAGAATGATGGCCATGCCTTGGTTGCGAGCCGCTACAGCTCCCATGCCGTAGGTGGTCCAGCCTGCGAAGCCCAGCAGTTGACCGATGTATATCCGGCTAATATCCCGTTTGCGAATCAGGAGCGAACACTCCGGAAACTGCCAGTTGGCATAGAGAGCGAATGCCAGCAGGTTGAGGAGTTGGATGCCCGCGAGGATGAAGACGTAGAGCAGCAGCTTGTCGGCCTGGATGTAAAGCAGTAGGTAGGCTAAGGCCAACTTTAGGATCGCATCGACCATCTCGATCAGAGAGATGAAGACGATATTCTCTTTGGCTATGAAGAGTGCTTTGAAAGGAGCGGTGACGACGGTGACAAGGAGTATCGCCACCGTGATGTCATAGACAGACTTCGCCGCATCGAGGCGGTCGGGGTCGATCTTGAGAAAATCGTTCATCAACAGTCCTTTGATGGCAAGGAGGGCCAAGCCAATGAGAAGACCGAGGATGATGTGGAGGAACAAGCTGTTGGTGAAGAAGCGCTTCACCTGGCTGGTGCGGTGGCGACCATAATAGTAGGAGACATAGCGCTGGGTCGTGATGACCAAGGCGTTGGTGATGAAGCCAAGCATGGCGATGACGCCTCCGACGACGGAGAAGATGCCGTAGTCGGAGACACCGATAGCCTCCAGTACAATACGCATGGAAAATAGTGACAAGATCGTTGTCACTATTGCCTTGATATATTGTACGGATGTGTTGAGGATGATTCGCTTGCTGGCTTCCATTGATGCGCTTACGGTCTTCGTCCTTTATCGCTTGCTTTTGAAGAGCAGGTCCTTGACGCTGAAGAATGCAATAATGAAGAAGGTCAGGAACACACAGAAAGCAACAAAGATCATGCGCTTCGGGCTCGTGGCCTTGATAGGCACGTCGGCACCCTTGACCATGGTGAAGACGGGCGTGTACTGGCGCAGTTTCGCACGTGCTGCTTCCAGCTGCGTGTTCATTGCGGTATAGGTGTTGTATTGCATCTGCATCGTGTTCTCCAGATCCTCGATCTTCGACTTCTCGCTCTCCAGGATTACATCGAGATTCTCGTCTGCCGTCTTGGCATAGAGGCGGCGCGTCTTCTCATATTCCGCGCGGGCGTCGTTGGCGAGTTTCTCGTAGTACTCCACGTCGCGGCGTGCCTTGTTTGTACGATACTTGATGATGAAGTTCTGCAGGCGCTCGCGCACGGAGTCGGCAAGCGTCTGGCAGACCAGCGGGTCCTGTGCCGTGGCGGTGATAGAGATGACGCCCGTTTTCTTGTCCACGCTGATGCCTATGTCGTCGCGCATCTTGTTGACAATGCCGTCGTCTTTTTTGGAGAGGAAGTAGGGGTTGAACTGACTCTTGGAGGTGTTGCCCTTGAATTCGTTGTTGGACTTGGGAAACATCTTCTCGATCTTCTTCATGATCGTGTCGCCCTGCTGTGAGAGCCAAGACTGGTCCTGATGGTAGCGCATGTAGGCGTAGTAGGTCGTATCGACCGATTTGTCCGCCGTTACGACGCGGATGTTGAAGAGGCTTGCCACGAAGCCGTTGTCCTCCATCAAGTCTGGGTAGAGGGTTGGCGAGATGGCATCCGTACTCTGGACGGCAGACATATCGAAACCGAAGGAGGCAGCGATGGAACTGAGAGCACCACCCGAGCTGACAGGGTTCTCTATCTCTGGCGCCATCGTCGTGCTGGTCGTGTAGGTGCGGGGCACGTCCACGATGATGATGGCAGAGACTACCGCCGCTACGGGCAGCAGGGCCACAAACCACCATTTCTTCTTCCACAGGCGGCGGCCTATCTCCCTCAGGTCGATGGTGTCGTCCTCGTCGGTCGTTGCGGTGTCCTTGGTCGTTGTGGTGTCCTTGGTCATGGTGGGGGCGGAAGGAGTGGATGGGCTTTCAGCCTGTGTGTCCACTTGCTCCTCCGTAGAGGTTTCCAAGGTGGATTCCTCTATCGTGTCTTTGGATTCGCTGTCAGAAGAGGCGGTTGCCTTCTTCTGCTCCCGCTTCTTCTGAAACTCTTCCCATTTACGCTTGATATCGAATCTGTTCATGATTTTTCAAAGTGTCCTTGTTGATGGAACTGACGTGTGCGGCTCGCTCCGTGCTATCGTTTACTTCAAGAGGTTGGCGATGGTGGCAATCACGGCGGCGATGGATGCCGCGCTTGAGCCAATGCTCAGCGTCTCAGCCAGCGACATCTTGCTCTGGGCCTTGGTCGGAACGAAGATCTCACATCCAGGCTCTACCTTGGCGTCATGGCCCACGCGGGCCACACTACCATTCATATAAAGAATATAGGTCTGGCGCTTTTTCGCGTCGCTCGCAAAGCCACCTGCCTGATCGATGTAGTAGGAGACCTTCTTGCCAGCTACGTAGCCCACGGTGTTGGAGTGGAGCACGGCACCGTTGATTTTCACCGTACCGTTGTACTCGGGGATGACCAGGCGGTCGCCGTCGCGGAGGATGATGTCAGCGTTGCCACCAGGATTGCGCATGGCTTCGTCCAGACGGATACCCACGGGGTAGTAGTCGGGGATGGTGTAGCGTTGCATCTCCACGTCGTTGGCTTGCTTCATCACGGTAGTGGCACCAGCTGCGTTGGAACTTCTGGTGGCTATCTCCAGGAGATTCTTCTGCTGCTGCTCACGCGCCATGCGTTGAATCTCCTGCATACGGATGCGCTCCGTCTCGTTGGTCTTTCTCTCCAGGTGTGCACCCGCGACGTAGGCCATATTGGTCGGGCCACCACAACGGCGCATGATGTCGGAGAGGCGGGCGTTGCGGGTCTTGAGCGTATAGGTTCCGGCAAACAGTACCTGACCGCTCACCTCCACGTTCTGCTGCTCGTTGTAGCCAGGGCTGCGGTGGACGAACACCTGGTCGAATGGCTGGAGCACGAAGCCCGGTTCGCCGTCGATGACAAAGCCATCCTTCAGGGCGAAGGTGTAGGTCTGGGCGAGGACGGAGTCCGTCTCCAGGGCGCGGGGATTGATGATTCTGCGGCTCACGTCCACACGTACGGTCGAGGCCTTCATTGTCAGTCCGCCCGCCTGAAGGATGAAGTCCTCCAGCGTCTCGTTGTCTGCATATTGATATATACCGGGATATTGCACCTCTCCGTCTATGGTCAGCGTCCGTTCCTCTTGCATGTCCGTACGTGTTGGTATGAAGAGAATGTCGCCATTCTGCAGCGGGATGTCGGCTGCACGACCTGTCAGAATGCCCTCCACATCGACAGAGACGACTTCCAGGGTGCGGTCGGCCTTGAGACGGTGCATGACGGCTCGGGCGGTAAATGCCTCCTCGGTCACGCCTTCGGCAGCTTGTAGCAACGACTTAACGGTATTGATGTCGCCGCCCACCTCATACTGACCTGGGCGGAACACGGCGCCGCGCACCTCCACCATATTGTCGTAGCGGGCGATGACGGAATCGACATCCACGGAGTCGGCATCCGACATGCCGAAGCTGGAGGTGTCAAACTCGTTGACGTTGTAGATGGACCATTCGCGTCCCGTCTTGCGGAAGACGCGCACGGACTTCGTATAGGCGTCGCCGGAGAAACCGCCTGCGTAGCGGATGAGGGAGGCGAGGCTCTCGTTGCGTTTCATCTCGTAGTACATCGGACGCTTCACCTTGCCCGTGATGTTGACAAGGCAGTCGTAGGCTCCGACCACGATCACATCGTTGTCGGCCAGGTGGACGTTGCCACGCTGCTGGCCGTTGAGGATGTAGTCATAGACGTCGATGACGGAGATAAGCTTGTTGTTGCGATAGACCTTGATATTGCGGAGCGTACCCAGGTCGCTGATGCCACCAGCCAGGTAGAGGGCGTTGAATACGGTGGCAAAGGAAGAGACAGTATAGGTGCCCGGCGTGTTGACCTCACCCATTACATTGACCAAGATGGTGTGGGTCTGGCCCACTGAGAGGCGGATGCTCGAACTGCTGTAGCGGCGGCCCAACTGCTGCTTGACGCGGGCGTTGGCCTGGGCCACGGTCAGGCCGCTCACCTGAACGGGGCCGAAGCCCTCGATGGTGAGGACACCGTCCGGGGCCACGGTGGCCTGGATGGACTTCTGTGAGGCGCCATAGATGTCGATGAAGACGTTGTCGCCAGGGCCGAGGCGGTAGTTCTTGGGCAGGGCCATGTTGACATTGGGCTCGAAGGAGAGGTTCTCGTTGCTGAAGATGTCGCGGCCGAAGACCTGCTTCTTCTTGCGTTTCAGGGCCTCGACCAGCTCCTCGTACATCTGGGCCGTGTCGCCCGGCAGGATGCCGTTGAGCTCCTGTTGCATCAGGATAAACTCTGGATCGGTCTCATCATATTTCTTGTTGGCGGTCTTCTGGTCGCGCAGGTCCTTCAGTCGCTGGGTGGAATACTGGTTCGACTCCATCTGCGCCTGGTTGTAGTCTTGCATCGTCTGCTCGGCCACCTGCTGGCGCGAGAGTTTGTCCTTGCCCGGCGTGACCTGGCCGTTGTTCGTACGGCTGCGGTCGTCGCCTTGCTCCACGCCGTCTGCAGCACCCATACTGGTGTTCTTCTTCATGCGCTGATACTGGTCGCGGACGCGCCGTATCTGTGATATTTGCACACCATTTTGCATGAGTTTGGTGACAATCTGTGCCTGGGAAGTGCCTTTCTGATATTCCTTGGCAATATATTCCATCACTTGCGAGTCGGACATACTCGACTGCGCATAAACTCCTGCCGCACAGAATGTCAGCATCAGGAGAAGCAAAACTTTCTTAAGATTACCGCGAACAAAATCCGTTGTCATCACGTAGTTGTTATTTTTTCTTTATAGATAATAACTCTTATTTTTCTAATTTGTTGCAAAGATAGCTACTTTTTTTCTTTCTGAGAAACTTTTCCCGCAGTTTTGGCCTTGCTTGCCGCTGTCCTCTGCCTTTCCCCTGCTTTCCCCTGCTTTCCCCCTGTTTACCTTCGGGAACCGTTCGGGATGCGGCAGAGAGGGGCAGGGCTGTCGGTAGCTTAGTACCACTGGATGGCGTTGCTTACGCCCGAGCGTTTGTCATACTTGAGTGCGTCGGTCAGCGTGGCTGCGTTGCAACGGAACGTGAAGTTGTATGACGTGTAGGGCGAGAGGACGACCGAGGCGCTCATGTTGAAGCAATGGAGGTCGCGCGAGAGGCTTGCCGTGGTCATGCTCATCTTGTGATTGTCGAAGTCGTAGCCCGACGAGAAGTTGATGTTCCACCCGTCGGAGATGCGGATGTTTCCGCTGAGGTTGAGCGTCTGCGAGAACTTGTAGGGGTAGCGCATCCGATTGTAGTTGAACTTGCCTTCTGTGTTCTCGCGCATGGTGATGCCATAGCCGATGGTGAGCGACCAAGGCATGTTGAAGCGCATGTAGCCGTCGGCGTCGGTTTCGGCCACGCCGCTTCCGCGCTTCTTTGCGCCGTGCTTGCCGCGCTCCATGTCGTCATCGACGTTCGACTCGATGTCGGTGTCCAGTCCCTCGTCGTCCTTGTCTTCCTCCTTACTGTCTTTGCTGCTGCCGCCTCCGAACCACTTCTTGAGTTTCTCGGGATTGATCGTGAACGAGAAGTTCTGGCTCATGCCTTGGAAGCGGGGCAGACGGCCGTAGCCCCACTCGGTATGGTTGCCGACGTAGGGTTTGCCGTGTTCGTCCAGCTCGTAGGCGTAGGTGGCAAACTGGGCGTTGACGGAGAAGGTGTAGTTCTTCCACCACTTCAGGCGCAGCCTCATGCCCAGATCGCTCCAGCGATGGTAGTCGGTGGCAGCATTGTAGCTCATGTTGAAGCCCAGTTCGTCGATGATGCTGATCTTGCGGTAGCCTGTGGAGTCTTTGTCGCTCTTGACCTTCATCTCGATGTTGTTGCTCACGTCCCAGGCGATCATCTCCGTCTTGTTGCGTCCAGGGACGCTGTAGAGTTCGTTCTGGTAGGGGGAGTACTCCACGAGATGCACCTCGCCGTTGGCGTCGGTGTATTGGTAACTATCGTAGTAGCCGTAGCGGCGCGCGCCAAAGTTAGGCGCATAGGAGAGCGTCACCTGCGGCGTGATGACATGGCGGATGGCCTGAATCTTGTCGCCGAAGATCTTCTTGCTCGGTGTCCAGAATCCATATATCTTCGAACTGGCTGCCAGCGACAGGCTCCAGTTATAGACGTTGTAGAAGCCGTGGATGGTGTCGGTGCGCTCCTTGGAGGCCGCGTCGTCCCAGGACCGGTTGATCTTCTTGGTGTACATGCGGTCGGTGAAGCTCAGCGAGGGTGTGATGTTGATGACGTCGAAGAGCGTGAAGTTGGCCTGCACGGGGATGGTGTGCTGCAGTCCGTTGCGCCAGTCGTCGATGAGGTTGGAGTGGAGCAGCTGGTCCTCCTTCGTGGTGATGCTGTTGCTCATCTGTCCCGTGTAGCTGACGGAGATCTTCTCGTACCAGCGTTCCTTGCCAGCTCTGTTCTTGCGGCGGAAGGGGTAGAATCGGGCGATGCTCACATTGAGGTCTGGCAGGGTGAGCGAGATGACGCTGTCGCGCATGTTCTGCGAGAGGTTGGCCGTGGTGCTGAGCGACATGCCGATGGAGGAGAAGCCTGTGCTGTAGCTGACGGAAGAGGTGCGGGTCGACTGGGTCAGCGTCTGCGGGTTGTACATCGAGTTAAGGTTGTTGCGCTCATAACTCGATGTAGCGAAGTTGACGCTCGCCGAGAGTTGGCTGAAGGGACTGGCCTTCGGGTCCTGGCGATGGCTCCATTGGATCTTGAAGCTCTCCTGCTTGGTGTAGTCAGGCATTCCCTTGTCGCCTGTCTTCGTGTTCTGATAACTGAAGTAGAACGATCCGTTGTGGCGGTATCTCCTGCGGTAGTTGCTGGCCGCGCTCAGGCCCCAGCTGCCCTCCGTGTAGATCTCGCCGAGCAACTTCAGGTCCCACTTGTCGCTGATGGCGAAGTAGTAGCCTCCGTCGCGGAGATAGAAGCCGCGGTCATTCTCCTCGCCATAGGAGGGCATGATGAAGCCCGAACTGTATTTCTTGGAGAACGGGAAGAAGCCGTAGGGGATGGCGAGGGGCAGGGGCACGTCGGCCACGACCAGATAGGCGGGACCAAAGACCACGTCCTTGCCTGGACGCACCTTGGCTCGAGAGAGGGCGATGTAGAAGTCGGGGTGTGGATCGTCGCACGTCGTGTAGCGTCCGTGCTTGAGATAGACGGTGCCCGTGGAGTCGCGCTTGCCGATCTCACCTCGCATAAATCCGTCATCCTGAGCGGTATAGACGCCACGGATGAGACCCTTCTGCGTCTTGAAGTTGTAGGCCATCGTGTCGCTCTCATACTCCGTGTTGCCCAGAGAGAAGACGGGACTGCCCTTGATGCCGTTCTCCGCCGTGCTGTCCTTGGTGCCCGTGGCGCGCACCAAGGAACTGTCGAGGTGCATATAGACCTTGTCGGAGGTGAGCTTCATGTTCTGATAATCGACCTTCGAATCACCGAAGAGGCGTGCGGAACCGCCTATGGCGTCATAGACAATGGAATCTTCGGCGGAGAACTTCACGGGGGCGTCAATGCCCTTGCGACTGGCCTTCATGATGCTGTCGGCACGGAGCGAATCGTCGATATGCTGGTTGAAGGCCCGGATGGCTCTTTCGAGACTGTCCAGGACCAGGGTGTCTGTAGGGAGGGTGAGGGAGTCGGTTGCGGCGTTGGCTCCTGACTGTCCATCGGCTATACCCTCCACGGGTAGCGCGTTGTGGAGGGTGGTGTCCTGGCCTGATCCTGCGGAGAGCGAATAACTCGCCCCCAAGGTGAGAGGCATGACCCATTGGGCTGCCGCCAATGCGACCGCCGCCATCAAGAGGATGATAACCGTATTCTTTCTCATGAGCTTTGAAGGTGCAAAATTACGGAATAAATGCCTAACAGCACTATGTTTTGTCGTTTTTAACCATTTATTATAGGAGAAGAGGGACGGAAACAGAGGGGAGGAAAGCCCAGGAAAGTCATTCTTCTGCTCGTGTGGACTCGTCGGGTATTTGTCACAAGAGGTGGCAAGTGTGGTAAAAGATAATAAAATGCAAATGTTTCTCAAAATTTTCTCTCCCTTTGTGCCTATTCTCGATTCTTTTTTGTACATTTGCATCGTTAACAGACATTTGATATGTCATTTTTATAACCTAAATCCATAAGCATAATGGAAATACCTTTCGCAGAATCATGGAAGATCAAGATGGTTGAACCCATCCGTAAGAGTACGCGCGCAGAGCGTGAGGAGTGGCTGAAGGCCGCCAATTATAATGTGTTCCAGCTGAGGGCCGAGCAGGTCTATATCGACTGCCTTACCGATAGTGGTACGGGATCGATGAGCGACCGCCAGTGGTCCGCCATGATGCTGGGCGACGAGAGCTACGCAGGTGCGACGAGCTTCTATAAGTTTGAGGAGACGGTCCGCAGGATCCTCGGCCTCCACTATGTCATCCCGACCCACCAGGGACGTGCAGCCGAGAACGTGCTCTTCTCTTTCCTTGTCAAGGAAGGCAACGTCATTCCGGGCAACGCCCACTTTGACACGACCAAGGGTCATATCGAGGCCCGCAAGGCTTTTGCTATCGACGTGACGACCGACGATGCCAAGGATGCCCAGCTCGAAGTTCCCTTCAAGGGTAACGTCTCTCTGGAGAAACTGGAGAAGGTGCTGAAGGAGAATCCGGGCAACGTGCCTTTCATGGTCTTGACCGTCACCAACAATACCGTCGGTGGTCAGCCCGTGAGCATGGAGAATATCAAGGCTACCTGCGCCCTCTGCCATCGTTATGGCGTGCCTGTCGTCATGGACTCAGCCCGTTTTGCCGAGAACGCCTATTTCATCAAGACCCGCGAGCCGGGCTACGCCGACAAGACTATCAAGGAGATCGTCCTGGAGATGTATGCCGACGCCGATGCTGCCACCATGTCCTGCAAGAAGGATGCCATCGTCAATATGGGTGGATTTATCGCTACGAGAAAAGAAGACTGGTACGAGGGAGCAAAGAGCTTCTGCATTCCTTATGAGGGCTACCTGACCTATGGTGGTCTCAACGGTCGCGACCTTAATGCCATAGCTGTCGGTCTCGACGAGAACACGGAGTTTGACATGCTGGAGACCCGCATTCATCAGGTGCAGTATCTGGCTAAGAAACTTGACGAGTATGGCATCCCCTACCAGCGTCCCGTGGGTGGTCATGGTGTGTTCATCGACGCTGACAAGGTGCTCACGCACGTGCCCAAGGAGGAGTTCCCGGCACAGACCCTGACCTGTGAGCTCTACTTGGAGGCTGGCATCCGTGGCTGCGAGATTGGCTATATGCTGGCCGACCGCGACCCTGTGACGCATGAGAACCGCTTCGGAGGCCTCGACCTGTTGCGTCTTGCCATCCCTCGTCGCGTCTATACCGACAACCACATGGACGTCATCGCCGCTGCGCTCAAGAATGTCTATGACCGCCGCGAGCAGGTGACCCGTGGTGTTGCCATCGAATGGGAGGCTCCGCTGATGCGCCACTTCACGGTTAAACTGAGAAGACTGTAGTCTCTCTCTTCCTCCCGTGCCTAAGCTCCTTGGGATAGGCTGTCTTTTGTACCTAAGTTAGGTCAAGGCTTGTACGTAAGTTAAGGCCAGCTTGATACATAAGTAATGTCGAGCCTTGTATATAAGTAGGCTTGTCCCTCTATAATATATAAGGAGAAAGGCTGGATGAGGCTGATTATACCTTTTATCCGGACTGTCGTCTGGGGCGAAGAATCGCCTAAGACAATAGTCCGGATTTTTTTCTCCTCTCCATGGTGTCCTGACTCGTCTTGCAATAGACAAGGTGTCATATAGTATTGGACAACTTGTCATGTTTGTGGTCATGGCACGTTGCTTGCCTTTATAGAAGTGTAACAAAGATAATAGTATAGCATTAGTGAACAAAATGGATTGGTTTTCCACATAAGAGTTAGTTGATTGACAAAGTGTTGTTAGATTATTTGGAAGTGAATACTTGCTGAACCATCCCGATGGTTCAGGTTTCATAGACTTTCCCGGTGGCTTGAGACAAGTCGCCGGGATTTTTTGTCCTTTCCAGCGCTTCTACTTGCCTTCGAACCACAGTCTTGGGGCCATTGCCATAAAAAATATAGGAGAAGACCAAAAAAAACGCCAGATTTTGCCCGTCGTATTATTTTTTTTCCTACTTTTGCAGTGATTAAAATACAACTTAAAATACAAATCTTAAAATTCAAATCTTAAAGGACAAAACGACTATGGTATTAAATTACATTTGGATAGCCTTTTTCGTCATAGCCTTCCTTTTTGGGCTGGTGGAATTGTGCTTCATGGGCAACACGGAGGTATTCACCAACATGGTACAGGCCACCTTCGACTCTTCCAAGACCGCTTTTGAGACCTCTTTGGGCCTCACGGGCGTATTGGCCTTATGGCTTGGCATCATGAAGATAGGCGAGCGAGCCGGAGCGGTCAATGTGCTGGCGCGCGTTCTCAGTCCTGTCTTCACCAAACTCTTCCCTGACATTCCGAAGAACCATCCTGTCATGGGATCCATTTTCATGAACATCGCGTCCAATATGCTGGGTCTTGACAATGCTGCTACCCCCACAGGACTGAAAGCCATGCAGCAGATGCAGGAACTGAACACGCGGAAAGACACGGCCACCAACCCGATGATCATGTTTCTCGTGCTCAATACGAGTGGTCTGACCATCATCCCTACTACGATTTTGGCCTTCCGTGCGGCCAAGGGGGCTGCCATGCCGACCGATGTTTTCATTCCTATCCTCATCGCCACGACAGTAGCAACACTTGCCGGTATCATCATTACCGCTCTTTGGCAGAAGATCAATCTTTTTCAGCCTTTGCTTCTCCTGACTTTAGGTGGTCTCATCGCTTCTGTGGGAGTCATCGTCTGGGGTTTTGGGCAGATGGACAAGGATACGATGGCGCTCGTGACGAATGTGACGGCCAACGTGATCTTGCTTGGTATTATCGTCACCTTCATAGCCATGGGAGCATTCAAAAAGATCAATGTCTATGATGCTTTCATCGAGGGCGCCAAGGACGGATTTCATACTGCAGTCCGCATCATCCCCTATCTGGTGGCGATCCTTGTGGCCGTGGCCGTGTTTCGTGCCTCTGGAGCGATGGATATGCTCGTGGAGGGCATTGCCTGGTGTGTCAGAGCCTGCGGTCTGGACGACCAATTTGTCGGTGCGCTCCCCACAGCCTTCATGAAGCCGCTTAGCGGAAGTGGCGCGCGAGGCTTGATGCTGGAGGCTATGGACAACTATGGAGCCGACTCCTTTATCGGTCGACTGAGTTGTATCTTCCAGGGATCGACCGACACGACGTTCTATGTGCTGGCGGTCTATTTCGGAAGTATCAGCGTCAAGAATACGCGCCATGCCGTCAGTTGCGGCTTGTTGGCTGATTTGGCAGGTGTGATTGCTGCCATCGCCATTGCTTACGTCTTCTTCGGCTAAGACGGCTTCCAATCATCGTCATTCAACAAGCGCGTAGGTCGTGCGGGTCGTTTGCCCTGCGACCTACGCGTTTGTCTTTTTCCCTTATATGAAATGAGAGGTATTTGTTTGGAGAAGCGAGAGATAGCTTGAGGAATACGCCTTTAGCGTTCATCTATGCAAAGTGAAACTCCGCATGGGTCTCATCATTTCCTTTTTCAATCCACCCATCTGTTTTTTTCTCGGTGTTCTGTAGTTTTTTACCATTTTGTGCGTTTATATAGTGTAAGCGTTTTTTAAACAGAAGCAATGGACAAGCAGAAAGAAAACTTTGAACGCCTTGTGCGCTCTCATAAGGACACGATATATACCGTGTGCTACATGTTCTCCAAAGACGAGGACGAGGTGGCGGACCTATTTCAGGAGATGCTGATCAACGTCTGGCGCGGACTGCCGAAGTATCAGGGTGACGACGAAGCCTTGCGTGGTTGGATATACCGCGTGGCACTCAACACTTGTATTTCGCTCGATCGCAGCAAGCGTCGTCGCAAGACCGTGCCGCTGACAATGGACGTCAACTTCTTCGACCCGCAGGAGGAGCGAGCGCAGCGAGTGGACCAACTTCATAGGCGTATTGCGCGTCTGCAACCGTTTGATAGAGCTATCGTGCTGTTGTGGCTTGAAGACCTCAGCTACGACGAGATAGGCCAGATCCTCGGCATCACCGCCAAAAACGTATCCGTTCGTTTGGTGCGCATCCGGGAGCAGATGAAGAAAATGAAGGAATAGACCAACCGTCTTTCGAAAGACTGACAAATGTCTGCGCATACAGATTTCCTCCATGGATTGCAGCTGGAAAACAGTAGCGTAAGACAGGTGAAAGGCTTTTCGTAGAGACATTAACATTAAAAGAAAGGAATATCAAGATGGATAAGAATCAAGTTTATAACGACGAAATGGAGCAGATGCGCCAGGATATGAGTGAGTTGCGATCGCTTCTCAGTGAACAGAAGATAGTGAACGAACGATTGATGCGCCGTGCGATGAAAAGCGAACTGGACAAGGAACGCAGGGTGACGCTTCAGACCTTGTTGCCCTCTTTGTTCACCTTGCCGCTTTTCTACTTCATGCAACCGTTGTGGGGACTGCCCTTGTGGTTCGTTGGGGTGACAATAGCGTATCTACTGTTGGCTGTTGTCTTCTCGATATGGTCTGTGCGCCGCCTGACGGGCGAGGACTTACTGGCGGGCGATTTGCTCAAGGTGGCTGGTCACATTGTCGAGTACAAGCGGTTGGGTAATAATTGGCTCAAGTTCTCCATCCCGTTTCTCATTGTGTGGGTCATTGGCTTCTTCTACTATTGTGGGCAAGGTATGGAGGAAAACATGGCCAACGGCATGCTATGGGGAGGCGTAGTTGGCGGTTTGGCCGGTCTTGCTTGCGGCATCTACTTCCTGATGCAGTCACGCAGACGCCTCAACGGGGTTCTTCGACAGATAGACGATCTGAAGACGGGTGAGCAATAACATGCTTTTCCATTTCCAGCTATGAATTTGAATGATCTGTTGTTATATCAATTGAGGTGTGTACTTGAGATATAAGCTACCATAGTTTAGATGAAAATAGTTGAGGGTGCGACCAAGAATCTTGGCGCACCCTCAACCTGTAGGATCGGTTTGGACCTCCATACTTGTAGCGTAGCGAGAGGTCGGCAGTCTGATTCTAAACGCATTTACGGCATGACCGTCATTTTAGCGGTGGTTGATTCTCGAATTGCCCAATTCCATCAGCAGCTCCGTTCGCATCTCGTCCAGTTTGCCCTGTCTGATCAGCTTGCGGTTGTACTTCCACCAGTTGAGTAGCGAACGATGTTCGACTTTCTTCTTGTCTGGCAGCTGTCGATGCTCAGCGATATACTCCTTCAACAACTCGTAGTTCTCCGCCCATTTCTTCTCGTTCTTTGTCATAAGATGGTAGTGTCTTTTAGTTTTTAACTATGCCTTTCGTTCTAATGGCTTCTTTTCTGTCTTTTTTCGGATGGGCACAAAGTTACGATTTTTTCTTTGAAACTCCGCCTATTAGGGGAAGAAAAAACTGGTGAGTTGCCGTTTTTTTCGTGAAAAGCAGATGCCTATTTCATGATGAGGCTAAAAAAAAGGACGACGCCCTTGGCCTACATGAGGTGTAGGGTGTGATTGTCGTCCTGTTTTTAGTACCATTCTTACTCCTTTTGCTTTAGCGATGGCAGGCTAATATGATAGCGTACTGCCAACAGGCGTATGGCGCATACAAAGAAAAAGGTGGCTGTCGTCGTGATGGGAATGCCTGCATCCAGCCGGATGAGCACCCAGTATAGAAATCCGCCTGCCACACATGCTGTGGCATAGATCTCTTTGTGAAAGATGACGGGCACGTTGTTGAGCAACACGTCGCGTATCACGCCTCCTGCCGCCCCTGTCATGCTACCCATAATGATGGCGACCCAGTAGGGGTGTTCGAAGGCTACGGTCTTCTGGATACCAGCGATCACGAAGAGCGCCAGGCCCAAGGTGTCGAAGACAAACCAGGCGTTGTCGATCCAGCGTATATGCCTGCCGAAGCAAACCACGAATCCCAGTGCAGCAAAGGTACAAATCACGTAGATGGGAGAGGTCATCCAGAAGGGTGTCGTTCCCAGCATTACGTCGCGGAGCGTACCTCCTCCTACCGCCACGGCAAATCCGCAGACATATCCTCCGAACCAGTCGAGATGCTTGGCAGCAGCGTGGCGGATGCCCGAAACGGCGAAAGCCAATGTACCCAGCACCTCCAATACCTGTTGTACGGCATGGACAAATGCTGGGTCGGAAGTGGAGATGTTAGTTAACGACATTGATGGGTTTCCCTTCAATGAGTGCTTTGACGTTGGCCACACAGATGTCCATCAGTCTTTGACGCGCCTCGACGGTAGCCCATGCCACATGCGGTGTGAGGTAGGCGTGCGGTTCGCGCAGCAGCGGATTGGAGATATGGGGCGGCTCTTCTGCCGTCACGTCGGCGCAATAGGCAGCCAGCTGGTTATTGTGGAGTGCTTCAGCCACAGCAGGCTCGTCCACTAGCGGGCCGCGGCCCGTGTTGATCAGAATGGCTTCTGACTTCATCATGCGGAGTGTCTCTGCATTGATGAGGTGGTAGGTAGCCTTGGGACCGTCCTTGACCAGCGGGCAGTGGAGGCTGATCACGTCAGACTGGCTGAGCAGTTGCTCCATTGTTACTTTGCCGATGCCTTCGGGAAGTTTGTCGGCTGGCTTGCTCGATACGGTGATGACTTTCATGCCGAGGCAGAGGGCCAGGCGTGCCACGCTTTGTCCTATATGTCCCAGGCCGACGATACCCATCGTCTTGCCCGACAGTTCACACAATGGTTCGTCCCAATAGCAGAAGTCGGGGCTTGCGCTCCAGCGACCGTTTCGGTTCTTGCGGGCGAACTCATCGACGTGGTTGGTCACGTTGAGCAGCAGGGCGATCACGTGCTGTGCCACACTCACGGTGCTATAGGCTGGAATGTTGGTCACGATCACGCCCCGCTCGCGTGCGGCCACGAGGTCGATGTTGTTGTAGCCGGTGGCCAGCTCGCCGATGTACTTCAACTTCGGGAGCTGCATGATGAGCTCGCGGGTGAGACTTACTTTGTTCACAAGCACGGCTTCAGCCTCCAGCGAACGCTCCACGACCAGTTCCTGCGGCGTACGGTCATAGATGGTAAGGTCTCCCAGCTGCTTCAGCTCCTCCCATGAGAGGTCGCCGGGGTTGGCGGCATAGCCGTCGAGTACTACGATTTTCATATTATTCTATTCTGTGATTAGTATATTATTGTTCTTGGTTTTTTGCTTCGTTTTCTTTCAAGGCGTTTCTCACTCCTTGAATCGATCCCCCCAGCATCGCAGCATCCATTGATACTGTTTCTCCTCGCTTGGTGAGTGTTGTGCGTGCCAAAACCTTGAGTCCTTCAGTTGGTCGGGCAAGTACTGTTGCTCTACGAAGTGATCGGGGAAGTCATGTGCATACTTATAGCCGTCGTGGTAGCCCAGCGACTTCATGAGCTGGGTGGGAGCGTTGCGCAGGTGTAGTGGCACGGGTTGGTTGCCCGTTTTGCGTACGCATGCCAGTGCCTCATCGACGGCGAGGTAGGCGGAGTTGCTCTTGGGCGAGGTAGCCAGATAGACAGTGGCTTCCGCCAGGGGGATTCTTCCCTCGGGCCACCCTATTTTGTTGACAGCATCGAAGGCGGCATTGGCCAGCAACAGCGCGTTGGGGTTGGCCAGGCCCACATCTTCCGATGCACTGATGACGAGTCTCCGTGCGATAAATTTGGGATCTTCGCCACCTTCTATCATCCTTGCCAGCCAGTAGAGGGCAGCATCGGGATCGCTGCCACGAATACTCTTGATGAAAGCCGAGATGATATCGTAGTGCATGTCGCCCCCTTTGTCGTAGGCGAGGGGATTCTGTTGCAACCGATTGGCCACCATCTCGTCGGTGATGGTGACGCTGTCGCTACCTTCTGATTCCACCACCAGTTCCAGGATGTTGAGCAGTTTGCGTGCGTCACCACCACTATAGCGCAGCATCGCGTCAGTCTCTTGCAGCACGATGGTTCGTTTCCGTAGTTCTTCGTCCTCTGTCACGGCACGATGGAGGAGCTCCTCCAGGTCTTCGCGTTCCAACGGCTTGAGCACATAGAGCTGGCAGCGGGACAATAGCGGGCGGATCACTTCGAAGGAGGGATTCTCTGTCGTCGCTCCTATGAGCGTCACGATACCTTTCTCTACAGCTCCAAGTAGCGAGTCCTGCTGCGATTTGGAGAAACGGTGGATCTCGTCAATGAAGAGGATGGGCGAAGCCGTCGTGAAAAAGCGGTTCTGACGCGCCTTCTCGATGACTTCGCGTACGTCTTTGACGCCACTCGTCACAGCGGAAAGCGTGTAGAAGGGAGTTTCCAGTTTGTTGGCGATGATCTGGGCCAAGGTTGTCTTGCCGACGCCAGGAGGTCCCCATAGGATGAAAGAGGCGATGCGACCGCTGTCTATCATAGACCGCAGTACCGCCCCTTTTCCCACAATGTGCTTCTGCCCGACGTATGCATCAAGGGTACGCGGGCGCATTCGCTCTGCTAATGGTTCCATACTTGCAAAGTTACAAACTCTTGAGCATACTCCAAAATAAATGCGCTCGATTTAAATTTTTCATCGTGAAATGTTTGATGTTTTGGCTTTTAATGCTACTTTTGCAGCACGAAACAGAGGTTTTCGGTAACTAACAAGGATAAGAACAATAAGAAAATACTGGATGAAATCAAGCAACAAGTTGAGTTTGAAGACTTTAACGAAGAGTAGCGCATGGGGTTTGCAGGAGGCAGACGTGTTCCATCTTTGGCAGATTGCAGCGCGCGATGCTGACTTAAAGGACAATCGCAGCCATTACTTGAGCGTGCTTCGTAGTGCGTTCGATGTGGAGGAGTTGACCATTGACACGCCGGAGGTGGTTCAGAAGTATGAGGACCGTGGGTTCAAGGTGGCCCCAGTCCGCATGGATGAGAATGTGCAGGTGAAGCTGGCTGTCAAGAAGAAGCCCATCGTCCGTATTACGGACCTCACCTATGAGAATATTCGCCACATTTCCGCTGCCAAATTGATCGAGGTGCTGGCTGGCAATTTTGGTGGAGGATGGGAGAGCCTTCCGCAGTCGGTCCAGGATATCATCGAAAGTGGTTTTGATATATCTACGACCACGCTGCCCACTTCGCGTCTCAAGCGCCCTGGCGGTATGTATCAGAAAAAGGTAGAAGACGGCTTCGAGGTATTGGAAGTGCCCAAGGGTGGATGGACCGAGGCTATCTTTGCCAAGGCTAAGCCTGCGGTAGAGCGAGTTAGAATGCGCTTCGAGCCCGAAGATTCGCTACTTGACAAGGGGGGCGACGACATGCCGGAGGATGACAACGAGGATGAGGAGTTGCCAGAGACAAAGGGCTTTGATAGTGACGACGACGATGACGATTATTTCGATGAGGATAAGCTCACGGAGGAAAGTTACCGCACTACCTACGAGGCTAGTCCCGAGGAACTGGAGAAGATGGCTCGCGAGGGCGTCTCCGATGATGGTGATGACTATTGATCGAGTTTTCTTACTTGATAAACGCGTGTCAATAGGGGTGGTTCCTGAAGAACGTCTTGTCCTTTAGAACTATCCATTATATAATAATGATACTGGGCCAAGCCCATTTTTTGACGGTAGTGAGCTATTGCCTGTAGGCAATAATGATCTTGACGCCGCCAAAGGATGGGTTTGGCCTTTGTTTGTGATTCTTTTGTCTCTTGCTGATGTCTCTTTATTTCCGGTTCCACAGTAGAAATCCAATGAGGACGACAAGTGTCAGTGTCTCGGCTACGGTCTCGGCGAGCCAAAGTCCTGTGTTGCCAAGTAACTCTGGAAGCAGGATGAAGCTGGGGATGATGAGCACGAAGCCTCGCAGCAGCATAAAGAATGTGGCGGCCTTGTAGCGCTCCAGGCTTTGCAGGTAGCCGATGAGGACCACGTTGACCGTGAATGGTAGGCTGGAGGTCAGGAAGAGCGGCAAACCCGCATGGCCGATAGCGTTGGCGGGTGAGGTGCCGTCGATGAAGAGGTTGACAATCTGTGGTGCCAGCAGGATACCGACGGTCGTCATGACCAGTCCCAGACCGACAGATAGTCCTGCAGAGATATGGAGGGTCTGACGGATTCGGTCTTGGTTGCCTTTTCCGTAGTTGTAGCTCACGATAGGCAGGGCTGTCTGGGCAATAGCGTTGCCAAACATGAAAATCATCGGAAAGAGGTAGCATGCGACGCTAAAAGCTGCCACGCCGTCCTCGTGAAGTCGTCCGATAAACATATAGTTGCCCGTGATGATCATACAACAGATGGCGGTCTCGGCAATAAATGTAGGGAAGCCCAGGCGGAGCATGTACCCGCAGTTGCGTGCCGTGAGGCGTAGGGCGGTTTGTGAGAACTTAGGGCGGTAGAGCCTTAGTTGGTTGCTATGTCCCCAGAAATACCATGCCACCAGTACCATGCCGGGTATTCCCGAGATGGAGGTGGCAATAGCTGCTCCCTTGATTCCCATATCCAATGGGAAGATGAATAGCCAGTCGAGTACGATATTGACCAGTGCCGACAGTGTGTTGATGGTCATGGAGAAATTGGGTGATCCGTCCAGGCGAATAGCGAATGTTCCCACAATATTGATGATCATGAAGCAGAAGCAGGGGCTGACCCAAAACAAGTAGTCGTGCACCAAAGGATAGAGCGCCTCGCTTCCACCAAAGAGTGCGGCCGTCTGTCGAGGAAAGACATTGACGATGACGACAATCGTCAGCATTAGGAGTAGTCCCACCGTGAAGGCCTGGGTCACATTGATGTTGGCGGCTTTCCGGTTGCCCTTGCTCAGGTGTACTGCGGCGACGATACTTGCTCCGCTACCAAACATCAGGGCTATGCCAGTAGAGACCAAGAACATCGGGGCGGCGATGTTGATGGCTGCCAAGGCGTCGCTGCCCACGCCTTGTCCTACGAAGATGCCATCGGCAAGGTTGAGTAGTACGGAGGACAGCAGTCCGAGAAGGGTAGGGAAGAACAGTTTGTAAAACAGCTTCGATACACGCATTTCGCCGTAGTCCAGCGCGTCTCTGTTGTCTTTCATATTCTCTGATGTTTGATGTTGTGGAGGGTGGAGGCTTGCGCCCCGTCTCTCATCGGTTGTCGATCACTTTATAGTTATGGTAACGGTGTTTCGGAAAGGCAAAGGTGCTGGCCGATATGCCGCCACTCTTAAAGTGGGTGATCTTGACCGTTACCCAGATGATTCCGAACTTGAGGCGCAGGCTGAGTGGGGCGCGCGTCTTTTTGTCTATGATGGCTTTGATGTGCTTGATGCCTTTCACGCCTTCTTTGGCGTCCAGCGACACGACAAAGGTGTTGCCCGCAGCCTTCACGCTATAGACGAAGTTGTCGGCGTCGAAGTTGAACATTCCGCTGTATTTGTCACGTTCCGGATCGTTTGCCCGGTAGATCTCCACCTTTTTCTTATCTTTGTCCACTTTGTAGTAGGTCTTCCCGTCGTTCCATATACTATATCTTTTTTCTTCCGAACGACTTTTCTTCCCTTGCATCCATATCGTCCCAGCTGCTTTGTACAGACCGATGATGTTGACGCTATAGCTAAGCGTGCTTCCCTGCCGCCCATAGACCATTTGGTAGGTGTGGTCGAATATCTTTCTGGCTTGTCGACTGTTGGAAGTCTCTTTGCCCATGAGGACAAGGGTCGGTAAGAGTAATAATAGGAGTGTGAAAACGCTTTTGTTGTGATACGTCATCGTAGTATGGATATATATAAATGAATAGACGGTATGCCTTTTTGCTATGCGCAAGATTGCTTCATAGCGGTTGATGGCACACCCTCAGTCAGGACAAACTGGCCACAACGGATAGTGGCCTTGTGATAAACTATTTTGCCGTGTCCTTTGACGAACGCTTCGTTCGGTGGTAAGACCGATATTCGTCGAGCGGTATCTCTACGTCGGGTTCCGTCAACTCACCCTCGTGTGGGAGCTCAAACTTCATATATCGGATATTCAGTCCACGCTCAATCCACTGGTTCTCGTAGTAGGTGTGTATGCCCAGTATCTCGCGGGTAGCTTCGTCAAGGCCTTCCGTATGGTACAGGTCCTCCGTCCGGAGCAACACACGGAGTTGGTTTCGCTCTACCATATAGGTGGTGTAGGTGAAAAGAAAGTTGGAGTCGGTCTTCAGATGAATCAGACCACGATCGGTCAGAAAATGGCGATAGCGCTCCATGAAGTAGGTGGAGGTAAGGCGCTTGCGTGCATTTTTCATCTGAGGGTCGCTGAATGTGAGCCATATCTCCTGTACCTCATTGGGAGCGAAGAAGCGGTCAATGATCTCAATGTTCGTGCGCAGGAATGCCACATTTATCAAGCCTTCCTCTATGGCCATCTTGGCTCCAGTCCACATCCGAGCCCCCTTGATATCCACGCCGATGAAGTTGATGTTGGGAAACATCCGAGCAAGTCCCACGGCATATTCCCCCTTACCACACCCTAATTCCAGGACGATGGGGTTGTCATTGCCGAAGTACTGCTCGCGCCAGTGTCCTTTCATCTCGAAGGGCACGTCGTCGATAACTGAATACGGATATTGGAAGACGTTCTTGAACGTCTCCATTTCTGCGAATTTAGCCAGTTTTCCTTTTCCCATAATTTTGATATTAGAGCGCAAAGGTAGTAATTAAAAATCTTACACGCAAGAAAAGCCCATTCTTTTACGAAATTGCGCCCGGCGATCATGCTCTTTTATTCTTTAATATATTAAGATAAGTTAATTGGCGGCTAAAAGTTTTGGAGGTTTGAAAATAAAGTCGTATCTTTGCACCCGCTTTTGAGAACTTCGTTTGCAAAGCAAACAAGGTTGAAGAAGAATATAGAGTCGGCATAGCTCAGTTGGTTAGAGTATCACCTTGACATGGTGGGGGTCCTTGGTTCGAATCCAAGTGTCGACACAGTTAGCAGGTGAGTTTAGGATTTTTCCTTTACTCATCTTTTTTTTGTATCCATCCGTTTTTCTCCTGTACCTTATTATAATATGTGATGCGTTCTCGGGTCCGTATAAAAAAATGCCTCCGGCTTGTCACAAGTCAGAGGCATCGGATTGTTTTTAATCTTTATCTTATACTTTTAGTATCTTCTATTCAATGACGACACGCGTCCAGTTGTGCTTGTCCTCGATGGTGCCATACTGGATACCGCGAAGTGTCTCGTAGAGTTTCGTAGAGATGGGTCCGGGCTTCTCGCCGAAGTTGTAGCTCTTGCCCTCGTCGATATCGTCGAGACGAGAGATCGGAGAGATAACTGCTGCGGTACCGCAGGCGCCAGCCTCCTCGAAGGTAGCGAGCTCCTCTACGGGGATGGGGCGACGCTCCACCTTCAGGCCCAAATCCTCGGCAATCTGCATCAAGCTCTTGTTGGTGATGCTGGGGAGGATGGAAGAAGACTTCGGCGTGATGTAGGTGTTCTCCTTGATACCAAAGAAGTTGGCAGCGCCACACTCATCGACGTACTTCTTCTCCTTGGCGTCGAGGTAGAACTCTGAAGCATAACCCTTCTCCTTGGCAATCTTGTGAGCGCGGAGGGAAGCGGCATAGTTGCCACCCACCTTGTACTTACCTGTTCCGAACGGTGCTGCGCGGTCAAACTCGCGCGTGATGGCGTAAGCGTTGGTGCTGAATCCGCCCTTGAAGTACGGACCTACGGGAGTTGCGAAGATAAGGAAGAGATAGTCCTGGCCCTCGTGAACGCCGACCTGTGCTGACGTACCGACGAGCAATGGACGCAGATAGAGGGTAGCGCCACTCTCGTAGGGAGGGATGAAGTCCTGGTTCAGGCGCACTACTTTCTCTACCATCTCAACGAAAAGGTCGGTGGGAAGCTCCGGCATGACGATACCACGGCAGGTGCTCTGCAGACGTGCTGCGTTCTCCTCGGGGCGGAATACGCGTACCTTGCCGTCCGGGCAACGGTATGCTTTCAGACCCTCGAAGGCCTCCTGGCCATAGTGCAGGCAGGTAGATGCCATGTGGATGTGGACATACTCATCGGAAGAAACCTCAATCTCTCCCCACTTTCCGTTGTGATAGTAGCAACGAACATTGTAGTTTGTGGGCACGTAGCCAAAGGTAAGGCTGCCCCAATCCAAATCTTTCATAATACGCTAAATCTATTTTTTTGGTTTTTGTTATTTGCTTGCAAAGGTAATGATTTTAAATTACACGGGCAAAATATAAGGGCTTTATTTTCAGTTTTCTTTTTTCCCCTCTATTTTTGGCCCGTTCATATCCCTCTGCTCACTCCTTTTCTTCGCCGAGAAGTTTCTTGATTTCCGCGTCGGTCTTGGTTAGCTTGTCCCGGCAAAGTTTGATAAGTGTCTGTGCACGCTTTAGGTTTACGGAGAGTTGGTCGATGTCAAACTCGTCGTTTTCCATCTTGTTGACTATCTCTTCGATTTCGGAGAGTGCGGCTTCGTAATTGATTTTCTTTTCCATATTGCTTTAGTTTGTAGGGAGTGGGCGACCAGTTTGTCGCCTACTCCCTATTTCAATCGGATGGCTTTGAGTTGCGTCAGCGCTTTGATGTCCTGCCATTCCGGCGTGATGGCTATCTTCCTTAGGCATTGCTGCAGTACGGCTTCTACCGTATTCTCGTCGGTGTTGAATCGAGTGGCCAGTTGAGCCATGCTCTCTTTGGTGCTGCCCAAGATGCCGTAGCGACCTTTGACGAGTAGTTCGTCGGCAGGGGTGAGCAGTTGGAGGAGGGCCTGCGTATAACCTTGCAGTTTGTCGCTGACCTGTTCCGGGTGCTCCCCCAGTCGGCAGAGGAAGTCGTGCAACTCCTTAGAGAGTGCGTCCATGCCGCTCGTCGCCATACATCTCGTCGTAATATTTCTGGTAGTCGCCCGATGTCACCTCCTCTATCCAGTCTTGGTGCTCCAGGTTCCAGCGAATGGTCTTCACGATACCGTCGGCAAACCTCGTCTCCGGTTGCCATCCCAGTTCTTTCTTGATCTTCGTCGGGTCGATGGCGTAGCGTTGGTCGTGTCCCAGTCGGTCGGCCACGAAGGTGATCAGGTCATCGTTGATCCAACTGATGTCTATGTCACCTGTCGCTGCGTCGCGTACCTGCTTCTTCAATATCGAGCGCAATGCCTTGTCTTTCTCCATCATGTCATGAATGGTGCGGATTGTCAGGCGCACGATGTCGATGTTCTTCATCTCGTTATGACCACCCACATTATAGACCTCTCCCTCTTTGCCTTCGCGCACTACCAGGTCAATGGCCTTGCAATGGTCCTCCACATAGAGCCAGTCGCGTACATTCTCACCTTTACCATAGACGGGCAGCGATTTGCCAGCCAGGATGTTGTTGATGATGAGCGGGATCAGTTTCTCGGGGAAGTGGTAAGGCCCGTAGTTGTTGGAGCAGCGGGTGAGGCTCACCGGTGCATGATACGTGTCATGATAAGCCATGACGATCATGTCGGCGGAAGTCTTGCTGGCCGAATAGGGACTGTGGGGGCACAAGGGCGTTTTCTCCGTGAAGTAGCCCTCGTCGCCCAGAGAACCATAGACCTCGTCGGTCGATACCTGATGGTAGCGCTTTCCTGGCTTCCACGTCGGATATCCCTGTTCGTCCTTGCCTGTGACCCATGCGCGACGGGCAGCGTCCAGCAAGTTTTGTGTGCCCAGGATGTTAACGGAAAGGAACAGCTGTGGATCTTCTATGGAGCGGTCCACGTGCGACTCTGCGGCGAAGTTCACCACATAGTCTATATCATACTCGCCGAACAGTTGGTCGGCCAGGGCGCGGTCGCGAATGTCTCCTTTGACGAAGACACAACGCTTACCGTCGATGTCGTCTTTGATAGTGCCCAAGTTGCCTGCATAGGTGAGGGCGTCGAGCACGATGACTTTGATCTCCTCGTTCTTATACTTGTCGTGAAGGAGATATTTGATGAAGTTGGCGCCGATGAATCCGGCAGCACCTGTCACGAGATAGGTTTTCATTTGTTATGTCTTTTTTTGATATTTCGATAGGTTCCTTTTATGTCCATGCGGACTTTCTTCTCTCTCCCAGCGTGATGACCTCGCAGTCTTTAAACTGCTTGCCATCGACGGTCAGCCTGACGAGTGTTCGTTCTGGTTGCCAGCCTTGCAGACCTGCCGCTCCTGGGTTGATGTGCAGGAGGTTCAGCGTCTTGTCGTGCATCACCTTTAGGATATGCGAATGGCCGCAGACGAAGAGGTCGGGTGGCATGGCATAGAGCGTGTGCGCCACCGACCGGTCGTAGTTGCCAGGATAGCCGCCGATATGCTTCAGCAGTACGTCGGCCTCCTCACAACGGAAGCGTAGCCGTTCGGGATAGCAGCGCCTCACGTCGCCTCCGTCGATATTGCCATGCACGGCACGGAAGATGGGCTTCATCGCCTCAAAGCGGTCCGCTACCTCCATCGATCCGATGTCTCCGGCGTGCCAGATCTCATCACACTCGCCGAGGTACTGTTCGTACCTTTCGTCCCAGTAGCCATGGGTGTCGCTGATGATACCGATACGCTTCATGGACGTTGGCGGATGAATTGTTCGATAAACTGTGCCGTCTGCTCCATGCCCAGGACGGAGGTGTTGACGCAGAGGTCATAGCTCTCCGCCGCGCCCCACTTCTTTCCTGTATAGTAATTGTAGTATCCGGCGCGCGTGGCCTCCTTGTTCTGTATGTACTTCTTGGCCTCCGTGCGGCTCAGCCCGTGTCTCTCTGCCACCGCTTCGATACGATCGTTGAGGTCGGCAGTGACGAAGACGTCCACTTTCTCCTTCATGTCGCGGAGAATGTAGTCTGCCGTACGTCCCACGAAGACGCAGCGACCTTCTTGTGCGGCCTTCCTGATAGCCTCGCTCTGAAACTTGTACAGTCCCTCTTGCGAGAAGTCGCTACTGTAGAAACTCGACTCGCCGAGCAGGGGCACGTGGATGTGGAACCGACTGCGCAGATACTCCTTCGTCTCGTCGTTCTTCTCAAAGAACTTTTCTGAGAAACCGCTCTCCTGTGCGGCAAGGTTGAGTATCTCCTTGTCGTAGAATTTGCAGTCGAATGCCTTGGCAAGCATCTTGGCTATGATCAGACCACCCGATCCGACCTGCCGTCCTACGTTGATGATGAGTTGCTTATCCATTGTTTTGGGATGTTGCTTTCAGTTTAAATTTCCGCATAAAGACAAACATGACCACTGCTGTGATGACCGATGCGGCCGCATCGCTCACAGGCATGGCAGCCCATACACCGTTCAGACCAAAGAACAGAGGCAGGATGCCGAGCATGGGCAGCAGGATGATGAGTTGTCGGCTGAGGGAGAGGAAGATGCTGATCTTCACCTTTCCGATACATTGGAAGAAGTTGGTGATCACCATCTGATAGCCGATGATGGGGAAGACGAGCATCACGATACGCATGGCGTTGGCGCTATGACGTATCAGGTTCTCGTCCGTGGTGAACAATCGTGCCACTAATTGCGGGCAGAACATGCCGATAGACCAGCCCAATACCATGATGCAAGTAGCTCCGATGATGGAGAGTTTCAGTACCCGCATCAGTCGGTCGACCTGTTGGCTTCCGTAGTTGTATCCCGCGATGGGCTGCATGCCGTGGTTGAGTCCGATGACAAACATCACGAACATCATCGCGATGCCATAGGCGATACCGTATGCCCCTACCGCCAAGTCGCCTCCATAATCGACCAGGCGGTTGTTGATAAAGATCACCACCATGCATGCGCACACATTCATCAGAAAAGGTGATACGCCGATACCTATGATGTTCTTCACCAAATCGGCACGCAGGCCATAGACGCCCCGCTTAAGGCGTAGCATTTCGTGCTTGTTGCTGAACAGACGAAGCTGGTAGCACATCGCCAGCAACTGGGAGATGACCGTGGCGAAAGCAGCGCCGCGTATGCCCCAGCCCAGCCACCATATAAATAGCATGTCGAGCACGACGTTGATCAATACCGTGAAGATGGTGGCGTACATGGCCTTCTCGGGTTTGCTCGCCGCGCGGAGTACTGAGTTCAGGCCCAAGTACATGTGGGTGACGACGTTGCCCAGGAGAATCACTTCCATGTAGCTGCGTGCATAGGGCAGTGTGGTGTCGCTTGCACCAAAGAAGCGCAGGATGGGGTCGATGAACAGAAGACAGATCAGTCCCAGGGAGATACCGACGATAAGGTTGAGTGTCACCGTGTTGCCCAGCAGATTCTCTGCGCCATCATAGTCGCGTTGTCCCAGTCGGATGGAGATGGCCGTGGAAGATCCGATGCCAACTGCTGCGCCAAACGCACCACTAAGGTTCATGAAGGGGAAGGTGATGGCCAAGCCGGCGATGGCGTCAGGACCAACGATCTGTCCGATAAAGATTCTGTCAACGATATTATACAATGATGAGGCCACCATGGCTACCATGGCGGGCAAGGCGTACTGCCAAAGCAGTCGTCCCACCGGGCGCGTGCCCAGCTCAAGTGTTTTCTGTTTGTTGTCTATTGGCATTTCTGTTTGATTTCAACTTGCAAAAGTACGGCTTTTTATCCGTACACGCAAGAGGGTGAGCTGGCCACAACCGTTAAAAAACGCTTTGTTTTTACAACAACTCCTTGTGCGTTTTCGTAGTGCCCAGCCCTTCTTGCTTATAGTTCACCTTGGCGGTTATGAGCGGTCAAACCCATTCAGTAGGCCGATGATCTGCTCCGTCTCGTCCTCGCTCATCGTCTGGTTGCAGGGCAGGGACAGTTCCTCTCGGTGGATGCGCTCCGTCACGGGGAGTGAAAGATCTCCCCACTCCGCATAGCAACGCTGGCGATGTGGTGGGATGGGGTAGTGGATGAGTGTCTGCACGCCCTTTTCCTTCAAGTAGGATTGCAGGGCGTCCCGGTCCTCGCAGAGGATGGGGAAGATATGGAAGACGTTGTCCTCCTCCCCGTTCAGCCACCGCCTCTTGCCTGGCAGCGTGATGCGAGGGTTGTCGATCTCGCGGTAGAAACGGTCGGCTATCTGTTGGCGACGCTGGTTGTCTTCGTCCAGGTATTTCAACTTCACGTCCAGCAGAGCCGCCTGTATCTCGTCGATGCGACTGTTGCGGCCCACGTAGTCGAAGACGTACTTGCGTGAAGATCCGTAGTTGCCCAAGGCGCGTACCATCTGTGCCAGTTGGTCGTCATTGGTCGTCACGGCTCCTGCGTCTCCCATGGCTCCTAAGTTTTTGCCTGGATAGAAACTGTGGGCAGCAGCATTGCCCAGGGACCCCGTCCGCTTGTTTCCGTAGCGGCAACCATGGGCCTGTGCGTTGTCCTCTATGAGCAGCAGGCCGTGGCGTCGGCACTGTTCCGCTACTTCGTCCGTATAGGCGCAGCGACCATAGAGGTGCACCAACAGCAGGGCCCGCGTGCGGTCCGTGATGTGGCTTTCGATGAGACGCTCGTCTATCTCCAAGGTCTCGTAGTCGGGCTCCACCAGTATGGGGTGCAGTCCGTTCTCCGTGATGGAGAGGATGGAGGCCACAAAGGTGTTGGCTGGCACCAGTATCTCGTCGCCGTCATGCAGCACGCCCAGTTCCTTGTAGGCACGGAAGATGAGCGTCAGCGCATCCAGCCCGTTGCCGCAGCCGATGCAATGACGTGTGCCGATAAAGTCGGCATAGTGGCGCTCGAACCGTTCCGTGGCCTGCCCGTGCAGATACCATCCGCTGCGGACCACCTTCTCTACGGCTTCCACGATCTCCTGCTCATGCAGGGCATTGATTTTCTGTAATGATAAGTATTCTATCATGCTTTTATACAAGACAAGATGTTGGGTCTCCCGTTGTCGGACAGCCTTTCTTTCAGTCCGTTATGGTTCCCACTCGTAGGTGTCGTAGCAGACGCCGCGTCCTCCGAATCCTTCTTTTTGGAATATCAGATGCTCGTTGAGCACACGTCCGCCCTCCTCTGTCGATTTGCCGAAGTCGAGATAGATGCCCTCGCGATAGCGACGGTTGATCAGTTCGTCGAAGAGGAGGTCGAGTGCACCATGCGCTTTTCCCTCCTCCGTCGAGGCGATATATTGCGTGTGGACCACCTGTCCAGTGTCGAAGACCCATGTTCCTCCCACCGGTTCTTTCTCCTTATTATATATAAGGTATAGGTGTATCTGCTGGGGAAACCGTCCTTGTAGCAGGTGCAGCTCGTCGAGCGAGTGGACCGGGTGGGTGTGGTGGCGCGAGGCGAGGTTGTCGTCGAGCATCTGCCAGAAGGCAGCCAAATCATCGCTCTCTTCCATGTAGAGTCCCTCGCGCAGGGCCTTTCTCAGTCCCGACTTCCGCGATTCTGTGAAGCGGAGCGGTTGTTGCAGCAGGATGGTGGAGGATATCTCGCGTGTCAGCAAGCGGGCGTGGCAGACCTGTGTCAGGGCATAGAGGTCTTCTTCGGCGGGCAGCCGATGGTAGATCCATGGCATCGCCTTGTAAGTCACTCGCCTCACCCCCTCGTTCCGGAACCATGCGTTGAGTGTGCCGAAGGCCTCCATGACTCCCTCCGCCGTCGCTTTGGCGTCCGTCAGTAGTCCTCCGTAGGTCAGTCCCTGGTGGGAGTGGAGTGTGTCGCCGACGCGGTTGGCGGGCAGCAAGGCATAGATGCGCCCTTTGCGCAGGATCATCAGGCTGCTATCCGCGAAGCGGTCGCTATGGTAGTCCATGAATCGGCGGTCGAAGAGGAAAGTGCCGTTCTTCGACCGAGCCACGAAGTCATTCCAAGCCTGCTCGTGCGAGGGTTCATAGCGCTTTATCTCGAACATCCTTTGTACTTGAGAAATTCCTCGTAATCGTAGATGTAGTCCTCTGGCTCATACAGTTCCGAGGCCAGACAGAGGCAGACTGCTCCCGTAGAGAAGTCGTCGAGGGTGCGCCAGATGCCTGGCGTGATGAGCAGACCCTCCCACGGGTGGTTGAGCAGATAGCTCTGCCGTTCCTTGCCGTCATCGAGATTGACGGTGAAACTGCCACTCAAGGCCACGATCAGTTGGTACAACTGCTTGTGGGCATGACCGCCACGGCTTTCGCCGCCAGGTACGTCATAGACCCAGTAGGCCCGCTTCACCTCGAACGGCACGTCTTTCAACTGTTCTGCCACGGTGAGATTGCCGCGTCGGTCTGTGATCTTCGATAGCGGAATGATTTTTCCAAGCATCCTTTGCTGTCCTCCGTTGCTGCGTTCTTATTTCTTCATATAGGGGTCTGTGCCGAGCACCGTCTGTGCCACCCGCTTGGCTTTTTCGCGCAAGGCGTTGATGTCCGACCCCACCTCATCGTAGCAGAGTGCCACGCCCATGCGTCTTCCGACGTGTGCGGTCGGCTTGCCGAAGATGCGCACCCGCGTGCGGTCTTCGTGGCAAAGTGCGTCGAGTTGGTAGTCGAGTGGCTCCTCGCTTTCCACACCCGAGAGGATCACGGCCGAAGCGCCGTTGTGCTCCAGATGGATGGCGGGGATGTCGAGGCCGAGGATGGCGCGCAGGTGGAGTTCAAACTCGCTGAAGTTGGTGCTGTGTGAGAGTGTCACCATACCTGTGTCGTGGGGACGCGGGCTGAGTTCTGAGAAGATGACCTCTCCCTTTTTCGTCAGGAAAAACTCCACACCCCACAGTCCGTAGCCCGTCAAGGCGCGTGTCACCTCGTCGGCGATATGCTCTGCCTGTTTCAGCGCCTCGGCAGGGAGGGCAAAGGGCTGCCAGCTCTCGCGGTAGTCGCCACCCTTCTGTATGTGGCCGATGGGCGGGCAGAAGAGGGTAGGACCGTGCTTCTGCGTCACCGTGAGGAGCGTGAACTCCGAGTCGAAGTCGATAAACTCCTCGATGATGACCTCGTGGACGTCGCCGCGCGCTCCCTCCATGGCGTCCTTGTAGGCTTGCTCGAGCTCGTCGTCGTTGTGGACGTAGCTCTGTCCGTGACCACTCGACGACATCAGCGGTTTCACCACACACGGGAATCCGATCTCGTCGGCAGCCTTCTTAAACTCGTCGAACGTCTTGGCATAGAAGTATTTGGCCGTCCGCAGTCCCAGTTCCTTGGCAGCAAGGTCGCGGATGGCGCGGCGGTTCATCGTGTAGTTGACTGCCTTGGCCGAGGGGACGACCTGTATGCCCTGCTCCTCCATCTCGAAGAGACGCTCGGTACGGATGGCCTCGATCTCTGGCACGATGATGTCGGGGCGGTGGCGGGCCACGACCGCTGCCAGGGCGTCTCCGTCCAGCATGCTGAAAACCTCGCGCTCGTCAGCCACTTGCATGGCGGGTGCATTGTCGTAACTGTCGCAAGCGATGACGTACTGGCCGGCACGCTTGGCAGCGATGGTAAATTCCTTGCCCAATTCACCTGAGCCTAACAATAATATCTTTTTCATATTTTGCTTTGTTTTCTTCTTCGCCGTGTACTGATTTCTTATGCAAAGATAGTGCAAACCGAGCGCAGAACGTCAAGCTTGCTTGCTCGTTATGCCGAAGTGCAGCCTATCTTCTGCAAAGATAGGCTTTTTTTTTGAGAATCCAATCAGTAGGCGTATGTTTTTGCAGCTTGTGGTGCTATTCCTCTACTTTCGATCGGATTCGGCCTTGCGCCAGGTGGGTTTCGATGAGGTCGCCTGGGCGAAGCTGCTTCGCGTCTTTCACCACCTTTCCTTCATGGAGCGTCAGACTGTAGCCGCGCTTCAGCAGCAGGCGCGGGTCGAGGGCGTGGGCCTTCTGTTCCAGCAGGTCGAGATGGTGGCACTCTTTCATCAGCCGTCTTTCCAAGGGAGGCTGGAGGTTGGTGGCAAGCAGGCTGAGATGATGTCTCTCATCCTTGAGCCTCTGTTCCACGCTATGTGTCAGCCGGTCGCCCAGATGGGTGAGGCGCGCCTCCTGTCGCACCTTGACGACGGAGAATAGCGACGTGATGGTAGCGGAAAGCGTGTGCAGTCGCTGCGTCTCCGTCGCCATGCGCTCCTTGGCGTAGTGAGCGACGAAGTCCTGTGCGCTCATCACCTTGTCGTAGGTTGTCTCCAGATGGTCGATGAGGAAGGCGGCAGCTGCCGTCGGCGTCTTCACCCGTGTGTGCGAGACGAAGTCGATGACGCTTTCGTCGCGCTCGTGGCCGATACCCGTGATGATGGGCAGAGGGAAGTTGGCTACGTTCTCTGCCAGTGCCAGCGAGTCGAAACCGCTCAGGTCTGCCACGGCTCCTCCGCCTCGGATGATGACCACCACGTCGAAATGGTCGGCTTCGTCAAAGATGGCGTTGAGGGCCTCGATGACAGATGCTTCCACGGTCTCGCCCTGCATGGTGGCGGGGAAGAGGCGGGTGTCAAACTTCAGTCCCCTCTCGTTGTGCTCCAGTTGGTTCTTGAAGTCGCCGTAGCCTGCTGCCGTCTCGCTGCTGACGACGGCGATACGCTGGGCAAAGACGGGTAGGGGAATCTGCTTGTTGAGGTCTATCACGCCCTCTTCCTTTAGTATGCGCAGGATCTCCTGGCGATGGCGCATCATGTCGCCGAGAGAATACTCGGGGTTGATGTCTTCCACAATCCAGGAGAAACCGTAGAGCGGATGAAATTGTGCGCGCACCTGCAGCATCACCTTCATCCCGGCGCGGAGCGGCCGCCCCGTCACCCGTTCGAAATACGGGCGCATCATGCTCCAGCGGTTGCGCCAGCAGCGGGCCTGCGCCTGTGCCACTGGCGTGTTGCGCCCCTCGTCCTTCTCCACGAGGCTCATATAGCAATGGCCCCCGCGCTCCCTCACCTCTGAGAGTTCGGCCTCCACCCAGTAGCAGCGGCTTAGGGTCTGGCCTATTACCTCCCCGACGAGGGTGTTGAGTTCCAGCAGCGACAAGGCTTTCATGACCTTTTCCATTTTTAGCTTTTTATCCCACCCAGAAGATATAGGCGAGGCTGATGCTGCTGATGCTGATCCAGAGCAATACGCCCTGCACCAGCGGTCTGACGCCCACGCTGCGGAGCGTCTCGCGGGTGAGCGAGGCACCGATGAAGAAGAGCGAGAGCGTGATGAGGTGCTTGGCGAGTTTGTTGATGGCGCCACTAAACTGGCTGCCCATATTGGCTGCCGTCTCGCCGATCATCGAGGCGTTGCTCAGTACGTAGGTGTTGAAAAGGATGGCGACGATAAACCAGAGGATAAATTTCGGTACGCAACTGTACCACGGTTTTGCTTTTCCCTCAGCCTGGGCGAGGGTCTGACGGAAGAAGAACGGGGTGACCAGGGCCAGGGCCACGATCCAGAGTGCACGCGTCAGTTTGATGGTCGTTGCCACTTCGAGTGCGCTCACTCCTTGCAAGGCGATCCAGTCGGGGTGCATCTGGTCGTAGGCCGCGCCGGCTCCCACGACGGAGGAGGTGTCGTGGATGGCGATGGCGGCCCACATGCCAAACTGCTTCATCGTCATGCCCAGGGCGTCGCCGATGTAGGGAAAGAGAAAAAGGGCGATGCCATTGAGCACAAATACTACGCCGAGGGCCACGCTCATGCTCTCCGCCTTGGCCTTGATGATTGGACCGACGGCGGCAATGGCCGAACCACCACAGATGGCCGTGCCCGAACTGAGCAGATAGCTGGTCTGCGAATCCACGTGGAGCAGTTTGCGGCCAAAGAACCAGCCCAGTCCCAAGGTGCCAAAGACACTTGCGATGGTGAAGATCATGCCCTCGCTGCCCGAAGCCAGTGCCTTGTCGACGTTCATGCCAAAGCCCAGTCCGATGACGGAATATTGCAGTAGCTTCTTCGACATGGTCTTGTTGAATGCTGGGAACGCCTTGCCCAGCAGTAGCGCAAAGGCGAAGCCGATAGCCAGCGCGACGGGCGACGACACCCAATGGGCCGCCCACTTCAGACCGCCAAGGTCCGTATGAAACACTTCTTCGGCAAAGCCCAATAGCAGTGAGGCGCCGATGATGACCACGATGGCTACATAGCAAATCTCATTTCTTTTCATTTCTCTCTTTTAGTTTTTCTCTCGAAATCCATTACGCATCCCGAATTCTTTTCGACCTGTACGGTCGAAATTATCCAATACGCCCTGAAGGGGCAGAAGTTCCTAGCCCAGGGCATCGCCCTGGGTAATTATGAACGCCAATCTATCGCCCTGTAAGGGCAAAAGCTTTAAAGAAGCAGGCTATAAACAATTCTTTTGCCCTTACAGGGCGTCTTGTTGATTGCTATTATACCCAGGGCGATGCCCTGGGCTAGGAGCTTCTGGGCTTTCAGCCCGCTTCAACCGTACAGTTCGATTCTTTTCCTCTTCTTGAATTCTATGGCACGTGGATCTCGCAATGCTGATGCAAAGGTAGCGATATTTTGTGAAATAGGGATGAATCGAGCGGTCTGACCTGCATGTTTTGCCCCTTTGAGCGCATTCTCTGACATAAAATGCCTAATTTTGCAATCTCTAATCAAAGGAAAAGAGAATATGATAGTAGATAAGATTGAAAATCTGGCCCGCTATGTGGCCCTCAACCCGCTCTTTGCCGACGTGGTGGCTTTTCTTCAGCACCACGACCTGCGGACCCTGCCCAATGGCAGCCATTCCATCCATGGCGACCGTCTCTATGTCAATGTGGAGGACGACCTCGGGAAGCGTAGGGAGGAGGCTGCCGTGGAGTATCATCGCCGGATGGTGGATATCCAGCTTCCGCTCAACATCCCCGAGACCTACGGCTTTGTGCCTGTAGATGACCTTCCCCCGCTCCCCTTCGACGAGGATCGCGACTTTGCCAAGTCCGATGGCCTTCCCGTTCGCGGATTCATTACCCTCAAGCCGGGCGAGTTTGTCATCTTCTTCCCCGAGGACGGCCATGCCCCCTGCATTGCTGACGGGCTCATCCACAAGGCCGTCTTCAAAGTGGCAGTGGACTAAGAAGCTACTATATATATTAAGGAGAACATCATCAAGTAAGGATAACACAACGTATGATTAAGAACATCTATTTCGACATGGGCGGCGTCATCTTCGACCAGAATACCGAAGAGGCGTTTCGCCGTTTCAGATCACTCGGTATTGACACCGATTATTATATGGGAGTCTATGGTCAGCGCGACTTCTTCCTCGATTTGGAGACAGGCCGCATCGATGCCGACACGTTTTGCCAGCGTGTGGGCGAGGTGGTAGGCCATGAGGTCTCACGGGAGCAGGCCCGCGACTGCTGGCTGGGATTCTTCGATGGCGTCCCGGTCGAGCGGCTGGACGACCTCGTGACCCTGCGCAGCTCCTATCGTCTGGGTTTGTTGAGCAATACCAATCCTTTTATGATGGACTTTATGCGTAGTGGTGCTTTCTCCGAACGCAAAAAGTCCATCGCAGACTATTTCGACGTCCTCTTCCTCAGCTACGAGATGCGGATCTGCAAGCCCGATGCGGAGATCTTCCGTCAGGTGCTGCAGTGCGAAGGGGCCAATGCCGAGGAGTGTCTCTTTATTGACGATAGTCGCAAGAATACGGATGCGGCCAAGGCGCTGGGGTTCCAGGTGCTGACGGTAGCCACCAACGAAGCCTGGATGCCGAAATTGCGCCAACTGCTGGATCTGTAGTTTCGGCTATATCCCGCGAACCATCGGATCAATAAAAAAGAGGACTTCAAATGAAGTCCTCTCATTTCTCTTGTCAATACTATTACCACTATGTGACCTGTATGGGGCTCGAACCCATGACCCCAACATTAAAAGTGTTGTGCTCTACCAGCTGAGCTAACAGGTCTCCTTGTGGCATGTGCTTTCCTCGTCCTCGTGCTCCTTCTGTCGATTGCTCGCCTTCAGAGAGCCGTTGTCTGATTTTGCGGGTGCAAAGGTACGGCTTTTTATTGAACAAAACAAAAAAATGCCGATATTTTTTCTTCCTCCGCTCTTTCTGGTGCTTGTCCGAAGTAGGGGAATGGTAGCTTTCTTTCTTTTCTCGTGTCTTCTTTGTGGCGTTGCAAGATGTATTGTATGCCGCTTTTTACCACCCCTAAAAGGTTCAATGAATGCAAAAAGCAGAAAAAAGGCGAGCAAAGGTCTTATTAAATGGGGGAATATTCAAAAATTACTTAATTTATTTTGGCGTTTCGCCATTTTCTCCTACATTTGCAACCGTTATGGGAACACTCTATCTCGTACCCACTCCTGTGGGCAACTTGGAAGATATGACCTTTCGTGCCATTCGCATCTTGCGCGAGGCCGATATGGTGCTCTGCGAGGACACACGCACGTCGTCTGTCCTGCTGAAGCATTTTGAGGTTCAGAATCGCCTGGTCGCCCATCATAAGTTCAACGAGCATGGCACGGCTGCCGGACTCGTCGAGCGACTGAAGGCTGGAGCGGTCATTGCTTTGATCAGCGATGCTGGCACGCCGGGCATCAGCGATCCCGGTTTCCTCTTGGCCCGCGAGGCCATAGCCGCCGGCGTTACGGTCCAGACCCTTCCGGGAGCCACGGCCTTTGTTCCGGCCTTGGTGTCGAGTGGACTGCCCTGCGACCGCTTCTGCTTTGAGGGTTTCCTGCCGCAGAAGAAGGGACGCCAGACGATGCTGGAGCATCTCAAGACCGAGGAACGGACGATGATTTTCTATGAGTCGCCCTACCGTGTGCTCAAGACGCTGGAGCAGTTTGCCGAGGTCTTTGGCGAGGAGCGACGCGTGAGTTGCTGCCGCGAGATCTCCAAGGTCTATGAGGAGAGTGTCCGTGGCAGCCTGCGCGAGGTCATCGACCACTTCCGCGAGGTGGAACCGAAGGGCGAGTTTGTCATCGTCCTGGCGGGAGCACCCAAGGTGAAGGAACATAAACGTGATCGAAAGAGAAAAGAAGAGACTAATAATCAAAATAGTACGAATTAAGCCAAAACAATTATGAAAAAGCTATTTTTTATTGCCGCCTGCGTGTTGTCGTTGGCCGCTTGCAATCAGGACAAGAAACCTGCTATTAGCCCGGAGCAGATCCAGAACGACTCGCTGCGTGCGATTATCACGGCTCGTGATAATGAGATCAATGATATGATGGGTACGCTGAACGAGATTCAGCAGGGCTTTGCCGAGATCAACGAGGCCGAAAACCGTGTGACGGTGGCGAAGGATGGCGAAGGTCGTGACAAGACGGCCGTGATCAAGGAGAATATCCAGTTTATCGCCCAGCGTATGCAGGAGAACCGCGATCTGATCAAGAAGTTGCAGGAGCAGCTCCGCACGACGGGCTTCAAGGGTGAGCAGATGCAGAAGGCCATCGAGTCCCTCAACGCTCAGCTCGTCGAGAAGGACAAGGAGCTTCGCGCGCTGCGTGCCGAACTGGAGAAGAAGAACATCCATATCAAGGAGCTCGACCAGACCATCTCTGGCTTGAATAGCGATGTGGCTGCTCTCCAGACCGACAAGCAGAACCTCCAGACCGACAAGCAGAACCTGCAGACAGAGAAGCAGAACCTGCAGAACGAGAGCAACAGAAAGACCGAGACCATCAATACGCAGGACAAGCAGCTCAATACCGCTTGGTTCGCCTTCGGTACGAAGAAGGAGCTGAAGCGTCAGAACGTCCTCGTCAAGGGCAAGGTCCTTCAGGGATCATTCAACAAGAACTATTTCACCAAGATCGACATCCGCGAGACGCGCGAGCTTAAGCTCTACTCCAAGAACGCTAAGATCCTGACCTCTCATCCTACGTCCAGCTATAGCCTGACGAAGGACGCCTCTGGTCAGTATGTCCTCCGCATCAGCGATCCGGCTACGTTCTGGAGCACCAGCAAGTATCTGGTTGTCCAGGTGAAGTAGTAGTCCTCGGACTTCTACCTGCGGCCCTCGGAAAGGGCTTCGTCTCAGACGAGCGTTGGTCGTAGCTTACGGCCAACGCCCGTCGTAGCTTATGTTAGACGCCGGACGTTACTTATGTCCGACGTTGGTCATAAGTTAAGGCAAATACGGGGCGTTGCTTTGCCCTACTTCCCGAACGCATCCCGAAGGTATCCCGAAGGAGTGCGAACGGTAACGAGGCCGTCAGTTTGATTTTTTGGAATGTATTTTATAGTTATTGTCATAGGAGTGCGGAATGTCCCGTGCTCCTATGGATTTTTGTTATAAGGATCTTATGCTGATAGTCCTTGTTGTCATTGTCTATTTCCTTGTCCTTTTGTTGTTTAGCCGGCTCACGGCAGGTAAGTCGGACAATGAGACTTTCTTTCGTGCGAATCGCCGTTCGCCTTGGTATATGGTAGCCTTCGGTATGGTCGGGGCTTCGATTTCGGGCATTTCCTTTGTCTCTGTCCCGGGTATGTCGCTCCAGTCGGGCATGACCTATCTGCAGATGTGCCTTGGCTTCATCTTGGGTTATTTTGCCATTGCCTTTGTCCTTCTCCCGGTCTATTACCGTTTGCATCTCACCACCATCTATACCTATCTGCGCGATCGGCTGGGCCAACGATCCTACAAGACGGGAGCCTCCTTTTTCCTCCTTTCCAAGATGACGGGTGCTGCCGTTCGTTTCTATGTGGTCTGTATCATCTTGCAGCGATTTGTTTTCGATGCCTATTCCATCCCGTTTCCTCTCACGGTAGTGGTCATGGTCGGACTGATCTGGCTCTACACGCGCAAGGGTGGCATCAAGACGTTGGTTTGGACTGATACCTTCCAGACGTTCTGTCTCCTCTCGGCCTTGGTGCTCATTATCTACCAGGTCATGGGCCATCTCCACTTCTCGCTGACAGATGCTTTCCAGGCGATCGTTTCAGATGAGAGGAGTCGTATTTTTGTCTTTGATGATATAGCCAATCGTCAATATTTTTGGAAGCAGTTTTTGAGTGGTATCTTTGTGGCTGTTGTGATGACAGGCTTAGATCAGGATATGATGCAAAAGAATCTCACCTGTCGCACCCTGCGTGAGGCCCAAAAGGATATGTGTACTTATGGCTTCGCTTTCGTTCCTGTCAACCTTCTGTTTCTTTGTTTAGGCATCTTGCTTGCACAACTTGCGCAGCGTCAGGGTGTTGTCTTGCCTGAGGCTACCGACGACCTCCTCCCGATGTATGCTGCCACAGGCCAGTTGGGTGTTTCCGTAGTGGTCTTTTTCACGATCGGAATTGTGGCAGCGAGCTTCTCCAGCGCCGATAGTGCCATGACGGCGCTCACTACCAGTTGGTGTGTGGATATCATGGAGCGGCCCAAGGACGAGCGGCTCCGCCATCGTTCTCATGCGGTGGTGGCTTTGCTTTTTGTCCTGTTTATTTTACTCTTCCGTGTGGTCAATTCCACCAGCGTCATCGACGCCATCTACATCCTTTGTTCCTATACCTATGGTCCCTTGCTCGGCCTCTTTGCCTTTGGCTTATTTACAAAAAGAAAGACCAACGATCGCCTGGTTCCTTTCGTCGCTGTGGCAAGTCCGTTGGTCTGTTTCGTTGTCGATTATAGCTGTTCCTGCCTCTTCGACTATCATTTTGGCTATGAGCTATTGATGCTCAACGGTCTCCTCACCTTTCTTGGTCTTTGGCTCATCGGGGCTCGAAGCAAGGGGTAGGGGGATCTGGTCTTCATGCTCTTTCGTCACGTATCTTTGCCAGTAGGCAATGATGAGGGTGGTGAGTGGCAGGGCGATAATCAATCCGAGAAATCCGAGGAGCGCACCCCATACCGATAGCGACAGGAGAAGGATGGCAGGGTTCAGTCCCATGGCCTTGCCCATCACCTTCGGCGTCACCACCATGTCGGTAATGATTTGCACGATGATGAAGACGGCGAGTGCGCTCAGGAAGATGGCCCAGAAGTTCTCACCCGTATCCGCCGCTTTCAGAATGGCCAAGAAGACCGTGGGGATGAGGGCGAAGGAGTGAAGGTAGGGTACCAGGTCGAGGATGCCGATAAGGATTCCCAAACCGATCGCCATCGGAAATCCAATGATCGTAAATCCTATGCAGAACATGATTCCCATGCAGAGTGCTACCAGTCCTTGGCCGCGGATGTAGTTGTTGAGTTCCCGCTCCACGTCGGTAGCCAATTCGTGCCAGAAGGGGCGCACCTTCTTGGGGAAGATTCGGATCCAGTTCTCCGTAAGAAACTCATAATCAAGGAGTATGAAGAACATATAGAGCAGCGTGATACAGCTCGCCACGATACTGATCACGATGCTGGCCGTTTGTCCCAACATGTTGAAAACCTTTGGCATCGTGGTCTTTACAGTCTCCGTGAAGTCCTTGCTACGGAAGAATGAGGCGATCGATTCCTTGTTTTGCGCTATCCAGTCGCGCACCATCTCGCCAATATTGTTGGTATGGGCTGTCTGCTGGATGTAGCGCGTGAAGATACTTCCCAGTTTGTCAAACTGCTCGATCATGGGCGGGATGATCAGATAGGTCACGCCGCCGATAATCGCTGTGACGAAGATAAGTGTGACGATGATGCTCAGCGCGCGGGTAGGCACATGCAACTTATATTGCACGAACTTCACGATCGGGTAGAGCAGGTAGGCCAAAAACCAGGCGATGAAGAAGGGCAGCAGTACGCTGCTCAGTTCTTTCACAAACCAAAAGACAGCCAGAATGGCTGCAGCTACGAGTGCCCCGCGGATAAACCGGTCGAAAGTGATTTCTTTTCTCATTTGTTTTCCTCCTTTTCTTCTTCTTTGGCTTTACGATAACATTCACGGCAAAGCGGCTCATATTCAGACTGTTCCCCCAGCAGTACCCGCTCGCTATTGTGAGTCAAGCGATGGCTCAAGTAGGCCAATGCACCACATCTCACACAGATGGCGTGAACCTTGGTCACTTCGTCTGCTATGGCACAGAGGTCTGGTATCGGTCCGAATGGTACGCCGAGGTAGTCCATGTCGAGACCCGCCACGATCACACGGATACCTTGGTTTGCCAGTTGGTCGCAGACCTTCGTAAGGCCCTTGTCGAAAAACTGAGCTTCGTCTATTCCTACCACGTCGAAATTCTGGGCGAGTTTTAGGATACTCTTCGGAGAACTGACGGGAGTAGAGGAGATAGAGTTGTGGTCATGACTCACCACGTCGGCTTCCGAGTAGCGGGTGTCAATCGAGGGTTTAAATATCACGACCTTTTGTTTGGCAAAGATGGCACGCTTCAGTCTGCGGATGAGTTCTTCCGTTTTACCGGAAAACATACTGCCGCAAACCACCTCAATCCTGCCTTGCTTTTTTCTCTCTCCTGTCGTATGGTATGTTGATGCCATGTTTTAAATGCCTGTTTTTGGAGCTTGCTTTTTGCTCGCTCTTTTTGCCGTTATGCAAAGGTACAAAGATTGTGTCAACGAGCAAAAGGAAATGCCTCCTTTTATTCCCTTTCTTGCGAGTGTATATATAATGTACGCGCGTACATTTATTATTAGCTGTTTATAATACCATTATTTCCTTTCTTCGCCTCGTTCTTCTTTGTTTTTCTTACTTTCCCACCTTGCTCATAATTTGCGAATTTGCGCCCAATCGTCCAGCTGCTCGCAAATTCGCAAATTATGAAGCCTTTAAAATCCCCCTTTCTGCCCTTATCCATGCCTTTGTGCTTGTTTTTGGCTTTGTATTCTTCTGCTCTCTTTTGTTCCGTCTTCCCTTGTTGGTTGCTCGGACAGATCCCAGCGTTTTTCCCAGCCTTGTTTCCTTGTTCTCAGTTGAGCACATTTCTTAGATAAGTTTAGCCAAAATCTCACCTCGAAATGTTAAAAATGGCCTAAGTTTGTCCGTATATTCGACTTTTTTAGGTGTGTCAGTTAATTTTTTTATTTCTTTCGTTCCAAATTCGGGATATAATGGCTATCTTTGTACTTGTGTATTGAAGTAATTCAAATTAATAACTAATATTTGGGGTTTATATGGGTAAAAGACTAGGCTTTGTTTTGGTCTGCTTGCTGTTCTCCATAGGAATAGCCGTAGCTCAGAACACTGTATCCGGAACCGTCTTGGGTGACGATGGTCTTCCAGTTATCGGTGCCACCGTTATGGTGAAAGGCACGAAGACTGGAACTGCCACCGACATTGACGGTAATTTTAGTATCAGTACAACGGAGGCTCATCCTCAGTTGGTCGTCTCCTACGTAGGTATGAAGACCTTGACCGTGAAAGGTGCCTCTAACATGAAAATCACTTTGGAAGCCGACGTTGACAGTCACCAGTTGGGTGAGGTCGTCGTTACGGGTATGCAGAAGATGGACAAGCGTCTGTTTACTGGTGCCGCGACGAAAGTCGACGCAGAGAAGGCTAAGCTCGACGGTGTCGCCGATATCTCTCGTTCGTTGGAGGGTCGCGCAGCTGGTGTGAGTGTGCAGAACGTCTCTGGTACCTTTGGTACGGCACCGAAGATTCGTGTCCGTGGTGCTACTTCTATTTATGGTTCTTCCAAGCCGCTTTGGGTGGTCGATGGTGTCATCATGGAGGATGTGACTGAGGTCGATGCTGACGCTCTTTCCTCTGGTGATGCCGCTACGGTCATTTCCAATGCTATCGCTGGTCTCAACGCCGACGATATCGCCAGCTTCGATATCTTGAAGGACGGTTCGGCCACCTCTATCTACGGTGCCCGCGCTATGGCTGGTGTGATTGTCGTTACCACGAAGCGTGGTAAGGCTGGTAGCGCTCGTATTTCTTATACGGGTGAGTTCACCATGCGCTTGAAGCCGAACTACAACCAGTTCAACATCATGAACTCACAGGAGCAGATGTCTGTCTATCGTGAGATGATGAAGGGTGGTTTCTTCTCTTTCATGAACTCTTATCGCGCCAGCGCAAGCGGTGTCTTCGGTAAGATGTATCACCTTATGAATGAGTACGATGAGACCAATGGTCGCTTCGGTCTTGCCAACACGCAGGAGGCTATGAATGCTTACCTCCGCGAGGCTGAGTATCGCAATACGGACTGGTTCGATGAGTTGTTCTCCAACTCCATCCAGATGAACCACTCTATCAGTATGAGCTCTGGTACGGATAAGGCTCAGTACTATACTTCTTTCTCTTTCCTCGATGACCCGGGATGGACGAAGCGTAGCAACGTGCAGCGTTACACCGCCAACATCAATGCCAACTACAACATTAGCAAGAAGGTGTCTTTGAACATGATTGCTAATGCCAGCTACCGTAAGCAGCAGGCTCCGGGTACCGGCAACCAGTCAACCAACGCCGTGACGGGTGCTGTGTCTCGTGACTTCGATATCAACCCGTATTCTTACGCGTTGAACTCTTCTCGTACGCTCGATCCTAACGAGTACTATGTTCGCAACTACGCTCCGTTCAACATCAAGAACGAGCTCGACAATAACTACATGGACTACGACATCGTCGACTTGAAGTATCAGGCCGAGTTGAAGTACAAGCCCATCTCTAAGGTGGAAATCAGCGTGTTGGGTGCTTACAAGTTCTCTACCACGACGATGGATCACCGTATCAAGGAGAACTCCAACCAGGCTATGGCTTACCGTGCCATGGACGACGCTACCATGCGTGATGCCAACTCTTGGTTGTACCTCGACCCGGATGTGCCCAACAGCCTCCGTCAGACGGTTCTTCCCCGTGGTGGTTTCTTCCGTGAGACCAAGTATAAGATGAACAGCTGGGACTTCCGTGCCACTGCTTCTTATAACGATGTTTACAACGATCGCCACATCCTCAACCTCTATGGTGGTATGGAGGTCAACAACGTTGACCGTAGCTCTACCTACTTCAATGGTGTAGGTATGCAGTATGGCATGGGTATGCTCGGTAGCTACGACTACAAGTACTTCAAGCAGGCTTCTGAGGAGAACTCTATGTACTACTCTTTGAGCAATGGCTATAGCCGTGAGGCTTCCTTCTTCGCTACCGCTACTTACTCTTGGAAGGGTCGTTATACCTTCAACGTCACTGGTCGTTACGAGGGTAGCAACCGTCTGGGTAAGGCCCGCAGCGCTCGCTGGTTGCCGACCTGGAACGTTTCAGGTGCTTGGAACATCCATGAGGAGCCTTGGTTCGAAAAGCTTCGTCCCGCTCTCTCTCACGCTACGTTCAAGACTTCTTACTCTTTGACGGGTGATAAGCCTGCTATCACGAACGCAGAGTCTATCTTCCAGAGCTTCAACCCGTGGCGTCCGTTCAGCGCAGACAAGGAGTCTGGTATCGAGGTTTACTCTCTCGCCAACCCTGATCTGACCTATGAGAAGAAGCACGAGTTCAACCTCGGTCTCGACCTCGGTTTCCTCGACAACCGCTTGAATGTGGAGCTGGCTTACTATCTCCGTAACAACTACGACTTGATTGGTCCGAAGATCACCACGGGTGAGGGCGGTACCATCATGAAGTACGCCAACGTTGCCTCTATGCGCTCTTATGGTGAGGAGGTCACGATTTCTTCTCGCAATATCGTCACCAAGGACTTCCAGTGGAGCACCGACTTTATCTTCTCTCATACCAAGTCTAAGGTTACGGATCTGCAGTCTCAGAACCGCCTGATCGACATGATCGCTGGCTCTGGTTTCACCTCTAAGGGCTATCCTTACCGTGCGCTCTTCTCTATGGACTTCCAGGGTCTTAACAACCATGGTATTCCTACGTTCATCAACCAGGATGGCAATCTCGTCACGAGCGACATCTACTTCCAGTCGTACAACCACGACCACCTCATCTACGAGGGTCCGACGGATCCGACGTTCTCTGGTTCTTTGGGCAACACCTTCTCTTATAAAGGTCTGCACCTGAATGTGTTCATCACCTACGCAGCAGGCAACAAGGTTCGCCTCGATCCGGCTTTCAGCACGGGCTACTCTGACCTCACCGCCATGCCGAAGGAGTTCCAGAACCGTTGGGTTGTGCCTGGTGATGAGAACCACACCGACATCCCGGCTATCGCCGACTACCGTCAGCTCCAGAGCGACGCTTACCTCGGTTATGCCTACACGGCTTATAACTACTCACACAACCGTATCGCAAAGGGTGACTTCATCCGTATGAAGGAGATCTCCATTGCTTACGATGTTCCTCTGAGCTTGATCAAGCACATTGGTCTCTCTTCCATGAGCTTGAAGTTGCAGGGTACCAACCTCTTCCTTATCTACTCTGATAAGAAGTTGAACGGTCAGGATCCTGAGTTCATGAACTCTGGTGGTGTTGCCGTACCGATGGCACGTCAGTTCACCTTCACGGTTCGTCTTGGAATTTAAACATATCAGCAATCAAGAAAATGAAGACAAAATATTTATTTTTAGGTCTTGCCGCTCTGTCGTTGGCATCTTGCGATGATTATCTTGACAAGTTGCCAGATGATCGTGCAACGCTCGACACGAAGGAGAAGATTACTCAGCTGCTCACCTCTGCCTATCCGGCTTACCACATAGCGGTCATGGCTGAGATCAGTTCTGATAATGTCGGCAATAATGGTAACTCCTATGGAGTGGACCAGCTTGTTGACGAGCTCTATCAGTTCAAGGATGTCAAATCTACGGCTGGTAATGACTGCCCGAACAATGTTTGGAACGGTTATTATAGTTCTGTAGCTACGGCCAACGAGGCTATCAAGGCGATCAAGGAGTATGGCGATTCTGCCGCATTGGCTCCACAGTTGGCTGAGGCCAAGCTCTGCCGTGCCTACAGTATGATGCAGCTTGCCAGCGTCTTCTGTATGGCTTGGAACCCGGAGAAGGCCGACGAGTACCTCGGTTTGGCTTATCCGCTGGAGCCGGAGAAGAGCGTCAACGACACCTATAAGCGTGGTACGCTTCGTCAGCTCTATGCCAACATCAACCGTGATATCGAGGAGGCTCTCCCTGCTGTCGATGATGCTATCTACTCTGTGCCTAAGTATCACTGGAACACTAAGGCTGCATACGCTTTCGCTGCTCGTTTCAACTTGTATTATATGAACTACGACAAGGCGATCAACTATGCTTCCCGTGCTTTGGGAACCGATGTGGCTTCACAGCTCTTCGACTTCCCCTCTATCATGAAATCTGGTGCTCAGGATATCTCCAACACCGTGATTCGTAGTGGGTTGAAGTCCAACTTCATGTTGATTACGGCCTACTCTTCTGGTGCCCGTTTCCTCAACAATGGTGTTAGCTCTCGCTACGCTCACAACAGTATGGTGGCTTCTTATGACACGTATTGGGCACGAGCTCCGTGGGGTCAGGGATCTTCTGACAATACGCTGTACTATTCTACGAAGATCTATGGTACTTCTGCTTGCGCTGCTTTCCCGACGATGTGGGAGCACTTCGAGCTGACGGACCGTATCAACCAGACGGGTTTTCCTCACATCGTGGACCATGCGTTCACGGGTGATGAGACGCTCTTGGTTCGTGCTGAGGCTTATGCCCTGAAGAACGATACTGCCAACGCGCTGAAGGATATGAACATGTGGATGGTCAGCCACTGCAAAGAGAAGGAAGGTTCCACGATCCGTCCTACTCTGACGACGGCCGTGGTCGATACGTTCTTCACTAACATGGACTACCAGCCCGCAGTTCTCGATGGTCCTCGTGACTATTCTATCCGTAAGCAGTTGCACCCGCAGGGCTTCACCCTTCAGCAGCCTTACACCACTTCTTATGGTGTCGAGGTCAACACGCAGGAGAACCTGATTCTTCTCATTCTCCACATGCGTCGTCTGGATACGCTCTTCCAGGGTCTCCGCTTCTACGATCTGAAGCGCTATGGTATGGAATATACGCATGAGATCTCCGGAGGTGAAAGTATTACGTTCAAGGCCGGTGACTTGAGAGGTGCTATCCAGTTGCCTCAGGATGTCATTAGCGCTGGTCAGACAGCTAACCCCCGTTGAATTTAAATAGCATCTATCAATGAAAAGAATATATTTATTCGCCTCTCTCCTGCTTTGCAGCATGGGCTTCGTGCTCACTGGTTGCAGCGACGATGACTTGAGCTCTACGTCAGTTTTCGCAGGTGATACTATCAAGGCCAATGGTGAGTTTGACAAGTGGCTTACCAAGAACTATCTGGAGACGTACAACATCGATTTCCAGTATCGTTACAACGATAAGCTCACGGATCAGGTCTATAACGTCATTCCGGCCGATGTTGAAAAGTCCAAGGCACTGGCTATCCTCGTGAAGCACATGTGGCTCGACGCTTATTCTGAAGTCTTCGACTCCATCTATAAGCGCGAGGATCCCGCTACCTATTATGAGGGCAAGGGTCGCAACTTCCTTAAGAAGTACTGCCCGCGTCAGATGCAGCTCATCGGTTCCAACGAGTATAGTGCCAACCAATCTATCATTTTGGGTACTGCTGAGGGTGGTTTGAAGATTATGCTCTACGGTGTCAACCGTTTGGATATCGATAACCCCAGTATCAATGTTGAGAATCCTTATGCTGATCGTAGTGAGGTGCCCATCGACATGAACTACTGGTTCTTCCACACGATGCACCATGAGTTCTGCCACATCTTGACACAACAGAAGAACTACAGCACCGACTACCAGACCATCACCGGTGGATCTTACCACTCTCAGGACTGGAGCAACCTCAAGGATACGGCGGTGGCTAAGGAAGGTTTCGTAACCGCCTATGCTTCTTCTGAGTACAATGAGGACTTCGCCGAGATGTATGCCACGTATGTTACGATGACCCCGGCTGCATGGGATATGATTCTTGCGAAGGCTGGCCCCGAGGGTTCCGCCCTCCTGCAGACCAAGCTCGCAGCCGTTCGTGCTTACTTCAGCGAAAGCTGGAATATCGACATCGATGAGATGCGTGCTGTTTTGCTGCGCCGCTCTTCGGAGGCAATTCGCTTGAATCTTCGTGATTTAAATCAGAATTAAAAGCAACGCTTAAGGTTATTTAGAAATGAGAAAGATTAGTTATTTATTCGCACTGCTGGTTTCATTCATAGCGTTCAACGCTTGTACCAGCGACGTGGACAATTATTTTCCTGAGAGTGCCCCTGAGCGTGCTTCTAAGACCGTAGCCGAGGTCAAGAAGACCCTCCAGGAAGCATCCAACGGATGGCGCATGGAGTACTATGGTGATGTCATCTATGGTGGCTACAATGTACTCTGCAAGTTCCAGGGTGACTCGGTTCTGATTGCTTCTGAGAAGGCTGGTAAGAACCATGAGGCTGGTCTCGATGCTTCTGGCAACTTGATTACGGAGTCTTCATTGGCTCACTTCACTGTGAACCAGTCTATGGGTGTCGTTGTCTCTTTCGATACTTATAACAAACTGTTCCACTACTTTGCTGATCCGAAGAATGATGACTACGGTGAGGCTGGTACTGGTTTCGGTGGCGACTTCGAGTTCCGCGTACTCAAGTGTACTTCCGACACGATCGTTCTTCAGGGTCTGAAGCATGGTGATCGCATCTACATGCTCCCGATGAAGGCTGATAAGGACTGGGCTACCTACCTTCAGGAGGTAGAGGGGGTGAAGAAATTCATGGCTTCCAGCTCTTACACACTTCTCGCTGGAAATGATACCCTGGCTGAGGGTGCTCAGTATGGCGACTACCACAGTTTGATCTTCCAGTATCCCGATTCTACGGGTGAGGTGAAGCGCTTTGCTTACCCGTACATCGTTACTCCGGAGGGCTATAAGTTCTATCAGGAGGTTGAGATCGGTGGCAAGAAGTTCACCAATTTCTCCAAGGATTTCAACGATCCTACTGATGAGCGTTTCTACCCGCAGGGTGATACTAGTATCTGCCTTGAGACGGTTGTACCTCCTGTTGTCGATGCCTTCAAGAAGGGCCAGTGGTTCTTCGATGGCAGCAAGGTTGGTCCCTACGCTGAGGGTGCTTGGAACGACTTCATGGAAGCTATCAAGACGGCAGCCAACGGTAAGGAGGCTATTCTCTACTGGGCCATGATCGGTAATTACAATGGTAAGTTCGGTTTCCACGCTATGTTGAGCAGCGACTATCTCTATGTTGAGCTCACCCCTCGCGATCCGAATGAGGCTGGCGACGAGATGGCATTGCAGTTCAATCGTAATTCGCCCACCAATAAGGCCGCTCAGGTATTCATGAAGAGCTACAAGCTCACCCCGGTCCTGAAGACCTTCTCCGCTCTGAACAACAAGCTTCGTCTCAAGTTCGAGACTGATAACGCACGTAAGCCGACTTATATGAAGCTGATCCAGGTTGATCATCCTGAGAATGTTCTCGAGCTCACCGCTACACAGGTCATGTACCCATTCGGCGGTTCAAAGCAGTAATAAACTCTTTTCTCTCCCCCTGCCTTTCTTCGGGCAGGGGGGAGATATACTTATTGATCATTATTTTTTTAATTAATTAAAAAGTTTTCAAAACAATGAAGAAGTTTTTACTTGTAACGTGCGCTTTCGCAGCTTGCATGGGTGCTTCTGCCCAGCAGCATCTCCAGAAGGCTCCGTTCGCAAATCAGACAATGAAGTTGAGCGGTCTCAATGGAGTTAAGTTTGAGGGTGTCGCCAAGAAGGCTCCCGCTAAAAAGGTTGACACGAAGAAATTCATCGGTATCTTCGTTAATAATGCCTGGGATGAGCAGAAGGAGATTAACTTCTCTACCACCGACACGTTGTACACTGCTAATGTCACGGATGACGAGGGCAACACGCTCAATGTGAAGTGGAATATCTATGGCAACGCCCTTGGTCATGTGTATGGCAAGTTTGACGAGGCTACCAATACTTTCACCGTGCCTATGGGTCAGTACTTTGGTGATGGTGCTCTCATCGAAATCGGTAATGGTAAAGATAAAGAGCAGTCACCTGTTGTCTTCTTAGGCGTTAGCACCAACGACTATTTCTGCGATTTCGTTTGCAAATATGATCCCGCCACGGGTCTTCTTACTCCGAATGATACGGTCCAGGGTTACTACGCTCTCATTGCTGAAGGTAGCTATAAGAATGCTTATGTGATGCGCAATATTGGCCCGACGATTGGTCACGCCAATGCTATTCATACTGGTTTTTATAATGTGAAGTCTGATTGGGTTGAGTTTGAGCAGCCTGTATGGATTGACTATAGTGCCGCTGCTGATGGTGTTGTTGACGTCTATAACCACTTCTTGACTGGTACTGGTGCTGGTTGCAAGATTTCCATCGATGTTGATGGTGAGAATGCTACCATGGCTACTGGTCAGCCTCTTCTTTATATTTCCGGTGAGGAAGATCAAGCAACCTTCGGCAAGTACATTTTGCTCCGTGGTGTTGTTGTCAAGCCAGATCCAAAAGATAACAGTAGAAATATCATTACTCCCGACTTTGATATGCCAACTATTGAGGGCGGTACTTACAACAATGGTGAGGTTGCCTTCCCCGAGGTTTACTATCGTGGATTCTCTAAGATTGATAAAGACGGTCAGGGCTATGCTACCCCGTTCTACGTGAACTCACACTTCACTCCGCTTGCCACTGGTATCGCTGGTGTAACTGTTAAGTCAGAGAAGCCCGCTGACAACCGCATCTTCAACCTCGCTGGTCAGCAGGTTGGCAAGGATTACAAGGGTATTGTCATCCAGAATGGTGTGAAGAAGCTTCAGAAGTAATTTTTACTTTTAGATACACACTTTCTTTTTTGAGAGGTGCGGCCTGTGTAGGTCGCACCTCTTTCGACTTCAGTAACAATTTAGCTAAAAATTCTTTGACATTATCTCTCAGTCTTTTTATCTATCTTTCCCGCTCCGTTGCCCTTTTTCTTTGCAACTTACCTCTTTTCCCTTTTTTTCGGTCCAATAGGCACTTTTCTCTTCTTTTGCCTTTAATTCCCCTCTTTTTATGAAGTTAACTTCAATGCCCTACGAAGTTAACTTCATCGGCCTACGAAGTTAACTTCATAGCCCTTCGAAGTTAACTTCATCCACGAACGCCCTTAATATGCCTTATTTAACCTTTTCTGTGTCCTTCCAGCTTGTGTCTTCGTCTCTATTTTCAACCCCTAAGCATTTTCTAAAGAACCTTTAACATTAATTGTTCCCCACATTCTTTGTTGGCAATATTTTTTTTACTAACTTTGTCGCCATAAATAATCAATTGAAAAATATTTTTTTGACGAATGAAAAAAGCTTGCTTACTTTCTCTCTCGTTGTTGGCCATGTCGTTGGGTGCACATGCTGTTCCCGCCAAGCGTATGGTTTACACGATGAAGCAAAGTGATGGTACGACCATCCAGGTCTATAAGCATGGCGAAAGCTATTGTGCTTATTACACCACCCTCGACGGGAAGGTGCTGTATTCCAACCCCGATATCAACTACGATTTGTGCTATGCCACGGTCGTTGATGGTAAGTTTGTCCCGACCAGCATCGTCGCTCACGATATTGCTGAGCGTACACAGGCAGAGATCGAATACCTTTCTACCTGCACCATTAACGCCGCTTCTCCTGAGGTTCTCGATTTGAGAGAAGGCAATGAGGGTCCCCGCCGCGTCCACTATGCCTCTACCGCTGATGGTATAGGTAAGTATGGTACGAGTGCCTTGGGCGCTGTCAAAAGTATTGGTAATACCAAGATCCCTGTGATCTTGGTCAACTATGCAGATATCAAACTCCAGGAAAATTCCACTATTGAGCTCTACCAGCGCATCATGACCGAGGAAGGTTATTCGGACCTGTATGGTAGTGTTGGCTCGGTCCGCGACTATTTCGTCCAGAATAGCTACGGTATGTTCAACCCTGACTTCGAGGTTGTCGCAACCGTCAATTTGAGCAAGGATCGTTCTTACTACGGTGCTAACCGTGGTGGCAGCAACGGTGGCGACATCCGTGCCGAGGATATGGTCATCGAGGCTGTGGAGCTCGCTGCTAAGCAGGGTGTCGATTTCTCTAAGTTTACCAATGCCGAAGGCAAGGTGGAGAACGTCATCGTGATCTACGCTGGTCAGGGCGAGGCCTCTGGCGGTGAGCCTGAGACTATCTGGCCGCATGAGTACGACTTTGAGAAGACCATCAATGGAATCCAGTTCAATTCCTACTTCGTCGGCAATGAGATCAATTCCCAGGGCCGTACGGATGGTATCGGTACCCTCGTCCACGAGTTCAGCCACGCTTTGGGTCTCCCTGACCTCTATGTGACCAACTACAGCTATAGTGGTGACAATGCCTTCGGTATGTACTCTATCATGGATAGCGGTCCCTACGCTGGCAATGGCTACCGTCCCGTGGGCTACACCGCCTATGAGAAGAGTTATTTGGGCTGGCTGGAAATACCGACTATCAGTGACGAACAGGCTGTCACGCTGACCGATCCGAACACCTCTTCTACTGGTTTTGCCGTCCGTATCAACAATCCGTATAGCGTCTCTGAGTATTTCATCATCGAGAATCGACAGCCGGGCAACTGGTTCCTCACCAACAACCCCGGTGGTGTGATGGAAAGCCACATCGCTTACAACCGTAACCAGTGGCAATTCAATACCCTTAACAATGAGAAGAAAAAGAAGCGTTGCCACTGTGTCACTGCCGATCAGAGCGAGATCAACTATAGCGTCAACTCTTCACAGCTTTACGGCAACAATGTGAATAACATCACGCGCTTCCCGCTCTACTCTGGCGTCAACCTTGATGACAGTGAGATCTATCGCGTCCTCTTGCACGAGGATGGTACTGCCACGTTCAACTTCCGCCAGCGTACCATCGATGGTGAGTATAAGCCCACCACAGGTCAGTACTACTCGCTCGTTCGTTCGATCGATGAGTTGGCGACAGGTGACTCCGTGATTGTCGTCAATGGCAACAATACGCTCTCTGTAGGTACGACCTTCCGTGATGGCCTTGGCAAGGTGGCTGCCGTCAACGTTGCCCAGGACGGATTGGTTATCGCCAATGGCGACGTCCAGGCTTTCACCGTTCGTAAGAACACGACTAGCTGGGCCCTCAAGGTTGGCAATAGTTATCTGGCTATCAGCCGTGATGGTCTGACCACGACCTCTTCGCTCACCAACGGTCGTTTTGATCTGGCTATCAACAATGGCGAGGCTTCTATCAGCTTCACCGCCAACTATGCCAACCATCTCTTGAGCATCGACGATCAGAACTACCTCACCTCTGTTGTGAGCAGCAACCCCAGTGCGCTCCGTATCTACAAGTTGAATACCGCAGCCGGTATCGAAGGCACTACGGTGGCTCCGGAGCAGCAGTCTGCTGAGAAGGTGGTCTATAACCTCCAGGGACAGCGTGTCAACAGCAATGGTAAGCTCCCGAAGGGTATTTATATCATCAACGGCAAGAAGACGGTTGTGAGATAATCACTCGTCCCTCGCTATATACTATCAAGGCGGAATCCCATGAGGGTTCCGCCTTGATGCTTCTTAACCGTTTCTACGCTCTTCTCTTGACTATTTCCGCTTCCGTTTGAAGAAGTCTTGCATGACCGCCTTGCAGTCGTTTTCCAGCACGCCCGCAGTGATGGTGGTCCTGGGATGCAGCGCTTGGGGCGCAAAGCGCGAGAAGCCCCGTTTCTCTTCTCCACAGCCATAGACGATGCGTGAGAGCTGTGCCCAGCCGATAGCCCCCGCGCACATCACGCAGGGCTCTACAGTGACATAGAGGGTACATCCCGAGAGATATTTGCCCCCCAGCTGGTTGGCTGCGGCCGTAATGGCGAGCATCTCCGCATGCGCTGTCACGTCGTGGAGCGTCTCCGTCTGGTTGTGCGCGCGCGCTATCACTTTCCCATTGGCTACGATGACCGCTCCGATGGGGATTTCGTTCTCTGATAGTGCCATCTCGGCCTCTTTCAGCGCCAGCCGCATGAAGTATTCGTCCGTCTTTTCCATATCTTTTTCTCCTTATTATATAGGTCCTCATCCATCCGGGTAATTTGCTCCATCACATTTTGTTTCTTGAGATGGATGCTGCTCTCAGAAGCGGTTCACCGTAGAGGCATACACTCGTGAATATAGGACAAAAACAAAGGCGTGCAGCCGAATTACTTCGTTACACGCCTTGATTGAAATGATGATGTTTGAGCCTCTTGTCGGATTCGAACCAACGACCCCGAGATTACAAATCACGTGCTCTGGCCAACTGAGCTAAAGAGGCGGGGTGGGCAAGCGGTTCATATCGCGCTGCTACAACCTACTACCCTTGCTACGTTCCCGTCCTGGGGGATTCGAAGGGAGCTAGCCGTATGAGACTTGCCCGTGTTGACTTCCTTTCGAAAGCGGTTGCAAAGGTACTTGAAATTTCTCGATTGGGCAAAGAAAAAAGGAGGAACTTGTCCTCCTTTTAGTCTTTTTTAGGATTTTATTCCTCCAGCAACTTTTGGATTCTCTCTTCGATAATCGCTACACCACCGAAGGTGTTGGACTCGATATTGAGTACCATGACAGGATCGTGGAGGGAGAGGCGAAGCAAGAACCATCCCTGCTCAAACTCTCCCGTGCAACTGACGCGCACGCCCTCGTAGTTGGGCTCAACGATGTGCCAGTCGGGTTGCTCTGCCACCTTGCTGCGGAGGCGCTCCAGTTTCTCCTTGCCTTCCTCCACGAAGCGCTCAGGATCGAGTTTGATGCGCTTCTCCTTGCTTTCTGCCGGTTTCTTGAGGTCGTGGATCAGGTCGGAGAGTTCCTTGCCCTCATGCTTCATGCGTGCAGCCTCGGTGATGAGCTTTGCCACGAGGTAGGCGCCATCGTCCAAGAAGTAGTTCTCGCGCAGGGCAGCATGTCCTGATGTCTCGATGGCAAGCCAGCACTCCTCGCCCTCGTTGTTGAGTCGGATGGCTTCGTCGATGACGTTTCTGTAGCCGCGCTTGAAGCGATGGTGTTTGCCGCCATGCGCCTTGATAAACTCGGCCAGTCCCTCGGAGGTCACGGAGTCGGTGACGATTGTCGTGCCCGGGTGCTCCCTAAGTATTATCGCAGCGATGAGTGCGATGAGCGAGTTGCGGTTGATGGGGTCACCATAGTGGTCCACGATGGCTGAACGGTCCACGTCGGTGTCGAAGATGATACCCAGGTCGGCATGGTGACGGGTGACGGCCCGGCAGATTGCCATCATGGCATCCGTGCTCTCGGGGTTGGGAGCATGGTTGGGGAAGTGTCCGTCCGGATTCAGATAGATACCGCCCGAGGTGTCAGCCCCCAGGGGCTTCAGTACCTTCTCGGGGAAGAAACCACCCGATCCGTTGCCCGCATCCACCACGATGTCGAGGCCCGCCAACGGCTGGTCCCCCTTGTTCACCTCGCCCTTGATGTAGTCGCGGAGCAGCTGGCAGTACTTCTCCATGAAGTTCCACTTGGCCGCCTCGCCCGAGAGGTTCTCTTTTTCATACTCGCCCTGCTCAGCCATGAGGAGCAGTTCCTTGATGTCCTTCTTGCCAAGGCCGCCTTGTGGAGTGAAGAACTTCAGTCCGTTGCGGTTCCAGGGCAGGTGACTTGCCGTCACCATGATGGCACCATCAACCGGAGTCTCGTTGTCGATGGTCGTCATGAACATCGCTGGCGTCGAAGCCAATTCGCAGTCGAAGGCCTTCGCACCGCTGGCTTCCAACCCCTCGATGACGGCATCCTTGACCTGCGTGCTTGAGAGTCGCGGGTCGTGTCCTACGCTGACGCTGATGTGTTGTTTGTTGTTGCGTTTTGAGAGCCATGCTACGAAGCATCGTCCCAGAATGCCCGCCACCTCACTGGTGAGGTTGACGTCTTCTCCCTCGACACCTGCGAGCGCTACGCCACGGATGTCAGAGCCGTTTTGGAGTTTCTTCCAATCTGTCATATTGCCAAAGGTCTTTAATTTTGTTACGTTATATTATGGATGCGAAGATACAACAAGTTTTTGGATTGCTCAAACGATTTGAGTAGTTTTTTCCTTTCTGCTTGTTGTGTCCGCAAACATTTTGCATAGTGTCGGCAGTCTGCTGTCCCTATGGGAAAAGTCAAGGGCTGCGACGGACGGCTTGTCAGCCATGGTCCGTGCAGCCCCTCGTGCCTTTGCGTCTCACTTATTTATCCTTCTTGCCGAAGATAGAGAAGTGGACGTATCGTTTCGGATGCGCCTTGAGGTTGACAAGCAGGCTGTCGGCATCGCGCATCGTCTGGTTCATGTTGTTATAGAGCGATGGATCGTTGAGGAACAGACCCAGTGAACCCTCACCTGAGTTGAGTTTCGCCGTCAGTTGGTTTACATGGTCGAGTGCGGTGTTCACCCGTGCCATGGTCCCTTCGACATCCACCCCTTCGAGCTTGCCGTTGAGGTTTGTCATCAGACCATTGGCATTGCCGAGCGTCATGGACAGTCCCGACCGGGCATCGCAGACGAGCTGGTCGCTATGGGTAAGCAATGTCCCCGCCTTGCCCGTCAAGGCCGGCAGGTCACGGTTGAGCGAGGCCAAGAGCTGGTTCAATTCGCGCGTAGAAGTCGTCAGGTCCGACGAAATCTGGTTCACATTGTGCAGCGTTCCCGCAATAGCCGGGTCTGCCAGTAGCACGTTGAGGTTGTGGGCGATGGAGTCCAGTTTTGGGAGCAGGGCCTGCACCTGCGGTACCATCCCCTTGACCGCCTCCATGGCACCGTTGGAGGAATGGCCCGGGATCACGCCATTGGTGGGCAGGTATTGGCTCGAAGTGCCGAGGATGAGGTTCACCTGGATGTTGCCCATCAGATCGCTGACAATCTCCGCCTCCGTTCCCTCGGGAATCTTCATGTCCTTCTCGATGTCGGCCACGACGGTGATGTCGCCCGGTTGGGTGTAGTTGTAGGCGATGCTGTGTACCGTTCCCACCTTGTAGCCGTTGGCATAGATCGGAGAGGAAGCCGACAATCCGTTGATGTTGTCAAACTTCATCAGATAGGCGTTGGAGGTAGAGAATAGGTTCATTCCCTTGAGAAACTGCATCCCGAAGAAGAGGATGACGATTCCCAGGACGGCCACAAGGGCTATTTTCACTTCGTTGCTAAAATACTTTTTTTCCATGTGTTCTGATTTTCTTTGAGAAGGCTATCTGTGTCGCACTGCCGAGCGGTCGTTGTCAGCGTACTTACTTCTTCTTCGCATTTTGGAGGAAGGCCGCAATGGCCAGCGAGGTGTTCATCCGCTTGTCACCATCGAAGGCAATGATGAAGCAGTTGGGGAAGTCTGCGGCCAGCTTTTTCTTCAGTTTGATGATATCGTTGTAGTTGGTGCTGGCGCCGATGGTGTACTTGTAGAGGCCGTCCTCTACGAAACTGTCCACCTCTTTGTGGCCTTTGAACTGCTCGCTATCGTGGTGCAGCTGCCGGTTGATGGCGAAGACCTGAACCTTGAAGACGGGCACCACCCCCTTGATGGCCGCCTGTGCCTCGGGAGGAAGTTGTGGCTGTGGGGCCGGAGCGGCCTGTTTGTCTGGTGCTTGCTCCTTGGTCGTCTCCTTCGGCTTCTGCGGAGCGGGGACGACGGGTACCGCCACGGGCTGCACCTTCTTCGGTTGTGCGCCGATGGCTGGCTTCTTGGTCACGGCGGGCGCTATGCTGATCGGCTTCGTCTCGCGAGTGGAAACCGTCCATTGTGGCTCATACTTCTTTCTGTATTTGACGAAAGCCTTATAGAACGCCTCCGCCATGCTGGCCTGTCCCTCCTCCGTATTGAGGAAGTTCTCTTCCTCCGGCGTGGTGATGAATCCCAGCTCGATTAGACAACTCGGCATGGACGTCTCGCGGAGCACGAGGAATCCCGCCTGGTGCACCCCCTTGTCATTGCGTCCTACGTTCGAGCACACACTGCGCTGGATGAAACGTGCCAGCTCGATGCTGCGCTCCATGTTCGCGCTTTGGATAAACTCAAACATGATATAGCTCTCCGACGACTTCGGGTCAAAGCCCTGGTAAGTCTGCTCGTAGTCCTTCTCTAATGAGATGACGGAGTTCTCGCGCATAGCCACATCGAGGTTGTCCTTGGCTCGGTGCATACCCAGGGTATAGACCTGGAAACCCTGCACGGTGTGGCCGCGGGCCACGGCGTTGGTGTGGACGGAGATGAAGAGGTCGGCCTTGTTGCGGTTGGCAATGGCGGCCCGCTCATGCAGTGTGACGAAGCGGTCGTCCTTGCGTGTATAGATGACCTTCACGTCGGGACAGTTGCTTTCTATCAACTTGCCGAAACGCAAGGCCACACTGAGGTTGATGTCTTTTTCCTGTGAGAAAACGCCACGGGCGCCCGTGTCATGGCCGCCGTGTCCTGCGTCGATGACGAGTGTGAAACGCTTGGGCGTAGCCGCCATGAGCGACCACCCCACACACAGCAGGACCATAAGGAGGGAAAGCTTCTTTACCATACCAGGTGCAAAATTACGGATAAAATCGCAAAACTCATTCACTGCAAGCGGTTTTTATCGTTTATTAAATGTATTTCCACACCCGCTCCGTCGCAGTCAGCCCCCATGGGCGGGTTGCGCTTGATGATACGGAGGTCGATGGATGTGATCTCGGGCCATTCCTCCAGTAGGGCCTGGGCCACATTGCCCGCTGCCTTTTCTATCAAGGCGACCGGGCGAGCCAGCACCTCTCGTGTGCGCTGATAGACCGCCGCATAGTTGAGCGTGTCGCCAACGTCGTCCGAGGTCATCGCGCGGGTGAAGTCGTAGCCTATCCGCAGGTTGATGCAAAAGTCGTTGCCTATCACCTGTTCCTGCTCCATCACCCCGATGGGGCAGTGTAGCTGCAGGTTGTTGATGAGAACAAAGGTTTCCATAGGGCACATCATCCACATCGGCTTGCGCCACAGTTCGTACACAGTAGGCATCCCTCCTGATAGACCAGCGTCTCTTGTCCACAGACGGGACAGACCTGGCCGTTGGCCTTCGTGCCGTCGCTGACATACTTCTTCAGCGCGCGTTCCACGCCCACCTTCCATGTGTTGATATGCTCGCTCTTGAGCTGGAGCGACCCGACGAGTTTGATCACATGGCTGATCGGCATCCTATAGCGCAGCACACCCGAGATGAGTTTCGCATAGTTCCAGTATTCCGGGTTGAACTTCTCCGACAGTCCCTCGACGGTCGTCTTGTATCCACGCCGGTTCTTGAACTGGAAATCGTAGCGGTGGGTGCCGTCGGGGTTGGTCTGCTTGATGATCTTGCCCTTCGTGACTGTCTTGGGCAGTACGATGCCTTCCTCGTCATCCTGTAGTCCGGTGAAGATTTCGTAGGGTCGTCCATCTACCAGTCCGACGAAGGCCACCCACTTTTCTTTATTGTTCTGGAAGTGCACCACGTCGCAGTCCAGTTCCTTTGGTCTCGTTTCGAGTACGGGTGGTTGCTGGAAGACCGGTTTTCTGATCTCCGTAGCCTGTCGCAAGTCCTTGGCTTCGCCGTCCTGCGCATCCTCCTTGTTCTTCTTTGATACCGAGAGCATCACCCCCGACCGGCTGCCGTCGCGGTAGATGGTGCACCCTTTGCAGCCACTCTGCCAAGCCTCCATATAGAGTTGGTTGACCAATGCCTCATCGACGCCACTGGGCAGGTTGACCGTCACGGAGATGCTATGGTCCACCCACTTCTGGATAGCCCCCTGCATCCGCACCTTCATCAACCAATCGACGTCGTTGGCCGTGGCCTTGTAGTAAGGAGAACGAGCCACCAGGGCGTCGAGTTCCTCCTGCGAATAGGGTAGGGTAGGATCGATCCCTTCTATGTTCATCCACTTCTGAAACTTCTGGTGATAGACGATATACTCCTCAAATGCGTCACCGACCTCGTCAACATAATCCACACGCACATCGGCGTCGTTGGGATTGACCTTGCGCCGACGCTTATAGACAGGCATGAAGACCGGTTCTATGCCACTCGTGGTCTGCGTCATCAGCGATGTGGTGCCCGTGGGAGCAATGGTCAAGCACGCGATGTTGCGTCGGCCGAAGCGCACCATGTCGTCGTAGAGGGCCCCGTCGGCTTCCTTGATGCGCTGGATGAATGGGTTGCCCGTCTCGCGCTGGGCGTCGTAGATGGCAAAAGCGCCTCGTTCCTGCGCCATCGTCACCGACGCACGGTAGGCGTTCAATGCCAGCGTGCGCTGCACCTTGACGGCAAAGTCGGTGGCCTCCTGCGTGCCATAGCGCAGTCCCAAGGCGGCCAGCATGTCGCCCTCGGCAGTGATGCCCACGCCCGTGCGTCGTCCCATGGCCGTCTTTTTCTTGATCTTCTCCCAGAGGCGACGCTCGGCATACTTCACGTCCTCTGCCTGTGGGTCGCTGTCGATCTTGGCAATGATGCCGTCGATCTTCTCCAGTTCCAAATCTACGATGTCATCCATGATGCGCTGCGCCATCTGAGCATGTCGGCTGAAGGTGTCGAAGTCGAAATGCGCCTCGTAAGTGAAGGGGTTGAGGACGTAGGAGTAGAGGTTGAGTGCGAGCAGACGGCAACTGTCGTAGGGACAGAGTGGTATCTCGCCGCAGGGGTTGGTGCTGGTCGTCCGGAATCCCAGGTCCGCATAGCAGTCGGGGATGCTCTCCCGGATGATCGTGTCCCAGAACAGTACACCGGGCTCCGCGCTCTTCCAGGCGTTGTGGACGATTTTCTCCCATAGTTTGCGCGCCGATATTTCCTTGCGGACCCATGGGTGGTCGCTATCGACAGGAAACTGCTGTGTGAAGTAACCATTCTCTGCGGCTGCCCGCATAAACTCGTCGCTGATCCTGACGCTGACATTGGCCCCCGTCACCTTGCCCTCCTCCATCTTGGCATCGATGAAAGCCCCCGCGTCGGGGTGCTTGATGGAGACCGAGAGCATCAGTGCGCCCCGTCTTCCATCCTGCGCCACCTCCCTCGTGGAATTGCTGAAGCGTTCCATGAACGGCACCAGTCCCGTCGAGGTGAGGGCGGAGTTGTTGACAGGAGTGCCCTTGGGACGGATCTGGCTCAAGTCGTGGCCTACGCCTCCGCGCCGCTTCATGAGTTGCACCTGCTCCTCGTCGAGTCGCATGATGGCCCCGTAGGAGTCGGCGTCGCCGTCGATACCGATGACGAAGCAGTTGGAGAGCGAGGCAATCTGATGGTCATTGCCGATGCCCGTCATCGGGCTACCCGCGGGAATGATGTATCGGAAGTGGTCGAGGAGGGTGAACACCTCCTCGGCCGTGAGGGGGTGGGGGTAGTTGGTCTCTATCCTGGCTATCTCGTGGGCGATGCGCCAGTGCATGTCGGTGGGAGTCTGCTCATAGATATGACCCATTCCGTCCTTCATGGCGTACTTGCTCACCCAGACGCGGGCAGCGAGTGCGTCGCCGTCGAAATAGTTCAAGGTGGCCTCGTAGGCCTCCTCAAAGGTATATGTCTTTTTTTCTTGCATACAGTCAAGTTCTTCAATCAGATTGCGAAATTACAAATTCTTTTCCGATTATGGAAAAAAACGCGCCGTTTCTTTGCTCGCTGGTACGGTAAGGACGGACAGAAGGGCGCCATCAAAGGATGTCAATCACCTCGTCTTGCGGCACCAAGGACCACCTCGTCCCCCCAATTTCCTATAGAACCAGGAAAAAAGCCCTTAGGATGGCCGAAGATTCGGATTAAATTCGTAAATTTGTGCGATGATTAGCGAACAAACGAATAGGATGCGGTATGGCTGCGCACAATGAATTGGGACGTTGGGGCGAAGAATTGGCTGCCCGCCACTTGGAGCGTCAAGGCTTCAAGATACTCTTTCGCGACTGGCATTGTGGACATCGTGACCTTGACCTCATCGCACAGAAGGAGGACGAAGACCTCCTGGTGATCGTGGAGGTGAAGACGCGGCGCAACGAACGTTTTGGCGATGCCTCGCTGGCCGTCACGCCACAGAAGATACGGTCGATCATCATTGCCACCAATGCTTTTGTGAAAACCTATCAGGTCCATTCCCGCATACGTTTCGACATCATCACCATCGTCGGAACCCATGCAGAGACGGCGCAAGTCAGACATGTCGAGGATGTCCCATTGATGTAGTCATGTGGGCCTCACAGATGTAAACGAACACAACAACATGAAAATCTTTTCACGAATCAAAGCCCAACTGGGCCGCAAGCCGAAGGAGAAGCCCGTGACCGTGGTACGCCTCGGCGAGGTCGATAGTACGAACAACTACCTCAGGACCTACCAACCCGCTGCAGAAGACGAGGATATGGTGGTCGTCACCGCTGATCATCAGACGGCGGGAAGGGGGCAGGGGACGAACCGGTGGGAGTCTGCCGAAGGAATGAACCTGCTCTTCAGCGTCCTCATCCATCCCTCATGGATCCCCGTGGGGCGGCAGTTTCTCCTCTCCGAGGCTGGGGCCTTGGCTATCAAGGAGGTGCTCGATGGCTATACGGAGGGGATCACCCTGAAATGGCCAAACGACATCTATTGGCACGACCGCAAGTTGAGTGGCACGCTGATCGAGACGGCGGTCAGTTCGCAAGGTCTCAAAAAATGCGTCTATGGCATCGGACTGAATGTCAATCAGACCGCTTTCTCCGACGACTTGCCCAATCCCGTGTCACTCAAACAGATTGTGGGCCACGACGTAGATCGCGAGCAACTGCTGCAAGAACTCATCGTCTCGTTCAAGAAATACTATGAACTGACCCGTGAGGGAGCCTATGGAGACATCTCTGAACTCTATTTTATGAACCTTTACCACCGCGACGGCTATTATCGCTTCCGGGACAAGGAGGGTGAGTTTGAGGGACGCATCTTCGGTGTGGAAGACGATGGACGCCTGTTGCTCCACGACCGGCAGGGCTGCATCCGCGAATACAGCTTCAAAGAAGTGGAGTTTATGATCCCCGCAGCCCAATAGAGGGGTATTGTAACTTATTATAAAAGTAGAAATTTATCAATATAATCAGCAATGGCAAGATTTAAGAGAATACTGCTCAAGCTCTCTGGAGAGAGCCTGATGGGCAAGCAGGGGTATGGTATTGACCCCGAGCGTTTGGCGGACTATGCGCGCCAGATTAAAGAAGTGCAGGAGATGGGTGTACAGATCGGTATCGTCATCGGTGGTGGCAATATCTTCCGCGGCCTGTCGGGTTCGCAGAAGGGCTTCGACCGCGTGAAGGGCGACCAAATGGGTATGTGTGCCACCGTCATCAACTCGCTCGCCTTGAGTTCTGCTCTTGGTGCATTGGGTGTCAAAAACAAGGTGCTAACGGCCATTCGTATGGAGCCTATCGGCGAGTTGTATAGCAAGTGGAAGGCCATCGAAGCCATGGAGGCTGGCTATGTCTGCATCTTCGGTGCAGGAACGGGTTGCCCCTACTTCTCCACCGATACGGGTTCGTCGCTCCGTGGTATCGAGATCGAGGCAGATGTGATGCTGAAAGGTACACGCGTAGATGGCATCTATACCGCCGACCCCGAGAAAGACCCGACAGCCACGAAGTTTGACGACATCACCTACGACGAGATCTATACCCGCGGCCTGAAGGTCATGGACCTCACGGCCACCACGATGTGTAAGGAGAACCATCTTCCCATCTATGTCTTCAACATGGATGTCTATGGCAATCTTGCCAAGGTGATGGCGGGAGAGGCTATCGGTACGCTCGTCCATAACTGATCAGATTCTGGAGAACGTATGTAGAACGATTTCTGCAAATCGGCCACGCTATGTATAAATGGTAGAGACCGCCGAAACTGAAAACGGGGTTGGCAAGTGCGAATTAAATCGCTTGCCAACCCCGTTTTGAAATTCTGTCCTCTTTGAAATCCCGCCCCTTCGGGGGGATTCAAAGAGGCAATGTCGTCGGGTCTTTAGCAAACTTTGTGGGAACCGTCGCTGATGACGACAGGATAGACCTCGGGTGCATGGCCATACTTCGCAGCGAAGCGTTTGGTCACTTCCTCGACGAAGTGGTCGTAGCGCTCTTCCTTGACGAGGTTGATGGTACAACCGCCGAAGCCACCGCCCATGATGCGGGATCCCGTGACGCCACACTCGCGGGCTACGTCGTTGAGGAAGTCGAGTTCTTCGCAGCTCACGTCATACTCGTTGCTCAGACCGTCATGGGTCTCATACATCTTCTGGCCTACGGTCTCGTAGTCGCCCTGGTTGAGTGCATCGCATACAGCCAGTACGCGGGCCTTCTCGCCCAACACATAGTGAGCACGGCTATAGTCCTCCTCGCTCACCTTGTTGCGGACGGCCTCCAGGTCGGTCCATTCAGCGTCGCGGAGCGTCTCGAAGTGGCGGTCGGGGAACTGGGCGGCGATGGCCGCAACCACATTCTCGCAACTTCTGCGGCGGTCGTTGTACGGGCTTCCAACCAGTTCGTGCTTCACCTTGGAATTGACCAATACGAGCTGGTATCCCTTGGGGTTGAAGGGGAAGTACTCGAACTCGCGGCTACGGCAGTCGAGACGCATCAACTTGCCAGCCTGTCCGAAGACGCTGGCAAACTGGTCCATGATGCCGCAGTTGACCCCGATGTACTTATGCTCTGTGGCCTGTCCCGCCAAGGCGATGTCCCATTTCGACACCTTGTTGTCGGCAAAGAGGTCGTTGAGGGCGCAGCCGATGCAGCTCTCCAGGGCTGCCGAGCTACTCATGCCCGCTCCAAGGGGCACGTCTCCGGCGAAGGCGATATTGAACCCCTTCACCTCCACGCCGAGCTTGCGAAACTCCTGCACCATGCCGTAGATGAAGCGTGCCCAGGTGGCGCGCGGACCCTCAGGATCGTCCACCTTGAACTCCACGCGGTCCTTCAAGTCGATGGAATAGCACATGATGGTGTTGAGGCCATTGGGGCGCACCTCGGCCATAATACCCTTGTCCACGGCGCCAGGGAAGACGAAGCCCCCGTTGTAGTCCGTGTGCTCGCCGATGAGGTTGATGCGACCCGGCGAGAAGTATATGTTGCCCGTCTTACCGTCGAAATGCTTGATAAAACGGCTTCTCACAAATTCAATGTCCATATCTTTTGCTTGTGTAATATATAGGTTTTAATGATGATATTTCTTCTCATTACTTAATTACTCCACAGGGATGTCGGTGTTGACATTCTTGGAGCCCCAGAGGGCGTAGTAGAAGATGTAGGCTGCGGCGAGGAGGACGACGACAAAGCTACCGATGTAGTTGTGTGTAAGGTCGATAACGAATCCTTGAAGGCCGATGACAACAGCAAAGCCAGCCACCATCATCATGAATGCGCCCGACGCCTTGGCCGTGTATTTGCCCAGTCCCTCTGTAGCGAGGTTGAAGATGCCACCCCACATCACGGAGGCGCAGAAGCCGATGAGCATGAAGGCAAAGATGCCTACGGGAATCTCACCCCAGATGAGGCACATCTTGACGTAGTCGATGCCCGGGAACTGAATGGTCTGCTCTACGGGAAGCAACATACCCACGGCCACGAGGACCATGGCCACGAAACTCACGGTAGTGATCATTGCTTTGGGTGATACCTTGCCACCCACCATGCCGCCGATGAAACGGCCGATGAGCATGAAGATGAAATAGACCGCACTGAGCGTGCCCACATAGCCTGCGTCCATGCCGAGACCTGGGTTGACGGCGTCCTTGGCTGAGGTGAGGTAGGCGAGGATGTAGGTCGGCGGGCATACCTCGACGGCACCATAGACGGCGATGGCAAGCATCCCGAGTTTGAAGTGGCGGAAGGAGTAGCAGCTGTACTGGTCGTGGGTAGCTTCATGCTTCGGCTGTTGCGGCTCCTGGATCTTGGTGAAGAAAATGACCACAAGGGCGAAGATGAAGATGGCGAGGGCAATCATCAGAGCCGGCGTGGCTGCGGAGACTTTGGCCTTGCTGGCGTCGCCGATGAGGGCTCCCATGAGAATATAGACACAGACAGCAGCGGCGGAGTTGAATACTCCACCGATCTGTACAAGCTGGTTGCCACGGTTGCCACCTCCGCCGAGGAGGTTGAGCATCGGATTGACCACGGTGTTGAGCATGCACATGCAGAGGCCGGAAATGAAGGCGCCGATGAGATAAACCACGAAGCCGGCAGACCCACTGACCCACTGGAGAAGCAGACCGACAATGCCGACGATAAGGGCCATCAAGGCCGTCTTCTTGTAGCCGAATTTTGTGATGAGCAGACCTGCGGGGACACCCATGACTAAGTAGGCGCCAAAGTTGCCATAGTTGCCCACCTGCGAGAGAAACTCGGAGACGTTGAAGTTGTTTTTGAGAATGACGGCCATGGGCGAGCAGAGGTTGGTCACGAAGGCAATCATGGCGAACAGGAAGACCATCGCCAGGATGGCGATGATATTTCCTTGTTTTTTAGAGGAATTTTCCATTTCGGTGTTGTTGTTTTGTTTTCTTTCTTTGGTGGATGGATGGGCCGCGGTATCACGGCCGTTTGGGATGGGGTGGCTCCTGGGTGGCTGTGGGGAATGCTTTACTTCTCTACGCCAAACTGGTAGATGGTCTTCTGGGTGTATTCCTCACCCGGGTTGAGCACTACCGATGGGAAGTAGGGATGGTTGGGACTGTCGGGGAAGTGCTGGCACTCCAGGCAGATGGCGCTTCGACGCGGGAAGGTGGCTCCGTGCTGTCCCTGATAGCCGTCAGCCCAGTTGTCCGTATAGAGTTGTACGCCCGGCTCGGTGGTATAGACGGTCATGGTACGTCCGCTGGTCGGCTCTTTCACGCGGGCGGCAAGCGTCAGCTCACCCTCCTCGTGCTTGTTGAGGACAAAGCAATGGTCGTAGCCCGCTCCATGGCGTAGCTGCTCGTCGTCAGCCTCGATGTCCTGTGCCACAGGCTTCATCGTGCGGAAGTCGAAGGGCGTGCCCTCCACCCGGCGTATCTCGCCCGTGGGGATGGAAGTGTCATCGATGGGCAGATAGTGGTCGGCGTTGACCTCCAAAAGGACGTTGTCGATCGTGGGGGTAGGATTGGCGATGCCAGCGAGGGAGAAGAAACCATGGTGAGTGAGGTTGATGACGGTCTTCTTGTTGGTCGTGGCGCGATACTTGATAACCAGTTCGTCGGCGTCGGTGAGGGTGAAGGCCACCCAGACGACCACCTCACCAGAGAAGCCCTCCTCGCCATAGGGACTGGTGTATTTCATGACCACGGCGTGAGGATTCACCTGCGTGGCGTCCCATACCTTGGCGTTGAATCCCTGCTTGCCGCCGTGGAGGCAGTTGGGACCGTTGTTGATGGCGAGACTATACTCCTTGCCGTGGAGCTGGAAGCGTCCGCGCGCGATGCGGTTGGCGTAGCGTCCTACGAGGGTAGAGAGATAAGGCTCGGGAGACTCCATGACTCCCTTGATGCTGTCGTGTCCCTGAATAATGTTGGCGTGCTTGCCCTCTTTGTCCGGCATCATGATGGCTACTACGGCGCCTCCGTAGTTGGTGAGTGCCACCTCGTTGCCCTGACTGTTGCGGAGCACATATAAATCGGTCTTCTTGCCGTCAATGGTGGTCTGAAAGTCCTCGCGCTTCAGACCACAAAGCAGTTGTGTCTCTTCCATAATTCCTGTAAGTTAGTTATTATTCCTTTGATTTGCAAAGTAACAAAAAAAAGCCGAGTTGCGCAAATATATGGCAAGGAAAAATGACGAAGCCCGCCAAAAGTTTCTTTTCGGCGGGCTCGTGAGGTTGAGATAAGTGACGAGGGAGCTTCTGGCCTCTTGCTAATCGACAAAGTACCACTTGATGATAAAGCGGCGTGCACCATCTTCCTGCTCATATATTTCAAGGTGAACCGCATCGTCGGGCAGGAAGAATTCCACGATATCCGGCCATTCGATGAAGCAGTAGTGCCCGCTGTCAAAATATTGCTCTACGCCTATGTCGAAGACCTCCGCTATCTTCTTGATGCGGTAGAAGTCGAAGTGATAGACCGGCTCACCCTTGCCATCGGTATATTCGTTGACCAATGAGAAGGTGGGGGAGGTGATGACATCCTTGACGCCCAGTTCCTCGCAGACGGCTTTGATGAAGGTGGTCTTGCCTACCCCCATGTCTCCGTCGATGGCAAAGATGTTGGCGTCGCCCACGGCGTTGAGGAAGTAGCGGGCGGCCTCGTGGATCTTGTCGAGGCTTTCGAGTTCAAAATACACTTTCTTCATATTGCTTTTCCTTTCTTTGTTTTTGTCTATTATCGTTTTCGTGGCGTCAGGGTGATGAGGGGCACGATCATCTCCTCCATCGAGATGCCGCCATGCTGGAATGTGTCCTTATAATAAGACACGTAGTAGTTGTAATTGTTGGGGTAGGCAAAGAAGGCGTCGCCCGTGGCAAACACATAGGCCGTGCTGAGATTGGGGGCGGGGAGTTGAGCCTGGTGTGGATTCTTGATGACGAAGAGGTCCTTGCCGTGGTAGCTCAGGTTCTTGCCCAACTTGTAGCGCAGGTTGGTGTTGGTGTTGCGGTCGCCGACGATCTTCACGGGCTTCGTGGTGCGGATGCTGCCATGGTCGGTGGTGATGATGACCTTGTAGTCGCTCTGCGAGAGCAGGCGCAGGAGGTCGGTCAATACCGAGTGGCGGAACCAGGAGCGGGTGATACTGCGGTAGGCGCTCTCGTTGTTGGCCAATTCGCGTATCATCTTCATCTCCGTGCGTGCATGGGAGAGAATGTCGATGAAATTGATGACCAGCACGTTGAAGTCGTTCTGGTAGAGGTTGTTGAACTGGGAGAGATACTTGTCCGAATCGGCCGAGTCGTTGATCTTGTGGTAAGAGAACTTGTCGTGGCGGCGGTAGCGGTCGATCTGCGTCTGGATGAGCGGTTTCTCGTTGAGGTTCTTACCCTCCTCCTCGTCCTCATCGACCCACAGCTCTGGAAACATCTCGGCTATCTGTTGAGGCATCAGCCCGCTGAAGATGGCGTTGCGGGCATACTGCGTGGCGGTGGGAAGGATGCTGAGATAGACTTGCTCGTCGATGTCGAAGAGGTCGGCCACCTCGCTGGAGAGCACGCGCCACTGGTCGAAGCGGAAGTTGTCGATGACGATCAGGAAGACCTTCTCGCCACGGTCGATGCTTGGAAAGACAAACTGCTTGAAGAGGTCGGGACTCATCGTGGGGCGCGACGCACCCGGCTTCTCCTCCTTGCGGCCACGCAGTTGAAACCGGTCTGTGCGGGCTGGCTGCTGAGGGGCTACCCAGTCAAGGTAGTTTTGCTGGATGTATTTGGCAAACCCGATATTGGCCTCCTCCTTTTGCATCTTCAGCATGTCCGTCATATTGCTCTCCGTGCTGCTCAGTTCCAGTTCCCAGCGCACCAGCCGCTTATAGACCTCGGCCCAGTCGGCAAAGGAACGACTGTCGCTGATCTGCATGGAGATCTGCTGGTAGTCCTGCTGATAGCCCGTCTGCGTCACCTCGGTGACGATCTCCTTTCTGTGGATGTTCTTCTTGAGCGTCAGAAGAATCTGACTGGGATTGACGGGCTTGATGAGGTAGTCGGCGATCTTCGATCCTATCGCCTGCTCCATGATGTTCTCCTCCTCGCTCTTCGTCACCATGACGATGGGCGTGGCAGGTTGTATCTCCTTGATGCGCTGGAGCGTCTCGAGACCTGACAGACCCGGCATCTGCTCGTCGAGGAGCACCAGGTCGAAGGTCTGCGCGCGGCATTGGTCGATGGCGTCGGCTCCGTTGCTGACGGTCACGACCTCATAGCCTTTCTTTTCGAGGAAGATGATGTAGGCCTTCAGCAGCTCTATCTCGTCATCGACCCATAAAAGCAATCCGTTATTATTGTTCATTGTCTTTTCTCCTATCATTTTTTGTCCCTCGCCATGGGGGCCTGATACTGTTTGGACACTCCTTGTCATGAAGTGCTGCTTGGTCTTCGGACCCTCGTGGCGAAGTCCTGGGGGTGAACTCAGTAGTAGTCGGGTGGATACTTAGAAACCATCCAACTCGTAATACTCGTCGTCGAGGCCATCGTCGAGTGTCTCCTTGTCCTCGCTATTCGTCGGACTGGACGGCGTGTCGCCCTCGAAGAAGAACTCGGGTTCATCCTCGTCGTCTTCCTTGCCTTGCGGCTGGTCCTGCACGGGCTTCTGCGGCTGTGTGGCAGGCCGATCCTGCTGAGGCTTCTCAGTCTTCGGCGTGGAGGGACTTGGTGGCTGAACCGCAGGAGCAGGAGGTGTCTCTGGCTCGTCGGGGATGACGATGGTGCCCTCCTCCGGCTGCTGGGTGGCTTGCTTGGCCGGTTCGTCCTCGGGGGCGATCTCTATCAGGTCGCCCTGGTTGTCGGTCTCTGCCGGTTGGTCGCCCGTCGGATCCACGGCAATGGTCGTGCCCTCGTTGTCCTCTTGTTGAGGCTCCTTGGGTTGATCCTTGGAGGCTGCCGAAGGCTGATCCTTCGCTGGTTCCTTCAGTTGTTCCGTGGGTTTACCCTCGGGGACGTTTATATCTTTGGCGTCTTCCTGGGGCGTCTCCTTGGCTGGTTCCTTGGGTTCACCCTCATTCGTACTGCCGCCCTCGTTGCCTCCTTGCGGGGCAGTCTCGGGCTGTGGCTCCGTGGGAGCGTCCTTAGCCGCTGGTTCCTTCTGAGGCGCATTGGCTTGTGGCTCGTCCTCCTTGGCAGGCTCTGTGGCCGTGGTGTCCGTCACCACTTGCGACGGTTCCTCGATGGGGATGAACTGCGTGTCGTCTTCCACCTCCAGCGTCTCCTCGCTTTCGCCCGCCTCGCTGGTCACGGGCTGGTTGTCCACCTCGGGAATGCCGATGGGTTGTACCTTCTCCGGCTCTCGCGGTTCGTTGAGGTCCGCAGGCTCAAAGAGCGTATTGCGCTTCGGCAGTTCCACCTTGTTGAAGTTCTGGGCATAGAAGTCCTCGTAGTCCTTATAGCTGAACGGCTTGCCGATCAACTCCTCGTTTTTCGTACTAATGATGATCGGTACCGCCTTGCCGTTGGTCTGTCGTACGACGGCCTGGTTGGCGAAGAGCTGACGCGCATACTCGTAGGCCTCCTCGAAGTTGAGGAATCCTGTGAGGCGCATCTGTCTCATGCCCCCCACTTCCTCAATCTGAATTTCAAAATTGCGCACGAGGAAGTTGGTGAAGTTGAACCGCGCCATCTCGAAGAGCAGTTTGTTCTCATTGAGAGAGTCGGGGCTATAGACAAGCATGAAGACGAAGTCGATGTCGCGATCGGGCGTGAACTTCACCTGCTTGATGCTATCGCTATCGTTGAGCACGATGGCCCGTCGCGTCCAGATGTCGCCTAAGTCGAACTTGCCGCCGTGGAGCTGCCTACCCTGGTTGACGCCATTGACGATCATGCCCGCCATCTCGCTGATGCGACTGCGCGGATATTTCTCCACGACCTGCTTCATATTGCTGACACATCCCTCGGCGTCGCCGTCGTTGAGACGGCTCAGTCCGCTGATGAACAGGAATTTGTCGCGGTTCGCACCCAATGGGAATCGCGTCTCGCTGACGCTGGCGTTGGCAGCCACTTCGTCGAAGCGATCTTTCTTGAACGCCTCGTAGGTGGCCGCATAGAGTGAGTCTTCGATATGCTTGCCAAACTTTGCGTTCTCCACGAAGTACGGGTCTGTGAGCAGCGTCGTCCATTGACTGTCGGGGAACCGCGCCTTGAGGCTATCGACATAGCTTTCTGCCGTGGCAGGCTGCTTGAGCCGGGAGTAGAGCAGGAAGAGATGATAGTACGTCTCGTCGATATGCTCGTAGTCGCGGTAGTGGTCCGTCAGTCTGCGCAGGTGCTTCTCGGCCAAGGGCAGGTTGTCCAGCTCGTCCTTGAAGATGACGCCAGCGTGGTGCAGACCGTCCTCCAGCAGCAGGTTGCTGGCGGCAAGCTGTTCGGGCGTGAAGGGTATCTGTGCCAGGTAGTATTCCCGCTTATGCGGATCGTTCTGGGCGCTGTCGGCCACTTGCTGCAGCGAATCCTGGGCCAGTTCTGCCGCCTCGATGGAGTCGCGCTGCTCGTCGGTCAGTTCCTCGTCGTCGATACCCGAGCCGATGCTGCCGACGACGGTCTTGTTGTTGCGCTGCCAGTCGTCGGCATTCTCGCGCTTGCCCCAGAGTCGCTCAAACTGTGACTTACCCTGGGAGACCGCCTGTACATTATAGAAATACCAGACGGCATCGCGGTTGTTGTCCTGTGCAGGGTTGGGCATGCGACCACGGTTGGTCTCCATGTTCTGACCCTCACCCTGTCGCTGGGCCGCCTCTTGCTCCGCCAGTCGGTCTCTTTCCTCCTTCTCCTTCTTCTTCAGGGCGTCGATCACGCGGTCGATGGCCGCATTGCGCTCCGCCTCCGGACATTGGGCAAGATGCTGCAAGGAGTCCTGGAGGTGGATGGCGTCAGTATAAGGCACCAATTTGTCGAGCACCTTCGAACGTTTCGAAAGTGCCTCGTAGTCTTTGCGGTCTTTGTCGAGCAGGCCGATGGCCTCGCCATAGCAGCGACGGGCGTCGCTATACTTCTGCATCTCCCAGTAGAGGTCGCCGAGGTGGAGCAGCAACACTCCCTTCTCCACGCCACTACGCGTGGCCTTGGTGTTGCCCTTCTCGTAGGCGTCGATGGCCTTCATGGTGTCTTGCTGTGCCAGGTAGATATTGCCCATGGCGTAATATACCTGGTCGAGGTATTCCTTGTTCTTGTCCGAGGCAGCCATGCGGCGCAGTTTGCCGATCATCTGCTTCGCCTTTCCCTTCGCCATCACCTCCGTCATGGCGATGCGGGCGTTGAATTCCAACTCGTAGGGTGGGTTCTGGGCGACGACCTTGCGAAACGCCTTGTACGCTTCGGTATGATGGCCCAAGGCCGCCTGGATCTGTCCCATCAGATACCATTCGCGCGCTTTCTGCTTCTTTCTCATCTCGTGCTTGATGACCTTGCGCAGGTAGGGGACGGCCTTCTCCAGTTCACCCGTGTGGATATAATAGTCAGCAAAGGTATAGTCCCACTCCTTGGCGGCCCTCCAGTCGATGCTGTCGCGCTGCATGTTGCGGATCACGTCCTCGGCATCATAGAGCCAGTCCTGCTCGATGTAGCATTTGGCAAGCCATGCCCGCGCCTTGCCGTAGATGGCGGGTTGCGTCTTGTAGATTCTCGACATATAGGCGAAGGTCGCCGCAGCCTCGTCAAACGATCCCTTGTGAAACTGGGAGCGGCCCATAAGCATCCACGCTTTCCAAAGGAAGGGGTTGTACTCTTTGCGGCTGAGCCACTCGATGTCCTTCTCCGTCTTGCGTCTCGACTTGTTCCATTCGGGCTTGCGCTTGATACTATTGCGCGCGATGGCCTTCTTCGACTTCTCTATCGCCCGGTCGTAGTTGCCCTTGCCCAGTTCGCGGCTGCCTTTGTTGCCCACCGTGTAGAGCGGGAGCATCTCCGTGAAGTTGTCCTTGTTGCCTTTCTCCTTTTCCAGGCAGGCATCGATGTAGGCCAGTTTGCCATTATAATAGGTATTATAGCGTGCATTGAACGCCCGCCACCAACGGGTCTTGGCGGTGTTCTTCTGGGTCGAGCAGCCACTAAGGACCAAGACGATGATGGCCAGTAGTGCGCCGATACTATATAGCGTATAATTCTTCTTCACGCTTAATAAACTCTTTTACGGGTCGTTTTATTGCCTTTTTCTTGCGATATTTCATCCTTCAATGAGCGCAAAGAGGTCGTCCTTGAGCGCGTCGGGCAGGTTGATCTCGCGCAAGCTGAGGCTCCGTGCCCATCCTCTCGCGTCTTCGGGACGTAGGGAGAAGAGCACGTCGGCGAAGTGTTGCACCTCGTCGTCGTTGTAACTATCGGACGGGCGCCCCTTGTACTGGTCGAGTTCCTCGTCGTCATAATACTCGATGTCGCGGGTAGCGGCCTCCATATAGCACACCTGTTCGCAACGGTCGTCCTCGCCGCTACAAGTGGAACAGTCGCCGTGGGTCGGCTGGACGGCATCGTTGCTGCCCTTGGTGAGTTTGGAGACGAGGGCGGCGACGAGGGCCAGGAGGGCCAGCGATCCGAGGGTGATGAGTAGTAGGTTCATGATAGGCAGGTGTTTAGGATGGCTGGGCGGGGGTGATGGTGAAACCGGCCCGCTCCAGTTCGTCCCAATAGCTGGGGTAGGACTTCGACACCACCTCGGGATGGTGGATGCGAAGTCCCGGGAAGCGGATGGCCAAGGGGGCGAAGGCCATGGCCATGCGGTGGTCCTTGTGGGTGTCGATGACGGGGAAGGCGTCGGGCTGGCATTGTGCGCCGTTCCATATCAGCGCGTCCTCGTCGGTCGCCTGGAGGTCGTAGCCGAGCTTCCGCATCTCGCTGACGATGGCTGCGAGACGGTCGGTCTCCTTGATGCGGAGCGTCGAAAGGCCCGTGAAACGGAAGTGGGTGCCCAAAGCCACGCAGGTAGCCACCACGGACTGTGCCAGGTCGGGTTGACCCGTGAAGTCGTATTCGAGGAGAGGCAGTCGCATCCTGCGGTAATGCAGATCTGCCGTCTCCAGTCTTCCCTCCTTCTCCTTGGAGAGGGTGGTGCGGATGCCCAGCAGGCTGAAGATGTACTTGACTGCCGCGTCGCCCTGTGGAGAGTGGGCGAGGAGTCCGTTGAGGCGCACGGAAGTGTCGCCTCGGCCAAAGAGAGCCATCAGTTCATACCAATAGGAGGCTGAGGTCCAATCATTCTCTACCGTATATTCCGTGGGCTGGTAGGGTCGTGGGCGTACCGTGATGGCACTTTGGTCCATCCACTCCACGTCCGCACCATAGCTTCGCATCACCTGGAGCGTCATGTCGATATAGGGACGGGAGATGATGCGGCCCTGCAGGTGGAGGGTAAGTCCCTTTTCCATGACAGGGGCGATGAGCAGCAGGGCCGTGACGAACTGTGAACTGATGTCGCCCGCCATCTCTATCTTGCCACCCAGGATGGGCTTGCCGGTAATCCTCAGCGGGGGAAAACCCTCCTCGCCCTCATAGGCGATCTCGGCACCAAGCAACCGGAGCGCATCGACCAGTTGGCCGATGGGGCGCTGGCGCATCCGCTCCGAACCGGTGAGGGTGTGTTCTCCGGGCGTGATGGCCAGGTAGGCGGTGAGGAAGCGCATTGCTGTGCCTGCCGGTCCAATATCGATGTGGGAGGGGAGGAGGCGCAAGGCGTCCTTGAGCACCCGGGTGTCATCGCAGTCGGACAGATTGAACGGTGTCGGCGCGCCAGGCGTAAGTGCCTGGATGATGAGGGCGCGGTTGCTGATACTCTTCGAAGCGGGCAAGTTGACATCCGCTTGGAGAACATGGGGAGGATCTATGATGTAATGCATTTTAAGCCTTGTTTGGGTCCTTACTCACCCGCAAAGGTACTATTTTTAGGGCAAAACGGCAAAAAAAGCCCGAAAAGTTTTGCTGGTTTCAAAAATCTTAGTACTTTTGCACCCGCTAAACAGAAAACGGGATGTAGTTCAGTAGGTTTAGAATGCCGGTCTGGGGGACCGGTGGTCGCTGGTTCGAGTCCAGTCATCCCGACTTCTTTATAAGTTTCGAGCGACTCCTTGTTGGGTCGCTTTTTTTGTGCCTATTCCTTCGGGATGCTTTCGGGATCGCTTCGGGATGCGAAGGATCCCATGCTTGATGGAAAGCCGAGTTTTTTCTGAGAAGTCTGTGCATTGGGGCGTCTTGCGCTTTTGGGGATTGCCCTTTCAAAGAACAGACCGAGACCCTTTCTGAGAATCATCAGAAAAAGTCCCGGTCCATGTATTATACCTTATATATATAGTATATCAGATGATGCTCGTCTTGCGCGTCCACTCCAGGATTTCGGGGATGTAGCCGAAGGCGATGCCCGTCACGGTATCGGCGCAACCGTAATAGACCGCCACGCGTCCTGTGGCAGGGTCGTGGAGCTCGGCACAGGGGAAGCAGACGTTGGGCACGTCGCCCACACACTCGTAGAGTTTCTGCGGCGAGATGAGGTAGGGGCCACTTCGGTAGATAGGCTTCCAGGGCTCGTCGCGGTCGAGGAGCGCCGTGCCGAAACTATAGACGTAGCCATTGCAGCTATGGAGCACGCCATGGTAGAACAGCAGCCATCCCTCGCTCGTCTCGATGGGGATGGGACCTGCACCAATCTTCATGCATTGCCATGCACTCTTCTCGAAGGCTGCGGGAGCCATCACGTGGCGGTGGCGACCCCAAAACTCCATGTCGGGCGACTCGCTATAGAAGATGTCGCCAAAAGGCGTGTGTCCCGTGTCGGACGGGCGGGAGAGCATCGCAAAGCGACCGTTGATCTTTCGGGGGAAGAGCACGCCGTTGCGGTTGTAGGGCAGGAAGGCGTTCTCCAGTTGGTGGAACGTCTTGAAGTCTTTCGTCCACGCCACGCCGATGGTCGGGCCATGATAGCCGTTGCACCAGGTGACGTAGTAGCGGTCTTCGATGAAGGTGACGCGCGGGTCGTAGCCATAGACCCACTCGCCTATCTCTTTGTCCTCACACTCGAAGCGGAGCGGGTTGGGGTCGATGTCCCAATGGAGGCCGTCGTCGGAGAAGCCCACGTGGAGCACCATGCGGCGGTTGGTGTCGTCGCAACGGAACACGCCCGCGAAGCGATTGCCGAAAGGTACGACGGCGGAATTGAAGATACTATTGCTCGTGGGGAGCAAGTCGCGCGGGATGATCGGGTTCTCCGAATAGCGCCACATGGGGGCGTTGCTGTCGGCGGGGCGGTCTTGCCACGGCATATTGGGGAGGGCGTTGCCCTCGATGATGAGTTTGCTCATATTCTTCTTGTTTGTTATTGGTCAGTTGTTGTTGGCGACTATGAGAGGTGGGCGCACCCGTTGTCCAAAGGAAGAATGGCGCACCCACGCTTTCCCTCTTATTTCTTGGGCTCAGGATAGGTGAACGGCACGAACCAGGTGATGAGGAGCGCGGGGATGGCGCACAGGAGCACCACGAGGAAGAAGGTGCGGTAGCCCAGGGCGTCGCTGAGGTAGCCGCTGAGCATGCCTGGAAGCATGACGCCCAGGTTCATGATGCCCGAGGCAAAGGCGTAGTGGCTCATCTGGTGCTTGCCCGGCGCTATCTGCTGCATCATGAAGAGCGTCAGTCCGACAAAGCCGAATCCATAGCCGAAATACTCCAGCGTGATGGCCGACCCAATAAGCACGACGCTCGTCGGCTGGTAGATGGCGAGGAAAGTGTAGGCCACGAAGGGCAGGTTGAACACCAGGGCGAGTTGGAAGAGACTCTTCTGCAGTCCGCGGTGGGCGATATAGTAGCCTGCCAGGATGCTTCCGATGACGAAGGCGGCTGCTCCGAACGTGCCGTAGCAGAGGCCGATTTCCTGCTCGCTCAGTCCCAGGCCCTGCTCCGTGCGTGGCGCCTTGAGGAAGAGGGGCACGATCTTCATCACGAATCCCTCGCAGAAGCGATAGAGGATGATGAAGAACAGGTAATAGACGATGTGCTTCTTCTTGAAGAAGTCGGCAAAGACGTTCCACAGCTCGCGCAGGGCCTCCCCCAGGTTTTTGTCCTCCGCGCTGGTGGCATTGGACGTGGCGGGGAGGATGAAGATGTGGTAGAGGCCCAGGGCGCACATGATGACGGCGATGATGAGCATGATCACCATCCAGGCGGTAGTCACCCCGAAGTGCTTGATGAAGACGCCAGCCAGATAGACGAGGCCACCCGTGGCGGCAATCTTGGCGATATTGTAGAACGCTCCCTGCCAGCCGATCCATTTGGCTTGCTCCTCCTTGGAGAGAACGCTCATGTAGGTGCCGTCGGCTGCGATGTCGTGGGTAGCCCCGCTTAGTGCTATGACCGCCAGGATGGCGATCGTGATGGCGAAGAAGTCGGGCAGGTGGAGCGCGAAGGCCACCAAGGCGAAGCCGATGCCGGAGACCAACTGGGTCAGGACAACGAAGAACTTCTTCGTCTTGTACATCTCCAGGAACGGACTCCACAGGGGTTTCAGCGTCCACGGCAGCATGATGAGCGAGGTCCAGAAGGCTATCTGCGCGTCGCTCACCCCCATGCCTTTGTACATGAGCGTGCAGACCATGTTCAGAACCACAAAGGGCATGCCCATGGCGAAGTAGAGCGTGGGCACCCAGGCTACGGGGCTCACCTTCCTACTTGGTATGTTTCTCTCGTCGGTCATGGTCTGTCCTTCTTAGCTGTTCCAAACTTCGAGGGGTTCGGACCCATGGTGAACTCCAGGGTGCCGCCGCCCATGATGTCCTTATAATATAGGTAGGACTTCGTGTAGGGTTTGCCGTTCCAGCGCACGCTCTGCACATACACGTTCTCGGGCGAGTTGTCGAGCGCCTTTACCGTGAAGGTCTTGCCCTCGGGGAGCTGCACGGTCGCCTCGTCGAAGAGCGGCGACCCGAAGACATACTTGCCTCCGGCCGGCTCCACCTGGTAGAGGCCAAGCGTAGAGGTGACGTACCAGGCCGACATCTGGCCTACGTCCTCATTGCCCGAGAGTCCGTCCTCGGCATTCTTGTACATCTCGTCGAAGACCTGGCGGATGAGCTTTTGTCCCTTCCAGGGCTCACCCGCATAGTTGTACATATAGAGGACGTGGTGGCTCGGCTCGTTGCCGTGGGCATACTGCCCGATGAGGCCCGAGATGTCGGGGGAAGCCTCCGCACCCATGTCGCCCGTGACGAAGAAGAGCGAGTCGAGTTTGGTGACGAAGGGCTTCTCGCCGCCAAAGCAGTCGATCAGTCCGTGCACGTCGTGGGGCACGAGCCATGTGTATTGCCATGCGTTGCCCTCGGTATAGTCGTCCATGCGATGGACAGCATGGAAGGGATTGAACGGCTCGCGCCAGTTGCCCTTCGAGTCGCGGCCGCGCATGAAGCCCACCCGCTTGTCGAAGACGTTGCGGTACGACTGGCTGCGATGGAGGAAGTACTGGTAGTCCTTCTTCTCGCCCAGCGACTTTGCCACCTGGGCGATACAAGCGTCGGCAAGCGCATATTCGAGCGTCTTGGCAACCGTCTCGTTCTCCGGGTCCTCGTCGAAGGCGACGTAGTTGTTGCGCTTCAGCGACGCCATTCCACGCTCGTCGAGCATGGCCGATGCCTTCATCGCCTCGTAGGCCCCTCGCTTGTCAGCAATAAAGCCCTTGAGGACGAGGTCGGCGAGCACGGGCACGCCAGGGTTGCCAATCATGCAGTTGGTCTCATTGCCCATGAGGTGCCACACGGGGAGCTTGCCTTGCTGCTGGTAGATGTTGACGAAGGTCTCGCCTATGTCGGCAAGCATCTCGGGATGCAGGATGGTCATCAAGGGATGAGCAGCCCGGTAGGTGTCCCAAAGCGAGAAGGTCGTATAGTTGGTGAATTGGCCCTCGTGTACCTGCAGGTCGGCGCCACGGTACTGGCCGTTGACGTCGCAGAAGACGGACGGGGCAGTCATCGTATGGTAGAGCGCGGTATAGAATATCGTGCGCGCATCCTCGTCGTCAGTCTTGATCTGCACGCGGGAGAGCTGTTTCTCCCAAGCCTCGTCGGCCTGGCGAACGACGGCATTGAAGTCCCAACCCGGTATCTCCTTGTGGAGGTTCTCGCGGGCGTTGTCCTCGCTCACGGCCGAGAGACCCGTCTTGATGAGCAATGGCGTGCTGTCGGGCTCATAGGTGAAGACGACGATCGAGTCTTGGTCGCGCTTCAGTTTGATGGGCTTGTTGAACTCCGCATAGAAGAACGTGTATTGGTGGCGCGCCCATCCAGTCGATTCGCGGTAGCCACAGACCGTGCGGTCATCGACCTGGCGATACTTGGCCTTCGACATCTTGTCCCATCCGATGCCCTGGTGAAGGTCGAGGCGCACCATGCCCCGTCGCACGTTGGCTCCCGTGGTGTAGCGTTGAAATCCCGCCCGTTGCGTGGCGGTCAGTTCCACCAGCACGTTGGGGTCTTTGAGTTTCACGCTATAGTAGCCCGGGGCGACATTCTCGCTCTCGTGAGCAAACTTCACCTCGGTCTGCTTGCAGCAGCTCACGGGCAGGAAGGCCACGTCGCCCAGTTCGCCGATACCCGTGCCCGAGAGGTGCTGGTGGCCGAAGCCGACGATGATGGAGTCGCTGGCATGGTAGCCCGAGCACCAGTCCCATCCCCGGGTGGGCTCGGTCGGGCCCAACTGCACATAGCCGAAGGGAACATTGGCACCCAGGAACACATGGCCGTGGCCGCCCGTGCCTATCAGCGGATTGACATACTGCGTGTATCGCTGCCCCATGGCGACCAGGGAGCAGGTAGCACAAAGCCAGAATACTGCTAATCGTAGAAGTTTCATATTTGTGTAGGTAATTGTTTACTGTTTGCAAAAGTACGAAAAAGATATTCAAATACCTACTATAATAAGGAGAAAATGCGCATGGGAGACGATTTGGGGACCAGGGAGGAGGAAACTGAGTCCGTGGCTGTGTCTGCCTTGGTATGGATCGCGGATCGTCTGGTGAGGCCCTTTTGTCTGCCCTCGATCGCCCCTATATCCCTTTTGAATTGCAAAAATAAGGGAAATTAAACATATTTTAGCGTAATATTTGGCGGTCTAAATAATTTTTAGTACATTTGCAGCGTTATATAGGTGTTGAAGAAAGGAAATTGCATTGTCTAAGAAAATAGTTTATATAATGATGTCGCTGCTGGTAGCGTGTGTCGGGTGTCAGTTTAAGCTGATGCCCGAGGACTCTGCTGCTACGCAACCCTTGGTGAGCATCGCGCGCTACGACCAGTTGGAGTATCGCTACCTCACCACGGGCGACTTCTCGGCATTGCAGGAGATGAACACGGAGTATCCTATCGAGACGCGCACGCTCATCGAGGATGTCGTGAAGGTGGGCGACGCCACCGACCCCAGCATCAATTCAAAGTTGCTCAAGTTCTATCAGGACACGATCCTGCAGAGCATCATTGCCGACGTGGAGGCCGAGTATGCCGACATCGACGATTTGAATACGGGTTTCAGCCACGCTTTCACGCGACTCAAGAAGGCATTCCCTGATATCCGTGTGCCCCGCATCTATACGCAGATCTCTGCTTTGGACCAAAGCGTGGTTGTGGGCAACGGCATGATCGGTATCTCGCTCGACAAGTATCTGGGTGAGAACTACCCGGTCTATAAGCGCTACTACTCGGAGCAGCAACGCCGCCAGATGAACCGCCAGAACATCCTGCCAGACTGCCTCACCTTCTTCTTGCTGAGCGAGTTTCAGATCGACAAGTTTGAGATGCGCCCGCAGATCGAGCGCGACCTCCACATGGCCAAGCTCCAATGGGTGGTCAACCAGCTGATGGGCACCCGCTTCTACAAGACGAAGTATGTCTGCGCCATCGAGCACTATATGCGCCATCATCCCCATTCGTCCTATTTGGAGCTGATCGAAATGACTGATTTCAGTCAGTTTAAGGTCGGCAAATAGTCGTTTCTCCCTCTTTTGACGAGCTTTCGGCCCATGATACATGGTTTGGGCTCAAGGTGTGCTCGTTACCATATAGCGGCTTGCGCTAATATTTCCTAAATATTTTGCAAGTTTAGATAATTATCCCTACCTTTGCGGAAAATAACTAAAGGCCCCGCTTTGTCGGGAACTGGTGGCAAAACGAAACCCATCACGGGAAAGAAAATATGAACAAGTGGTAGGCCGGAAAGCCTCCACCCAAACTCGAACAGATTTAAAGAACAAGATGAAAAGCATTTTTATCGCGTGTGCTCTCTTGCTCTCGACAGCAGTACAGGTGCTTGCCGGGGAGCCTCTTTCGTTGAAAGATGTCACGGGCTGGAAGTACGTCGCCAAGAGAATCTCTGGCGTGCGTCCAATCAAGGGTACTTCCGAGTATGCACAAATCTCTGCCGACCGCAAGAAGGTGGTGAGGTACTCCTTCGTCACAGGTCAGGAGACGGGTGTGCTCTTCGATCTCGACGATACGAAGGGCGAACAGATCAAGAGCTTTGACGGCTATCAGATGGCCGACGACGGACAGCATCTGCTCATCGAGACCAACTACCGGGCTATCTACCGTCGCTCCTATACTGCCGACTTCTATGTCTATGACATCCAGAGCAAGGAGCTTCGCAAGCTCTCGAAGAACGGAGCCCAGCAGATCCCGACCTTCTCGCCTGATGGTAAGAAGATCGCCTTCGTGAGAAAGAACAACATCTTCATTACCGATGGCACGACGGAGCGCCAGGTCACGACCGATGGCAAGTTCAACGAGGTCATCAACGGTATCCCCGACTGGGTGAACGAGGAGGAGTTTGGATTCAACAACGCCATCGCATGGAGCGCAGACAGCCGCACGTTGAGCTGGATCCGCTACGACGAGAGTGGGGTGAAGACCTATTCGCTCCAGATATTTGCCGGCATGTATCCGACCAACGAGCAGTATAAGGTCTATCCGGGCGAGTATAGCTATAAGTATCCGAAGCCGGGCGAGGACAACTCCAAGGTCACGGCTTGGGTCTATAACCTCGACAATGGTAGCACGAAGCAGTACAACCTGCCGCTGGATGCTGATGGATACATCCCCCGCATCAAGACGACGGCCGACGCAGGCCGCATCATCCTCTACACGATGAACCGCCACCAGGACTGCCTCCGACTCTACAACGCCAACACCACGACGGGCGAGACGAGCCTCTTGCTGGAGGAGAGCGTGGAGAAGTATGTCAAGAGCGAGGCCATGGGCGATATTGCCATCATGAAGGACTACATCCTCGTGCCTTCCGACCGCGACGGCCATCTGCACCTCTACCTTTATAATAAGGAGGGAAAACTCCTGCGCCAGATCGAGAAGGGCGACTACGACGTGACGGCCATCTACGGTTATGATGCCGCCACGGGCAACACTTACTTCCAGGCTGCTCGCCGCTCGCCCATGCAGCGCGAAATCTACGTGGCCGACAAGAAGGGCCGCGTGACCGCCCTCGCGGGCACGGAAGGATGGAACGATGCCACCTTCTCGGGCGACTACCGCTACTTCCTCAACTGCTGGAGCGACGCCAACCACCCCTACGTCTATACGATCATGGACCGCAAGGGCAAGGTGGTACGCGAGGTGCTCAACAACGACAAGCTCACGCAGGATTTGGCCCAGTTTGAGCCGACCAAAAAGGAGTTCTTCACCTTCACTACTTCCGAGGGTGTCTCCCTCAACGGCTGGATGATCAAGCCTGCCAACTTCGATCCTACCAAGAAATACCCGGTCATCATGCACCAGTATAGCGGTCCCGGTAGCCAGCAGGTGACGGACAGCTGGAGCATTGGTTCGATGGGCAATGGTGGTCTCTTCGACTACTACCTCACCCAGAAGGGCTACATCATCGTGAGTGTTGATGGTCGCGGAACGGGCGGACGTGGTGCCGAGTTTGAGAAGTGCACCTACCTGAACATCGGCGACCTGGAGTCAAAGGACCAGGTGGAGGCAGCCATCTGGCTTGGTAAGCAGGACTACATCGACGCCTCGCGTATCGGCATCTGGGGATGGAGCTATGGTGGCTTCTGCACCCTGATGAGCATGAGCGAGGGACGTCCGGTCTTCAAGGTTGGCGTGTCGATCGCTCCGCCCACCAACTGGCGCTTCTACGATAGCATCTATACCGAGCGCTTCATGAGAACGCCGCAGGAGAACCCCACGGGCTATGCGCTCAATCCGTTGGTACGCGCCAAGAACCTCCACGGCCGTCTGCTTCTCTGCCACGGCTTGGCCGACGACAACGTCCATCCGCAGAATGTCTTCGAGTATTCCGAGGCACTTGTGCAGGCGGACAAGGACTTCAAAGAGAACATTTATACCAACCGCAATCACAGCATCTATGGTGGCAACACCCGCAATCATTTGCTGCGCCAGGTAGCAGAGTGGTTCTGCGAGAATCTTTAAACGAGTGAATATAGATTAGGAGAAGGTCGGCCCGCTTGCGGAGCCTGGCTTCTCCTAATTTAGTAAGGAACAGAATTAAATATTTATAAAAACCGAAATCAGATGAAAAAACTACTTTTAGGCGACGAGGCTATCGCCCAAGGAGCATTGGATGCCGGACTGAGTGGTGTCTATGCCTACCCAGGCACTCCCTCTACCGAGATCACAGAGTACATCCAGAATTCTCAGCTTGCGAAGGACCGCAACGTCCATCGTCGTTGGGCAACCAACGAGAAGACGGCTATGGAGCAGGCTCTGGGTATGTCTTATATGGGCAAGCGTGCGTTGGTCTGCATGAAGCATGTGGGTTTGAACGTGGCTGCCGACCCGTTTGTCAACTCCGCCATCACAGGCGCCAATGGTGGTATCGTCATCTTGGTGGCCGACGACCCCTCTATGCACTCCTCACAGGACGAGCAGGACACGCGTTTCTATGGCAAGTTTGCCATGATCCCGACTTTCGAGCCGAGCAACCAGCAGGAGGCTTACGACATGATGGCCGTGGCCTACGACTATTCGGAGAAGATGCACCTGCCCGTGCTGATGCGCGTCACCACGCGTATGGCCCACTCACGTGCCGTGGTCAATATCACGGAGACGCCGCGTGAGCAGAACCCCCTGAACTATGAGGCCAAGGCCAGCGACTGGGTGTTGCTTCCCGCCTTTGCCCGCAAGCGCAACGTGGTTGTCACAGGCCAGCAGGCTCAGTTGGAGCAGGATGCCGTGGAGAGCCCGTTCAATAAGTATATCGACGGCAAGGACCACTCGCTGGGTATCATCACGAGCGGTATTGCTTTCAACTACCTCAACGAGTGCTATCCCGATGGCGTGCCCTATCCCGTCCTGAAGGTCTCTCAGTATCCGTTGCCGAAGGAGTTGGTGCGCCGCATGACTGCCGAGTGCGACTCCGTCCTGATCGTCGAGGAGGGCCAGCCCTTCATCGAGGAGCAGGTGCGTGGCGTCATGGATGGCAATGCCGTCATCAAGGGTCGCCTCACGGGCGAGCTGCCGCGCACGGGTGAGTTGTCTCCCGACGAGCTGAAGCAGGCTCTCGGTCTGCCCTCTGGCGAGGAGTACGAGCCGTGCCCCGACTTGGCCAGCCGTCCGCCGCAGTTCTGCAAGGGTTGCGGTCATCGTGACGTCTATACCGCCCTCAACGAGGTCTTGAAGGAGTATCCCAACGCCCGCGTCTTTGGCGATATCGGCTGCTACACGCTCGGCTTCCTTCCCCCGTTCAAGGCCATCCACTCTTGCGTGGACATGGGTGCCTCTATCGGCATGGCCAAGGGCGCTGCCGACGCTGGCCAATGGCCGGCCGTGGCTGTCATCGGCGACTCTACGTTCACCCATAGCGGCATGACGGGCTTGCTCGACGCGGTCAACGAGAACTCCGACATCGTCGTGATCCTCTCCGACAACCTCACGACCGCCATGACGGGTGGTCAGGATAGTGCCGGTACCAACAAGTTTGAGGCTATCTGCCGTGGTCTGGGCGTGAGCGAGGACCACCTGAAGGTCGTCACTCCGCTTCCGAAGAACATGCCGGAGATCACCAAGACCATCCGCGAGGAGATCGAGTATCACGGCACTTCCGTCATCATCCCGCGCCGCGAGTGCATGAACACGTTGCAGCGTCACCTCAAGCAGAAGAAGGCTGCCGAGGCCAAGAAGGCCGCCGAACAGAAGTAAGCGAGGAGGAAGAACAGGTTTTATGGGGTGTCGCGGACGCCTGAGAGCGTCCCGCGACCCCTTCTGACAAACAACAACCAAATAGCATTCAAAACCAATGAAGACAGATATTATCCTTTGTGGCGTGGGTGGACAAGGTATCCTCTCCATCGCCACGGTCATCGGCCAGGCGGCCATGAACGAGAACCTTTATATCAAGCAGGCAGAGGTGCACGGTATGTCCCAGCGTGGTGGCGACGTGCAGAGCAATCTCCGTCTCAGCTCCGACCCCATCAATAGCGACCGCATCGCCAAGGGTCAGGCCGACGTCATCATCTCCATGGAGCCGATGGAGGCCCTCCGCTACCTGCCCTATCTGAAGAAGGGCGGCTGGATCATCACCTCCAGCACGCCTTTCGTCAATATCCCCAACTATCCTGACATGGCCGTCATCGATGCCGACTATGCCAAATTGGACAACGTTATCCGCATCAACATCGAGGAGGTGGCCAAGGAGAACAACATTCCCCGCTCGGCCAATATGATCCTGCTCGGAGCTGCCCAGAAGGCTTTGGGTATCGAGTTTGACAAGTTGAAGGACGCCATTCGCGTCATCTTCGGCCGCAAGGGTGAGCGCGTCATCGAGGACAACTTCAAGGCCCTTGAGCTGGGAAAGGAGGCGCAGAAATGAGACCGACACCCATCAACAAGGAGTTGATTGACAACACCATCCGCGAGCATGGCATACAGGACTTCGCCAAGGCGACGATCCGCGAGGTGAAGGGTGTGGCTGCCCATGCCGAGAAGGAGAGTGGTGTCGAGTTCATCAAAATGGAGATGGGCATTCCTGGTCTTCCCGCCGCCCAGGTAGGCGTGGACGCGCAGATCAAGTCGCTGCAGGACGGTATCGCCCACAGCTATCCCGACATCCAGGGTCTCCCCGCTCTGAAGGAGGCTGCCTCGGAGTTTGTCAAGGCCTTCATCGGCGTCGATATCAATCCCGAGGGCTGCGTGCCTGTCTGCGGTTCCATGCAGGGCACGTTCGCTTCTTTCCTCACCTGCTCTCAGGCCGATAAGAAGAAGGATACCGTGCTCTTCATCGACCCGGGATTCCCCGTGCAGAAGATGCAGCTCCAGGTGCAGGGCACGAAGTATGAGACCTTTGATGTCTATAACTTCCGTGGCGAGAAGCTCGGTCCGAAACTGGAGAGCTACCTTACCAATGGCAACATCTGCGCCATCGTCTATTCCAACCCCAACAACCCCTCGTGGATTTGCATGACGGACGACGAGTTGCGCACGATCGGCTCTTTGGCCACGAAGTACGACTGCATCATCATGGAGGACCTGGCCTATTTCGCCATGGACTTCCGTCGTGACATCCGTCCTTTCCAGAAGCCCTACCAGCCGTCGGTAGCCAACTATACGGACAACTACATCCTGCTCATTAGCGGATCCAAGGCGTTCAGCTATGCTGGCGAACGTATTGGCGTGACGTGCATTAGTGACAAGCTCTTCCATCGCCACTACCACGACCTGGCCGAGCGCTACGAGGGACTGCCTTTCGGCCCCGTCTTCTCTACGCGTATGCTCTATGCGCTCTCCTCTGGTACGAGCCATAGTGCCCAGTATGCCATGGCCGCCATGCTGAAGGCTGCTGCCGAGGGCAAGTTCGACTTCCGTAGTGAGATCAAGATCTATGGCGACCGTGCCCACAAGTTGAAGGAGATTTTCACGCGTCATAACTTCTATATCGTTTATGACAAGGATCTCGACCAGCCTATTGCCGACGGATTCTACTTCACGATCGGCTATCCGGGCATGACGAGTGGCGAGTTGGCACACGAGCTCATGTATTATGGAGTCTCTGCCATCTGCCTTGTCACTACTGGTAGCGAACAGGAGGGCCTCCGCGTCTGCACGTCCTTCATCCGCGACGAGCAGTATGCTGCCCTTGAGGAGCGTATGGCCATCTTTGCGGAGAACAATCCCGTGAAGTAACGACCGAACAACCATCCCGTTCCCCTTTTGCGGGAACGACAAGCATAAGCCCTTGTGCCTTCCTTTTTATTAAGGAGTGTGCAAGGGCTTGTCTTTTTTGTATAACGTGTGTGAGGGGAAGCGGTCGGTCTATGAAGGGAGGCTTAGTCTATTGCCTTTTGTGCCTTTTGTTGATGCTTTCCCTCCGGTTGAGGCTCTGCCTGTTGTGGCTTTTCTGCTTGTTGTTGTTTTTCCTCCTTTAGCAGCTCTTTTGTTGAGGGCTTTCCTCCTGTTGCGGTTGTGATTCGCCTACGGGAGGTTGTGGTTCTGTTTGTGGAAGATGAGGCTTGATGATAGAAATGGTAGATAATGTGTCGGCCTTGGTCTTGAGGTAGTCGGTAGGCGGCACGGGGCGGGGTAGGGAGAAAGACTTTGGCAGGGGCTTGAGGACGATCTCGGGCCGCAAGCCTCGCATCATGTGTGCCATCTGCTGGCGTCGCGCTTGCAGGTCGGGAGAGTTGCGAAACGTGGCGTAGTAGTATTCGGCTACGAGGAAGCAACCCTGGGCCAAGGCCGGCTGCTGGAGAAAGTAATAGCAGAAGCCGATCCGAAACCAACTGTCGCCCTTGTCTCGGTCGTGGCAAAGTGTGAGCGCAGACTGGAAGAGGAGGATCGCCTGGTCGTAGTGGCCCAACTGGAAGTGGCTTTCCCCGTCCGCATAATAGTAGAGCGCCCGCTCCTCGGGTGCCAGCATGCTGAGTTTGGGCAGGAAGGTATCGAAATATTCTGTCGCCTTTTTGTAGTCCCAGTCGTAGTAGTAGCACAGTCCGATATACGCTTTGTAGCGTGCGTTGAGCTTATACGACTGGTCGAGTCGTTGGAAGATGAGGAGTGCCTCGTGGTATTTCTGCGACTGGAAATACTCCAGGGCACGCCCCAAAGCCTCCGTGTCAGCCTTCTTGCCTTGCGAAAAGGCCGACACGGAGACGAAGCATAATAGGATAAGGAGAAGCCTCCTTAGTCTCATTCTGTATAGAAATTGATCAGTCGGGTGAGCGCCTGCTGGCATACCGGGCAGAATACTGGATGCTCATTCGTGCGCATACGGCAGTCCTTGCATCCGCGCCACACACCCTTCAGCGAGTAGCCAGCACCCTCGTAGAGGCCAACGCCCTCCTCTTTGCCGATGAGGTTCTCCCACTTGTTGTGGAAGTTGACCTGTGTGGTGATGTTCGGTTCCCACGGCTCGATATCGTGCGGGTACATCGGAATCTGCTCCGCCTCATAGGCATACTCGTCGGCAAGGCCGGCAAACGAGTGGCCAAACTCATGGACTACTACGGGCTTGAAGGCCTTGTGGTGGGCCATGGCGAGGTTGTAGCTATTGAGGATGCCGCCACCACCATAGTTTTCCGTGTTCACCAACACGATGATGTGCTCGTAGGGCGTGCCCGCCAGACAGTCGTGGAGCGCCTTCAGATGGAGCGTTGTTAGGTAGCGGTCGCTATAGAACGTGTCGAAATGGCTTCTCAGAGGCGTGTCCTTCCACACTCCCTTGCCCGGCTCCGAGGTGCCGCTCTCCTGGGAGGGAGCCTCTACGGCCACGACATTGAAGCGGTCGCGCATCGACTTGAATGGTTCGTGGGCGAAGAGCGCCTCGGTAGCCGTCCGGCAGTCTGCCTCGAAGGTAGCCATCTCCTCCTGCTTGTAGCCCTCGGCCAGGAAGGCGATATGGATACAACGGGAGGTGTCGCGTGCCTGCTGGAGCGTGACGTAAGGCGTGACGCTATTCTCGCCAATATGGCGGATGAGAATGTCGGTAGGCACGACCGTATGCGTCATGGAGGCCGTCACCTCGCGTCGGTTGTTCTTCAGTTCTACCGTCACATCGACCGTATCCTTCGGATAGGGGATGAGGAATACGTTCTCAAAGGATCGTGTCGTCGTCTCGGCCTCCGGATAGGAGAGCCACTCCTGGAAGAGCGTGGAGAAGGAGTTGCGATAGACGATCGCGCCCGAGCGATGGTCGCGGACGGTAATTTGGCCATTGCCCTCCACGGGGAGTTCGGCCAGGTGCTGGCGCTTGCCATACCAACGCGGGATGCGGTTGAGTTGGTCGAGTGCGATCCATTGCTGCTTGGAGTTGCCCGCAAAGATGTAGTCGATGCGAAGCGTGGCATCCGTAAAATAGCTGTCAAATTGCTGTGCGAAGACAGACGAGCAGCAAAGCAGAAGGAAAACGAATGATAGGATTTTCTTCATGTTGATTGTATTGCTAACTATTTGTTTTTTTTATTTCTGTTTGTTTATATTGCTTCTGTTTGTTCTTATTGCTAACTGTTGGGCGTCTGCGCTTGTTTGCCAATATTGCTAACAGTTTGTTTGTTGCGCCTGTTGGACTCCTTTGATCCATACCACCTCCTTGACGATCCTCCCGTCATATTCCGCCACGTCGAGGTCTATGATCACGTGACCCTGCTGGTGGTTCTCATGACTGTCGCCCATCTCGCGCTCGATGGCCTTGAGTTCCTCCTGCAGATGGTCGAGCGAAAGCGGGGTGTCGGCATAGGCCAGGAGGTTGAGAAAACGGTCGGACTGGATGCCGATGGGCGTCGTCCAAACCGCTTCTCCAAAGACGATTCCGGGCAGCAGATGGCGCAGCCGCGACTGGGCTTCGTCGATGTTCTTCTGCTGTAGAATATTGGATCCAATGGCGAGTGTAATCTTCATGTGTGCAAAAGTAATGAAAAAAAATGAGACCAACCCGTCCGCAAATAGAAAGAATTTAGTAAATTTGCGGGCAAAATACTTTTCGGGCTATATGAAACGACTCTCATTATTCACGCTTCTCTTGCTGATAGGATTCTGTTTGCCCCTCCAGGCTCAGATCAGATGGAACCAAAGATGGCAAGACTACATCGACCGATACAAGGATATCGCCATCGTCGAGATGCACAAATACGGCATCCCTGCCAGCATCACCCTGGCCCAAGGGCTGCTGGAGAGCGGAGCCGGCACGAGCGAGCTTGCCACGAAGGGCAACAACCACTTTGGTATCAAGAGCCACGGCTGGGGAGGCCGGACCATGCGCCATGACGACGACCGCAGGGGCGAGTTGTTCCGCGTCTATGATTCTCCCTTGGAGAGCTACGAGGACCATAGCAAGTTTCTTGCCAACCGGGCCCACTACAAGAGCCTCTTCACTTTGGACAAGACCGACTACAAGGGATGGGCCCACGGACTGAAGCGTGCGGGCTACGCCACCAACCCCAAGTATGCCTACCGGCTGATCGACATCATCGAAGCCTACCGCCTCTACGAGCACGACAAGGCCAGCCCTATCGTCCGCCACGATCCCAACCGCGACTTGGCCGTGACGCAGGGCAACCCCATCAACAAGCCTGACTTTAGCCAGGTCAATGTCCATCGCATCCTGAAGTATAACGACAACTTCTATGTCGTGGCCCGCGAGGGCGACACCTACGCCTCTATCGGCAAGGAGATGGATATCCGCGCGCGCCATCTGGCGAAGTTCAACGACCGCGAGGTGAAAGCGAAGTTGAAGGCTGGCGAGGTGGTCTGGCTCTCCAAGAAGCAGAAACGCGCTCCGAAGTCGCGCTACAAGAAGCAGCCGTACTACCAAGTCAAGGACGGCACCAGTTTCTATCAGGTCTCCCAGATGTTTGGCATCCAGCTCAAGCGACTGAAACGGATGAATCCGCAACTTGCCTCGCGCGACTACAAAGTGCGTGTGGGCGACCGGGTCCGCATTTACTAAGTCAAAAGGGGGTTGCCCCCGTCGGCAGAAGCGACCGGGTCCGCTATCAAGACAACTGAAGACAACAAAGACAACAGAAGGCAATAGAAGTCAAAGAAGACAACAGAAGTAAACGAAGAAAATGAAACAAGAAGAAGATATCAGAAATGCAGTAGAATGTATGCGCAAGGGTGGGGTGATCCTCTATCCGACCGACACGGTATGGGGTATCGGCTGCGACGCCACCAATGCCGAGGCCGTGGCCCGCGTCTATCGTATCAAGCAGAGAGACGACGCCAAGGCCCTCATTTGTCTGGTCGATAGCGACGACCGCCTCCAGCGATATGTACGCCAAGTGCCTGCCGTGGCCTGGGACTTGATAGACGCCACGACCGACCGTCCGACTACCTTGGTCCTCGACCATGCCGTCAACCTCGCCCCCAACCTCATCTCCGAGGACGGATCTGTGGGCATCCGCATCACCAACGAGGCCTTCTCCAAGGCCCTTTGCTACCGCATGCAGAAGGCTATCGTGAGTACCTCGGCCAACATTAGCGGGATGCCAACGGCACAAAACTACCGCGACATCGACCCCGCCATCCTTGAGGCCGTCGATTACGTCTGCGAGACCAGACGCCAGGAGCACAAGCCCCACAAGCCGTCGAGCATCATCAAGCTGACGGCCGATGGCGTGGTGACGGTCATCAGAAAATAAGCAAGCATAGGATAAGCAAGCATAGGAATAAGTAAGCATAGAAAGCAAGCATAGGAAATAAGCAAGTCAATGGACATCCTCAAAGGACCGAACAAAACGGTCAAGGAAACCCAATCCCTCATATTGCGCATCGACCGATGGCGGAGCAAGCACGTCTCTGACCGCCAGTTTCTGTTGCTGCTCGCCTTTGTCATAGGATTCTTGGCGGCAGTGTCAGCCTGGGTGCTCCACTTCATCATCCATCAGATCAAACTGCTGATCACCTCGGGCTTCAGCATCACGGGCATCAACTGGCTCTACCTGGTCTATCCGATCATTGGCGTCTGGCTGACCTCCCTCTTCATCAAATATGTCGTGAGAGACAACATCTCCCACGGCATCACGCGCGTGCTCTATGCCATCGCGACGAAGAAGAGCCACCTCAAGCCCCACAACACCTGGTCGTCGGTCGTGGCCTCGGCCATCACTATCGGCTTTGGTGGATCCGTGGGAGCCGAGGCCCCGATCGTCCTGACGGGATCGGCCATTGGCTCCAACCTCGGCCAGCTCTTCCATTTGGAGCGCAAGCGGCTGATGCTTCTTGTGGGTTGTGGCGCCTCGGCAGCCGTGGCAGGCATTTTCAAGGCCCCGATAGCGGGACTGGTCTTCACGATCGAGATCCTGATGGTCGATCTGACCATGGCCTCGCTCCTGCCCATCCTCATCTCCTCGGTCACGGCCACCTGCTTCTCCTACCTCTTCACGGGCGAGGCCTCGATGTTCAATTTCCATACCGACGATATCTTCCAACTCGACCGTCTGCCAGCCACCATCCTCCTGGGTGTGGGCTGTGGCTTCGTCTCCATCTACTTCATGCGCACCATGTCGTGGTGTGAGGACGGCTATGCGCGACTGGCCAAGCGACCCTACGTCAAGCTCCTCATAGGAGGTCTCACCCTGAGCACGCTCATCTTCCTCTTTCCGTCGCTCTATGGCGAGGGCTACGACACCCTGGCCGTCTTCATCGAGGGCAAGACCGAGACCGACTGGGATACCGTCATGCAGGAGTCGCTCTTCGCGGGCAAGGGCGAGTATCTCGTCCTCTATGTGGCCCTGGTGGTCATCACGAAGGTCTTTGCCACGAGTGCCACCAATGGCGCGGGCGGTTGTGGTGGTACCTTTGCCCCCTCGCTCTTCATCGGCGGATCCTTCGGCTTCCTCTTCGCGCGCCTGTGGAATCAGTATGAGCTCGGGGTCTATGTGCCCGAGAAGAACTTTACGCTCTATGGCATGGCGGGTGTGATGGCGGCTGTCATGCACGCCCCCCTGACGGGCATCTTCCTCATCGCCGAACTGACGGGTGGCTATAGCCTCTTCATCCCGCTCATCGTCGTGGCCGTGAGTGCCTACCTCACGATCTCCATCTTCGTGAGCCATAGCATCTATGCGCTCCGACTGGCCCGCGAGGGCAAACTGCTCACCCACCATACGGACCACTCGGTCCTGACCTTGATGAGCATGGATAGCATCATCGAGCGCGACTATACCTCCGTGCGCCCCGATATGGAGATGGGCAAACTGGTGCTCGCCATCAGTAGCAACCGCCACAACTACCTGCCCGTGACCGACGACAACGACAACCTCCTGGGAGAGATCGACCTGACGAAGGTGCGCAACGTCATCTTCCGTACCGAGCTCTACCATCGCTTCACGGTACGCCAGCTCATGACCCTGCCGCCTGCCACGCTTGCCGCTACCGACTCCATGGAGCGCGTCATGCGGACGTTTGACAAGACGGGTGCCGACTACCTGCCCGTGCTGAGCGTGGAGGGCCATTTGGTCGGCTACATCTCCCGCACGCGCATGTACACTATGTATCGGCAGGTCATCCGCGACTATAGCACGGAGTAAGCTTGCTGCGTTTTTGTGCTACTAAGTAAAAGCGAATGAGATTATGAGTAGTAGAAGAAAATATTATTACAGTGTCGAACCGACAAAAATGGACGGGTGTATCACAATAGCAGGATGGATACTGCTCATCGTGGGGATCATCCTATGCGTCGTCGGCTACAACTCGCTCAACGGACTGCTACTGCTTATCGGGATAGCCGCGGTCGCCGTGGGTGTAGGTCTGACTTTTTGGCTGGCAGCATTATAGCCACCCCAGCTTCGCCGCACGCTTCATCGTGGCGTTCTCGATAGCCTGGCCAGTCTCCTCCTCCACGATCTTCGGACCCTCCCGTGAGTCGTAAGGCTTTGGCCGCCCCCGTCCAACGAAAAGAAAAAGGAATCATAAGAAATGGAAAAGAAAGACTTAAAGATTATATTCATGGGAACGCCCGAGTTTGCCGTGGCTTCCCTTCGTGCTTTGGTAGAGAATGGCTATCAGGTCGTGGCCGTGGTCACGCAGCCCGACAAACCCGTGGGGCGCCATCAGGACCGCCTCCAGCCCCCTGCCGTCAAGGTCTATGCCCAGGAGCACAACATCCCCGTCCTCCAGCCCGTGAAGATGAAGGACCCCGAATTTGTGGCGGCGCTTCGGGCCTATGAGGCCGACCTCCAGGTGGTCGTGGCCTTCCGTCTCCTGCCCGAGATCATCTGGGATATGCCCCGCTTTGGCACGTTCAACGTCCATGCGGCCCTCCTGCCCCAGTATCGTGGCGCAGCCCCCATCAACTGGGCCGTCATCAATGGCGAGACCGAGACGGGCGTGACGACCTTCTTCCTCGACAAGGATGTCGATACGGGCCGCATTATCCTCCAGAAGCCGTTCCCCATCCCGGCCGATGCCGACGTGGAGTATGTCTATGACGGACTGATGAGCCTCGGGGCTGGACTGGCCCTGGAGACTATCGACCTGATGCTGGCCCATGACGGCAATATTCCGAGCAAGGACCAGCAGCAGATCATTGATGAGGCTCAGTTGGGCGATCTCAAACCTGCCCCCAAGATCTTCAAGGAGACTTGCGAGATCCAATGGCAGCAGACGGCCAAGCAGCTCCACGACTTCATCCGCGGTCTGAGTCCCGTGCCCGGATCGTGGACTACCGTCTCCGTGGATGGCAAGCCGACCACCACGCTCAAGATCTACAAGGCTGCTCCTACCGCCCGTCCGGCTACCGGCGCCCCTGGCACCTTCGTCCTCGAAAAGGGCCACATCTATGTCAACGCTACCGACCTCCAGCTCGAACTCCTCGAGGTGCAACTCTCGGGCAAGAAGCGCATGGACGCCCGATCCTTCGTCAATGGCGTGCGGACCGTGGAGCGATAGGGTAGTTTGTGTCGTTTCAATACAGACTGCCGAATAGGGAAAACAACCAATACAACTTTTACAACAAGTTGCAACCTTTCGCTTGAGCCATCTTGCTGCAAGGTAAACAACAAAACACAACGCTTTCGATAAGCCATGCGCAGAACCGAGTTCGAGTTATGCCATGGCGAGAAAGGGTACCATGAAATGGAACGCTTCGCCTTGGACTTTCCTGTTGATTGTCCCGGCGAAGCGTTCCTTTTTATTTCTCGTTTTCTCGCCATGCTATATATATAGTGGAGAGAACGTCTGAGGTTATATCACTTTCTCAAGTTTCGCATGTAAGCTCCACACGCCCTGAAAGGGCAGTAGCTCCTAGCCCAGGGCATCGCCCTGGGTTATTACGGACGCAAACCTGTCGCCCTGTAAGGGCAAAAGCTTTAAAAATCCAGGCAATATATAAGGCTTTTGCCCTTACAGGGCGCCTTGCTGATTGCTATTATACCCAGGGCGATGCCCTGGGCTAGGAGCTTTTGGGCCTTCAGCCCGTTCTTGAACCACTTGCGAAACTTCTGTCACTTTTATTCTGTTTATTCCGTCGCCTTCTTGCGCGGGCTGCGACGAGCGGTCTTGGGAGCAGCCTTCGGCTTCGTCTCCTTGGAGGCCTTTGCGGTCCCCTTGCAAGCGCCCTTGGTAGCACCCTTGCGCGAACCTTTGGCCGTCTCCTTGGCAGGGCTCTTGACTTCTTCCTCCAGCTGGTCGATCTGGTCGTGGAGCTTACTGTTCTCCGACTCGAGTTTTTCGACGCGGGCCTGCAGGCGCGAAGCCTCTTTGCCCTTCAGTTCGATTTCGTCGCTTTGGTTGCGGATGGTCGTGAGGAGGGAGTTGAGCTCGTCGTCCTCGATCGACTCCGGGTAGAGCTGGCGCACGCGACTGAGGAAGTCGCCCAGGATGTTCATATAGTTGGAGAAGGCATCGAAGGGCGAGGAGAAGATGCCCCTTTCCACGCCCACGTTCGACTGCTTGGTGGACATCATGCGGAAGTTGTTGGACGCCTGCAGATACATCCAGTCGAGGTTGAGGGCCGGGTCGTCGATGATGCGTACGCGCTCCGCCACGCTATAGAGTTTGTTGACCGCCTCCTGCTGCATGGGGTTGCCGAGCCATGTGCTGACGTCCCGCTCCTCGTCCATCCACGAGAGCGCCACGGGCACGTTGGCCTCGCCCATGCTCTTGAGTTTCATGCATACCTCCGTGGGCGTGGAGAACGTGATGCCCCGCTTGCGGGCACACTCGGGGAGGGCGCGCAGAAACTTCAGGATGCCGCTGGAGATCGGTTGCGAGATGCCGATGGCCGAGAGGTTCATGAAGATATTGACCAGTTGCTCCTCCTCGGGCAGTTTGGCGATCTTGTCGATATAGTTGTCGGCAAAGAGCGGATACTCCTCCCAGTCGGAGTTGCTGAATCGGAGGGCAATGTCGTCGGAGAGCGTGTAGTCTCTCAGGAGCAACTTGAGGTTGGGGTTGAGCGCGCAATGGTAGAGATAGTGCGGACTCTTCCATCCCAGCACGTGCTGCGCACCCTCCGTGAGTAGTCCCTTGAATCCCATGTCGGCCACGACCTCTCCGATCTCGTCCTTGTAGATGAGGCCCGAGTTGCGGAAGATCTTCGGTTCCTGTCCGAAATACTCCTTGATCTTCTCCGCCTGCAACTTCACCTCGTCGCGGAAGACCTGCTCGTCCTTGAGCGAGGAGAGACCGTGGGAGTAGGGCTCGGCCAGAAACTCCACGCATCCCGTCTGGTTGAGCTCCTGCAGTTTGTCGAGCACCTTTGGCGCATGAAGCTCCAGTTGCTCCATACCCACGCCCGAGAGCGAGAACGCCACCTTGAAGTAGTCGCCATGCTCCTTGATCATCTCCCCGATCGTGTTGAGCGCGGGCATGTAGCTTCGGTCCACGATATCGGCTATGCTTCGCTCGTTCTCGTAGTCGTCGTAGTAGTAGTGGTCGGCTCCGATGTCGAAGAAGCGGTAGCGCTTGAGGTGTACGATCTGATGTATCTCGAAATATAAGCAAATAGTTTTCATCTCTGATTTTTATTTATTTTGTTTGATTGGTATGAGGCCCCCCTGCTGTCGATGGCCTCCTGCTGTCGAGGGTCTCCTGCTGTCGATGGCTTCTGTGGATGAGGGCTCCTCCTTCTGTCAAGGCGTTTCCCCCATTCGCGGTCTCCGCCTTATTGCCAGCCGAGCGTCTGCCTATAGAGTTGGCGTATCCATGCGCCCACTTTCTCCCATGTGATTTGATCCACCTCGCGCTTGCCCTCCTTGGAGAGATAGTCGAAGAGGCTGTCGTTGTTGCAGATGCTATAGATGGCGTCTGCCAGGGCCAGCGTGTCCCAGTAGTCCACCTTGATACAGTTGGTCAGTATCTCGGCGCATCCGCTTTGGTAGGAGATGATCGATGGCGTGCCACATTGCATGGCCTCCAGGGGCGATATGCCAAAGGGTTCCGATACCGAGGGCATGACATAGACGTCCGAGTCCTTGAGACACTCATAGACCTGGTTTCCGCGCATGAATCCCGGGAAGTGGAATCGGTCCGAGATGCCCCGTTCTGCCGCGAGATAGATCATTTGGTTCATCATGTCTCCCGATCCCGCCATGCAGAATCGGATGTCGCTCGTGCGATGGAGCACCAGGCTGGCCGCCTCGACGAAATATTCCGGTCCCTTCTGCATGGTGATGCGTCCGAGGAACGTCACGATCTTCTCCTTGCCCCGATGGTCGGGCCTTGGCAGGGCCGCCACCTCCGGCTTGAGTGGATAGACCGCGTTGTGGACCGTGAAGACCTTGCGCGGGTCCTGGTGATACTGGTTGATGACCGTCTGCCGCGTCAGTTCGCTCACGCACATGATGCAGTCGGCGTTGTCCATGCCGTCCTTCTCTATTGCATAGACCGTGGGGTTGACCTGTCCGCGCGACCGGTCGAAGTCGGTGGCGTGGACGTGTATGCAGAGCGGCTTTCCGCTCACCTGCTTGGCGTGGATGCCAGCCGGGAAGGTGAGCCAGTCGTGGGCGTGGATGATGTCGAAGTCCTCGGTCCTTGCCACCACTCCCGCTATGATGGAGTAGTTGTTGATCTCCTCGTGGAGGTTGGCCGGGTATCCGCCTGCAAACTCCATGGCTCCCAGTTCGTTGACGTTCATGTGGCCGAAGTCGGCATAGATATGGTCGCGCAGCCGGTAGTAGTAGTCGGGCGTCATCAGTCCGCCGAGCCTCTGCTCCACGAAGCCATAGTCCACGTCGCGCCACACGATCGGCACGCGGTTCATGGCCACGATCCGGCAGTAGGACTGGTCCTCGTCGCCAAAGGGATGCGGCAGGCAGAGCGTGATATCGACGTCGCCCTGCGCGTGGAGTCCCTCCGTGATGCCGAAGTTGGCCGTCGCCAGTCCGCCATATACGTGGGGAGGATACTCCCATCCAAACATTAATACCTTCATATTCTTATATTAGAGCCTTCCTTGTTTCTTTACTTAGCGTACTTATACTTTTCGAGCAATTCGTTGGCGCGCAGCACCTCTCCCACGTTCATGGCGAAGGAGATGCCCCCTCGTCCCTTGAAGGGCGGGTTGCCGTCGAAGAGTTCGGGTAGCGTGCCCACGCAATGTTGGAGCACCTGGTCCTCGTAGCCCGCCATCTGTCGCTCCACGAAGCTGATGCGCGACCGCTTGTAGAGCTTCAGACAGGCCTCGATATAAAATCCCGCCAGCCAGGGCCATGCTGTGCCTTGATGGTAGGCGTAGTCCCTCTGCGTCTGCGGTCCGACATACATCGGGTTGTATCCCCCGCTCTTGGGCGAGAGCGTCCGCAGTCCCTTGGGCGTGAGCAGTTCGCGCGTGCAGATATCGACGATGCCCTTCTTCTGTCGCTCGTCGAGGGGCGAGTAGTCGAAGGCCGCGGCAAAGATCATGTTCGGCCTCACGCTCCAGTCCGTCATGGCCCCATCGACATAGTCGTAGAGATAGCCATACTCGTTGAGGAAGGTCTCGACAAAGGCCCCCTTCGTCTGGTCTGCCAACTGGTCCAGTCGGTCGGCCTCGCCGGCGTCGCCAAACTCCCGTTTCATGGAGGCTACGAATCGCAGGGCGTTGTACCATAGGGCGTTGATCTCGACGATATAGCCCGTGCGTGGCACGACGGGCTGGCCGTTGGCCGTGGAGTTCATCCAGGTGATCGGCTCCTCGCGCCCCTCGGCATAGAGGAGACCGTTGTCGTCGAGGCGCAGGTTGGGGTGGCCTCCCCGGATGACGTAGTCCACCAGTTCGCCCGCCAGGCTTCCGTAGAGTTTGTGGGCTCGCTCGCGTCCCACGGCCTTGGCATACTGCTGGATGGTCCATACGGCCCAGAGTCCCACGTCGGGCTTCTCTATCTCGTAGATGCTGACCGTCATCGGCTGGCCCGTCATGAGCTGGCGCAGCCCCTTGGCCGCCGTCTCCATCACCTCCTCAAATCTTGTGCGCTCTCCGCCTGGGAGCGTCAGTCCGGGCAGGGCGATAAAGGTGTCGCGTCCGCGGCATTTGAACCATGGGTATCCCGCCAGGATATAGTTTTCGCCCTCCTTCGAGCGGTTGAGAAACTGGTGTGCGGCGTTATAGAGGCAATGTACGAAGTTGTCTCTCGGTATGCGCTTCTCGCGTTCCTCCTCGAAGATGGGTGCGAGGGTGGCAGTATCGCTTTTCGAGGTCGATGCGGCAAAGATGATGCTCTCTCCCTTCTTGATCGGCAGTTCGAAGTAGCCCGGCACGTAGAGGTCCTCTCGCGAGGCGTATCCGCGCTCCTGCTCCTTGGGGTATTCCAGGTCGCGATACCAGTCGGGGTGGAAGACAAACGTGGGCTTCTTCGAGAATTGCATATATAAGTAAGGATAGCCCGCGTACATCCTCGTGCGTATGCCGTTTTCGATCTCCTCGTATTCGCGGCTGGCCGTCGGGTTCTCGTGCGTAAACTGCTTCACGCTCCTGAAGGCCAGGAAGGGCCTGAAGCGTAGTTTCGTCTCGGAGTGGGCGTCGACGAGGGTGTAGCGGATGAGCACGCGGTCGTCGTAGTGCTGGAAGACCAGTTCCTTGCGCAGCTTCACGCCTCCCACGCGGTAGAGCGTGGTGGGCACCTTCTCGCAGTCAAATTCTCGGATGTATTTATGTCCGTTGGGGCTGAAGGCCTCGCCTTTGTATTTGTGGAGCCCGAGTTGGAATTCCACGCCATGCTGGATGACGGACGGGTCGAAGGAGCTGAGAAGCACGTGGTTGTCATCGTCGAGTTCGGGTATCGGTACTACGAGCAGCCCGTGATACTTGCGTGTGTTGCAATCGACGATGGTCGAGCAGGCGTAGGCTCCCGATCGGTTGGTGCGTAGCAACTCCCTCGGCAGCGACTCTTGCAAGTTGGTCATCAGCGCTTTCTCGAATCTTAAATAACTCATATCGTTTAGTTTATTATGTGTTTGCGGCAGCTTTTGGCAAGTCGGCTCGTTCCAGCCTTAACGCTTTTTGCTTTCCGTGCCTCAAAATTACACATTTTCTTTCGGTTCACAAAGAAAAAGCAAGAGTTTTTTTGCCCATTTTGGCCGTTGAGGCTTCATGTCATCGGATTGACACACATCAATGTGGCATGAATGACAACCTGCGCGGGTCAAGCCTAAAGTCCAAAGCATAGTCCGGGCAAGAAGAAGACGTTATTTTTTTTATTCTAAAATAGCGAGCGTTTTTCTGCTGATGCATTTTTTGCACCTAGTTGGTGCAATTTTATAGTGCATTGATTTTCAGCCTCTTATAATTTTGCACATAGTTGGTGCAAAAAATGTTTTCCTCGTCCAAAGCATAGGCGGATAGGGTAGAACGGATCAGGCTGGGCCTGGATGAAAGAGTGGGGCGAAACCGAAAAGTAGGTGAAAAAATCGGATTTTCCATACATTCTTGGAATTATATTGGTAACTTTGCCCCGCATTAGCGTTGTGGAAGTTGTGCGGAAATGGCATGGAAGTTGCATGGAAGCGCAATGGAAGTTGTGCGGAAGCGCAATCGATTCTGTGGGCTGGCGTCTTAGGACCCGATAGAAACAAACGCTATGGCCCGATAGAAAACACTATAGATAAGGAGAGAATGATGGAAGAGAGGGATGAGAAGAAAGGAAGGAAAGAGATGGAAGAGGGGAATGAGAAAAAGATGGAAGAGAAAAATGACGGGCAACGGAAGAAGGCCATTGACCGCGTGACGATAGGCGGCAGCATGGTCAATGGCGTGCTGCTGGTCTTCAAGTTTGTGGCAGGCGTGCTGGGCGGTTCCGCCGCCATGATAGCCGATGCCGTCCATTCGCTGAGCGACTTCGTGACCGACCTTGTCGTGCTGGTCTTCATCCGGTTGAGCGGTAAGCCGCAGGACAAGAGCCACGACTTTGGCCACGGCAAGTATGAGACCCTCGCCACTGCCCTGATCGGCGGCATGCTGCTGGCCGTGGGCGTGATGATTTGTGTGGAAGGCGTGAGCAAGATCTGGGACGCGCTCCATGGCGTGGTGCTGCCGCAGCCCGGGTGGATAGCCCTCGTGGCCGCCCTGCTGAGCGTGGTCTCCAAGGAGTGGTGCTACCGCTTCACGGTACGTGTGGGCCGACGGTATCAGTCGTCGGTAGTCGTGGCCAATGCCTGGCACCATCGTTCCGACGCCCTCTCCTCCGTGGGCACGAGCGTGGGTATCGGCGGCGCCATCCTCCTGGGCGACCAATGGACTATCCTCGACCCCCTGACGGCCGTGGCCGTGAGTGGCTTCATCGTCTGGGAGGCCGTGAGGCTCATTCGCGAGTCGGTCGGCGACTTGCTGGAGGCCAGCCTGCCCGACGAGGTGGAGCAGCAAATCTCGCGCCTCGTCTGCGAGGAGCCGGGCGTGAGCGGACTCCACAACCTCCGCACGCGCCGCATAGGCGACCACTACGCCATCGAAATGCACGTCCGCATGCCGGGCGCCATGACGCTCTACGAGGCCCATCGCCACGCCACGGCCATCGAACAGAATATCAAGCACGCCTTCGGATCCTCCACCCACGTCATCGTCCACCTCGAACCGCTCAAGGAAAATGGAGCGTATGTGGAGCCGTGATGCGTCGGGCGGGAGACTGACGTATGGGAGGCCTTGACGCCAGCAATCGGCCCTCAACGAACTGTAGAACCGAAAAAACTCAGAGGCGCGCAATATTTTTCTGCCTCGTCCGTTCTTCCTATTAGGAAAGTACGTTTGGCGGCATTGAAACTGCACGTGTCGCAGCCTATTGAGGCTGGCCGTGTGACGGCTTATGGAGACCGTGCGCAAGGCAGCAGAAGGGACGGCCTCAGTCGCAAGTAGCGACGATGGCCTGCCAAAGATAGGAGAGACGCCAGTCGCAAGTAGCGACCGACGACCCTCTCGTAGAAATGATGAAACGACTGCCCCCATGCAAGACCCGCGGGCCGAGGGGCAGCCATCACAAAACAGACGACGAATGAAATCAGACAATATGGGAAACCGCCGCTTCAAGGACCTCCTGGAGGCATCCATGAAGTCGAAGGACACGGAGGAATGGCTCGACGTCCATTTCACGCGCCCCATCGGCCTCTTCTTCGCCCTCATCTGGGAGCGACTGGGCGTCCATCCCAACACCATCACCATCATCTCCATCTTCCTCGGCCTGGCCGCGGGATGGATGTTCCACTACACGGACCCGCTCCACAACCTCATGGGCGTCGTGCTGCTCATGCTGGCCAACTTCTGCGACTCCACGGACGGCCAGTTGGCGCGCCTGACGGGTCAGAAGACCATGATCGGCCGATGCCTCGACGGATTTGCGGGCGACGTATGGTTTTTCGCTATTTATCTGGCCCTCGTCTTCCGCCTTTGGCCGCAGCCCCTGCCCGGTCTCGAAACCCGTTGGGGCGTCTGTGCCCTGGCCGCCTGTGCCGTGGCGGGCCTCTTAAGCCACTCCCCCCAGAGTTCGCTCGCCGACTACTACCGCCAGATCCACCTCTTCTTCCTCAAGGGTCGCGAGGGGTCGGAGCTCGACAGTAGCATCCACGAGAGCCAGGAACTCGCCCGGTTGCCCCGTCGTGGCGCTTTCTGGGCCCGCGCCTTCCACTACAACTACCGCAACTACTGCCGCAGCCAGGAGCGCCGCACGCCCCAGTTTCAGGCCCTCATGGACCGTCTCCGCGTCACCTACGGCTCGCCCGCCTTGGCCCCGCAGCCCTGGAAGGACGCCTTCCTCCAGGGGAGCCGCCCCCTGATGTGGATGACCAACTTCCTGACCTTCAACTCGCGCGCCATCCTCATCTATGCCACCTGTCTGCTCGACTGCCCGTGGGTCTATCTCTTCATGGAGATCGTGGTCTATAACCTCATCTACGTCTCCATGCACACGCGCCACGAGAACCTCTGCGCCCACATGGCCGCCTGCCTCGAAACGGCTGCTCCCACGACCGCCAGTCCGGGCTTCTGCGAGACCGACGACGACCTCGTGGACCACGAGGCTGCTTCCTGCGACACCCGGGCCGACATCGAACCGTAGGGCGTGGAGAGAAAAAAACTGCCAGGGGGGATCGAGGCCGCTTCCTGCGAGCCACAAGCGCCCTGATCCTTATCAGACCCAAGAGAGGGTCAATCGTGCGCTGAAATATTGAAACAATTGAAAACAATTGGAACAACTGGAACAGCTGGAACGATTGGGATGACAGGAACGATTGGGATGACTGGAAGAACAGAAACGATTGGAACGACAGGAGCGATTAGGACGACTGGAATGACTGGAACAATTGGAACAACTGGAACGATTGGAACAACTGGAACGGAAGTCCTCCAAGCCTCCATGTAGCTTATAGCTATTTGGAATATTGGAATACTGGAATACTGGAATACTGGAATAAAGAAATAAAGGAATACTGGAATACAGGAAATACTGGAATACAGGAAATATAGAAATATAGGAAGATGACAGGAGAGATTAAGGGATACCTGCTCGACTATGGCGGCACGCTCGACACGGCTGGCTGCCATTGGGGCAAATTCATCTGGCATGGCTACGAGCGATGTCGTGTAGGCGTGGCGTGGGACGACTTTCGCGAGGCCTACGTCCATACGGAGCGTGCCCTGGGCCAGGGCGGGATCATCCTCCCGACCATGACCTTTCGCGAGACGCTTGCCACGAAGATCGGGATGCAGATTGGTCGTCTGCGGGAGCGCGAGGCCCTGTCCTCGGATAGCGACACGCGGGCATTGGAGGAACGCCTCCTGCTCGACCTCTATGGCGAGGTATTGCGACAGATGGAGGCCAACCGCCCCGTGCTGGCCCAGCTGGCCGAACGTGCGCCCCTGGCCCTTGTGAGCAACTTCTATGGCAACCTGCCTACCGTGGTGGAGGAGATGGGCTTAGGCTCCTATTTCCAGACCTTGGTGGAGAGTGCCGCCGAGGGCATACGCAAGCCCGACGCCCGCCTCTTCGAGATCGCTCTCGATCGGCTCGGGCTCCAGCCCCAGGAGACCATGGTCGTGGGCGACAGTCTGAAGAACGACATCCTGCCCGCCCACTCCCTGGGTTGCGCCACGGCCTGGCTCCAGGGCGAGGGATGGAACAACGACCAGCACGAGCCGCCTGCCGAGACCCACGTGATCACGTCGCTCGACCAGCTGCTCCAGCTCGCGTGAATCGAAGCGAGGAGAGTGCTCTAGCTCACGTGAATCCAAGTGAGGAAAGTGCTCCCGATCCCGTGAATCGAAGCGAGGAAAGGTTGCCCCCCCGAGACCCAAGGGAAGCGCAATCCATTTCGAACTGTACGGTTGAAGCGGGCTGAAAGCCCAGAAGCTCCTAGCCCAGGGCATCGCCCTGGGTATAATAGCAATCAACAAGACGCCCTGTAAGGGCAAAAGAATTGTTTATAGCCTGCTTCTTTAAAGCTTTTGCCCTTACAGGGCGATAGATTGGCGTTCATAATTACCCAGGGCGATGCCCTGGGCTAGGAACTTCTGCCCCTTCAGGGCGTATTGGGTAATTTCGACCGTACAGGTCGATCCATTTCCCAGTCGCGAGGGAAACCTCAAGAGAAGGGGTAGGGAAACCTCAAGGGAAAAATCCTCAGGGAGACCTCAAGGGAAAAATCCTCAGGGAGACCTCAAGGGAGAAATCCTCAGAGAGACCTCAAGGGAGAAATCCTCAGAGAAACCTCAGGGAGACCTCAAGGGAGAAATCCTCAGGGAGACCTCAAGGGAGAAAAATCCCCGTTGGAGCCGCCCCAAAAAATGAAGAGAAAACAACAACAAACAAATAAAAGAACTAACATAAAAGAGTAGTAATGAAACAAGAAGTGAAACCCGCCGAGGGCAAACTCGGCATCATGGTTGTAGGTTGCGGCGCCGTCGCCACTACCTTTATGACGGGAGTGCTGATGGTTCGCAAGGGCCTTTCCAAGCCTGTGGGATCCATGACCCAGTACGACAAGATCCGTGTCGGACGTGGCGCGGAGAAGAAGTACCTGCACTATGGCGACATCGTGCCGCTGGCCAAGCTCGACGACATCGTCTTCGGCACGTGGGACGCCTATCCCCAGAACGCCTACCAGGCTGCCGTCTATGCCGAGGTGCTCAAGGCCAAGGACATCGAGCCCGTGCGCGACGAGCTGGAGAAGATCGTGCCCATGAAGGCTGCCTTCGACGCCAACTACGCCAAGCGCATCACGGGCGACAATGTCAAGCAGGGGCTCACGCGATGGGAGATGGTGGAGGCCCTGCGCCAGGACATCCGCGACTTCAAGCAGCAGAACGACTGCGCCCGCGTCGTCGTGATCTGGGCCGCTTCGACCGAGATCTACGTGCCCTACGACGAGGCCCACCACGCCACGCTTGCCAGCCTGGAGCAGGCCATGAAGGCCGACGACCGCGACCATGTCGCCCCCTCCATGTGCTACGCCTACGCGGCCCTGGCCGAGGGTGCTCCCTTCATCATGGGCGCCCCCAACACGACGGTAGATATCCCCGCCATGTGGGAGATGGCCGAGAAAACGAAGATGCCGATCGCGGGCAAGGACTTCAAGACCGGACAGACCCTCGTCAAGAGCGGATTCGCCCCGATTCTCAAGGTGCGCAACCTCGGACTCGCCGGCTGGTTCTCCACCAACATCCTGGGCAACCGTGACGGCCTCGTGCTCGACGAGCCCGCCAACTTCCACACCAAGGAGGTCAGCAAGCTCTCCACGCTCGAGACCATCTGCCGTGCCGAGGACCAGCCCGACCTCTATGGCAACATCTACCACAAGGTGCGCATCAACTACTATCCGCCGCGCAACGACAACAAGGAGGGATGGGACAACATCGACATCTTCGGATGGATGGGCTATCCGATGCAGATCAAGATCAACTTCCTCTGCCGCGACTCCATCCTCGCCGCCCCCTTGCTGCTCGACCTGACGCTCCTGAGCGACCTCGCCGCACGTGCCGGCCGCTACGGCATCCAGCGCTTCCTGAGCTTCTTCCTCAAGGCGCCTATGCACGACTTCACCAAGGGCGAGCAGGCCGTCAACAACCTCTTCGACCAGTATGTCATGCTGAAGAACGCCATCCGCGAAATGGGTGGCTACGAAGCCGATGAGGAGATCGACTAAGACCTTCGCGCTCACACTCACGATGCTCTGGACGACGGCCCTCGCGGCCCTCGCCCAGAGCGTCCGTGGCGTGGTGGTGGATGCCGTCACACTCGACACCCTCGCCCATGCCACCCTCCAGTATGCCGACCAGCCGACGCCCTTCTCGGCCGACGCCCAGGGACGCTTCTCCCTGCCCAGGCGCGAGGGCCACGTGCTGCGCGTCTCCTCCGTCGGCTACCGCACGGAGCGCGTCCGCATCACGAGCCGCACCTCCTCGCGCGACCTCATCATCCGCCTCACGCCCTCCGACACCCAGCTGGCCGAGGTCTCCGTCAAGGCCAAGCGCAAGAAGGGCTACAAGCGCAAGGGCAATCCGGCCGTGGAGCTCATGCGCCGCGTCATAGCCGCCAAGGAGCGCACCAACCTCGAGCGCCACGACTTCTACCAGTACGACAAGTACCAGAAGATCACCATGGCCATCAACAACATCACGCCCGAGGAACTGCAGGGGAGCCTCTTCGCCTCCTCGCCCTGGCTGCTCGGACAGGTGGAGGTCTCGGAGTACAACAACCAGTTTGTCCTCCCCATCTCCGTCGATGAGACGGCCTCGACCCATCTCTACCGTCGCCACCCCGCCACCACGCGCGACCTCGTGCGCGGACAGACCACGCGGGGCATCTCCAAACTCATACAGACGGGCGACGTCTTCAACACCATGGCCAAGGACATCTTCTGCGACATCGACCTCTACGACGACCAGGTCACGTTCCTCCAGAAGCGATTCCCCTCGCCCATAGGATCTACAGCCATCAGTTTCTACCATTTCTATATCGAGGATACCGTGGCCGTGGCAGGCGACAGTTGCATCCGCCTCCAGTTTATGCCGGCCAACAACCAGGACTTCGGCTTCCGCGGCGAGCTCTACGTCCTCAACGACTCCTCGCTCCACGTCCGCCGATGCGTCATGCAGATGCCCCACGGCACGGGCGTCAACTTCGTCCAGTCCATCCGCTTCGAGCAGGAGTTTGAGCGGCTGCCCAATGGCGACTGGGCCCTGACCACGGACAACATGGTGGCCGAGCTCCAGCTGACGAGCCTGATCCAGCGCGCCATGGTCGTGCGCACCACGCGTCTCGACAACTATGCCTTCGACCCCATCGACGACCGCCTCTTCCGCGGCCATACCACGACCGTCTATGAGCCGCAGGCCAAGACGCGCGACGAGGCTTTCTGGGCCGAAAACCGACGCGCGCCCCTGACGCATGGCGAGGCCAACATGGAGCAGTTTATCCAGCAGATGCGCAAGACGAGCCGGTTCAAGTGGGTCATGGTCGGCGTCAAGGCCGTGGCCGAAAACTTCATCGAGACGGCCTCGGAGGGACGCAGCAAGATCGACATCGGACCGATCAACACCATCATCTCGCGCAACTTCGTCGATGGCATCCGCCTCAGGGCCTCCGCCCGCTCCACGGCCCAGCTCTCGCCCCATTGGTTTGGCGAGGGCTACTACGCCTACGGCACGAAGTCGGGCCACCACTACTATGACGGCAAACTGACCTACTCGTTCAACAAGCCGAAATATCAGCCCAACGAGTTTCCCGTGCGCACGATCAGCCTCGAATCGACCAAGGACGTGGAGTCGCCCTCCGACCGCTACCTGGAGCACAACAAGGACAATATCTTCATGTCCGTGAAGCCGCAGAAGGCCGAGCAGATGTATTTCTTCAACCGCCAGGCGCTCAACTTCACGTGGGAGACGGACTACGGACTGGCCTCCTCCCTCCAGCTCAAGACCGAGGCCGACCGCCCCACGGGCACGCTCTCCTTCCTCGCCCTCGACGGCACGCCCGTCTCCCGCATCCGCACCACGGAGATCACGGCCTCGCTCGACTACCGCCCGGGCCAGAGCTACGTCAACACGAAGCAGCATCGCATCGAGGTCAACCTCGACGCGCCCCAGTTCACGCTCCGCCACACCATGGGCCTGCAGGGATTCCTGGGCGGGCAGTATCGCTACAACACCACGGAGCTGAAGGCCTACAAGCGGCTGTGGCTCGCCTCGTGGGGACATTTCGACATGCGCCTCATGGCGGGGGCGGCCTGGAACCGCGCGCCCTACTTCATGCTCTGTCTGCCGGCCGTCAACACGTCGCTCTTCGAGCACCAGGGGTCGTTCAACCTCATGGAGGACATGGAGTTCATCAACGACCGCTACCTCCAGTTCAACCTCGCCTGGGACCTGGCGGGCAAACTCTTCAACCGCGTCCCGCTCCTGCGCCGACTGAAGCTCCGCGAGTATGTGGCCTTCAAGGGCCTCTGGGGCCATCTGACGTCGAAGAACAACCCCACGCTCCCCGAAAACCGTCTGCGCACGGACCTGTGGCAGTTGCCCGAGGGGTCGCACATCATGACCAACGAGCCCTACCTCGAACTGGTCGTGGGCATCCACAACATCTTCCAAATGTTTGAGATCGACTACGTCCGCCGCCTCACCTACACGGCCTATCCGGGCATCTCCAAGGGGGGCATCCGCCTCGGCTTCAACCTCGTCTTCTGACAGCCCTTGCTTTCGCGAGGGGCCCAGGTCTGCTGACAGGCCCGCCCGCATAGTTTTTCAGATAACCCCTGGGGGTATATTCTCGGTTTGTGGGAATATAGCCTCAGGGGATTTCCGTAATCATAAAACCATACAATACTGTTATTTATTGAGAGCGAATTACCTCATTTGGACGTATTTCGTTACCTCATTTGGACGTAATCTATTACCTAATTTGGCAAACGGGTTTGTGATAAAGCGATAACAAAACTGATACACTTTATTGGTAATAGTTTTAATGCATTTGTTAGAAATAGCAAATAGAAAGATTTTCCCGGAGTGAATGATTCGTTAAAATGGCCCATTTTTGAACGCTAAATTTGCCTTTTGACTAAAACTTAACAAAAACAATATGTGTGGCTCGTGGTTGTAGAAGTTGTTTTCCCCTGTGTTCACGTATTGTCCGCAGGCGAATGTCCCGCGAAGCGTTTGGCATGAAAAGCCCGCCAATAGCGGGTTATTGACGGGCTTCCGATAGAGGAGGGAATGGGCCGAGGGTGGCCCACGTGGATGAGGCTGAGGTGAGGGCCGCGCCTGCACTATGGTGGTATGGATGGACCAGCACGGTAGCGGTTGGACCTCGCGGGTAGGCTGGACCTCGTGGCGAGGCGGGCGGCCGTGGGGCGGTTGAGCCTCTTGGGGTGGTTGACCCTCGTCGGGAGGGTGGGGCGCTCAGAGGGCTGCGATGCAACTCGTGACGCCCAGGCTGGTGGCGATGGCCGTGAGGATGGCGATGGCCGTCTGGATGATAAACTTCCAGGTCTCTTTCTTGTTTGCTGACATGATAGGGGATGATTTTTTGAATCGTTGATGAAATGATGAATAGTAGTTATGCGCCGCTTGTGGCGGGAGGAGAGATCCCCCGGGCCTGCTTTCGTGAGGCCGTAGGCCCGGGGGAGGGAGGTTAGTCGCCGAGGCTTCCGCCGCCGCCCTGGTCGGTATTACCACCCTGGTCGGTGCCTCCGCCCGTGCTGGCCGTCTTGAAGGAGGCCGTGAGCGAGAGGTCGGCGTTGACGGTCAGGGTGCGGACGGACTGCGTGTTGCCGTCGCTCCACTTGTCGAAGGCGAAGCCCGTCTTCGGCGTGGCGCGGATCGTGGCCTGGGCGCCTTCGTCGTAGGTGCCGCCGCCCGAGACCGTGCCCTGGTCGGGGTTGGCCGAGGTGAGGGTGATGGTGTGGCGCCGCTTCGTGCCTCCGGCCGAGGAGCCTCCGCCGTCCTGGGTGGGCGGGGCCTGGAATTCGTCGCCGTGCGGCAGACGGATGATGTTGTCCTCGCCCATGTACTTGTGGAGCACCTGGTTGATGTTGGAGAGGCCCATCTGTCGCTTCATGCGCTGCACCAACTGGTAGTCTGCCGTGCCCTTCTCGCCCGTGGTCTCCGAGGGGCGGTTGGCGTTGAGCCAGGCCGTGCTGACCACCTGGCGTGCGGCAAACTTCGCCTGCTGCGCCTTCTGCTTCTCCGTGGGCGGTCCCTGGTAGGGGTTGACGATCTTGGCCAGGTGAATCTGGTTGCTCGAACGGTTGGTGGCGAAGTAGTCGCTCGACTTGTTGCCGTACTTGCCGCTGATGCCCTTGATGACATCGATAGGAATGATTTTTGCCATAGTTTCTTCTTCTGATTTTAATGGTGATACATGTGCTTCCGCCTGGGTTCTGCCGTCGGCCCGTCAGCCTTCGCCCGTCAGCCTTCGCCCGTCAGCCTTCGCCCGTCGGCCTTTGCTCGTCAGCCGTCCCGGCCCTTGTTCCCTCCCGCTTCGCCTTGGCCTTCGGCGATGGTTGGAGGGGTGTGGATGGTGTGGCCTTGGCTTCGCTCGGCCTTCGGGACGGCTTCGGGTTTGCTTTGGGATGCGCGCCCTCCCGCTGCTCGTCCTTGTCGGCTGGGATTCTTGGTCTCACGCCTGGCGGTAAGCGTTTCCGAGTGCAAAGTTATAGCTTCTCTCCTCCCCCGTTGTGCGATAGGATGCGCTGCCGTGCGAACCCGTGCGATAATGTGCGATGAAATGCTATGGGGGTGGAAAAGCGGCCTGCTGAGAAGGGAAACCAACGAGTATATTTTTCTGCTGAGTAATGGAAAACAACTTGAACAACCTTTACAACTATGAACAACCTACACGCTTTGCGTGTATTACAATCTTGCTGCAAGGTAAACAACAAAATACAACGCTTCGCCAGGACAAATCAGCTGGAAACGTTTCCAAGGCGAAGCGTTGTTCATAGTTGTTTCTCTTGCAGCAACCCTTGGTCTGCATGGGCATCGAAGAGGCGATATCCTGGCGAAGCTGTTCCATTTCATGGCACTCTTTCTCGCCATGGCATAACTTGAGCAAGCTCAGTTCTGCTCATGGCTTACCGAAGAGTTGTTTATTGTTGTAAAAGTTGTTTTAGTTGTTTTTCTTTATGTCCACGTATTGTCGGCAGGCGAATGTTCCCGCATTGTTTATTGTTGTAAAAGTTGTTTAAGTTGTTTTTCTTCATGTCCACGTGGTTTCGGTAAGACAAGTGTTCGAGGCGGAGCAAGCGCTCCGCGGTAGTTTTACGGGTCGCCGAGGTAGTGGACGATGAGGCGGACCTCGTGGGGCGTGAACCACTTGGAGGTCTTGCGGTAGCCCGCCTCGTGGAGCGCCTGGCTCAGCGGTTGGCAACGGTCGATCCACGCGCGGAGGCGGTTGACGGCCGACCGAGGGGCAATGTCGGGGAAGTAGGTCTGGGCCAGTTCCTGTTTGCTGTAGGCCCGGATGGGAGTTTCGTTCATGATGACTTTTCGATTTTGGTGATGGAGAGATAATAGTCGGAGAAGTCCTTGCAGCCCGGGGGCAGATGGTGGTAGACGAGGCCCGGCAGCAGGTCGCGCAGCTGCAGGAAGAGGCGCTCGCCCGGGGCGTCGGCGTCGGGATACATGTGGAAGGGCGTGGAGAGGCGATCGTGGAGGTCGAGGAGCAGGCGCACCTCGGCGTCGTGGAGCGTCGTGGCCGAGGGGATGGCGACGGCCTTGCGCCCCGAGGAGAGCATGGCCCAGCAATCGGAGCACCCCTCCGTGATCCAGAGCGGTTCGCCAGGGCGAAGACGCAGCAGCACGGGCTGGTTGTAGAGACCGCATCGCGACCCTTGCGGAAATCGGAAGCGCGGCTGGGCCATGGGCTCGGACGAGGAGGCCGTCGCGGGCGCCATGTGGCTTGCGGAGTTCGCTTGGGCGGGTCCGCCTGAGGTCGGCCCACAAACCATTCCCGAGGTCGTCTGATTTTCCTTCTCCGAGATCGGCTGAGCGTCCGTCCGAGAATCTATCTGAGAGACCATTCCCGCGGTCGCCCGAGAGCTCGTCTGAGCCTCCGCGGGTGCGCTTTTCTTGTAGTCGAGGTTGCGGTTTTGCAGTCCCACGAGCCGCATGTGCGTGTCGTAGTAGGGCGTCTGCAGCCAATGGGTGCCGTGGCGGTCGGTCCACGAGGTGAGGCGGCACCAGGCGACGACCCTTGGGTCCAGCCGTCGCTCCTGGAAGAGAAACTGGCGGGCGGGGTCGCTGAGCCACGGGTGCTCGAAGAAGCGGGCGTAGCGGGCCGCGTCGAAGGGTTTGTAAGCTTCCTCCCTGGGCCGCGGGCGCGAGAGGGGCAGCGGGTCGATCCTCACGCCTCCGTCCAGCCATCGGCAGGCCTCGGGGAAGGACATTCCCAGCCGCCGCATCACGAGGTCGATCGGGCCGCCCCGTGCCCCGCAGGAGAAGCAACGGAAGGTGTTGCTGCGCGCGTGGAACGTCAGGCTCGGGCGATGGTCGTCGTGGAAGGGGCAGAGGCTCTTGTGGCGCTCGACGCGGAGCCCCACCCGCTCCGCCACCTGCTCTATGGGCAGGTCGCGGAGCCGCTGGAGGGTCAGTCGGTCGAGCATGGCTTGCGGCTTTTGCGTGAGGCGGGCATGCCCGTCAGATACTCCTGCGTTTTGGTGTAAAGCCCCGTCTGGGCCGAGTAGGCGACGAAGCGGCGATAGACCCACTTGCGTATCTGTGCCTTTGTGCCCTCTTTGTCCTTGCCGATCGATAAGCGGAGCGCCTCGAGCTGAGCCTCGTTGAACGAATCGGGCAGGTCGTCGAGCAGATTCTTCGGCCCGCGTCGTGCTGCCTCGCTTGTGCTGGTGTCCTGCCCGAGCAGGTCGGCGAAGACCTGCATCTTCGACCACAGGTCGTGATAGACGAGCCACTCCACCACGCGCCCGATCGTCGGAGCCCACTCCAGTCCGTTGAGTATCCAGAGCACGCATCCCGCTTTCCATGCCGAGACCAGCGAGCGCTTGGAGATATCCCACAGCACGTCGTCGTCCGTCAGGTCAGCCAGTTTCGCCATGTCGGCAGCCAGTTTGTCGATGAGGCGGTTGAGCTGCTGGATCTCGAAGCGGCCCTTGCAACTGTCGAGGCGGCGGAGGTAGGTGGCGAGCTTCTCGTAAAACTCCTCGGGATAGGTGCCCTGGCGGGGTATGTGGCCGTCGCGGCCCTGGCGCGCCTTGTAGGAGAAGACCATGCGGCCGAAGGTGCCGTTGAAGAGGTCCTTCTTGTAGAACAAGCGGGCGGCGTAGGGCGTGGAGGAGATTGTCATGTTGACGCGCAGCACAGGATTGCCCGTCACGCCCTCGGCCGTGGCACGCAGCGCTCCCGAGCGCTGGCAGTCGTAGATGTTGCGCAGGGTCTGCGAGATCTGCTTGTGGCCACCACACATGCGGTCGGCCATCTCCACCTCGGGCATGTTGATGTACTGGGTGCGTGCGCCCAGCTTCTCGCAGCCCATGGCGTTCTGGATGAAGGCCGCGTTGGTCATGTCGGCAGGCGGATACCAAAACGAAATGTCGGGACGCACGGGCTTCTCCTTGTTGGCCGACTTCGTCTTCACCATCTTCTGCCACTCCACGAGCTTCTCCAGCTCGCCGTCGTCGTGGACGCGGAAGTCGCCACACATGGCTTCCACCAGTCCGGACAGTTGGCCCTTGCCCGCTCCGCTGTCCGCCACAAGATTGGCCATCATGCCGCACAATTCCTTCCAAGAATGGTCGGGGTAGATAAATTGGGCGCCGCTGACGTGTGCGCCGAGCGCAGGCATGATCATCGGCAAAAGCGGTTGGCGCATGTCTTTCGACACCTGAGAGAGCAAAAGCGCCAGACATTCCACTCCGCGACCCAGTCTGGGCATCGGCGGAGCCGTGTTGAGCGTGATATCGTAGTTCATATTGTCTTGTTGAAAATTTATAATCTATTGATTCTAAGCCTTTTAGAGAAAAGCAGGATGAGAGCGTTCCAGTTGTTCCAGTTGTTCCAATTAAAATTCGAGATGGTCCAATTTTTCTTTTCTTATATATAACTACTTAATAATTAATTAGTTATATAGTATATATAGGGGTAACCGGAATTTTCAGACCCTCAAAAAAACTGGAACAACTGGAACAACTGGAACGCTCGCCCTTTTTTACTCCTCCTCGAAGTCCTCCTCCTCTCCAAGGCCTCTGCCCGCGGCGAAGCCCCTCATTTCTCCGAACTTCTCCTCTCCAAGGCCCCCGTCGGAGGCGAAGAGCTCGCTGAGGTCGAAGCCTTCAACCTCAGCCAGGGCCATAGCCGCCTCGTGCTTGCCCACGACCATCAGTAGCTCGCAGGTCGTATTGACGGCATAGTCGCCAAGTTTCCCGGCCCCGATGCCTTTCGTCCGTTTGAAGGTCGGATAGACCGTGCCGTCGGCTCTGCGCTTGACGTTGATCCATTGGCCCATGTAGATGCTCGGGTTGCGGCGTGTGGCCTTTCTCTGCTCCGTGGCATTCTCCACGAAGGTGAAGTGATCCTCGCCGTCGCGCGTAATCATCCCGTCGAGATACTCGCCCAGCTCCATGCGCCCCTGTTTCTGCGTGACGAGTTTCAGGTCCACGCCCAGCTCCGTGTTGGGGTAGAGGCCCGTCCACGCCCTTCCAGCGCCTGCGCTTTCCGTGCGCATGTTTTCCGTCCATGTGCTGTCCGAGCGTGTGCAGCCCGCGCAAGCGTTGCCTGCGCCATCCTGGCCCGTCCACGCCCTGCCCGTGCGGTGGCGGCAGGCCCGTGCGAATGGCGTCTGTCCGTGGAGGAATTCGTTGATGAGTTCGCCGATGAGGCGTGGATTGTTTGAGCCTGCGGTTCTGTCGTACTTGCGTCCTTCGAAGAAATCTTTCTTCTTCATAGCTTTAAAAATTTATGGCGATCCGACCCCTGCTTCGCCACAACCACAGAAGGCCAAGAGCAGCAAAGGACTGCCCTCAGCAATGGGGCTGAAGGGCTTGTTTTTATTGCGCAAAAACATAGAAATGACAACAAAAAAATGACAACAAGCAAAATGGCAACAAAAAAAAGCCGAGAACCCTGTGTGTATGCGGATTCTCGGTAATGAAGAAAAAAAGAAAAAAATGAGAATTGACAACAAGCGTGACAACAATCTCAATCGTAATTGTGGCGGAGGTCTTTGGTCGAGTGCAAGTTTCCTCTCATTACCTCTTGCTCTGCAAGATAGATGCTATCTTCTTCCCCCTCTGTCTCGCTCTCGCGATTGTCGAGACGGGGCAATCTCTGCTTGTGGTCCAGAATACGCACAATCCAATCTATTCGTTTCATCGCTTCTTCGTTCACCCTTTCTGGGTTGTTGCTAGGATTCTTTCCAAATTGATTCTTGACAATGGCTGAAACGGAGCAACCTTTTTTCGTTTCCATATAGGGTTGCTCCAAGAGACGCTTTATCAGCAAGGTCAATATGGCCAAGGACTTGCCCGTCCATTTGATGTTGCATTGCCTAGCCTTGCCGCTAAAGAGGTCGAGGAAGTCGTCTGCACTCTCCGGTTCCTCTATCCATCCCCATTCCTGCATAGCTATCATGGCGTATCGGAGGCGCTTTATTCTTGTCTCCTCGTTCGGACAGCAGTAGGGAAGCGTATATGGTATGGTTTCTTTCTTCTTCTTCGCTGGTGTCCGTTTCGGGTGCACAATGCCCTCTATCTCCTCTGTGAGGCTATCGGCAGAGAAGAAGTATTCTTTCATCCATTCGAGCATATCGCTGGAAAGCGAATTGACGTCATTCAATAGTATTTCAACTTTTTTGGCTTTACTTTGATCGTGGGAGAACCATTTCGTGTGTAGCGAGTCGAGGAGCGTTTTTTGCAATTTGGACCTGTAGTGTGAATGATTGACAGCTTGAAGTCCATAGATCACGGCATAAAACAACATGGCAACCTCGGATCCTGAGATCGCTAAGTCTGTAAGTCCTTCTTCCTCCATGCGATAATCGGCCAAGGTGTCGGACCATAGGTCTGCGCACATCTCAGTCGTTAGGTCTCCCTCTGTCAGTAGTTTGTCCAATGTGGTGGCCGCATCTGCAAATAGCTCTTCTGCGGAAAGAATGATGGAGGGGTACTGAGATAGGAAAGCATCATGCGTCTTCCGGCACACCTTGTAATAGACATGGTCTCTGAACCGCTCCCTCAGCTTATTTCTTTGGCTTCCTCGGGATTTTTTCGCCAGCATTTTCTTGTGTCTTTTTCGTTTCTTCAAATACATAGTCCAGCCAACTCTTCATGTCGAAGGCAGGAGAGTTGTCCTCTGGAGGTAAGCGGTCTTTGAAAAAATTGAGGACTGCGTCGTTCATTTCATACTTCGCCACGATGTCCTCGTTGCACTTATAGTTGCCAAAATTCATGAATTTAACAGAGAGATCAAATCCGTTGTCACTACACATGGTAACGACTGTAGAGAGCTGCTTGAGTTTGTCACGATCGGGCTCATTTCCCATCTTCATCGTTGTCAGACCACTTACGGCGTCATATGCCTCCAAGACTTTAGTGAAGTTGTTCACCTGTTCCGTCAACTCGTTGGGGATGCGCGATGTCGGTTGGCGTTTCAGGTTGGGAAACTCGAAGGTGACGGTCTCGATGCGGTCTTCGTGGTCTATGATACGCTGGTCGATAAACTCTTCAAACTTGGTGGCAATCGTCTTTTCTTTGATGTTGACTTGTATTCCAAGGCTTTTGAGCAGTTCGCTGCGGTTGAAACAGTTTTGGAGACTGTTTTTGATTGTTTCCGTCCTTCCGTCCCAGTTCTTGCTTTTCTCTATCGCAACTTGGCATTTCCCGTCTCTATAGTCCACTATGACAAATGACATGGGGAAACTATTCTCATTTTTTTCCACGCATTCCCCCAGCTCGTTGCCTGTGCTCTCGGGCAAGTCGTAGAGGGTGATCTTCTCTGTTTTGTGTATGCGTATCAAGGCAATGCCATCATCGTTCCGCATCACACAGTTGGGTACATGCTCCTCGCAGCCCCGCTTTGTCCGACTGAGGCTCAGCTGGTTTCTCATCTTGCCTATGACTTTTCCCAAGTAGTGGTTTGGGTATTTTGCGACGGGATTTTCGGAGTCTTCCAATTGTTCGAAGTCTAACAGTCGCTCTATCTCAAATTGGATATTGTGGATAATAAATTCCATGTCAATAAGGTATAAATAGTAATTAATGTCTGTCTTTCTGACGGAGAGGTTTATTGTGTTGGCCTCTTTCCTATCGGCCTGGTCTTCCTTTCGCGTTTGGTTATAGCCAAGCTCCCCAAATGCTGTTTGAGGAGTCTGCCTATATCTCATACACCACGCTCTCGGGAAACAGTAGCGGCATGCCTTTCTTTTTGATCTTGAAGGAGTAGGTGTCGCCATTGCCGCTTGGGCGGCAGAGTAGGAGGTCAACCGTGATGATATTCTGCTCTAACAGCACGTCAAACTGTCCGACATTTGGATTTTTCGTGTGCTCTATCTGCTTGTACCTGAAATATTCCTTGCCGTTGCTTCTCTCGTTCTCCACCTCGATCCAAAATGTTTCATGATGCTTGGTAAGCAGTCTTTGATGAAGTTTCATCAATCGCCACGCCGCCACGTCCTCCAGTTTCTTCATCTGCGCTTGGAGTTCGAGGCGCTCGTCTGGCTCGTTTACATTGAGGAGGAGAAACTGTGCGTTGGGAATGCCGCATTGCACGGTATTCTGATAGGTCTTCTTTCCTTCCTCTGTATAGTAGCCGTATTTCTCCACTATCTGGCGGCCCGACTTCAAGGAGCTAATGTCCCAGTCGGGAGTTTGGGTGAATAGGACATTTTTTCTGCTTCTCCGCTTGTCGCGATGGCTTTTTAGTTCGATGCCCTTGTAGTCAGGCGTCTTGTCGCTATTCATGCTGATGCCAAGAAACGATTCTATCGTGCGACCAATACCAGTATCTGCTGCCACTTCCGACTCGAACCATTGTCCCCTGACCGAGCGAAAGCGAGCGAGCAGCTCTTCCGAGACGACGTTTCCTTCTATATATATGGCTTTGATAATCTCTTGTAGAGGCGTAATGATGGGCGAGGCAAAACACTTCTCTATGTCAAACCGTGTGATATTGACCGAGCATAAGGCGTCTTCATACTTGAACAAAACATGTATATCGCTGGCCTTGGAAAAGGAACCAAGGCCGTATATCCACATTCGGGGGTCTCCTTTCTTGGTGTTGGGACGGTAGAACGAGACCCGTGTCTCCTTCTTGGTCGTGTCGGTCAATATCACAGCCCGAGACACAACTTTGTGTTCCGTGCCCTGTTGTTGCTGGGAATAGTCGTGTATCCCGTTCTCCAAGAAGTAGGCCCGCATGGGGGTCGTGGAGTCCAAAATACCCTTTTTCAAACCTGTAGAAGTGACCTCTACTTGCGTGAATTTCACATTGTGATTCACCAAGAACTTGATGTTCTCTTGCTCAAACGAGTTGAAGGGACGCATATTTACCATACCACCTCCTATTTTATATGATTCAAAATCGTATCTGCTATAGCCCTTGCCATAAGTGGCGGTACGGCATTTCCGACAAGCGTGTATTGCGGGATTTCCTTCTGACGGTTGTTGCCGCCGGTCTGTCTTTTGCCTTGGAAGACAAAGGAGTCGTCAAAACTCTGCAAGCGTGCCATTTCGCGAACCGTCATGGGGCGATAGGCCGAATAGTGGATGAAGTCGTCGGGCATGGTGCAGACCGTGGGGCTTTGGCCAAGAGGATTGAGTACCACATAGTTTCTCTTCTGAGACTCCAGTCCTTTCTCTTTGAGTTCAGCCTTGGCCTCGTCATAGTCCTTGTGCTTAGCGATGATTTGCAACCGCTCGCGAACCGTTTCGTTTTGCTTGCTTGTTTGATGGTTGAACAACTCCATGTGCTGGTGGGCTCCATTGACGTTCAGATCTTTCAAGGACAACACATAGAAAGGTTCTTCGTCGAAGGTAAACCGATGGCCTAGTCTTCCTTCCTTTGACCATTCGGAGAACAGGTGCCCGTTTTCTTCGGGCTCGCCCTGCACGCCTCTGAGGCGTTTGGACGGCTCGTATTCCTTGATGAGGGTTGGCGTGGTATATTTTGTAGCTACCTCGCCGTTGCCTACCATGTTCAAGTCCCAAAGGGCTTCATAGACCTTGACCTTGTCTTCGTCCTTGACGGTTGCAGGGATTTCTGTGATGAGGTCTTGGTCATTACGGCAACCGATAAACACGACTCGCTCTCTATTCTGTGGCACCCCGTAGTTGGAGGAAAGCAGGACGAGTGGCTCTCCGATATTGTAAAGGCGTATTCCTTTCAGCAGGTTTTCGAGGAAACCCAATCTTTTTGGGTCATCTGACAGGCGCTCGCGAACAAAGTCAATACACTCGTCAAAAGTCGAAGTCAATATTTCGAGCGACGTCTTCAGCGCCTGCGCGTCTTCCTCGCAGCCACTACCCATTTGGACTACGGCATCAACCGCAGTCAATATATTGTCAAGAATGTTTTCATCCGAGACGGTCTCTATGATTGCATTGTAGGCATCTACAAAGGTATCGTTGTCAACATGAGCTGCCGTCTTTAGTTGTATTACTTGTTTGCGAATCTCGTTTCTCTGCTCCTTGTCCCTGAGAAGCAGCAAGCCGTGACGGATAGTATTGACAGAGGTACTGCTTTTGCTTATACTATAGGGCAAGTGCTTTGTGACATTCTTGAGTTGCTGGTCCAAATTGGAGAAGTAGGCATCGTACAGTTTTTCCATGTCTGCGATGGAGGTTTCCATGCTTATCTTTAGGGACAGGCAAGAGAAGAGGGACGCATTCATGCGGGGTTTCAAATAGTCATTCAAGAAAGTCAGTAACTCTCCCATCTTCATATCGTCAACGATAGAGCGAATCTCTCTTAGTATACGCTCTTTTATGCGACCTTCGTCTTTTGTCAAAATACCCTTGACGTTCTCCATTATAAAGTACTTGGGGCGCAAAGCCTTGATTACTTTTAGATAATGATAGAACAAATCGTCTCGTTTGTCAAGTTTCTTTCTTCTTCCTGCCAAACTGAACGACTGGCAACTTGGGCCACCCGTGATCACGTCTATTTCCTGTCCGTGCAGCTTTTGCAACAGATTGGGAAGGAACGAATCCTCCATGATGTCTTGACAAAGAAAATCCGTATCCAGTCCCAACATCTTGTTGTATCTCACTCGGTGGGTTAACTCACAATTCTCGTTGATGTCGCTGGCAAGGCGGAAGTCATAGTACTTGTCTTGGGTATATGCCTGCATGAAACCTTCGCTGAAGCCACCAGCTCCTGCGAAGAGGTCTAAATACTTGATACCGTGTCGATTAGCTATGAATTCCTTTTTCTCTGCCATACTCTATATACCCATATATTCTTTTACATTCCCACAAAAGTACTACATTTTTCCCAATCCTCTGCCTTTTCCCGAAGATATTTTCAAAAATAGTTTGCCCCGCTTGTCGGGGCGGGGTGGGGCAGCCTGCGAAATGTGCCTTGCGCCACCCGTGGAGCAGAGGCGGAAACTCGCTTTTTTCTTAGGTCGTATGGATGGGAATGCTTACCTTTGCGCCCGGAGGTCCATAAGCCCTCCGCTTGCGCCAGGCCTACTCGGATAGGAGGGGCAAGGGAAAGGGCGTGGCCGAAGGACAATATTAAATAAGGAGTAAGAGGAATGGGAAGGGACTGTAAAGCGATGGAAGCAATAGATATGAATCGGAAGGACAGAGAAGTAAAAGACATGAGGCAAGTCCATCTGACCCCCTTGTCGGCAGTAGTCGATGAGGTGTGGGGCGAGAAGGGTACTCCTCGTCGCGACGCTATGGAAAAGCAGTTGAAGGACGAGGTCAATTCGTATCGTTTGGGTGCGGCCATGCGCGAGGCTCGCTTGGCTCAAAACCTCACTCAGGACGAACTGGGTAGGCGTATTGGCGTGCAGCGTTCTCAGATTTGCCGTTTGGAGAGCGGACGAAGTCCTATGACGCTTCCTGTCATCTGCCGTGTCTTTCGCGCCTTAGGCATTGCCACGGCCACACTCGATTTGGGCACGGCGGGCAAGATTCGTTTGTGGTAGGTCGGAGAAGCTTTGCTCGGTTTGATGGAGGCGCTACGAGGCAGATGGTCGCTGGCATGGTCGCGTCCCTTGTCAGGCAAGGGCGATCTTCTCCATCACCTCGCTTTGGAAGTAGGCGTAGTTGCCAGGGCTTTGCCATGGGGGCCTGACCGCGGGGTGGACGGTCTCCTCCACATACATTTCCAGCAGCTCGTTGTAGTCGAGGCAGATGACCTGGTCGCGGAAGTCCTCGTAGCCGTTCTTGTGGCAAAAGACGTTTCGGGCCTCCCATCGCGTGAAGCGGCGCGCCATCGAGGCCAGTTGCTGGGGGCTGAGGGCGTAGCCGCTCTCTCGGACGTAGGTCTCGAGAAAGGCGAGGTTGATGGCGTAGTTGCTCTCCTGCCGCCTGCGTAGCGCAAGCGCCCTGTTGCGACGGCGTTTGTCCTGCAGGGTGGAGCGGCGGAGCGGGGTGCTATGGCTTCTCCTTTGCCAAAAGGTAGTCTTTGTCTTCATTGGCTTTTCAAAAAATTGTCCCCACAAATTTACTACTTTTTTCCCAATCTTCTGCCTTTTCCCGAAGAAATGTTTTGGAAAGCCAAAGATTATTCTTACCTTTGCATCGTCAGTCCTCGCCAAGCCTCTTCACAATGCTCAAATCGTGCGAGGCGTTTTTTGTTTATGCCCCCTTGCGCATGGACGGTCCTAGGGCCTTTGCCAAACGGTAGGATTCCTCGGAATATAGGATTCCCTCTGAAAATCAGAAAAAGCCTGTCAGCTGAGGAAGAAGGTCTCGACCAGCGAGCGCAGTTGCTCGTCGGTCAAGTGGTCCGTGGCTTCTTGTGTCTTATGCGTTGCACTTTCTTTTCCTTCCTGATCAGGTAGGGCGAGGGCGGCAGCTCCGGCAGCAGGTCGTCCAGGGCCTCGATCTCTCCTATCGCCTTCAGCAGCAGGAGAAACGTGGCGAGCGAGATGTTGTCCGCGGCGCCGCTCTCAAACTTGTGGATGGTCGTGGTCGTGAGGCCCGATTGTTCCGAAACCTCCTTCTGCGTCATGTTGCTGCGCAGGCGGTAGTCCTTGAAGCGGGCGCCAAGGAGCTTCACCAGTTGGGGGATCGCATACTCGTAATAGTCCGTCATGAGGCTTTTTTAATTTATATTGCGCTATAAGTTATGCCCGATTTTGGGCCCTATCTTATATTCCGCTTATATTTATCTCGCATGCAAAAATACGCGTTTTTTCCCGTCTGTGCAAACATTCTTGGGAAAATCCTTCTCCCGCCCGCCTTTTTTTTTAATAAAAATACAGGCAACTGAGGAAACAAAAATCAGGCAACTGAGGAAACAAAAAGCAGGCAACTGAGGAAACAAAAAGCAGCCAACTGAGGAAAAGCCAAAAAAAAGCAGTATCTTTGCATTGGCATATCTAAAAGACAGATGATGATGAAATACTTGGATCCTAAGGCAGACCTCACGTTCAAGAAGATATTCGGCAATCATCCCCAAAGACTGATCAGCCTTCTGAACGCACTCCTGCCACTCAGCGAAGCGGAGCAGATACACGCGATAGAGTATCTGCCAACGGAACTTGTGCCCCAGCTCGAAGGGGGCAAGAACACTATTGTGGATGTACTCTGCACGGATTCACGAGGCAGAAAATTCTGCGTGGAAATGCAGATGGAATGGTCGGACGCTTTCCAGCAGCGAGTACTGTTTAATGCATCCAAGCTCTACGTGAGTCAGGCCAAAAAGGGCGGAAAATACAGCGAGCTTCAACCTGTGTATTCCCTGAATCTGATAAACGACGTCTTCGAGCATGACACTCCAGATTTCATCCACAACTACCGCATCGTGCACGACAAGGACAGCAACAAGGTGATTGAAGGCTTGCATTTCACCTTCATAGAGCTGCCGAAGTTCACTCCTCATTCCATTGCCGACAAGCGTATGATGGTGCTATGGCTCCGTTTCCTCACGGAGATCAATTCAAATACGAAGGAGATTCCTGCCGACCTGCTTAATGATCCGGAGATAGGAAAGGCCGTGGAGGAGCTGGAGATATCCGGCTTCACGGATGCCGAGCTCAGAGCCTATGACAAATTCTGGGATTCAGTAAGTGTCGAAAGAACCCTTCTGGATGACAGATACCAGAAAGGCAGGGAAGAGGGTAAAGAAGAAGGAATTGCTGAAGGAATGGAAAAGGGCATGGAGCAAGGCATGAAGCAAGGAATGGAGAAAGGTATGGAGCAAGGCATGTCCCAGCGAAGCCTTGAGATTGCCAAGAAGATGCTGGCAAAGGGTATGGATGAAGCAACGGTCATGGATATGACAGGGCTGGCGGCAGAGGAGATGAAGCTGCTGAAAGCGGAGCTGTAGATTGCAAATATCACAATATAATCGAGGAAGTGTTTTCCCAATCCCTTGCCTTTTCCCGAAAAATTGTCTGCAAATAGTGGTTTGTCTGGAAAATGTTGTACTTGTCGTGTCCCCATGTCTGCCTTTCCCCTCCGCCCCAAGACGAGGCGATACGGGAGACTTCCGGGGAAGGTCCTGTTTCGCCTCGTGTGGGTATGATCATTTACAGATAGGGGGATATATGTGGGGCTTGACGGACAGGGGTGGGGTGTCAGTCGCGGTCGAAGTGGCGTCCGTGTTTGCCATGCTTCCCGTGCTTGTCGTGCTTGCCCGGACGGCCATAGCCTCGGTCGTGCTTGCCCCCATGGTGGTGCTTGTCGAAGCGGGGGCGATGGTGGTGATGCTTGTCGTAGCGGGGGCGACCATGGTGATGCTTGTCGTAGCGGGGGCGATGGTGGTGCGGTCGGCAGGTGGGATATTTCCTATAGATATGGTGGACGTAGGAGCGGTCTTGCCAGCCGATGGGGCGGTAGAAGTAGTATGTGTTGCAGTATTTGCGCCATTGTCCGGGTGAGAGATATCGGCGTATCTCGCGGTTGCGGCGCTCCCATCCGTAGGCGTCGATGTCGCGATAGCTATTGATGCTGTTGAGGTAGGCGAGGTTGATGTTGAGGATGCTGTTGCGGTAGCCCGGTCCGATGCCCAGTTCGGCTATCATCTTGTCGGTAATGATGGTGGCTTCCGCTCGCACGTCGGCCAGTCGCTGGGCCGAGGCGGAGACGGTCATGACGAGGGCGGCTACGGTTGCTAAAAAAAATACGTTTCATAATCCAGACTTTCTTTTGAGGGTTATTACTCGTTTTCTGCTGCAAAAGTACGATTCCCCACTCATGCGGCCAAGGGAAAACCCATAAACCCGCATATAGTTTTCCCTTTGCCTTGAGAGGAAATCCCGAGGACATAAATGAAAACAACTTGAACAACCTTTACAACAATGAACAACGCTTCGCCAGGATATCGCCTCTTCGAGGCCCATGCAGACCAAGGGTTGCTGCAAGGGAAACAACATGTAACAACGCTTCGCCTCGGACACGTTTCCTGCTGAATCTACGTGGACACATGGAAAAACAACTTGAACAACCTTTACAACAAGGATCAACGCACCTTCCCCCTGCGGACGAGACGTGAACATAGAGGAAAACCATATTCAGTAAGGCGGCATTTTCGACTACACAACCCATGGTGCTGCAAATAAAACTATCGGAGGAAACAAAAAAATATTGCGGTACGAAATCGAGAAAAAATGGTATGAAGAGGGGTGGCTGATCTGTATTTAGTTTTGTATCTTTTCCATAGTGCTCTTGTGTTTTGTCCATTTTACATTATCAGCCATGCGGTTTTGTTCTTTTTTTCTTATTTGCTATTCTTGCTTTTCTTTTTGCAACCTACTCTTTGTTTTTCTTTTTTTCTTGTTCGATTTTTCCTGTGTCTTCTTACTCTTGTATTTTTCTTTTAGTATCATAATACGTTACATCCTAAGGCCTTGCTTTGTTCGATTACTTGATTTCGCTTTCAGCCCCCATTTCCCTATCCATTAGGCCGTTACAAGCACGATAGGGGAGTTTTTGCCATTTCTGAATTTGAAAAAAGTACTCAATAATTTGTTGTTATTCCAAATATTGTTAGTAACTTTGCACCCGTAATTTAAGATAACATCGTTCACGTCTGTGGAATGAGTGTGAATCGGTACATAGAAGAATGCTTGTGGCCCCCTTCCCAAACCATACCCGAACCGTAGGGCGTCCAAAATGCCATTTTCTCTATAGCTTTCCGACAACGTTCGGAATGGGCCGAATCTCTTTGAGCAAGTGATCAACAATAGAGATAACTTATTATACAATTTTCTAACGCATGATGAAGTTAAAAATTCACAAGGCAGCCATGATTTTGGCCGCTCTCGTTTTGCTGCTACCACTTCGGGCGGTAGGTCAGGCAAACACGTATTATGAACGGGGGGGGTAAATCCTACTGACTCCCGCCAAGTCTTGAAGACCCGCATGGCCCTCGTAGGCCATAACTGTATGGTCAGCCGTTTCCCCGATGGCGTGGCCGTCGGAACGGGCGTCAAGAACCTCTCCAACCTGTGTGACGAAAACCTTGACAATTATTGTACTCTGCCTGGCGTGGCAGACGTCAATCTCCTAATCGGATCGCCCATCGTGGCCGTCAAGGACATGAAACACTACTTTGACAAGGACACCAAGGCTGGCTTCAAGATTTCGGGCGAGTCAAGTCTGCTGAAACTGGATGTGCTCAAGAGCAACTATAGCATTCGCTTCTACAAAGACGGCAAGGAACTAAAGACCTCTCCTGTGGAGCAACTCGGCTTCACGGTCCTGGGACTTTCCGTAGGCAACTTGGACTTAGGCAGCAATGCTGTCGATATCGTTGCCGCAGAACAACCTACAGAAGACTATGACGAGATCGCGCTCATCAGTCAAAGTGGAATCAAGGTGGAAGCTGTCAAGGGTTTAAAGATTTACCATGCCTTTGTGGGAGATGCTGAGTATTCGTTGACGGATAAACGTATTCTGGAGTATGATAAAACTATCCGATTGGAGCCTAGGTCAACTGATTATTTTAACCGGAAGAACCTTACAGATGAAAATTTGGATAATGGTGTGGGCATATCTGCTGTGCTACAGCTGGGTGCTTCACCAGGATATGCACAAGTTTTAGCCAAGAAAACAAATAGCTCCAGCGAAGTCTTCCCTGCTGGAACCGAGGTAGGTTTTGTGTATAGCGATGGTGCTGTGATTGGTGCCGGAGTGACTCCTACCATTTATTTGTTGGACAAAAGGGGAAATGAAGTCTATCACAAAGCTGTTGAAACGACTATCCTCTCTATTAGTGTGGGAGCGGAAGGCAAGAAGGTGTCTATCAAGGCTCCCTGCGAATTCTCGGGTGTCAAAATAAGGACCTATGGAGTAGAGCTATTGAATGGTGTAAAAGTCAAGTACGCCTTTGTCATACCCAAGCCCACCACGGCCGGTCACCAATGCACCATGAGCCCGACCGCCACTCTCGACATTTGCAGCTGCGACGAGAAGTATGTGCTCAACTGGGACAAGAAAAACTATCCCAAGGCCTCTTGGGAGATGGTCAGCTCTACCGACAATAATGTGACGTTTGACGCGGCCAACTATACCCTCGATTTCAGCAACTCCAAAGCCTATTTGGAGGGTAATGGCGCCAAGGCGACGGTCGTCATGAAGTTGACGAATACGGACGGCTGCTCTCAGCAGATCACTATCAATTATGGTGGAAACAACCAGCCGGTAGAGAAGAAGGAGATGGCCCTCGTCAATACCGATCCCGCCAAGCCCGCCTACGAGCTGGGCGATGGCAGCAGTTTCGGCCTCAATATCCTCTCCATCGTCAAGAACTCGGCCAACATTATTTCCTCCAAACTCAATAGCTTCGCCTCTTATTTTGGTGGCGTATCTATCGGCGAATCCTACCTCTGCAGCGTCAAGAAGACGGAGGGAATGATCTCAGACGGCAGCAAGGCCCTCCAGGCTGGTTTTGTCGTGACGGCCAAGGGTAGCGCCCTCACGGCTGATGTCCTCAAACTGATGAACGTGAAAATTTACTATCAAGGCAAAGAGGTGGGCCACCAAATCAATACGGCAGCCATTGCGGCCAAGCTGATCGGTAGCGAGGACACCCACAAGCTGAGATATTCCATCAAAGTGCCCGAGGGCACGCAGTTTGACGAGATCCGTCTCTACTCCGATGGCCTGCTGGGTGCCAAACTCAGCGTCATGAACATCTACTACGCCTATACGGCCGACGAGAATGCCATCCTCGACGACCCGACCGAGGGAGCTGAGATCGTTTCCTTCGACAACAATGGCGCCAGTATCAATGCCGACCGCACCCAGTCGGCAGGTGTGCTGAAAGCAGGCAATGGCATGAAGGACCTCACCAACTGTATCGACGGTTCGCTCGAGACCTGCACGACGTTCCCGATGGGCGTGGGAGCAGGAGAGGGTTCCATACTTGCCGTGAAGCTGGGCGTCACGGCCACGCGCAACAAGCAGCTTGTCGTGGTGGTCAATCAGGCTGCCTTGGGCGTGGGTGTAGATCTGGGAAGCGGCATCGTCGTCAAGACCTATAAGAAGAAAGAAGCTGCTGCCGATCCAGCCAAGGCATACAAGGCGGACGAGCAGGGATCTGAGGATTCTCAGAAGACGGACGATTCCGACGTGGTGCAGACCTTTAGCGACTGGAGTATCCTCGGTGCCAACCTCATCACCCGTGGCGACAAGGGCTTCGTCGTCCTCACCCCGACCAAGGACTACGACGAGGTGAGCATCACCCAGGGTGCAGCCGTGCAGGTAGCCGACGGTTTGAAGGTCTATGGCATCCTGCTGCGCAACGACGCGGATGGCGACGGCACGCCCGACACGGAAATGCCAAGCGAGGACTGCAAGCATGATATCGTCTTCGACGAGGATGCACACATCTCCGACAAGAGCCAGAAGAGATACAAAGACAATCTGACGATGTACTTCAAGCGCACGTTCGTCCCCGGCAAGTGGAACTCCGTCATTCTGCCCGTCAACCTCACCAAGGCGCAGTTTGAGGAAGCCTTTGGCGCTACGGCCAAGCTCTCCGAGGCCCGCGAGGTCTATCAGGACGAGAAGAGCCTCGTGATCGGATTCAAGGCTGTAGAGGAGACGGTCGTGGACGGACAGACCGTCTATCTCAAGGCCAACAAACCCTATATCATCTGGGTGGACCAAGCTACCGTGGCCGCCCATCAGAACAAAACCTTCACAACGACCGACGCAGGCTCCATCATGGGCGAGATCTATATGGTGGACAAGACGCAAGTCGATGGCGTCAGCTACACCTACAACGAAGCTACCGCCCTCAACCCCGTAAGCGAGCCGTTCCCCATCGGCGAGGGCATCGACGCCAGCTGGGGTCTGACTGGCCTCCAGTTCCAGGCCAGTTACGAACCCGCCCAGTCTCTCGCCATTGGCGACTACGGCTGGAACGAGGGCAACCTCTACCATCTGAGGAAGGCCCATACGATGAAGGGCTATCGTTGCTGGCTCACCCCGACCTGGGCCTCGGCCAGCCAGAGCCAGACCACTCTCAGCTTCGGCTTCGGCCAGGGCGAGCTCACGGGCGTGGAGACCGCTCCCTCTGCCGAGCAGCAGGGCGAGCTCAAGATCTTCAATCTCCAGGGCCAGCGCATAAACGGCCTCGACGGCGTGCAGCCGGGCATCTATATCGTCAACGGCAAGAAGATGGTAGTGAAGTAAGAAAAGTCAAGCATCAAAACAACAATCAGTAGAATCAGTTTATGAGCAAGAAAAAATATGTGGCCCCGGCCATCACGGTCGTCAAATGCAGTTCCGCCAACAGCCTTCTCGCGGCTTCGGCCCCTGTGAAGTGGGACCCCGAGGTCAACAAGGAGTATCGCATGGACATCTATGAGGAGGAAACCGAGGACGTGAACAGTCCGTACTATCTCAATGACGAGATCACGGGCTAATCCCACCATGACGCATCCATCCCCCTCATGACCGAGGGGGCGAAACCCAAAAGCGCGGCCTGCCGATTATCGACAAGCCGCGCTTTTCTCATACACTATAGTAGCGGTAAGTTTTGTCTCCGACAAGTCTCCGACATTTTCGCCTGCTGAATCTACGTGGACACATGGGAAAACAACTTGAACAACTTTTACAACAAGTAACAACGCTTCGCCAGGACATCGCCTCTTCGAGGCCCATGCAGACCATGGGCTGCTGCAAGGGAAACAACAAAGAACAACGCTTCGCCTTGGACACGCTTCCTGCTGAATCTACGTGGACATAAAGGAATGCGCACCCAAGGCGAAGCGTTCTTGTTGTTTTCCCTCAGCAGCAGGCTGTTATGGTTTCTCCTGGAGGCTGGCAAGGAGGTCGGCCACGACATAGCTGGAGCCACCCACGAAGATGAAGTCGTCGGGGGCGGCGTCGGCCAGGGCCGCGCGGTAGGCTTCGGCGACGGAGGGATGGAGGGTGCCGTGGAGGCCGTGGGCCCGTCCGCATTCCGCCACTTTCCCGGCAGGGAAGGCCCTGTGGGTGGAGGGCTGCGTCCAATAGTAGGTGGCGTCGCGGGGCAGGAGCTCCATGACGTGGGTGAGGTCCTTGTCGTCCACCATGCCGAAGACGAGGCGGCGCTTGCGGGCCGGCTGCGCCATGATCTGGGGAGCCAGCATCTGCCATCCCGCCACGTTGTGGCCCGTGTCGCAGACGGCATGGGGATGGCCCGGGAGCGGTTGCCAGCGGCCCATCAGTCCCGTGGTTCGGCAGACCGAGCGGAAGCCCTCGCCGATGCTCTCGGGGTGGCGGATCGTGCCACGGGAGAGAAGCTGGGAGACGGACGTGAGGATGGTGTTGGCGTTGCGCGTCTGGTAGTCGCCACGCAGGTCGCCCAGGAGCGTGCCAAAAGACCGCGTCTGATACTCGCGACCCTCGGGCGTGTCGTGGGCAGAAAGGACCTCGGGACGGTCCTCGGCGAAGACGATCGGACTCCCGCACTCGCGCGCCTTCGCCTCGAAGACGGGGCGCGTCTCGGCCACGGCCTCGCCTACGACGACCGGCACGTGGGGCTTGATGATGCCCGCCTTCTCGTGGGCTATCTCGGGGAGCGTGTGGCCGAGAAACTGCGTGTGGTCCACGGAGATATTCGTGATGATCGAGAGCTGGGGCGTGATGATGTTCGTGCAGTCGAGGCGTCCGCCCAAGCCCACCTCGACGACCGCGATGTCCACTTCCTGCTCGGCAAAATACTTGAAGGCCAGGGCCGTGGTGAGTTCGAAGAACGAGGGGTGGAGCGGCTCGAAGAAACTACGCTCCTCCCGCACGAAATCGACCACATACTCCTCGGGCATCATCACGCCATTGACGCGGATGCGCTCGCGGAAGTCCACGAGGTGAGGACTCGTGTAGAGGCCCACCCTGTGGCCGTCGGCCTGGAGGATGGAGGCGAGGGTGTGGGAAGAGGAGCCCTTGCCGTTGGTGCCCGCCACGTGGATGGTCTGGTAGCGCGTGTGTGGATGGCCGAAATGGTCGTCGAGGGCGTGGGAGTTGTCCAGGCCGTCCTTGTAGGCCGAGGCGCCCACGTGCTCGAAGACGGGGGTGCTGTTGAAAAGATATTCTACTGTCTCCTTGTAGTTCATTGTTGCGTGCTTATGCGAAGAACGTTGTTGGTTGATGTGCGCTTGATCGAAGCAATACTTATAAAAACTTGTCGAACTGTACGGTTGAAACGGGCTGAAAGCCCAACAGTCCTTAGCCCAGGGCATCGCCCTGGGTATAATGGCAATCAACAAGACGCCCTGTAAGGGCAAAAGATTTGTTTATAGCCTGTTCTTTAAAGCTTTTGCCCTTACAGGGCGACAGATTGGCGTTCATAATTACCAGGGCGACGCCCTGGGCTATGCGCTTCTGCCCTTTTAGGGCGTATTGGGTAATTTCAACCGTACAGGTCAAAATTTGTCCGAAGCAATACTTGTAAAAACTTCTTCAAAGCGCTATTTGAAAAAACGAAGCGCCCCGTGAGAAAGACACGAGGCGCCTCTTGAATGGTTTCGGTTTATCCGAAGAGTTTCTTGAAATGCTCGAAGATCGACCGTTTGGTATGAGTGTCGCCCGTGAAGTTTTCGCTCTCACGGAAGCTCTCCATGGCCTTGCGCTCCCCCTTGTTGAGGGTTTTGGGGATGAAGACGCTCACCTGGATGATGAGGTCTCCCGTGCCGTTGCCATAGCCCTGGACGGCCGGCAGACCCTTGCCGCGGAGGCGGAGCGTCTTGCCTGGCTGCGTGCCCGGCTCGATCTTGATTTTCACGCTCGACCCGTCGATGGTCGGTATGTCCACCTCGCCTCCGAGCGTGGCCGTGGGGATGTCGAGCAGGAGATTGTAAACCACGTCCTGACCGTCGCGCACGAAGGTGTCGTTGGCCTCCTCCTCGACATAGACCTGGATGTCGCCCGCGATGCCGTTGTGCTTGCCCATGTTGCCTTTGCCCGGGACGTTGACGACCATGCCCTCGGCCACACCCGCGGGGATGTGGATCTCGACGACCTCCTCGCCCTTGACGACACCCGATCCGTCACACTCCTTGCACTTGTTCTTGATGACCTTGCCCTCGCCGCCACAGACGTGGCACGTGGTCTGGGTCTGCATCATGCCGAAGATGCTCTGCTGGGTGCGGATCTCCATGCCGCTGCCGTGGCAGTTGGGGCAGGTCTCGGGGGCGCTGCCACCCTCGGCACCCGTGCCGTGGCAATGGGGGCAGACCACGTCCTTGCGGAGCTTGAACTTCTTGGTCACGCCCGTGGCCACCTCCTGGAGCGACAGGCGCACCTTCAGCCGCAGGTCCGATCCACGATAGCGCGGGGCCTGGCGTCCGCCACCACGGCCTCCGAAGCCGCCGAAGCCGCCATGGCCGCCGAAGACGTCGCCAAACATGGAGAAGATGTCGTCCATCGAGAAGCCGCCCGCGCCGCCAAACGGACTGCCGCCGCCGAAGCCGCCAGGGGCGTCGAAGCCAAACTGGTCGTACTGCTGGCGCTTCTGCGGGTCGTGGAGCACGTCGTAGGCCTCGGCGGCCTCCTTGAATTTCTCCTCGGCCGTCGTGTCGCCCGGGTTGCGGTCGGGATGATACTTGATGGCGAGCTTGCGGTAGGCCTTCTTGATGTCGGCCTCCGTGGCGTCTTTGGTGAGGCCCAGTACCTCGTAGTAGTCTCTCTTTGCTGCCATATTGTCGCTATATTATTGTCCTACGGCCACCTTGGCGTGGCGGATCACTTTGTCGTTGAGCGTATAGCCCGTCTGCACGCAGTCGATGACCTTGCCCTTCTGGTCGTCGCCGGCAGGCACCATGGCGATGGCCTCGTGGAAATCGACGTCGAAGTCCTTGTCCTTGGTGTCGATGGGGCGCACGCCAAGGCCCTCGAGGATTTTCTCCAGTTTCTTCATGATGAGCTGGAAGCCCTCGCGCACGGCCGTGGCGTCCTCGCCCTTGTCGGCCAGGGCGCGCTCGAAGTCGTCGAGCACGGGCAGCAGGGCCGTGATCGTCTTCTCGCCGCCATTGAGGATCAGTTCGGCCTTCTCCTTCATGGTGCGCTTCTTGTAGTTGTCAAACTCGGCGAAGAGGCGGATGTACTTGTCCTTCCACTCCACGGCCTCGGCCTTCGCCTTCTCCTCGGGAGTGAGCTCGGGTTCGTTGGCCTTCTCAGCCGTTTCGGCCTCTTCGGCCTGTTCAGCCTGTGCGCTTTCCTGTGCGCCATCCTGTGCGCCTTCGGCCACACGCACGTCTTCTGCCTCGTTGTGGCTGGTCTCGGGGGTCTCGCCCTCGACCTTTATGTTCTTCTCTTTACTCATTTTGTTCTTAGCTTTTTTAAAAAGACGCATAGCAAATATTGTGCCAAGGCAGGGGCGCCCGCCCTTTTGGCCGGACGGGTGTGTGCTTCGGGTTGCGAAGTCCACCCGGGCGCGCGACGGGTCTCCTGTCCTTGCTTATACATGTCGGCCTGATGCTCCTTTTTGCTTACACATCCCGGCCTGATGCTCCTTACTTATACATCTCGACGCGATGCTCGCGGATCTGCTCGTTGTGGATATACTCGTCGTAGGTCGTGAGCTTGTCGATCGTGCCACGGGGCGTGAGCTCGATGACGCGGCCGGCCACGGTACCGATAAACTCCAGGTCGTGGGAACTGAAAAGGATGTTGCCCTTGAACTGCACGAGGTTGTTGTTGAAGGCCTGGATGCTCTCGAGGTCGAGGTGGTTGGTCGGCGTGTCGAGGATCAGGCAGTTGGCGTTCTGCAGCTGCATGCGCGCGATCATGCAACGCATCTTCTCGCCTCCCGAGAGCACGTTGACCTTCTTCTCCACCTCCTCCTGGCGGAAGAGCATGCGTCCGAGGTAGGCCTTCATCGCCACCTCGTTGCCCGGGCCGTACTGCGAGAGCCAGTCGACGAGGTTCTTGTCGCTCTCGAAGAACTTCGTGTTGTCCAGGGGCAGGTAGGCCGTGGTGATGGTGACGCCCCACTTGTAGGTGCCGCCATCCGGCTCGCGGTTGCCGTTGATGATCTCAAAGAGGGCCGTCATGGCCTTGGGGTTGTGAGAGATGAAGACCACCTTCTGTCCCTTCTCGATATTGAAGCTGACGTGGTCGAAGAGGACCGTGCCGTCGGTATCGACCGCCTTGAGGTCTTCGACCATGAGAATCTGGTTGCCCGGCTCGCGCTCCATCTGGAAGATGATGCCCGGATACTTGCGGCTGGAGGGACGGATCTCCTCGACGTTGAGCTTCTCGAGCATTTTTTTGCGCGAGGTGGTCTGCTTGCTCTTGGCCACGTTGGCCGAGAAGCGACGGATAAACTCCTCCAGCTGCTTGCGCTTCTCGTCGGCCTTCATGCGCTGGTTCTGCTGCTGGCGCAGGGCGAGCTGGCTCGACTCATACCAGAAGGAGTAGTTGCCGGCAAAGACTGTCACCTTGCCAAAGTCGATGTCGATGGTCTGGGTGCTCACGGCGTCGAGGAAGTGGCGGTCGTGGCTGACGACGAGGACGGTCTGGTTCTCATCGATCTCGCCCAGGTAGTCCTCCAGCCACTCCACGGTCTCGAGGTCGAGGTCGTTGGTGGGCTCGTCGAGCAGCAGGTTGTCGGGCTTGCCGAAGAGGGCCTTGGCGAGCATCACGCGCACCTTCTCGTTGTTGCTGAGCTCGCCCGTCAGCTTCTCGTGCAGGCCCTCGGCGATACCCAGGTGCTGCAGCAGCTGGGCAGCCTCGCTCTCGGCCTCCCAGCCGTTCATCTCGGCAAACTTCAGCTCCAGGTCGGCAGCACGGTTGCCGTCCTCCTCCGTCATCTCGGGCTTGGCATAGAGGGCCTCGCGCTCCTTCATGTTCTCCCAGAGCGGGGCGTGGCCCATGAGGACCGTGTCGAGCACGCGATAGGCGTCATACTTGAAGTGGTCCTGCTCCAGGACCGACAGGCGCTCGCCAGGACCCAGCTCCACGGTACCCTTGTTGGGCTCCAGGTCGCCGGAGATGGCGCGAAGAAGGGTGGACTTGCCGGCTCCGTTGGCGCCAATGACGCCATAGATGTTGCCGCGCGTGAACTTGATGTTTACGTCTTTGTAAAGTACTCGCTTGCCAAACTGGATGGCAAGATTGTTGAGCGTTATCATATTATGTCTTAAACCTTATTTTGTTCTTTCTCTGAATCTTCGTTTTGCTACAAGGGTGCAAAGTTACGCAATTTTCTTGATATGACCAAGTTGGCCCGCGCGAAAAGGCTTTCCTTGTGACTGTTGTTATTTTTCCAATTCCCCAAATTTACTATGAATTTGGGGATTGTAATCGCCAATTTCACTATGAATTTGGGGATTTGGCTCGTTTGGAGGACCGAAAAACGTGGCTGAATGCTTGGAAATATCATGGATGTTAGTTCTACGTGGATACATGGGAAAATAACTTGAACAACCTTTACAACAAGTAACAACGCTTCGCGGTAAATCATGAGCATGTTGTAAAGGTTGTATTTGTTGTTTTCCCTCTTGCCCAGCCGATTTGTCCCAAGAAGTTGTGTTCCCTCAAGCGTCAGGGAGTCTGTATTCTGTTGATGACCCAGGCGAAGCCTTTGGCCGTTCGCAGGCCGTTGTCCTGGAAGTGGTTGCCCTCGTTCCATTCGAGCGTGGAGGGAGTGGAGGAGGCGATCAGGAGGTTGTGTTGGCGACGGATGCATTGGCTGACGGTCGTCATGATGGGCGTGCGGGATCGGTCCTCGCGGTCGCCTAGACTGAGGTAGAAGGCTGCGGACAGGGGAGTGTGGAGGGCCGCATAGTCGAGCCATTGGGGATACCAGATGGAGGGGGAGGCCGCCACGATACCGTCAAAGGGATGCTGGTAGCCCGCCCAAAGCGCGAAGAGGCCCGCCAGGGAGTAGCCTCCGAGGATCGTGGGGCAGTCGGGAGAGGAGACGAGGCCCGAGGAGCGCAGATGGTCGATGATATCAAGGATAGACTGGAGCGTGGCCGGAGCCCCATGACCGAAGGGCCGCTTGCCGAAGACGGGAGGAGCGTCCCAGGGCGGCAGCTCGTCGAACCAACGGGCGATATGGATGGCCACGAGGACGAAGTGCGCTCCCGTGGCTTGGGCGATGGCCTCCACCTCCTGGTCCATCTCCCGGAGGTCGTTGGCGTCGGCAGGTTGGATCAGCAGAAAGGCGGGCCGCTCCTGGACGTAGATCGTGCAGGTGTGGCCAGCTATCTCCCGTGTCGTCTTCTGATGGAGCGGCAGGGAGGAAGCCCGTTTGGAATCTTCGGCAGTTCGGTTCATGAAAAGAAAAGATGAGTCATGATCTAAAAAAGCTCGGGCCATGATGGGAAAGACAGGCACATGAGAAACCGGCTCGTGATCGGGATGCTTGCCACATGGCCTCGGGACGAGGACGGCTACTGGTAGTCGATATATTCCCCCTCGTTGTCCTTGATGACCTTCTTGGCGCGTTGCTCCTCGCTTCGGGAATCGACGATCGTGTTGCCGTCGGCCTGGCGCGAGGTGCGGGCCGAGGACTGCTGGTCCTGGAAGCCCTGCTGGCCCTGGAAGTCGTTGTCCTCGGGCTGGAACCTGCGTACCACGCGATGCAGCTGCTTGTAGAACTTGTAGGCTATCAGGGCGATGGCCGCCAAGGCGAGGACGAAGAGTAGGAATATGAATTTGATGAAAATCATAATGTGCGGATGGAGTTAATGATTCTGTGGCGCAGGCTTCTTGGCCACCATGGCCGAGAGTAGCACATACCAGGCGATGATGACGGCGATGCCCGAGATGCGCAGCAGGGCGAGGATGGGGATGCAGGAGAGGACGAAGAGATACTTCACCTCGTTGCCCTTCCAGCCCCATTGCTTGAGCTTGAGGGCAAACATCGGTATCTCGCTCACGAGCAGGTAGCTGCTCACCAGCACGCCCACGACCATGGCCACGGCCCAAAGGGGCGAGGACTCGAAATGGGGAGCCACACCCACCATCAACGAGCCCCAGAAGAGCGCGTTGGCCGGGGTGGGCAGTCCGATGAAGCCCAGGGACTGGCGCTCGTCGAGATTGAACTTGGCCAGGCGAAGGGCCGAGAAGGCCGCCATGACGAAGGCCATGAAGGGCAGCACCTCGCGTAGGGGCTCCAGGGCCGAGGGATAGGCCACCACGCCCAGTTCGGCAAAGAGCATGGCCGAGGGAGCCAGTCCGAAGGTGATGTCGTCGGCCAGCGAGTCGAGTTCCTTGCCGATAGGCGAACTGACATGGAGCAGGCGGGCCGTCATGCCGTCGAAGAAATCGAAGACGGCTCCTATGACCATCCACGCCAGGGCCCATTCGAAGTCGTGGCGGAAGGCAAAATAGGTAGCGATGCAACCCGAGATGAGGTTGCAGCAGGTGATGCTGTTGGGGATATGTTTCTTGATCATAAGCAGTAAAGCTTCATCATATCATTTAGCTCATATAGCAGAAAAATCCTACTCCTATATTATTAGGAGAAAAGTTTTATCCTACTCCTATTCCTATGGCAGAAAAGTTTTTTCCAATCCTATAGCAGGATGGCTTCGTCCTATTTCCTATAGCAGGAAGGCTTCGTCCTAAGCCAATCGCCTCAGGCATCTGGAGGCCAGACGCCAAGGGAGGGCCGCCCCAGGGGTGGGGGAGAGAACTACGTTTTCTCTACAGATTACGTTTTCTCTACGGGATTACGTTTTCCCTACGGATTACGCTTTCTCCACGGGCTTGAGGCGCGCGATGACGGTCTGGTCGCCCGTAGTCGCCTGTCCCATCTTCACACAGACCTCGGAGTCGATAGGCAGATAGACGTCCACGCGGCTGCCGAGCTTGATGAAGCCCAGGTGCTCGTCGATGTAGCAGTCCTCGCCATCCTTGGCATAGGTGACGATACGACGCGCCACGGCACCCGCGATCTGGCGGCAGAGCACGTCGCGGCCGTCGGGGATGGTGATCATCACGTCGGCATGCTCGTTCTCCTCGCTGGCCTTGGGGAGCCAAGCCTTGTGGAAGTTGCCATTGAAGTGCTTGACAAACTTCACCACGCCGTCCACGGGAAACCAGTTGGCGTGGACGTTGAAGAGGCTCATAAAGATGCTGATCATCAGGCGGCGGTCGTGGAAGTACTCATTCTCCTCCACCTCCTCGATGACGACGATCTTGCCGTCGGCAGGCGCCACCACGATATGCTCCGTGTCCTCGATGTTGAGGTAGCGAATCGGGCAACGATAGAAGTTGAGCACAATACAATAGACGGGGACCATGATGACGAGGAACGCCCAGAAAGGAATCTTGGTCGTCAGGGCAAACCACAGAATGGCGGCCACCAGGGCAATGCCGATTCCACCATACAACAACTGGTCCGTGCCCTCACGATGAAGACGGATTTTCTTGAGTTTCTTTATTCTCTTTCCCATGTCGGAAGGTTTACATTTTCATGAATAATGTGCAAAGTTATATACTTTTTGTCAGTTATGCAAATTAACACTTCAACTTTTCGGCCCAAGAGGCCGTGATTCCATTTTTTTTATCTACATTTGCACGTGAAATACGAAAACTGATGGAAGACTTCATACATTTGCACGTCCATACGCACTACTCCATCCTTGACGGCCAGTCGAAGGTAGCCAACCTCGTGAAGAAGGCCGTCGGGGACGGCATGAGGGGCATGGCCATCACCGACCATGGCGTGATGTATGGCGTGAAGGAGCTGGCCGACTGCTGCGCCAAGGTCAACAAGGAGCGCAAGGCGGAGGGCCTCGAACCCTTCAAGCCCATCTTCGGATGTGAGATGTATGTCGCACGACGCACCAAGGAGGACAAGGACAAGGCCATGGGAGACAATAGTGGCTACCACCTCGTCGTCCTGGCCAAAAACTACAAGGGATACAAAAACCTTATTAAATTGGTATCGCGCGCGTGGGTGGACGGCTACTACTACAAGCCGCGCACGGACCGGGCCGACCTGGAGCGCTACCACGAGGGACTGATCGTCTGCTCGGCCTGTATCGCGGGCGAGGTGCCACGCAAGATCCTCGACGGAGACCTGGAGGGCGCGCGGGAGGCCGCACAATGGTATCACGACCTCTTCGGCGACGACTACTATCTGGAGCTCCAGCGCCACGAGGTGAAGGACCCCTCGGTCGTGGCCAACCGCGAGACCTTCCCCCTGCAGCAACGCGCCAACCGCGAACTCATTCGGCTGGCCAAGGAACTGGGCATCAAGCTCGTCTGCACCAACGACTGTCACTTCGAAAACCGCGAGACGGCCGAGGCCCACGACCACCTGCTCTGTCTCTCCACCCAGGAGGACCTCGACGACCCCAACCGCATGCGCTACTCAAAGCAGGAGTGGTTTAAGACGCGGGAGGAGATGAACGAGGTCTTTGCCGACGTGCCCGAGGCCCTCGCCAACACGATCGAGGTGCTCGACAAGGTGGAGATCTACGACATCGACCACGGGCCCATCATGCCCTTCTTCCCCATCCCCGAGGAATTCGGAACGGAGGAGGAGTGGCGACAGAAATATTCCGAGCAGGACCTCTACAACGAGTTCACCTCTGACGAAAAGGGACAGAACCAGCTTTCGCCCGAGGAGGGACAGAAGGTCATCGACCGACTCGGAGGCTACGACAAGATCTACCGCATCAAGTTTGAGGCCGACTACCTGGCGAAGCTGGCCTATGAGGGCGCCCGCCGACTCTATGGCGACCCCCTGGAGGAGCGCGTCTGCGAGCATATCAACTTTGAGCTCCACGTGATGAAGACGATGGGTTTCCCGGGCTACTTCCTCATCGTCCAGGACTTCATCAACGCGGCCCGTACCGAACTGGGCGTGATGGTGGGACCGGGACGTGGATCGGCAGCAGGATCCGTGGTGGCCTACTGTCTGGGCATCACCCAGATAGACCCTCTGAAATACGACCTCCTGTTTGAGCGATTCCTCAACCCCGACCGCGTCAACCTGCCTGATATCGATACCGACTTCGACGATGACGGCCGCGGAAGGGTCCTGAGATGGGTGATGGACAAGTATGGCGAGGACAACTGCGCCCATATCATCACCTATGCCACCATGGCCACGAAAAACTCCCTCAAGGACGTGGCCCGCGTGGAGAAGTTGCCCCTGGAGCGCTCCAACGCCCTCTGCAAGGCCATCCCCGACCGACTGCCCGACGGGATGAAGATGAACCTCGCCAACGCCATCAAGTGTACGCCCGAGCTCCAGGATGCCGAGGTCAGCGAGGACCCGCGCGAGCGCAACACCATCAAGTATGCGAAGATGCTGGAGGGTACCGTCCGCGGCACGGGCCTCCACGCCTGCGGATTCATCATCTGCCGCGACAGGATTGACGACTGGGTGCCGGTATCGACGGCCACGGACCCCGACTTCCCCGAGATGAAGTGTAACGTCACGCAGTATGACGGCCACGTCATCGAGACCACGGGTCTGATCAAGATGGACTTCCTCGGCCTCAAGACGCTCTCGGAGCTCAAGGAGGCCTGCAAGGTCGTCAAGCAGACCACGGGCCACGTCATCGACCTGGAGAAAATACCTATCGACGACGAACTCACCTACCAGCTCTACCAGCAGGGACGCACCATCGGCACGTTCCAGTTTGAGTCGGCAGGCATGCAGAAATACTTGCGCGAGCTGAAACCCACGGTCTTCGAGGACCTCATCGCCATGAACGCCCTCTATCGGCCGGGACCGATGGACTACATCCCCTCCTTCATCGCCCGCAAGAACGGACGCGAGAAGATCAGCTACGACATCCCCTGCATGGAGAAGTATCTCAAGGATACCTACGGCATCACGGTCTATCAGGAGCAGGTGATGCTCCTCTCCCGACAGTTGGCCAACTTCACCCGAGGCGAGAGCGACGCCCTCCGCAAGGCCATGGGAAAGAAGAAGAAGGCCATCGTCGACCAGATGAAGCCGAAGTTTATCAAGCAGGGCACGGAGAACGGCCACGACCCGAAGGTGCTGGAGAAGATCTGGGGCGACTGGGAGAAGTTTGCGAGCTACGCCTTCAACAAGTCCCACGCCACGTGCTACTCCTGGGTGGCCTATCAGACGGCCTACGTCAAGGCCCACTACCCAGCCGAGTTTATGGCGGCCCTGATGACGCGGCGATTCAGCCAGATCACGGAGATCACGAAACTCATGGAGGAGTGTAAGGCGCTCAAGATCTCCACCCTCGGCCCGGACGTCAACGAGAGCCAGATCGGCTTTGGTGTCAACAAGAAGGGCGAGATACGCTTCGGACTGAGCGCCATCAAGGGCATGGGCACGCCTGCTGCCGAGGCCATCGTCAGCGAGCGCGAGCAGAACGGTCCCTACAAGGACATCTTCGACTTTGCCGAGCGCGTCAACCTGGCCAACGTCAACCGAAAGGCTTTCGAGAGCCTGGCCTATAGTGGCGGCTTCGATGGTTTCGGGGTCATGCGTGAGCAGTTCTTCACCCCCAACGCCAAGGGAGAACTCTTCATCGACCTGCTCGTGCGCTACGGCCAGCGCTACCAGATGGACAAGGCCAATGCCGGACTGAGCCTCTTCGGGAGCGACGACGTGACCGTGGTCCATCCGCCCCTGCCCAAGACGGAAAGGTGGGCGGCCATCGAGAAGCTCAACAAGGAGCGCGAGCTTGTGGGCATCTATCTCTCGGCCCATCCGCTCGACGAGTATGCGGTCGTGCTGGAGAACATGTGCAACACCCATTGCTCGGAGATCCATAGGGACGCCGACCTCAAGGCGCTGGAGAAGCGGGGCGAGGTGACGTTTGGCGGCATGGTGACGGCCGTCAACGAGCGATTCTCCCAACGCACGGGACTGCCCTTCGGCATCGTGACGATCGAGGACTTTGCGGGCGTGGGCGAACTGACGCTCTTCGGCCAAGACTGGTTGAGATGGAAGGCGCAGCTGGGACAGGCCTTTGCCGTCTTCGTCCAGGCGAAGTGTGTGCAGCGCTTCCGCAATAGCGACGCCCTGGCCTTCCGCGTGGAGAGCGTCTCCCAGCTCTATGACGTCAAGCGCGACCGCCTCAAGAAGATCACGGTCTCGCTACCCATCGACCGCGTGGACGACAAGATGGTAGCGGAGCTCCAGACCATCATCGAGGATCATCCCGGCGACACCACCCTCATGGTCCGCCTGGCCCTGCCCGACCGCACGGCCCTCTCGCTACAGAGCCGGACCAAGACCGTCGATGTGGACCGGAGACTACTGACGGAATTGCAGTCGATGGACTTGGAGTACCACATCAACTGACATTTTGTCATTGGCATGATATTTGTGTATTAACAAACATATTCACCAAATCTAAACGAAAAGAAACAATGGAAGTAGAAATCACAAAGGACAACTTTGAGACTCTGAGAAATGGCGACCTGCCATTGGTAGTAGATCTGTGGGCCACCTGGTGCGGCCCCTGCAAGGCAATCTCTCCGCTTGTGTCAAAACTCGCTGAGGAGTATGACGGCAAGTTGGTCGTCGGCAAGTGCGACGTCGAGCAGAACGAGGACATCACCATGGAGTATGCCGTGCGCAACATCCCGACGCTCCTCTTCTTCAAGGACGGCAAGCTCGTCAACAAGCACGTGGGTGCCCCCAACGAGTCTAAGATGAGAGCCCTCTTCGACAAGCTGCTGTAAGCTGCCAACGTCTATGTCCGGGGCTGTCCCAAGGCCTTCCCTAAAGGGAAAGACGGCAGGATGGCGCGGACCAAAATCATAGGTCTGGTTTTCCCCCTCGGGGTGAGGCCAGGCCTTTTTTCATGCCGATTTCTCCTTATATTCCATAATATAATAGGAAAAAAGTCAGAAAAACCATTAAACTTTCAAGTCAAAGGAAAATAGTCGGCTTTTTATTTTGCCCAATCCTTTTTTTTCACTATTTTTGCATCAAACAATTTTTACGACCAAACAATGAACGACAAGAAGTTAATGAATCGCGCAGCCGACAACATCCGCATCCTGGCTGCCTCGATGGTAGAGAAGGCGAAGTCCGGACACCCTGGAGGTGCGATGGGCGGTGCCGATTTTATCAATGTTTTGTTCTCCGAATTTTTGGTTTACGACCCTGATCAGCCCGCATGGTCCGGTCGAGACCGCTTCTTCCTTGACCCGGGTCACATGTCGCCGATGCTCTATTCGGCCCTGGCCCTTCAGGGGAAATTTACCATTGAAGACATCAAGCAGTTCCGCCAGTGGGGCAGCATCACTCCGGGACACCCCGAGCGCGACATCGAGCACGGAGTGGAGAACTCGTCCGGACCGCTGGGACAGGGACATGCCTTTGCGGCTGGTGCGGCCGTGGCAGAGAAGTTTCTTGAGGCTCGCCTCGGCCATACGCCCATGCAGCACAAGATATATGCCTACATCAGCGATGGTGGAGTGCAGGAGGAGATCAGCCAGGGCGTGGGCCGCATTGCCGGCACGCTGGGCCTGAACAACCTCATCATGTTCTACGACTCCAACGAGATCCAGCTCTCTACCGAGTGCAACGTCGTCGATACCGAGGACGTGGCCATGAAGTATAAGGCTTGGGGATGGAGCGTCATCGAGATCGACGGCAATGATGCCGACGAGATCCGCAAGGCCCTTACCGTGGCCCAGAAGGAGAAGGAGCGTCCGGTCCTCATCATTGGCCATACGGTCATGGCCAAAGGCGCGCTCCAGGCCGACGGATCCAGCTTCGAGCACAACGTCAAGACCCATGGTGCACCCCTTGGTGGCGACGCTTTCGCCAACACGATCAAGCACCTGGGTGGCGATCCCGAGAATTCTTTCGTCATCTTCCCCGAGGTAGAGAAGCTCTATAGCGATCGTCGTGAGGAGTTGCGCAAGATCGTGGCCAAGCGCCATGAGGAGGAGCGCAAATGGGCCGAGGAGCATGCCGACAAGGCTGCCCTGCTCAAGGAGTGGTTCTCAGGCAAGGCTCCCGAGGTCGATTGGAGCGGACTGGAGCAGAAGCGCGATTCTGCCACCCGTGCGGCTTCCTCAGCTTGCCTCTCATTACTGGCCGAGCAGGTGCCCAACATGATCTGCGCCTCTGCCGACCTGAGCAACTCCGACAAGACGGACGGCTTCCTCAAGAAGACCCACAACATCGTGCGTGGCGACTTTAGCGGCGCCTTCTTCCAGGCTGGTGTCTCCGAGCTGACGATGGCCTGCATGTGCATCGGTATGATGCTCCATGGTGGCGTCATCACGGCCATGGGTACGTTCTTCGTCTTCTCAGACTATATGAAACCGGCTATCCGCATGGCTGCCTTGATGCGCACGCCTGTGAAGTTCATCTATAGCCACGACGCGTTCCGCGTGGGCGAGGACGGACCGACCCACCAGCCCGTGGAGCACGAGGCTCAGTTGCGCCTCATGGAGAAGTTGCAGAACCACATGGGCGAGGATTCCGTGCGCGTCTTCCGTGCTGCCGATGCCGACGAGATGACGGTCTGCTGGCAGATGGCCATGGAGAACATGGACACGCCGACGGCCCTGATCCTCTCTCGTCAGAACATCAAGAGCCTCCCCGAGGGCAACGACTATCAGAAGGCCCGTAAGGGTGCCTATGTCGTGGCCGGATCCGACGAGCAGTATGACGTTATCCTGCTGGCCAGCGGATCAGAGGTCTCCACGCTCGTCGAGGGTGCCGAGTTGCTCCGCAAGGATGGCGTTCGTTGCCGCGTCGTGAGCGTCCCGTCTGAGGGTCTCTTCCGTCGCCAGCCGGTCGGCTATCAGCTGCTCGTCCTGCCGTCTGAGGCCAAGGTCTTCGGAATGACCGCAGGTCTGCCTGTCACCCTCCAGGGTCTCGTCGGTTGCCACGGTCGTGTCTTCGGCATGAACTCCTTCGGCTTCTCAGCTCCCTACAAGGTGCTCGACGAGAAGCTCGGTTTCACGCCCGAGAATGTTTACAAGCAAGTAAAAGAGTTTTTAGCATAATATTCTATCACCTAAGCAGGCTCCGCCAAAGGCCCAGACAGGGCACCAGGCGGGGTCTCTATTAAAACTGAAACGCTTATGGAAATCAAGACAGTAGGTGTTGCTTGCGATCACGCAGGCTATCCGTTGAAGCAGTATGTCATCCAGTATTTGGAGGAGCATAAGTACGCATATAAGGACTTTGGATGCAACAGCGACCTCAGTTGCGACTATCCTGACTATGCCCACCCCCTGGCAGAAGCCGTCGAGAGTGGCGAGGTCTATCCGGGCATCGCTATCTGTGGTAGCGGAGAGGGCATGGCCATCACGCTCAACAAGCACCAGGGTGTGCGCGCGGGATTGGCTTGGAACAAGGATGTGGCCGAGCTGACTCGCCAGCACAACGATGCCAACGTGCTCGTATTGCCGGGTCGATTCATCGACAACAATACGGCAGGCAAGATCATGGATGCTTTCTTCAAGGCCAACTTTGAGGGCGGTCGCCATGAGCGCAGGGTGAACAAGATTCCTGTAGAGGCAAAGTAAGGGGGCTCCCCTGCCTTCATAGCCAACAACACAACGGCACGAGTGTCGGCTGATTTCAGTCGGGCGCAAGTGCCGTTTTTTGTGTGGAAACAAGCAAATATCAAAAATAATGAGAAAAACACTTCTTTTCTTCTGCCTTCTCCTGGCGCTTGGCGCACAGGCGCAGGGGGGCGGACATTTCCTGCAGAACGACCAGTATCGGCAGAAGGTGATGCAGGCCTTCGACGCGCGCATGAAACTCATGGGCAAGGATTGCTTCAACGTCAAAGGGCTGGGAGCCAATGGCGTGGAGACCGAGGCTTTGCAGTTTCTCTATGCCTACATGCCGATGGCCGACGAGACGGATTATTCGACCGACTTCTTCCTTGCCAACGTGCGCAAGTCGCTCCAGGCGCGCCAGGAGATGGTATGGGGTAGCCAGGTGCCGGAGCGCGAGTTTCGCCATTTCGTCCTCCCCGTTCGTGTCAACAACGAGAACCTGGACAGCTTCCGTATCGTCTATTATGACGAACTGAAGAACCGCGTCAAGGGGCTGGGCATGAAGGAGGCCATCCTCGAGGTCAACCATTGGTGCCATGAGCATGTGACCTATCAGCCGGCCGACGCCCGCACGTCCGCTCCTATGGCTACCATGCGTACCACCACGGGCCGTTGTGGCGAGGAGAGCACCTTTGCCGTGGCTGCCTTGCGTGCCATCGGCATTCCTGCCCGCCAGGTCTATACGCCTCGTTGGGCCCATACCGACGACAACCATGCGTGGGTGGAGGCTTGGGCCGACGGACAATGGTACTTCCTGGGAGCTTGCGAGCCCGAGGCCGTGCTCAACCTGGGATGGTTCAACGCGCCTGCCTCACGGGCCCTGCTGATGCACACCCGTGCCTTTGGCGACTATGACGGACCGGAGGAGACCGTGCTGCGCACGTCCAACTATACGGAGATCAACCTCATCAGCAATTATGCCAAGGTGAGCCGGGCCGACTTCAAGGTGGTGGACACTCAGGGCAATCCTGTGGCCGACGCCCGTGTGGATTTCAAGATCTACAATTATGCCGAGTTCTTCACGGCTGTGACGAAATATACGGATGCGAAGGGTGCTACCTTCCTGACGGCTGGTCTGGGCGACATGATTGTCTGGGCTTCCAAAAACGGAAAGTATGGCTACAAGAAGGTGACCTTTGGCAAGGACCGCGAGGTGACGATCGCCCTCGACCGCGACAATGATGCGGTCTCGAGTGTGGATATGGCGATTGTGCCGCCCAAGGAGTCGCCCAACGTGCCCGAGGTGTCGGCCGAGCAGGCTGCGACCAACAAGGCGCGCTTTGCTGCCGAGGACGAGATACGCCATGAGACCATCCGTCGCACGCATTACCCGAAGGACGGTACGTCGAAGTATGCTCCCTATTTCCTTCGTGCGAAGGGCAACTGGCGTACCATTGAGGCTTTCCTCAACCGACATAGCGACAACGAGGCGCGTGCCCTGAATATCCTCAATACCCTGAGCGACAAGGACCTTCGCGATATCCTGCCGCAGATCCTGGAGGACTGCTTCGCCAACAAGAGCGACCAGGTCAGTCCGCGCGTGGAGGACGAGATGCTGATCACGCCCTTCAAGTGCTTCTTCGAGAACTATTTTGACCGCAAGACGGTCGAGAAGTTCCGTGCCAATCCGATGGAGATCGCCAACTGGATCAAGAAGAACATCCGTCTCAACCCCGATACGAAGGCGTTGCAGATAGCCCAGACGCCAGTAGGTGCCGTGAAGTTCAAGATCACGGACGAGCGCTCGCGCAAGGTGCTCTTCGTCGATATCGCCCGCAGCCTCAATATCGAGGCCAAGCGCGATACGGTCACGGGTGCCTTGATGTATCGCAAGGATGGCAACTGGACGACAGTCGATTTCGAGGCCAAGGGCACGGTCACGCCCCATCAGGGCACGCTCGTGCTGACCTATCAGCCTGCTGCCCATCTGGACAACCCGCTCTACTACAACCACTTCTCCCTGAGTCGTCTGGAGAATGGCACAGCTACGCTCCTCAACTACGACGAGGGTGGTGATGGCGGACAGACCAGCTGGATGAACACGTTCAAGGACGGATGCCCCCTGGAGGCGGGTACCTATCTGCTGACCACGGGCACGCGCCTGGCCAACGGTAGCGTCTTGTCTCATAGCGAGTTCTTCGTCATCAAGGAGGGACAGACCACGACCGTACCTCTCATCATGCGCGAGAGCAAGGACGAGGTGCAGGTGATCGGTTCGTTCAACTCCGAGAGCAAGTTTGATATGGATGGCAACCAGGTGAGCCTGCTCTCGCAGACGGGTCGTGGCTACTACATCATCGGTCTCATTGGCGTCGGCCAGGAGCCTACCAACCATGCGCTCGTGGACATTGCCAAGGAGGCTGACGCCTTCGACCGTTGGGGCCGTCCGATGGTCCTGCTCTTCGAGAATGCCGAGGAGGCCAAGAAGTTTGATGCTTCGCTCTACGGTCGTCTGCCGAAGAACATCATCTATGGTATCGATACCGATGGTGCCATCCGTCAGCAGATGGTGGAGAACCTGAAATTGTCGAGCAAGACGCAGTTGCCGATCTTCTTCATTGCCGATACGTTCAATCGTGTCGTCTTCTCCTCCCAGGGATATACGATCGGACTGGGTGAGCAGTTGAAGAACACCTTCAACCGTCTTTGATTCTCCCGAGGGACCACACGCCTGTGGTCCCGAAAGATAAATAAAAACAAGGGATGGCAGTCTGTCTGTCATCCCTTGTTAGTTATAGGTGCGCTTGTTGCTATGGCCTATGGGCGCAAGTGGTTGCGGAACCAATCGACGACATAGTCTATGACGGGCTGCTGGAACCAATGGTCGTCGCCATGGTCTGCCTTGTCGAGCACGACATACTCCACCTCCGTCCCATTCTCGCAGAGGGTCTCGTAGAGATGGTCGCTCTGTCGTTGCGACACCATGTGGTCGTTGTTACCGTGCATGATGAGGAATGGGGGAAGTCCGGAATGGATGTGGCCCAACGGACTGGCGGCACGCGCCTTGTCGGGTATCTCCTCCAAAAGGTGGCCCGGATCGCGGCCATAGACCACGCCATTGACGAGCAGGGCCTCGCTGGCAGCCCGCGAGTCGTGGTAGGCTTGCACCTCGGTAGGGAAGCCCTCGTCGATGGTCTCCAGGTCGGACGGACCGAAGATGGTGCAGCAGGCCTGCACGTCGGAGCTCTCGTCCAGATACTGTCCTTGGTCGAAGCGCGGCTCGTTCATCGTCGTCGCAATCATCGACGACAGGTAGCCGCCAGCGCTATTGCCCATCACGCCAAAGCGCGTCTTGTCAATACCAAACTTCTCGGCATTGGCCTTGAGGAAGCGGATGGCTTGCTTGCCGTCTTCCAGGAGGGAAGGGAAGGCGTTGGGGATCGTACGATATTGCACGGCAGCCACGACAAAGCCTGCACGTGCCAGTCCCATGCGACATTCGATAAACTTGCTGTAGTCGCTCGTCGTGAAACCGCCACCAGGGAAATAGACCACACAGGGCTTCGGCTCATTGGTTCGTGGAATGATGAGCGTCATGTGGAGGGAGATCGTTCCCTTCTCATAGTGTTGCGAGTAGATGATGTTATCGATCACTCGCAGGGACGTCCGCGTCACGGGGACATCCATCAGGATCTTCTTGCTTTTACTATTTTGATTGTCCATGTCTTTTCTCGTTATGGGTGTCTTGCTTGAAATGCTGGTGCAAAAGTAGAAAGAAAAATGCTAAAAATCACTATAAGCGACCAGGAAATAGCTAAAATCTATGTCAAGTGCTTGTCGGTTTCGCCCTAAAGGTGTATATTTGCAGACAGAAAGGTCTTTTGCCAGGAGTGACAGACTGTCAAGGATGGTCGCCATGGCATGGCTTTTGTACGATAGAAAACATACATATTAAATACGAAAATCGAAATGGATTTCAACAATTATTCTAACATTGTGGATGATCGCGCGCGGGAGCTGGAGCGGTCACGTGTCATGCCTTTCCTCATGCGAAAGGTCTATACCTGGATGGCTTTGGCCTTGACCATCACGGCTATCGTCGCCTATGGTATCGGCAACAGTCCGGGCCTCCTGATGAGTCTCTTCGGTTCCAAGATGCCCATGCTCGTGTTGTTTGCAGCCGAGATCGGATTGGTCATCTGGCTGTCGGCCCGCCTCAGCCGCATCTCGATCACCACGGCTACCGTGGGCTTCATCGCCTTCTCCATCCTCAATGGTATGACGATGAGCGTCTTCTTCGCCGTCTATACTACGGCTTCCATAGCCCTGACCTTCTTTGTCTCGGCAGGTATGTTTGGCGCCATGGCCTTGATTGGCTATACGACCAAGAAGGACTTGTCCTCGATAGGTGGTTTCCTGATCATGGCGCTTATCGGCCTGATCATTGCCGGACTGGTCAATATGTTCCTTCGCAGCACGATGTTCGACCTCATCATTAGTGGCCTGGGCGTGATCCTCTTCTGCGGACTGACGGCTTGGGATATGCAATGGATCAAGCGGGCTCTCCTGGAGGCTCCCGATATGGGCGAGGCTTCCCAGAAGATAGCGCTCTTGGGTGCGCTCAACCTCTACCTCGACTTCATCAACCTTTTCCTCTATCTGCTCCGCTTCTTGGGCGACAGACGCAATTGATGTGGTTTTGACGAAGTGAATATTCTTAGATAATTATAGGAGTAAAATACGTATATCGGGGGAATATCTGAAAAGATATTTCCCCTTTTTCGTGCGTTTTCGTCTTCATGTAGCCATTTTCTCCTTGCATAGCGATAGCTTTCTTTCCAAGGTAGCTTGCATTTTGTTTGTCGCGAGTTGTGCTATGAAAGGGTATGTGTGATAAAAGGAAATCTAAAAATATTCTAATAAAATGCTTTTTTAGGGCATAAAACTTGCTTGGCGTGAATAAATATTGTAATTTTGCAAATGAAATAGAATAATGAAGGATTATGAAAGCGAAAACGGTACGAATGAAAACCCTCAAGATGCTTATCTCCAGCAAGGAGCTTAGCAGTCAAGAGGAGGTGCTGAAGGCATTGGCCAAGGAGGGCTTTACGATTACGCAGGCTACGTTGAGCCGCGACTTGAAGCAGTTGAAGGTGGCCAAGGCTGCCTCTATGAATGGAAAATACGTCTATGTGTTGCCCAACGAGACGATGTACAAGCGTGTCTCTTCGCCTCAGCGTGCTACCGACATGGCGAATAGCAATGGATTTCTTTCGCTCACCTTTAGTGGTCAGCTGGCCGTGATGAAGACGCGTCCGGGCTATGCGAGTGCCGTTGCGTATGATATCGACCAGAAGGAGATCCAGGGTGTCTTGGGATCTATTGCGGGTGACGATACGCTTTTCATCGCCATTGAGGAGGGCTTCGACCGCGAGAAGATCGTCGAGGGACTCTCACAGATCATCCCCGGCATAGGCCGCGTCTCCGTGGTGATACCGGGATACGAAGACGAACTGGGGGAGTAATAAGTCTAGCCCACCATGCTGGTTAAGACCCGCAACTCTGGTCAAGACTCGCCACTCTGGGAGTAAATAGTTAACACCCACGCCTGTGGGTAAAAGTGCAAAGCCGTACCTATTGCCTGGGCAGTAGGTATGGCTTTGCATTTTTGTATGCCTACAAACCCTGCCCGTGCTGGTACACATAAATAGCTGCTTCGGTTTGTTTAATAATTTCTACATAAACCATGCGATAATCCGACATTTGCCTAAAAATAGTTATCAAATTTGTTTGGTCGTGGCTTTTTTGCTAACTTTGCAGAAAGACAGTTATTGAAAGGATTGAATCGCATGATAAATTTGAAAAAGTCAACATTTCTATATATCTTCTTTGCCATGATGGCTTGCTCCGTGCCCGTCAAGGCGCAGAATCCTGCCACGCAGACCATCACGCTCTCTGATGGTGGTCGCTATACAGGACAAGTGTTGCACGGCAAGCCCAACGGCAAGGGCAAGGCCGTCTATAAGAATGGCGACGTCTATGAGGGAGAGTTTCTCAAGGGCAAGCGCCACGGGCAGGGCACCTACACCTTCACGGATGGAGAGAAATATACGGGCGAATGGTTTCAGGACCACCAGCACGGTATGGGCGACTACTACTTCATGAATGGCAACCGCTATAGCGGACTCTGGTATAAGGACTACCAGTCGGGACAGGGTACGATGTTCTATTACAATGGCGACAAGTACGAGGGCGAATGGGCAGAGGACAAGCGCGCGGGTAAAGGACGCTACACTTTCAAGAACGGGGCCTTCTATGATGGCTACTGGCTCGATGACCGAAAGAACGGCAAGGGTGTCTTCGACTGGGGCGACGGGTCGTCCTATACGGGCGACTGGGTGAACAATCTCAAGGAGGGAAAGGGCACCTACGTCTATGGCGACGGCGAGGAGTATAGCGGACAATGGAAGAACGACCTGCCGGATGGTCGTGGTATCTATAAGTTTAAGGATGGCGATATCTACGAGGGCTACTATGTCGAGGGCGAGCGCCACGGCGAGGGCATCATGAGATATAAGAATGGTGATGTCTATACGGGACGCTTCCTGCGTGGTGAGCGTTCGGGCCAGGGTACGATGGCATGGCACAATGGCGATGTCTATGTGGGTCTCTGGGAACAGGGCCACGAGAATGGAGTGGGCAAACTGACCAAGAAGAACAATGATGTCTTCGACGGGGTTTTTGTCAACGGCAAGCTCGATGGCGAGGTGGTCATCCATTATGCCGACGGCACGCGATTCCGTGGTACGTTCCGCAACGGACTGCGCGAGGGAAAAGCCATCGAGGAGGACGCCAAGGGCGTGCGCTTTGAGGGCAGCTACCACGAGGACGAGCGTGATGGATCCTTTGTGGAGCGCGACAAGACTGGTGCCATCACGGCGCAGGGCCGCTATGAGGATGGCAAGAGAATAGAGATGTAAAAAGATTGTATTGACAGGATATGGTGAACAAGAAGAATGTAAATAAAAAAGCGAACCGCAAAAAGGTTCCTGCTGCTGCCGCAAAGGTAGAACCCCAGGTAGTGGAGCACATCGGCATTGTGCGCAACGACCCCTATTTGGAGCCGTATGAGCAGGCGATACGAGGCCGTCACGACCACGCCTTGTGGAAGATAGACCAACTGACGCGCCACGGCAAGCAGACGCTCTCCGACTTTGCGAATGGTTATGAGTATTTCGGTCTGCATAGGACGGATACGGGGTGGGTGTTCAGAGAGTGGGCTCCCCATGCCACGGACATTTATCTCGTCGGCGACTTCAGTTCGTGGAAAGAGCAGGAGACCTACCGATGCCGTCGTATCGAGGGCACGGACAACTGGCAGCTCACGCTTCCTGCCGACGCCTTGAGCCACGGACAGCTTTATAAGATGCACGTCAAGTGGGATGGTGGAGAAGGCGAGCGTATACCGGCCTGGGCCAACCGCGTGGTGCAGGACGAAAAGACGCATATCTTCTCGGCACAGGTGTGGGCGCCCAAGACGCCTTACCGTTGGGTATCGAAGCCGTTGACGCCGCAGACGAAGCCGCTCCTGATCTATGAGTGCCATATCGGAATGGCGCAGGACGAGGAAAAGGTGGGATCCTATAGCGAGTTTCGCCAACAGGTGCTGCCGCGTATCGTCCGAGATGGCTATAATGCCATACAGATCATGGCCATCCAGGAGCATCCCTACTATGGATCCTTTGGCTATCATGTCAGTTCCTTCTTTGCCCCGAGCAGCCGTTTTGGTACGCCCGAGGAATTGAAGGAACTGATAGACGAGGCGCATAGCCACGGCGTGGCCGTCATCATGGATATTGTCCATTCCCATGCCGTCAAGAACGAGGTGGAGGGACTGGGCAACCTGGCGGGAGATCCCAACCAATATTTCTACCCTGGCGACCGCCACGAGCATCCGGCCTGGGATAGTCTTTGCTTTGACTATGGCAAGGATAATGTCGTCCATTTCCTCCTCTCCAACTGCAAGTACTGGTTGGAGGAGTTCCATTTTGATGGTTTCCGTTTCGATGGCGTCACGTCGATGCTCTATTATAGTCATGGACTGGGAGAGGCTTTCACCAACTATGCTGATTATTTCAACGGCCATCAGGATGACAATGCCATCTGCTATCTGACCTTGGCCAATCGCCTGATCCATGAGGTCAATCCTCATGCCATCACCATTGCCGAAGAAGTGTCGGGCATGCCAGGACTGGCGGCCCGCTTCGAGGATGGCGGATATGGTTTCGACTATCGTATGGCGATGAACATACCCGACTATTGGATCAAGACCATCAAGGAGCGTCGGGATGAGGACTGGAAACCAAGTAGCATCTTCTGGGAGGTCAAAAATCGTCGGTCTGACGAGCGGACGATCTCTTATTGTGAAAGCCATGACCAGGCGTTGGTGGGCGACAAGACAATCATCTTCCGGCTGGTGGATGCCGATATGTACTGGCATTTCCGTATCGGGGATGAGAACGAGGCGGCCCATCGAGGGATTGCCCTGCACAAGATGATCCGACTCGTCACCTTGGGAGCTATCAACGGAGGCTACCTCAATTTCATGGGCAACGAGTTTGGTCATCCCGAGTGGATCGATTTCCCGCGCGAGGGCAACGGATGGAGCCACAAGTATGCGCGCAGGCAATGGAATCTGGTCGATGACAAGACCCTTTGCTATCACTATCTTGGCGATTTCGACCGCCGGATGCTGGAGGTGGTGAAGAGTGAGCCTGCTTTCAACGATACGCCTGTGGAGGAAATTTGGCATAATGACGGCGACCAGGTGCTCGCCTACGAGCGTGGTTCGTTGCTGTTCGTGTTCAATTTCTCTCCCTCACGGTCCTATTCCGACTACGGGCTGTTGGTGCGCGAGGGCTCTTGGCAGGTAGTGCTCAATACGGATGCCAAGGAGTTTGGCGGCAACGGATTGGCCGATGACTCGGTGGAGCATCTGACAAATAGCGACACGCTCTATGCCAAGGATCACAAGGGCTGGCTGAAGCTCTATATCCCTGCGCGTTCGGCTGTGGTCTTGCGTAAAAAGAATGATGCTCATGCGTAGAAGTTTCGAACAGGTGGTGTGCGCAGTAGTGTTCTGCGTGCTCACCTTTTGCTATCTATACAACTACCAGGCGGACGTCCTCGTCGTCACGCAGTTCCTCGCCTCGGGCGGGCAGACCCACTATGCGCCCTTCCTTGGGGCAGTCATTATCACGTCCGTATTGCTGCTCCTGCAGGTCGTGGTCCAGTTCTTTGCCCGCCTTCGCCGTAGAAGCTATGCCCTCACCTATGCGCCTTCGCTCTTGTTGCTGGCTTGGCTGACGGGCATCCGTTCCGACGTCACGACGCAAGTAGATTTTGGATCTTGGTGGTTGGCTATTCCTTTCTTGCTTCTCGTCATCGTACCTGCCATCATACAGGCCATGCGCTACCAGCCCTATGAGCCCGACGAGCGTAGGCAGGGTTTTCTCTCACAGCTGCTCTGGATCAACCTGGGCACCCTTGCCCTCATGTTTCTCTTCGTAGGATTCCTGAGCAATAATGACCGAGAGTTTCATAAGCGGGCACGGATGGAATATCTGGTTGACCAACGTCGCTATCGTGAGGCGCTCGTGATGGCACAACGGTTGGAGCGTCCTGATTCCGTATCGTCGATGCTGACAATCTATTCTGTCGCGCGCACGGGCCACCTGACCGATAGCCTCTTTCATTATCGCTTGGTAGGAGAGGGCAAGGTGATGCGTCCGTCGCCACAGGTACACAGTCTGCTCACCCCCGACTCCATACTCAACCGCGTCACCAGCAAGAGCGCCAACTATCAGTTGATGGGCTTTTTGCTCGATCGTGATCTGCCGACCTTCTGTGCCTACCTGCCTCTCTACTATAAGACCAACGAGCCGATGCCTCGTTATTATGCTGAGGCATGGCAGCTCTACCATCAGTTGCGTGCAGGAATCCGTCCCAAGCGCTACGAGAAGGGTTCTTATACCTATTATTATATGCGCGGATGAGTTTGATAGATGGTCGTATGCAGGATGCTTTCCTGCATACGGCTATCAGTCGATAGAGGAGGATGGAAACCCTCCTTTTGGTGGTTTTATGGCGTCTGTCTCTCTATGTTCCGAGTGGTAGGTTCACATCGCCTTTTGATGAAGTTAACTTCGTAGGCCGATGAAGTTATATTCGTAGGCTGATGAAGTTATATTCGTAGGCCGATGAAGTTAATATCCTTTTTTGGCCCTATTTTTACCCCTTTTCGCGTGATTCCTTTTTCCTGCCTTCGTCATAGCGTGTCTCAAAATTCTTCATCGAAAAGTTTAGCTTTTTTCTGATCTCTTGCCATCAAATATGAGCAGTACTTATTGAGCATATTTGACAGAGGTAGTTCTCCCTTTTGATACCGTTCTGCGTCAAGTGCCAACATTCTTTCACAAACTGTTCTATGCCCTTTGAATAGGGCATTGAGATATGGTATGCCATTCTCTTGGGTAATACACACATCGGTAAAGAATTGTGTGATGTCCTCTGAATCAAAGACAATGGAATAAGTTGGTCGCTTGGCTCCTGGAATGTCTTCTACCAAAATGTTCTTGCTGACAAGATCCTGTATGTCGCGTATGGCAGTATCCTTGGAACACTTAGCCAGTGAAGCCCAGGTCTTAGACGTTATCTTTGCCTCATAGCCATCAAGGAAGAGATTTAACATTTGTGTTTGTCGCTCTGTCATAGGAACGGATGCAGCCTTCTGCCAAAAGAAGCTCTTATTTAAGAGGGTGGTGACAATGGTTTCTGCTTCGTCGAGCGCATCAATCATTTTTTTCATATACCATACCAGCCACTCCGTGATCTCACCGTCGCCACGTTGCATGCGTTCCAGAATGTCGTAATAGTGTTTTTTGTCTTTGTTGATTTGAGACGAAATATTATAGAAACGCAACTCGCTCTTCTCACCACGTGCCAGAAGCATGTCGGAGAGAATGCGAGCCAATCGACCATTACCATCTTCGAAAGGATGAATGCTTACAAACCAGAAATGAGCTATGGCAGAACGTATAACGCTGCCCACGGTGTCTTCGCCATCAAACCAAGCTATAAACCTTTGCATCTCACTCTCTAAAAGGTCGGGAGAAGGGGCAATATAATGTATCTTCTCTCTACCAAATATACCGCTGACTATATGTTCCTCATTTGTTCGGTATTGTCCTATTTCTATTTCACAAGCTTCGCTGAAACCGGTTGGAAAGAATGCTGTTTGCCAAGCGCATAGTTTCTCTTTACTGAGAGGTTGGTCATAGTTCTGTACGGCTTCGAGCATTACGCCCACCACGGAGTCAACATAATGAGAAGGAGCTGTGTATTTCACGTTTTCAATTCCCAGTTTTCGGGCGATAGAAGAACGCACCTGTTCCTCATTAAGACATATGCCCTCAATTTCTGAAGAATACACTACGTCATGTGTCAGGTTCTCCGCCATAGCTCTGAGTTTGCTATCAAAGCCGAGCGTGCTCAATCTGCCGTAAAGCAAACCTTGCTTACGACATACAACCTCCTGAAGGATTGATACCTCAGAAGCATCCCAGCGGAAGTTTGTCCAATTATCTCTTTCGTGTATATACATAAGCTACTTATTCTATGTGCGACAATGTGTAGTGTTAAACGTCGCATATTCTGCGGTAAAATTAATAAAAAAATGTCGAACCGCCAAATAAATCAATGAAATACCGCATGTTTTGCGACGTCCCCAGAGGACAACGACCGTCCCATGTCTTAAAAGTTTCCATATAGTCATTAATGTTTAGTTTGTTTGGGTAGGTATAGTTATTTGTGAGAAGTTTGTACTATTGTCCCATTGCGGAGCCTCAGCAATATTAATATCAGGCAAGAGGAAGTCTTCCTTATCTGGGTGTTCAGCCAATATAGCCTCGTCACTTACACTAAGTCTAGAGCGTATCTTTTTGAAGAACTTTACTTCTGCGTACTCTATGCGATTGTCAGCCTCGATGGCTTTGATGGCAAGCGATACGAGTAGCAACTGTTCTGTTTCGTTCAACACCACAGATTTTAGTTCCTTTAGATAAGATTGCAGGAACAATGCGCCCTGCTCATTGATTTCGGCAATCCATGAGTTGATGTACTTCTCCGAATCAATGTCGTGGAAGAGTTTGTCCTTCGCACACAACTCCCTAACCATGCCTACTTCTTCTGTGGCAATATCTCCATCGCAAGCTATGCAACAGAAGATGGTTTTCAAGTATAATTCTTCTTTTGTCATAATAGTAATCGTTTAAATGTTAAAACCTATCCGAGGCCTATCATTAGGCTTCTTCACATCCTCTCCATTCATCATCTTTCGAATGCGATCGTATTTACGCAACTCGTCAGCACTGAGCGAAGGGCGAGTATTTGAGATGGCTGCTTTCAGAAGCTCCATTGTTATTTTGCTATGCTGGTGAAGTGCATTTCGCGCAGCATCATTGACTATCAATTGAATATCAGCAGAGACGTGTCCTTGGGTCATCTCTGCTAACTGTTGATAATCCAATCCAAAGTCGTATGGACGCTTCTCAAGATACAGTTTGAACAAGGCCATTCGCGCTTCTTCGTCTGGCGCGCCAATAAAGTATTTTTTGTCCAAGCGTCCGGCACGCAATATCGCCGTGTCAATCATGTTGGGATAGTTGGTCGCCCCTATGACGAAGATCCCCCTTTCGCCAGTTCTATCCATTTGCGCCAACATCTCGTTTACGGCACTCCTTGACATTTCGTGCACATTGCCATCCGCGCGATTAGGAACCAGTTCGTTCATCTCGTCTATGAATATAACTGTTGGCGCTTTCTCCTCTGCCTCTTTAAACATCTTTGCGATGTTCTCTTGCGTGGCGTTGACGAAGCGACTCTTTAGGGCGGCAGGGGTGATACACAGAAAGTTGAATCCGACCTCTTCTGCAAAGTGTTTTGCAAAAAAGGTCTTTCCGCACCCAGGAGGACCATACAGCAGCATACCATTGGGTATGGTCACGCCATAACGATGGTATTCCTCGGGGTTGTGGAGGGGCTCTATCACCTCTTCACGCATCTGCTGCTTCAGTTCCTCCATGCCTGCCACAGCAGCAAAGCCTTCCCCCTTTTTCTTTGTTTCTGTGGAGACAGGCTTATCCTTTGACTGCTGCGAGAGGAATTTGCGCTTCGTAGATTGGCGTTCTATTTTTATCTCACCGTCAATCGCTTTGATAAACTCATCTGCCGTTTGAAACCTGTCTTCTGTATCATAACTTAATGCTTTGGCTATCACATTCAGCAGCTGGTCGTCAAGCTCATACTTATCCTCTTTTGTCAGTTCCAGTTCTTCGTCCCGCTTTGCCAAGATGGCGTCTATCGCCTCTTGTCCCCGTTTTCTCGAAACGTCTATAAACCACGGCAGCACTCCGTAAAGGAGCTGATACATCATCACTCCTACAGAATAGAGGTCCGTCTGAACGGAGCACACCCCGGAGAATCTTTCTGGCGCAAGATAGAAAGGATTCAACTCCTCCAAGTTGGGTTTGGCTGGCGGCTGGTTTAAAAGTCTCGCACAACCGAAATCTATCAGTTTCAGGTCTTGCAATTCCCCAACGAGATTGAGAAAAACGTTTTGTATCGTCACCTCGTTGTGAATGATAGGAGTCGTCTGTGAGTGCAGGAAGGTCAGTGCGGACAATACGGCCTTGGCTATTGTTTTGATCTCGTAAACGCTGATTTTATCATCACGAATCATCCTCTGCGACAAGGTCTCTCCACTTACAAACTCGGTCACGAACCAAGCGTATTGGCTCCCGTTCATCATCATATTGCCAGCGTCCACAAATTGACAAAGGTTATGATGATGCAGCTGCTTGGCAATCTCCACTTCTATCACTCGTCCACTATCATCTATCTGATTACGATTGAGTTTTGAGTAGTTGATGAGTTTCAAGAAGCGGGTTTTGCCATTGGCGTCCTTCACACGATAGGTCTCCGCATAAGAACCTTGCTTATGCGGAAACGCTACTGTGTATAAAGCTATTTTATCGTTCTTGTTGAAGTGCATAGCACTATTACTTAAAGAAATACAAATATAATACAACCTATAAGGAACAGCAATGTTACCATACAACCTGATTTTGAATCATTATTTCTCGCTGTTGAAAGTATTTCTTGCATTCGTCGATTACCATTAGCTATATTTCTATTTAACATTGCAACTTCTTCAACTTTAGGTCTCAAAGCGACAAGTTGAATATAAATATTTTCTGGCAATTCGTAATGCAAAAGATTTTCAAGACACAGTATAGCACATTGTGACTCTTTATCCCTAAAAGACAAGATATCTTGCCTTTCTGTTATTCCATCGTCACTTTTACCTACTTGTTGTGTTAGTATTCCTTGTTGCAACAGAAGCATAAAAGTCAAGGCACAATTGACTTCTTTAGACAATTTATCTTCTTTTGAAATATCATGAAGAGACTTCATGTATTCTAATAGAAAACTAAATGATGTTATCTTATCCATTTTCTATCATTTTTAATACATTATCTAGTGTTGTTGAAAAAATGACATTTTGACTACGAATTCTATGTTTATCAAAAACCACAAAAATGTCAACATCTACATTCGTAAATGGTTTAATTGCGGCTAGTGCATCCAAACTGTCTATGTACGATTCTTCAAATTGTCGCTTTAATTCTATATTAGTAGGAACTATTATTAATTCATCTATACTCGCTCCATTCATTTTTTTGCCCAATAAATCTTTGTGAGCATTAATTTTATCCAAGGCCTCTTTAATTTCCATTGTACAAATTATTTTAGTAATCCTCCAGCCTTAGCAGCATCCTCCTGAGGCATAAGCTTTAATAATTCAGCTACGATTCGTCTTAAATCCTCAGTTGTCGGATTGTTATTTATCTGTTCCATTCCTCTATTAACAAGTTGCCGCGCACGAGAAGAGTCTTTCCAACGGATTGCTCCAAAGCGATCGTTGCAATATCTAATGATAGCCATGCACTGATAGAGCATTGTGAGCTGGAAGAACAAGCGATGTACTTGTTTTATAACCTCACGCCCCTCTTGTACATTTTTTGTGTGAATGACATTGTCCGTTTGAGCTCGCAGTTGTTCGACTAATTGGGCTGACTTGTCATCGCCCAATTCATCCTGCGCTTTTTCTAGTTTGTCAAACTCATCACGCAACTCATGTTCCACACGTTGCCACTCTGTACCCGTGTCAAGTTCTTCTATTTTCCTGAGCAAGTCGCGCAGATGTTTAAGCACCTCTTTTTTCTCTGTGGTGTTTTCATTGTCTGTGCGCAGAGATGCAAGTTCTGCTCTTAAATCATCCACACCGACGCCAGAGTCCTCCAACATCTCTATGGAGGCTTCCGCCTCAGCAAAACCTTTATTGATTCGATCGTTAGTATCTTTCATAGAGTGCTTTTTTCCTGTATCGAAAACCTTCTCTATCGTGATGTCCGTTGCAAGGAAGTGCACTTCTATTTTCATCTGCTCAGAAGAGTCTGCTTTCAATGTAATATTCACCAGGCTGTCCTCAGGAATAAATGTATCAACATCATCTCCAGTTATGACAACATCCGCCACATACTCATAATGCGATGCGGGCTTGCCTTCTGCTTCAGCAAAATCATCAGTTTGGTAAACAGGAACCTTCAGAACATCGCATGCCTCTCCTGGGCGAAGCGGGTTTGAGGTTCTCAAGTCTTTTTTAACAACACCTGTAGCTGGAAGAGGCTTGTTTTTTTCCAGCCCCGTTACCATTGTGATTACACTACGTTGCTTGTCTTCATCCCAGGTGCCTATAGCTATATTATAAGGCAATGGCGCAGCTCCTACAACAGAGCCCTGAATAATGGTAATCTCATTAGGGAAGCAAGGAAGCACATCGCCTTTGTCGTCATAACATATAATGCTAAACGAATTTGTTCTACCCTCTAAAAGATTTAACTCAAAGACATCACCATTAGAATCGATTTCCATCTTACCACTTGACCATCCCTTATCTCCTCTTACAAACTCAACGAAAACCCTATTCAAAGAAGAGCCTTCGGCGAGACGAACAGTAGCGTATTCAGTCTGCTCAACTGTCGTTGCCTCATAATTGACATCTAGTTTTATAGTTCCAATTTGTATATCATCATCAGAAACTTCCGCATCCAACGTTGACGCATAAAGAGCCGCTCCTGTTGCTACAGCTGTCATCGGATCTATACTTGTGTCAACATTAGGCGTTACTTGTTCTCTCAGCATCTGACGAATAAGCGGGCAATATGTCGGTCCACCAACAAGAATCAGTTTTGTGATTTGTGAACCATTGAGATGGTTACGCTGCATAAGATTCTTGCAGATGTCCACGGCTTTTTGAAAATATGGACGAAAGACATCAAAAACTTGTGCCTGTGTCAATGTCAGGTCAAGTTCTATCTCCTCTCCATCCTCGTCATCTCCAAGGTCGCCCAAGTTGGAAATAATGTCCTCGTGGTCTTTGAACGAAAGCTGGTTCTTTACGTCCTCGGCGTATGTTTTCATTGCGTCACGAAGCACTTCCTTCTTTTCCTCATCCTGCAAATAACCATCTATTGCATAGTTTTCTTGCAAATATGGTATAATGATATTGTCAACAATGGCATAATCCAAGTTCTTTCCACCGAGATAGTTGTCTCCCTCTGTATCGAAAACTTGCATGATACCATCCTCTACTTTTAGCAAAGCAGCATCAAAGGTTCCGCCACCGAAGTCAAAGACCATCCACAACCCGTTTTTCTCTTCAGCAGTTAAACCGTACGCCATAGAAGCAGCAATCGGCTCTTGCAACAGTTCACATTGTTTGAAACCCACCAATTTGGCAGCTTCTATTGTTGCCGTCTTTTGATTCACGGTGAACTTGGCAGGAACTGTGATAACTACTGATCCTACTTTTTCGTCAGTGACAAAGGATTTGAGGGCTTTCAAGACTTCAGCTGATAATTCCTCAGAAGAGAATGCCCTTTTTAAATTATAGCACTGATATATAGTATCAGTTGCCATTGTGCGCTTAAACTCAACGTAAGTGTTTGAAGCTTCTTTTTTCCATGTCTTTGTTGCACGACGTTTGTCTTGCTTCATCGTATTATAGGCACTATCGCCAAATTTTATCGAGCGTTTTCTGTTTACTGCAATACACGAGGGCATAATATCCTTCTGCACGTCCGTCTTGATAACAACAGGCTTTCCCTTTTCCATGCGGCAGATTGCGGAATTAGTTGTTCCGAGGTCAATGCCATAGTCTATTTTATTTCTTGCCATGATAATATTGTTTTAGATGTTCTGACTTACTGTGATTCGGGCTGCTTGTATCATTTGCCCATTGTAGTTAACTTGTGGCTTGGTTATGCCAGTAATGATTTGTTGTCCTTCCTCCAAATCCTCATCAAGCACGAATTCTGCTATTACTTTCATGCCCTCATTGTATGGCTTTCCAAGCATATCGACAATTTCATAACCATTGGCATTGAAATTGTCCTTGATACGACTCACTGCCTTAGCCAACTGCTTATACCCCCTTATAGAAGAGTCCATGCGTGACATGTTCAACTCGATTCTGGCAACTTCGTCAGCCACCTTCAGTGCAAGCGAATGGTCTGGCTTGTCATTGCTAACAAATTTATGGGAATTAGACATTTGTTTGTCAAACAGCTCCAAAAGTTTGTCATCTAGCTTTATGGACTCCTCTTGCATCTTGCTCTGCGCAGTTTGCAAAGCATCTTGGGCCTTGCGTACATCATCAATAGAAGTTGTGCCCGCCTTGAGTTTCTTGACAAATGCAATAGTAGTGACAATTATTGCCGCAAGTAGTATGAACAAGCCACACAAGCCCCACAATGTGCGTGACGAAAGCACATTCTTTGTCGCCTCAACCATTGCGTTCGTCTTGCCGATACGATCGACAAGCTCCGACTTATCTGCTTTTTGGTTAGCTACAACTATGCTGTGTTCGTTTCGCAGGCTATCTATGCTAGATATCAACTTCTTGTTCACAGTCTGCAGCTCCGACATCTGCACCTCCGTCTTAGCATTCTTCAAAGATAAGGCGTTAAGTTCCTTATTAAGACGTTCTTGTTGCGTCTTCAAGCCTTTAACCTCCATTTTCAAAGACTCTACCTTCTTAGTAGTGTCCTCAGCTTTTAACGTTCCAAAGCTCAATCCTAAAAGGAAAAACGTACTTAAAAAGTAATATTTCATACTGATATTTGTTTAAAACAATCATATACACATATTCCTATTCCGATGATAACTCCAACAATCGCTCCACTCAAGCCAACGCCTTCTATGGCTAAGCCAATGAGCCCTCCTACGACAAAACCAATTCCTCCATAAATAAGCGCCAAAACTAGAATTGCAAAAATTCTCATTAGAGTTATCTTTAGGTTTGATGTCCGTGGTGGATAAAGAGATTCAAAAACTCCTAATTTTTCACACAGTTCTTTTAATATAACGCGATTTTTATTGTACGTATTCTTCTTGAAATCTGATTCCATATCAAAGTCATCCATTATTTTTGTGGCTTTCCATGCTTCTCCCAACACTGACTTTACATGAGTAAATCCAAGATTACGCGATATTGCCGCAATAGGGTCATCTTTATCGGCGCTAAATACGGATTGCGCCTCATTCACTTCGGCTATGATAATACCCAGTGCGCTGCCTACTAACTGTGTCGAAATATTAAGATAATAGGAGTGTGACGCACCAAGTTTACTCTTTATAGATAGAACATACGGTTTCGTGCGTTTCAACAACGTAACCGCATACGAAATCTTGCGTAGCGAAGAATAATATCGCAGTTCTTTACGAATTGCTTTATCCTCAGAAAAGACCTCAGATGGTGGCAACTCGTCAATAATCTTTTGAAGAATATCGACATTCTCCTTGCATCTGTCTTTTGCCATTTGCCCAACGACAATGCTTTGGGCATGTTTCTGCAAACTCATGGCTTTGTGTGCAGCCTCAGGCGCTTCGGAGCCATTGAAGTAGTCAATACCACATTGCAGGATTTCAAGTCCCAGTTTGTCGGCAATCATTTGGTACTGCAAGTCCGTAGCGGAGAGAAATTCTTTCAGCTGCTGGAAAGCACTTCTTGTGTTTTCCCTTAGCGCCTCTCCGGCATTGAGCCTTGCTTCTGCCCCTTTTCCCTTTGATTTCTTGGCAATAGCAATAGCGTCTTGTATGCTATCAACAAGAGGCTTCACTGCTTTTTCCTCTACATGGCTTTCCCATGCATCATCATCGATGAAAGGAAGCAACTGATTTGCCCCTGCTTCGTCACATAGCACATCGAGAAAGCGGAAAGCTAAACTGGCGACATCAGCGTTTCCATCCGCCCCCAGGATAGCAGACACAAACTGGTTCGAGTAGAGGGGATTTCCATACAAGATCTCGGCACACGTTACAGCCCTGCGATAGTCCTCACGCATCAACGCACAAACGATACGATTCTGCAGAGACGATGCCGTGTCTTTCTTTTGCCAAATCTCCTCAGCCTTGTCTATTTCACCAGCGAAAAGATGGTTGAAAGCTACTTCGTCCAAATGAGTCGCTTTCACAAACCAAAACTGGGCGTACAAGAGTTGGTCTTTGGGCAAGGTGAGTTGGGCCTCAGCATCCATTACAGAAGCTTCGGTTCTTTGAATGGCTGAAAGATATTGGGGCAAGTCCAAAGGAAAAGAGACGGGTTTGCCCACCTTCAAAAACGCTTTCATGCGATTGTGGTTAGCCAGCCTTTCCTTCGTAGGAGAGTTTGAATAGACTCCTAACAGGCGATATGGATTGTTTCGTAGAATATTCATTCCAATTCCGTTAACAGATGCAGTCAACTGACTCCTTCGTTGACGAAATCTACTCGCTTATATATACGAAAAGCGTGGAGTCTGTCCTGTCACTCGTTCCACGCCATAAAGGCCTTCGCATTGCCCTGATTGTCGAAACGAGCAACGCCAATACAACGTCAAATATCATGCAACATTCAAAATGATAAGAAATCGCGCGTAAATACCAATATATACAGCATATAGCAAGTATTTAATAAAGTATATATTTTGTTATTTGTTTGTTACTTTACCATTTGATTTTATTATTTATCATAGTTAATGGTTCGTAATTGGTTCTTGTTTTGGGTAACAAATCCGATTATTTTTCGTATCTTTGCACCGTGAGTAACAAATCTCGCAAAATGACAATAAGTAGAATAAATAACAAAGTAACATGAGAAGTAACAATGAACCTGTGCGCATACGCTACAAGGATTTGGCGAATGGCACAAAGTCGATTTATCTCGACACTTACAAAAGTGGAAAGAGGTCGTATGAGTTCTTGAAGCTTTATCTGCTTCCTGAGGACGATGGCAAGGCTAAGGCTGTCAATGCCGAGACCTTGCAGAAGGCAGAAGCTATAAAGAACCAACGAGTGCAAGAAATCTTGTCGGGAAAGTTGGAAACAGTGAAGGCTTCCTTGGAGCATCCTGCTTCTACAACAACTTCTAGCAAGAAGACCGCACGAGCAAGTAAGAAGGAGAATGGCAATACTGCTAAAACTGGCAAAAGTGCCAAGGGAAAGGAAAGTGAGACAAACGAAGTTGTCGGAGCTGTTTCTGGCAGAGAAGGACACCAATGGAAGTTTATTGACGATGACGGTGAGGACAGAGCCATAGATGGAACAATCAAAAAACATAGAGGCAGACCCAACAAGCGTGAAGCTGTCACTCTTCGTTTCAAGAACCTTGCCAACGGCAGCAAGTCGCTCTACTTCGACATATATTATAATGGTGAGCGCAAGTACGAGTTTCTGAAGCTCTATATCAATCCAGAGATTACCGAAGCTGACAAGCAGAATAATGCCTTGGTTATGGAGACGGCAGAGCGTCTGAAAGAACGCAAGATGCGAGAGGTTGTCAATGGAGAAACTTTCACGGATCCTTCTGACGAGCTGAACCAAGTGGAGAAAGTTGAGGAATACACCAGTTCTGTGATAGTCCGTAGTCGCAAGATGCGCAATGGAGACCGTTCCCTCTTCCTTGATATATATTATGGTAAGGGACAACGTGCCTATGAGTCAGTTGGTCTTTACCTTCGTAAGGATGATAGCGAGGAGAAACACAAGGAAATCTGGAAAGAAGCTGAGAAAAAGGCCAAGGAACGCATGAAGGCATTGAAGGACGGAACCTTTGAGAAGCGTGTCGGCAGAAGAGGCTACAAGCCGCATGGAGAAGATCCAGATGCCAACGTGGACAAATACAAGGAGTATCTTGCCACTAAGAAGGTGAAGACAGAGATTGCCGTTGCAGAGACTGAGCGCAAGAGAAATTCCAAGACCAAGGAGCCTGTGAGAATCCGCTTCAAGGAACTTGCCAACGGCAACAAGTCGGTCTATCTATCCATCAATGTCAACGGTCGCCGTACCTATGATTATCTGCGCCTTTATCTCATACCAGAGGTTGACGCAGCTGCCAGGGAGCAGAACAAGCAGACGATGCAAGCAGTCTATGCCATCAAGGCACAACGCATAATGAGCATCACTAACGGTATCGCAGGGCTCAAAGACAAGTCAAGAATCAAAATGCGACTTGTGGATTGGTTGGAGATATTCCGTGACGCACAAGTGGAGCGAGGAAGACAATCTGCCCGAAACTGGGTGAACAGCGTGCTGAATGCAGTGAAAGAACACTCGCCAAACGTGACACTCGCAGAGATGACCAAGGAATACTGCAATGGTTTCATGGTGTTCTTGTTGAACGACTATATCACCTACAAGCACACCCATCCATCCAAATCCACGGTGATGAACTATCTCAAATGCCTCAAAGCAGCCTTCAATATGGCTATTGAGGAAGAGATAATGGACGACAATCCCGTATTGCGTCTTCGCATGGATGTTCTGAAAGGTGGCGGCACCAAGCGAGAGTACCTGACCGTTGACGAGGTGAAGAGACTGATTGACACCCCTTGCAAGCGTGAGGATATCAAGGCGGCGTTTCTGTTTTCATGCTTCTGCGGACTCCGTATCAGTGACGTGAAGAGTTTGAAGTGGAAAAACATCATCACCGAGGGTGACAAGACACGAGTTGAGATATTGCAGTACAAGACCAAGCAGCCTCTCTATCTTCCTCTCAACAAGCAAGCCCTTCGTTGGATGCCTGAGCGTGGATCTGCAAGTGACGAGGACAAGGTGTTTCCAACACTGCCAAGCAAGAACTACGACTGCATCCCGGATTGGAGCCGTGCGGCAGGTATCAGCAAACATGTGACCTACCATGTCTCAAGGCACACGTTCGCTACGATGGAGCTGACTATGGGCGCAGACCTATACACTACAAGCAAACTTCTCGGTCATACGGAGGTGCGCACGACACAAATTTACGCAAAAATCATCAACAAGAAAAAAGACGAGGCTGTATCCCTATTGGACAGTGCGTTCGAAGAATAAAAATGGAACATAACAATACATCAAACAACCAAGGACGAGACGACTCCTCGTTCTCTCTTTTTACCCCAATGCAATGAATGCACCTTCGCTAACAGTGTAGGTGGCATTTGTGGTACCAACAAATTGTGGCTGTTCTTCAAGGAAGCCCATGAGTGCTATCAGACGGAAGTAATAGGATGCGGTAAACTGTATCACCGCTATAAAAAGGACTTTCTCAACAGCCATTCCTATACGGACTGCCAGTATGCGGCAGGCAAGAACGAGCACAAGAAGAACTTCTACATCATGGAGGAGTTTCTTGAAGAACGTGAGGACTTGGTAGTCATATTCTTTACCAAAGTGGATTTCGAGTATCATGACTACAAGGCTCTTCATCACAAGTTCAACACCACGGAGCCGCCTCCAAACGGTCAGTATCTCCATGGTAAACCACCGTCAATATTACAAACAGCACAAGAAACCAAACCGAAACAGGACTTTCAATGTTACTTTGATTCTACTCAGTTGAACCTCATTGCGCGCCATGCCAATGAGGTTCATTTGTTCTCAGCCGATGTGTCGGAAGAGGATATGCGAAAACTCTTCTCGTGCCAAGTCAGCAAGCAGCTAAAGGCGAGAAGCAACAGACGTGTGGCATTCTTCTTTGACATGCTCTGCAGCAAGAACTTGATTTGCAAGCAATGGCAATCGGTCATTGCCAAGCATAAACTCATTCTGTCTTCATCAACAGACAAGCCACTTACAACAACCAAGCTGTCCTCAGCAACCAGTGATGCCAAAAGTACCAACGCCAGTATCTATGAGGCTATCCGCAAGAAAGTGCAAGAAATAGCAGATTGCGGTAAAAATGACAGCAAGGACACCATCTGACAGATGAAAACCTTGACAGTTGGCTTGATAGTCGGTTGACAGTCAAGCGCACTTCCATCCGATTGGGCAGAAATGCCCTTACCTTTGCCCTCCGTAATCAGAAACCTGGTTATGGAGGGCGACCTCGTTATGTGTAACGATAAATAAAATTACGACAATGATTGGACAGACAACAAATCAGGCAAACAATCCACCAAAGGATGGCACTATCCTACCGCCAACGATAGACGTGGATAAACACGAGTTGACAGAACAAGAACTGGCAGATATGACACCAATGAGACTTGCCGAGCGCATTCAACAAATGGAAGAAGCATTCAAGCTGCTTGGACCAGTGGAGGATGTGCTGAACCGCATCAAGTGCTTGGAGAAATGGCTCTTTGCAGGAAAAGACGTGCTCACCCTTGACGAGGCAAGCGTATTCCTTGACGCTTCAAAGAGTCAGCTTTACAAACTGACACGTACCTTTGCCATTCCCCATTACAAGCCAAACGGCAAGACCATCTATTTCAGCAAGGAAGAACTGGTGGAATGGATCAAGAAGCACCCTGTGAAAACAAAAGAGGTGTATGAGCAGGATGCCATACGCTATGTGATGAACAAACCCTTGAAGAGCAGATGACGATGGAAGAAATGAACGACATGAGCCTCTTTGAAGGCGCAGCGGACAATGCTGATTTGTTGGAAAAGTTGCTGAAGGCATCGCTTATCCATGCAGACGAGACCTACCAGACACCGCCACAGATAATATGGGTGGACAACTCGACCATAGCCACGCTTGGCAACTTCAGTGCCTCCACAGGCAAGGCGAAGAGCCGAAAGACGTTCAACGTGTCCGCTTTGGTTGCTGCCTCGCTTGCTAACGGAAAGGTGCTGCAATATACGGCAAAGCTACCCGATGACAAGCGTAAGATACTCTACGTTGATACGGAGCAGAGCCGTTTCCACTGTCACAGCGTGATGCAGCGCATCCTCCGGCTTGCAGGATTGCCCGACAACATGAACAGTGAGAACCTTGTGTTCTTCGGGCTGCGAGAGTACAGTCCCAACCTCAGACTGCGGTTGATAGAATATGCCTTGCAGACACAAAAGGGTTTTGGCTTGGTCATTATTGACGGCATAAGGGACTTGATGCTCGACATCAACAATCCGAGCGAGTCTGTCCATATCATCAACAAACTGATGCAATGGTCAAGCCGCTATGACCTGCACATCCATTGCGTCCTGCACTTGAACAAGGGTGATGACAATGTAAGAGGTCACATAGGAACGGAACTCAGCAACAAGGCAGAGACGGTACTGGTGATTAGCAAGAGCAATTCGATGGTGAATGTGAGTGAAGTGAAACCGCTCAACATCCGAGACAAGGACTTTGCGCCCTTTGCGTTCCAAATAAACAAGGAGGGACTTCCAGAGATTGCCAAGGACTATGTGGTTGACTCCACCACAGCCAAACAGCCGAAGATGACAATAGCCGACATTACCGATGAGCAGCATGACAAGGCACTTGAAATGGCTTTCGGCAAGAAAGTGGTGTCAGGCTATGAGAATGTGATAAACGCATTGACAAAAGGTTATACAACTATTGGTTTTGCCAGAGGTAGAACAGTGATGTCAAAGCTGCTGACCTTCCTATTGAAGAGCAAACTGGTGGTGAAGTGTGGCAACAACGAGTATTGCAGAATGAAGGATTATCCTTCGCTTCCGCTGCTTGAAGGGCAGGAGGTAAAGAAGTGAGGATGAAGCGAAAGTCACTTCAAAAAACACTTCATTCACCTCGGTGTATATATAATAGTAAAACGGACGGATTTTGTGAAGTGGCATCATATTTAACTACATGGACATACGACAAAATGACTTCACAAAACCGTTCATTCACTCTGGTGTATATATAATAAGCGCACGAATGAACAAAAAATGAATGAAAGATGAACATACAACAAGCAAAGGAAATCAAACTCACGGACTATCTGAGTGCATTGGGACATCAGCCCAAACGATGCAGCAAGTCCACATCTTATTATCTGTCGCCATTGCATGCGGAGACAAAGCCATCCTTCAAGGTGAACTTCAGCCGAAACCAATGGTATGACTTTGCTCTTGGCAAGGGTGGCAACATCATTGCTCTTGCCCAACTTCTCTACAATACGGATGATGTGGGTGCTGCATTGCAGCATATAGCAGCGGACATGAACAACCCAAAGTCCACAAAGGCAAAACCTCCCATACCGACACAAGTAGAGACAGACAAGATGGACAAGGTACATATCCAAGAATTGTCCTACCCTGTGCTTATGTCGTATCTGCGTTCACGCCATGTGGATGCGGACATAGGTAAACGCTATTGCAAGGAGATCTGGTACACGTTTAAGGGCAAGCGGTATTTTGGTATAGCCTTTCCAAATAACAGGGATGGTTATGAGCTGCGTAACCCATATTATAAAGGTTGTTTGGGCGAGAAAGACATATCCTTGATACATTCACAGCAAGTTGGAGTGCAGGACAGATGCTGCATCTTCGAGGGGTTTATGGACTTTCTTTCGTACAAGACTTTGGAAAAGCGAGGCGACAATGTGATTTGCATACAAGAACCATGTGATTATATCGTGCTGAACTCCATAAGTAGCCTTGGGAAATGCATGGAACGATTGGCGTGTTATACTGCTATCCATTGTTATCTTGATAATGACAAGGCAGGACTTCTGGCAACAGAAAGTATCAGGGAACGTTACCTCAAAAAGGTCTGCAATGAAGCCATGCGATATGCAGAATATAAGGACGTAAATGACTATCTAATAGGCAGGAGATCCATAAATATAGCTGTAGAATAGTAAAATGTGATAGTTTTGAACGGATAAAACAAATATTCTCCGTAGGAAACTATTGATTTTGAAGATAAAGTTGTATCTTTGCTCCACGAAGTTACGAAAAGAGTGTAATTTATTGGAAATGAGCGTAGGTTAATTGCTCTTGATAGTAATAGGTTACGATTTAGTTAGTTATCTACTGCATTATCCTTCTGCGCGTTGCGTAACCTTCAAAGAACTCTTCGTATGCAAAAGTAGCTATTTAATTCGAGATTTTGATATAAACTCCCGTTTTTTATCCCCTCATTCATAAGAATTTTCCGTAAAAGCGGTATTGTCCGTCGGCACACCATTGCCCAAAACGAGTTTGGAACAAACGTGTGCCGACTACCGCATAGCTGGAGAAAAGGGCATTGCCTCACGCCTAAACGATGTTTAGACAGATGAAGCAATGCCCCTTTCTTTTGCGCCTATGCCAAGAGGTGCTTTTACGGGTTTTCAAATGATTTTTCTTTTTTCGCTGTCTCTTTTGCCGGAAGCGGAAAGTGAATGCAGAGTGTGTCAGCCTGCCCCATGAATGAAACAGGCGCCCACACACAGCCGGACAAACCGGGAAGAATGATTGTTGCCACCCGGCTGAACAAGTTCCGTCGGATCGGAAACAATCATACTTCCTTTGTTGTGGTTTGCCCTTTTCACGCTTCCGGTGATGTCTTTTTCCTTTTGGTGATTCTTTTTTTTACGGATTTTCCCCTGAAGTTTTTTTCTACACAATCTGCCTCTGTTTTCGTTTACCTCCATTTTGCGCCTTTCAGTAAGCCGCATCAGTCAGTCATTTTCGTTCTGGGCGCAAAGGTAATTCCGGGATTGGACGGGAAAGCAAGGTCAAGCCTC
>OLQA01000009.1_pt1 | contig 180400 bp, 178 predicted proteins | sample 1673151 | NCBI WGS metagenome assembly OLQA01 (sample SAMEA3136760, study PRJEB25190) | human gut metagenome | biome: human gut; feature: human-associated habitat; material: faeces | place: Austria | collected 2013
AGGAAAAGGTATGTTGTAATGACTTTTAGATGAGTCATTTCCAATATACCAGGAGCAATTTTATGTATTTTACAGTTTCTAAAAAAGACTTCTATAACGGTTTGTCTGTCGTTGCAAGAGCAATTTCTAATTATTCTCCTTTACCTGCTTTCAGCGGTATTAAGATTGAAGCAAATACAGATGAATTGATCTTGACCGGCAGTGATTCTGATATTTCGATTCAAACCGTAATTCGTAATCAAGACGACTGCAAATTATCAATTAAAGATAACGGCGCAATCGTGATCGAAGCACGTTATATATTAGAGATCGTTCGCAAGACCGAGTCAGATGAAATCGAATTCGAGATCATCGACAATGCTTTGACAAAGATCAGTGGTAACGGCGCTGAGTTTAAGATCAACGGCATGAAGGCGACTGATTATCCGGCTATTGATTTCAGTAAGCCAAAAGAAGTATTTTCTTTTGAAGGACATTTATTAAAACAGATCATTGCACAGACTGCCTTTGCCACAAGCGATAAAGAAACAAGACCGGTATTGACCGGTGTAAATTTCCATGCGGCAGCCGGAAAGTTGAACTGTGTGGGAACGGATAGTTACCGGCTTGCGAAAAAGGAATTAAAGATTGATTCTGCTCTTTCTTTCAATATTACGATACCTGCCAAAAGTCTTGCGGAAGTCAGTAAAATCGTAGAGGATGAGGATCTGGTGGAAATTGCGGTAAATGACAAGAAAGCGCAGTTTATGATCAATTCTACGATCATTCAGACACGTTTGATCGATGGCGCATATCCGGAAACAGAACGACTGATCCCTACTTCTTATGAATACGAACTGAGTATGAATGCACACGATCTGCTTGGTGCGATCGACCGTGCTTCTTTCATTAAAAACGACGGTGTATCGGTAATTAAATTATCTTTGGATGAAAAAGAATGTATATTATCGACAAAAGCGTTGGAAGTCGGTTCTTCAACCGAAGTGTTGGCCGGAGCGATCTTCAAGGGTGAACATCTGGAAATCAGCTGCAATGGACGATATGTATTTGATGCGATCCGCGCTTTGGAAGGCGAAAGTGTTATTTTCAAATTCTGCGGTGAGATGAAGCCTTTTATCATCAAGGCAGCCGGCGATGATGATGTGCTTCAGCTGGTATTGCCGGTACGTACTTATGCATAAAGAGCGTGATGAAATGCACGCTTTTTTTATGGCTAAATCATCTATAAAGAAAAACCGATCTTTTGATGATTGGTTTTATATTAGTCATAACTGATACTTCGCTTTTCCTAATTCTTTCTTTAAGATTTCATGATCATTTGTTAAATCTACATTTTTATACTTTGTCGTACTGATTTTCACATTGAAATAAGTGCCGTCTGCCATGAGCGAATAGACGGTGCCTTTTGATAAAAATGCTTTCTTCACTTTGACCAGCTTTAATTGTGATAAAGGAATCGTATAGGTTTTGATTTTATCTTTGATCTGATATTGTGTGCATAAGGCAAAATAAAGGTTTTCTGCACTTAATACGACAAAGCCGGTGCTTTGAAGCGAATGTTTTCCCATAGCTTCAATAAATGCCCAGTTTTTAGATAAGATCGGTTCCTTTATTTCAATATTTTCTTTGAAAAATGTCTGTAAATCCTGTTCAGTCATTTTATTGATATTCATATCATCACCTCATCTTAATTTCTATTCTATCATGGTAAAACGAAAATTGATATAGGACTGTTCAATTATTTGTTATAATGTTATGATTAAATTAAGAAAACAGTGAAAGGAGCGGATGGTTTTGAAAACACTGGTGATCTCTAAACAGCTTTATACAGAAAGAGGTTGTTTAGATGGTGGTATGGTAGTAGAAGACGGTATCATTTCTAAAATTTATTTACGTAAAGAGCTGCCTGATGCTTTCGATGGAGAAGTGCAGGATTTTGGTGATTGCAGAGTCATTCCCGGCTTGATTGAATTACACTGTCATGGTTATAAAGGATGGTCTGCTATGTCAGTTGACGTAGAAGAAATCAGAAATTTAAGCAGAAGCTTGACGACATGCGGTGTAACCGGCTATTTGCCTACCAATCATTTACGAAAAGATGTTTTAGAAAATTGTGCGGCAATCGCAGAGGTATTGGAAAATGGCAGCGACGGCGCAGAAATTTTAGGAATTCATATGGAAGGACCATTTATTTCAAAAGAAATATTAGGATCTGTATCTGCGGAAGATGTGTGCGAACCGGATCTTGCTTTAATGAATCGTTTTATCGAAGCTGCTCGTAATCATATTATCACTGTTACTTTGGCGCCGGAGGTCGAGGGCAATATGGAAATGATCGATTATTTGGTAGAGAACGGTATCAATGTTTGTATCGGACATTCCAATGCTACATATGAGATTTGTAAAGAAGCGGTGGATCGCGGGGCAGTTATTACGCAAAAGACGGGAAACTGTATGCGGGCGATCCATCAAAGAGAAGTTGGTGTAACCGGCGCTGCTTTATTGGATATGCGTTTGTATAATGAGATCAATTCCGATTTGGCACATTGCAGCAAGGAATTTTTAGAACTGCTTTATCGTTTGAAAGGATATCAAAAGCTGTGTATCATTGCCGACGCCGGCTATATGTCCGGTATGCCGTGCGGAAAATATGATCTGCCGAAAGAAAAAGGATATGAAGTAGGAACAGATGGTTTGCTTCATACTGCTGACGGTACGATCGACGGCAGTGCGTTGCATGTATTGAATGGTTTGAAAAACTGGGTAGAAGTATTGCATATTCCGATGGAAGAGGCAATTTGTATGGCTTCTTATAATCCGGCGGTAATTTGTCATTGTGCAGATCGCAAAGGCAGCTTAAAAGAGGGAAAAGATGCGGATTATGTTGTAATCGATGAAAATTATGAAGCATTGAAAACTTTTGTGAAAGGGCGTCTGGTTTATGATAAAGGACAGGCAGAAGTATTTGAAAATCCTGAGTATTTACAATATCAAAAAGAAGTTTATGAAGGGTAGCAGTAGATCAATTTTGAACAGTCATATAAAATTTATGACTGTTTTTGTTCAATGGAGGATAAGAATGTTATGTTGTTAAAATATCAAAATTTAACGATTAGAAACGCAACGATCGATGATGCCGAACAATTAGCGATATGGTGGAATGACGGTACTGTAATGGCATATGTAGGATTTCCTAATGGCACCGGTCAAACAGCGAAGGAAATTGACGCTATCCTAAAATATGATAGCGAGCATACTTGCAGACATTTAATCATTGAAGTTGATCACCTTCCTGCAGGTGAAATGAATTATCGCATCAAGGATAAGGATACGGTTGAAATAGGCATCAAGATTTGTGATCTTTCGCTATGCAATAAGGGATTAGGAAAGAAATTGCTCAGTATGTTGATCGCATCATTGTTTTCTGATATGGGATATAAACGAATCACTCTTGACACGAATGCCGATAATAAGCGCGCACAGCATGTTTATGAAAAACTCGGTTTTAGAAAGCTGCAAGTTCATGAAAATTCATGGAAAGATCAATTAGGAAAATTAAAATCCTCTATTGATTATGAAATGTATCGGGAGGACTTTGTGAATTTCGCAAAATGAATAAGAAAGCTTTGTAAATTGTTCTTCCATTTTTATTTATGCGTGTTACGATGATAAAATAATAAAATACCTTTTTCTATGTGAAATCGCTTGTTAAATACTGATTTTAATAATACAAAATCAATTCGATAATTTTAGAATATATGATGAATAAAAAAGTGAAAAAAGGATTGAAACATCTTGAAAAAGCAACAAAAGTCATTCATTTTATGGTATAATAATGAAGTCTATGAAAGAGGTTTTGCTTATGGAAATCAAGATCAGAAATGACTATATTACGCTTGGTCAATTTTTGAAATTAACGGACTTTATTCAAAGCGGCGGGGAAGCGAAAGCAGCACTGCAAGAATTAGAAATTACGGTAAATGGCGTAGTGGAAAATCGCCGTGGCAGAAAATTGTATAGTGGAGATCAAGTCGTAATTGAAGGTCATGCATTTTTGATTCAATGATGATTACAAAACTCCACATTCGTAATTTTAGAAATTATCAGAATGTGGATCTTTCTTTTGATTCCGGCGTCCAGATGATACTGGGAAAAAACGCACAGGGAAAGACAAATTTATTAGAGGCAATCTTATATCTTTCTACGACACGCAGTCATCGAAGCAATGATGATCGAGATTTGATCCGATATGGCGAAGAATTGTTTATCATCGAAGGAGAAGTAGCCCGCAGTCGTCAGAAGATCAAATTAAAAGCAATCGGCGAATCTGGAAAAAAACATTTGATGATCTATCAGGAAACGGTTGCGAAAGTCAGTCAGTTTATCGGTGAATGCAATGTGATCCTGTTTTGTCCGGATGATCTGATGTTGTTTCAGGCAGCGCCAAAAGTACGGCGCCGTTTCATTGATATGGAACTTAGCAAGATGAGCAAGGTTTATACGCAAACCTTATTACAGGCAAACAAGCTCTTGAAAGAACGCAATCAATTTCTGAAACAGAATCAGACAGACGATATTTTTCTGGGAGTACTAGATGAACAGCTTGCGGAAAAAGAAGTAACGATCATGGAACAAAGAAAGGCATTTCTAGCTAAATTGATTGAATTTGCGCAGCCTTTCTATCGGGAATTATCCGATGATGATACGATGTTGTCCTGTGCTTATCATACATTTGTTTCAGAGTGTGATAAGGAAAGTCGAAAACAAGCAATTCTGGAAAAGAGAAAAAAATGCAGAGAACGTGATTATATGTTGAAACAGACGACGATTGGCTGTCATAAAGACGATGTGACATTTTATCTCAACGATCATCCGATCGAAGAATATGCATCGCAGGGACAAAAACGCTGTGTCTTGTTGGCAATGAAAATCGGATTGGTGCATATGATCTATGAATTAACTAAGGAATATCCGATTCTACTGTTAGATGATGTGTTTTCAGAATTGGATCAGGAAAGAAGAAAAAGACTGCTGAAGGCACTGCCGAAGGAAGTACAGATTTTTATTTCCGCCACCGATCTTGATGTGATAGATTTAGAAGGACGATCTTTCCAAGTTTGGAAAGTTCATAACGGCACGATTCATAAATTAAAAGGAGGTATTTCATGATACATGGTACAAATATGGAACCGGAAAAGGTAGAACACTCTTATACGGCAGATGATATACAGGTATTAGAAGGCTTAGAGGCGGTTAGAAAGCGTCCGGGCATGTATATCGGCAGTACCTCTTCCAGAGGCCTGCATCATCTGGTATGGGAAATCGTCGATAACTCGATTGATGAGGCATTGGCTGGTTTTGCTACGGATATTACGGTTACGTTAGAAAAAGATGATGTTGTAAGAGTAGAGGACAATGGTCGTGGAATGCCGGTAGGAACACATAAGAAAACCGGAATTTCTACGGTAGAAACGATTTTTACCGTATTGCATGCCGGTGGTAAATTCGGTGGTGGCGCTTATAAGGTGTCGGGTGGTTTGCATGGCGTTGGTGCAAGTGTTGTAAATGCGTTGTCCAAATGGTTGGAAGTCAGCGTACATCAAGATGGAAAAGAGTATCATGCCCGTTTTGAAAATGGCGGTGCTACGGTAGAACCATTGCATGTCGTAGGAAATTCCGATCAGCATGGATCGATCGTCAGATTTCGTGCTGATGAAACGATCTTTCAAGAAACGACACATTATGATTTTGAAACATTAAACAGCCGTATCCGTCAGCTCGCTTTCTTAAATAAAGGCATCTTACTGATTTTAAGAGATGAGCGGGAAGAGGAAGTACAGGAAGTACGTTATCAGTACAAAGGCGGTTTGAAGGAATATGTGCAATTTCTGAATAAGAATAAACAGGTCATCCATGATGAAATCGTTTATGTAGAAGGTGTGCAGGAAGGTATTGAAGTGGAAATTGCCATGCAATACAATGAAGGCTATCAGCCTAATATTTATTCTTTCTGTAATAACATCAATACGATGGAAGGCGGTACGCATGAAGATGGTTTCCGCTTGGCGCTTTCACGCATTATCGGTAATTATGCAAAAGACAACAATATGTTGAAAAAAGATGAAACATTGACCGGTGATGATGTAAGAGAAGGATTGACGGCGATTATTTCGGTAAAGCATCCGGATCCGCAATATGAAGGACAGACAAAGACAAAATTGGGCAACAGTGAAGTAAGAAGAATTGTATCGGGCATTTTAGGTGAACAGCTGGAACGCTTTTTCTTAGAGCATCCGGATACGGCTAAAACGATCATTGATAAAGCGATCCTTGCAAGCAAAGCGCGTATGGCTGCCAAGAAGGCGCGAGAACTCACGAGAAGAAAAAGCGCTTTGGAAATTACCAGTTTGCCTGGTAAATTAGCAGACTGCTCTTCTAAGGATGCCAGTGAGTGTGAAATTTATATCGTCGAGGGTGATTCTGCGGGCGGCAGTGCAAAGCAGGGCAGAAATTCTAAATATCAGGCGATCCTGCCGTTGCGCGGAAAGATTTTGAATGTTGAAAAAGCCAGACTGCATCGAGTATTTGAAAGTGATACGATTCGTTCGATGATCACCGCATTCGGATGCGGAATCGGTGATGAAATGGATCTTTCTAAATTGCGTTATCATAAGATCATCATCATGACCGATGCCGATGTGGACGGTGCGCACATCTGTACGCTTTTACTGACGTTCTTCTATCGGTTCTTAAAACCGATCATTGAAGGCGGTTATGTATATATTGCTCAGCCTCCTTTATTTAAGGTGGAAAAAGGTAAAAAAGTCGTTTATCTGTATGATGAGGAAACATTAGAGGAAACCAAGAAAGAGTTTGGCGATAATTTCAATATACAGCGTTATAAAGGTTTGGGAGAGATGAACCCGGAACAGTTATGGGAAACGACCATGGATCCCGCTGCGCGTACTTTGAAAAAGGTCAATATCGAAGATGCGATGGAAGCAGACAGTGTATTTGAAATGTTAATGGGAGATGAAGTAGAGCCTAGACGTAAATTTATTCAGGAAAATGCAATTTATGTTAAGAATTTAGACTTTTAATAGGAGGTGTAGAACATGGATATCAATCAGGATCGTCTAAAGCAGGTCGATATATCAAAAGAAATGCGCAAATCATTCTTAGATTATTCTATGTCTGTTATTGTGCAGCGTGCTTTGCCGGATGTACGAGATGGTTTGAAGCCGGTACATCGCCGTATTCTGCACTCTATGAATGAATTGGGCATCGTTGCCAATAAACCGTTTAAGAAATCGGCACGTATCGTCGGTGATGTAATCGGTAAGTATCATCCACATGGCGACAGGGCGGTTTATGATGCGATGGTGCGTATGTCGCAGGATTTCTCATATCGTTATGAATTGGTACAGGGACATGGAAATTTCGGCTCGATCGATGGCGATGGAGCCGCGGCGATGCGTTATACGGAAGCAAAGATGTCTAAGATCGCTATGGAAATGATGAAAGACATCAATAAGGATACCGTTGATTTTATGGATAACTATGATGGTGAGGAAAAAGAACCGGTCGTACTGCCGGCCCGTTTTCCAAATTTATTGGTGAATGGATCGGTGGGTATCGCGGTTGGTATGGCAACCAATATTCCGCCGCATAATTTAACAGAAACGATCGATGCGACGCTGGCGGTCATGGATCAGCCTGATATCAGTGTATTGGAACTGATGTCAATTATCAAAGGTCCGGATTTTCCTACCGGCGGTATTATTTTAGGCAGAGCAGGCATCAGACAGGCCTATGAAACCGGACGCGGCTCGATCATGATTCGCTCTAGGACTGAAATAGACGAACTGCCAAACGGTAAACCGCGCATCATCGTTACGGAAATTCCGTATATGGTAAATAAAGCGAATCTTGTAGAAAAGATCGCTTCCTTAGTAAGAGAGAAAATCGTGGATGGAATTACCGATCTGCGTGATGAATCCAGCCGTGAAGGAATCCGCATCGTGATCGAAATGCGTAAAGATGTACAGCCGGATGTTATTTTGAATCAGCTATTTCGTTTAACGGCGTTACAGACTTCTTTCGGTGTCAATACGTTAGCTTTGGTAAACGGTGAGCCTAAGCAGCTGGGACTAAAAGATGTATTGCGTCATTATATCGATCATCAGATCGACGTAACCGTGAGAAGAACCAAATATGATTTGAAGAAAGCGGAAGATCGTGCCCATATTTTAGAAGGATTGCGAATTGCACTGGATCATATTGATGCAATTATTAAGTTGATCCGTTCTTCTAAAGATGATGAAGAGGCGCTGCATGGTTTAATGGAGCAGTTTGGCTTAACCGAAATACAGGGAAAAGCAATCTTAGAAATGCGTTTGCGCCGATTGACCGGTTTAGAACGGGATAAGATCGAAAGCGAATACCAGCAGTTATTGGAAACGATTGCCGATCTGAAAGATATTTTAGCCAATCATGCGCGTGTCTTGCAGATCATTCATGATGAATTAACAGAAGTGAAAAATCGTTATGGTGATGAACGCCGCACTGAAATCAGTGATGCAAGCTATGATATGCAGGATGAAGATCTCATTCCGGTAGAGGAAAGCGTCATTACGATGACGACAAACGGTTATATCAAACGTTTGCCGGTAGATACCTATCATACGCAGAATCGCGGAGGACGCGGTATCAAAGGAATGGCGTTAAATGAAGATGATGTCATTGAATTTATCTTAACGATGTCATCGCATGATTATTTGATGTTCTTTACGAATAAAGGAAAGGTTTATCGTATCAAGGGCTATCAGGTGCCGAATGCATCGCGTACCGCAAAAGGATTGCCGATCGTTAATCTGCTTTCGATGGAAAAAGATGAAAAGGTACGTGCTTTGATTTCTATTGAAAGGGAATGTGACAGCGCTTATTTATTGTTTGTAACGAAATACGGTACAGTAAAACGTGTTGCGCTGGACGAATTCGCTTCTATTCGTCAAAACGGCAAGATCGCAATTACATTGCGTGACGGTGATGAATTGGTTGCGGTAAAAGAAACAAACGGATCTGATGAGATCATCATTGCCGGTTCTAATGGCAAGGCGGTGCGTTTCAATGAAAATGATATTCGTCCGATGGGACGTACGGCAAGCGGAGTAAGAGGATTTAATACAGACGGCAGTGAGGTTGTCGGCGCTGCTACGACCAAAGAAGGCGAATATATCTTGGTTGTCAGTCAGAATGGTTATGGAAAACGCTCCGCAATTGAAGATTATCGTTTGACTAGCCGAGGAACAAAAGGTGTCAAAACGATCAACCTTACGGAAAAAACCGGTGATCTGGTAAGCGTACGTGCTGTGCATGGAGAAGAAGATGCGATGATCGTTACAGATGAAGGCATCATCATTCGTATTTCTTTGAAAAATGTCGGTGTTTACGGCAGAAATACCCAAGGTGTGAAACTGATCAATGTGAGCGATGGCCAGTCAGTGGCAAAAGTTGCGATCATTGATGCGGAAGAAGAAGCTTCTGATGATGAGGTTGAAACTGAAGATCATACGGAAACAGCACAGGCATAGATAACAGCGTCATAGTCTTTGGATTATGGCGCTTTTCATTGACTTTTCATGGAAACAATGATATAAAATACACATAAATCGTTGAATGGGATAAGTAAAGAATGTAATTATAAGCAGAGAGATGACGGCTGGTGCAAGTCATTTATGATCATTCTTGAAATCAACCCATGAGTGAGCAGAGGAATTTCAGTATTCTGCTTCGGTGGTACCGTTATCGCTGTCGAGTGAAATATAGAATGATGCGTAAATTCTATATTTAAGAAGGGTGGCAACACGAGGTATCGTCCCTTTATGGACATGCCTTTTTTATTTGGCAAAATAAGGAGGAATTGACAATGTTGGATATGAAAGTAATTCGGGAAAATCCGGAATTGGTAAAAGAGAATATCAGGAAAAAATTTCAGGATGAAAAGATTGCACTGGTCGATCAGGTAATCGTGTTAGATCGTGAAAATCGAGAAACAAAACAAAAAGCAGATGATCTGCGTATGATGCGTAATAAACTGTCTAAGGAAATCGGTGCTTTGATGAAGCAAGGCGCGAAAGAAGAAGCTATGGTTAAAAAGGCACAAGTACAGTCGATGGCCGAAGAGCTTGCCCAGTTGGAAGAAAAGGAAGATCAGTTAGCGGAAGAAATCAAAAAAATTATGATGGTGATTCCGAATTTGATCGATCCATCTGTTCCGATTGGGAAAGATGACAGTGAAAATGTTGAATTAAAACGATATGGGGAACCGGTAGTGCCGGATTTTGACATTCCTTATCACAGTGAGATCATGGAAGCATTTGACGGCTTAGATTTGGATAGTGCAAGAAAAGTTGCGGGAAATGGTTTTTACTATTTAATGGGAGATATCGCCCGTTTACATTCCGCAGTCATCGCTTATGCACGAGATTTTATGATCGATAAAGGATTTACTTATTGTGTTCCTCCTTTTATGATCAGAAGCAATGTCGTTACCGGTGTTATGAGTTTTGCGGAAATGGAAAGCATGATGTATAAGATCGAAGGAGAAGATCTATACTTGATCGGAACGAGTGAACATTCGATGATCGGAAAGTTTATTGATACCATTTTGGATGAAAACAAACTGCCTTATACTTTGACAAGTTATTCTCCTTGCTTCCGTAAGGAAAAAGGAGCGCATGGTATTGAGGAACGCGGTGTATATCGTATCCATCAGTTTGAAAAGCAGGAAATGGTTGTGGTTTGTAGACCGGAAGAAAGTGCGATGTGGTTTGAGAAACTGTATCAATATACGGTGGAATTGTTTAGAAGTTTAGATATCCCGGTTCGTACTTTAGAATGTTGTTCAGGTGATTTGGCTGATCTGAAATGCAAATCGGTTGATGTGGAAGCATGGAGTCCACGACAGAAAAAGTATTTTGAAGTAGGCAGCTGCTCTAATTTAACTGATGCGCAGGCACGTCGCTTAAAAATCCGGGTCAATGGAAAAGATGGAAAGTATTTTGCACATACATTGAATAACACGGTTGTGGCACCGCCACGAATGTTGATCGCTTTTTTAGAGAATAATTTGAATGCAGATGGAACGATCAATATCCCGGAAGCATTGCAGCCATACATGGGCGGTATGAAAAAGATCGTGCGTAAATAAAATTGAAAAAGACAAACGAAGCGAGCGATAAGCATAGAGTTAGGCGTTTGTCTTTTTTTATGTTGATGAGTGTATATGATAATATCGAATGGAGTGAAAAATCATTTTAGTGTGCTGAAAAAATTATTCTCTTTTCAGTGTTTGATAGTATGCTTTCTTTTCTTTTGAAATGCGCGTGCTTTCTCTTGCTTTTTGCAGCGTTTTATTGAAAGTAAAGGTGTCTATCTTACTTTTATGCAAGTAAAGTTCGGTTTGATCAGGAAAATGAATGAGCATGACACTGAGCAGCCACGCGATTGCCATTTGGACATAGTAACTTTTTTCATATGGCATATCACAATATTGAAAGAGAGTAGGAAGATAGGTCTCTTCTAAATAATGATCCAATAACAGAACATAAACGATTCTCTGTTTCCATGGATCTTTGCTATTCCATAGTTTGGAAAGATAGGAAAGGAAACGATCTTTATTCTCTTTCTTTTTGATCCATTTTTGGCGAGCGCACACAAGATCGCAGGTTGCCCAATTATCGACAAGAGAAGTAAATTTATCAAAATAATGAACTTTTTGTGCATAGTCTAATTTTGCGTAGCCGACGATGAAGCCGTAGATGACATCTGTTTCGTAGCATGTCTTTTGATATTGATCAAGGAAGTATATTGGATTTTCTTTCGCTAGTGTTTTTGCAATCTGTTCCAGTATCGGCGTGCGCACGCCGATTAAATCGGTATTGACACCTAAACTGCTATGAAACTGTTTATATTCTAAATCCTGATGTTTCTTTAATTCTTCTAATAGAGATGCGGTATCCATAAAAATTCTCCTTCCATGTTTTGTTAATAGTATAACATAGATTTCATAAACAAGAAGAGTCGTTACTGAGAGGATCGGATATATTTATATTTTGATAATCAAATTAAATATAATCATGTTGATACAATAGTTAGGGAACAGATCATACTGAATTATTGTGCAGTGATGATTCTTCTTTTTTATGGCTATAAAAAGGATAAATTGAAGGGGAGAATATGCTTACTTACGGTAAAGTGATAATGCAAAGGATTTGATTTTATATGTTATACGGTTAAATAAAGGATTTATATTGTGTAATACGGTAAAACATGCTATAATTTACTAGCTACTACAATAGCATGTACTGAATCTGGTCAGGTCGGGAACGAAGCAGCCATAAGGTGCCTCTGTTATGTGTAGTAGTTTTTATTTATACGTTTCACGTGAAACATATACTAGGCAGGTGCGGCATATGGATAGACATGAAAAATATATGAAATTAGCGATAAAGGAAGCGATAAAAGCACTGGAAAAAGATGAAGTGCCGATTGGATGTGTGATCGTAAAAGATGATAGAGTCATTGCTCGTGGTCATAATTTACGGGAATCTAGGCAAAGTGCATCGGCGCATGCAGAGATGATTGCGATTGAAAAAGCATGTAAAAAGATTGGATCATGGCGATTAGAAGATTGTGATTTATATGTAACATTAGAACCATGCCCAATGTGTTCCGGTGCCATCTTACAATCACGTATTAAAAATGTTTATTATGGCGCTTATGATCCAAAAGGCGGGTGTCTGCATAGTTGTATGAATCTATATGAAGTAAAAGGGTTCAATCACTATCCAAATGCGCATGCAGGAATTTTGGAAGAAGAATGCGCACAGATGCTAAGAGATTTTTTCAAAAATAAGCGCAGCATAAAAAAGGCAGAACGTAAAGGAATTGCAGAGATTAAGAAAAACAATGTCTAGGATTAGATGTTGTTTTTTGTTATAATAATAACAGTAACGGAAGTTGGTGAACTATGGGATATAAAGCATTATATCGAACATATCGACCGTCAAATTTTAATGAAGTTGCCGGTCAGCAGCATATTGTAAAAACATTGAAAAATGCAGTAGAACAAAATAAGATCGCTCATGCTTATTTATTTTGTGGGCCGAGAGGTACAGGTAAAACTTCGATTGCTAAAATTTTCGCGAAAGCAGTAAATTGTACCGGCGAAGGTGAGAAACCGTGCGGAAAGTGTCCGAACTGTATTGCGATTGCCGAGGGAACACACCCGGATATCGTTGAAATTGATGCCGCAAGTAATAATGGTGTTGAAGAAGTAAGAAACTTGATTGAAAAGGTTAAGTATGCACCGATCGAAGGAAAATATAAAGTTTATATCATAGATGAGGTGCATATGATGTCTGCAGGTGCATTCAATGCATTATTAAAAACGATTGAAGAACCGCCTGCACATATCATTTTTATCTTGGCAACAACTGAACCGCAGAAAGTGCTGCCGACGATTATATCAAGATGCCAACGCTTCGATTTTAATCGGGTCAATCCTGAAGAAATGATTCCGTATTTACAGGGAATATTAAAAAAGGAACAGATCAAATGCGAAGATGAAGTGATCAGAATGATCGCACAGCTGTCTGATGGCGGCATGCGTGATTCCCTGAGTATTTTAGATCAATGTATCGCATATGCACAAAATGATATAAAAGTAACGCATATCAATGAAATTTATGGAATTACAACAACACAAGATAAACTGCATTTATTGAAATGGGTAAAAGAAAAAAAGATTGCGGATTTGATGAATGCGCTGGATCGAATGAATGAAAAAGGAACAGATATCAAGCGTTTAACAATGGATCTAGTTGAATTACTGAAAGAGTCAATCATTTTCGAATATACAAATGATCAGGCGTTGCTTCATTATCTGAATGAAAGTGAGGTTAATGAGATCATTTCGTTGTATCAAACTGATGTGCGTTTACAGATTATTGATGTTTTACTGGAAACTTATGATAAATATCGCAATGCGGCCAGTGTGGCTTCCTATTTTGAAGTAGCGCTATTGAAGTGTATGTATTTTGAGAAAGACCAATCGCAGAATATAACGGCAATGAAAAATCATTCACATCAAGAACAGGAAACGATCAGCGTTGCACAAAAAAATAAGAAAGAAGATGTTTCACGTGAAACAATCAATACAGAAACAATAGAAGAAGATAAAACAGAAGATAGTGAAGCAATAACAGATATTCCATTAGTAGAAGAAATAAATACAGAAGAAATGAAACAAGAGCATGAGGAGACTGCCGCAGAGGCAGAACCATCAGTAAAGCCACTTAAGGATGAATTGGTGGTACGGCTGCTTGTTGGTGCCAATAAACCGGAAAAAATGAAAGATATGGAATATATGAAAAAAATTCCGGAATATTTGCTTGATATGGAATGGGGGAAATATGCCAATTTATTGAGTGATTGTACGATTACGGCAAGCGGTGCGCAATATTTGATTATCTGTGTAGAAAATCAACCAATCGTAAATGAAATCAATGAATTAGACAGCAACAATCAGTTTTTACAGTTTACCGCTAAAATTTTCGAGAAAAACAAAAAGGTATTCGCGATTACAACAGAGCAGCAGAAGCGCGTAATCGCACAATTCAAACAGGCGATGGCTGCCAATGCTCTGCCGGAACCCATCACTTTTGAAGAGTTGGAAAATGATCGAGAAGAAACGATTAAGGAGAAAACAGAACAAGAACTGGTAGAAGAATTGTTCGGGAAAGATCATATCGTTGTAATGGAGGAATAAATCAATGAATATTCAAAGTTTATTAAAGCAAGCACAAAAAATGCAGAAAGAATTAGAAGCAATCGAAAAAGAATTGGAAACAAGAGAATATGCCGCAACCGTAAATCGAGGCGATGTGAATGTATTGTGCAATGGCGCAATGCAGATCCAATCACTGACGATCAAAGAAGAGCTGATTCAAGAAGGCGATAAAGAAAAAATACAAGACCTTGTTACAACAGCAGTCAATGCGGTACTGCGAAAGGCAGTCAGCGATAAAAACGAAGTGATGAAAAAAGCGACCGGTGGAGTGAAATTGCCGGGAGGATTCTGATATGTATCCAAAGCAATTTGAACTGCTGATCGAGAGTTTTCGTAAATTATCCGGTGTCGGGGCAAAGACTGCTGAGCGCTATGCCTTCGAGGTGCTGAATTGGGAAGATGAAACATGGAAACAGTTTGTTGATGCCATTCAAAATACGAAAACAAAATTGCATCAGTGTGAGCGTTGTGGAAATATCAGTGAAGAGACGCTTTGTGAAATATGCAAAGACAACACAAGAGATCAGCATGTAATCTGTGTTGTGCAAGAGGTAAGAGACATTGCCGCAATCGAAAAGATCAACGAATATCAAGGACAGTATCATGTCCTAAACGGTGTGATCAATACAAGTAAAGGAATCCTGCCTGATGATCTCAATATCGCTTCATTAGTAGAACGTGTAAAGCAACAGGAAGTAAAAGAAGTAATCATCGCAATGAATCCGACCATTGAAGGTGAAACAACGGCATTATACCTTGGAAAACTGTTAAGTGAATATCCGCTTAAAGTTACCCGTTTGGCACATGGTCTGCCGATCGGTTCTCATATCGACTATGCAGATGAATTGACCCTTTTGAAAGCATTGGAAAATCGAACAGAATTATGATGAATTGGAAAAAGAGGCAGATTGCCTTTTTTTTGTTTGTTGGCAGTGTGATAGATGTGCTAAAATAAAAATAGAAAGAACAAACAGAGCACCTTGTTTCTTTACAGAGAAAGATGGAAAGGCAGTGATGATATGGCATCGATTGCTTATGTAACCGATCAACAAATGATTGAATTTCATCGCTTAAATGGCAATAGCGAGATCAATTTTTGGCGACCTTCCTCTTCAACCAAAAAATTTGCGGATTTTCATGAAGGAGATTTTCTATTCTTTTTGGCAAAAGGAACAGAAAGAGGCAGAAAAAGAGAAAAAGGAATTGTCGGATATGGTATTTATCATAAATCCACACAGATGAAATTTGAACAGATGTGGAGAAAGTATAAAACGCTAAATGGATATCCAAGCAAAAAAACACTATATGAAGCAATCGTAAAAGTCAGTAAAACAAAGAAAATGCCGGAAATTCTAAACTGTCTTGAATTGAAGCAGGTCGTCTTTTTCCAATCACCGCTCTATTTAAGTGACATCGGTATCAAAATATCCAATCAGTTAGAAAGTTATTTCTATTTAGATCGCAGCCATACCAATATCACTTCTCGTATCTTGGTGGAAGCTGAAAAGATCGGCATTGACGCATGGAGCAGTATGTATCATGAAAAAGACAGCATGCGCTTTCAATATGACGCTTATAGCAGCGTCGTATCTTCAGCACTGGAAAAAATACACGAGCTGACCTATACCGGAAAAGAATTGCAAAACGCCGCAAAACTGATAAGGATGTATCAAAAAAACATAGAAGGGACAAGCGATCTGATCAGTAAAACCTGTCTGCTTCATTTTCATAAAAATAAAACCGATATTTGTATGCCGCTTCTGCCAAACGATCTCAATCTTTGTAAGGCGATGATCGCACAGGCATTATGGCTCTTGCATGAAGTCGATCAAAATTTTCCAGATCGTTTGAACACTTTGCTTTTTATCAGCGAGAAACCACTAAAAAAGGAACTGCAATCGTTCCTTGAAGCATTAAAAATCCAAACGGTTATCATGAAACAGCCTTAGATAAGACGAAAAACAGGAAACAGTGAAACAGGATAAAACAAGGAAGAAGGAAAGTGAATTTCCTTTTCTTCGTCTTATGATGAAATAAATACATGCCGATCCAAGCACCAAACGCACCGCCGCAAACAGCACATCCCAACAAAGAAGACTCACGATAGCGCCATTTGCCATGGCGGGCATGTTGTTTATCAAGTCCCATAAACAAGAAAGCCATGCTGTTTATAATGAGATAATAAAGGATCAATCCTTGCATAATGCATCCATCGCCCGTTTGATCTTAGAGTCACAGTTTTTCTCATAGGAAAGGTGGATTGGTGCTAATATCTGGTTGAACTGCGTCAATCCATCGTGTGCTTTCGTCCATTCATATTCAATTTCATAATCACACTGATCACCGTAATAATTGATGTCAAAACATAACTCTGCATTTGGAAGATGTACGATCCCGCGCTTGGTCGTAAGCTGACACAGCATTTGAAACGGACCGTGAATGCCATGACTGCTCAACAGCTCGACAATCTCCTCATGATTTTCAAACGTCGTTATCCGATCATTAGGAACAAAACATTCAAATTCCTGTAATCCTGCTTTACCGGGAAGCTTTAAGGTAAACAAAAATTGCTGTTTCACTTCCCGAATCCGCATTGCGCCCTTTAACTGCTTGACCGTAAGATCCGCTGTATCAAAATAGGTGTTGGTCTGAGTTTGGAAAGACACCCCGGGGTAGTATTTTAATAAAGTTTCAAACTGCTCTTTACTGACTAAGCATTTATATTCTTTTTCAATATTGAAGTTCATCTGCGCTCACCTAGGAATTATGATACAATAAGTAAGGAAGAAAAGGAAGTGGATCATGAATAAATTTGCACTTGTAGTCAAACAGGATGATCATTCACATCATATCGCTGCCAAAATAAAAGCGGCGCTTTGTGAAGGCGGCTGGACCTTTGATTTAGAAAAAGCGGAGCTGATAATCTGCGTTGGCGGAGATGGTACGATCTTGCAGGCGGTACATCAGTATATGGATCAGTTGCAAGATGTTCAGTTTCTCGGTGTCCATACAGGAACACTTGGCTTTTTGACCGATTACACCCAAAATGAATTAGAAGAGGTCATACAGGCGATCTTGACCACAGAACCGGAAGTTTATGAAAGCAAACTGTTGGAGATCACCGCTTATGGAAAAGAAGTAAAACGCTACTATGCGTTAAATGAGATGCGCATTGAAAATGTCATACGCACGCAGATATTGGAAATTTCCATAGATGAAGAACCATTTGAAATATGTCGCGGAAGCGGAGTTTGTTTAAGTACACAGGCAGGTTCAACCGCATATAACCGCTCTTTGCGGGGTGCTGTCATCGACAGTGGATTGTCGATCATGCAGTTGTGTGAGATTACCGGTATTCAAAACAGTCTGCATCGTTCCTTAAACGTGCCATATATCATGACAGATACTCGAACGGTTGCTTTCCGTTCTCATACCTTTGATGAAGCAACCTTATGTTATGACCATTTACATGCTTCGTTGGAAGGAATAAAGAAAGTAACCTGCCGTATGAGCAATAAAAAAGTTATTTTCTCAAGATATCGTCCATACAGTTATTTGAAGCGTTTGAAAAATTTATATTAAACAGTCAGTTTTGGGGAATAGATAAACTAGCATGTTCAAAAGGAGGAGATAAGATATGAAACTGATCGTCGGTTTAGGAAATCCGGGAAAAGAATACGAAGCTACGCGTCACAATACCGGATTTATGGTGATAGATGAAATTGCCAAAGCATTAAATATTACTGTCAATCAGAAAAAACATAAAGCTTTGATCGGAAAAGGCATCGTACAAAATGAAAGTGTAATGCTCATGAAACCACAGACTTTCATGAATCTTTCCGGAGAAGCAGTGCGTGCGGCAGTGGATTTCTACCATTTGGACTTAGAAGATATTTTAATCATTTATGATGATCTGGATTTGCCGGTCGGCAAGATCAGGCTGCGGGAAAAAGGAAGCGCCGGCGGACAAAACGGCATGAAAAATATCATTACACACCTGCATAGTCAGGAATTTAACCGTATTCGCGTCGGTATTGGGAAAGATGCCAATATTCCGGTCGTTGATTATGTATTGGGGAAATTCCGCAAGGAAGAAGCAGAGGCGCACCATCTAGCCATAGAACAGGCAAAACAAGCGGCTATTGAAAGCATCAAAAGGCCATTTAATGAAGTGATGAGCCGTTATAATGGAAAGTAGGTAGCGTATGAATCAACTGCTGAAATTACTTGCGCATGATCCTGCTGTAAATGCCATTCTTCAAAAAAAGAACTGCTTAGGCAATCTCGGACTGCAAGAAGAAGCATTGCTGCTCGCTGCGGCCTTTCAACAAAAACCACGATCGTATTTCATCGTAAAACAAAACTTATATTCAGCACAGAAACTTTATGAGCGTTTACGCCCCCTCCTAAAGGAACAGGTGCTGCTTTTTGCCATGGAAGAATCACTGCGGGTAGAAGCGATTGCGGCATCACCGGAAATGAAAGCAGCACAGGTAGAAACATTAAATCGGATCCTTGATCCAAGCGCGAAGATCATCATTACGCATACCGGGGCATGTATGCGCTATTTACCTGATCCAGAGAGTTTTCGATCCCATTGTCTGCACATAGAAACAGGCATGTGCTTGGACTATGATCAAATGAAGCAGCTGCTGTTTGAAGCAGGATACCAGCCGGTATCCCGAGTGGATCAGCCGCTTTGTTATGCCAGCCGCGGCGGCATCATCGATGTGTTTTCCATTAACCACGAAGATCCGATCCGTATTGAATTTTTCGATAATGAAATTGATACGATTCGTTATTTTGATATTCATACCCAGCGTACGAAACAGCTGCAGCAAGCGGTAACCATCATTCCGGCAACGACACTGCTGCTGGATGAAGAAGAGATCGCGCAGATCGTTGAAAAGGTGAATCATCAATTACAAAAGCAGATGACAAAAGAAAAAGACAGTTCACTGGAAGAGCGCATCAATGATGATCTCGATCAGATTGCCAATCATATGGATGAACCCTTTATCTACCGCTATTTTACCTATAAAAAAACGAATGCTTCGCTATTTGACTACGATCCACATGCGCTTGTCATCTTATCCAGTGAAGAAGAAGTAAAGGATGCGGAAAAAAGAATTCAGGAAGAAACGATCGCTTATCTGCAAGAGCTTGCGGAAGAAAAACAAGCGCTGGCGACATTTACCCATTTCCATGATATCCATACGATCATCGCACAGCGGGAAGTCATTACCTTCGGTTTATTTTTGAATTTCAAAGATCCGATCAGCAGCGGTATTGTGAGCGTGACACCACCGGATCTGATCTTTGAAAAGATCATGGAGGAAATCAGTTTAACCGCAAAAAAACAAACCGTGCTCTTATCCGTCAATGAAAAACATAAAGAACAGATCAAACAATATTTGAATGAGCATTTGATCCCTTATCAGGAAATAGATGAGGAATCACCTTTTACATCCGGCATCTCTTTCTATCCGGGAATCTTTGGCGAAGGCTTTTCCCTAGCAGAAGAACAGATCGTTTGTTACAGTGACAAAGAACTGTTCCACGAAAAAGTGAAACTGGGAAGATACCATAACAAATTCAAAGAAGCAGAAGTTTTACATAACTATATGGAACTGGAAATCGGAGACTACATCGTGCATAATCAGCATGGAATCGGTCAGTATATGGGAATCGTAACGAGAGAAAACGATGGTGTCCATAAAGATTTCCTACACATCATCTATAAAGGAAATGATGAACTGTTTGTACCTTTGGAACAGTTTAAGCTTGTCCGTAAATTTGTATCGAAGGAAGGAGCACGGCCTAAGCTCAATAAACTGGGCAGCGGTGATTGGGAAAAGACAAAAAAACGGATTAGTGAAAACATCAAGGAGCTGGCAGAACGATTGATTCACTTATATGCCGTAAGAGAAGAACATATCGGTCATGCCTTTTCCAAAGACAGTGTTTTTCAAAGACAGTTTGAAGAAGATTTCCCATATGAATTAACGGCAGATCAAGAAAAAGCGGTAAAAGAAATTAAAGCAGATATGGAATTAGATAAACCGATGGATCGCTTATTATGCGGAGATGTCGGTTTCGGTAAGACAGAAGTGGCGATTCGTGCCGCATTCAAAGCAGTCATTGACGAGAAGCAGGTTGCTTTCCTTTGTCCGACCACCATTCTTTCGCAGCAGCACTACCACACCTTTCGCAAACGCTTTGAAAACTATCCGGTACAGATTGCCGTGCTGAATCGCTATGTAGAACCGTCTTTACAAAAAAAGATCATACAAGATGTAAAAGCAGGAAAAATCGATATTTTGATCGGTACACATCGAATCTTGTCGAAAGATGTCAGTTTCCACGATCTCGGTTTACTGGTCATTGATGAAGAACAGCGCTTCGGTGTTGAACACAAAGAGAAAATAAAAGAATTAAAAAACAGCATTGATGTGCTGTCCCTGAGTGCAACGCCGATTCCGCGTACATTACAAATGTCTTTGATCGGGATCCGTGCGCTATCACAGCTTGATACACCGCCGCAGAACCGTATGCCGGTACAGACCTATGTGATTGAAAAGAATATGCATGTCATCAAAGAGGTCATTGAACGAGAATTGGTAAGAGAGGGACAAGTATTTTATTTATACAACAATGTCAAAGAAATCTACCAGGTTGCCGCAAAGTTAAAAGAACTGATGCCGGACACGACGATCGGTGTTGCACATGGGCAGATGCAAAGGGAAGAGATCGAGGATGTGATGATGCGCTTCATCGACAATGCCTATCAAGTATTAGTATGCACGACGATCATTGAAACCGGTATCGACATTCCCAATGCCAATACGATCATCATCGACCAGGCAGATCGTTTCGGCTTATCTCAGCTTTATCAGATCAAAGGCAGGGTCGGCAGGAGCGATCGGCTTGCCTATGCATATTTGATGTACAGTCCGCAGAAGCAGATGTCAGAGATTGCGATGAAGCGATTAAAATCGATCAAGGAATTTACCCAGCTGGGAAGTGGCTATAAGGTGGCAATGCGTGATTTGACCATTCGCGGCGCCGGAGATATGCTGGGCGCAAAACAGGCAGGTTTTATCGATACCGTCGGGATTGATATGTATATTGAAATGTTGAATGAAGCAATACAGGAACAAAAAGGCATCATTAAGGAAGAATTGCCGCAAATCAAAAAGGCAAATGCGAAGCTGGACGCTTATATCCCACAGCAGTTTGCACCGGAAGATATGGAAAAGATCACGCTGTATCAGCGAATGGACACATTAAAAACAAAAGCGGATCTGTTGGCTATGCAGGAGGAAATCAAAGACAATTACGGACGATTGCCGAAATCCGTACAATTATTGTTTGAGAAAAAGCGATTGGAGATTTTGATCAACGAACCGCACGTATTCCGTTTCCAGGAAAATGAGCGTAATATTCTGCTGGAATTTGATGAAGCATGGAGCGCACAGGTAGACGGCGTTGCTTTATTTGAAAGAATGACGACGATTTCAAGAGACATTAAGATCCGCTATGCAGAAAAGCGTATCAAGATGAATCTTACAAAGACAAAAGAATGGCTATCGGTCGTGATCGAAATACTAGAAGCCTGTGAAAAGCAGTAAGTCGTGCGTATGAAGTTTTCAAATCAGTCAATACTATTCTTGAAAAAAGGAGTGTTTGATTTGAAAGCAACAGGCGTGGTTAGAAGACTAGATGAGTTGGGCAGACTGGTGATCCCCAAAGAGATCCGGAAACGATTTCAGATGAAGGAAGGAGATTCTATCGAATTTTATATCGTAGATAATCAGATCATGATTCAAAAATTCGAGCCGCTTTCTCAATATCTGAAAGAGATCAAACTGATGTGTGAAACACTGGCGCAGATGAGCGGAAATGAAACTTTTTTCGTGCAGGAAGAATATTTGAAGCATTATATGCGGGAAGTACGAAGTGAGTTTATTTCCAAGTGTCAAAGCGTACATCGCATGACGATGTTCCAGGATTATCCCATTTATCAGGAAAATGAGCGATACAGCGGGGTAATCTGTCCTATTTCTGATTATGGAGAGTGGATGGGTGCTTTTGTGATGGTATGTAAAAGCGGTAAGGAAAGTGATTTACAGCTTGATGCGCTCAAGGCGTTTACACAGTTGTTATTGAAAAAGCAGGGTGGATAAGAATAAGAAGGAGAAGAAAACATGAGATTGGATAAATATTTGAAGGTTGCACGCATCTTAAAAAGAAGAAGTGTGTCAAAAGAACTGGCGGACTCACAGCGCGTATATGTGAATGGACGAATTGCCAAACCCAGTACCGAGATCAAGGTCGGTGATGAAATTCAGATCCTGTTTGGCAACCGGGAACTGCGTGTACGCGTACGTGCTATTGAAAAGCAAGTGAATAAAAGTGCGGCAGCCGAATTGTTTGAGATCATAGAAGAACGGCGGATCGAACAGAATGAAATTGCTTAAGCGAAATAAAAGCAGAAAAGATAGCCAGATGCTTGTATCCGATGATAAGCAGTGCTATAATATCATTGTCAAGAATCATTCTCAATAACGAGAACATTAGGACAGAAAGAGGTAGATAAAATGAACTTAAAAGGTACGAAAACAGAACAGAATTTGATGGATGCTTTTGCCGGTGAAAGCCAGGCGCGCAACAAATACACTTTCTACGCTTCAAAAGCAAAGAAAGACGGTTATGTGCAGATTGCCAATATTTTTGAACAGACTGCAAACAATGAAAAAGAACATGCCAAACTGTGGTTCAAATACCTGCACGGCGGTGCAGTGCCTAGCACAGCAGAAAACCTGAAAGACGCAGCAGCAGGTGAAAACTATGAATGGACCGATATGTATGATCGCATGGCAAAAGAAGCACGCGAAGAAGGCTTTGTTGAAATTGCCGAAGCGATGGAAGGCGTATTGAAGATCGAAAAGACACATGAAGAACGCTATTTAGCGCTGTTAAACAATGTGGAAGACGGAACGGTATTCGCAAAAGCAGAAGAAACAGTTTGGGAATGCCTGAACTGCGGACATTTACATACAGGAAAAACAGCACCGGAAGTTTGCCCGGTATGTAAGCATGCACAGTCTTACTTTGAAGTACGTAAAGAAAACTACTAATTGACAAAGAGCCTGTTATGTTCTCACAGCATAGCAGGTTTTTTTATGCGCTGACCATATTAAGAAAATAGAATCAAATCCTATCGTAAAGATACCTTGATAGAATAATTGTTTTCTTCTTCTCATACAATGAAGCGAGGAGGAAAACTAATGGAAGAAATCAATAACAATCCGATACGTTTTGAAACCAACCCGTATCACAATATCGTATTAAAGGATCGCAAAATATTGGAAATCACCGGGGTAAAGCAAATCGACAGCTTTGATTCCAATGAGTTTTTAATGGAAACCGCACAGGGTTGGCTGGTTGTAGAAGGAAAAGAGCTGACACTTGGAAAACTGGATACAGAACGCGGCGATGTCAGTATCCGTGGACTAGTTGAAAATATGTCTTATATTTCCAATAAGAAGAGCGGCGCACGTGAATCTGTATTCTCGAAGCTGTTTAAGTAATGTTGCTTTCTGTTCAGGTACAAACACTTTGTTATTATTTGTTAATGGGCTGGCTGTTTGCGCTGGGCTTCTCTTTGGTCGGTTTTATTTTTGAAAGAAGGTTCCTGTATCGGCTGAAAGGAATCATGGAAGTGCTATATGGAATTGGATTTACTTTGCTTTTATATCGAGGTTTGTTTTATTTGAACGGCGGGTATTGCAATATTTATCTGCTAGGACTGTTTTTATGTGGTGCATGGCTGTTTTATCACTGGTATTATCCGGTCGTACTTCCTTTTTATGAGTGGATCTATCACCTCTTTCTTCCGCTTCGTCGTCTACTTGTTCTTGTCAAACGCAAAATATTTGGTATAATGAAAGTACACAAACGAAAACGAGAAAAGAGGAAACAGGATGCAAAGAGAAAACGTGAAGAAAAGAAAAAGCAAAAAGAAAAGCAGTAGGTTCTTAATGAGTTCCTGTCTGTTTGCGATTTCTTTATTTTTGTTCTATCAGATTGCGATCGAGGTTTCCAATATGTTTGCCTTGAAAAAAGATATTGCAAATTCAACAGATACATTGAATGAGATCAAGGAAGAAAAAGAGAGTCTGGAAAAAGAGAAGGAAAACTTACAAGATCCGAATTTTGTAGAGAATTATGCCAGAGGGAAGTATATGGCTACAAAGGACGGAGAACAGGTGTTTATTTTACCTGATGACAATTAGCGAGAAGAAGGAGCATAGGTTCCTTCTTTTTTATGATCGATCGTGAAAGAACGGATCTTGTGTGATCTTATTATAACTATAAGAGCAATTTCTTGCAGGAAGTATAAAAATCGGTCTGTAATAAAGACAGACCGATTACGATTAGAGTGATATGCAAATGAAATGGTATTTCAAAATGGGAAAGTTTAGATTACAGAAAGAAACTAGTTGCTCCATGATTTATGATAATGTGTTTTGAAATAATTCCCGTCCATACGATCAGTTTTCGTTACAGAAGCTGCTGCTGTGGATACACATTTTTGCTGTGTATATAATCCAGTGGCATAATTTTGAACACAAGTTCCTTTGAATCTGTTACTTGCCTGTGTCGTAACGTCATAGGAACCACCATAATTTAATGAAATTGTTTTATCACGGAATAATGTAGAATGATAGGCGCTACTGTCATAATGATCGTGCAATTTACCGGTAGAACTGGTGATATCGGAAGATACGATCGTTGTTCCAGAAATTAGCAACAGCATGAAAACAGCAGCACAAGATTTTATTGAATATTTCATAAAATACCTCCTTTATCAGAAATATTTCAATAAAAAAGGTAAATGTCAATATAAAAACGAAAACGCTTTCATTTTCTCTTGAATCTCAATAAAAAATTATATATAGTATTGTCGTAAGAAGTAGAAACTGGCGGTTATTTTGGTAACAGACAAGATCATTTAGATTTTATATTTTTTACATACTAATTAGGGAAAAGGAGTACACTTATGAAAAAAATCATCATGATAATGTTCATGATTTTTGGCGATATTCAGTTTTTCATTTGCGGTCGTAAATGTCGGTTATGAATATGAAGCAGCTATTCTATATGGATCAATGCAAAAATTACCGAATCAAAGATTTATGATCCAATACAGCGAATCAGCAGATCTTGAAAATGCAACAGCGCAAGATCTGATGATATTGGCAAAGAAACATCATGTATCGCTGGCAAAGTTTGAAAAAAGTACGACCAATCATATCCGTGATATGTTTTTATATACGGAAGATTGTCAATATTTTAAGCAGATAGGTCTGTCTTTTCAGAAAAAGGAATGGCAGCGGTTTTATGAAAATGAACTGCCGATCAGCAATCAATATCAAGAAAAGGCTTATGCCTATTTCCCTCGATTTCCGTCACAATCAATTATCCGCTATTATCCTTATACAAATCATGAAAATATAGATTTGGAAGGAGATTATATCGTTAGCGGCAATCATGTGCAGGACTTTTTAGCTGATTTGCAAAAGCAATATCCGCAGTTGAATCTCATGATGATAGGAGCGCTTGAGGACTTAGACAGTGACACATTCAAAGATGTGTTGTTGCCGGAATATCAAAAAGTGATGGTGTTTTTAGGAGTGATCCTATTTGTTTTTCTGTTCCTATATTTTGATAAAAAGAAAAGAAGATATATGATCGAGAAAATGCACGGTTATTCGACTATAAAGATCTTATTCAAAGAAAACAGATGGCTGTGGAGCAGCATGATTCTAATTGATCTTTTGATTTATGGTATTCTATTCGGTGTGAGAATAAACGCACTGCATCCTTATGCTTATAAATTGTTGCAATATTTAGCAGCGTTTCTGATATTAAATCTTATCATGATCACAGTGATCATCGGCTGTTTCTATTTTTATATGAAGATGATATCTTATACGGAGATTCTGCGTAAAAAAAGCAACCTAAAAAAAGCAGTCATTTTGCATTTTCTGATCCGCTCTATCGTATTTGCCTATGGGATAACGCTTTTATATGAAAATGTGCCGATGCTTGTAAATGAAGCAAAGTATATGGTTCAAAAAGAAGGATATATAGATGCTGTAAAAGAATATCAAACAGTGCAATATATAGAGCATACAGTAAAGCAGGAAGATAGTTTCAAACAGAGTTTTGTCATAGCAGAGGGACTGCAAAAACAAGGAGCAATCGGTGCTGATATGCATGCGAGTTTGGAACATGATCTGGAGTTTATCCCTTATTTAGAGGTAAATCCAAATTATTTACGCAAATATCCGATTTTAGATGATCAAGAACAACCTGTTTCTGTTGATAAAGCAGAAGTGGATCAAATGCCGCTCGTATTGATCCCCTGTTCTTTTTATGACGATTTCAATTTAATGGAGAAAATAGAAGAACAATTCCCAAAACAGTATTATCAATATGCAGCGATCAAAGATCATCAAACATACTTTACTTTCAATAAGGAGATCATGGGACCGAAACTGGGATATGTAAAGGGATCAATCGTTGTTGTATCCGGTTATATCAATACAGATTCCCTATATATAGAAAAGGTAAACATAACAGAATTAAATCAGTATATCAAAGATAACGGCATGCCGGAAGGGATCGGGTTTTATAGTGTAAAAGAAAGAGACGCAAGTTTTTTCAATTTGATACAAGCAGAAATGGAAAAAAGAGCATTTTTGATGATATTTGATGTCATTGCTCTATTTGTGCTCACTTTGCATTTGCTTACGATCTTTCAAAATGAACAAAAGAAAAAAATGGCGCTGAAAAATATGTACGGCTATTCTATGATGCGATCATATGAAGATTTGATCTTGCTATTGGCATGCTTTTATTTAGGACTTTGTTCATGGTTATGGATACGAGTCAAAGAAGCTGATATTTTACTGTATGTAACCGGATATTTATTATTGGAATTGTTTGTGGTTTGGGGGAATCATAAATGGATCCATTATCAAGCGAAATGGAATCAATGGTTTAAGGAGTGATGAAAATGAAGCAAATTCAATTAGAGCACATTACAAAGCGATTTGGAGATCATGTCATAATAAAAGATTTTAACTATGTATTTGAGAGTGGAAAAATAATTGCTGTAACAGGAGAAAGTGGTAGTGGAAAATCAACTTTATTAAATATGATCGGGTTAATGGAATTGCCGACAGAAGGGAAAATACGATACGATACATACGGCGAAGTAACGATGAGGAAAAGAAACGCAATAAAATTACTGCGAAATGAAATATCTTATATTTTTCAAAATTATGCTTTACTGGAAGATGAAACAGTTTATCAGAATATGTGTTTAGCCATGGAATATCATGCTGTAAAAAATAAAAAAGAATATATTATAAAGAAACTTGCGGAAGTGGGGCTTGATCAAGCGTATGTCACAAAAAAGATATATGAATTATCCGGCGGAGAACAGCAGCGAGTAGCGATTGCTCGCGCTTTGTCTAAACCATGCAGTCTGATTTTAGCTGATGAACCGACAGGAAATCTTGACAAAGTCAATGCGGCAGAAGTATTTTCTATTCTAAAGAGAGTAAGCAGAGAAGGGAAATGTGTAATTCTTGTAACGCACGATAAAGAATTGGCTGAGCAGTGCGATGAAGTGATTCAATTAAACAAACTGAAATAGGTAGGCGGGGATCAGATATTTTAAGAAGTAGTTGATCATAAAATGCGATTTTGGTGAAGTGAAGTTTTTATTTATGTATGTTTAAGAGATAAAGCTGCTCCATCACAAATATACAGATACAAATATTTGCTGCGAAAAAAGATTGTTTTGTAGCTTCGCTTCCCAACGGAAGTCATAACGAAAGGATGATAATCTATACCTTATCGGGTATAAAATTGAGATGATTAGGTATACTATACCTGAAAGGGTATAATACAAGAATAAAATGTTGCTATTATACCCGATAGGGTGTATCATATAAATATGAATAGGATAGCTGAATTTATCAAACAAAAAAGAAAAGAAATGGGACTTACTCAAAAAGAATTTGCGATTCGATCCGGACTAGGGCTTCGCTTTGTTCGCGAGCTTGAACAAGGAAAAGAAACAGTGCGAATGGATAAAGTGAATCAAGCTCTTTCTATGTTTGATATGGAGGCGGTTCCCGGAAAGAAGGATGCGTAATGGAAGTATATAGAATCGCATATGTTTATGTTCGGGATAGCTTTGCCGGAACTTTGAAGGAAACGGATGCAGGATATTCTTTTCTTTATGATCGTACTTATCTTACAGATAAAAACGCGACACCGGTGAGCCTTACTTTGCCGATATAGGCGGAGGCTATCTGCATATGATCAAGTTTTTTTAGAAGTGAAAGGGGATCTTTTCCGGTTATAATCAAAATATATCGTCTTTGTGATCTTGTCCCCAATGACAGAAAGCATCGAGTACAGGCTCAAGTGTTTTGCCGCGAGGGGAAAGACTGTATTCGACTCTTGGAGGTATTTCGCCGTAATCTTTGCGGATAATCAGACCGTCCGCTTCTAATTCTTTCAAAGCCTTTGTTAAGGAACGATAGGTCGCGGTTTCCATCTTCCTTAATAATTCGTTGTAGCGAGTAGGTCCATTCAGTTGTAGGCAATACAAAATAGGCAGTTTATATTTTCCCTGTATCAAAGATTTCGTATAATAAAATCCTGTATTTTTTATTCCATTAGCAGCGAAAACGCTTTTTTCTTCCTGTAAGTTTTGTTTTTTCATAATAGTTCTCCTAATGATATTACTATACAAAAGTATAGTATCTGCAATAAAATATCGTACTTGTTATCAATATACTACTATGATACATTTTATTTATAAAAAAGCAAGGTATTTAGGAGGAATGGAAAATGAAATAAGCGCATAACTGTTATGAAAAACAGATGCTATTTGTTTGGTGTTTGAATAGGAAGAAAATTTAGAGAGGATGGTGGATTGAGGATGAAGATCGCAGTATTATGGTCGAGCCCTAATACAGATGGACTGACAGCCGCTGCAAAAGATCAATTTTTATCGGGGCTGCAAAAAAAAGATGCAAAGATTGAGGAAATTCATCTAAATAAGCTTCAAATAGAGCATTGTGAGGCCTGTGGCAGAGGCTGGGGAAGCTGTGCTGTAACTGGGCAGTGCTGGAAAAAGGACGACTTTTCAAATGTATATGAAAAATTGGTGCAGGCAGATGGAATTGTATTGGTATCAGCCGTATATTGGCATGATATAACAGAATGTATGAAAGCTTTTCTTGATAGGCTTCGCAGATGTGAAACCGCACATAATCATTTTCTGAGCGGGAAACGATGTATTTTGATCGCCTGTGCAGGCGGTACGGGACTAGGTGCAATCGAGTGTCTGCATAATATGGAAGACACGCTGAAGCACATGGGCATGCGCGCCTATGATCGTATCCCTGTTATCCGTTATAACAAAGAATACATGCTTCCTGCACTTGTCGCAGCGGGGGAAATGTATGCAGAACGGATCGTCAGTGGATTTGATATGCAGTATTGATTGGAGGAAATAAAAATGAGTAATGTATTAAGCGCAATGAAAGAAAGAAGAAGTATCCGCAAATATAAACAGGATAAGATACCGCAGGAAATTCTCGATCAGATCATTGAAGCCGGACTATATGCCGCAAATGGAATGGGGTATCAGAACACGATCATCATTCAAGTTACAAATAAAAAAGTAAGAGATGAAATTGCGGCGCTAAATGCGGAAATCGGCGGCTGGAAAAAAGGCTTTGATCCGTTTTACGGCGCACCAGCAATGCTGATCGTCCTTGCAAAAAAAGACTGGCCGAATCGTGTGTATGATGGCAGTCTTGTTATGGGGAATTTAATGCTTGCGGCACATGCGTTAGGAATCGGAAGCTGTTGGATCCATAGGGCAAAAGAAGAATTTGAAACGGAATGGGGAAAAAACTTCTTGCGCTCACTGGGAATCGAGGGTGCATATGAAGGCATCGGACACTGTGCGATTGGGTATATAGAAGGAAATTATCCGAAAGCAGCACCGAGAAAAGGAAACAGAGTTTTTTATGTCAAGGAGGACTGAATAATGCTGCACAAAGTAAAACTGACCGTTATTGATAAAAAGTTATATCCACAACTGCAGGAACAGTATTGCGCAGATAAAAATGCAGGCATGTGTCCCTGCTATCATGTAGGTGATGAATTTATTTTTGAACGCTATGGTACATCTGATGATTTCTGGCATATGGGATTAAATACATTGAAGCAAACGGCGCATACCGGCAGCGGCATGATAGCAGGAGCCGCATTTCCGCACTGTTCGGAAGCATGGGATGCGATCTCTCGCTATATTTATACAGGCTTGCAGGGCGGCTCTATTATGCGAGGCTGGATGAAGGATGAACGTGTCATGATAGCCTGTTGTTCAGACGGCACTAGACCTGTTATTTTCAAAATTGAAAGAATGGATTATAAGGTGATTGATATTGATGGAATACACAGTGAAAATGACAAGGATCAGATCAAGAGCACATTGGAAACGATTGCCGGTGTAAAACAGGTTGTTTTCTGTGAAACCTATATAGAAGTATATTTGCATCAGAATGTAGAGGATACGACCTTAGAGTGTGCAGTACAGGAATGCGGTGCATATCGTGTTCTCAAAATAGATGGCGATCAAAAATGATTCCTGGTAGATAAGGAAAAGGATGAAATAGATATCATGAAAACAGAACGGATAAACTGTTCTGTTTTGTATTTATGATCGCTCAGGCTGTCTTACCTTTATCCAGAACGTCAAGACAGCGCCAATATCAAACAAAGAAAGGCAGCTCCTGCAGGCAGATGGAATGTGAAAACAAGTAATCGTTCATTCCTTTTCATGATTAAAGATATGGTTGAGATGATAGGCCAAAAACTGTTTTCTGACATCGGTCAGATACCGAATCGGCAAACGATAATCCGGATCTAGCTGATAATGTGAAAGATCATGTTTCAATAGTGCTTCACTGAAAATGATCTGTCCGTTTTCTAAAAAAGAGAAGTAGCCCTGATCAAATAAGAAGTCGTGATTTTTACAAAGTAAGATCCCGTTTTGATAATCAATCGTTTCATAAATGTGCGCACAGTCACGAAACGGACGAATATGACTGGCAATCAACAAATGTGGGATTTCCGCATGACAGAGCGGACAGCGATGATCAAATTCATGGAATAACGTATCCTTGTAAAAAGCCTGCAGTCCTCTGGTAACTTCACGATCCTTAGGGATGCCTTTCACCGGCAGGATCCGTAAAATTTCCGATCGCAAAGGATAATCGATCATTTCCAGATCTTCGTTTCTCATTGAAAGAGAATGGCTGCGTGCAAAGATCAGATGATCGGCATAATGTGCGCAAAGGATCGTTGAGAGCAGGACCTCCTGTTCTTCATATTCCTTTATCTGTAAACGTATATCAGCCAACAAGTTCGGCTGAATGCGATAGGTATCACCAAGCTGTTCATAAAAGGACGAATCTAAAAATAAATCAAACAGCAGATCGTCTTTGAGATAGTGTCGAATCTCATAAAGCGGCATCGGTTCATTATCGTCGCAAAGAGCAAAAAAACACTCCCGGTAATAAGGAATTTTTAAGGTCAGTTCCAGCAAGGCAAGCGATTCTAATAAAGAATGATGCGGACTGCGTACAAAAACGGCAGCACAGGGCACCAGATCAATGCCGGCAGTGCTTTGTTTTAATAGATCAAGTCGAAGCAAAAAGTGAAAAAATGCTTCGAGTTCTTTCTCATTTGCTTCATATGAAAAATGAGTCTGCTTCATCAGTGCATCCTTTAATGCAACTAGAGAAATGCCGTTAATTTCGACATCGTCGATAAACTGCAATAATTCTTTTACGGTCGCCTTATTCATTTTATCACCTGCTTATAAGCCTATTATACCGCAAAATTACAATTATTTTCGGATCTGACAGCATTTTGTACCATTCGACATTGCAGAAGATTACAATGTAAGTAATTAAGGAGTGTGAACAAATTATGAAAGGTCCGGGTATTAAAGATTACTTAGCCGTAATTGACCAATTAAAAAAAGAAGCGATACGAAAGGGAGAAAAGAAACTGACGATTACCTCAAAGGCGCTGCATGCGAAAGTATCGCCGGAACATGCGACGATGCCTACTTGCTGCCAAGCTATTTACAAACGCATGCTGGTAGGCGATGAGATCCTGCAAAGACCAAAGGGAACGACTGGATTTGGGAGCCATTTGACGGTGTGCTTTGATTTATGTGATCTGGATGGGCGTGAACGGATGTTCCCGAATAAAAAGCGCGGACGTCCGGCAAAAAGTGAAGAAGAAAAAGCAGCGGCGCGCAAAGCGAAGATGCGTCACAATACTGAAAATTTAGGACTGCTGATCGCACGGTGGCTGGAAGAACACGGTTGGAACTACATTATTGAAAAAGAACGTATTGAAGCAAGCAAAGAAGAAAAAAGATGGGTGATCAATGTGCAAGGCATTCGCCGCGGCAGAAAACAGACGTTACCGGTCAAACTGTCAGAAGCGATCAAGCTGATGGATCGGGAGGATACGCATTACAGCATTGCTTTTAACGATTCCATCGCTTATCGCCGTCAATGGAACGAAATTCCGCAAAATGTCAAAGAACGTCTGCATGTCAGTGTGATTTTAGCTGATCGCAAAGGCAATATCGTAGAAATATAAAAAGAAAACACCGGTTTCGTATCTGAACAAGCAAGATCAGATCAAAAGCACGGTGTTTTTATGTTTAGAGCTGCAATACGATACCGACAACCGCCATCAAGCAAATGATGAAGATCGGGTGCGGCTTGTATTTACGATTGATCAAATAACAAAGAACAAATAATGCGACTGCGATATAGTTGATATAGGCAAATGGATTTTGTGAATCAGCATCCATATGAAGCAAAGAGCTGATAAAGATACCGGATGCGGCAGTTACGATCAATGCCGCAACCGCAGGACGAAGTCCATAGAAAAGAGACTGTATCACTTCGCTCTCTTTGAATTTCTTTAATATTTTCGCAACGATGCAGATGACGATCACACTTGGGGCAACCAGACCGATCGTCGTTGTGATCCCGCCAATGATCCCGCCGATATGAAAACCGACATAGGTCGCCATATTGACACCGATCGGACCGGGAGTCGATTCAGAAACCGCGATCATGCTGGAAAGCATCTCGATGGTAAACCAGTGATAGCGCTCTGCTAATTCCGTTAAAAAGGGAATGGTGGCTAAGCCGCCGCCGACTGCGAATAAACCAACCTTAAAAAATTCAAAGAACATTAACAATAACTGACTCATGCGGATGCTCCTTTCCGCAGTTTTACCATTACGATCCCGCTGATTCCTGCCAATACTACGATCATAACGGTAGAAACGGAAGTAAAATAAGAAAGCAGCAGAACAGCGCCGAATACGCACCATCCGAACTGATCACGAATCCCGTTTTTTGCCAATTTGATGATCGCTTGAAAGACCAGTACACAGACAGCAATCTGAATGCCTGCCAAAGCATGCTGCACGATCGGATACTGTGCGAAGTTTTGAAGCAGGGAGGCGATCAGCATAATGATGATCAAAGAGGGGAAGATCACCCCAAATGTCGCGATGATCGCACCTAAGATGCCTTTTCGATAAAAACCGACAAAGGTCGCCACATTGACCGCGATGACCCCGGGCGTACACTGCGCAACGGCATAATAATCCATGATCTCTTCTTCGCTCGCCCATTTATGTTTTTCTACGATTTCTTTTTGAATCAGCGGCAGCATCGCATAGCCTCCGCCGAAGGTAAATCCGCCAAGCTTAAAAAAAGTTGTAAACAATGTCAGATATTCAGACATAGCATAGCCCACCTTTCTCGACATAACAGGAATATTATACTATAAATTCATGAAAAAAGGAGTCAGTTTTTACCGCAGGTTACTGCCTTTTTTTACCTTTGTTGAGCGGTTTTCGGCATCCCTATCCCGATTCAATTTGTGTTTTATCGAAATTTACGTTATAATAGACGGGCTTGGAGGGATATGATGAAATATAAATCTAAGATCAATTTATTTTGGATACTGGGCGCATGCTGCATGCTGCTTGGAACATATATCGTCATGCGTCCGTTCTTTATGGGCTATTACGGCACGCACAGTTCGATCGTACAGTTCGGTTTATTGTCGATCTGGATCATGGACGCTTTATTCGTATGGATCATGCTGGATCGTAAGTTTGTAATCAAGGAAGATTTGCTGGAGATCAAATACGGCTGCTTCCTGCATTTGCATTTACGTTATGAAGACATCAAAGAATTTCATGAAATCAGACGATTGACCTGTCTTAGCAAATATGCGGTAGATGGCGTAGCGATTGCCTTTCATCCGCAAAACGGCAGAATGGGAACAGATGTGATTCGCATCGCCCCGGCTGATCTAAAAAGGTTTTTGGATCATCTGAAAGAAAAAACAATGATCGCGTAGGAATGGCGCATCAGGCATGAGCGAAAAACTCATGCTTTTTCTTTCAGTGAAAGCCACTCCTGCTTGGTAATGCGGTAAACATAGTGTGGCATGTTCATGTGATAATAATACTTGCAGATCGTATCGACACATCGCATTTGATTATGCTTGGCAACACATATCGAAGCAAGATTGTTATCGCGGATCATGGAATAAAGCGCATCGGCTTGCAGCACTTCAAAACCATATTCACGACACGCATACGCCGCTTCGCCCGCATAGCCATTCTGCCAGAAATGGCGATCAAATACATAACCGATTTCCATGACCTGATGTTCGCGATAGTCCTGCATGGTAATGCCGCATTGCCCGATCAGCTCTCCGCTTTCCTTTAAGATCACTGCCCATAAACCGAAACCATAAGCGGCATAGCGATCCAACTGTCGTTTCAGCCATTCTTTCGTTTCTGCTTTTGAAAAACCATGTTCATAGGCATACATCGTTTTAGGATCACGCATCATTTCATAAAGACGATCGCTGTCATCATCATGCAGTCTGCGTAAATACAGGCGTTCTGTTTCTAAAATTTTGTTCATATCGATCACCATGCTTTCTGATAGAAATAACGGCATTGCTTTTTCTATCAATAAATAGGAGAGAGCGCCGTTCTTTCCTTGTTGTGAAAAGCAATCCTTGCTATCATCATATCATGAAATCAACGGTGATTACAAAATGATATGAAAAAGACGCATATGCTTTGGCGTACTGTAAGAAACAGATATGGGAGGAAACATATCGAGGGATCTATCCGGATACCAAGATCGATCAATATCAAATGGAAGAACAGATGGCAAAGCGGCGTGCCTATTTGAAACAAGAGGAAGTATTTTTATATGGGGGTTTTGAGTGGCAAGAGCTGATCGCCTATGTGAGTTATGGGAAAGCTCGTGTTCCGTTTGACCATGATGAATATGAGATCGGTTTATTGAACATCAGAAAAGCATACCGGAAGCAGGGACTTGGAAAGTGATTGTTTTTATTTGCCTGTGAAAGACTATGGCAGAAAACAGATCACTTTTTCGTATCTTGTAATCGCTATAATGAAAATGCCAGAAAGTTTTATGAACATGTCGGCGGGGTCTGTATGCAGGTAGATGAATGGCAGCAGGATCGATCAAAGGTACAGGTAAAATATCATTTTGAAAAGAATGCAGTTTCCAAAATAGAATGCACGCCCTTAACATTCAAATAAGAACTTGCTATAATAATGCATAACTTCTTATTTAGATCGGGATAGAAAGAAGATGAGGAAATGAAACGATCTTATGAAATGAATATGTGCAAAGGACCGCTGTTTCGACAGATCATCCTTTTTGCGATACCGCTGATTTTGTCGGGCATCTTGCAGTTATTATTTAATGCGGCGGATATTATCGTGGTCGGGCGTTTCAGCGGCAGTCATGCGCTGGCGGCGGTAGGCTCCACCAGTTCGCTGATCAATTTGCTGGTTAATTTATTTATCGGTATTTCCGTCGGTGCGAATGTACTGATCGGACGCTATTATGGGGCAAACGATCGCAAGAATGTGGAAGAAACGCTGCACAGTGCGATCTTTACCGCGGCAGTTTCGGGCATCGTCATGATCTTTGTGGGGATCTTATTGGCGCGTCCTTTGTTGGAACTGATGGGAACACCGGATAATGTATTGGATCTGGCAGTACTATATATGCGCATTTATTTTATCGGTATGCCGGCATTTATGATCTATAACTTCGGTGCAGCGGCTTTACGCTCTGTCGGCGATACGAAGCGTCCCCTCTATTTTTTGTTGGCAGCGGGGATCGTCAATGTCTTGTTTAATCTGCTGTTTGTCATTGTCTTTCATATGGGCGTTGCGGGAGTGGCGATCGCCACCATCATTTCCCAGGCAATATCCGCGGTATTGATAGTATTGAGCTTGCAGCAATCGGAAGGCATGCTGCGACTAGAATGGAAAAAAGTGCGTCCACACCGAGATAAGATCGTGCAGATGATGAGGATCGGTTTGCCGGCAGGCTTGCAGGGGACGATCTTTAACATTTCCAATGTTTTGATCCAGTCATCTGTCAATTCCTTCGGATCGATCGTAATGGCCGGTAATACTTCCGCAAACAATATCGAAGGTTTTGTCTATACATCAATGAATGCGATCTATCAGACCTCGCTTAGCTTTACCAGCCAGAACATGGGCGCAAAGCAATATCATCGGGTCGATCGTATTTTGCTGATCTGCCTCGGTGTGGTTGCGGTGGTGGGCATCACCCTTGGTGGCGGCGCCTATCTTTGCGGCAATCTCTTGTTAGGCATTTATTCTTCCGATGCACAGGTAATAGCAGCAGGCCTAAGCCGGTTAAGCATCGTATGCGCAAGTTATTTCCTCTGCGGTATGATGGATGTACTGGTCGGCAGTATCCGCGGCTTGGGATATTCGATCATGCCGATGATCGTATCGCTGATCGGCGCCTGTTTATTGCGCGTTATCTGGATCTTTACGATTTTTCAGGCGGAACATACGCTGTTTTCTCTCTATATTTCCTATCCGATCTCATGGCTTTTAACTGCCATGACCCATGGCATTTGCTATATGGCGGTAAGAAAGAAAGCATTTGGCAAGCAGAGCGAAAATCAGATATAATAAAAAAAGAAAGGAAGCGAAATCATGCTTACATATCGTTATGACACCCAACTGCTCATTGAGGGCAACAATCTATCGGAAGATGCGATCCACGCATATTTCCAAGAACATTTTGAAGGCGATTGTCTTTTGGTCGTCGGTGATGAGGAATTGATCAAGATCCACTTTCATACCGATGCACCTTGGTTGGTACTTGCGTATTGTGCTACGCTGGGAGAAATCTATGATATCGTGATCGAGGATATGGATCGTCAGGCAAGAGGATTACAGGGATGATCAATGAAGCAAAAAACGGAAGCTTGTTACAGAGGTTCCGTTTTTTGATAAAGAGGCACGTTCTTTCACTTTCTTAATAGGATAGACTAGCGGGGAGTGATAGTGTGGAATTATTGCTGATGATATTGGCGCTCAGCATAGATGGCTTAACAGCGGCTTTTGCCTATGCCAGCAATCATGTAAAGATGTCGTGGCTGAATATGGCGGTCATCGCGTTGATCGAAACACTTTCTTTGAGCTGTTCGATGGGAGCGGCAGGCATCGTGCAGGATGATCTGTCGATCGTATTTACCAAGGGCATTTCCTTTGTTATTTTCTTTTGTATCGGCTGCAGCACGCTGTTTCAGGCAAGCTTGAAAAAATGGATCCATGCGCAGAAAGAGTGGATCCTGCATTGCCGCAATGTTTCGATCGTACTGCATATTTATGCCGATGAATTAACTGCGGATCAAGACCATTCCAATGATCTCTCTTGGAAAGAAACCTTATATCTGGCATTGGCGCTTTCACTTGATTCGGCGATAACCGGCTTTGCGGCAGGTATGCAGAAAGAGATGAGCATCGTGATTGTGCTGCTGTCTTTTTTGATCGGCATGGCAATGCTGGGGATCGGGCTTAGCCTCGGCAATTATCTGGATGGGAAAAGCCGACTGGATATCAGTTGGATCAGTGGTATCGTCTTTTTATTTCTTGCATTTTTGAAGTTGACGACATGAAAATGGAAAACGCCATGCTGAGTAATCTTTTATGCGAGAATACTTGCAATTTACAAAGGAATGTTTATAATAAAGCTGTCGGCAGGGGCGCATTTTGCTGAGATGTACTGTTTTACAGTCGGTCCCTTATGACCTGATCTAGTTAATGCTAGCGTAGGGAGCCTGTATCTTATTTTCAGATAAAGTAAGATCGTACTGTCTACGCCTCAATCATGGAGGTGTTTTTTTATGTCAAATCAATCAAAACTAGTTCAAAAAATGGTGTTTGCGGCATTTTATGCTGCACTGGCGGTCGTATTTATGGCGTTCAATACGATGGTGCCGATCTTTGAAATGCCAAATGGCGGCAGCTTAGAATTATTTGTCATTGCGATCATTCTCGCATCTTTCCATTTAGGCTGGAAATGGGGCGTAGGTGTCGGTTTGATTGCTTGGGTATTGGGCATGATGTTCGGTTTCAATAAATACATGGTAACACCGATGCAGACTTTCTTAGATTATATCGGACCGTTCATGGGACTTGGCTTAGCGGCAATCATGCCGGCAGTTTATGCGGGCAAGCAAAAACGAAGCAATCTATATATCGGCATTTTCTTTGCGGTATTCTTAAAATATGCTTGTCAGGTGCTGTCCGGCGTCTATTTCTGGTTTCCGGAAGGAGAGGCTGCGGGCAGCTTAGCGGCTTGGATTTATTCAGCATGGACATATAACCTCGGTTATAATCTGATCACGCTGATCGTGGCGTTGATCGTGATTCCGGTGCTGGTCAAAGCGTTGCGCTCCGCAAAGTCATCTCTGCGTTTAGAGGGCTTAAAAGAATCAGATCAAGCATAAGAATCGCAATACCGAAAAAAGAACGGCGCTTTCTAAATAAGAAGGCGTTTTTCATTATCCGCAAAACGCCATAGCAGAAGAAACAGAATGGGAATTGTGTATTGTTCTTTTTTCCTCTATAATTAAAATTACCTATGAAAATCATAAGAAAGCAAGAAAGAAGGTGTATGACATGCTGCGAAAATCACGTATAGCCGATGAACTGAGAAAACAGTGTGAATCGATCAAAGTAAAAGACATCGCAAACGGAGTGGAAGGATGCAGCGCCGCGCAGATCGCGAAGCAATTGAACCTTGACCGTGCCAATGTCAGTAAAGAATTGAATCGGTTATTAGAAGAAAAACGTGTTGTGAAAATAACGGGAAGGCCGGTCTATTATTTTGATGTGCAGGTGCTGGAGTCGCTGCTTTTTATCCACATCCAAACATATGAAGTGGCGACGTTGAAAACCTTTTTACAAGAAACGAATAAGGAAGATGATTTCATGCACATCATCGGCAGTGAGGGCAGCTTGAAAACGGTCATTCAAAAGGCAAAGGCAGCTATGATCTATCCGCCTTTCGGTTTACATACTTTACTGATCGGGCCGACGGGAAGCGGCAAGACGATGTTTGCGGAAATCATGTACCGTTATGCGAAAAGTCATGGCGTATTGGAGCAGGATGCGGAATTTATCGTATTCAACTGTGCGGAGTATGCGGATAATCCCCAGCTGCTGCTGGCGCAGTTATTCGGTTATGCCAAAGGCGCTTATACCGGCGCGATGAAGGAATCGCTTGGTTTAGTGGGAAAAGCCAATGGCGGTATTTTGTTTTTAGATGAAATCCATCGTTTGCCTGCTGAAGGACAGGAAATGCTGTTTATGGTGCTGGATAAAGGATGCTATCGGCGGCTTGGAGAAGATACGCTCAGAAAGGTGAACTTATTGATGATCGGCGCCACGACGGAAAATGTCGATTCCGCCCTGCTTCAAACCTTTCTGCGGCGCATTCCGATGACGATCACTTTGCCTTCGTTGCAAGAACGGCCTTTGAAAGAGCGATTGGAATTGATCGAAAAGTTTTTTCGTCAGGAATATGGACAGGTACAGCTGCCGATCTATGTCAAACGCAAGATCATGGACGCGCTGTTAGCGTATGCGTGCGCCGGCAATATCGGACAGTTAAAGGCGGATATTCGTCTGATCTGTGCCAGAGGTTTTTTAGAGTGTATTGCAAATGGCGAGAACCGCATCAAGATCACAACTTCTTTATTGCCTGAACAACTATACAACGGGTTGTTCAATACCCAGCGCCATGAAGAAATCGCTTCTATCCTCGATCTGAAACAGGAAGAATACCTTGTGTTTGATAAGGAGGCAATGATCGAAGCGTTTGATCATCAGGATCAGGAAGATGTATATGAGATCATTGACCGCCAGTATGAGCTCTATGAAAAGCAAGGGTGCAGCGATGAAGAGATCAATCGTCAGATCAAGCGCTATATTGAAGACTATATCGCGCATTTGCTGGATCGAATGGTAAAAAACGGCGACGGCGGCAATGAAGAGCTGTTTAAGATCGTGCATCCCAGTGTCTATAAGGCGGTGGAAACCGCAATCTCCTTAGCGGAAAGCAAACTGAATAAAAAGCTGCCGAAGAATATCTATATCGCACTAGCCTTGCATGTATCGGCTATTATGGAAAACAAGCTGCGTCATCCACTCAAGCAAAGCGCTTATCATATTGCGCTGGAACATCCGAATGAATTTCAGGTGGCAAAGTCGATGAAGCACTTTTTACAAAGCGAACTGGATATCGAACTGCCGCAGCAGGAAACGATCTTCTTGACGATGTTTCTGTTAATGGAAAATCATGAACTGGAAAATAAAAAGATCGGTTTGTTGGTACTGGCACATGGAAACGGCGTTGCCCGCAATATGGTGGATGCCGCCAATACGTTGATGCGCAGCACCCATGCACACGCGCTGGATATGCCGCTGAAGCAGAATGTCGAAGCTTTCTTAACGATCGTTACTGAAAAGGTCGTACAGATCAATGAAGGCAAAGGGGTCCTGTTGTTGGTGGATATGGGATCGCTGCTTTCATTTGGCGAGATCATTGAAGAAAAGACCGGCATCAAGGTCAAGACCATCGACATGGTATCTACTCCATTTGTATTGGAGGCGAGCCGCAAGACGATGCTGCCGGAACAGACACTGGATCAGGTATATGAGGAAATGAAAACGTATATCCCTTATATCGGCAGGACTTATGCAAAAGACATCAAACAGAAGATGGACCACGATCTTGTCATTATTACGACCTGCATCACGGGAGAAGGCGCGGCAATCAAGCTGGGAGAACTCATACGCAGTGCAGTTGCGCTCATAGATGAATACCATATCGAGATCTTATCCTGCAATGCGGACAGTTTTTCTTCTTTGCCATTAGAAGGCAAGCGTGTATTGGCCGTAGTAGGCGCAATCGATCTGCCGATTCCCGATACCACTTATATTTCCAATGATCGTTTGATCTTAGGCGATGGCTTGACGACGCTTTCACATCTGATCATCAATGTTACCGGGGCAGAGAATGTAAAACCGCAGCTTCCTAACTTTGTGATCAACAATTTATTAACAGATTCATTGGTGTTTTTAGATCCGATGAAAGCCAATGATGCGATTACCAAATCATTTCAGATCATCAACAATATGATGGAGATCATGGATTATAACCGTATCTTGATCGGCTATCTGCTGCATTTAGGATGTATGATCGAAAGGATCATTCAAAAGCAGGCGATGGCTTACAGTGAGGAAGAGAAACGAATCAAAGCGGATGAAAAACGATATCGTATCATCAGGACCGCAATGGAGATCATCGAATCGACATTTAACATTACCGTTCCGGATGGGGAAGTGTGTTATATTATGGATATTTTTGACACAGATTGATACACTGAAATAAGAAGCAGCAGTCAGAAGCCTGATTTCGCTGCTTTTTTTATTTGGCATAAATCTTGCTTAATGATAAGCAAGAAGGGAGTGAAACGATGGACCAAGGAAAGATACTCTATATTTGTACGCATGGGCGTTTCGGCGAAGAACTTGTGAAGAGCGCGGAAATGATCTATGACAAGCTGGAAGATGTGCAGGTGTTTTCATTATTGCCGGGCATGTCGCCGGAGGAATACAGCGCTTTGATCGAAGCGAAACTGCAAAAGGAAACAAGGGAAGTCATTGCGCTGGTGGATTTATTCGGCGGTACACCGTCAAATACGATGGCGATGCTGTCAGGCAGATATGCACTGCATATTTTATCCGGATTAAATCTTGCCATGCTCATTGAAATTTATTCGCAAAAGGAGCGATGCAGTGCAGAGGAGCTGGTGGAGCTGGGCATTCAGACATTAAAAGAGAGCGGCAAAGATGTCATTAAGGTATTAAGAAGGGAGTAAGCATATGGCAGAAATTAAACTGATTCGCGCAGACTATCGTTTGATCCACGGGCAGGTCATCACTAAATGGGTCAAAGAGGCAAATGCCAATCGCATCGTTGTCATCAATGATGCCTTGTCAAAAGATCAATTCATGGCGAGCATTTACGTCATGGCGGCGCCTCCGGGTGTAAAGGTGGAAGTGCTGAGCGTCGATGAAGCAGTCGCATCATGGAAAGAAAACGAAATGGGAGAGGGAAGAATTTTGGTGTTGTTCAAGAGCGTGGAAGAAGCGATGGACGCATTAAACAAGGGCTTCCCGATCAAAGAATTCCAGATCGGCGGACTTGGCGGAAGCGGTGGCAGAAAGACGGTGATGGGACAGGTTTCCTTTGATGCGAAAGATGCGAAACTACTAGAGGAAATGCAAAGTAAAGGAACACACGTTTATCTGCATGTATTGCCGAATGAGCCAAGAGAAGAGTTAGACAGCGCATTAAAGAAATTTTATTCATAGGAGGGATTAAAATGTTACAATTAGCGATCACAGCGGGTATCTTATATTATTTAGCACACTGCTGTTTGGGGTATTGGTTTTATGATGTATTAGGGCAGCCGCTTTTCTATGGTTTGGTTTTCGGTATTGTTTCAGGGGATATGGAAACTTCCATGATTTTAGGCGGAAGCATTCAGTTGATCTATTTGGGAATGATCTTTGCGGGCGGTAATCTGCCTTCCGATGCGGGACTTGCCGGTGCGATTGCCATTCCGCTGGCACTTGCATCAAACTTATCGGCAGAAGCGGCAGTGGTACTGGCAGTGCCGTTTGGCGTATTAGGAGCATTTGTCGATCAGATTCGCCGTACGGTTAACGCATTCTTTATTCACAGAGCGGATACGTATGCCAAGGAAGGCAACAGCAAGGGAATCTTTATGCTCGGTACGGTATTGCCGCAGATCTTCTATTTCCTGCTTCGTTTTCCGGTCGTATTTGCGGCCGTATATGTCGGAGCAGACGCAGTCAATGCGGTCATGGAATTTATTCCGGACTGGCTCATGCACGGTCTTGAAGTAGCGGGCGGTGTATTACCGGCTATCGGCTTTGCGACCATCATCTTTACCATCGGTAAAAAACAGCTGCTTCCTTATTTCTTCATCGGCTTCTTTGCTGTGCAGTATTTGCAGATCCCGACCATGGCAGCAGCGATCTTCGGTGCATGTATCGCCGTATTAGTTGTATTCGCGTCTAAGGCGCGCAGAGAGGAGGCTTAATCATGAGTGAAGTTGTAACGCAGAAAAAGTTAACGAAACGCGAGGTCAGAAACTCGTTCTTCATGTGGGCTTTGCTAGTAGAAGCAAGTAATTCCTATAAACGTATGCAGGCGCTCAGTTTCTGTGTGTCGATCATGAAACCGCTGCGGAAACTGTATGACGATGAAGAAGCGTATCGTGAGGCGCTGGAGCGTCATTTGCAATTCTTTAACTCAGAAGGTACCTTCGGCTCACTGATCGGCGGTATCACACTGTCGATGGAAGAAGAAAAAGCGAACGGTGCGGAAATTCCGGGAGAAATGATTACCGGCATCAAGACCGGTTTAATGGGACCGATGGCAGGTATCGGCGATACGATCGTATGGGGAACCATTCGTCCGATCGTTTTCTCATTCGGCATTACTTTGGCAATGGCGGGAAGCGTATGGGGCGGATTGATCCCGTTTGCCTTCGCCTTCATCTGTCTGGCTTTAGGCTATGTGCTGTATATGTTCGGCTATCGGGTAGGACGTGAATCTGTGCAGACGATGTTGCAGTCGGGCATGATCAAGGATGTCATTACCGGATCCAGTATCTTAGGTCTGTTTATGATGGGCGCACTAGGGGCAAGCTATGTAAAACTGTCGATCCCGATTGAGATCGTGATGGAAAATGCGGATACGATGGTCGTACAGGATATACTTGATTCGATCATTCCGGGCATGCTGCCGTTAGCGGCGATCATGCTGATCTATCTGTACTTCGATAAGAAAGAACAGGCTTATAATAAGATCTTGATCTTCATCTTGATCATTTCCTTAGCAGGATCATTCGTTGGTTTATTCTAAACGGAAAGGAAGTATCACCGTGCTGTGCATGAGATGATAGAAGGTGGTTTTATGGACTTTGAAAAGATAAAAGAAGCGTGTGATCGCTATGTAGAGGCGCGCATGGAGGAGCTTTGGGAAATATCGGTGTTCCTGCATGGACATCCGGAACTGGCGTTTCATGAATATGAGGCGATGCGCTGCCTGAGTGCTTTTTTGGAAAAAGAAGGCTTTGCGATAGAACGTGGATCCGGCGGTTTGGAAACAGCGTTTCATGCCACTTATACGCATCGATTGGGAGGGAAGCAGATCGCGATCTTATTGGAATATGATGCGCTGCCAAAGCTGGGACATGCGTGCGGGCATAATCTGATTGCCTGCTCTGGTCTGGGTGCTGCCATCGCTTTACAGAAGATGGTACAGGATGCCGATTTATGCGGTACGATCCATGTGATCGGCACACCTGCGGAAGAAGATGGCGGCGGCAAGATCATCATGTTAGAAAATGGTGTATTTGCGGATATTGATGCAGTATTCCTGCTGCACCCGACCTCGGCAACGACCCGTATTGCCGGCGAATGTGTTTCTTCCACTGAATTTCAAATAGAGTTTTTCGGCAAGAGCGCACATGCGCAATCACACGCAGAGGATGGCATCAATGCCTTGGATGCGGCGACATTATTTGTAACGGCAATGGGGCTAAACGGAAAACAGATCAAAAACAATACCAATTACAGCTGCATGATCGCCAACGGCGGCATCAGCACCGGTCAGATTCCCGCTTATACAAAAGTACTATGCAACAGCAATTCACTGAGCTTAAAAGATCTGCATAAGGTCAATGAAAAGATCCGAAATGCGGCGAAAGGCAGTGCGATGGCAACCGGCTGCACCTGTGAGATCAAGGAGCAGGACGGTTATGCGGGCAGGATCCCGAATCAGATCCTGGCCGATGTCTGCAAAGGAGAACTGGCAAAGCTCAAGGAGCCGGTCATGGATGGCATGCCGTATGATCTGGGCGGAGAAGATCTGGGCAATGTTTCTCGCCATATCCCGATCTGCAATTTATATGTCACGATCTTTCGCGATCATAAAATATCCGGGCATACGGAGCAGTTTCGTGAACTAGCGATCAGTGAAGCGGGCTATCGCTGCATCGAGGTTGGCAGCAAAGCAATGGCAAGAACCGCAGGAGAACTGTTTTTACATCCGGAATTAGTGGAGCAGGCGCAGGCGGAGCTAAAGGAACGATTGAAAAATGAATAAGGTCGGTTTATATGGCTTAGGGGTGATGGGAACCTCGCTTGCGGAAAATATTTATCGTCATGGCTTTTCTTTGAGCGTTTATAATATCGAAGTGCAAAAAGCGATACAGTTTGCCAAAAACAAAGACGGGGTCATGGCTTGTGAAAGCTTGGAAGCATTTGTGAACAGTCTGGCAAAACCGCGTGTGATCATTTTAATGGTAACGGCGGGGAAAGCGGTCGATGAAGTGATCGCATCGCTTTTGCCGTACTTGCAGCAAGAAGATTGTATCATCGACTGCGGCAATTCGTTTTATCTCGACAGTGAAAAAAGGCAGCAGGAACTGGAACAGAAGGGAATCCATTTCATTTCGGCAGGGGTTTCCGGAGGCGAAAGAGGTGCGCTCCTTGGTCCTAGCATCATGCCTTCGGGGAATCGAAGCGCTTATCAAAACGCAGCGGAAGTGCTGGAAACGATTGCCGCTCATAATAGCGATGGCAGTTCCTGCTGTCATTACATCGGCATAAAAGGCTGCGGGCATTTTGTCAAGATGGTGCATAACGGCATCGAGTATGCGGATATGCAGCTGCTGGCAGATGCCTATGCCTTGCTGCGCTTTGCCTATGCAGATGATACAGAGCAGATCGCCTCGATATTCGCGCATTATCAATCAGGCATGCTTTCCTCTTACCTGATGGAAATCACTGCTTCGATATTGCGTTATCAAGAGCGGGACGGCACTTTTCTGATTCATCACATCTTAGATGTCGCCAAGCAAAAGGGCACCGGCAAGTGGGTCGTGCAGACGGCAATCGAAGAAGGGATCGCAGTGCCGTCGATTGAACAGGCAGTTTCTTCCCGCTTCTTGTCAGAACAAAAAAAATTGCGCAATGAACTGGCTGCGCATTATGAAAAAAAGCAACAGGCAAACCCTTACGACACATTCATCAAAGAACTGGAAGAAGCGCTTTATTTCATGAAGATCATGATTTATGCCCAAGGCTTTGCTTTTATGCAGAGAATCAATGAAAAGAACGGGTATGGCATCTGTTTTCACACACTGGCGACGATCTGGCAAGAGGGCTGTATCATCAAAAGCGCTTTCCTAAAAACGCTTGCGCATATTTATGATGAACAGCCGGATCTGGAACATTTGCTTTTGGCAAAACCGATCCAAGAAAAGGTGCAAAGCTATGAAGCATCAGCGCGCAATGTCGTTGCCTATGCAGTGCAAAACGGCATCAGCATACCGCTTATGATGAGCGCTTTGTCTTATTATGATGCGATCCGTTGTGCGGATTCTACGACCGCATTGATACAGGCGCAGCATGATTATTTCGGCGCGCACACATATGAGCGTAATGATCGAAAAGGTGTTTTTCATACGATTTGGGAATAAAAGAAAAAGACTTGTTTCAAAAGAGACAGGTCTTTTCTTATCAGGAAAACAAGTAAGTTTTTCCATACAGATTATGAGGAAAGAAAAATCAAGCAAGCGATTTGTGCATATCTTGCAGGAAATAGGAAAAAATAATATAAAGTTAGTAACATATAACTTGCGAATTAAGAAATACTTTGATAAGATAAGGATAACAAATAACAAATGAGGAGGTTTGCTATGAAAGCAGGAAAATTATTCGTTTTGAGTGGTGTGGGAATCTCATTGATCTTGGCAGGATGCGGTAAAAAGATCACATCGGAAGAAGCTCGCAGCATTGCCTTGAAGGATGCCGGGCTGAGCGAAGAAGAAGTTACGTTTACTTCTGAGACAATCGACGACGATAGTTTCGGTTTTGAATTTCATACGGATACAAAATCGTACGATTATGAAATAGACGATGACGGTACGATTGCGGAAAAAGAAACAAAGAATTATCAGGCGCCAAGCACCCCACAGGGAAATAGTGGAAATCAGACGACCGGCAACGGTGATCAGACCCAAACAGGTGAGCAGCAGACACAGACGCAGGGATTGACACAGGATGAAGCGTTGGCAAAGGCAGTGGCGCATTTCGGCGTTGACGGCAACAGTATTACCAATGTACGCATCAAACAGGAATATGATGATGGCAGAAATGTATATGATATCGACTTCTACTACAATAACAAAGAGTATTCATTTGAGATCGACATCAATACTTCAGAGATCATTTCTACTGACATTGATAATATTTAATGTTGTGATAATTTGATTAAAGAAAAAGACAAAGAGAAAGCAGAGCAAGCGTATGGGCAAGCTCTGCTTTTATATATGTTTTTCATAGTATCAATAAGATCAGACAAACCAACCGGATGAAGGCATGTTGCGGTGTTCGCAAAGTTGTAACAGGATATCGCATCCTTCTAACAAAAAAAGTCCATGCGCCCACGATACTCGCTTTTAATGATTTCAAACATATCTTCCGGACTTTCTTTACAGCCGTTTTGTAACCACATTTTTATGATTTTAGTAATACCGCTTCTGAAAAATTCTATGCGATACTCAATGAAACGATTGTGAAAATGTATTTCGGCAAGATGGGTGTCATAGTGAAAAACACGGAACTGATTATCGTAATCGAGTTTGAAATACGCAAGGTACAGCAGCCGGTTTTCTTTAATATGATGAAAAAGCCTTAAATAATCGTTGCTGTTAAAGCCGACGGTAATCTCATCTTGATATAGATCATTCAAATTATTTTCCAGTTTTATGCGGATAGAATCAGCCAGAGCGTAAATATCCGTATAGTTGGCATAAAAGGTGGTACGATTCAGTTCCGCCTTTTTACAGATATCGGAAACACTGATCTGATTTAATGCTTTTGTCTGTAACAGTTCGATAAAAACATGTTCGATTTTCTCAATAGACGCTCTTTTTCTTCGATTGTTCGCTTTATTCATAAAAACTCCTTTATCTCAACAAATGGCAGTTAATTGATGATTGTTTTATCTGTTGAATATATTATACTGTCTTTATATTAAAACAACAAGTGTTGTTTTAATGATGTGATCGGAGGTTAAATAAGATGAAAAAAAGCAGCTTGTTCGTAATGATGTTTGGAACTACGGGAATGTTGTTATTCTCGCTGGGAATGTGTATGGCGCTTATCTCGCAGTGGCAGGTAATGCCGCTTGGCATTTTTCTCGGTTGTTTGGGTATGGCGCTTTTATTGATCACTTGGCTCATTTACAGAAAAATGGAATATAAAAAAACGATTCGCATTTCTTTGAAGCAGATTGGGGCCGCTTGTATCGGGATTTGCGGTACATTGACGTTTGGAGCAGGCATGTGCTTTAGTATGCTTTGGGAAGAGCTGGTGGCGGGAATTTTGCTTGGCGTGATCGGCATCTTTGTTTTGCTGGGGATGATCGTATTCCTAGTGGGAATCAAAAAGGAAGCGTAAGTGAAGGTTATCCTATCATAACCTGATTATGAACGAAAAAAGATTTATAAATGGTTGGCGGCACCGCTATCAAAAAGTATCGGTAAAAGGCGTATTATGCCTGCACCTTCTTTATGCGGGCTATCATGGGGTATTGGGCATAATGCAGTCATCTATATGGTTTCTTGCACTTTGTGCTTATTATCTGATTTTGTCTGTTATGCGAGTATGTGTCTTATATGCTGATCGACATGATAGGCAGTACTTTATTTGTCAAAAGCAGTTTATCGAAAAGATCAGTGGTGTTTTGTTGCTTTTATTAAGCGTTGCTTTAATGGGCGTCATTGCTATTAGTTTGTCACATGATATTGCGGTCAAATATGATACGATCATGATGATTACCATCGCTACTTTTGTATTTGTTAAGATCGGTTTTGCGATTTGGAGGGCACTGCACCGGCGAAAAAAGCGTTCTGTGAGCATGGAGTTATTAAAAAATATCAGCCTTGCAGAAGCAGCAGCTTCGGTGTTTACACTACAGCGTTCGATGATCGCTTCTTTTGGTGAGTGGGAAAACGGCTGGATCGTGGATGATATTACCGCAGCGGTGGTTTGTCTGTTTGTCATGGGGATCGGGTTCCAAATATTATTTAGAAAGAAAAAAGAGGAGATGAAACGATGACAAGATCAAAATTAGTGGAAGTCAATGCGAATATCGCAGAGAAAGCAGTCAATGCATATGAAAAGATTGAGAAAACCGTTGTAGAAAAATACAACAATATAGAAGATGCGTTTGTGGAACGCTATTTGAAAAAGGAAGGAGAAAGCGTTGCACAGGCAAAAGAACGGCTGAAAAAAAGCCATAAAGAAAAATGATGTGAAATCAGGCTTTATCAGGAGAAGAAAGCTGTAATGAGGGTGAAATAAACGGTCTTTTCGTTGTTTCTGAGTGAAAATTGCGCTATACTAATAAAGTAGAATTAGGAGGAAATCACAAAATGAGCAAAAGACCTGTTGTATTAGTAGTAATGGATGGTGTCGGCATCAGTGAAAATAAACTGGGAAATGCAGTTTTGAATGCTTATACACCGACATTAGATGAATTATTAAGCACTTGTCCTCATACAGCGATCGCGGCACATGGTTTGGCGGTCGGATTGCCGAGCAACGGCGATATGGGAAACAGCGAAGTAGGGCATAATGCCTTAGGGTGCGGACAGATCTATTCACAGGGAGCGAAGCTGGTAAATGAATCGATCGCTTCCGGTGATATTTTTGAATCGGAAACATGGAAAAATCTAGTGTCTTATTGTAAAGAAAAGGGCACTTTGCATTTTATCGGTCTGTTATCGGATGGAAATGTGCACTCTCATATCGAGCACCTGGAAGCGTTGATCAAACAGGCAAAGGCAGAAGGTGTAAAAGAAGTGCGGATCCATGCTTTGTTGGATGGACGTGATGTGCCGGAAACAAGCGCTTTGCTTTATGTAGAACGCATTGAAAAGTTTATGGCGGAATTAAATGATGATTCGTTCCACGCATGTATTGCCAGCGGCGGCGGACGTATGAAAATTACGATGGATCGCTATGAGGCAAACTGGCCGATGGTGGAAGCCGGATGGCATACGCATGTATTAGGCGAGGGAAGAACATTTGCGAGCGCGAAAGAAGCGATCGAAACCTATCGCGCAGAAAGCGGCGTCGTAGACCAGGATATGCCGGCATTTGTGATCGTGAAAGATGGAAAACCGGCAGGAACGATCGAAGATGGCGACAGCGTGATTCTCTTTAACTTCAGAGGGGATCGTGCACAGGAAATCTGCCGTGCCTTTGATGAAGAGGAGTTTACCCACTTTGATCGGGTGCGCCGTCCAAAGGTGCAGTTCGCCGGCATGTTGCAGTATGACGCGGATCTGAATATCCCGCATCAGTATTTGGCCCTGCCGCCGAAAATTAAGCATACATTGTCTGAAGCGTTAGTAAAACAGGGCATTCGCCAGTATGCGATCAGTGAAACGCAGAAATATGGTCATGTTACGTACTTCTGGAATGGTAATCGTTCCGGCAAGTTCGATGAAGCCTTGGAAGAATATGTAGAAATCAAATCAGATGTCGTACCGTTTGAACAGCGTCCTTGGATGAAATCGGCAGAGATCACCGATGCTTTGGTAGAAGCGATCAAATCAGGAAAATATGATTTCCTGCGTACCAACTATCCAAACGGGGATATGGTGGGACATACTGGTGATTATGAAGCGACGATCATCGGTGTGGAAAGTGTGGATCTGAATCTGAAGCGGGTCATGAAAGCGGTAGATGAAGTAAACGGTATCTTGATCGTAACCGCGGACCATGGCAATGCGGATGAAATGTATGAAAAGCCTAAGAAAGAAGGAGCAGCCTTGAAGGCAAAAACATCGCATACACTGAATAAAGTGCCTTTCATTATTTATGGCGCCGATGTGGAGATTGCCGAAGGAGAATTCGGTTTGGCAAATGTGGCTGCGACGGTCGCAAAGCTTTTGGAAGTTGACGGCGATGAAGCGTGGCTTCCTGCCATCATCAAATAGGGAAAGCACCGAAATAGCAAGCAAAAGCAGGAATGATGATGCATTCTTGCTTTTTTAGGTCGATTACAGATAAAGGGGAGTAAAGACATTTGTTTTGGGGAAACTATCCCTGGAAGAGAAACGACTGGCAGCCATATATTGACATTTCAGACAAGCTGTTTATAATGTTGTTAGTAAACAGCGATGTGCAAAAAGCATGAAAAGATCGCTTTGATGACGGAGAACGGATGTGTGAGCGCACATTGATCGAAAGAAGGATAACCATGTATAAACTGATTACGGATTTAGATAAAAAACAGTACGATGCCTTTGTGGAACAGCACCCTTATGGCAGTCTGCTTCAGTCAGCCGGATGGGCGCAGGTCAAAAATAATTGGGATCATGTCTTCTTGGGATATGAGAAGGATCATGAATTGGTAGGGGCTGCGATGGTATTGATCAAGCACTTGCCTTTTGGCTTTCAGGCGATGTATGTGCCAAGAGGACCGATCGTCGATTTTGAAAACACAGAAATGAGCGTATCCTTCCTAAAAGCAATCGGTAAGTGGGCGAAAGGACGTCGTGCGCTCATCGTAAAGTTTGATCCGAATGTTACTTTGGCAGGCTATCACATCGGTGAAGAACGGATCGTTTCTAAGCAGGGAGAAATGCTGGTACTGGCCTTCCGACAAGCCGGCGCTGTCTATCATGGAGAGAACATCGATATGAAGGAAACGGCACAGCCGCGTTTTCAGGCGGAGGTGCATGAGGAGGATCTGGAGAAGATCTTGACCGGCAAACACTTTGCGAAAATGTTGGCGATCGCAGATAAAAAAGAAGTGGAGATCGAAATCGCGCATCTGGAAAAACTAGAACAGTTTAACGAATTGATGCAGATGACCAGCAAGCGAAAAGAAGTCGCCCTGCGCGATGCAAGTTATTATCAAAGAATCTTGGAAACATATGGGGAAAAGGCATTCCTCATGTTTGGCAAGATCCCGCTGCGCAAACAGTTTGACGCGATCTGTGCAGAGTTGGAAAGTGTGGAAGAGCAGCTTGCGCAGTGCCGGGATAAACCGAAGAAACGCTTTACTTTAGAAGAAAAGCGGGCGTCGCTGAAGCGTAATCATGATGAGTTGAAAGACTTGGCAAAAGAACAGGAAACTGCTTATCTTTGCGGTGTTTTGGCAGTGGTGTACGGAAGTGGCAGTGAGATTCTGTATGCCGGAATGGATGAGCGTTTTAAGCGCTATATGGCGCCTTATAAGGTGTGGCTGGAAGCGATCAGGCAATGTTTTGCCAAGGGAGCGAAGATCTGTAATATGGGCGGCGTGGATGGTACGCTGCAAGACAACCTGCTACAATTCAAAGGCAATTTTTATCCGGTCATCAACGAACGGATCGGTGAATTTGACTTATTGCCGTATCCGAAGCTGTACGATGTTTCTTCCAAGTGTCTGCGGCTATTGAAAAAACTGAAAAAATAAACAAGGCTCTTTCACGAAAGAAAGAGTTTTTTGATGCCAAAAGAAAAACACTACATAGGATAAAATAGCCGCAAGAAAGGGAATTGAGTATCAAAACATTATGTGATAGAATGTAATTAAATCAAGAGCGGATAGGAGGAATGACGATGAAAAAGATCACGATGTTTTTTGTAACATTTTGTATGCTCTTTGTAATCGGTGCATGTGGAAGCAAAAAAGAAATTCAGCAGGAAGCGATCGATGCTTATAAAAATGCACTGACGAAGATCATGGATTATCGGTCTGCGGATTATGAATTGGAAGTCAATGCGAAAGCAGACGGACAAAAAGTGAAATTTGCCATCAACGGCGGATTTATCAATGACGGACCGCTGCAGCTGCGCATGAATGCATCTATGTCAGTGTCCGGCATTTCAGTCGATGATTTTATGAGCTTGTATATCAAAGAGGATTACTTGTATATGAGCGCAATGGGAGAAAATATGAAACAGCCGCTGGATGTAGAGGAAAGCCTCAGCTCCTTTAATATCGGCATTGATCCGGAAACGATGATCGATGACAAAGAAATCAAAGCCATGCTGGAAGAAGCGACCATTGACGATAATGAGATCCACATGGTGTTTGATGTGGATGTGATCAATGCAACGATCGAAAAGACATATGACGAAACATCATCTGGAAGCGCGCCGCATTATAATACGATGGAATTTACTTTTCAGATCGATGACAAAGGAATGCTGACATCGTTTTCCATGCAGGCAGATGCAGTACAGGATGAGCAGGAAGTCGTTGTAGAACTGACGCTGAAGATGAAAGATGTCAATCAGTTGGAAGCAATCGAATTTCCGGAAGATCTGGATACTTATTTAGAATCAGGAACTTATGTGGAAAGTGATGGCAGCGATGCTTTCTATGAAGATGAGGAAAGTTTCGAGGACTACTGGTACAGCGATGAAGAGTTCGGTTTCTAGGGAAAACAGTAATTGTAATTTTTGATCGTTCATGGTAGAATAAGGAAGCACTAAGGGAGTAGTTGGCTCACAAGTGAGTAATTAAGCCAACAGACTGACCGCGAGGTCTGGCTTAATAGTTAAACGACAAGACTTATGCACAGTTTTTTGTGCGTGAGTCTTTTTTTACAGGAGGATAGGATATGACATTGCTATCAGTGCTTATGATCGGGATTGGGCTGTCCATGGATGCGTTTGCCGTTGCAGTGGCAAAAGGCATGTGCACACGTGGCGGTAAGACGATTACGACCGCTCTTTACCTGGCATTCTTTTTCGGCTTATTTCAGGCGATGATGCCGACGATCGGTTATTTTGCCGGTATTTATTTTTCTGATTTGATCGCTTCGATCGATCATTGGATCGCCTTTTTCTTATTGGCCGGCATCGGTATCAATATGATGCGAGAAGCAAGGGCGGAAGAAGAAACGGTTTGTGAACCACTGTATTTGAAACAGGTGATCATCTTAGCGATCGCCACCAGTATCGATGCACTGGCGGTCGGGATCAGCTTTGCCTTCTTAAAGCTGGACTCCATTTGGAGCGCGGTTGCGATGATTGGGATCACCACCTTCCTTTTGAGTTTTATCGCAGTGTTTTTAGGGAAGTGGCTAGGCAGTTATATTGAAAAATATGCACAGATTTTCGGTGGGATCGTACTGATCGTGATCGGTTTGAAGATCCTGGTCGAGCATCTTTTTCTGTCTTAATGAAATGGAATGTGATAAAATGGGCGATAAGGAGGCGATGTCATGGAACCACTTGCTTATCGGATGCGTCCGCAAACGCCGGATGAGATCGTCGGACAAAAACATTTGATCGCACCGGGAAAAGTTTTGCGTCGATGTGTGGAAGCAAAACGCTTGTTTTCGATGATCTTCTATGGTCCTCCGGGCACCGGGAAGACAACGATGGCAACCGTATTGGCACAGTCGGTCGGTCTGCCATACCGTATGTTTAATGCGGTCAGCGGCAACAAAAAAGATCTGGATCGTCTGTTTGAGGAAGCAAAGCTTTATCCGGGGCTGGTCGTGATCATTGATGAGGTACATCGCTTAAATAAGGATAAGCAGGATCTATTGCTTCCTTATGTTGAAAAAGGGATGATTACCATGATCGGCGCAACGACTGCCAATCCTTATCATGCGATCAATCCGGCAATCCGCTCTCGCTGCCATATCTTTGAATTTTACGCGCTCAGCACTGCGGATTGTGTAACAGCACTGCGGCGCGCATTAGAAAGTGAGAAAGGATTGAATCATCTGGCTGAGGCGGACGACGCGCTGCTTTCACAGATTGCAATCAAATGCGGCGGTGATCTGCGGCAGGCGATGAATGTACTGGAACTTTGCGCATATGGGTGTGAAAATGGCATCATTGAAGAAGCAACGCTTGATCTGTATCTGCAGAAAGGACAAAGACTGCTGGATAAAAACGGAGATGGCTACTATAACGTACTGAGTGCATTTCAAAAAAGCATACGCGGCAGTGACGTCGATGCGGCGCTTTATTATTTAGCGGCAATGATCGAAGCACAGGATATGGATGCGATCGAAAGAAGACTGCTGGTATGTGCCTATGAGGATGTCGGACTAGGCAATCCCGCTGCCGTTGCGCGCTGTGTGAACGCGATCGATGCGGCTAAACGAGTAGGCTTCCCGGAAGGCAGGATCCCTTTAAGTCAGGCAGTGATCGACCTATGTCTGTCGCCGAAATCAAAATCGGCAGAAGCCGCAATCGACAAAGCGATGCAGGCGCTGCATCAATATGGCCTGCAAATGCCGCCATATCTGCATTATACGCCGGTTACTTTAGCCGAAAATGAACGCTATGACTATGGGCGCAGCGATTTGTGGGATCAGATCCAGTATTTACCGGATCCGTTAAAGGACGCAAGCTTCTATACCCCGCAGACCAACAGTCAGTATGAACAGGTATTAGCAGGCAATCTAAAGAAATTAAAGCGGACAAAACGCACAGCTTCTCTTGCTCAACTGAAAAAAGGAACAAATCAAAAAGCCGGATGATAAAGCAGATCCTTTTCATGAATATGATCTTTTGTGATCATGTCTGAACAAGGATCTTTTTGTTTGTCTAAAACAGACAAGATCCGCTGCACTAGGATCGTTTACATATTGCTTTCATGATTTGTAAAAAGCCTTTATTAGAATAGTCGAGCACGCCGCGCTGATAGATCGCACCGCCATAATGCAAAACCGCCGTAAGCGAAGCGACTGCCAAAAAAGCTGCCAGCAGAAACTCCGGTACGGTTACGACTGTCATCAAAAAGCGGCATGGCATCATCAGCATGGATAAAAACGGCAGAAACGACAAATAATAGCCGATGCCCTGCGACATGTGCTGGGGATCGTTGAGCGATAAAGTCAGATAATAAACAGCAATCAAGATCATATAGAAAGGCGCTTGGATCGCCGCTGCTGCCTCAATGCTGGAGATGAAGCTGGAAATAACGACCAAAAGCATTTGAATGAGCAGCATGCCTGCCAGTAAAAAGAAAGCGATGCCAAGCAGCAGAAGCAAAAAATCGAAAGATAGATCGATATGTGCGAGCACCTGTGAAAAAGTCGCTTCTTTGATCGACAAAAGCTGCAAGCTTTTCGCAGCTTTCAACAAGCCGCTCCCGTTGTCGATCTGCCATCTGATCAAGGTCCAAAAAAGCAAACAGCCGCCACTGATCGCACACTGTAACAGCACGGTCAGCCAGCCGCTCAGCAGCTTGCTTAAAAAATGCGTTCGCGCACTGACGCTGGTCAAGATCAGCTCCAGTGTTTTCGTCGCTTTTTCATAGACGACCTCATTGGCAACGGTTGTCGCAAAAGAAAGCATCATGAAATAGATACCGGTAACGACCATAAAGACGATACCTGCCCGCTCTTCCTGTTTTTGTGCCGTTGTTTTTTGATGCAGCACAAGCGGTTGCGCATACGCAAGCAAAGCCGCTGATTCCTTGTTTTCTTTTAAGATCTGTGTCTGTCGATACTGTTCTAACAAACTTTCCAAAGCCACGATTTTCATTTCATCAAGCGGATATTCACTGTGCAAAGTAAATTCACCGTCATAAAAGAGCACATATTCATATTGCTTTTTCGCCTTGTTCAGTGATCGTGAAGTCGGCTGAAAATAGAAAAACGACTGTTTTGTTTCATTTAGCTCCTGTACCATCGACTGCGGCATCGCCACCGTATGAATATTGATCGGGTTCAGCATGCTTGGCATAAAACAAGTGATCAAATGGTCCGCAAATAACAAAAGCGCGCAGGCAGTAAACAAGATCAAATTGATGAAGATCTGCGTCTTATTGAAAAAACGGCGCCGCAGAGAAAATTTAATGAGCTCTTTCATCCATATACCCTCGAATCAGCTCCCGCAAAGAAGGCAGACTGACTTGTATTTCGTAAATATCATCACGCATCAGCTCTTTCATGATCATGGCAGCCGTGCGTTCATGATCGACACGCAATGTCGTATAGCCGTTTTCTTCATGTACGTCCAGTACGCCTTTTTGATCCAGCCAGTTGCGTCCGCATTGCTTAGGGAACTGCATGATGCGCCCTTGTCGTTGTTGCTTTAAGCGCAAAAGATCACCTTGAAAGATCACATCGCCATGATAGAGATAAAGCACGCTGTCGCAGTATGGCTCCACACTTTCATATTGATGGGAGGAGAGCAAAATGATCTTCTGCTGCTTTTTCAAATAAGTGATCAGCGCCTGAAACAGTTGCACATTTTCCAGATCCAAACCGTTCAAAGGTTCATCGAAAATGATGATTTCCGGATCGTGGATCAATGCGCAGATCAACTGTACTTTCTGCTGATTGCCCTTGGAAAGCTCGGCGATCCTGCGATTGCGATAATGGGTGATGCCAAGTCCTTCCAGCCATTTGCGCATCCTCACTTCGATCAATGCATCTTCCATCCCTTTTAACCGTGCCAGATAGCGTATCTGTTCAAAGACCTTCAGATCTCGCAGCAGGCTGCGTTCCTCCGGCATATAGCCCATGAGCGTGCTGGGATACTCGCGGATCGCTCTTTTATGATAGAGAATCGTCCCTTCGCTTGGTTTTAACAGTCCCAGCAAAATGCGGAAGGTCGTTGTTTTACCGCTGCCGTTGCTCCCTAAAAATGCCAGCACACTGCCTTTTTTGACCTTGACGGATAAGTGCGCGATCCCTTTGTGCTGATCATAGTATTTACTGATATTTTTTAACTCTAACATAGCATCACCTGTATCTGATATGTGTGCCTTTATGAAATAATCCTAAAAAAAACTGCATGAAAATTCATACAGTTGATCAAATCCCCCCCTATTTTTTGTTTGTGGCTAAAACCATTTGATAAAATGCTTTAAGTCGCGTTTAGAGTCGAATCCGTTTTTTACGAAGAACTCCCTTGTGATGATGCGGGAAGTATCGGCGATCATACGCATGCCCATGAATCCGAAAGAACGGATCTGCTTTTCAAATTCATCATAAAGCTGCTGAGAGATCGCTTCACTTTCTTCGATTCCCTCTTTTATGACAAATGCTAAGATATTCGCCATTTTATCCGCATAAAGCGTTTCATAGCGCGTTGCGTGCGCATAAGCGATTACCGTTCCATCTGCTTCTGCCGCCAGCATGACATCACTGCTGGAATAAAGCAGAAAATTGATGCGTGCCGCAATCTTATCCGCCGGATAAGAATAGCCGAGCTGTGTGTTTAATGCCTGAATATCCGCCGCGTCCTCCGGCTTCATCCTTCTGATTACAAGTTTCATTTCTAATCCCTCTTTTTCTTCAGTCCCGAATAAGTTTAACATAAAAATACAAAAAACGGTAACAAAACTTACATCATTTTATCACTTTTCGGCTATTATCGGTGTTTTTCCTTAGTATTATGCCCTTATTGAGGCTTCTCTATCTCATAAAATATACTTTTTACGCTAAAAGCCAATAAACCATCACTGCTGAAAACAATCATTTCCTGATAATCAGGAAGAAAAAGACGTGTTTATGCTTCTTTTATCAGTTGGGACAAGTTGCCTTGTTTCGCTTTTATGATTATAATGAAAGAAACACAGAGGAACAAAAGAAAGGAGCATGATTAGATGCGAATCGGACAATCCAGCGATATTCATCGGTTCGCCGCAGACAGAGAACTGATTTTAGGCGGTGTAACAATACCACATGAGAAAGGACTGCTTGGGCATTCTGACGCAGACGCCTTGCTTCATGCGATTGCGGAAAGTATTTTAGGCGCGTTGGCGCTAGGAGATTTGGGAAAGCATTTCCCCGACACGGATCCGCGTTATCAGGGAATGTCCTCTTTGGTAATCTTAAAAGAGGTGGGCAAAATGATGAAAGCAAACGGCTACCGGATCGGCAATATTGACGCCTTGATCATGATAGAGCGGCCTAAGATGGCGCCTTATATTGAAAAGATGCGGGAAAATATCGCCGCTGCTTTAGCTTGTGAGATCACCCAGGTAAGCGTAAAAGCCACAAGAGGAGAGGGCTTGGGATTTGTCGGAAAAGAAGAGGGCGTCTTGGCGCAAAGCATCGTACTGTTGGTACAGTAGTGTTTTCCCTTCTTTGACTAAAAAGAAAAAAGCGGTTTCCCGCTTTTTTTATGATCGAAAAGAATTTGGTACAACGATCTTCAACGCATATCTGCCTTTAAGCATTTGATAAAATCCTGATAATCCTGCGCCTGTATCAGTTTGGCAACCTTGCTTTGATTCCAGAGCACGTGGATGATACTGTTGTAGATCTTCATAAATTCCAGTCGATCCTGCTGTTTTACGGCAATCATCAAAACAATCTTGATCTGATGCTGATCCCAGTGGATCCCATTTTCGTTGATCAGAACACAAAACATCGTTTTCTTTGCATTCAGCTCCATGGCATGAGGAATGGCAAATGTTTCAAAAAAGCAGGTAGACGACATTTCCTCCCGCTTTAATACGGAATCGATAAATTCCGGCTGTGCTATTCCAAACGAAACGATCTGTTGCCCCAAAAAGCGGATCACCTCTTCCTTTTCGGTTAAGTCCGTGCGGTGAAAAAATAAATGTTCATCAAAATAGCGCGTCAGCAGGTCATGCTCCTGTTCGATCTTCCGCTCTTTCAAACAGGCGCTGATCGCTTCTTCGATCATGGAGCGATCCATGTCGGTATAAAACGGTGAGATCAGTAAGACCCGTTTATGCAAGATATGCAAAGGAATGGTCGAAAGGATCAAATCGACATCCAGTTCATCGTTGTTGGCGGGAACACCGAATATGACATTGCTGATTTCTATGACGTCCGCATAATCTTTTTTCAAATACTTAATGATCGTCTGCGCGCTCTGATGATAATCCTCGCAGATCAACAATACCCGGACACGGTTGTGTTCTTTGGTACTGCTTTCGATCCCAAAACCGATATGAATGCTTAAAAAACCGATTTCCTCCTCCGGTATCGTAATGGCAAAAGCTTCCTCTAGCTCTTTTGCCAGATAGACCGCTACATCATAAATGAAAGGACAACTGAATTTAATGGTTTCGGTCGTGGCATTGCTTACATACTGATGGTATTTCGCACGCTTGATCAAAGCGTCTACATGCAAGGTAAAATTGCTTAGAAAGGATGCATAATCAATGTGAAGCATATAATACTGAAAGGTGCGATGCAGGATCGCGCGTACTTGTTCTTTGAAAGCGGCAGAGATCATGGAGCTTGCACCTTCCTCGCTAAACAGGATATAGGGCTTGATCTGGCCGATGAGCAGCAGGGCGATGTAAGCGACATCTTCCGGATAAATATGAATGGGGTAATGCTGCGCGTATTGTTCGCATATATCGCGGGCGATCTGATATTCGATCGAACTGCGGTCGATCGGATCCGCCAATGCTTCCATGTAATGCTTATTGCGGATACGAAACAGCGCAACGGCGATATTTAAGAAGAGCGCACCGGCATAACTTGTTTCCAAATGACAGTGATAACGCTCGATCGATGCCTCGATCATCTGTTTGCAGCGCAATAGATTCATATCGCCGAAATCTGACGTCAGCTTTTCAAAAGACGGCTGTCCCGGTTTTGCTTCTTCCCGCAACAAGTGATTGATCAATTTGCGTTTGTCATATTCGCTGCCATCGATCCAGATATGATTGTGTTTTCTTTTTACATGGAGCTGATAAGCAGCAAGCGGCGCATGAAGCTGTTTTAGATGAGATAACAGTGTGCTTGTGCTGAGATAGCAGCGCTCGGCAAAGTCATCAATAGAGATTTCGTCCTGTGCCAAAAGCAGTTGTTTCAACAGCGCGTGTTGTTCATTTTTCTGGTCAGGCAGAAAAAACAGCGCATGCAGATCCGCATCGGTATCGGCATTGATCATATATCCTTGATTGGTGGAAAGGATCAGCTTGTCGTGAAAGATCTGATTGATCGCTGTGATCTCATATTGCAGGGTGCGAAGGGAAATATGTAAAGCATCGGCAAGCACTTTCCCTTTGACAAACGCCGGCATTTGCATGAGATAACGGATGATTTTCTTTTGGCGATCACTGAAAGCATACACAACTTATCACCCCTCTTTGTTATTATATAAATATATTATAACAGATAAAAAGAAACAATCTTTTTTTTGCGGGGTACTATGCAAAAACAAATTGGAATGATACGAGGTATTTGTTTTAGAATAAGGACAAGGAAGGAGTGAGAGCATGACTAAGGAGGAAATGCAGTCTATGGCGTTTATGATGATTGCACATGCAGGCAGTGCGTTTGATTGCTTCTATCGCGCCGTCGATCTTGCCGAAGAAGCTCGTTTTGAAGAGGCGAGGACGACGATGCAGACGGGGAAAGAGGAATTAAATGCAGCGCACCGCTCACAGGCAGATTTACTGAGTGCAGAGGTCAGAGCAGAGGATATTCCTTTCAGCATTATCATGAGCCATGCACAAGATCATCTGACGATGGGGATCTTTATGGAAAGGATGGCGGAAAAGCTGATACGCGTTTATCAGAAGCTGGAAGCGGGAAAGGAGTGAAGATATGGAGCTGAAAGAGCCGTTTTTGTGGGGAAGTGCAACCGCCGCATACCAGTGCGAAGGCGGTTATCGGGAAGATGACAAAGGAGAATCGATCTGGGATGTGTTCTGTCATAGTGAAAAAAACAACATCAACGCAGTAACCGGAGATGTTGCCAGTGATCATTATCATCGCTATGAAGAAGATATCCGCATGCTGAAAGAAGGAGGACAAAACGCCTATCGCTTCTCTTTGGCATGGACCCGGATCATTCCCAAAGGCACAGGTAAAATCAGTCAAGCCGGCATCGCTTTTTACAAACGGGTGCTTGCCGCATGTAAAAAGTACGGTGTAACACCACTGGTAACGATCTATCATTATGATCTGCCGCAGCCTTTGATGGAAATCGGCGGATGGGAGAATCGAGAAGTGGCAGAAGCGTTTGCGGACTATGCGCAGGTGTGCTTTGAGGCCTTTGGCGATGAGGTGCGCCATTGGGTCACCATCAATGAACCGGATTACGATACGATGTGCGCTTATGCGGTCGGAAATTACCCGCCGAATGTAACCGACATGAATCGCCGTGCGAAGGCGCTATATCATATGTTGCTGGCAAGCGCAAAAGCAGTAAGCCGTTTTCGCAAGTTACAGGCGAAAGGCATGATCGGTCTGGTTCACGCTCCTTATCCGATCGCCACGCTGCAAGATGATTTGGCTTATCGGGAAGCGGCGAAAAATGCCGATCTGTTTTATAACCGCTGCATTGCCGATCCGACGATCACCGGGTGGTTCTGTGATGACCTGTTCGTAAAGTTAAAGGAAAGCAACATCGATCTATCTTTTATAAAAGAAGGGGACAAGCAGTGCTTTATGGAAGGTACGGTAGATTTTCTGGGATTGAATGTATATGAGCGGGCAGTGGTAAAGCCTTATACGAGCGGAGAAACCTGTTTGAAGATCAACAATACCGGAAAAAGCAAGGATAAGACCAGCATCATCGTAAAAGGATGGTTTGAGTTGGATAAAGATTCGGAGGTAAAACGCAATCCATGGGGAATGGAGGTTTATCCGAAATGTATCTATGACTTGCTTTATATGATGAAAGAGCGTTATGGGGATATTCCTTTCATCATTACCGAAAATGGGATCGGCTATTATGACAAGCTGGAAAACGGACAGGTACATGATCCTTATCGCATCGAATATCTTGATGGATTTATCGACTGGATGTGGAAAGCCAAAGAAGAAGGCATTGATGTACGCGGTTATTTTGTCTGGTCTACGATGGATCTATACAGTTGGATCAATGGCTATGAAAAACGCTATGGTCTGGTGTATGTCGATTATGAAGATCATGAAAAGCGTTATCCGAAAGATAGTTATTATTGGTATCAAAAAAAGATTGATGAGAAAGAAGGGAAAGAGTTATGAACAAATTGAGTGCGATGATTGAGCGCTATGTGGCGCCGATGGCGAATAAATTAGCGCGGCAGAAATATGTGCAGGCGATTCAAAGTACATTTTTGACGATGATTCCGTTTTTGACCGTCGGCAGCTTTGCTTTGATCCTGATCTCTCCGGCAATGGATTTCCATGAGATGGATCCGGGCATCATGCGGACCTTTATGGAGGGCTGGCAGTGGTTTGCGGACTTCGCTTATGGACCTTTGAATGCGATCAACTATGCGACGATGAGTTGTTTGGCGCTGTATCTGGCGTTTGGCATGGGGTTCTTTTTATCCAAGCATCATGGCATGAAGGGATATTTGCCGACAGTGTTGTGCGGGATCTCATTTATTGTTGTAAATGCAATCGCACCGGATGGCAGCTTTACCACTGACTATTTGGGTGGTACCGGTTTATTCGGTTCGATGATCACCGCCGGCATTGCTTTTGAACTGTATCGTTTCCTGTATGACCATAAAGTAGGAAGAATTGAACTGCAGGGTGGTAATGTACCGCCGGCGCTGACGGAATCGTTTGCGTCTTTGGTGCCGGTCGTAATTGTATTGGCAGTGATGGGACTGATGAGCACAGCGGTCATCACTTTTGCGGGAGTACCGTTCCCGGGCTTGATCGGCGCCTTGTTAGAACCGGTCGTTTCCATGATCGACAATGTATTCGGCGTAATGATCCTGTCTTTGCTGGTCATGGTGCTTTGGTGGTTCGGCATTCACGATTCGGTCATTACCGGTCCTTTGACACCGTTCTTGTATCATAATCTGTCGGTGAATATGACTGCTTATGCGGCAGGTACTGCGGCGATTGCACTGCCTTATGTATTAACGGAGCCGTTTTGGTGGACGTTTATGGCGATCGGCGGCAGCGGTGCGACATTCGGTTTGGCGCTGTTGTTATTGAGAAGCAAATCCAAACATCTGAAAACAGTCGGAAAACTAGGAATCATACCGGCATTCTTCAATATCAATGAGCCGATCATCTTCGGTATGCCGTTAATGCTGAATCCGACGATGATGTTTCCGTTCGTATTCGCCATGACCGCAAACGGTGTCATCTCTTATTTGTTGATGGATATCGGTTTGGTTGCCAGAACTTTCGTTTATCCAAGCTGGAACATGTTCTGTCCGATCGGGGCGCTGCTGGCGACATTGGATATAAAAGCGGTGCTGTTGGTAATCGGACTGATCATCATGGATATGATCATCTATTATCCATTCTTGAAAGTATATGAAAAACAGAAACTGCAGGAAGAAGCAGAAGTAGCGAAATAGCGAGGGAAAGATATGAAAATATTACTAATGTGCAATGCGGGCATGAGTACCGGCATCTTACAGATGAAGCTGGAAGAAGAAGCGCGTAAACATCAGGTCGAGGCGAATGTGGAGGCGATCCCGATGGGAGAATTGAATGAGAACATCGACAGTGCTGACATCATACTGCTCGGGCCGCAGATTCGTTTTGCTTATCAGGATGTTGTAAAACAGGCGCAGGGCAAACCGGTCCTCTTGATCGATGTGCAGGATTTCGGCATGATGCGTGCTGACAAGATCTTTCAAAATGTGCTGGAAGCATGTAAAGAAGCATAATAAGTATGTGAATTATGTGAGAATAAAAGGGAATTATCGACTTGCGGTAATTCCCTTGCTTTTTTTGATACGGATGTTTATACTACATTTATTCAATGCGTGAAATATTAAAGAGAGGAAGGCAATATGAAGCAGGATTATGATGTCTTGATATTTGATGAAATGCGCAAGATCGGTGCATCTTTGCATGTGATCTTAAACCGCAGATGCGAACCTTACGACATTACAAGAGTACAGGCAGAGGTACTGATGGAACTGCAAAATAAAAGGCAGTTAAGGATCAGTGAATTAGCAGATACGCTGTCGCTTAGCATTTCCAATCTGTCGGCGATCGCCAAGCGGATGGAGAAAAGCGGCTTTGTGGAGCGGGTGCATGACTTTAGGGATCGGCGTATCGTGTACTTGCAGATGACTGAAAAAGCAAAGGAATGCTTACAGGACGTATGCAGGCAGGAAAGTCTGTTTGCGGATCTGAATGAAAAACAATTTCAGAAGGTCATGGAAGGCTTGCAGGTGCTTTCCGCCTATATTGAGGAAAGGAGGAAGTCAAATGAATAATAAACAGAAGAAACCATTGTATTATTATTATTTTTTAATGTTGATCATCATTATTTTATTAAATGCATTCGTATTTCCGATGTTAAGCAATTCCCGCACTGAGGAAGTCAGTTATAGTACATTTTTGAAGATGCTTGACAAGGAGCAGATCGAAATCGTAGAGGTGCAGAATGAACAGATCGCTTTTAAGAAGTCGCAAGAAGATCAGACGATCTATATTACGGGGCGAATGGAGGATCCCAATTTAGTGGATCGCTTGGCAGAGTCTGATGTGAGCATGACGCGGGTATTCCCGCAGGAAATGAATCCGTTGTTATCTTTCTTGATTCAGTTTATCTTGCCGGTCATTTTCATGTATGCGCTGGGTACATGGTTCTTTAAGCGAATGCAGAAAAAGATGGGTAAAGACGGTATGACATTTGGCGGCGGCGGTCTTGGTAGTTTCGGTGCGAGCAGTGCAAAAGTGTATGTGCAGGCACAAAGCGGCAAGACGTTTCAGGATGTAGCCGGGCAAGAGGAAGCGAAGGAAGCGCTGAAGGAAATGGTGGATTTCTTGAACAATCCGAAAAAATACCAGCGGATCGGCGCACAGATGCCAAAGGGCGCATTATTGGTGGGTCCTCCGGGTACCGGGAAAACGCTGCTTGCGAAAGCGGTTGCCGGGGAAGCGGGTGTACCGTTCTTCTCGATTTCCGGCAGTGAGTTTGTGGAAATGTTTGTCGGGCGAGGAGCAGCACGGGTGCGTGATCTATTCAAGCAGGCACGAGAGAAAGCGCCTTGTATCGTCTTTATCGATGAAATCGATACCATCGGAAAAAAACGCGACGGCAGCGGCTTAGGCGGCAATGAAGAGCGGGAACAAACATTGAATCAGCTATTGGCAGAGATGGATGGTTTTGACGGCAGCAAGGGCGTCGTGATCTTAGCGGCGACGAACCGCCCGGAATCTTTGGATCAGGCATTGTTAAGACCGGGACGATTTGACCGGCGGATCCCGGTGGAATTGCCGGATCTGGCAGGACGAGAAGCAATCTTGCGCGTACATGCCAAAGATGTCAAGATCGGCACAAATATTGACTTCAATGTCGTGGCGCGTGCTACGGCCGGTGCCAGTGGTGCGGAATTAGCCAATATCGTCAATGAAGCGGCACTGTTAGCGGTAAAAGATGATCGTGATATCGTTTCTCAAAAGGATTTTGATGAAGCGGTGGAAACGGTAATTGCCGGCTATCAGCGTAAAGGTGCGGTGATTTCGAATCGAGAAAAACTGATCGTGTCTTATCATGAGATCGGACATGCACTGGTGGCAGGACTTACGAAAAACTCGGCCCCGGTGCATAAGATCACCATTATTCCGCGTACCAGCGGTGCGCTTGGCTATACGATGCAGGTGGAGGAAGAGGAAAGCAATCTGATCAGCAAAGAGGAAGCGATCGCTCGCATTGCGACAATGACCGGCGGTCGAGCAGCAGAAGAAGTGGTATTCAAAAGTGTTACGAGCGGCGCCGCAAACGATATCGAGCAGGCGACAAAATTAGCAAGAGCGATGGTTACCCGACTCGGTATGAGCGATAAGTTTGATATGATGGCGTTGGAGACGGTTACCAATCAGTATTTAGGCGGTGATACGCAGCTGGCATGCAGCGCTGATACAGCGACAAGAGTGGATGAAGAGGTGCTGAAGATCATCAAAGAAGCACATGCTTACGCAGTGGATCTATTGACGAAGAATATTGATAAGCTGCATGAACTGGCGAAATATCTGTATGAAAAAGAAACGATCAACGGAGAGGAGTTTATGGAAATTCTGCATAACGGTGCAAATGCGTAAATAAAAAGCGGATTCACTTTGATCCGCCTTTTATTATTTTAAGCTGAGATAAATGCCCGGCTTGTAGCCGATGATGACCTGATCGCCGTAAATCAGAAGAGGCCGCTTCAACAGCATGCCGTTTTCACTTAGCAGCTGCAACTGTTCTGTTTCGCTCATCGTAAGCCGTTTGTTTTTGATATCCTGGGCTCGATATTGTTTGCCTGATGTGTTGTAGAACTTGTCTAACGGCATACCGCTTTTTTGGTGATAATCTCGCAGCTCATCGGCGCCGGGTGTCTGTGTAACGATATCCTTCAGCGTAAAAGTGATACCTGTTTCTTCTAATTCTTTTTTGGCCTTTTGACAGGTAGAACATTTTGGATACCAAATAAAAAGTGCGTCCATTTTATCACCTCTTTGCATCATTATAGCATAGATCACCAGATGCGTCGCAGTGTTTGCCTATGAGGATAAGAGCATACAAGCTGATTGATGATTGTATTTGGGCGAAAAAAGAAGCACTGGGAGTTTTTGATGTTAGAACAATTGTGCAAGAAGCAGAAGACGACGGATTTTAGAGAATAGAAAAAACGATCATTTGTAAATGCAGGTGATCGTTTTTACATATCCAAACAGGAAATCCGTATGATATGCAGATAAAATTTCAGTAAATAACAATGTACTTATTTTTGCTTAGAACAGGGTAAATAAAAAACAAGTAATATCAACTTGTCATAAAAATGAAAATATGTTTTTTAGAAAATAAGCTTCCGGCTTTGTCAGTGCATGCTATAATACAATTTGTAATAGGTGATCACATGAAAAAGAGTTTAACAGAAGGTGCAATCGGAAAGAGCCTTATTTTATTCAGTTTGCCGATGATTGCCGGCAATCTGCTTCAACAGTTATATAATGTTGCGGATACCCTGATCGTCGGGCAGACGATCGGTGCTGAAGCGCTTGCGGCAGTTGGTTCTGCTTATGCGCTAATGGTATTGCTTACATCGATCATACTGGGTTTATGTATGGGAAGTGGAGTTGTGTTTTCACAGCTGTATGGGGCAAAACGAGAAACGGATCTGAGAATCAGCATCGCCAACGCATTTGTGTTGATCCTGATCGTTTCTGCCTTGCTTTGCATACTTGCTTATTTGCTCTTGGATCAACTGCTGATCTGGCTTCAAATACCGGAAGAAGCATACCATCATGCAAAAGAGTATCTATCTGTGATTTTCAGCGGTATCCTGTTTGTGTTTCTCTATAATTTTTTTGCGGCTGTTTTACGCAGTGTCGGGAATACCGTTATTCCACTGCTTATTTTAGCGGTATCCGCACTTACGAATATCGGATTGGATCTTGCCTTTATCTTGCTTTTTGACATGGGTGTCAAAGGCGCCGCATGGGCAACGGTTGCGGCACAGGGCGTTTCCGCTCTGTGCGTTATCCTGTACTTCTTTTATCGAGAAAAAGAAGTTTGCCCGCGTAAAGAACATCTGCATTACCGAAAAGATCTCCTTGTTTTCATTATGACGAATGCATCACTGACAGCGGTGCAGCAGTCGATCATGAATTTCGGCATCTTGTTGGTACAGGGTTTGGTAAACAGCTTCGGCTTTGCGGCCAGTGCAGCATTTGCGGCAGTCGTTAAGATCGACGCTTTTGCCTATATGCCGGCACAGGATTTCGGCAATGCCTTCGCAACCTTTGTGGCACAAAACTATGGCGCCGCAAAGAGCGGGCGTATCCGCAAAGGGATCAAGACCGCAATGACGACCGCTGCGATTTTCTGCATGATCGCTTCATTGCTGGTATATCGATTTGCGAAAGAGCTGATGCTGCTGTTCATCAAGCCGAGCGAAACAGAGATCATATCGATCGGGATCACCTACCTTCATATCGAAGGGGCACTTTATATCGGGATCGGCATCCTGTTTCTGCTGTACGGACTTTATCGTGGCTTAGGAAGATCGTCTATGTCGATCGTTTTGACCGTGCTGTCTTTGGGTACTCGTGTATTGCTCGCGTATGCCTTATCCTCGGTTGATTGGATCGGGATGAATGGAATATGGTGGGCCGTTCCGATCGGATGGGGAGTAGCCGATTGGTTCGGGATCCACTATTACTTAAAAAAGAAACACGAGCTGCTTTCCATAGATAATAATGTTTGTTAATGTGTGTGTTCAATGCTAAGAGATTTAGATACTATGAATGCTGTAAAACGATTGCCCACGGCAGCTTTGGCTTGTTCGATTCGCTAAGCGATCTTCCCCGCCGTTTTTCTTCGATAATGCTTCTCCTTTCTTTACGGTATAATCATACAAAATGATCATGGCATAAAATGTCGAAAAATGTAGAAACCCTTAAAAAAGTAAAAAAAATAAAAGAAATTTTGATAAAGGCAGATATTTTTAACTAGTTTACATACGATAAGTGTTTTATGGATGTGCGGTTTAGGGAGCGCTCGTATAAACGATCGACAAAAACAGTTGCTGAGAGCACGAAAAAGCGCTAAGAGCATTTAGCAGAAAAAGAAAAAAGCTCATGATAAGTTAAATTTCTAATAGGCACAAATAAGAAAGCATGCGATTGATAAAGCCTATAAAACGCTTAAAAACGCTCTTTATTTAAGGAGAGCGCGGTCAAACTGATCGAAATCAGCAATCGTCAGATCGGCGCCTGCCTGTTTTTGTTTGGTTGCCAAATGTGCATCGCCCAGCGCACAGATCAAAGCGGCTGATACAGCTTTGGCGTGTCGGATACCGGACAGTGAATCTTCAAAAATAATACAGTTCTGCGGAGGTACGCGCAGATTTCTTGCCGCATGCCAGTACATTGCACTTTTATCTTTATGATAGCCGTCGTCATATACGATCATGCTCGGTTCGATCCAGCGGTCTAAGTGAAATGTTGAAATGAAAAAGCGGATGTTTTCCGCAATGGATGCAGAAGCGATGGTAAAGGGAATCTGTTGTTTTTTTAATTCGTCAAACAGTGCTTGTGCACCTTTGACAAGATGAGTAAAAGCTGGATCCTGTTTACATAAAGCACGATAAATCGCCTCTTTGCGTGCAGATAAACGCTTGGCTTCCCGCTCGCTTATCTGTGGGAACAGTGTTTTTAAGATATGCAGATTCGGCGGTCCGACAACAAGCTCCTTTTCTTCTTCACTTAACGGGGTACCGCGCACTTCTTCTACTAATGCTGTCCATGCAGCTAAATGCTTGGGACCGTCAAAAAAGAGCGTCCCGTTAAAATCAAATATCACACCTTTGATCTGTTTCATGTCATTCCTCCTGTTCTGCTTTGACCCATACCCGTGCCTCTTGCTCCTGATAAAGACTGTTTGCATCAGGGACAAGGGAGGAAGGATCGATCGCTGCATCGCTTTGCACCTCATACCAGATTTCCCGGCCGATCGTCTTTTGATCTACAACGATGAGAGGCAGTGCGGTGGTTGTCTGATAAAGAACTTTCTCATTAGGCGCTGTGTAAAAAGCAGTACCGGCTTTGACCCACAAGATCGTTTCTTTTCCATGATCCTTCGCCCCAAATGCTTCATCGATGCGCTGTAAATGAGAAGCAATTTTTTCACCCCAGTAAGGGTCAGAGGCATAACGTACATTCATGCCGTTTGCCTTATCGCCTAAATGACTGCCGTGCCAACGTGTATCAGCGGGATTGGCATAGCCCTCGATCAAATACTGCTGCACATGGCTTTCCAAACATTCGGCAATGCTTTGATACGCCGCCGCACTTGCATAAGGATCATCGTCATATGCACTGTGTCCAAATAAATTATGCTTTGCACAGGCAATATTGCTTCTGCCTGCATCGCTTTCATGAATGGCCGAAGCAAATAAAATGAGCGCGTTTATCGTATAACGATCTTGCATATCCAAAAAGAGCGAACCGCTTTTGTACAGGATTGAAGCAGATGCGTCTGCCGGACAAGTCGTAGGCAAAGAAGTGATGCCATAAGCTTCTTGTAAGTAAGTATTCAATACCGTTTCATCATGATCGGTATGTGAGCGCTGTGGCAAATATTGAAAATACTGATAGAAAGGAACGCTGTTTACGGCGTTTGTATGACATTCAGCGCGCACATCATCGGCCATTGCTTCAAAACTTTCATAAAAATAATGTCCATCATAACTGTAATAGATTCCATCTTGCAGCGAAGCAGGCGCCGCACCTAGATCGATCTGAAATTGTTTGGCGCTGTCTTTGACGTTTCCGCTGCCATAGTGCAGCAGTCTGCCTGCACTTACCTGATAATGATTGATCGCTGCAAGCGCAGGATCGTGGATGTCATAAAGCTGTGCCTGATCAGGGGAAATCTTACCGATGGCAGCGCTGATCTGAAACAGCCACCCTTCCGCATAGCCAACATACAGCGCATCTGCGCCATAACAGCCGTTCAGATACCCCTTGCTTTGATCAAGATAGGTAAAAGCTGTGGTCTGCGTGCAGACATCGTTTGGAAAAGCGATGATCCCATAGCGGATGTCGATCATTTGATCATCCTGCAGGATAGCGGGATTGTAAGTGCCGCGCTCGATCTCCTGCTGCATCAGCATTTGCGCTTCATCCAGTGAATCAGCCGTATGTAGTAGAGTGGCACGATGTGATCGGTCATATGCGACGATCTGATAACTGCCTTTATTTTGTAAAAGGATGATTGCGGCAACGATGCCGATTACGATGAACAGCAGAAAAAACGCTTCCGTTAAAGTCAGTGGTTTTGCGGATCTGCGTCTTTTGACCGTACGTCGTTTTTTCGTCTTGCTCATTTCATCACTTCCTTTTATCCTGCGCTGTTACGATAATGAAAAAGCATCGGGAACAAATATTTCTTTTGCCGATCCTTTCAAAAAAGCAAATTTGTTTTTCTCATTATATCAAACAGTGATCTGCCTGCACAAATACTGTTTTGAAAAAGGAACGAAATGATATTGATTCCCCTGACAACTGAAAATCACTTTTGATGGATCCTGCAACAAAGGGAAAGAATGTAAAAAAGCATGCTTTCATAGCAGGCGCAATAGATTTTTTGTGGAATTTTATGCAGAGAAGGGCGCTTTGCGTTATAATAATAACAATTATAAAGTGTGGTGAGAATATGAACGACAGCGGTATTTATTATGATCTTTGCTTGTTTTCCTATTTTGATATTCCCCGCTTTATAAAATCGATGTCCGTTGCGGCATGGATCGAAACGCTGCTGCAGGATGAAACAGAGATGGCGCGCTATCAGCACGATGTATTTTTTCAAAGCTATGCAGAAGCCTTGCAGGCAAGCGATCATGAGCGCTATTGTGATTATTATATTGAGGATTATTATAATGATAATCAAAAAAGCGGTGTGGTCGCATATGTGATCGTTCACAAGGAAGATGTTTATGTCGTATTTCGCGGCAGTGAAACGCTGGATGCACAAACACAGCGTACAGGGTGGCAGGACTGGCAGGATAACTTCCATCTGTTTTTGAGCGTACCGAGCGAACAGCAGATGATCGCAAGAACTTATGTGGAAAACTTGTCGATCAAAGGGAAACTGCATTTATGCGGTCATTCTAAAGGCGGCAATCTGGCGGGATTTGCCTATCTATGTGCGAGTGCGGATTTGGATGAAAAGATCGTCTCGGTCGTTGCCTTAAACGCCCCCGGATACAGTGCGGCGATCTTGTCGCCTTATCGGGAACGGATCGAAAGCGATGCTTTTTCAAAACGCCTTTGCTGGATCGAAAGTGAGCATGACTGTATCTCAGCCATGTTTGCGCCGCTCAAGCAGCCGCTGATCGTAAAGTCTGCCTATCCGCTGCATAACATCACTTCCTTATTTCACTGTCATAACGTATATGGTTTTGTCAGGGAGGAAGGACAGTTTGTCGAGGCAAAGAAAAAACACCCGATTTGTGAGATGTGCGGCTATTTCACCAATCAGGTGTTCATGAAAAGTAAAAAAACGCAGATCCGCGCTGTTGTGGATACGGCGGATTCTTATTTTGAAAGCGGACTTTCACTGCCGGAGCTATATCATGTGCTGGTGTATCATTTAGGGCAGTATGCGAAAGTCTTTGATGATTTAAGTTATGAGGAAGTAGCCGTGCTGGAATTTTCTACTTTGAAAGAGCGTTTATTAGAAGCGTATGTACATGCAAAGCTCAAACAGCTGCCGGGCATGCATCAGCAGATTGCGGCAGGCGTGCAGCAGATGATCGAACAGTTGGTCAAAAACAGGCGCTTTAGCAGAAGCAGGCAATCCGGCATCAATAAAAAGCATACAGACAACAGGAAAAAGAAGGTGGAAAAAGATGGACAAACTGAAACAGGCAAGAGCGATCATCAATGAAACAGATGAGGAGATGGCCAGACTGTTTGAAAAACGGATGCAGGCGGTAGAACAGGTAGCTAGGTATAAGAAAGAAAAGGGACTGCCGGTATTTGATGCGAAACGGGAAGCGGAGATTTTAAGCACTTGTGAACAAAGGATCAAGGATCCTGCGTATGTGGAAAGCTATCGTGACTTTATAAAGCAGCTGATGGATCTTTCCAAACAGTATCAAAAAAAGGTTCTTTCAGAGGATGTCGTAGCTTATCCCGGGGTGGAAGGCGCTTTTTCCCACATGGCGGCTTTATCGCTTTTCCCCGATGCCCAGTTGGCGCATTATCAGACGTTCCCACAGGTCGTCATGGCAGTGGAGGAAGGAGCGGCGAAATACGGGGTGCTGCCGTTTGAGAACTCTTATACCGGTGAGGTCGGTGAAGTGTTGGATCTGTTGCATGAACATGACGTTTCTATCGTTGATACGCTGGCTTTGCCGATCGATCAGAATTTATTAGGCATCAAAGGTGCGTCGATAAAAGATATCAAGCAAATTTATTCACATCAGCAGGGCTTGTCCCAGTGCGCCCAATTTTTAAGCGGCAGAGCGGTCGAGCTGATTCCTTATCCCAATACGGCGTTGGCTGCCAAGTATGTAAGTGCGTGTCAGGATCCTCATAAAGGAGCGATTGCTTCTAAAGCGACGGCGGATTACTATGATCTTGCTTTGCTTGCGGAAAACATCAATACGGCCGCTACTAATACGACACGTTTTATCGTCATCAGCAAAACACCGGTGAAGGAAGGAAATCGTTTTGCGATGATGGTTACGATCAAGCATGAAACCGGCGCCTTGGCGAAAGTGATCGAATTGATCGCACGCTATGACTATAATATGGAAAATATCAAATCTCGTTCCTTGAAGGATCGCCCATGGGAATATTATTTTTTGATCGAAGTGGTCGGTTCGCTGAAGGAAGAAAAGGCAAATCGGTTGATGCAGGAACTGAAGGCTTATTGTGAGCAGTTTCGGCTTATTGGCTCTTATGCGCGAAAGGATGTGTAAAAATGGCATTTGTTAAGAAACAGGTAGATGTAACACCGATCGAAGATACGGTGTTTGCGATCGTGAAGCTGGCAAAGCAGGCGATTATGGAAAAGGGCGACGATGCGGTCGTTAATGCGACGATCGGTTCGCTTTATGGGGAAGATGGCAGGATCGTTGCATATGACAGTGTGTTTGGACCATACGATCGCATCAAAAAAGAAGTAAAAGCCGCTTATGCCGCAAGCTTTACCGGCAACGAGAGTTATCGTAAACAAGTATATGAATGGGTTTGTGGTGACAATAAACTGCATTTGGCACACAGCGTGATCGCTACGGCAGGAGGCAGCGGTGCGGTTTCTATTGCCATCAATGAAATGTTAGATGAAGGACAGACTTTGGTGATCCCGAAGATCGCATGGGGGTCTTATGCGTTAATGGCGTCTATGCACAATGTTGCGGTAACAAGCTATGAGCTGTTTGACGGCGACCGATTCCATTTGCGGGATTTTGAGCGAGTATGTCGGGAAGTCATGGAAAAGCAGCATAAGCTGCTGGTAGTGATCAATGATCCTTGTCACAATCCGACCGGCTATTCGATGAGCATGGCGGAATGGAAACAGGTGATCGGCTTTCTGAATGAATTATCTGCGCTTGGCGATGTGGTGATCTTAAATGATGTCGCTTATATCGACTATGCGTATCAAAAAGATGCCAGAGCCTATTTATCAGTCTTGAATGAGATGAATGCGCATGTGATGTGTATCGTGGCATTCAGCTGTTCCAAAACTTTGACTTCTTATGGACTGCGCTGTGGGGCGGCACTGCTTTTAGCGAAAGATGCGGCACAGGTGCGGGAAGTGGAAATCGTTTTTGAAAAGATGGCGCGTTCTCTTTGGTCGAATATACCCAATGCGGCCATGGAGAACTTTACCTATGTGACTACGATCGGCAAAGATTCGTTTTTACAGGAAAAGCAGGAATATGTGGAATTGCTGAGAAAGCGCAGCGCCTGCTTTATCGAAGAGGCAGAAGCGTGTGCACTGCCGTGTTATCCTTATAAGGAAGGCTTTTTCGTAACGGTAAAAATGCCGGATAATCAAACGCGCGATCGCTTTCATGAAGCGCTGATGAAACAGGACATCTATACGGTAAAGGTCAATACCGGCATCCGGGTGGCGATCTGTTCCCTGCCGCTTAAAAAATGTGAGGGACTGGCAAAACGTATGAAAGAGATTTATGTGCAGGTGGAGGCAGAAAGATGAGAGTGGTATTACAGCGGGTAAGCAGAGCGAAGGTAACGATCGAAGGAAAGGTGCATGGCGCGATCGAAAAAGGACTGATGTTGCTGGTGGCGATTTCCCCAAATGATGAGGTAGAAACCTTGCGCAAAGTGGCAAAGAAGATCGTCGATCTGCGCATCTTTGACGATGAGCAAGGAAAGATGAATTTATCGCTGCATGAGGTAGCGGGCAAGATCTTAAGCATTTCTCAGTTTACCCTTTATGCAGATTATCGCAAAGGGCGTCGTCCCGGTTTCAGCAATGCGGCCAAGCCGCCTTTCGCAAGCGATATGTATGAGCGCTTTAATGCGATCCTGCAAGAAGAATACGGAGCAGTCGTGGAAACCGGTGTGTTCGGTGCTGAGATGGCATGTGAACTCGTCAATGACGGACCGATCACCATCATGATCGACAGTGAAGAATTGGCATAAAAAAGCAAAGAAGATAGATGTGCAAACAGAAGCATCTGTCTTTTTTTTATGTAGCTCAGCATATACTGATGTGAAATATATAGGCAATTTCACAATGTATAGAACACATAAAACTGGGAATTATAGGCATATAGATGTTTGAGGACGTCTGTTTTAGCACGTTTTATATGAAAACGCATTCAGTTTTAGGAAATATGTGGGAAATAGTAAAAATATACGACGTTTCCAGTATGTGAAAAAATAAAAAATTGGACAAGTTCTGGAAAATGTGCTAGAATAACCCTCGACTTTGCGAAAAGGAGGAAAAGAAATGAAATTAAAACGAACTGCATTCGCTTTAATCTTATGTATTTTCGCTTTATCAGGCTGTGTGGCCGGCAAGGAAACAGATTCTGTCATTCAGGCAGAGGCACAAGGAAATTCCACGAGAAAAAAGGTGGAAATCGTAACGACAAAAGAAGCAATCGTCAATACAGAGACAACATATTTAGACTATGATGGCGGATCCGGCATTTCTTGGATCGCCACTGCGGTAAGCGAACCGGTAGAGGGCACGATCGAAACGACTTATAAGATGACGATCAGCGCTGACGGCGAGGTGCTGGAAAAAGAAAAGTTAGCCGGGAAAAGAAAGGTAACCCCTGCTAAACCGGCGGTCATGCAGTTTGGCGGCAGCGTCAGCGTAGGAAGTGAATTTTTCCCGCGTACCACGACATATGGAGTAGACTGCATCGGCTGCAGTGGACAATACAGCGGAGTGGGCGGTACGGCTGCCGGGGTGAAGCTCAGCGTGAGCCAAGGCGTATTACAGCCAAACGGAACTTGGCAAAGCGGGATCAAATACGGCGATTATTATATCGTCGCGGCAGATCGATCGATTCCGATCGGCACCGTATTAGAAATCAGCAATCACGGTTATAACGGATTCGGTTTAGTGAGCGGACAGCCGTTTTATGCCATGGTGCTGGATCGCGGCGGCGGTATCTGGGAAAATCATCTGGACCTTTATGCGGGCAGTGAGAAGATCGGCGGTCTGCACATTGATTACAGCGTACATCAGCCGAAAGCGAAGATCGTATCGCTGGGCAGCGGCGTCAAGCCATTTTAATTTGACAGAAACAATGTCGCCCTTTCACAGGCGGCATTTTTTATATTTCGCTAAAAGAGCGTTTTGTGTATTCAGTGGGAATATGGTACAATAGCGGCATAGAAAAAAGGGATGAAACAGCATTATGAAGATACAGGAAATCATCGTCGTAGAGGGAAAGCATGACAGCGACCGCCTACATCAGTATTTTGATTGTGATACGATCGAAACCGGCGGACTCAGCTTAGATGAAGGAAAGTTAGAAATGATCAAACAGGCACAGGAAAAAAGAGGCGTTATCATCTTTACCGATCCGGATACGCCGGGGGAAAAGATCCGCATGAAGATCAATCAGTACATACCGGGCTGTAAAAACGCTTATGTCAAGGCAAAGGATGCGAAAACGAAGCGGAAGGTCGGGATCGAACATGCCTCGCGTGAAGTGCTTGAGGAAAGCTTGACACATCTGTTTACTTACCGAACAGATCTAGAGAATACGCTTGCTTATGAGGAATTTCTTGATCTTGGATTAAACGGCGCACCAAACAGTGCCGAAGTAAGAGAAGCGCTGGGAGAGCGTTTATTGATCGGCAGGCCGAATGCCAAGACCCTTTATAAACGGTTAAATATGTTACAAATGACAAAAGCGGAGGTAGAAGCGCTATTGGAGGAGATCATATGAGCAAAGCGATCGCAACGCCCAGCAGAACCAAAGAAATATTAGAAACCTATGATTTGTTTACGAAGAAAAACTATGGGCAAAATTTTCTGATCGAGCCGGGCATCGTTGAAAAAATCGCCCGCAGCGCAGTCATAAGCGATCATTGTGTCGTGATCGAAATCGGTCCGGGCATCGGCGCCTTGACGCAGCAGCTCGCTTACTTGGCTCAAAAGGTCATCGCATTTGAGATCGATGAACGACTGCCGAAGATCCTTCGTGAAACACTGGCAGAGTTTGATAATGTGGAAATCGTCAATCAAGATTTTCTCAAAGTCGATATCGCGGCTTATGTGAAATCATACACAGAGCAAGGCTATAATGTGGTGGTGGCAGCGAATCTGCCTTATTACATTACGACGCCGATTTTATTTCAACTCTTTGAAGCACAGGCGCCGATCGCTTCGATCACGGTCATGATGCAAAAGGAAGTAGCCGATCGTTTCAGCGCTAAGCCCAATAGCAAAGACTATAACGCCTTATCGATCATTACGCAGTATCGCTGTGAGGTAAAGCCGCTCATGAAAGTGCCAAGCAGTGTATTTCAGCCGAAACCGGCAGTCGATAGTGCGGTGGTACAGTTTTTCTTAAAGAAGAAACAGGATCAGATCGAAGAAGAGCCGTTTTTTGCGATGATAAAAGGCTGTTTTAAGCAAAGAAGAAAAACGATGTTAAATAATTTCGGCGCCTTTTTACAGGACAAGGAAAAAGCGATGCAGTATTTGGAAAGTGCCGGCATTGATGCGAAGTGCCGTGCAGAAAGCTTGACGCTGGAACAATTTATCCGTTTATACGAGGTGGCATATGGAAGTTAGAGCAAACGCAAAGGTCAATTTATGTTTAGATGTTCTGCGCAGAAGAAAAGACGGTTATCACGATCTGGAGATGATCATGGTGCCGTTACAGCTGCACGATCTGTTACAGGTGGAATTAGCCAAGCAGGATGAACTGCACAGTGATGATAAACAAATGCCTCTCGATGAGCGTAATACGATCTGTCGGGTCATTTCATTGATGCGCGAGATGTATCAGCTGAAAGCACATTTTTATGTGTCGGTGCGCAAGCATATCCCAATGGAAGCAGGACTGGCCGGGGGCAGTGCAGACGCCGCCGCAATGATCCATGCGATCGATATTTTATGCGGTCTGCATTTAAGCATGGAGGATAAGATTCGCATCGGCAAGCAGATCGGTGCAGATGTTCCGTTTTGCTTGGTCAATCAGCCGGCACTTGTGAGCGGAATCGGAGAAAAGATCGAACCTTTTACATTTTCCTGTGATTTCCACATGCTTTTGGTAAAGCCAAGTGAAGGGGTATCTACCAAAACGGCTTACCAGATGTTGGATCTTGCAAGATGTGCGCATCCGGATTGTGAAGCGGTCAAAGCGAAGCTGCAGGAAGATGATTTTGCGGGACTATGTCAAGAGATCGGCAATTCATTGGAGGAAAGTGCATTTCGTTTGACTTCAGCAGTGCAAAAGCTGAAAGCGGAATTAACAGCATATGGATTTGCGGGCGTACTGATGTCAGGGAGCGGTTCCTGTGTGTTTGCGCTTACGCAGGATGAATCTTTGTTAAAAGATGCCTATCAGCATTTTCGGCAGCATTATCCGTTTGTGGAAATGACGACGGTTCGCAAATGATCGATCCTTAGACTATAAAAATAGTAGGTTCGTATAATCAATTTGATAGTTAAAACATGAAAGGCTGCATAAACGAAAAGTTTTGCGGCTTTTCGTGTGCCTGCCTCAGTAGTAAAAAATGCCGTTTGGCTTTTTTTGTACCTGCTTCCTTTGCCCACAAGGTAAGTCTATAGCTAATGGAATCGAATCAATCACCGCATGTACGACAGCAGAATGGGGCTTCATACTTAAAAAAATGAAGCTGATATACCCTGTAACATGATAGCGGATCTTCGTAAGATTGCCATTGACGCATACATCATGTAAAAAGATCAAGCCTATTAAGGGAATGAGAAACAGAGAGCTTAACTATATCCAAAATCCGGCAAAGCAAACAGAATGAGGATAAGCATTGGATAGGAATGACAAATGATTTATGCTATAACCAAGAACATTATGGATGGATTAACATATACGACTTCTATGATACAGGAAATTAAAGAATTGCTTTCCAGCACACGTCAGCGGATCGCCGTACAAGTGAATACAGAATTGTTGTCTACTTACTGGAATGTCGGTCGCATTATCGTGGAGCACGAACAGAACAGCCAAGAACGAGCAGTTTATGGAAAGCAAACCTTAAAAGCACTATCCAAAGAATTAACGAAAGAATTTGGCAAGGGATTTTCTGTTTCAAATCTCCAGTTTATGCGCCGTTTTTATCAGACTTATCAAATTCAACAGACAGTGTCTGTTAAATTGTCATGGTCGCATTATTGCGAGCTTTTGACAATTTCCGATGATGAAAAGCGCAGATTTTACGAAAAAGAAGCGATTAACTCCGGATGGTCGATACGGGAAATGAAGCGTCAGATCGCAACCTCTCTCTATGAACGTCTACTGCTGTCCGATGGAAAAGCTAACAAAGCAAAGATACTTGCCCTTGCAGAAAAAGGAATTGAAATGACGCAGCCTGTGGACATGATAAAAGACCCATATGTTTTTGAGTTTTTAGGTTTACCGGAAAATAAATCGCTTATGGAAAGTGACCTTGAAAAGGCTCTTGTAGAGCAGATTGAAAAATTTCTGTTGGAATTAGGGCGCGGTTTTATGTTTGTTGGAACACAGCAGCGTGTTACGCTGAATAATACGCACTACTATGTAGACATGGTTTTCTACAACAAAATTCTTCGCGCTTATGTTCTGATAGAATTAAAAACGGTCAAGCTCATGCCCGAAGCGGTGGGACAACTGAATATGTACTTGAACTATTACGCAGCAGAAGTAAACGACGAACATGACAACCCGCCTATCGGTATCATTCTTTGTGCGGATAAAGACAGCGTAGCCGCTGAATATGCGTTAGGCGGTCTTTCAAATAATATCTTTGCTTCCCGATATGTTTCTTATATCCCGAATAAAGAGCAGCTTATCGACCAAGTAGAAACGGTATTGCAGGAATGGCACAATGACGAAAAATGAGAAAAGAATGGCTGCGGCAGTCAATATGTCAGCTGCTGCACCCGAAAGCGGGTAATGGTTTTTATATCTTTCTCCTTAATTTCGGTGCTGCATTTAACGCGTTTTGCCATACGCGCTTATAAAGCAAGTTTATGTGGAGATACGGCAAGATGAATGACAATATGTGAAAAACTAGATTGTAAGCTATGTAAAACTTTATAAACATTCGCGAGGACTTATAAGAAGATTTCCATCTTTCCAATCAATAAAAAAGCATTTCGATGATGAGACACAAGAAATATCATCAAAGAAATGCTTTTTATTATGCCTGTTCTTCTGTTGTGATCAGGTGATTTAATTTCTTGAACTCTGCTGTAACAAACAGCGCTACGACAATACCGGCGCCGATGTCGGCAATCGGTCCGGCATATAAAATGCCGTTTAATCCAAGTGTATTGCCTAAAATGATGATGAGTGGAATTAGCAGGATCACCTGTCGCATCATAGAAAGGATCGTTGCCTTGAGCGGCTGTCCGCTGGCTTGGAAATATCCTGTTGCGGCAATCTGGAAACCGGCCGTAAAGATGCCCATCAGAAAGATACGCATCGACAATACCGCAAACTCGGTAAAAAGCGGTTCGCTGTCACCGAAGATCGAAAGGATCTGATTAGGAAATAACAGACAAAGCGCCCATCCAAGCGTAGATACCGTCCCGGCGATCCCAATGCTCATCATACTGGTTCGTTTCACCCGATGAAATGCCTTGGCGCCGCGGTTGAAACCGATGATCGGCTGTGAACCGATGCTGATGCCAATACAGATCGACGTTAAGATCATGGAAATTTTGGTTACGATGCCCATGGCGCTCAAAGCGATGTCGCCGCCATAGATGCTGGCATTGCCTTGTGTGATGAGCATATTGTTCATCGTGATCTGTAAGATCGTACCGGCCATCTGGGTAACTCCGCTGGAAAAACCCAGTCCCAAGATCCGCTTACAGATGAAAGGGTCAAGCCGCAGCGTTTCTTTACGCAAGCGCATCTGTCCTTTTTTAATGAAATAATAAGTCAGGATCACTGTGGAAATGATCTGAGAAGTGATCGTTGCCAGCGCTGCGCCGAATACGCCCCAGTGAAATACGAAGATGTAAAGCGGGTCAAGGAATGTATTTAGGATCGCTCCAACTAACATGGCATACATGGCAAGCTTTGGATTTCCATCGGTTCTTACCAAATTTGACAAGCCGATGCCAAGCAGGTTAAATGTCGTACCGACGATCAAGACCGCTGTGTAAGTTTTTGCGTAATCCCATGTTTTTGCGGTTGCCCCAAACAGATGAAGCAAAGGATCGATCGCCAGCAAGCCTATCACTGTCATGATGATCCCGATGATGCTTAACAGCAAAAATGCGTTGCCCAGTGTGAGCTCTGCCTCCTCATTGCGCTTTTCACCCAGTTTGATCGCCGCATAGGCACTGCCTCCGGCACCGATGGTCGTACCTACCGCTAAAATGATCGTAACGATAGGAAAAGCGATGGTCGTGGCCGCATTGCCAAGATATCCGACACCCTGTCCGATAAAGATCTGATCGACGATATTGTAGATCGCGTTAATGAGCATGGAGATGACCGCAGGTAGCGCAAACGCCCGCAGCAGTTTCCCGATCGGCTCATATCCCAGTGGATTTGCCTGTTGTTTTTCCATAACATTCGCCTCCTTAAAAAATGAATAAGCAATCATTTGTTGCAGTTATCAACAAGTTAGTATTATAGCATTCCTATTTGTAAAAGTATAGAAAGAATCAATTACCATGCACATCAAAAAAAGAACGAGACAAAAGAAAAAGATGCAGTGTGTAAAAATGACAAATTTCGTAAACAGGCAGCTATATCATGAGGATGATGCAGGATCGATCAGATAGATCTCTTACTGCATGAATCAAGCGCCGAAGCGGCAAGTCGGCTTGTTTGATGATCAGGAAAGGAGGAAAGAAGCAAAGACAAGCGATTTGAAGCAGGCAGCTATTGGAGGAAAAATATGAAACTGAAAAAATTAGGCAAAGTATTTTTTGTGTGCGGCTTGTTGCTGGGAATGCATACGCCTGCAGTAATGGCAAAAAACTACAACATTGCTGATTATGGCGTCAGCTATCACGACTATGTGTCTTTTGTCGTTGCCGGGAAAGAATATGAAATGCGTGATCTGATGGAGGCTGGAAAAGTGGATCTCAGCGGTGTTGATCGCAGTGCCGAGGTTACGATGCAGGTGGATATCGACGGTCTGAATCAGGCGCTGGAAGACGCCGGCAAAAAACCGCAGGCAGTCCATCAGGATTCTTACATCAGCCGCTATGAGAGCAGTAAGCCGACCGTTTATCATCTGGATCTTATCGGTGATGATACATACGCGATCGTAGATGAAGACAATGAACAGATGACTTTGGAAGAGTTTGCTTATGTGAGCACGGTACTTTTGTATTTAGATACAGCGTGGGATGGGACAAGCGTAAATCGCTATTATGGTATTGACACAAAGACAGCCGGAATTTTCCATATCAACGTAGCGGAAAAGAAGTATGCCAATGCACGATTCCATTTTGTCGATGCACAAAACAGTAAAGTGGAATATGCTTCCTATGCCTATACGTCAAAAGAGATGGGTGAACACGGAACTACCACGTTAGTCAAATATAAAGATCTGCCGATGCCGGAAGGCCTTGTTTATGCGGGACCGGAAGATGGCGGCGCTTATATTACATATGGCTATAAAGGTGTAGAACATGATGTATTGGTCATCAAAGAGGAAACAGATTTCAGCGCGCTGCAGGAAAGTGTCAAGGAAGCAGAAGCTCTTTTACAAAATGCACAGATTTATGAAGAAGATGGTGTAAAAAAACTGCAATCAGCTTTATTAACGGCACAGATCCTGCTGGAAAAAGGACAAGCTGCGATACAGTTTGAAGTGAACGATGCAAAAGACGCACTGGATCTTGCCATGGATGCGCTTGTTTATGTAAAAGCGGATTATACAAAAGTAAACGCGGCGCTTGAAAAAGCGATGGCGCTGGATCCAAGCGACTATCAGGATTTCAGTGCGGTAAAAGAAGCGATCGACAAAGTGATCTTTGACCTTGATATCACCAAGCAAAAACAGGTTGATGCAATGGCCGAAGCGATCTTTCATGCAATCGACCAGCTGAAGGAAAAAGAGGACGATGCACAGATTGTTCCACAGCCTTCACCGATCACACCGCCTCAGCAAAATACGTCTAACCAAGGAGCGATCACACCGGCACCGAATACCGGTGATACGACTTCTGCCGGTATGTATCTCGCCTTTATGATGGTGAGCGCAGGTATGGCAGGTGCACTTTATGTGAAAAGAGCGTGGGAGAAAAAAGCAAAATAACTTAGAAAGTGTAAAGGGAATGCGGAAATAGACGTGAAACGAGAGGATCGTTTTTGTAAAAGCCGCATTCCTTTTTTAGGTTGATCGTAAAAAATGCGCCGATTCTTAGTTTTTACCTGTAAATTACCTTGCATAAATAAGATAAATCTTTTATAATAATCATGTACCCAAAAGACTTGTATAAAGGTCAAGATATGGTTGACAAGTTTCTACCCACTCTCCGTAAATGAGTGGACTACAAGCAGATTTTTTACTTTTTTCATAAAAAAGGCGTAAAGTTTGCTTGTGTAAGTATTGCTTGCGCTTTTTTTATTTATAGGAGGATACCGGTATGACTGTCAAAAAGATCGTCAGGACATTGGAACATTCTATGATAAAAAAGAAGTTGTATGTTGATGGTATTGCATATTGATTTTTTCAATATGTATTTTTTTTCATTTTAGGGAGGTAAAAAGATGAAACCAGTTGTTAGTATCGTAATGGGAAGCCGCAGTGATCTTCCTACCATGAAGGCGACGGGCGAGGTGCTAAAGGAGTTTGGACTTGCTTATGAAATTCGCATCATGTCAGCACACCGTACACCGGAAGCAGTGGAGGAATACGCGAAAAGTGCGAAGGACAGAGGCATTCAGGTCATCATTGCCGCAGCAGGAGGGGCTGCACATTTGGCAGGAGTGATCGCCGCTTCAACAACGCTGCCGGTAATCGGCGTGCCGATTCAGTCAAAGGCGCTGAATGGTTTAGATTCTTTGTTGTCGATCGTGCAGATGCCGGGAGGGATCCCGGTGGCAACGGTGGCCATCGGCTCGGCAGGTGCGAAAAACGCAGGGATCTTGGCAGCGCAGATGATCGCCTTGGCTGATGAAGCAATGGCGCAGAAACTGGTTGCTTATAAACAGGCGATGAAAGAGAAAGTATTGGCGGATTCTATCGTTGCGGACTTTGAATAGGAGAGGGAACATGAACGGACGTATTTATGTAACAAAGAAAGATGCCTATCAGGTAGAAGCGACTTCTTTATTGGCACAGCTGCGTACAGATCTGGGGATGGCGCAGTTAAAGAATGTCATTTTGTATAATGTGTATGATGTATTTCATGCCGATGAACACGATATGGAATTACTGAAAAGCAAAGTGCTTTCCGAAGCGGTAACCGATCAAGTGTTTGACGAGCTATCGTTAGCGGGAAAGACTTATGTGGCATATGAATGTCTGCCCGGTCAGTATGATCAGCGTGCGGACAGTGCGCAGCAGTGCTTGATGTTATTAAACAACAAACAAGATGTCGTGATCAAAAGCGGCAAGATCGTGGTTTTAGAAGGGGAAGTCGGTGATGCGCAGCTGGCGGCAGTCAAGCACTATTTGATCAATCCGGTGGAAATGCGAGAAAAGGATCTAAGCGTTTTGGCGTTTGAGGAAGATGTGGAAATCGAACCGGTGGAAACCGTAACTGATTTTATCCATATGTGCGATGAAGCGATCGAAGCATATCGAAATGCGCAGGGACTGGCTATGACAACGCAGGATCTTTGTTATATCCGCGATTATTTTGCAAATGAAGAACACCGTGATCCGACGATCACGGAAATCAAAGTGCTGGATACCTACTGGTCGGATCATTGTCGTCATACAACCTTTGAAACGGTGCTGCAAAATGTAAAGATCGAAAAAGGAACGATGCAAAAAAGCATTCAGAAAGCGTATGAGCTTTATCTGCATTTGCGTGAAGCGGTGCATGAGAACCGCAAGCCGCAGACGCTCATGGATATGGCGACGGTGGCAGGAAAATATCTGCGCAAGCAGGGAAAATTAGACGATCTGGAAATCAGTGATGAGATCAATGCCTGCTCGGTGGAAATTGATGTCGATGTCGATGGAAAAACGGAAAAATGGCTGCTGATGTTCAAGAATGAAACACATAATCACCCTACGGAGATCGAACCTTTCGGTGGGGCGGCTACTTGCATCGGCGGAGCGATCCGCGATCCGTTATCAGGCAGAAGCTATGTTTATCAGGCGATGCGAATTACCGGTGCCGGGGATATTACGGCTGATCTTGCGGATACACTGCCTAATAAATTGCCGCAGAGCCGTATCTCCAAAAGTGCCGCGCATGGCTATTCTTCTTACGGCAATCAGATCGGTTTGGCAACGACTTATGTCAAAGAGATCTATCATGAGGGATATGTGGCGAAACGAATGGAAGTCGGCGCTGTTGTAGGCGCCGCACCAAAAGCCAATGTGAAGCGCTTAAAGCCGCAGCCGGGCGATATTGTCGTGCTGATCGGCGGTGCAACCGGACGCGATGGCATCGGCGGTGCGACCGGTTCTTCCAAAGAGCACAATGAAACTTCTCTGAGCAAATGTTCATCGGAGGTGCAGAAAGGAAACGCTCCGACGGAACGCAAGCTACAAAGATTATTCCGCGATCCGCAGGCAACCAAGCTGATCAAAAAAGCCAATGACTTCGGTGCGGGCGGGGTCAGCGTGGCAATCGGCGAATTGGCTGAGGGCATTGCTATTGATTTAGATCGGGTTCCGGTCAAATATGCCGGACTGAACGGTACCGAACTGGCGATCTCAGAATCACAGGAGCGTATGGCATGTGTGATTGCCAAAGCGGATTATGAGAAATTCAAGGAACTGGCTTATCGTGAAAACTTAGAGGCGACGATCGTTGCGGAAGTAAGCGAAACGCCGCGTTTGGTAATGAAATGGCGGGGACAGGTCATTGTGGATATCGCCCGTTCTTTCTTAGATACCAATGGAGTGCGTCAGTATCAGGATGTCGTGATGAAAGATACGACGGACTTACAGGCAGATCCTTTTGCATCAAAGACGACCCATAAAGATGTGAAACAGGCGGTACTGGATAATTTAGCACAGCCAAATACCGCATCACAAAAGGGATTGGTGGAGATGTTTGATGCGACGATCGGGAAATCGACTGTTTTGATGCCATATGGCGGCGCGTATCAGCTAAGTGAAAGCGAAGGCTCGGTACAGAAACTGCCGGTATTTGGCTATACCGATACCGCATCGGTCATGACATATGGATACAATCCCGAGATTGCCGTATATTCTCCATATTTAGCCGGCAGCTATTCGGTTGTCGAAGCGCTTGCCCGCATGGTAGCGCTGGGATGCGATTATCGGCATGCGCGTTTAAGCAATCAGGAATACTTTGAACGCTTGAACGACGACAGCGGTAAGTGGGGCAAGCCGATGCAGGCACTGCTAGGTGTCATTGAAGCGCAGATCGCATTTGAAACACCGGCGATCGGCGGTAAAGATTCGATGAGCGGCACTTTCAAAGATCTCCATGTACCGCCAACGATCATTACCTTTGCGGTAGCGACGCAGAGCGCGGCTAAGATCGTTTCCAGTGAGTTTAAGCAGGCCGGCAATTATCTGTATTTTGTAAAACATACGCCAAAAGAGGATCATGCTCCTGATTTTGAACAGTTGAAGCATCATTTTGACACTGTATTGAAACACATGGAAAAAGGAACCATCGTATCCGCATCGACCGTAAAATACGGTGGTATTGCGGAAGCGGTATGTAAGATGGGTTTTGGCAATAAGATCGGTGCGCACATTGAGAGCAGTGAACCGTTATTTGACTTAAATGTCGGCGGTATCGTTGTAGAAGCGACTTGTGAATTACAGGATGCTTGCTTTACACCGATTGGAAAGACGTCGGAAGGCGGCTTTGTATTCAATGGCACGCCGGTAGGAATGGAAGAAGCGATCCATGCATGGATGCACTTATATGAAGGGATTTATCCATCGAAAACAGATGTGTCAAAAGAAGTGATCACCACGCCTGTTTATGAAGCAAAACAAAAGAAAAAAGCAAGTCGTACATATGACAAACCGAAAGTCATCATTCCGGTATTCCCGGGAACAAACTGTGAATACGATACGAAACAGGCATTTGAGCGCGCCGGTGCGGAAGCAGAGATCTATGTATTCAATAATCTCAGTGTCGAAAGCATCCAGCGTTCTTTGAAGGAATTGAGTGAAAAGATCGCCGCTGCTCAGATCCTGATGATTCCGGGCGGCTTCTCCAGCGGTGATGAGCCGGATGGCAGCGGTAAATTCATTGCCAATGTTTTACGCAATGAACAGGTAAACAATGCCATTCAAACCTTGCTGAGCAATGACGGTCTGATTTTGGGAATTTGCAATGGCTTCCAGGCGCTGATCAAATCAGGACTGTTGCCTTATGGCGATATCGAAGGCTTGAATGAAACAAGTCCGACCCTGTTTAGAAATAATATCAACCGCCATGTGTCCAAGATCGGCACCACGAAGGTAACTTCCAATATGTCGCCGTGGCTGGCAGGCTTTACACCGGGAGAACTGCACAAGATCGCGTTCTCACATGGGGAAGGTAAATTCGTAGTGAGAGATGATGTGGCGAAAGAGCTGTTTGAAAACGGACAGGTGGCGACCCAGTACACAGATTTAGATGGACAGACGACGATGAATGGGGAATACAACATCAACGGTTCCAGTTTTGCGATCGAAGGCATCACCTCCAAGGACGGCAGGATCTTCGGCAAGATGGGACACAGTGAACGCTATGAAGAAAATTTGTTCAAAAATATCTATGGAAACAAGATGCAGGACATCTTCAAAAACGGTGTCGATTACTTTAAGAAATAGCGGAAAGGAGAAAGACATGAGCGAAATAAGCAAGAGTGAATTATACGCACAGGCCGGTGTAGATCTGGAAGCCGGTTATGAATCGGTGAAACTGATCAAATCGCATGTGGCGCGTACCCAGATCAAAGGTGCAATCGATTCGTTAGGGGCATTCGGCGGGATGTTTGACGTATCGGCGCTGGGCTTGAAAGAGCCGGTGCTGGTTTCGGGAACCGATGGTGTCGGTACAAAGCTGATGCTGGCATTTGCGATGGATAAGCATGATACGATCGGCATTGATGCGGTGGCGATGTGTGTCAATGATGTCTTGGTGCAGGGCGCCAGTCCGATTTTCTTCCTCGATTATCTGGCAGTAGGAAAAAATGATCCGAAACGCATAGAACAGATCGTAAAGGGCGTGGCAGATGGCTGTGTGGAATCTCAGTGCGCCTTGATCGGCGGAGAAACGGCGGAGATGCCGGATATGTATGACGCTGATCACTATGATGTCGCAGGCTTTTGTGTCGGTGCGGTAGATAAAGCGAAGCTGATCGATGGCAGCAAAGTGGAAGTCGGCGATGTATTGGTCGGTTTGGCAAGCAGCGGTACGCATTCTAACGGTTTCTCTTTGATCCGTAAGATCTTATTGAAGGATGCGAAACTGGACCTGCATGCTTATGTGCCGGAGCTTCAGAAAACGCTGGGGGAAGAACTGTTGACGCCGACCAAGCTTTATGTCAAAGCGATGAAGCACTTGTTTGATCAGATCGATATCCATGGGGCAAGTCATATCACCGGCGGCGGCTTCTATGAAAATATCCCGCGCATGTTGAAAAAGGGACAGGGTGTTACGATCGATACGACCTGTTATCCACATAAACCGATTTTTGATTACATTCAGAAAATCGGTCATGTATCCAATAAGGAAATGCACAATGTCTTTAATATGGGCATCGGCTTCATCATTGCCATCGCAAAAGAAGATGCACAGAAAGCAGTTGATCTGTTGAAAGAAATCAATGAGGACGCTTATATCATCGGTGAAGTTACCGACAGCGGCAGCGTCGATCTGAAATGGTAAAGAAAGAAGGAATAAGATGAAACGAGCATTGGTAAGCGTATCTGATAAAACAAATTTAGTGCCTTTTGTTTCAGGATTGGTAGAACTTGGCTATGAGATCATATCGACCGGCGGAACAAAAAAAGCACTGGAAGAGGCGGGCATTGCCACCATCAGCATTTCCGATGTAACCGGCTTCCCGGAAATCATGGACGGACGGGTAAAGACCCTGCATCCGAATGTGCATGGCGCTCTGCTCTGTGTGCGAAGCAATCCTGAACATGTGAAACAGCTGCAGGAACTGGGCATTGCCTATATCGATCTGGTGTGCGTCAATCTGTATCCGTTTAAGCAGACATTGTTAAAGCCGGGCGTTACCCATGAGGAGATCATCGAGAATATTGATATCGGCGGTCCGAGCATGTTAAGAAGCGCATCGAAGAACTATCAGTCGATCCCGGTATTGGTCGATCCAAACGACTATGACGCAGTTTTGAAGGAATTAAGAGAAAACGGGGAAACCTGCCCGATTACACGAGAGTTTCTGGCTGCTAAAGTATTCCGTCATACTGCCGCATATGATGCGATCATTGCGGAATATCTGACACAGCGCACAAACGAAAAATTCCCGGAAACGATCACGCTGACCTATGATAAAGTGCAGGATCTGCGTTATGGTGAAAATCCGCATCAGCAGGCGGCTTTCTATCAGAACCGCAATCCACGCTATTCGATGGCAAACGCCAAACAGCTGCACGGGAAAGAACTGTCTTACAACAATATTCAAGACGCCAATGCGGCGATCGAAATCTTAAAAGATTTTGATGGACAGATCGCTGTTGTCGGCTTAAAGCATATGAATCCATGCGGCGTCGGTATCGGCAATACGCTGTTAGAAGCATGGGATAAAGCCTATGAAGCAGATTCCACTTCTATTTTCGGAGGCATTGTGGCAATGAATGCGCCGGTGGATCTGGCAACGGCAGAAAAACTGTCGCAGATCTTCTTGGAAATCATCATTGCGCCTGCTTTTGAAGAAGAAGCGTTTGCGTTATTAGCAAAGAAGAAAAACATTCGTCTGATGACGTTGGATACGAGCTTGGAAGTGAGCTCAAAATTAAAGGTTACCAATGTAAATGACGGTTTATTGGTACAGGATGCTGATTTAGGTACCGTTAGGGAAAGTGAATTGACCTGTGTGACAAAACGCAAACCAACCGAAGCGGAAATGAAGCAGCTCATGATGGCATGGAAAGTCGTGAAGCATGTAAAATCCAATGCGATCGTATTGGTGAAAGATGATATGACGGTCGGTGTCGGCGCAGGACAGATGAATCGTGTCGGTGCGGCCAAGATCGCAATCGAACAGGCACAGGAAAAAGCAAAGGGTGCGGTCATGGGATCCGATGCGTTCTTCCCGTTGCCGGATACGGTAGAAGCGGCAGCCGCAGCGGGCATTACGGCAATCATTCAGCCGGGCGGATCGATCAAAGACCAGCTTTCTGTCGATGCCTGTGATGCGGCCGGCATCGCTATGGTCTATACCGGCATGCGCCATTTCAAGCACTGATGCGCTTTTAGAAAATCTCATAGAAAGGACGGCACAAAGCTGTCTTTTTCTATTTGATCACATTGTCGGTTGCAAAAGGTCATGATGCGTGATGAATATGTTATAATGTTATACGGTGATGGTATGAAATTGGAGACAAATTTGAAACAGACACAAATTCAGACACAGAAGCTGTCCTTGAAGCAGCAGTTTTCTTTGAAAGTGCTGGAGATGAATGATACCCAGGTATTAGATGCGATCGTTGCGGAACTGGAAATCAATCCGGTCTTGGAAGCCAACGAAAACATTTATGCGATGCAGGAGCACGCTTATGGCGATCGCACACCTTTTGATCTTGCACTGAATTATGTCGTACAGGAAGAAAGTTTAAGTGAAACACTGCTGAAGCAATTACATACCGATTCCCATCAAGTGAATGAAGCACTGGCAGATTTTATCATCGAATCACTGGATTCTAATGGGTACTTACGCCTATCAATGGAAGAACTGATGGAAATTACCCATGCTTCTTTTGAAGAATTGGAAGAAACGATCAACGTGATCCAGACCTTTGAGCCTTATGGCGTATGCGCCCGCTCTTTACAGGAATGTATTTTGATTCAGTTGTCTTACTTGCATCACCCTGCCTTAAAAACCGCGATTACGATCACCGACCGCTATTTAGAAGAGCTGGCACAAAATAAGCTGCCTTGGCTTGCATCGTGCTTAAACATTTCTTTAGAAGAAGTAAATGCGGCAGCCGCTCTGATACGCAGCTGTAATCCCAAACCGGGAAGCAGTTATGCACATCCTTCGGCTTATGTGGCGGCAGATGCGAAAATTACAGTCATAGACAGAGAGGTGCAGATCGAATTGCTTTCTACTCGCTATGACCTGCGCATTTCAAAACGCTATCAAAGCACAACGGACAAGGAAATGCAGAACTATTTGAAGAAATACATCAAGCAGGCAGAACTGTTGATCGCAAGCATTGAAAAGCGCAATGTTACTTTGCTTGGCATCGTACACTGCATCATCGACCATCAGAAAGACTATTTCTTAGACCATCGTCCATTAAAAGGATTCACCTTAAAAGAAGCGGCACAGGCGCTTGGCATTCATGAATCAACGGTATCGCGTACGATTGCCAATAAATATGTTTCTTTTGAAGAAAGGCTGATCCCCTTAAAATTTTTCTTTCCCGCAAAGCTATCCTCGTCAGATTCCGCACATGAAGCAAAGGAGCGCATCAAAGAACTGATTACATCGGAAAACAAGCAGCAGCCCTACAGCGATCAAGATTTGGCAGATCTGCTGTTAGAGGAAGGCATCCGCTGTTCCAGAAGGACCGTTGCCAAATATCGGGACGCATTGGGGATCCCAAGCACATCAAAACGAAAGCAGTATCGCTAGATCCCAAGAAGGCGGAACTGCTTTTTTATCGGCACCGCATTTCCACCATATATGCCATAGAAAGACGTATATTTTACAGTCATTTTACGTTTGCTTAACGGATGATGGATAGAAAGAATACCGGTCTTTGTTTATACTTGAGGTGGGGATCCAAGAAGAACAGAGCGTCTGTAAACGCGCATAGCATGAAGTGAAAAAATGCTTTTGCATTGCATAGAGGATGGGAAAGAAGAAAGGAACTGCTTATGAAAATTAAAATGGTAATCTTTGATTGGGCAGGCACAACAGTGGACTATGGTTGTTTTGCCCCGGTCGATGCACTTCGCACCGCTTTTTCCATGTATCAGATCGCAGTCAGTGAAAAAGCGATTCGAGAACCGATGGGCATGGCAAAAATCGATCACATCAAAGCGATGTTAAAAATGCCGGATATTGCCAGAGCATTTTACGACGTGTATGATCGAAACCCTAATGGGGAAGATGCACGACGTATTTACGATTTGTATCGTGTAGTGATCATGCAGAGCTTAGCACAGTTTTCGACCTTGACGCCATATGTGCAAGAATGTGTTGCATGGCTGCGTGAACATGATATTGTGATCGGCTCTACCACAAGCTATACGGATCAGATGATGGAAGTAGTAACGGCTGTCGCCAAACAAAACGGCTATGAACCGGACGCCTGTTTTTCAACTGACAGCAGCAATGGCTATGGGAAACCATATCCTTATATGATCTTTCGCAATATGGAAAAGCTGGGCGTTGCGGAAGTACGCAGTGTGATCAAAGTAGGCGATACGATCACTGATATACGTGAAGGGAAAAATGCAGGGGTCTATACGGTGGGAGTGATGGAAGGAAGTGCGGAGATCGGTATGTCAAAGGAAGCATATGAGGCGCTTTCCGCTACTGAGAAACAAAAAAGGATCGCAAAGGCAGGAAAGCGGTATTTATGTGCAGGCGCCGATGCAGTGATCTTAAATCTGAGTGAATTACCGGGATTGATCGCCCGGTTAGAAGCAAAAGCAGGTTGATCAGTAAAAGAGAAATGATGGATTCAAAAACAGGCAGGTCAGTAAATTGATCTGCCTGATTCTTTCTATGCGAGAATCAAAGTGTCATTATTGCTGTTCAGGCGGGTAAATTTCCTTCCCAAAGCGATATGCTTTTTCCAAATAGTCGGTCTTTTGTATTTGTGCCGGACCGTTGGTGCTGCCGCATCCCCCTGCTAATAACATTCCTCTGTCATGAAAGCCGATGTATCGCACTAAGGTAAAACGATAGTATGAAACTGCCTGTTCAAATGTCCAGAAAAAATGATCGGCAGATGTCATCAGTAAAGCGCAGTCTTTGATCGGGTACTTTTCGTATCTGCCAAACGGAGGGTTTTCATCTTTTTGGGCAATGCAGTAAAAGCGTTCGATAAAAGCTTTCAGTTTAGCAGAGAACGTCCAAAAATAAAGCGGAGAAGCAAAGACGATCAAATCCGCTGCTTTGATCTTGGGGATCAGTGAAGCAAAATCATCTTTTTGAATACAGGGTTTTTCATAACGGCACGCGTTGCATCCAAGACAGCCATTGACCTGCAATTCCCGTAAAGAAACGAGTTCCGTTTGATGTCCTGCTTCTTTTGCACCTTTGATAAAAGCATCGCATAGCTGAGCGGTATTGCCGTTTGCCCTGCCGCCGCCCAGTACGACTAAAATTTTTTTCATATCCGAATATCCTCCCTTGTTTTTCGGTTCCTCTCTTTGTTATCATTATATACGTAGAAAGAAAAAAAGATAAGTACGCACTTTTCGGAAAGGTACTTACAAAAAAGGAAGTGTTAAGATGAGTATGCAGGAATATGAAAAAAAGATCACTTCATTGCGTGATACACCGTTTGGCTATACGTTGTCAATGATCGGCGGGAAGTGGCGGTTAGTGATTCTTTATTGGCTCGTAGAACAAGAAACGATGCGCTTTAATGAGCTGAAGCATAAGATCGGCACCATCAGTGACAAAACGCTGAGCGCGGAATTAAAAGCGATGGAAACAGACGGTCTGATTCATCGTAAAGTCTATCCGCAGATACCGCCGAAGGTAGAATATCGTTTGAGTGAGAAGGGACGATCTTTGCTTCCGATCATGGAGTGTATGTGTGCTTGGGGAACAGAATACAGCAATCAAAAGAAAATGAATGAAAAGCAGTGAATAAAAAACGTCTTATGCCGGATAACATACGGAATACATAAGACGTTTTGTTGTATCTGCCTGTAAGATCATTATGATTTTGTCAATTTCTTTCACCGAAAAGGATCGTGCCCAGACGAATCATGTTTGCCCCGCAGGCAATCGCGATCTCATAATCACCGCTCATTCCCATAGAAAGGGTGTCGATCTGAGGCCATCTCGCCTGCGCTTCTTGATAAAGTTGATAAACGCTTGTAAAACAGGCTTTGATCTGTTCTTGATCGTCGATGTTTGGACCGATCGTCATTAACCCTCTCACTCGCAGATGGGGAAATGACATACACACCGCTAAAAAAGACAATGCTTCTTCCGGGGCAACCCCGCTTTTGCTTGCTTCTTTAGAGCTGTTTACCTCGATCAACACATCCATGACTTTGTCGATCTTCGCACACTGCTTTTCGATTTCTTCAGCCAGCGGCAAAGAGTCTAAGCTTTGGATCATATCTGCCAAAGGTACGACATCTTTCACTTTATTGCGCTGTAAATGACCGATCATATGCCAGCGGTAAGCAGGATCATATTTTTGCTTGAGTTCCTGCACGCGGTTCTCCCCAAATGTGGAGACGCCCAGCTTTGCCATTTTGTGAATTTCTTCGATGCTGCGCGTTTTTGATACAGCGATCAAGGTAACCTGCGCAGGTATGCTTTGTATGATCTTTACCGGATTCATGATTCAGCCACCGGTAAAAAGCCTTCCCAGCCTGCCAAATAGATTTGATGAAATGCGTCAATGCCATGTTCACGATATAAAATATCCCAAAGGAATAATCCGCTGATTGTCGGGAAACGCTCCCAGAAAGAACCGGAAGTGGCAATTTGAATCGCACTTTGCTGGTTCTGTGCATCTTTTTCGATCAGCGCCATCTTCATCATGATAAACGCATGTTTCCGGTATTCTTCGTATTTCTCGGTATTTAACTGATAGTGAGAAGCATCTTCGCCCCAAGAAAGATAAATGGCAAGACCTTCATCAAAGCTCAAATAGCGCATCATATCCGCAAAACGATTGATCTGATCATAAGGAAATGCCTGATGAATACAGAAATGCGCGCATTCTTTTGTTAAGAAATTGCGGATGATATAAATCATTTTATGTACTTCGTTCACATAATCTGCGATCTGATGCAGATCGATCAGAAACAAGTAAGCGCCGTCTTTCTGTCTGACTGCCACATCATAAGGCTTAGGCGCCCCAACGACCAGATAAATCGTTACCGGCTCCAAGATCGTTTCCCATTCGGGAAAGAGGCGGGTAAACAGGGAGTGATTAAAGAAAAGTCCTTCCTTCAATAAGATGTGGAGCTGTCTGGCTAATTCGATCGTTACTTCCTTGCGCTTTGGATCAGGCGTATGGAATAAATGCTTGCCTTCTTCATACAGATCATACAGCCAGCTGTTTTCCGGAGTGTCGATCGGCTGATCCTGCCAGAAACACTGCAATACTTGTTCGTTGATATTCATATGTCATCACCTCATTTTACTTTTTTATTGTACTATATTGCGAGGAGGAAGAAAAGAGCGTAAAAAAACGTCTGCCTCTTCCTTTTCAAAGACAGACGTTTGTATATAAAACAAGTTTAACCGATAAACAGCTGTACGTAATAGTTGCCATATACGCCGATCGCGATCGTCGTAAAACTTCCCGTTAAGATGTTTTGACGATGACCGGATGAATTCATCCAGCCTGCCATTACCGCATAGCCGTCAGGATAGCCGCCTGCGATATTTTCCGCCGCCGTGGTGTAACTGACGCCGTATTGAGATAAAACGCTGAAGCAGGCGCTTCCATCTGGTCTGGTATGACTGAAAGATACGGCAATCTCCTGTGCCCGCAGATCCGCAGCTGCCTGAAAGGATCCGCTTCCTAATGCCAAAGGCGCCAAACCGGCTTTGCTTCGTTCGACATTGACCTGTTCAAAGATCTGTGCGCGTTTGGTTTGGGCATCGGAAGAAGGTGTAGTGGATGGAACGGATGGCGAGGATGGTTCGCTCGGTGCAGATGGCTGGCTGTTAACGGTGCTGTTTGAAGAAGGCTTGGAAGTTGGTGTGCTTGGATTTGTTTGTGCGGTTGGTTTCGTTTCAGCCGGTTCTGTAATGGTTACCCGGATCGTCTGTTTACTGCTGTTTCCGTTTTTATCCTGTGCATAAATCACAAAGGTATATTCACCGGCAGTCTTTCCGTCAGGCAGATCCTGAAAAGTATAATAGCCTTGCTTCTTGTCTTGATCGGAAGGTGTTTGTGCATAAGTAAGTGCACCGTCCACCTCATCGCGTACCGCAGTGATCAGATCGCGGGGATCCCATGTACTTCCCGCCTCAAAGCTGATCTGTTCTTCCTTTACCTCGATGATCGGGCTTTGGTATCTTTTATCGTAACGGTGTAAGTAAATGTCTTGCCGTCCGCCTGAAATTTCAGTTTTTGTTTTCCGGTCTTTGTCGTATCTAACTTTGGATATTGGATCTGCCCGGCATTTGTTTCTTTGATCAGATCCGCTGCTTTGATCGTATCGCCGTATTCGATCGTTTGATACTTTTTATCAAAAGTCATGGTAATCGTTTCTTTCTGTTCACATGCACCCATGCAGAGGGCGATGATACAGAGAGCGAATTTTCCTTTTTCCAACATACACATCTTCCTTTCTCATGCTTTTATTGTAATCGAATCGAAGGTATTTGCCCAGCGGTAATATCTGTATTTATAGTTTTATTTATCAAAATATTCTTCCATCGTCAATCCGCCTGCATTTAATTTCGTCGCCAGAGCCACGCCGACATAACGATAATGCCAAGGTTCAAAGATATAACCGGTCAGGTTTGTCTTATTTTGCGGATAGCGCATGATCCAGCCATATTTCCACCCATGTTGGTTGATCCACTCTCCGAGCGCTGAGGTTTGCAGGTCATGATGCAGCTGCCAGTCATAGCTGACGTCGATCGCCAGTCCCAGCTCATGTTCGCTGGTGCGTGGATAAGCGCTGTAATATTGGGCGTTCTGCGGATCGCTTGCCATGTAGCGGTTATAGAGACCTGTTTGATAAGCTTGGGTGCGATAGGAACTGACGACGTAGATAACAATGCCGTCATTTAACGCTGCACTGCGCATTTCTTCCCATTTTTCTGCCGCTTCTTTGCGCAGATAATGCACCGCACCGCTATTGCTGTTGATCGCTGTTAAATCATTCGGCGCCCAGCCGTTTGGCAAAGCGTGCGTCTTGTTTAATAAAACGCTGACTGCTTCCGGATCGCTTACGATCGTTTTTCCACTGTTGTCTGATGGACTTTGATAGGAAGTGCTTTTTTCTTTGACCGTTATATGAATCAGGATTTCCGCACGGTTCCCGGAAGAATCATGAACCGATACGGTATGTTCCTGTTCCCCTGCCTGCGATGTGTCGATTTCTTCCATGTGCAGTTGATCGCTGAGATCTCCGTCATACGCGTCATAGGCGCTGATATACAGATCGTGAATGCCAAAGGCTTCTCCCTGTGTGATCGTATATTGTATTTCGCCGCTGAGCTTCGGTGCAGTGGTATCCACCACTTTTACTTTTACCGAAAAGACAGCGTCTTCGTCTTTGACCCTGTAGGAAATGTGATACGTCTTTAATTCCGTAAAGGCTGGTTCTTCATAAAAGATTTCATAGACGTCATTTCCTTTTTTTGCTTCCAGCTGCAATGCCTCTGGTGAAAGGTCCAGCGCTTCGCCGTATTCATGCGTCAGGATAAGCTGTTCTTTTACTTTTCCCTTGATCGTAAAGCGAAGCGGTTTTTCTTTTCGGTTCAGGAAGACGATCAGCAAAATGATGATCATAATGAAAAAAGCAACGGCAGTGATTCGTATGATTCTGTTTCCCTTCATGATAAGATCCCCTTTCTCATGACCGCTCCTGTATCCCCTTTCTTTATGCTTTCATTTTATCACAAAATCATGACGTTTTGGTTAGGAAAATGAACCTCTTGGGCAATCGCTCTTTACGCCTAAACAAAACTGTGGTTTACTATGGGCAAGGAGATGAGCGACGTGAAAATCAGTATTGCACTAGAAGAACAACTGGAAGAAATCGAAGTCCATATTCGCGCTGCACGCATCTCTGAAGAACTGCGGCAGATCGAACGCGCCCTTGCGGAAATCGCACATGGCACAAGCAAGCTCGTATTTTATAAAAAAGAAACGGAATATTACCTGTCGCTTACAGACATCTTGTTTTTTGAAACAGATGCCAAAACGGTGTATGCGCATACCGCTAAAGATATTTATGAAACCAAGTATCGCCTGTATGAACTGGAAACGCTGCTCCCTGCTTATTTTATGCGGGTATCAAAATCGACGATCTTAAATTGCAGGGAGATCTATTCGATCACAAAGTCGATCAGTGCGTCCAGCTTAGTGGAATTTAAGAACTGTCATAAACAAGTATATGTTTCAAGAAATTATTATAAAACGCTGAAAATGCGGTTAGAAGAAATGAGGTAGATCATATGAGAAAACAGAGAATCTTTTGGGGCTTGTTCTTTATTGCGATTGCGGCGGTGATGATTGCCAATCAGTTGGGTATGCTGGGCGGATTCAGTATGATGCAGCTCGTACTTGGCATGTTGTTTGCGGCAATGCTTGTAAAAAGCGCGCTTTATCGAAGCATCAGCGGTGTGCTGTTTGCGGCGGCTTGTTTAGGAAGTGTGTTTGCGGAAGAACTGGGAATCGGTGCATGGGCGCCATGGACGCTGTTAAGCATAGCGCTGTTTCTCAGTATCGGGTTTCACTTTCTCTTGCAGCCGAAAAAAAAGTACGTGGATCATGGACAGGCGCATTCTTTCAGTAAAAGCGTCGAGCACGTGAGCGATGATGAATTAAGCTTTCATACTTCCTTTGGCGAAAGTATCAAATATGTCAATTCCAATGCCTTAGAGAAAGCCTATTTGACTTGTTCTTTCGGCAGCATGAAGGTGCATTTTGAAAATGCCGGCATTCAGGAGGAAGCCTATCTCTATATGGATGTGGATTTTTGCGGAGTGGATTTGTATGTACCGAAGAACTGGCAGGTCGTAAACCGCATGCACACTTCCTTTGGCGGGATCAATGAGAAAAATCACAATGAGGCAGATGGGAATGCACCGCGTTTGATCCTAAGCGGGAATCTCAGTTTTGCGGGTATTACGATCACTTATATTTAGGAAAACAGTCATGTTTTGTTCATAGACAAGGCATGGCTTTTTTCTTATAGAAAGAAAGGGTGAATGAAGGCGGGAATAAAAAAGTACATGTTACGATTGATTTACCGGAAAGGGTAAAAATAGACAGTTGCTTTTTTTTATTTTCTATGCTTTAATATAGAAGCCTATTATCAAGAGTCGGAGTAGAGAGTCAGCTCGATGATCCCGCGCCAACCTGTATCTACAAGGTGGTAAAGCTGACAGCGATAAGAGAAACAGTTAAATGACACTACTGTCTTCTTATCGGAAGGCAGTTTTTATTTGAAAGAAAGGACGAGGAGCATGAGAGATTATTTATTTACATCAGAAAGCATTACGGAAGGACATCCAGATAAGATCTGTGATCAGATTGCGGACAGTATCTTAGATGAAGCGCTGCGGCAGGATCCTAACAGCAAAATGGCGGTCGAAGCGACGATCAAAGACGATTTTGTCTTAATTTACGGAGAAGCGAATACAAGCGCGAAGATCGACTATGAACAGATCGCCAAAGATACGATCAAGAAGATCGGGTATGAAGAAACATATGAAGTGATGGTAAAGGTAAACAAACAGTCTTCGGAGATCAACCACGCGGTAACGGCGCAGGAAAACGAAGGAGAGATCGGTGCGGGAGATCAGGGCATCATGTTTGGCTTTGCCTGCGCAGAAAGTGATGAATACATGCCGGCGCCGATTTATTACGCGCATAAATTGGCACGCCAGTTGGCAAAAGTGCGAAAGAGCGATCCACATTCTATTTTAGGACCGGATGGCAAGACACAGGTTTCGGTGGAATATGAGGATGATCACATCAAACGCATTGATACGATCGTGGTATCGACCCAGCATAAAAAAGAAGCGACGCAGGAAGAAATCAGAGAGCTGATCATGAAGGAAGTCATTGCACCATGTATTGAACCGGAGCTGATCGATGCCTCTACCAAGTTTTTGATCAATCCAAGCGGCAGCTTTGTCGTAGGCGGCAGCTTCGGCGATTCCGGTACGACGGGAAGAAAGATCGTATGTGATACTTATGGCGGAATGGGCAGGATCGGCGGCGGCTGTTTCTCATCAAAGGACCCGACGAAAGTAGACAGAAGCGCTGCGTATTATTGCCGCTATGTCGCGAAGAATATCGTTGCGCACGGTTTGGCGCATAAATGTGAGATCGAGGTTGCCTATGCGATCGGAAAAAGTAAACCGGTATCCTTGATGGTAGAAACCTTTGGCACCGGTACGAAGAGCGATGAAGAGATCTTAGCGATCATCAAGCGGAATTTTAACTTTGAAGTAGGCAATATTTTGAAGGAACTGGATCTAAGAAAACCAATCTATGCAAAGACGAGCTGTTATGGACATTTCGGTGATCCACAGTTTACATGGGAAAAGATCATTGATCTGAAATATTAAAAAGGACGGGCAAAGGGCACGTGTTTACAAAGAGGAAGAACTGCTTTGATCTTTGGAAAACAAACGGCCGCTTTTGTCCTTTTTTCTTTGAATGCAAAAGTAATCTGAAGTATAATAAAAACCGAAAAGGAATATAGAAAGGATGATGGAAATGTGGGGCATGATTGCAACATGGAGAATGGCATTAGAAGGTGTCAGCGAGGCGGCAGAGCTGCTGGAAAAGGAAGGGAACGCATCTGATGCGATCGTACGGGCAATCTGTGCGGTAGAGGATTTTGAGTATTATAAAAGTGTTGGATACGGCGGCTTGCCGAATGAAGAAATGGAAGTAGAGCTGGATGCGGGCTATATGGATGGCGATACGTTTGATATCGGGTGTGTCGGCGCAATCAAAGATTATGCCAATCCGATCTTGATTGCCCGGGCATTGTCAAAGGAACGTGTCAATAATTTCTTGGTCGGTGCAGGCGCGGAGAAATATGCGCACCGCCATGGCTTTGTCCGTAAAAATATGCTGAGTGAACGGGCGAAAATTCATTATCATAATCGAATCGTCGAGAACCGCGATCAGGAATTGAAGCCTTATGCAGGCCATGATACGGTGGGAATGGTCTGTCTGGATACACAGGGACATATGACTGCCGCAACTTCAACGAGCGGACTGTTTATGAAGCATGCCGGCAGAGTGGGGGATTCTCCTGTCTTAGGCGCAGGGTTTTATGTGGATTCACAGGTTGGCGGAGCCAGTGCGACCGGCTTTGGCGAAGATGTGATGAAAGGCTGTGTTTCTTATGAGATCGTGCGGCTGATGAAGGAAGGCATGCATCCGCAAAAGGCCTGTGATCAGGCGGTGCAGACATTTGATCGGGAACTGCGCAGACGACGTGGAAAAGCAGGCGATATGTCGCTGATTGCCATGAATCAAAAAGGCGAATGGGGCGTATCGACCAATATCGACAATTTTTCTTTTGTCGTAGCCGGCGAAAAACAAAAACCGACGGTCTATCTGGCAAAAAAAGATGAAGCGGGCAATTCTTATTTTGAGGAAGCGGATGAAGCGTGGATGGAAGAATATATGCGGGTGCGTACTGCGCCGCTTGCTTATAAATAGAGGTGCCGCATGGAAGAAATGCTTATACAAAAGATCGCGCGCAATGCGGATGACATGATCGAATCGATCAAAGCGATCGTACGGATTCCCAGTGTGAAAAGTGAACCGCTGCCGCAGATGCCTTATGGAAAAGCGATTCATGAAGCGCTTATAGCAGTGCTTGCTTTGGCGCAGGAGATGGGCTTTGAAACAGAAAATGTGGATGGCCACATGGGAATCGTAAAATATGGAGAAGGAAAAGATTATATCGGTATCATCGGACATTTAGATGTCGTTGAAGCGGGTGATGGATGGAAACATGCGCCATTTGGTGCAGAAGAAGAAAAGGGACGGATCTATGGCAGAGGCATATTGGATAACAAAGGAGCGATCCTCAGCTGTTTATATGCTTTATATGCGATCAAGCAGCTGCATATAACGCTGCAGCACCCGATCTGGATCTTATTCGGTACTGACGAGGAAAGAGGATTTCATGATCTGCAATACTATTTAAGGAAGCATCAGCCGCCGATCATGGGATTTACACCGGACTGTAAATATCCGGTCGTTTATGGCGAAAGAGGACGCTGTACTTTACAAGTAAGCGCCGATCCTGCGCATTATGATGCCTTTTGCACATTTGTAAATGCTTATCTGCAACAGGATAACGGCATGGGAAAATGCTTTGATTTAGAGATCGAAGATCAAGAGTTTGGTAAAATGCAATTAAGCAGAGGCAAGCTGCATAGGGAAGGGGAAAAGCTGTGCGTTGCCTTTACCTTTGCCTATCCATTTGGGATCGATGCGGAAACGATCATGCGTCAGGTGCGTTCATTTCTGCCCGATGGTTTAATGATGCAGTGTCTGATAAACTGGAAGCCGGTACGCTTTGCGAAAGATGGTTTTTTATGTCGAACGCTCCAATCGGCTTATGAAAAGATCACCGGTGCGGATGGGACGCCGGTTACGACAAGCGGTGGTACTTATGCGAAGCTCATGCCGCACATCGTGCCGTTTGGGCCGAGTTTCCCGGGACAGAAAGGCATCGCCCATCTGCCGGATGAATGGATGGATAAAGAAGATCTGATCAAAAACGCCATGATCTACGGAATCAGCATGTTGCGTTTAGGAAGTGAGGGAACCTATGAAGAATAAACTGGAAGTATGCTGCGGCAGTTACCAAGACGCTTTGGCGGCACAGGCCGGCGGAGCGGATCGAATTGAATTGAACACTGCGCTGCATTTGGGCGGTCTGACACCGAGCATCGTTATTTTAGAAGCGGTAAAAAAAGCGGTGTCGATTCCTGTCGTCTGCATGGTAAGAGAGCGCGGCGCCGGATTTTGCTATGATGAAACAGAATGTGAACTGCTGTATTTACAGGCAGAAGCACTGTTGCAGGCGGGGGCAGATGGCATTGCGTTTGGCTTCCTGCATGCAGATCATACGATCGATCGCGCTCATACGAAGAAGATGGTCGAACTGATCCATGCGCATCAAAAAGAGGCGGTCTTTCATCGTGCCTTTGACTGTGTAAAGGATGGAGAAGCAAGCATCCGATGCCTGATCGAATTAGGTGTCGATCGTGTTTTGACCAGTGGATTGAGCCGCAGCGTAACAGAAGGAATGGATCGGTTAAAGATGTTACAAAAGCGATATGGCGATCAGATCGAAATATTGGCCGGCTGTGGAGTGAATGAGGGAAATGTAGAATTACTATTGGCACAGGGCATAAAACAGGTGCACAGCAGCTGTAAAACATGGATCAAGGATCCTACGACCATACAAGGCGATGTTTCTTATGCGTATGCGCAGGGAGAACAGGCGGAATGTTATGATGCCGTAGATCAAAGGAAAGTAGCGAAACTGGCAGAGCTGGTGCATCGTTAGAAGTGCATTGAAACAATTTACATCATTATTGAAAATATTTTTGAAAACAACATGTAAAAACTGATGGAAAGCATAAAAAATAACTTTACAGATAGTAGGTCTGCGAGTATAATAATTACGGTATTTATTGAAAATACAAGACAGGAGAGTTGAACTATGGAAAGAAAAATCGGTACTGTATCCAGAGGTGTCCGCTGCCCGATCATTCGTGAAGGCGACGCACTGGCTGATATTGTGGTAACTTCTGTATTGGAAGCGGCACAATCAGAAGGGTTTGAATTGCGTGATCGTGATATTGTCGCGGTAACAGAATCTGTTGTGGCAAGATCACAGGGCAATTATGCAAGCGTTGCGGCAATCGCCAAAGATGTAGAACAAAAATTCGGAAAAGATGCGACGATCGGTGTGATCTTCCCGATCCTGAGCCGTAACCGTTTTGCGATCTGTCTCAAAGGCATTGCGGCGGGCGTAAAAAAAGTCGTGCTGATGTTAAGCTATCCATCTGATGAAGTAGGAAATGAGCTGGTAAGCTTTGATCAGTTAGATGAACAAGGCATCAATCCATACAGCGATGTGCTGACACTGGAAACTTATCGTAAATTATTCGGCGAAAACAAACATCCATTTACCGGAATCGACTATGTAGCCTACTATTCCTCGGTAATCGAAGAAGCAGGCGCGGAAGTGGAAGTGGTGTTTGCCAATGATCCGAAAGCGATCCTGAAATATACAAAAAATGTGCTGACTTGCGATATTCATACGCGTGCCCGCACAAAACGTCTGTTAAAAGCAGCCGGAGCGGAAAAAGTATTCGGCATGGACGATATCATGAATGTTTCTATTGAAGGCAGCGGCTACAATGAAAAATATGGTCTGCTCGGTTCTAACAAAGCGACAGAAGATACGGTTAAACTGTTCCCGAAAGAATGCCAGGATTTCGTTTTGGATATTCAGAAACAACTGTTGGATAAGACCGGCAAACATGTAGAAGTAATGGTATATGGCGACGGTGCCTTCAAAGATCCGATCGGAAAGATCTGGGAATTAGCCGATCCGGTTGTCAGTCCTGCTTATACAGAAGGCTTGGAAGGTACACCGAATGAATTGAAATTAAAATATCTCGCGGACAATGACTTTGCGGAACTAAGCGGAGAAGCATTGCAGAAAGCGATCAAAGAAAGTATCCAGAAGAAAGACAATGACTTAAAGGGCAATATGGCTTCACAGGGTACGACACCGCGTAAGCTGACTGACTTGATCGGTTCATTATGCGACTTAACAAGCGGCAGCGGTGATAAAGGAACACCGATTATTTTGATTCAAGGTTATTTCGACAACTTTACTAACTAAGTGACGATTATTAAAAAATAAGATCCTCTTAACAGATACTGTTTTAAGTCAGTGCAGGTTAAGGGGATTTTTCTATGTGAAAAAATAGAAAACTTAAAAAGAGTGCCTAAAGACACTCTTATATGTAAGATAGATCTAATTTCGGTCAAGCTATTTGATAAATCAGGTGCTATTGCAGACTTTCGCCGAAGTGCCAATGCGTAGCAAATCGACTGCTAGCAAGGGTATTAGAAGCTGTTGCGGTTCCGCTGGCATTTTTGTTGGTAACCTGTGGATATGCATAGTTTTTACACAAGTTTTGCGCGCGTGAGCCTTTGCCGCGATATGCAAAACTACTTTTGACTTGATAGCTTATTACTTCACCACCGATCATATTTTCTGTATCGACAAAATGGAATGTGTGGTAAGAAGAACTGTCGTATTTATTGTGCATAATACCATTCTTCAAATCTTCAAATCATAATCTATATTTGTCTTAGCGCTTATAGGATAAGCTTAAAACAGTCAGATATATATATATTACAAGTATTGTATTAAAGTTTTGCTCCGGATATAATGAATACAGGAGAAAATAAATATGAAAAAAATAATCATTATCATCTTTGCTTTTATTTCCGCCATCAGCTTTCATATCAGTCTAAATCATATGAAAGACGAATATTTTTTAGACCTAACGATTCTTCCAAGCAAACAAAAGGATGCAAGCTTCTATTTGTTTTATCATGATGCGTCACTAGAAGAAGAACTGATATTAGATGAAATCAAAGCGCTTAGCATGCAGTATGATGTTTCTGTTGTCAAAAGTGAACTACAGGCAGCTCAGCAGATCACCGAAACAAGTATTCTCACAAATGATCCGGATCTGTTTATTGATTCCGGCTTGCGGCTGAATAACAAGCAATTACAGTTGTTTCAGACATCTTCAGAATTACTGCTCTCTAATCAGCCGTCTGTGTCCGCCGCATATTACTTTCCTATCTTTCCTTCATCAGATGTAGTGAATGTCTATGGCTTTTCCCACATGTATCAAACCGGCGTTGACGGCATGTTTGAATTTTATGGAGAACATGCAAAAACGGTGGTAGAGGAGCTGCATCAGAAGTTTCCTACGCTTGAGATCAGCAATATGGACGCAGACTATTCATTTGATAGAGATGTATTAGATGCTCCGCAAATGCCGTTCTTTTATCGATTGCTTATTATGTTAACGATCATTGCGGCAGTATCGCTTTTAATTGTCTATGCGAATCAGGAAAGAAGCCTCGCAATTCAGAAAATGCATGGATATACAAATCTGAAAATGATGTGGAAGGAGAATGCGAAACTGTTATTTGCGATCATCTTTGTCAGTGTCTTGGTATATCTTGCCTTGCTAGTTGGCTATTGTTCGCAGTGGAATCAATATGTAGTACAACTGATATACAGTTTATCTAAGTTTATTGTATTAGAATGCGCTGCGCTTGCCGTTATATTTACATGTTTATATATATATTTTAATAAAGTATCGGTCGTGAGCTTGTTGAAGCATAAGCAGAAAGAAAACGGTTTGCTTCTTTTGAATTTTATTTTGCGCTTTGTATGTGTCATCGTCGGTATTTCCATATTCAGTGAACAAATGCCGAAATTCGTAAGCAATATGCAATTTCTGTTCGCATATCAAGGTTACGCGGAACAGTTTGAGGACAGACATACGATTTATTACAGTGGGAATTTCGAATCATCGGATCACTATCCATTTGATCTATATGATGAATTGAACGCACAAAACGGAATCGGTGTTGATGCGGCCCAGTATAAATATGCGGCAGAATACCCGGACGCTTTTATTACGATTCCCTATATTGATGTGAATGAACACTATCTTGATCATTATAAAACATTTGAACAGTCAAACTTTTCCTTTGAACCGGGGAAAGAGTATTACATCATGCATCACGACACATATGAAAAATATAAAGAGCAGTTACATGAGCAGCTGGGAGCAACAAGGGAAGCGATCTTGTTTGTTGATTATGATTATCAGGTTTTCGTTTATGATAGAGAGGTAAATGAAGGAGGAATGGGATATATCAAAAATCCTATTACACATGTAACCACTTTCCTCAATCCACAGAATGTGTATTTAGATGTAAATACATTTGACTTAGATCAAGTGATCGCAAATATGCAGGCGAAAGGATATAGAAGTAATTTTTCCCTTTATTCTGCTTTGGAGGAGGATCAGTTTAACGCGGAAGTAGCCAAGCAAGAATCAATGATACAGTTTACCCTGATCGTAATTTCTTTATCTACACTGGTTCTGATCATGGTACAGCTTGTCATGTTATTCATGAAAACGCAGGCAAAGGAATTGGCTGTCAAGAAAACGATGGGATTCCATTTCTATAAACGCTATGAAGATCTGTTTGTCATACAGTCCTTGTTTTACTGTATGATTACCTTATATGGATTATACAAAGGGTTTCAATTATTGCAGTATGTCATCATTTTGTTTTTATTCTTGTTTGAAGTTGCGGCAACTGCATTGTTCGTTCATTTGCAGGAAAGAAAAGTCGTTTATCATGTGTTGAAGGAGTAAGGTCATGGAATATGTAAAAGTGAGTCATTTGAAAAAAGGGTTTGATCATCATGTCTTGTTTGAACAATTAGATTTATTGTTTGAAAAAGGCACGCTCAGTGCGGTTGTGGGAGAAAGCGGAAGCGGGAAGTCAACGCTGTTAAACATTCTCGGATTGCTGGAGAAAGCTGATGAGGGAACGGTAGAATATGAAGGCTATGGTATGGTAAAGATGAACAGCGCTGCCGCAAGTCGTCTGCTGCGCTATGAAATAGGCTATCTTTTTCAAAACTATGCTTTGATCGATCAAAAGAGCGTATCTTATAATTTGGATCTTGCATTGGCGTACAGAAAAGATAAAAAGCAAAAGGAAGAACTGAAAAAGCAGGCGTTGGCGAGCGTCCATTTAGATGAGGAGATACTTTCTAAAAAGGTATTTGCATTATCGGGAGGAGAACAGCAGCGGGTGGCGATGGCACGGTTGCTGTTGAAACCGTGTAATCTGATCCTTGCCGATGAACCGACCGGGAACCTCGATGAAGGCAACCGTGATGAAATTATAAAACTGTTGAAAGAACTGGCACGGTCAGGTAAAATCGTGATCGTCGTAACCCATGATCTTTCTATCGCCAAGCAGTGCGATCAAATGATCCGGCTGGATTAAGTGACGCTGTCAGTCAGATCCTCTTAACAGATACTGTTTCAAGTCAGTGCAGGTTAAGAGGATTTTTCTATTGGAAAGAAGTGATGCAGCCAGAGGAATCATCGTATAGAGGAAACGAGCAGTTTTTGGAAAGACATGTCATAAGGCGCACTGATCGTAATGCGCTCGTTTGTGAAAGGCTGATAAAAAACGATTTGGCAAGCATGCAGGCATAAGCGCGGATAAGGCTTACCGCCATAAAGAACATCGCCGATCAGCGGATGATGGATGGCTTTCATATGAACTCTGATCTGGTGCATCCTACCGGTTTTGATCGTTACCGCAAGCAATGCATGATCGCAAAACTGCTTGACAACGCTATAATGGGTAGACGCCGCTTTCCCGTTTTCATGGATGATCATTTTTCTTGGTTCGGCAGGGTCGTTCATCATCGGAAAGGAAATAACATCATTTTGTTTTTCCATCACGCCTTCTACGATCGCATAATAGGTCTTTTGACTTTGTTGAGAATTGCGCTGCTCTGTCAGTTTTTGTGCTGCGATACGGTTTTTCGCAAGTAAGACGATGCCGGAAGTTTCTTTGTCCAACCTGCCGACACAGTGCAAACGTACGGTTTCCCCTTTCTTTGCACAATAGCCGCTTGCCTGTATGAGCAAAGTATCATGGTAGTGGGCATGGATCGGATGTACTACACTTCCGCATGGCTTATTCAGCACAAGCAGATCCTCATCCTCATAAAGAACAGTCAAAGGATAGAGGGGATCGCTTAGCGGCAACGGCGGTCGATCGCTTTCCAATTTTATTTCGATCAGATCACCTTTCTGAAGCAGATGAGTGACATAAACACGCTGATGATTCACCATCAAAGCATCAGGCTGAAATTTCAGACGGCTGATCTGTCTATTTGTTAATTGCAAGTGTTCCCGCATCCATTTCTTTAAGGGGATTTCCTCATCTGTAAGCACAATATGCCGATAGTATCTGCTCATATAAACTCCTTTTTGTTTTATTATAGCATATTGCAGAGAAGGCATAAAAAACCATCTCAACTGAGATGGCATTTTGCTTTAATAATCGACATTGCGCTTTCCGCTGATGCTTTCGATGGTGATCTTGCCGATGGCGACCGCATTGATATACATGTCGATCACGCTTGGACGTTTGGCTAATTCTCCGGCTGCCAGTCGTTCACAAAGCCTGCCTAAGAGAACACGCATCTCCTGTTCATCTTCGATGAATGACACTGTACCGCTGATCAGTGCACTTTCATAATGTGTAATGAAACGATCGGGAATGATCTGTGTTTGGGCAACAGCGACAAAAGACACCTGCGGATGCAAGTGCAGCGCACGGTATTTCTTGCCTGTTTTTGAGCAGTGAAAATAGAGTGCATGCGCGCTTTTGTCAAGGAAGTAATTGATCGGTACACCATAAGGGTTTCCCTCTTCATCGATCATCGACAAATAGCCATGATCACACTTGTCTAAGATTTCGATCGCTTCCTGCTTTGAGATCATTCGTTTTGGCTTTAACATAGCAGCACCTCCTTCGTTATCTCTGATTCTATTATTAGATAGATGTGAGAAAAAAACAATAACAATTTACAAAATCATGAAAATGCGGAGAATATACAATCAAAAACCGAAGAAATGGGAGGAAAACGCTTCTTTTATGAGAAAGAATGCTATAATGTGGATAGGACGGTGATCGGTATGCGCATTGCGGTCGTTGCGGAAGCAGAAAAAGCAAAAGACATGATTTTTACACTGGGAGTACAGTTGGAGGATACCGCATTTTCTTTTCGCTGGTTTGCGAAATTGGCGCAGTATGCCAAGGCAGTGCAGGCCTTGCCTTATGATGTGCTGATCTTATCGGAAAAAATGGATCTGCCGCGTTTTCGGGATACACTATTTACAAAAGCATCGATTGTTTTATTTGTGGACAGCGCGTCTTACCAAAGCCGAAAATATAATCAGACAACTTTTCTCTATCTGCATGATTTTCAAAAAGAATTGCCATTTTGTCTGCATTTGCTGAAACAGTGTGCAAAAGGGAAGCAATATTATCTGATCCGTACGCAAGGGGCGAGCATGCAGATCCGTTTACGGGATATTTACTATGTGGAAAAGCAGGAAAAATATTTGCTTTATCATACGAAATACGGGATTTTTCAAGAGCGCGGCACTTTGAAGGAAAAAGAAGCAAAGTGGCAGGAAGATGGCTTTGTGCGGGTACATCATGCGTTTTTATTGAATTTGCGCAGTGTGAAAGCGGTGCGTGGAGATGAGGTGGAACTGATCAATCAGGAAAGGATCCCGATTTCTCGCAGCAAAAAGCATCGTTTTTATGAAACATTGCAAACATTTCAACCGGATGATGCAAGTTAAGGACATAAAACAACAAGTTATGCCAAAGCACTTTACAGAATAGCAAAATTTTCTATAATAAAGGTGTAAAGAAAAAGCACGGAAAGGTGTGAGAACATGGGTGATCGATTTTAGCAAAACCATTATGATTCTGTAAGAAAGACATGACTTGTAGAGCATGTACGGGCATACAGGGAAAAGAGAATAACAATCATAATTGTGTTTTGCGAATATAGGAAAATACGGCAGGAAGGCCGGAATTGAAAGATGCCTGCGGAAATGTAGGTGAAAGATGCATGAGGCAGCAGGAAAGGGAACAGCGATGGACCCGTCTTAGAAAAAGATCTTCCGAAAGTTTAACGCGAAATCAATATGACTACGACCCGATCAGTGAGAATAGAACGGGAACAAGCATGAGCGAGAATCATGTTCTGTCTGAAGCATAAAGAAAAAGAGGAAAGGAAAGAAACCTAAAAGAATTGGAAAAAAGTGATGCAGGACAGAGTATGTAAAAGATAGATGGAACGTTAGAGAATGGATTATGCGTAAAGTAAAAGTAAGATACGGAAAGGAAAAAGTATTTGAAATGAAAGGACGCATAAGTAAAGAAAACTGAATACAACTACTGTTGGAAAATAAATGGAAAAGCGGCACCGAAGAAGGCGTGCCGCTTTGTGCAGTTTGTCTATCTTTATGGTTTGATGAACAAAAGGAGAGAAGCGCAGTGCTTGATGAAGAGCAGGGTGTTCATATCATCGAAAATGAAAGAGAATGTTCTTATTTTGTATAGCAGGTTTTTCTATGAAAAGCCTGTTTTTCAATCTGTTTGGTCTTATGACGATCGCATTTATTTCCCGGGTGATAAGTAAAGACTGAGATGAAGAAACAAGCAGCGCCAGCATGCGCTTCTTTCTTTTCGCAAGATCTTTCATGAATATTGTGTTTCGTTTGCATGGCGAATTTGGTATAATAAAGAAACGGAGGGATGCTTGTGACACCGGAAGAACTGCAAGAAACACTGCAACAAAACGGCATCGCCGTAACAAAAGAACAAATGTCTCAGTTTGCTTTGTATGCGTCCATGCTGCAGGAATGGAACCAGCGTATGAATCTGACGGCAATTCGTGAAACAGCGGAAATTTATGAGAAGCATTTTTTAGATTGTGCGCTGCCTGCCTTTGAGAGAAAGATCAGCGGATCACTTTGCGATGTAGGAGCAGGCGCGGGTTTTCCTTCCTTGCCGTTAAAGATCCTTTTGCCGGATCTACGGGTAACGATCATTGAACCGATCGGCAAACGCTGTCAATTTTTGCGGGCATTAACAGAAGCACTGGGATTAAGCGATGTTGTGATCGTAAATGCAAGAGCGGAGGATTATGCGAAAGAACATCGAGAAACATTTGATTTCGTAACAGCGCGTGCAGTCGCAAATCTGCGGGTGCTGAGCGAACTTTGCATTCCGCTTGTCAAAATAGGCGGTGTTTTTCTGGCGATGAAAGGATCTGCCGGAATAGAAGAAGCGAAAGAAGCGCAGAGAGCGATTGCTTTGCTTGGCTGTGCAGCGGAAGCACAGGATGTGCGGCGGCTGGGAACAGATTCTCTGCGCTGTAATTTGATCTATCGCAAGGAAAAGCCGACGCCGAAACAATATCCTCGCAATTATGCAATGATAAAGAAGAAGCCGCTTTAATAGGAGAGAATGATATATGAGAGAAACAAAAATGATCGATATGGAACTGATTGCACCTAATCCCTATCAGCCGCGCATAGAATTTCAGGATGAAGCGCTGATGGATCTGGCGCAGTCGATTCGCGAAAACGGCTTGATTCAGCCGGTTACCCTTAGGGCAATGCCGGATGGCACCTATCAGATCGTTGCCGGAGAACGCAGATTTCGGGCAATGAAATTACTGGGGCAGCTGGAGATTCCGGCAGTCGTAATGGATGCCGATGAATTGCAGATGGCGGAAATGGCGCTGGTAGAGAATATTCAGCGAGAAAATTTAAGCGCGATCGAAGAAGCAAAAGCATATGTTGATTTAATGGCATATGCGAATTTGACCCAGTCGCAGTTAGCGCTGAAGATGGGGAAAAGCCAGCCGTCGATCGCCAATAAACTGCGTTTGCTGAACTTATGTGATGAGGTGCAGCAGGCAGTCAGTGAAAAAAAGATCAGTGAGCGTCATGCCAGGGCATTGCTCGGAAGCGATCCCGCACAGCAGAAAAAATATTTGCATGCGATCGTGAAAAAGGGATTGACCGTGGCGCAGGTCGAAAAGATGATTCATGAGAAAAAAGCGCCAAAAGCGAAGAAAGCGAAATTAAAGGCAGTGAGCCGCAATATCAGGATCGCCTTAAATACGGTGCATCAGGCAGTTGCCATGATCCAGAAAGCAGGAACGGCAGTTGCATTAAAAGAGCAGGAAAATGATGATGAGGTCATCATTACATTGACTTTTAAGAAATAAACAGATAGGAAGTGTGAGAAATGTCAAAAATCATTGCCGTATCGAATCAAAAAGGCGGCGTAGGGAAAACGACCACTGCAATCAATCTTGCGGTTGGCTTAGGATATTTAGGAAAAAAAGTGCTGTTAGTGGATTTTGACCCACAAGGCAATGCAACGCAGGGCGTTGGGGCAAATACCAAGGAAGGAGCACTCAGTGTTTATGAATTGATCATGGAGGATTATCATGCCCGGGATGTGATCCGCAAGCTGTCATCTCCGCCCATCGACATCATTCCTGCCAATATCTCTTTGGCCGGTGCCGATTTGCAGATGGTAAAATTCGAAACCGGAAAGGAACAGCTGTTAAAAAATAAATTAGAGGAAGTGCGCGATGCTTATGATTTTATCATCATCGACTGTCCGCCTTCCTTGGGACTTTTGAATACCAACGCTTTGACTGCCGCAGATTCGGTCATGATCCCGGTGCAGTGTGAATATTATGCGTTGGAAGGTGTAACCCAGCTGCTTTTGACGATTCGTTTGGTGCAGCAGTTATTTAATAAGCATTTGATGATCGAGGGCGTGTTATTGACGATGTATGATGCGCGTACCAAGCTAAGTGTAGAGGTGCAGCAGGAAGTGCGCAAGCATTTTAAGGATAAAGTGTATAAGAGTTATATTCCCAGAAATATCAAACTGTCAGAAGCGCCGTCTCGCGGCATGTCGATCTTTGAGTATGATGTGCGCTGTGAGGGAGCGAAAGCATATGCCGGTCTGGCGGCAGAAGTGGTAAAGGCCAACAGGAAGAAATAAACAGGAGGCGAACAGATGGCAAGGACAAAAAAAGATAACAGCCGGTTAGGACAGGGATTGTCCGCAATCTTCGGTGAAGATATTGAAAGTGTGCTGGATGATATTCAGCAGGGCGTGAATGAAGACCATGGATCGGGAAAGATCGAGATTGCGGTGGAAGAAATCAAGCCGAATCCTTATCAGCCAAGAAAACAGTTCGACGATACAAAGATCAATGAATTGGCAGATTCGATTCGCCTGCATGGGGTCTTTACACCGATTTTAGTAAAAAAGGCAGTGAAGGGTTATGAGCTGGTAACCGGAGAAAGACGTTTGCGGGCAAGCAAACTGGCCGGACTTGCGACGATTCCGGCAATCATTGTTGAATTTGACGATCAACAGATGATGGAGATCGCATTGTTAGAGAATATCCAGCGAGAAGATCTGAATGCGATAGAAGAGGCAAACGCCTATGATAAGCTGATCACAAAACTGCACTATACACAGGAAGAACTGGCAAAGCGCATCGGAAAATCGAGAACGCATGTGACCAATATGTTGCGGTTAAGAAAATTGCCGGATCAAGTTGCACAGTATGTAATCTCTAATGAGCTGAGCATGGGACATGTAAGGGCGCTGCTAGGCTTGTGTGAAGAGGATATGATCTTAGTGGCACAAAAAGCGATTCATGATAAAATGTCAGTCCGCGGGGTAGAGGCATTGGTAAAGAAAATGAATACGCCGAAAAAACACGTGGAAGCAAAAGTACAGGATCCGCAATACCGTATCTTACAGGATCGTTTACAGGAAAAATTTCAAACGCAGGTAAAGCTGGATGAAAAGCAGATCGTGATCCGCTATCACGGTACGGACGACTTAAACCGTTTATTGGAAATCCTAGGGTGCTTAGAGGAAGAATAGTTAGAACAGATGGAGCATGACAAGAGCAGTGCTCCTTTTTTGGTGGGAAACGGAATAAAAAAACAGCAATCCGACAGGCTGCGATTGCTGTTACTAAAATCATTTGTTTGGCTGGATCAGTTGTTTTCTGTCTGTTCGTTTTTCTGCATATTATGATGCTGGCGAAGCAGCGCCTGTGAAGCACGTTCGAAATCGCGTACCTCTTCGTAACGATTCAGCAACTCACTGTGTTCGTAAGTGATAGAATCATACTTAGAACTATATACGATCTTCAATAAGATCGGTGTAATGATCGTCGTAACCACGACCATTAAAATGACCGGCGCAATGTACTGTTCATCCATCATGCCTAAAGAAATACCCTTCATAGCAACGATCAAAGCGACTTCACCACGTGAGATCATACCGACACCGATCCGCATTGCCCGAGGAGTCGGACATCCGCACATCTTGGCGCCCAGTCCACAGCCAAGTACTTTGGTCAAAATAGCTACGATTACCAGAATCAGCGTAAAGGAAATGATCTCCCAGTTCATTGCCGGTAATACGACCTTCAAACCGATGCTCGCAAAAAACAATGGACTTAATAGCATATAAGACAATGTATTGACACGGGATGACACATAGGTCGCCTTCGTCGTATTAGAGATCACAAGTCCCGCAAAGAAAGCGCCGGTGATATCCGCAACCCCGAAAAACTCTTCTGCCACAAAAGAATAAAGCAAGCAGAAAGCAAAAGAGAAGACCGCAAAACGACGCAAATCACGATCATGACGCTTCATCCAGATCGCAAATCCTTTATGCAGCAGCATGCCGAGGATCCCGCTTAAAGCAAAGAAAGCAATGATCTTGATCGCCATCATCATGATATTTACATTTGGATCGGCAAAGCTGGTAATTACAGTCAAAAGGATAATTCCTAAAATATCATCGATCAGTGCCGCTCCTAATATAATATTGCCGCTTCTTGTCGATAAACGGCCCATTTCTTTTAATGTTTCAACTGAGATGCTGACCGAAGTCGCTGTCAGGATCACCCCGATAAAGACATTTTTCAAAACATCGGTCGTACCGATTCCATAAAGATCAGCAACGATAAAGCCGCCGATGAAAGGGATGATGACACCCATTAACGCAACGATGAAAGAATTTTTTCCCGATCGTTTCAATTCATTGATATCAGTTTCTAAACCGGCATCAAACATTAACACGATAACGCCTAATTCCGCCACTTGGGTAATAAATTCCGTTTCCTTCAAGATCCCGAAACCTGCCGGGCCTAAGATCAGTCCCGCCAGCAATGCACCAACCACTTGAGGGAGTTTTACCCGCCTTGTCAGCATGCCTAATAATTTTGTAGCTGCTAAAATGATTGCCACATCAAACATAAATCCATATTCCATTTTTGACAACTCCTTTTTTAGACCTTAATCAGTATAGTCCTGTTTTATCATAAAAGCAAATGAAATTTTTAATGATAACGCATTCATCAAATAGTTATATTTTTCACAAAAGAAAGCCCCTACAAAAGAGGGGCGATCGGATATTTGGCGGTCAATGTCAAGACTTCTTGTTTGATGCGCTGCTTGTTTGGTACAGAAGGATCTTTTAATAAAGAAGCGATCCATTTCCCGATCTGCATAAACTCGTTTTCCTTTAAGCCGCGTGTTGTCATTGCGGCGCTGCCTAAGCGGATACCGCTGGTCGTAAACGGTTTTTCTTCATCAAAAGGAATACTGTTTTTATTACAGGTGATCGATACTTCATCTAATAGCTTTTCCGCTTCTTTCCCGCTCATGCCGATAGAGCTTTTCACATCTACCAGTACGACGTGATTATCACTGCCGCCGCTTACTAAGCGAAAACCCTCTTGCTTCAAAACATCGCACAGCGCCTGCATATTGGCGAGTACCTGATTTTGATAAGCAATGAATGACGGCTGCATCGCTTCATAAAGGCATACGGCCTTTCCGGCGATGACGTGCATCAAAGGACCGCCCTGCATGCCGGGGAACACTTTTTTATCGATTAGGTTCGCATACTCTTTTTTACATAAGATCATACCGCCGCGGGTACCGCGCAATGTTTTATGCGTGGTCGTCGTTACAAAATCCGCATAGGGAATCGGCGAAGGATGCAGCCCGGCCGCAACTAATCCGGCAATGTGCGCCATATCCACCATGAGGTAAGCGCCGACTTCATCAGCGATGGCACGGAATTTTTGAAAGTCGATGATACGGGAATAAGCGCTGGCACCCGCCACGATGAGCTTTGGCTTCTCTTGCAGGGCTACGGTGCGCACCTCCTCATAATCGATCATTTCATCCTCTTTGCGTACGCCATAAGATACAAAACGGTAGATAGAACCGCTGAAATTTAAGGGATGTCCATGTGTTAAATGTCCACCGGCCGCAAGGTCCATCCCCAGTACCGTATCGCCCGGCTCTAATACAGCCATATAAACGCCCATATTGGCCTGTGAACCGCTGTGTGGCTGTACATTGGCATGTTCGGCATGAAATAGCTTCATCGCCCGCTGTCTTGCGATTTCCTCTACTTCATCGACATACACACAGCCGCCGTAATAGCGTTTCCCCGGATAACCTTCCGCATATTTATTGGTAAGTATGCTGCCAACGGCTTCTCTGACTTCATCTGATACATAGTTTTCCGATGCGATCAGCTCAATATGGTCTTTTTGTCGCTTGGCTTCTTTTTCAATCGCTGCTGCTATTTCTCTGTCTTTCATCATGTGATCCTTTCCTGCATATCTGCATGTTCTTGTCTGCTTCTATTATACAGGAAGATCGCTGATTGTGGAAAAACAATGCTTGAAATACGCAGTTCTTCATTTACATACAGAGCAAGTGTTTTCCTAAATACAGAGGAGCGCGCATCAGAAAACCTCTTTCCTTAAAGTGAGGATGAAAGAAAAGAGGTCATTCAGAGGAGCTAGTCTGCTTGTTCCAGCCGTGCTAACTTCGCAATTCTTTTTTTATGTCGTTCTCCCTGAGAAAAAGGAGTTGTCAGCCATGTCTTTACAATGTCGCGCATGACTTCCTCGCCGATGACACGCTGTCCCATTGCCAAGATATTGCTGTCATTGTGTTCGCGGGTCAAACGAGCGCTGAAGGATTCACTGCAAAGCGCACAGCGAATGCCCTTGATCTTATTGGCGGCGATGCTGGCGCCGATCCCGGTACCGCAAAGTACGATGCCGCGATCACATTCTCCCTTTGCCACCGCTTGGGCAGCTTTGGCGATATAATCCGGATAATCACAGCTCTCATGACTATATGTGCCGAAATCAACGACTTCATAGCCTTCCTGCGGCAGTTCTTTTTTCAAGATCTCTTTATATTCCAAGGCGCCATGATCACATGCCAGTGCAACTCTCATTTTTCTTTTCTCTCCGATCACCGCTTCGATCTGTTCTTCGCTCACTGCTCCGCAGCGAAGAATCTGCCACTCGGTTTTTGTTACATCCAAAATGGTGGAAGCCGCAGACGCACCGCTTGCACCCATTACGATTCCGTCGATCCTGCCATCTAACTGTCCCAGCGCTTCAATGCCGGTCGTAGCAGCCGGTTGATCGGATAAATTGGCGCTGGTTACCAACATCGGTTTTCCCACTTGTTTCAGCAGCTCCAGTACAAAAGGATCATCCGGGATACGTACGGCAATCGTATCCATGCCATTGCTTACATAAGCGGGAGCAGAAGGCTGCTTTGGCAAGATCAAGGTGAAAGCGCCCGGCATGAACGCGTCTATGAGTTTCTTGCTTCTTTCATCGACGATGGCGACTTCCTCTATTTGTGCACTACTTGCCGCCATTGTCGGAATCGGCTTTGTTTCAGGTCGCCCCTTGGCGGTCTTTAAGCGCTGCAGCGCTGCTTCATCATCGTAAACAACGCCCAATCCATATACCGTATCCGTAGGGAATGCGATCACTTTTCCTTTTTTTAATTCATTTGCCACAAGTTCTATTTCCGTTTTCAGATAGCGTATCGTATCCATGCTTCATCGATCCTTTCTAATTTCTATTGTTATTGTATCACAGGTTAGATTCTAAGCGTTAGCAAAATAAAAGAAAAGTCCGAGCATCCTCGGACCCTCACAAGGAGAAACATCATAGATCGAAGAATTCCGCCAGTAGGCTGCGCGGTTTTACTTCTTCGATGCAATGCAAAGGTTTGGCAAGCGTACCGCTCAGGAATTCTCCCTTGCCATCGCCGATCTGAATGTTGAGACGATTGTGTTTCCAGGTAACATGCGCATGCTCATCAACACGCTCAAATACCGACAGATGAGAGCGAATCATGGCTTTTTCGCTGTCCGCATCCAGTCCTTCACATAGTTCCAGATACAGTTGATTGACAGTTTCTTTTACTTCATAGAGGTTATCGCTGCTGCTGTCAAAGTAAATACGGTAAGCAATTTCATTGTTGTCATGGGAAGATACGCGGATGCAGGCACTGCAGAATAAAATGCCTAACAGGGCGATCAAAAGCAAGGGTTTGCGCTTATTTGACCGCGGTGATGCCGCAAAGGTCTTTTCTACATATGCCTCATACTGTATTTGTTCTTGTTCTGTCATCGTCTGTTTCATTCATGCCACTTCCTTTGTATTAGTAGCATTGCCGCTGCTTGTGATTTTATACAAGGAATATGGAAAAAATAAGAAAAAGCAGTTCATAAAATAACTGCCGGTTTTTTAGGAAGTATGATAAAATAGATGAGGAAATGAGGTTTGATTATGAAATATGATGTTTTGATTATCGGTGCGGGACCGGGCGGTATTTTCTCAGCCTATGAGCTGTTGAAACAGGATCCGGCATTAAAGATCGCGGTACTGGAAGCAGGGAATCCGCTTGAGAAACGCCATTGTCCCATCGACAACAAAAAGATCAAGCGCTGTATCGGCTGTTCTACCTGTGCGATCATGAACGGTTTTGGCGGTGCCGGTGCTTTTTCAGATGGGAAGTACAATATTACCAACCAGTTCGGCGGAACCCTTTATGAACACATCGGCAGAGAAGAAGCGCTGTCTTTGATGCGTTATGTCGATGCTTTGAATTTACAATTCGGCGGAGAAGGAACAAAGCTGTATTCGACCGCTAATTCCAGATTAAAGAAGATCTGTCTGCAAAATGACTTGCATCTGCTTGATGCGCAGGTGCGCCACTTGGGAACCGATGTCAATTACATCGTATTGCAGAATCTGTACGCACATTTATCCGAGCATGTGGATTTTTATTTCCGCTGCTATGCCAAACAGATTGAAAAAACGAAAGACGGTTATCGTGTCATTGCCGGCGAGGAATGCTTTGACGCACCGTACTGCATCGTATCGACAGGCAGAAGCGGCAGCAAGTGGATGGAAAGCATCTGTTCTGCATTGGGGATCCATACCAAATCCAACCGAGTAGACATCGGTGTACGGGTGGAACTGCCGGCGGAAGTGTTTTCACATTTGACCGATGAACTTTATGAAAGCAAGCTGGTGTATCGCACAAAGAAATTTCAAGATAATGTCAGAACATTCTGCATGAATCCAAGAGGAGTCGTGGTCAGTGAAAATACAAATGGCATCGTAACGGTAAACGGGCATAGTTATGAGGATCCGTCACGTTATACGGAAAATACGAATTTTGCCCTGCTTGTCAGCAATCACTTTTCCGAACCGTTTAAGGACAGTAATGAATATGGGGAAAGCATTGCGCGCTTATCCAATATGTTAGGAGGCGGCGTGATCGTACAGCGATTCGGTGATCTGATCCGTGGACAGCGTTCTACGGAAAGCCGTATTCGTTCCAGTTTCTTAAAGCCGACACTTTCCGCTACACCGGGCGATCTGTCGCTGGTCATTCCGAAACGTCAGATGGATGACATCATCGAAATGATCTATGCGCTGGACAAAGTGGCGCCGGGTACCGCCAGCGATGAAACGCTGTTATATGGAGTAGAAGTGAAATTCTATAATTTGGAAGTGGAAATCGACGAGAACTTAGAAACCAAACACAAAGGACTATATGTGATCGGTGATTGCAGCGGGGTTACACATTCGCTGTCCCATGCTTCCGCCAGTGGGGTATATGTCGCAAGACATCTTGTGCAGACAAGAAAAGAGAAAAACGAGCAAAAGCATTAAAACAATAAAACCGCAGATCTCGAAAAAGGGGAAGTGCGGTTTTTTCAATTGATTGATTAGAAAGGGAAATCGACGTATCTGCCGATGTAGTCATTATAGGTTCATCTTTTTCAAATAATGGATCACACCGTCCTCATCGCAAGTATCCTCAGTGATATGATTGGCTTGTGCTCTGATATAGCGAGAAGCATTTTTCATCGTAACACCGTGTCCTGCTGCTTCTAACAGCAGTAAATCGTTGCCGTTGTCGCCAAAAGCGATGACCTGTTTCATCTCATAGCCGTATTTTTGACAAATGTATTCCACTGCGTGTCGCTTTGATACATCACTTTTCGTAATTTCGCTTACAAAGGGATTTTCGTAAAAGAATTGATAAGTCCTGCCATAGCGGCGATGAATTGCCGTTTCTAACGCTACGATATGTTTCGGCTTATGAGAGAGAAAGCATAATTTTTGAAAGGAATGCTCGAAGTGCGGTTCTTCCTTTAAGATCTGCATCTGCTCATAGCGGTCAATGCCATGACCGATCTTCGGGTGCAGCTTGCGAAACAGTGGAAACAAATGCTTGGCGATGCGCATGATCCTGCGGATACTGCCGGTCTGTATGAAATAGTAGCCGTCCTCATCATAGAGATAAGTACAGCAGTGCTTGCTTTTGGCAAAACGGATCAGTTCTTCACTTTCCTTTGCACTGATGGGGGTAAAACGATGATAGCTGTTGTCTTTTTTATCATAGATCTCAAAGCCGTTGCAGGCGATGATGATGCCATGGTGTTCTTCGATCTGTAAAGCCTTGGCAACCGGTTCGATTTCATGGATAAAGCGTCCACTGGCAATGACCAAGAGATAGCCTTTTTCCTGTAAACGAATCATTTCCTGAATCGTGGCGGCAGAGAGCTGTTTTTTACTGTCTACTAAAGTATTGTCCAAATCGCATACGATCATGCGGTAAATTTCGTGCATGAAGATCATCCTTTCACATAGGATTATTGTAACGGATAAATGTGGTGCTTGCAAGTAAAGAAGATTGATGTTTTTGCTTTGAAAGGGTATAATGAAAGTAGCAAGACGGGAGGTGTCTTTATGAACAAAAAGTATTTGATTACCATCAGCAGACAATATGGCAGCGGGGGCAGAGAGGTCGGCAAAAGACTGGCAGAACTGCTGGGTGTTCCTTTCTATGACAAGGAACTGATCGAAATGGCAGCGGCGGAAAGCGGCATTGACAAAGAACTGTTTGAAACCGAAGGAGAACGGACGAGCAAAGGCTTTAATTTCTTAGGTGTCATCGGTTATACGCTGGGCAGTCCGGTTGCCGGGTTGAGTGAAATGACGTTGAATGATAGAATGTTTTTGGTACAGAGTCAAGTCATTCAGCAGATTGCGGCAGCAGGCTCTGCGGTCATTGTCGGAAGATGTGCGGATTATGTGCTGCGGGAAGATCCGTATTGCATCAATGTATTTATTCACTCTAATTTAGAAAGCAGAAAACGCCGTGCGATTGAAGAATATGGCGTTGATCGCGAAGATGCGGAAGATATTTTGATCAAGACGGATAAACGCCGTGCCAACTACTATAATTATTATACCGACCGAAAATGGGGCAAGGCAGAGAATTATCATATTGCGATCGACAGCAGTCGTTTTGAACTAGAGGAAATTGCGGAAATGATCGCACAGCTGGTAAAATCAAAACAGTAAGCACAGGCTGTGCAAATAGAAAAGAAAGCGGATCTTTACGCCTATTGATTAGGCGCAAGAACCGCTTTTATTTTTCGATCATCTCTTCCAAATGGAAGCTGTATAGATAACTGTGTATGCGATGGTTAGGATAAATCTGATGCAATGCGTCCTCATATGCCTGTAATTGTGCTCTATAATGGGCAAGCAGCGCATCGCCATTCGATACCCGATCGCTTTTGAAATCGATCAAAAGCAGTTCCTTCTCATCTGCCGCTAAAAAGTCTATGACGCCATGTAGCAGCGTATCATCTTGTAAAATGGCAAACGGCGCTTCATAGTAGCGCTTAGGCATCTGCTGTGCCATTTGAAAGAGCGGCTGCTTCGCTAAGGCAAGCAGGGCGTTTTCAATTCCGGTTTGATAAGGAAGCTCCCATTTTTGTGAAACAGCTTGGATCTTTGCGCTGTCCCATGGCAGATCACCCAGCTTTTCTATATAGGCGTGCAGGGCCGTACCATACTGCATGCCCTCGTTTTGTAGCGTGAGTTTTGGCAGGGCATCGCTTTTTTTCGCTGTCGGTGTTTCATAGAAAAGCGGCTGATGTGCGTACGCATAAGTAAGCTTTTGAAAATGATCCTGCTGCGGTTTGCTTTGCAGATAGGATTTTTTCTCTGTTTGCCAGGTCGTGCTGACTGTTTTGGTGAGCACCATGCCGGGCTTTAGATGCGAAGCGCTGCATAACCATGAGGTATAGCCTCTTCGCAAGTAAAGGAAAGGAGAAGTGATCGCAGATCTGGCAAGCCTGCTTTCATCGGTAATGGCGTCGACAATGTGCATTTCATCCTGTGCACGCGTTGTCGCTACATATAAAATGCGCATTTCTTCTTCCAACTCTTCTTTGTTTTTCTTGTGCTCCATCGCCATGCGCATGATCGTATCTTTACGATAACGCATCGGCAATACGATCTGATCCATCGCAATGCCCAATTCATTGTCACAGATCATCAGATCTTTGGATTCCAATGCCGGGAACGTAACGGTTGACCACAAAAAGACGATCTTAAACTGTAAGCCTTTTGATTGATGAATGCTCATGACCCGCACGACATCATCTTCACTGCCGATTGGCAGCGCTTCGGCGCTTTCCTGCTGCTTCAGCGTTTCCACATAGCGCAAAAAGCCGGTTACCCCAAAGCCTTCCTGCCGTTCAAAATCACATGCCATTTCATATAGCAGATCGAGATTGGTCTTTTCCTGTACGCTTGTATGCGCTAAGTAAAAAGCGTTGGTTTCATAGAGTTCATTCAACAGATCTTTCAAGGAAGCGTGCAGGATCGTTTGATGATGCGCAAGGAAAGCAGAAAAGCCGTCACAAGGATGTTTTTGCAAATACGCATAATAGGAATATTCCTGTTCCTGCCGCATGGCCTGCTTCCACTTTGCCAGCTCTTCGAAAGAAACCGCAAATAAAGGCGAAGTCAGTGCGGCGACCAATGCGATATTGTCAAAAGGATCGACACAGGCGCGTAAGTAGGAAAGAATACAGGAAACGCCGTAAGATTCATAGAAGCCGGACTTTGCATCAATAAAGAAGGGAATGCGGTATGCGGAAAAGGCTTTTTTCATCTCTGCCTTGATCGAATTGGAGCGTGTCAGCACGACGAAATCTTTCCACTTGCATCGTTTTTCTTCATGGAGCCTTGCGATCTCTTTGGCGATGTAATCTGCTTTTAACGCCGGGTTGCTGGTCGAAGCGGGGAGCTGCGCCGATAATTCTTTCCACATCAGCTTATGAAAAATGATCGGCTGGTTGTCTTGTAACTGTGCCGGTGTGCCGCCATATGCAATATCTTCCTGATGAAAGGCCGGTGTGAAATCATCGGTATTCATCAATTCCTCATAAAGTGCATTATTGAAGTCGATCAGCAGCTGTTTGGAACGATAGTTGTTTGATAAATAGATGACTTCATCCTGTGCTCCTCGATGTGTGATGAGATCGCGCATGATCGATGGCTTGGCATGACGGAAACCGTAAATGGACTGCTTGATATCGCCCACTCGAAATACATTGTTTCCTCTGGCGATCAAATTCACCAAAACATTCTGTACGTCATTGGCATCCTGAAACTCATCGACCATGATTTCCGCAAACTGCATGCGGTAATCGTTTCGGATCTCCTCATGCTCTTGCAGGATAGAGAGCGCATAACTTTCCATATCGTGAAAATCCATGCCCTGCTGCTGTTTCTTTTTCATCAAAAAGCGTTTTTGATAGGCGCTTGTCAATTCACATAGCTTTCGGATCAACGGGCGCTGTTCACTGATTTGCGCAAACAGTTCTTCCTTGGAATAAAGCTGTGCCAGCAGCCGTTCTTCCAGTTCTTGGATCTGTTTGCGGAGCTGATCATATTCCGGATCGTTTGATTTGTCGGGATTGGCCGGCAGGATCACTTTTGCACAGGCGATCAGCTGCTCCCGAAACAGATCATAGTCCTTTTGGTCTAACGCTTTTTTCATCGCCGCAATGCCGATCTGTTTACTGGTTAATGCAGTACGTTGCTTTTCTGTTACTTCTTCACGATAGGTGAAACGCATGGCGAGGGCATCGTACTGTGCGCTGTAAATACTGAGCTGTGATGTTAAGTAATCGAAAAAAGCCTGATAGATCGTTTCCGGCAGTTCTTGAAAAGAAGTGATCGGCTGATAGTTGTCAATACACATTTGTAAATAAGCCTGTTCATCGACGAAAGAAGATGCGGCTTGCGATAAGGAAAAGATCGCCTGCTTCAGCGCCTCATCATTTTCAGCCCGCGGTGAAAATAACGCACAAAGTTTTTGCATGTCCCCATCGTTTTGCGCCATCGCCTCATGCAGCACCTCTTCACAGGCTTCCTGCTCATAAATGGCAAGCAGGGAAGGATCTAAGATCGTTTCCACCTGCTTTGGTGTTAGATCGGTCACATAATAATACTTTTTCACGATCGATAAACAAAATGAATGGATCGTTGAGATATTGGCGTCGGGAAGCAAAGAAAGCTGCTTGCGGATATATGCGCGTGTTTGTTCATCATCGGCTTCCTGTAAACGGCTTTGCAGCTGCTTTGCCAGTCGTTTTTTCATTTCATTGGCAGCGGCATCGGTATAGGTCATTGCCAAGATGGAAGAAAGCGGGATCTGATCGTCAAGGATACGGCGCATCAAACGCTCTATCAGCACGGTCGTCTTGCCGCTCCCCGCCGATGCGGAAACCAGCACATTTTTATCTCTTGTCGTAATGGCTTTTAACTGTGCTTCATTCCATTTCATGCTGCTTTCCTCCTTTGATGTAAAAATACTCCGGCAGTTCTTCGATCAATGCTTTTAGTTCTCGATTATTGCCCTGATAGCGGCAGATGTCATGATAATGACAGAACAGGCAGGCATCTTTGATCGGTGCGGGCGCGATCACACCGCTCATCATCTGTTTTACGATCGCATCATAGAGCTGCAACAGCACTTCGCTGATCCCTTCCATAGAATAGATCGTGCGTGCCTGTATCGCACCGTCTTTATTTTGGGAAAAACCGTTGATGTGCGTACCGTCATGATCAAGCGCCTCTAAAAATTCACATGTCGTCCAGCCCTTTAAGCCGCTTTTCTTTAATTTATCTCGCAGTGCGTCAGCCTCTTCGTAAACGTGGAAAGCCACCGGTCTGCGTTTGATCTTGCCATAAGGAAAAGGGATGCTTTCATTCTTCAAAGACTGATAATAAGCGCCTGCGACATCTTTTTGAAACTGCTTTTGTGCAACATAGGCATAGGTGAGCAGCTGTAATTGTTTCCCTGATAAGACATTTTGTAAAGAGAGCACTTTGGCACTGCTCTTATAGTCGATGATGCGTAAAAAATGTTCATAAAAGTCAATACGGTCGATTACACCGCTAATACGGATCAAAATGCCTTGATTAGTCGGGATTTCTTCCTCAAAGCGGTGTTCAAAGGCAGCGGGCGCATAGGAAGTCTGTTCTTCCATATCGTCTAACAATCCCAGCAGCACCTGTAAGTTTTGATGCAAACGCTGCAAGATATTGGATAAAAGCACTTCTTTGTTTGGGTAAACCTGCATGATTTCCTGTATTTTGCTTTCCAGATAAGGAAGCAGCGCCTCTTTATGCTTGGTATAGGATTTTTGGTAATGACGTGTCATCTGTTCCATGGCATAATGGGATAAGGTACCGATCTTGGCGACATTGAAGCTCACATCCAACGGTTCTTTGATCCCCAGTCCATAGCACACAAAATAGGAAAACGGACAGTTCACATAGCGTTCAAATGCTGAGATACTTCCCTTTAATATCTGGTCGGGGGCAAATAACTGCCGCGCCGTTGTTTCCCGCAAACAAATTTCTTCTTGCCGTTCATGATCGTGCTGGGATAAAGGATAAAGGACAGACGTCCTGTCGGCAAGCAGTTCGATTTCCGGCGCCGCCTCTTGACTTTTTCCCTTAAAATCACCCTGTGCATAGAACAGATACAGTTCCTGTGCATTATGATGGTGTTTTTCTAATCGTTTCAGTGCATGCGCATAGCGCTGCTCTAAAGCGGGATAAGCAACCTGTTCCATGTAGCTTTCATCAAAAAAGCCTTTTTCTCCGCTGAATGCAGGATAATGTTTCTGATCGCAGCCCATGATGATATGTATCGGCGTATGCAGCAGCGGCTTATTGAGGTCGGTTATCATGATCCCCTCATAGTGCTCACAGCGTTCTTGTTTCATAAAGGAATCACATATTGCCAGTAAAAAAGAAAGATCTTCTTTTTCATTCAAATAAGGCATACTTTCCTGCAAGATCGTCTGTATCTGTGGCAAAGCGCTTTGATAGGCGCGGTTTTGGGCAAGCAGATCATAGCAGTGGTGAAACAAAGCAGGCAGATCATCTTGTTGCAGCGGAGCCAGTTGCAGTAACAATTCTTCCTTGGCAATGCGTGCTTTTTGTTCGATCTGCTTTAATTCTTCCACTTCATAAGCGGAGAGAATATCATCGCTGATCACAGCTTGTTCCATATGGGTAAAAGAATCATGCAGTTCTTTTTCAAAGATGAGCAGATAGGTGCTGAGCGCATGCAGCTGTTTGATCGGAAACAAGGAAGCATCCAACAAAGCAAGCAAGTGCGCGCAATCTGGCGTCATGGCATACGTCAATAACAGCACAAACGCCTTCATGCCCAAAGAGGCACGCTGTTCAAATAAGATGGTATGAGGGATCTGATGCCGGGAAAAGATCTGTTTGATAAAAGGCTTATAGGAATCATCACAAACGGTGATCTGCACATCTTCTGCCCGATATTGTTTCGTTAAGATAAGGTCGGCGACACTTTCTATTTCCTGCCGTTTATTGATGCTGTGATAAAAATGGAGCTTCGGTTTGTACGCATACCAGTCGATGCGCTTTGCACCTAACGCATACAATGCTTCTATCTGTTGCTGCTGCGTGAAGGAATAGCCGCAGTCTAAAATATAGACATTGCTGAGATCGCGCTTTGTTGATAGCAGCACGTTGCATGAGGTGCTTGCGGGGTCGAGCATGATAGCGAGATCTGCCAGTGCATGCAGGATCAAAGCGAGCTCGCGCTGTACTTCACTTTGGTTAGGCAAGGTGGAAAGGTCAAATGCGAATTGCTCCCGTTTTACTAAAAATCGGTGCACTTCACTTAGAAACGCATAGGTAGGCGCAATCCGTTTTAAGATATGCAAAGCAGGCAGTATTTCTTTGATCTTGTGATAATACTGCCATAAGACTGCGGTTTCATTGACTTCTTTGCCGATCGTTTCTGCTAAAAAGGCCTGCGGGGTTTTCAGGTGCAGGTCAAACAGATTTTTATGCTCTTTCAACAAGCGGTATTGTAAAAAAGGATGCAGGTAACTCGGTGCAAGAATCGTGGCTTTTTCAGGGATCTCATAAAGGTTCATACGGCCGCCTCCTGTCGTTTGCTTCTACTTTATAGTATAGCGTAACTGGCTTCTAAAAGAAAGAAACAACCTGTAAAAACAAATGTAAAAATATGTTGTGAGAAGGATGATATGTATGTGATCGATCATAAGAAATAAAATTTATAAAAAATACGATTGCGTTATCTGTAAAGATAGAACGCATTGCAGGTTCACGATCATTGATATATGATTAGGAGAAAAAGTGATACAATGGCGGTTCGTATTTGCCTATGCCGTATTGGTCTTTTTTGCTTGGTAATCAATGTCTATGATTATTTCTTTTTTAATTCTTTTGAAATTCTTAATATTTTTTAAGAGGGAATCTTTACTTTTTTCTTTTATACTGTAAAAGAAGAAAGGAAGTGATTTTATGAATACCTTTTTCAGTGATACCGACGGGTTGATCGGCTTCTCCCTTTTTGGCTGGCTCCATCTGCTTACCATAGCGGTTTTGATACTGGCAGTTTACTTGCTTTATCGCTTCCGCTTTCGTTTAATGAAGTGGCGTTTTCGTGAACAAATGCGCTATCTCTTTGCCGGTATCATGTTTTTGAATATGACGGTCTATTATGGCTTGAAGCTATATAACGGTATTTGGGATTTTCATGTGCATCTTCCTCTTCATTTCTGCTTCATCAGCGGTTACTTATTCATGTATGCATTGGTCACAAACCGTAAAGAGATGTTTCACTGGCTTTATTTCTTTGCTTTTGCCGGTCCGCTGCCTGCCATTCTTTTACCTGATCTTACTTGTGGATTTGACCGTTTTCTGTACTGGCAGTATTTCATCTCTCATCATTTTTTCCTGATTGCGGTATTTTACTGTTTATTTGTTTTACAGTGGCGGGTGGAGCGAAAAGATATAGTGCCGGCGATCATCAAGGCAAACTTTGTCTTTCTGCTCGTGTTCCTATTCAACCAGCTCTTTCACACCAACTACATCATGACAAGCACTTTGCCTAGTCATATCTTGAGGCTGATGCCTTTTCTTTCTCATTTTCAATCGCCGATCCTTTTGTTGGAGCTGGCAGGAGTCGCTTCTGCATTATTCGCTTACTCCTTTGTACTGCATGATTATAATAGAAGATCAGTGCTATCTTGATAGAGCAAATATTTTGAAAAGCCTGTGCAATCATTTGACACAGGTTTTTATTACGTCTCTTTTTATGCCTTTTTATTGTTTAAGAAAAAAAGGGAAAAACGATAGATTAGCATTCGATACGATACGGATGGCAGATCATTCTGTTTTTTTATGATACGGACATATGATTTCATAAATAAAAAAAACTTACAAATCTAATTTAGAAGTGTAAGTGATATTCTATATGGTGCCGACTATAGGACTTGAACCTACGACCTACGCGTTACGAGTGCGTTGCACTACCAACTGTGCTAAGTCGGCATTTTCTTTGCCTTCTTATTGTAACGCGCATCATCAAAAAAATCAATCAAAAATTTATGCTTTGCAACTATTATGCGCAAATGGAACGTGTTAAAATAAGAAAAACAGGAAAGTGAGGTGGCAGTGTGAAACGAAAAGCAGTGATCAGTATTCTGATTGTTATAGCAGCGATCGGCGTGTTTGCCTTATGGCGCCACAACAGCCGCAATTATAACCGCGTATTAGGCGATAAGGAAATCATCGAAACGCCTGAAACGATAAAGATTGCCACCTATAACATCAAGACGCTGAATCAGGGAGAAGATCTGCATGCGTGCGTACAAGATCTAAAAACGGCGCAGGCTGATATTTTAGTATTGCAGGAAGTGGATGAGAGCGCTTTTCGTTCAAATGAGATGGAAATGGTAAAAGAATTAGCCGCTGCCGCTGACTATCCTTATTATTACTTTTACGAAACGATGTGGATGGTGGACGGTTATTATGGGTTAGGCATTTTAAGCCGTTATCCGATCCTTTCCGTATCTTCTCATTCTTTGCCTAATGAACTGTTAAAGGAGCCGCGTATTCTTGCCGGCGCAAAGATTCAGGCAGGCGAAGAAATCCTTTCTGTTTATCTCACTCATTTAAGTTATAAAGAACGCGACGTCAGATGGGAACAGATCGACTACTTAAAAGAGGAACTACAAAATGAGCGTAATACGATCCTCATGGGAGACTTCAATACATTCACCGCCGATGATTTTTTTACCATTAACGGCTATGAACAGATCAATAATGCCGCTACACCGTTGCTTACATTCCGTGATTTCGGTTTCCCGGACAACATTTTCTATGCCGATCATTTTACCTTGTTAGACAAGGGAACGCTGCAAAGCTCTTTTTCCGATCATAATCTGTTATGGTGTCAATTAAAAATACAGCCCTCCTAGGCAGAACGAAAAAGATTCATGATTCGGATGCGCTTCCTAAAATAGGATCGAAATGATTTTTTGGAAATACTTCAGTTTTATGCGGACCGATGATTCTCTGTCTATCTGCCTTTTGGTATCGCATAGAATTTCGCGTGTAGAGTTACGATGCATGGCTGATACAAAAGGCAATCTGATGTAGATAGAAGCGCTGTTATAAAGCATGTTATAGTAGCAAAGCGTTCAAAAATTACTGTTCATATACCTGATGACTTTTTCTGTTGTTTTCCGGTACGCTTTAGCCGATAAGGAATGACGCGCGGCAGTCCGCTTTCGACTAATTAGCTGCTATCGCTTTACGTGCAGCTATCATTAGGCAATCCGCTTATTCTATGTTAAAATGTAGAGCAGGAAGAAGGATGATAGTATGGATACGATAGCTGCGATTTCAACAGCACTTGATCAAGGAGCCATTTCCATCGTGCGTATGAGCGGAGAAGATGCGATTGCCATTGCAGATACGCTATGCACCTGCTCTTTGCATGATGCGCCAAGTCATACCATTCACTATGGCTATATCAAAGATCCACAAAGCGAAGAAGTGCTGGATGAAGTGCTGATATCGGTATTTCGCGCCCCTAAAACATTTACCAGAGAGGATATGGTGGAGATCAACTGCCATGGCGGTATTTACATCACCAGAAAAATATTGCGGCTTTTATTGGCAAATGGAGCGAGATTGGCGACACGCGGTGAATTTACCCAGCGCGCTTTTTTGAACGGTAGGATCGACCTTACCCAAGCAGAGGCCATCAATGATATGATCGCTGCCGAAGGCGCATCGGAAGCAAAGCTTGCGGTGCAGGGAATCCGCGGCAGCATCAAAAAACTGCTGGATCCTTTTTTAGAAGAGCTGTTGGACATCATTGCACATATTGAAGTGAACATCGACTATCCGGAATATGATGATGTCGAACAATTAACCAATGAGGTGTTGTTGCCGAAGGCAAGAGACTGGGCGCAGAAGATCAATGCGATCTTAGCGCGCGCCAATAGCGGAAAGATCGTAAAAGAAGGGATTTCCACGGCGATCGTCGGACAGGCGAATGTTGGGAAAAGCAGTCTTTTGAATGCTTTGCTGGAAGAAGAAAAAGCCATTGTAACCGATATTGCCGGTACTACACGGGACATCGTGGAAGGAAGCATTCACTTAGGCGCATTTACTTTGCATTTGATCGACACTGCCGGAATTCGGGAAACACAGGATACCGTTGAGAAAATCGGTATTGCGCGTTCACTGAAAGCGATCGAAGAAGCACAGTTGGTGATCGTGGTGCTGGACGGCAGCAAAGAAGCAGATCAGCAGGATCAAGAATTATTGGAAAAGACTGCCGATAAAAATCGCATCATCGTTTATAATAAAAAGGACATCAGCCAAGCGCCTTCCAAAGAAGGCATCTGGATCAGTGCGGCGAACGGCGAGATCGATGCGCTGATCAAAGAGATCCACCGTCGCTATGACGAGCATTTGATCGTATTGAAGGAGCCTTCCTTAGCCAATGATCGCCAGATCGCCTTGATGATGAAAGCGCAGCAGGCAATGGCGCAGGCAATCACGGCAATGGAAGCGGGCATGGAGCTTGATTTGGTGGCGATCGACATACAGGAAGCCTATTCGGCATTAAAAGAAATTCTGGGTGAAGTGCATCGAGAAGATCTGTTAGACGCACTGTTCTCCAATTTCTGCTTAGGAAAATAAACGGTAGGATCAAAAGACGCATGCGCAAACATACAGCAAGAGCAAAGGAGGAATAGGATGAAACTGGTAGATTCACATGTGCATCTGGCAAGCGATGGTTTGTATGAGGACGCAGAGGAAATCATCGCCAATGCACAGGCGGCAGGAATCGTTAAGATGATGGTGATTACTTTGAATCCGGAGGAATTTCAGCGGGCAAAGCAGTTAAAAGCAAAGTATCATGATCTGTTAGATATTGCTTACGGTCTTTTTCCCAGCGATCTGCACGAAATGACAGAGGCGGACTGGAATGCGTTTTATGCGATCACGCAAGATGAGGATGTCAAGGCAATCGGTGAGATCGGTTTAGACTATCATTGGGATAAGGAACATGCACAGTTACAAAAGGAAGGGTTTATCCGCCAGATCAAGCAGGCCCAAAAACTGCAAAAACCGATCATCGTTCACAGTCGGGAAGCGATGCAGGATACGATTGCGATCATTCAGACCCATCTGCGAGGAAAAGGCTTGATGCACTGTTACAGCGGCAGTGCCGAGAGTGCGAAAGTGCTGATGAAAGCAGGCATGGATATTTCCTTTGCGGGACCGATCACTTACAAAAATGCAAGAGCTTTGGTAGAAGTGCCGCCGGTCGTACCGCTCGATCATATTCTGGTGGAAACGGATGCGCCTTATTTAACGCCGCATCCGCATCGCGGCAAGCGCAATGAGCCGCGCTATGTCACATATACGTTTGAAAAGATCTGCGAACTGAAGCATTGCGACAGCGAAGCGCTGTCTGAGGCAGTTCTCGCAAATTATAAGCGTTTATTCGGTTAGTGTTTCTGTGATCCATAAACGACGAAAATAGTTTTCTGTCTTATTTGAAACGAGGAATAGGAGGAATGGGGATGTCTTTAGAGCGGGTGATTCATTATTTTGAACAGTTTGATATAGCAGATCGTATCTGCGTGCTGTCTGACTCCAGCGCCACGGTCGCGTTAGCAGCGGCGGTGATCGGCTGTGCGCCTAAGGAAATTGCCAAGACCATGTCCTTTTTAGTAGAAGGGAAGCCGCTTTTGATCGTAACCGCAGGTGATGCGAAAATCGACAACCGCAAATATAAGGCCTGTTTTCAGGTAAAAGCGAAGATGATCCCATCAGATCAAGTGGAAAAGCTGATCGGTCATGATGTCGGTGGCGTTTGTCCGTTTGGCATCAACGACGGAATCGATGTATATTTAGATGTCTCGCTGCGGCGATTTACAGAAGTTTATCCGGCTGCCGGAAGCGCCAACAGCATGATCAAGATGACATTGCCTGAATTGGAACGATATGCACAGGCAAAAGAATGGGTCGATGTTTGCAAGGACTGGAAAGAAGCATAACGATCATTTCATGTAAGCGCAAGTGCGTACAACGAATTGTTTTGGATACGATCAAAAGATAAAAGAAAATGCAGGCACGAAATTTTGCTCGATTGCCTGCATTTTTTATGAATGTTTTAGGATGATGTTTCTTCATCTGCCGCGAAATGGATCCCGGCCTTTACTCTGGCTTCATACAATACCTCAAATACCGCCAATGAGTTTTCCAATTCCCGATAACATGCGTCTAGATCTCCCTGCTTCATCATTGAAACAAATGCTTTTACCTCATAGTACAAGCCCGGCATGATCTCCTCTGTTCCGATATTTGTCTGTTTTTGTTTCAGGTTAAGCATGACCTCCTGTAATAAAGAAGTCGCACCGCTTACAAGCAGATAGCCATTCTCACCCTGAATCTGGGTATAATTCGCCGCTTCACAGTTTTTACAGGCGATGCAGACAGCCTGAAAGTCCGGATAAGTCAAAAGCAGCACGCCTGCAGTATCGATCCCGTTAGCAGCAAGACTTGGCTCATAGCGAACTTCCTGCGGTTTTCCAAACAAACCCATCACAAAATGAAGATTATAAATATTGAGATCCATCAGCGCACCGCCGGAAAAAGCAGGATTGAAAACATTAGGATTTTCCCCGGCGAGAAACTTGTCATAGCGGGAGGAATACTGTGAAAAATTACACTGTACCATGCGAATCTTCCCCAGTTGCTCGACATGTTCCCGGATGATCCGATAGTTTGGCATATGTCTGGTTACGATTGCCTCAAACAAAAACAAACGCTTTGCTTTTGCGACCTGGATCAAATGCTTTAATTCATCTACAGTAGAAGTAAACGGCTTTTCACAGATCACATGCTTCCCCGCCTGCAATGCTTCCAGCGCATAATGATAATGCAGTGAATTAGGCGATGCCACATAAACCGTATCAATTTCCGCATCTTTCAACATTTCCGTAAAATCCGTATAGACCTTTTCCACATGATATTGATCTGCCAGCTTTCTGCCGGTCGTTTCTTTCCTGGAATATACGGCGACACACTTCGCGCCTTCATTTTGTTCCACAGATGTCAAAAACCATTCTACGATAAAACCGGTTCCCACCGTTGCGACTTTCATATGTTTCACGCTCCTTGCCTATACTATATCATAATCACAGCCAATCATGTACTTATTTTCGCTTTTCTGTGAAATCATGTATAATATTGGTAATCAATAGGGAAAAGCAGGTGATCAGATGTTTGTAAAGTATCAGGAACCGGAAGTCATGCGTGATCCGATCCACGACTATATCCATATTTCTTATCAGGTAATATGGGATTGTATCAATGCCAAAGAATTTCAAAGGCTGCGCCGGATCCGTCAGCTGGGCGGCAGTTTTCAGATCTTCCATACTGCGGAGCATTCGCGGTTTTCCCATTCGGTCGGTGTTTATGAGATCGTCAGAAGAATGATTGCGGAAGTGAAAGGTCTAAAAGAAGAATTAAGCGAATATGAGCAGGTAACGGTCATGCTGGCAGGCTTGTTGCATGATATCGGACACGGCCCTTATTCCCATGTATTTGAAACCATCAGCCATTGCTCGCATGAGCGTTTTACGCAGCGTATCATATTAGAGGACAGTGAGATCAATGCCATCTTAAAAAGCGCGCATCCCGATCTTCCCAAAGATGTCGCAAGTGTGATTTCCTACACGCATCCCAATGAACTGCTGAATCAGTTGGTAAGCGGACAGTTAGATGCAGATCGCATGGATTATCTATTGCGCGACGCTTATTTTACCGGTACGAGCTATGGACGTTTTGATATGGAAAAAGTGCTGCGGGCAATGACGATCAAGCAGCATCGCTTAGTCGTAAAAGAAAGCGGCATCTATGCGGTCGAAAACTATATCATGGCGCGTTATCACATGTATTGGCAGATTTATTATCATCCGATCTCACGAAGCTTTGAGGCAGTGCTGACTTTGTTTTTTAAGCGCATGCAGGTATTGTATCAAAAAGATCCTGCTAATCTTTCCGGCGCCGAACTGTTTTTTTCATTTCTAAAAGCGGAAGAAATTTCGATCGACGATTTCTTTTTCATGGATGAAAGCAGTGTGCAGTATGGTTTCCATGTACTTACGAAAAGTGAAGATGAGATTCTTGCGGATCTGGCAGGGCGCTTATTAAATAGACATTTATTTCGCTATGAAACATTAACGGAAAGCCGTATTCCGATGATCAAAAAAGAGCTTGCGAAAAAAGGCTTGGATCCGGACTATTATTGTTATTTCGACCGCGCTATCCAAAAACCTTATCAGCCGTATCGCAGCGAAAACGGTCATAACATTTGGGTGTGGAAAGCAGATGGCAGCATCGTGGAACTATCGCAGGTTTCTTCTATTGTCCATGCCATCGCAAAAGCAGACATCAAAGAAAATCGCCTGCTGTTTTATCCATAGGAGAGAGGCAGAAAGTATTTGTAAAATAAAGAAAGCGTAGGAAAAGCTTGTATGATCGCATTTCTTGTTTTGAAAGCGTTATGATAGTATGCTATAATAAAACAGACGTTTGAAAGGTAGAGATAGAAATGAAAGATTTATTTGCGATGTTATGTATTCGTTTTGCGAAGCGTAATACGCCGGTTCGTAAAAAGAATTTTTTGAAATGGATGATGGAAAACTGCAAGCAGATGAAAGTGAAGCACAAGGTGGATGAAAAAACGGAAAAGCGCATGACTTCAACCAATCTGATCTGCGGGGATCTGAAACATGCGGATGTGGTGTTTGTGGCCGGTTACGATACGCCAAGCAAAGTGTATATTCCGGGTTATCAGTACTATCCTTTTGATGAAAAGAAAGATCATAAGATGGAAATGCTTTCTTTGGTCATTCAGCTGTTGATGTCGTTTATCGTATTGATCGCACTGTTCTTTTTGATCCGCGGCTGGAGCGGCTACAATATTTGGCTTAAGATCGGCTGTGTGATCGGTTCCGCTGTTTTGCTGGTGGCGGCGTATCTGTTTGGCAAAGGGGCTGCCAATAAATACAACTTTAATAAAAACAATGCGGCGTTAAGCGTAGCGATGACGTTGTTAACGCAGTCTGTTGATAAAAAGTATGAAAATGTGGCATTCGTCTTTACGGATTTCTCAAGTGCTTCTTTTATGGGCTATCGCCAGTTGTCACAGATGCGGGAGATTTCCAATAAGAATATCGTGATCTTAGATTGTATTGCGAGCGAAGGAGAATTGTTTGCGGCTTATAACAACGGCGGGAAAGAATGCGCAATGTCGTTAAAGCAGATCGACGGAGATATTCAGACTTTGGATTATACCGATGCGGCAGGGGTATTTGGCTTATTCAGAAAGCTGACCTATGTTACCAGCGGAAAAAAAGTGGACGATCGTCAGGTTGCGATTGCACATACGCGTTCCCGCAAAGATTCCAAGGCTGATTTTGATCGGATCGAAAAAGTATATCAGTTCTTGCTTGCCTATATGGACCAGTTGGGAACTGCACCGAAAAAATAAGAGATGAAAAGCATGTGCTGAAAAGGCATGCTTTTTTTAAGCTGTGAAGAATAGGTTGTATAAGGGAAAGGCAGCTGCACATATGAAAAAGAGATCCTTAAAACGTGTGTAAAAATCATCTGCTCAAGTGCTTTTTATCGGTAATTGTGTTATACTGTTTGACGTAATGAAAGAGGCGATCATATGGAAATGAAAAGAAACAGTCCGTGCTGGTGCGGCAGCGGACTCAAATATAAAAACTGTCATGAAAAATTTGATGAGAAAATGGCATATTACGCAGCCAAAGGCAATATTATGCCGGATCGCAGCTTGATCAAAAATAAAAAAGATATCATCGGCATCAAGAAAAGCGCGGCAATCAACAACGGTGTGCTGGATCTGATCGCAAGCAAGATCAAGGCAGGTATGAGCACGGCTCAGTTGGACCAGCTCGCCTATGACTATACCGTTTCGCATGGAGCCATTCCCGCGCCGCTTGGATATGGCGGTTTCCCAAAAAGCATCTGTACTTCGATAAATGATGAAGTGTGTCATGGGATCCCCGATGAATCCATCATCTTAAAAGAAGGCGATATCATCAATGTCGATGTATCGACCATTTATCATGGCTATTACAGCGATGCTTCCCGTATGTTCATGATCGGAGAAGTCAGCGAAGAAGCCAGAAAACTGGTCGAAGTAACAAAAGAATGTTTACAGATCGGAATTGCGGCAGTTAAGCCATGGGGGCATGTCGGTGATATCGGTGCCGCTATTGCCGAACATGCACATAAACACGGATATAGTGTCGTGCGCGATTTTGCGGGGCATGGTGTTGGCAAGGAGTTTCATGAAGATCCGATCGTATCACACATCAATGTCAAAGGAACCGGCATGATGCTGGTACCGGGCATGGTCATTACCATTGAACCGATGATCAATGCGGGAGACTGGCATCTTTATATTGATGCCGATAATGGCTGGACCTCTTATACGAAGGACGGCAGCCTTTCCGCACAGTGGGAACACACGATTTTAATTACGGAAAAAGGCGTAGAAATCATTTCACAGTAAGAGGAAAACAGACAAAAAGGGAGCAGATCAGACAAAATTTGCTCTTTTTTTCATAAAATCTACATAAAAAATGCGTTTGGTATCCCTTTCAATGAAGAAATACTTTGAAAATAAATACATTTGATTAAAAAAGTGTTATAATAATCCATATATGAGAGGAGAAAATCATATGGAAAAATTTACGATGGAAGATTACAAAGCACGTCTACAATCTAAAAAACAGGATGCTCACAATAAGGAATGGTTATACATTGAAGTGAACGCAAAAGATTTGATCGAAGAATATGAGCCGGGTGTTAAAAATTTGAATGCGGCTTGTAAGGCAATGCTGAGTGAGATGCTGGAAGGGGATTACTTTGTAGTAGAGCCGAAAAGCAAATCGAAATGTGCTTATGCTTTGACGATTCGCTACTATGTGGATAACTTAAGCCCGGAGCGCAGAACATACGCAGAAGCAAACGCATAACCGAAAAAAAGCAGGTGTGGATAGGGAAATTCCTTATTGCACTTGTTTTTTTATTGATAAATGGAAAAGCGATCATTTTAGCGTGAGCGATATGGCAAAGGCAGAAAAGGAGCGGTAGGATTGCAACAGCGGTAAAAATTAAGAAAATACTGATGAAAATATGGATTTGAAATGGCAATGATAAAAATTTTGTTATAATTTTGTTGGGATAAATCTGTTATAATGGAGAAGCGTTCAATGTAATAAAAAGAAATGATAAAGAGAACAGCGTTTTTATGACAATGGTGTTTCTAATAAAAAAGAGGAGGAAAGTGTGATGGAGCGAATTACCAGTTTTTGCATCGATCATGACCGGTTAAAGAAAGGCTTGTATCTTTCTAGGATCGATGGGGATGTCGTTACGTATGATATGCGCATGTGTGTGCCGAATCAAGGTGTCTATTTAGAAAATGCAGGACTTCATACGTTTGAACATCTGCTTGCGACTTATGTACGCAACAGTGTATATCGAGATCAGGTCATCTATGCGGGACCGATGGGATGCCGTACCGGTTTCTATTTCTTATGTCGGGATCGTGTCAGCAAGCAGGAAGTGATCGCTTTATTGCAAGCGGCATGCGCGTTTATAAAAGACTTTGAAGGGGAAATTCCCGGAGCGTCCTGCAGCGCCGAGTGCGGAAATTATTTAGACCATGACTTACAACAGGCAAAACGCTATGCGCAGGATTATTTGCAAGTGATTCAGGCATGGAAACCGGAAGATATGATATATGAGGATAGTGAAAAAGCATTGTAATTGATCATAATATCAAGTAAAATGAAATGGTAAGAAAAAGGACAGGAGGATATCATGAAGGTACTGGTAATCGGAAAAGGCGGACGGGAACATGCGATTGCTCATGCCGCGAGCAGAAGTAAAAAAGTAACAAAGGTATTTGTGGCGCCGGGGAATGTCGGCATGTGTGATATTGCCACATGTGTGCAGGTAAGCGATCAGGATGTGGCAGGATTAGTAGCGTTTGCGAAACAGGAACAGATTGATTTAACGATCGTCGGACCGGAGGCAAGTCTTTCACTTGGTGTTGTCGATGCGTTTCAAGAAGCGGGATTAAAGATCTTTGGGCCAAGCAAGGCGGCGACCCAGTTAGAAGCAAGCAAGGATTTTACGAAACGGCTGATGGCGAAGTACCATGTGCCGACGGCTGCCTATGCGACATTTGCACATTATGAGGAAGCGGCTGCTTATGTCAAGAAACAAGGGGTGCCGATCGTGATTAAAGAAGATGGCTTAAAGGCAGGGAAAGGCGTTACCGTGGCAATGACGATGGAAGATGCGTTAGAGGCTTTAGATATTGCTTTCGCCTTACCGCAAAACAAAGTCGTGATCGAAGAATATTTGGAAGGATTTGAATTTTCGCTGCTTTGCTTTGCATGTGGAACGACGCTGATTCCGATGGAAATCGCACAGGATCATAAACGCGCCTATGACAATGATGCAGGTCCGAATACGGGCGGTATGGGCGTCTATTCACCGGTCAAAAAGATTACCAAAGAAATCGTGGAAGAAACGATGCAGACAATCATGTATCCGGTAGCGGAAGCGATGGTAAAAGAGGGGTGTCCGTTTACCGGTTTCTTATATGGTGGGCTGATGCTTACCAAAGAGGGCGTCAAGGTAATTGAATTTAATGCTCGTTTCGGCGATCCGGAAGCGGAAGTGATCTTGCCGCGTTTAGAAAGTGATTTTATAGAAGTGATCGAAGCGGTCATGGAACAGCGGGAAATGGAACTGCAATGGGATCCGCAGGTTACATTAGGCGTTGTGCTGGCAAGCACGAACTATCCGGCATCTTCTACCAAAGGCGCTGTGATCAAAGGCTGTGAAGAAGTGGAAGGACTGCTTTATCACATGGGAACGGATGAGAAAGATGGGCAGCTCATTACTGCCGGAGGACGTGTATTGATCGTTGTAGGAAAAGGCGATACTTTGGAAGAAGCATATGAGAAAACCTATGCGGATGTAAGAAAGATCAAAAGCGATGCGCTGTTTTATCGAATCGACATCGGCAAAAAAGATATGGCTGAAAAGTAAAGAGCTGAATAATGAAAGGTCTGTGAAAGCAAAAGTGAATTGCAACGCAGACCTTTTTTGTATGCTGAACAAAAGAAGAAACAGAAATAAACGAACTGTGCACGTAGCGTCCTATAGCATAAGAAGTTTTGAAAAAAGATAGGCAAATACCTCTAAACTTGTTATAATATGTTTATAATTATTATAACAAGCAAGAAAGAGAAGGAGATCAGCCATGAACGGTTTTCAAGATAAAGTAAAAGAAGCGATGCAAAATAAAACGGTTGTGCCATTAGAGGCATATCCGCAAACCATCAAACGCAGTGTTTATTTTCATATCTTGCTTGATGGTAATGCCATTGCGAAGCAGGATCATCATTTCACTCAAGCATTATATTGTTCCATGCATCTGCTTGCACTGATCGAATCGCAGGACCAAGCGTATATGAATTTAGAAAAAGACGAAATCCCGCTCACACAGGATATTTATGAGGATATATTGAAAACAATAGCACAAGGAAAGCGTCATTTTCGTTATTTTGCGTGGAAAAATGCACTTATTTCCATAGTGATGGCGCTTATTGTTTATTGGGGCATCGTTTATGGATTGGACTATAGTTGGCAGATCGCTGCACTATGTGGAATCATCGTGCTGTTGTTAGATCTATACACAAATGGGAAAACCAATGAAACGAGATATCGAAAGAAAATGGTCAAACGCTTTGAACGACAAGTGGACCGCAATCTTTTGCAGATCAATCAGAAATATCAAAAACAAATATGAAAATAAAATACGGAACTGTCACGCAATAGATCCATTCAAGTAAGCAAAATGAATCTATTTAGCAGGAGCAGTTCTTTTTTTCTAAAAATAATTGACATAAATGATATAACAAGTTATATTATAGATATAACAAGTGTATAGGAGGTGTTATTACATGATAAAGTATGACATTCATGCTCACATGGGAAAAACAAGCTCCGGCGAGCAGAATGACGCAGATGGTCTCATTGCCGATATGGAACGCTATGGCATTGCGATCACCGGCATCAGTTCTTTATCCGGTGTGGACAACCGCGTGCAAAACGATCTGGTCTATGAAGCGCATTTACGCTACCCGGGGCGTATTTATCCCTATGCGTTCATCAACCCCAAAGCTGCAGATGCACATCGGGAAATCGATCTTTGTTTAGGGGAGCGTGGCTATAAAGCAGTAAAGTTCATGCCTTGGAAAAGCGGCTATTATGCCGATAATACACCGCAGATCGACGAGATGCTGGATCATATCGAGCAGTATGGCGTGCATGTGCAGGTACATGTCGGAACCAGTCCATTATGTACGCCGTTTGTTTGGATCCGTTATGCCAAAAAACATCCGAATCTACGTTTTCTGTTTACGCATATGGGCTGCCGTGAATTTGGCTATAGTGTAATGGAAGCCGTTAAAGATGTTCCTAATATTTATTTAGAAACATCGGTGATTTATGAAAGAGATGTTTTGACAAAAGTAAAAGATGCGGTCGGCGCAAAAAGGATCGTATTCGGTACGGACTGGCCGTATAAGTCAGTCGCATGCGAAATTGAAAAGATCTATCAGATGGGATTTAGCGAAGAAGAACTGGAATATGTATTCCATAAAAATGCAGAGTCACTTTGGAAAGTGCAGAAAGGATCATAATTTATGAATATCAATGTTTTTCGAATTGATGATCGCCTGATCCATGGGCAGATCGTCACGAAATGGATCAAAGAAGCAAATGCGAAAATGATTATCGTCGCAGATGATAAAGCAGCTGCTGACAAGACTCAGCAAATGATTTTGAAGTTTGCGGTACCATCAGGCATCAAGCTGGAGATCTTAAATAAAGAAGCTGCGGTCAATCGGGTAAGGGAAGATCACAGTAATGTGAATGTGTTAATGCTGGTAAGGAATCCGAAAGAAGCCAATGCATTGATCAAAATGGGACTGCCGATCAATCAAGTGATCATCGGCAATATTTCAAATTCTAAATCGAGTGTCGGCAGAGTAAAGCTGCTGGATTATATCTATGTAGAGCCTGATGATGTAGAAGCGATCAAAGCGATGCATGCAAAAGGCATCAACTTGGAGGTAAAAGCAATTCCAGAGGAGCGCGCCAAGGATCCACTGGAATTGATAGCCAAAAAATACGCATAAATCAAAGTGAAAGGGAGGTAATGATATGAACTTATTTATGCAGGCACTATTAACGTCCATCGTTACTTGGATCGGTTTTTTGGATAAAGCGTTTTTACATACGTTCTTATATCGACCGATCGTAATCGGACCGTTAGTAGGATTGGTTTTCGGCGATCTGTCAATGGGATTGCAAGTTGGGGTATCCGTTGAACTGATGTTTCTGGCTGTTATTTTTGTGGGCACGGCTATTCCGCCTGATGAAACGATCAGCGCGGCTTTGGCAACAGCGCTTGCGTGTGCGACGGGCAGTGCCGAAGTGGGGATCGCAACTGCTTTGCCGATCTCGTTTGTCGGACAGATTTTCCGGCAGACACGTAATTCTACTATTTATGAGTTTACCCAACGCATGGTAGATAAGGCGGCTGCGGAGGCAAATCCACGCAAGGTCGTGCTGTGGACCTCCATTATTCCTTCTGTTTTTGAATATCTGTTTTTCGGTCTTCCGACATTTGTCGGCGTGTATTACGGAGCCAGTTATGTGCAGGCATTCATCGACTTTATTCCGGATTGGCTGATTTCTGGTATTTCTGCAGGCGGTGGTCTGCTTGGTGCGGTCGGTGTTGCTTTGTTGCTTGGATCGGTAAAAGATAAGAGTGCATGGCCATACTTCTTAGTCGGCTTTATATTCGCTTCTTATTTGGGCATCAATATGATCGGTATTGCCTTGATTGCAGTGATTTGCGTGGCGATGAATTACTATGCGGACAAACGTAAGAATGATGAAACAGAGATAGATGAAGCTTATGAAGCAGAACCGGTTGATACTTCTTATCGGGTCATTACGAAAAAAGATCTTTGGCGTACATTCCGCTATGCCTTGGCGATCGAGAGCGGAAACTGCACGACCCGACAGGAAGCAGATGGTATTTTACAGGGTATGATACCAGTCTTGGATAAAGTGTATGAGGATAAAAGCAAACGTGCTGAAGCATATCAGCGTCACTGTGAACTGTTCTTGACAGAGGGACGCATGGCATCGATCTGTATCGGTATCTCTTGCGCGATGGAAGAACGTAATGCAAAGGTCGGCGATATTGATGTAGATTCGATCAATGCGATCAAAGTTGCGCTGATGGGACCATTGGCAGGCGTTGGTGATTCTTTGTTACATGGGACACTGCGCCCGATCATGGCGGGTCTGGCATGCTCGATGGTTACGGCAAGCGGTTATACCAGTGCGATCGGACCGTTTCTGTTCTTTGCGGTCATGACCATTGTTGGCATGGCGGTACGTTATTTCGGTATCTTTAAGGGATATGAAGGCGGTCTTGCACTGGTGGCTAATCTGCAAGAAGGCGGTATGCTGGATCGCTTGACCAAATATGCCGGAATCGCCGCATTTACGGTCTGTGGCGGCTTCATTTCTTCACTTGTATATGTCACACTGAACGTGTCTTATACACAAGGAGAAACTGTTATCGCCCTGCAGGAAGTGCTGGATGGATTGATGCCGAACCTGATTCCGCTTCTCTATACGCTGCTGATGTACTGGCTGATCGATAAGAAAAAAGTCAATATCATCTTGCTGATGTTTATTACGATCTTGCTGGGCGTTGCCGGTGTTTATGTAGGCATAATGTAAAAGAAATAGATTGGAGGGACTTTATGATGATGATCGATTTTCACGCACATCTAGATCGTGATCCGCTTACCAAAGAATATAAAGTAGCGGAGCTGTTAGAAGACATGAAAGCAAACGGTATTACGAAACGCGTTGTTTCTACCTTTTACGGTGCGTCGATCGCCGATGCAAACGATGAGATCATAAGACTTGTAAAAGCATACCCAGATCAACTAATCGGATGTGCGGTCATCAATCCGAAGCTGGATGATGCGGTTGCGGAAGCAAAGCGTGTTGCCGCATGCAAAGAAATCAGAATGATCGAATTTAACTCTTTAGAGCATGGGTATCGCCCGGAGAAATTCCGTTATCATATCGATCCGATTCTGTCAATTTGTGAAGCACATCATCTGATCGTGAAAGTATTTTGCGGACAAGGCTTTTATACCATGCCGGAACAATGGGTGTATTATGCACAGCGCTTTGAAAATGTTACTTTTGTGATCGAACATATGGGAGGCAGTGATTATACCTATGGTACGATCGAACTGTTAAAAGAGGGGAAATTGAAAAATCTGATGTTGGAAACCTCTTATGAAACAGAAGTTCCCGCATTAAAGAAGGCCTTTCGTGAACTTCCTTCCGATTTATTCTTATATGGTTCAAACTATCCTGATAATTTTACAAAGCTTTCCATCATGAAATATGATCATCTGGAATTAGCTGATGAATTAAAAGAACGGATGTTTTATCGAAACGCTGCCGATTTATTAGGAGAGTAAATATTGGGGAGCAGTGCTCCCCTTTTATGATAAGGAGGACATTATGGTAGATGTACATGAAGCACGTGCATGTTTAGCAACGGCGTCATTATGTGATTTTGATGATATTGTAAGCGGTCGTGTGCTTGGTGCGAGCAGACATATCCAGATGATTTTGGATATGTATGTAAAAATTGCGGAAGCAAAGGAACGAAAGCAGGCAGAAACTGCTATTGCAACGGTAGGCACTTACTTTAAGGAAACGCGGGGCAAATCCAGTTATGCCATCGTTCTTGCATTGAAAAATGTGGAAGCAAAGATCAAGGCAAACGAAACGTCTGATTATGCACAAGCGGTAAAAGAGGCACAACGTGCTTACTTTCGGGAAGCAGATGAACATTTAGAGAAAATTTTGCGCTATGCGGCTAGACTGTTGATGCAGGCAGACAGTGTGATGCTGTTTGATTATTCCAGCACTGTAGAAAAAGCGTTGGTGCGGGCAGAAAAGAAATTAGATGTGTATATACCGGAAAGCAGAGTGATAAACGGTGGTTATCCATTTGTAAAAGGAATGGTGGAAGCAGGACATCATGTGCATTTTTTAGCTGATGCGGCGATGTTGAGCGTTCTAGATCAGGTTGATATGGTTTTTATCGGTGCAGAAACATTTTATCCTGATGGCACGGCATTTAATACGGTCGGTTCAGATATGTTGGCAGAACTTTGCGCTTTGCATCATGTGCCTTATTATGTTTTGACACCGCTTCTAAAAGGAGATGTACGAGCCACCTACGGTATTTATAAAGAACCGCTGACCAGTGATCTGCAAGAGCGTATTGCAAAGGACTGGGACGAAGATCTGAAAGATCATGTTGATTTTCTTTCCATGGAACTGGTCGCTGTCAAACCGGAACTGATCACCGGCTATATCTGTGAGAAGGGTATTATAAAAGCAAGCGATTTATTTACTTTTGTATATAAGGAGGAAGAGTATGTTGGATAAGAAACAATTTCCATTGGCGCTTGTCATGATCCAGCCGCCGGCAATGCCGGGAAGTTATCTGAATCAGGGAGAATCATTTGACTCGATCAGTGCATATGTCATGAAAGAAGCAGAAATGATCGTTGAAATGGGATTTGATGGTTTTATTTTACAAAATATGCATGATGGCCCGATCGCACAGCAGGCGAGATGTGAAACAACAGCTTTCATGAGCGTATTGGCAGAGCGTTTGAAACAGACTTATCCGGATAAAGTGTTAGGTATTTTGGTAAATTGGGATGGTGTTTCTTCTTTGGCGGTGGCAGCGGCAGCACATGCGGATTTTGTAAGGGTCGAGCATTTATATACCGGTGTCAGTGTCGATCTGGGAGGCTTTATGTTTGGTCAGTGCGCGGAAATACTGGCTTTGAAAAAACGCCTCCAAAGTGAAGTGCCGATCTATGCTGATGTACAAGAAGTGAATGCGAATTATGTATGTCCAAGCCCAAAACCGCAGGCAGCGAGATCGATCGTCAAAAGCGCTTATGCGGACGGCGTCTTCATGAGCGGGAAAACAACAGAAGAGAGTTTAGCGCTTATTGAGGAAACGCGGCGCTTGTTGCCGGATACACCAATCTTTTTAGGGGGAGGGGCAACCGGCGACAATATTTTTGAATTGTTGAAATATTATGACGGCGTATCAGTCGCAACGTGGATCAAAAACGGCGATATGCGCAATCCGATCGATCCCCAGCGGGCAAAGCAATTTTTAGAGGCATGTAAAAAAGCAAAACAGTGGCGTGAAACGCATGGTAAAGGAGCGAAGATATGATTGGAGTTATTTTATGCACCCATTCTGATTTAGCGGATGGTCTGCAACATGCGGTCGAGATGATTGCCGGGAAGCAGGAGCATTTTGACAGCATTTGTTTTTATAACGGTGATTCTTTGGAAGGACTGGAGAAACGCTTAAAGGCAGTAGCTGCTGTTTATGAAGCAAAAAAGATGCCGTATTGTTTCATCGTTGATCTTTATGCGGCAACTCCCTTTAATACCGCTTTGAAGATCGCTTTAGAAAGCGGCGCTCCGGTGATAAGCGGTGCTAATTTACCGCTTCTTTTGGATCTGTTGCTTAGTAGAGAGGCATATGAACAACAAGATCTTCAGGAATTTTTATGCAGTTCGATGGAGCGGGTGCAGGAAAGTATGCAGGTAATTGATCCAAATCAGCTCTCTGCATGATGAAATTACAAAAAAATCGCTCAAAAAGAGGGATTTTTTTGTATGTTTTATAAAAAAAGCACAAGCATAAATTGGAAATAATGGTAAAATAAGGATGGAGGTAATATCATGGAAAATAAGCAAATGCCTTTATATATGGTCGTATATGAAGAGTTAAAGAAAAAAATAGCAGATTCTACTTATCCCGTGGGAAGTTACTTCCCATCAGAAACAGAATTGCAGGAGATATATAAGGTAAGTAGAATTACCGTTAGACGTGCCTTGGCCGATCTTGAGCATGATGGATACATCAAAAAGATCAAAGGCAAAGGCGCTGTGATCTTGCCGAAGAAAAAATATTCTGATCTGTATGAGCTGACCGGCTTTGCCGAAGATGCACAGCGCAATGGCGATGAACCGACTTCGATCATACTGAAATGTGAAACGCAGCCGGCTTCGATCATGGTAGCTGCCTTTTTGCAAATTGAACCCAATGAAGATGTATATTATCTGAAAAGGCTGCGGCTGCTGAATGGCAGGATCTCCGGTATTTTTGAAACTTATATTACCAAACGTCTGGGGTTTACCATTGATACGGAAAAATTTGGGGCGACTACTTCTCTATATGATTTTTATGAAAGCTGCGGTGTGCATATCGACACAGCGACAGAAACGATCGAGGCGATCATGACGACCCCGCAGATTCGCAAAGATATGTTTTTAGATAAAGATGAACCGATTTTTTATCGGGAGCGTATTACCTATAATGATTTGAATATCCCTATTGAATACTCGAAAAATTATTATAAAGCAAATGGCTATAAATATGTAGTAAGAATGCATCGGGGATTAAAATAAGATGGATCGTGATGAAACAAGCAGATGCGTTTTGAAATGGATCTCATTGTTTATGATGATTCATTTTTTATATTGATCTGCGGGAAGAATAGAAACTAGGGATGGCTTATCTTATATTATCCATCATGAAGAGGCATGCGGGCAGGAGCGTCTTTTGTATTTGTTTCATGTAAGCGTTTATGATAATGAGGAGAGAAGCGTAAAAAGAAAAGAACAGACGCGTATCATGCGTCTGTGTGGGAACGGATATAATTTAATAGACCGCCTTCTTTTAGTATGGCGATATCATGTGCGCTTAACTGGTGGGTGCAGGTATAAGCCGTTTTTTTGGTTGCATTATATACCACAAAAGGCTGTCCTTCTTTTAATTGGGAAAGATCATGAAATTGCAGTTCATCTAATTCATCAATGCTTTCAAGATCTTCCGCTTTGGTAAACAACAACGGCAAAATACCGAAGTTGATCAGGTTAGCATGATGAATACGGGCAAAACTTTTCGCAATGACCGCCTTGATGCCCAGGTACATCAAAGCCAGCGCCGCATGTTCACGACTAGAACCTTGGCCATAGTTTTCCCCGGCTACGACGATGCCGCCTTGATGCTTTTGACAGTTCAAATAGAAATCTTTTTGATTGTTTTGAAAAACAAACTCGGATAGTTTTTCGATGTTGCTGCGATAAGGGAGCACCTTGGCGCCTGCCGGAGCGATGTGATCGGTCGTGATGTGATCACCCAGCTTGATCAGCACCTGTTTGGTGAAATGATTGGGCATTGTTGTATTGATCGGGAGCGGTTTGATATTCGGCCCGCGGATAATGGGCTTGCTGAGATCGTGATCCGGCAGCAGGATCATAGAATCGTCAATCGGAATGGATGTCTGATCCTGAGGCATGGCAAACGATACGGTGCGTGGATCGACCAGTACGCCGGCCACAGCGCTGGCAGCAGCTGTTTCCGGTGAAACCAAGCACACTTTGGCGCTGAGCGTACCGCTGCGTCCATAAAAGTTGCGGTTAAAGGTACGCAAAGATACGGCGTCGGTTTGCGGAGACTGCCCCATGCCGATACAAGGCCCGCAGGTGCATTCCAGCAGCCGCGCGCCTGCGGCTAACAGCGTATGCAAAGCGCCGCTATCCGTAATCATCTGCAATACCTGACGGCTCCCCGGTGAGATGATCAAACTGACATCGGGATGCACACGCTTGCCTTTTAAGATGGCGGCTGTTTTCATCAGATCCATATAACTGGAATTGGTACAGCTGCCGATTGCCACCTGATCGATCTTCATACCGATCCTGTCTTTTACCGCTTTTACCTGATCGGGAGAATGCGGCAATGCGATCATCGGTTCAATCTGATCTAAATACAGCTCGATTTGTTCATCATATTGCGCATCATCATCAGCTGACAATTCCACATAATCTTGTCCTCTTCCCTGACTTTCCAAAAAAGCCTTGGTCATCGCGTCGCTTGGGAAGATCGAAGTAGTCGCACCCAGTTCTGCCCCCATATTGCAGATCGTGGCACGCTCCGGAATGGTTAGAGATGCGATGCCATCACCACTGTATTCGATGATCTTGCCGACACCGCCCTTTACGCTCAGCATGCCAAGCAGTGTCAAAATGACATCTTTCGCACTGACGCCCTTTTGCAGTTTTCCATGCAGTACGACCTGCATGATCTTTGGAACAGTTAAAGTAAAAGGATAACCCGCCATTGCACAGGCAACGTCAAGACCACCCGCACCGATTGCCAATGCGCCGATTCCACCGGCTGTCGGCGTATGAGAATCACTGCCTAATAACGTACAGCCCGGTTTCGCAAAACGCTCTAAATGCACCTGATGACAAATTCCATTTCCTGCTTTAGAGAAGCGAATGCCATACGCATTGGCAATGCTTTGCAGATATTTGTGATCATCCGCGTTTTCATATCCGTTTTGCAGTGTATTATGATCGACATAACTGAGCGATAATTCCGTTTTTACCCGTTTGATGCCGATTGCTTCTAATTGCAGATAAGCCATCGTTCCGGTCGCATCTTGGGTGAGCGTCTGATCGATCTTCAAACGCATCTGCTTTCCTTTTGTAAAAGCATTGTCCGCCGCATGCGCACGTAGTATTTTCTCACTTAATGTCGGCATAAAATTCCTCCTTTGCATCTTATACGCAATATTATAGCACTGTTCTTGTAAATAAATGAATAAAAAATGATGATATATGAAAACATTTCAATCATTACATATGAAATATTTTCCAAACAACATGTATTCATGCTATAATAAACGCAATATCAGAAAGGAAGTGCGGCGATGTTTACGCTTCATCAGTATTATCTGCGTTATTTAGAGGAACAGTCGATCCCCAAGGAATGGTATCAAATGTATCATGTAAAAAACGGTCTGCGCAATGAAGATGGGACCGGCGTATTGGTCGGCTTGACCAAGGTGGCGGATGTAGTTGGCTATGAGATGAAAGGCACCATGAAAAAAGATGCGCAAGGGAAACTGTATTATCGCGGCTATGAAATACAGGAACTATTAGAGAAAAAAGATGTTTGTAATCAATATGAGAGATGTGGATTTTTGCTGCTGTTTGGCTTTTTGCCAAGTCAAGAGGAGTTATCTGTATGGCAGAGCGTTTTGGCAGAACACGCCGCTTTGCCAGAGGGCTTTTTGGAAAAACAGATTTTGCGCGGCTCCTCAAAAAATCTCATGAACAAACTGATGCAGGACATATTGACCTTATATGAATATGACGACAATGCCGATGCTTTGGATAATGAAACGCGGCTTTATCAGGGGATAGCGCTGATCGCCAAGCTGCCGTCCTTGATCTGTTATAATTACGCAAGCAAGCAGCATGCGCTTCATGGACATTCTTTATACATTCATCCGATGGCAAAAGATCGATCCACTGCCGAGAATATTCTGCGCATGTTAAGAAGCGACCGGAAGTACACCAAAGAAGAGGCACAGATATTGGATCTGATGCTTGCGCTGCACAGCGATCACGGTGGCGGAAACAACTCAACCTTTGTAAATGTGGTGATGGGCTCGACCGGTACGGATCTATATGCGGCATTTGCGGGAGCAATCGGTGCTTTGAAAGGGCCGAAGCATGGCGGTGCAAACTGTAAAGCAGCGCAGATGATGAAAGAACTGATGCGCAAGACCGGTTTGGATGCAAGTGAAGCAGAACTGAAAGAGGCAGCTGCACAGCTGTTAAGGAAAGAAGGCTTTGATCAAAGCGGTTTGCTTTATGGTTTTGGGCATGCCATCTATACATACAGTGATCCACGCGCCGAGCTGCTGCAAGACCAGGCGAAGGCTTTGGCGATTGCCAAAGGAAAACAGAAAGAGTTTGCTTATTATGAACGCTTTGCGAAATGTGTCAAAGCGCTGCTGAAAGAAGAAAAAGGTATAACGGTATGCACCAATGTCGATTATTACAGCGGGTTTGTCTATGAGCTTTTACAGATACCGGAAGAATTATATACGCCTTTGTTTGCCTGTGCCCGCAGCATGGGCTGGCTTGCGCATAATATCGAGCATCAGCTAGCCAGCGGAAAGATCGTCAGACCGGCAACCCGCTACGTCGGTACTTTGAAGCATGTGAAATGACAGGATGGAGGGAAAAGCATGAAAACGATAACGGTATTAAGAGGCGATGGCATCGGCCCGGAAATCACGGAAGCGGTACTGCGGATCTTGCATGCACTAAAGCTGCCGCTCACATTTGAAGTGTTTGATGCAGGTATGAACGCGTTTGCGAACTGTGGGGAATTGATCCCGCAGGCAGTCCATGATTCAATCAAGAAAAATCGTGTGGTATTAAAAGCGCCGATCACAACACCGATCGGAAAAGGATTTCGTTCCGTCAATGTGCAGCTGCGCCAGCGTTATGATCTTTACGCAAACATTCGCCCCGCACACTCTTTGCCAAAGATCAAGACACCATTTTGTGATGTGGATATCGTGATCTTTCGGGAAAATACCGAAGATCTTTACACCGGAGAAGAAATCGTGATCAGTGATGATGAGGTGCATGCGATCAAAAAGATCACTCGCCATGCGAGCGAGCGCATCATTCGCGCCGCTTTTGACTATGCCTGTGCCAAAGGGCGACATAAGGTAACCTGTGTGCATAAGGCGAATATCTTAAAGAAAAGCGATGGTTTGTTTTTATCCTGTTTTCAAGAGATTGCCCAAGCGTATCCGATGATCGAAAGCGAAGATCTGATCGTTGACAATGCCTGTATGCAGCTGGTCATGGATCCCCATCGCTTTGATGTCATGGTAATGCCGAATTTATACGGCGATTTGTTATCTGATCTTACCAGCGGCTTGATCGGCGGGCTGGGAGTATTGCCGTCTGCCAATATTGGGAACGACTATGCTATTTTTGAAGCGGTACATGGCAGTGCACCGGATATTGCCGGGCAAAACTGTGCCAATCCATTGGCGCTGCTGCTGGCATCTTGCTTCATGCTGGAACATATTGGCTATCCAAAAGAAGCAAAACGGATAACAGATGCGATCGACAAAGTTTTGCAAGAAGAAAAAGTACGCACCAAAGATCTGGGCGGAACCGCAACGACCACACAGTTTGCGGATGCTATTTTAGCCTGTTTATGATATAGTAAAGGCAATCGAGGTGGATATGATGAAGTTATTAAAAATTACGATTCCCGAACCGGTCTATAAATACAAAAACGGCTCGAAGGTATTTGCGCTGTATTTCGGTTTTGGCAATGAGGAATTATTGCGGCGCGATTATGCGGCAACGCTGAAACAGCGCATCGCCAAGATCATCGCTGATTCATTTGTTACCGAACAGGCGGTATTTTTGCCTTATCACGATTTATACTGTGTGATCTTTCGCAGCAATATCGACAAGCGTCAGTTATTTCGCTTATGTGAAACATTATTAGGAGAAGTGGATACTTATACTGAGGGGAAACTCAAGATCTTTTATCACTTTACCAAATGTGTGATCGTCGAAGAGGGGAAAGCGCCGGGTCCGTTTCATTTTGCCTTTACCGGTGAAGAGCTATGTGATGCGTATGCTTCGCTGCCCAATACTTTTTTGGAACACAAAGAAAGAAGAAATATGCACTATCTGGCAGATTTAAGCGATGTAAAATGGCAATGATCGCGCAAAGGGGAAAAGCCGATACAATCGAGAAAAACTCGTTTTGTGACAGACTGAAAGGAGGGAAGGATAAAACAAGACGAGATAAGCAAGAGAAAAGTGTATCCGGAGGATGAAAAAGATGTATAGGCATAACGGTATCAATGTAATGAAATAAATGGGAATATGATTGATCGTTCATAATAAAAAGGAGGGGATTTCTATGATGATCCTTTACAGTTGGGGAACAAAAGTAAAGAAAAGCACTTATCTAGGTTTGCGCCCTTGTGCAAACTGCGACGGCTATACGCATTATTATCTTTTTCGTCAGGTACGCTATTTCAGTATTTTCTACATTCCGATCATTCAGTTTACCAAATCTTATTTTATCGGCTGTTCAAGCTGTATGCGAGGAACCCAGATCGATAAAACGGCTGCCAAGGAATATAAAGAACGCTATGCACGCTTTCCCACTCAGCATCATTTAGAACGTGTTTTTGAGATGATCCAAACATGGAGCGCCAAAAAAGAGGGAAAAGAAGAAAAAGCACAGCTGCTGCAGGAAATCGGGAAGATCTGTAATTTCAGCGGACATGAGGAATATTTAGAGAACTTGATTGCGGAAATCGATCAGGGCAAGCAGGAGGAAGCAGCATGTATCGAAGAAAGCTGACAGCACCTCATACAACACAGGTGCATGACGAGGTTTTTGGGGACTTGATCGCCTCCTGCAAGGGAGATACGACGTGGCTGTTAGCCGGTGCGATCTTATTTGCTGTATTGGGATTTTTCTGTATATTAGCAGGCGTTCAGGGACAAATTGCCGGTGCAGGCAGTTATTTGCTCATTATGTTGGGCATCGTATTCTTTGCCGCAGCTGTGTTCGCACTGCTTTGCATGAAGGATCGCATTGATTTTTATGAATACGGCATCTTTGTCATAAACCGTAAAGGGATCGAAAAGAAGATCGCCTATGATGAAATCAAAAGCATACAATTAAAGAAAAGGATAATCATAGCCAGAAACCACAGCAGAACCGTATATAATTGGCATATTATCGGACAAGATGATATAGAATTACAACTGATCCCCAATGACGATTATCGAAATATCAGTCAGTATCTTACAATAGCTGGCGATGCGTTTCATCTGTTAGAAGTGGCAGATAATCGCAGAAAAACTATTTTGAAGCCGTAAAAAAGGTTGTCGGAGAAGTATCCGTATACGTCAACAAGCCAATCAAGAATAAATCTTTAATCGCAAAATTGAACTTGAAATTAAATTCCTTATAGGTGTTTCCAGTTTTCTTGGATTTCTTTTCAATTTCGGCAAATTCCGCAATTTGGTCATCCAAATCAGAAATACGAGCTTTTATTTCAGAACGCTCTAACTGAGCGCCGGCTTCCTGTAAGACTTTCAATATTGGTTTAATCAAATAAGCAATTTTGCCGTCGGAAGATAGTTGTTTAATGCTCATAACTGTTCCCTCCGTTATATCTTGTCAATCTGATCTATCGCATACAGCGGCAGATTAACGAGCCATTCTTCTTTTTTGTAGTCCGACATAGATGTACGAACAGAAATTTCGGGTGAGAATTTTTCTTGATAGGTTTTCAAACTCTTAGCTCTGAGGTTTACTTCTGCTTTTACTTCAATAGGAACAATCTGCTCACCCGTATCAACGACAAAATCAACCTCGCAGGAACCCCTGTCGTTGGTGTAATAGTAAACATCCAAGCCTTCGATGGTTTTTAGCTGCTGACAAACATATTGCTCTGTAAGAGCGCCCTTGAACTTTACAAACAGGTCGTTACCATCAAGCAAGGTGCGCTGTCGAAGTCCCGCCATACAGCCAAGGAGTCCAACATCCACCACAAACAGCTTAAATGCTTTCAAGTCCTCATACGCACGTAAAGGGATTCCCGCCGCATTGACTCGGCTAACTTTATGAACCAAACCACAATCACTGAGCCACATAATAGCAGTCTCGTACTCTTTTGCACGAGCGCCTTCACGAACAAGACCGTAGATAAACTTTTTGTTTTCCTTGGCAAGTTGGGAAGGAATACTGTTCCACAACATACGAAGTCTTGGAACAATTTCGTTTGGAGCGTGCTTAGAGAAATCCTGTTCATAGGCAGCGAGGATTCGTTTTTGAATTTCACGAACTTCGTTGAAGTCTTTATTTTCCGCAAAGCTCTGCACGGCTTCGGGCATACCGCCAACAAAGTAGTAATATTTCAAGGCATCAATATACGTTTGCTTAAATCTTGTAACCATATCGAAGTCTTGCTTATCAAGAAGCTCAGCAAAACGCTCCTTATCGGTTGCCATCAAAAACTCCTTAAAGGAAAGAGGATACAGTTTTAAGAAATCCACCTTGCCAACAGGAAAAGACGTGCCTTGATGTAAGGCAATGCCGAGCAGCGAACCGGCGCACACAATGTGATACTGCGGTGCATTTTCATAAAAGTATTTAAGAGATGCCAACGCTCTTGGAACTTCCTGCACTTCATCAAAAATCAGTAGAGAATTGTTCGGATCAATTTTGTGACCTGCATACAGCTCTAGCCCCATAATCAAACGGTCGGTATCCAAGTCGGAGGCAAACAACTCCGCCATTCTGGAATTGGAGTCAAAATTGACATATACTGTGTCCGCATACGCCTGCCTACCAAATTCTTTCATCAGCCAGGTCTTGCCGACTTGACGTGCACCTTCGATGATTAAAGGCTTACGGCGTTTGTTTTGTTTCCATTTTAACAATTTTTCAATTGCAATTCGATACATACACCCACCTCCGTTAGTATAATGCAAATATAGTATATCGCGGAATTACAAAAAATACAACGAATTTCAGAAAAATAATTACACTTTTTACAGCGAAAAAGGTATGCGTTATCCATAATATCTTTTAGATAGGTAAAAAGCAAGTGATGTCTAACATTTGCCAAACATCACTTGCTTTGTTTGATTCATTTAGCAATGAATCATCTCGAATTTTATGATTTCTTCAGCACGATTGCAAATACTGTTCATGGCACCAACCCATGCCATTTGGTCAGCAGCTTTCAATTCCTCTGTCACTCCCTCTACGGCTTTTATTTGCTCAATAATGACTTCAAGACGGTTTTGCGCCTGCTCGTTCAAATCAGCCAAATAAGTCCAAAGCGTACTGTCAAGGCGCAGAGTATCAAATAGGATAGGGTTATGCTCCTTGAGATAATCCCTGTGCATCCTTCCAAAACGACCAATGGGTCTGCTTCTCTCCGGCAAGCGAATATCGGGAATGTAGTAGTCTTCACAACGAATATAGTTCAGTTCTTGCATCGTATGTCTCTCCAATCATAGGTTCAAAAATAGTGTTAGTGATGAAAAAAGGCGATACCTGGTTGTAAAACCAAGTAACGCCAATTTTTTTGTCGCACCCTGTACGGCAGCTACCCTATGTCGGTAAGGTTCTCATACTGTCTTATTGGAAGCTACCCGAGCAGTGGCCTTTTTTTCATGAAAGCGGAAATTATAATATAATCTTACTTTTGTAGCTTTATCACTTTGGCAAGTCGGGGGATAAACAATGCGGCGATGAAAACAGATACGAGATCTCCCGGTAGAAAAGTAAGAAAATAAGCGGAAAATAAGGTGGAAACAGTAAGCGTCGTTCCCATGACCGTTGTCATGATGACATACAAATACGGCAGCGCCACAATATAGATGACCGCTTCCATGGCAATGCCGGTCATGATTGCCGCAAACTTTGTTTTAGGAAGCAAATAAGCATAGAGATAGCCGCCGATAAGGGCTGCAATCAAAAAGCCTAACAAAAAACCAAATGACGGATACAGGACATAGCCGAAACCGCCGCCGCTTGCAAATACCGGCAGTCCGATCAAACCCATCACAATATAAAGGGCAACGCTGATCCATGCTTGTTTCTGAAGCAGAAATACCGTAATACAAAGCATCAGGACCTGCAAAGTCAAAGGGATCGGTCCGATCGAAATATGTAAGAGTCCCCCGATAATCATTAAAACACAGCATAGTGTGCATTGGATCATATCTTTTGTTTTCATTTGTCATGTTCCTCCTTCAATAAATGATCAGGCAAACGGTCAAGACTTGACGCGAATGGTGATTTCCCCACTGCTCAGCGTTTCCAAGTGACCGTCTTTTTCAATGATCAGATAGCCATGTTCATCAATGTCCAGCACCTTTGCGGGATAAGTCTGATTGCCCTGATACACTTGGATCATCTTGCCGATCACACAGCTGTGTTTACGGTAATGTGATAGAAAATCACGATTTGGCAGTGTCTGATAATCTTTGAAAAAATCTGCAATGATCGCGGCTGCCAGCTTCGCCCGTATGAAAGATGCACTTTGCAAAGAAGCGGCAATTCCCTTAATGTCCTGTGGGAATGTGGTATTGTGGCAGTTGATGCCGATGCCGACGATAATATAGTCAAATTCATTTGTTTCGATCGAACAGCTTCCCTCACATAAGATGCCGCAGACCTTCTTCCCTTTCAGATAAATGTCATTGACCCATTTGATCTGTGTATCTAATCCGGTAACACGCTTGATGCCGCTTTGTACGGCACAGGCGCTGAGGGCGCTTAACAGCAGCGTGTCTTCCGGTTTGAGCTGTTTTGGTCTGAGCAGCAGGCTCATATATAAGCCATCATCATTTGGGGAATAGAAAGAACGTCCCTTTCTCCCTTTCCCTTTTGTCTGTGTCTGTGCGATCAATACACATTTTTCCGGATATCCCTGCTGAGCGAGTTCTTTTAATACATCATTGGTGGAAGTAACCTCAGATTTGACAATGATCTGAAAAGAGGGATCATGCAAATAAGAGGAAATCGCTTCTTGTGACAGAATATCACAGTCATTTGCCAGACAATAGCCTTTACCTTTGCGGCTTTCGATCTGATAGCCTTGCTCCTTCAACGATTTGATCTGTTTCCAGACCGCAGCGCGGGTAATGCCGCAGTATTGTGCGATCAGTTCTCCTGATAAATAACGCCCTCTGCTTTTTTCCAATAATTCAATTACCAGCATAGCAGCACCTCATTTCCTATCATCTACATTTTACCATTTAGTAAACCCGAACGATACTTATAGGTTTACCTTTAACAGCGGCATTTTTACAGGTTTTTTCGTCAGGTGAAGCATGAAAAAAAGATGTAAGCGCATACTGAATATATAAATGTCCTTTGATTAAGGAAATTATTTGAAAGAACGTACAGAGAGTTCTGCTAATTTATGGAAAAATTGTGTGATTTTTTTACATAACGGCTTTATTTTATGCTTTTATAACGGTTTTTTATCCTGTTTAGTTCCTTTATTAAGGTCTTTATAATTCTAACTATAGAAAAGCCATGTATCCATATACATGCGAGAAGGAGGTTAGAATTTTTTATGCTGCCATTAGAGGGAGTAAAAGTCGTCGATTTGACACGCGTATTGTCAGGACCATATTGTACGATGATCTTGGCAGACTTCGGAGCAGAAGTCATTAAAGTTGAGATGCCGGGAACCGGTGATGATTCTCGTGCATACGGCCCTTATGTGAACGGCGAAAGTGCTTATTACATGAGCATCAACCGCAACAAAAAGAGCATTACGGTCAATACCAAAGACCCTAACGGTGTGGAATTGGTAAAAGAATTGATCAAGAAGGCTGATGTCGTTGTGGAAAACTTTAAGCCGGGAACGATGGAAAAACTGGGAATGGGCTATGAAGATCTGAAGAAGATCAATTCGGAAATCATTTATACCTGTGTATCCGGGTTCGGTCACAGCGGTCCGTTCTCCAAACGTCCTGCTTATGATGCGATCGTACAGGCAATGGGCGGAATCATGAGCATTACCGGTCCGGGCGATGGACAGTACACCCGTGTCGGTGCGTCTGTGGGCGATATCACGGCCGGTTTGTTTGCGGCAGTCGGAACGATTACTGCGCTTTACCACAAAAATAAGACCGGTAAAGGACAGAAGGTCGATGTGGCAATGTTGGACTGCCAGGTGGCAATCTTGGAAAATGCGATTGCACGTTATCTGGTAAACGGCGTGATCCCGCAGCCAAAAGGCAATCGCCATGCTTCCATTACCCCATTTGAAGATTTTCTGTGCAAGGATAATATCAAAGTTATGGTTGCGATCGGAAACAATGGTCTGTGGAAGAAATTCTTGACTGTTGCAGGCCGTGAAGAACTGGTTGATGACGAACGCTTTAATACCAATCCGCTGCGTACACAGAATTATGAAGAATTGAAACCGATCATGGATGAAATCTTTATGACCAAGACCAGTGATGAATGGTATGAACAGCTGGTAGCCGCAAACGTGCCGGTTACTTATGTCAATACGGTTGATAAGGTAATCAGCAATGAGCAGGTCGTTGCGCGTGAAATGATCGTTGAGGCAAATCATCCGAAGGTAGGACCGTTCAAGATGGCAGATACGCCGATCAAGATGTCTGAAACAAAAGGCGGTTTCCGTACACCGGCGCCGGTTTTGGGTGAAAACACCGATGAGATCTTACGCGACTACTTGGGATACAGCGAAGAACAGATCGCTGAAGTAAAAGCAAAAAATATTTTATAAGGAATGTGATAAAAATGAGTAAACTAGATGAATTGAAAGCCAGAAAAGAAAAGATCCGTCTGGGCGGCGGAGAAAAGGCGATTGAAAAACAGCATCAGTCAGGCAAACTGACCGCAAGAGAAAGAATCAATCATTTATTGGACGAAGGCAGTTTTGTGGAAATCGACGCGTTCGTAGAACATCGCTGCACGCAGTTCGGCATGCTTGGAAAAGAAGCGCCGGGTGAAGGTGTCGTATGCGGCTATGGACAGATCGACGGACGTCCGGTTTATATTTTCGCACAGGACTTTACGGTGCTGGGCGGATCACTTGGTGAAAAACATGCCGACAAGATCTGCAAAGTACAGCGCATGGCATTAGAAAGCGGTGTTCCGCTCATCGGTATTCAGGATTCCGGTGGTGCACGTGTGCAGGAAGGCATTGATGCGTTAGCGGGTTTTGGCAATATTTTTAAGAATAATGTCAATGCTTCCGGTGTCATTCCGCAGATTTCGGTAATCTTAGGACCATGTGCCGGTGGGGCAACCTATTCTCCGGCGCTGACCGACTTCATCTTAATGGTGGAAAACATCGGCAAGATGTTCATTACCGGACCGGATGTTATTAAAACGGTAACCGGTGAAGAGATCGATCAGGAAACATTAGGCGGTGCGATGACCCATAATTCAGTGAGCGGCGTGGCACATTACATGGATGCGACAGAAGAGGAATGCTTTGCCCGCATCAGAGAACTGCTTTCCTACCTGCCATCTAACAATATGGAAAAAGCACCGGTCGTTGCCAGCGATGATGATATCAACCGTGTTGATGAAAAGCTGAACACGATCGTTCCTGACAATCCGAACAAGGCTTACGATATGATGGATATCATTGAATCATTGGCTGATGACGGTGTATTTATGGAATACCAGCCGTTATTTGCGAAAAACATCATCTGCGGCTTTATGCGTTTGAATGGCAAGAGCGTCGGTGTGATCGCAAACCAGCCGAAGATGAACGGCGGCTGCATGGATATCGACGCATCAGACAAGGGTGCACGGTTTATCCGCACCTGCGACGCTTTCAATATCCCGATGCTGACGCTGGAAGATGTACCGGGCTTCTTGCCGGGCTCTGAACAGGAATACGGCGGTATCATCCGTCATGGTGCAAAGATGCTGTATGCATACAGCGAAGCAACTGTACCGATGGTAACCGTTATTACCCGTAAAGGCTTTGGCGGTTCTTATATCGCAATGTGTTCAAAACATCTGGGCGCTGACTTCGTTTATGCTTGGCCGCATGCACAGTTAGCGGTTATGGGTGCAAGCGGTGCCGCGAATATCGTATTCCGCAAGGAAATCAAAGCGGCCGACGATCCTGCCGCAAAACGTGCGGAAAAGATCAAAGAATACGAAGATACGGTTGCCAATCCATATATCGGTGCGGCACGCGGTTATGTCGATGATGTCATTGAACCGGCATTAACGAGAAAATATGTGATTTCCGCATTTGAGATCTTGCAGAACAAACGTCAGACGCGTCCTGCGAAGAAACACGGAAACATCCCTCTATAATTAAGGAAAGGAGAAACTTATGAGCATAGAACTTATTGCATTGCTTTCCCTATTCGTAGCGATTGCAATCGGTTACTTCACTAATGTCAATACCGGTGTCTTAGGTATTGCGATGGCATTCTTGGTAGGTACGTTCTTAGCGGATATGACCGGTAAAGAAATCATCGCCGGATTCCCGACAAGTACCTTTGTTACCTTGATGTCCATGACGTTCCTGTTCTCTATCGCCAAAGTCAATGGTACGATGGAAACAATGGCGTATAAAGTAATTCAGCTGGCAAAAGGTAAAACAAAACTGATCCCGCATTTATTCTTTGTATTCGCGGCGATCCTATCGGCAGTCGGTGCAGGTCCGATCGTTACGCCGGCCTTGCTTTGTCCGATCGCTACCAGTGTCGGTAAAAAAGAAAACATCAAAGATATCATCATGCTGATGTGTGTTATCTGCGGTGGTCTGGTTGGTGGTTTGACACCGTTTGGACCAAGCGGCATCGTTGCATCAACATTGTTTGAATCTTCCGGTATTGCACCATATACACCGGTTATGTTATCCGCAGTCGTGATCCATATCGTACAGTATGCTGTCGTATTTACGATCATCGGCGGCTGGAAGATCAAAAATCAGGGAGTGCGCGAAGGCGAAGAAGTGCCTTCCTTCAATAAAAATCAGTGGCTGACAGTTGCTGTGATCCTGTGCGTTGTATTGGCAGCGATGTTCTTAGGCTGGGATATTGCGCTTGTGGCGCTGCTTGGTTCATCTGTATTGCTGATCCTGAAAGCCAGCGATCAGGCGAAATCCATTGTCGGTGTTCCTTGGGGCACATTGCTTTTGGTCGGCGGTGTTTCGGTGCTGATCAATGTCATTAACAGTGTCGGCGGTATTCAGTTATTATCCGATGCGCTGTCTTCGATCATGAGCGAAAACACAGCGTCTTCCATTATCTGCTGTATGGCCGGTCTGTTATCGGCAGTATCCAGTGCGTCCGGTGTCGTAATGCCGACATTGATCCCTACGGTTACAGAGATTTCAGCCGGTTTAGGTGGAGCTGTGGCACCGGCGGCATTAGGTGCGGCAGTCTGCTTGGGTGCGCATCTGGTAACTTGTTCACCGCTTTCTACGATCGGTGCGCTCGGTTACTCGGCAGCCAATGCTGAAACGGATAAAAATAAACTGTTCATGCAGCAGTTAGGTCTTGCAGTTCTTTCCGTACTGATCGGTGCGGCAATGGGTCTGCTTGGTGTATTTAATTGGTTTTTGTAAGATATAAGTGAGGTAAAACAGGTATGTATGGAAATGAAATCACACTGCTTGATTCTGGTGTAATCACCGTATTCAGTATGGCGTTGGTGTTCGTTGCCTTGATTGTAATTTCCTACTTCATTGATTTTGTGGCATTCCTCATCAATCGGGGAGCGAAAAAAGAAGAGCCGAAAGCAGCGGCTGCACCGGTCGTGGAAGAAGTCATCGAGGAGGAAGATGACAGTGAACTGGTTGCGGTCATTGCGGCGGCCGTGGCGGCGACAAGCGGAAAATCAATGAATGCATTTGTGGTGCGCAGTATCGTGCCAAGTGCGGAGAATGAATCAGAATGGGCGAAAGCCGGACGTATGAATTTAATGAGATAGGAGTATAAAAAATGAAAAAATATAACATTACAGTAAATGGCGTTTCTTATGATGTAGAAGTTGAAGAATTGGGTGTCAGCGAAGTAACGAGCGCAGCTTCGCAGGCAGCGCCGAAAGCGGCACCGAAACCAGCTGCGAAAAAAGCGGCACCGAAACCAAAACCGGCAGGCGGAGCAGGAGCAGTAAACGCACCGATGCCGGGAACGATCTTGGATGTGCAGGTAAAAGCCGGACAGAGCGTAAAAGCCGGTGATATCCTGTGTATCCTGGAAGCCATGAAAATGGAAAATGAAATCGTTGCGCCGGCTGATGGTACGGTAGCAAGCGTAAGTGTAGCAAAAGGAGATACTGTTGCTTCAGGAGATGTACTGGTAACACTTGAATAATTTGAAAGAGAGGTAAAACAAAATGCTTGAATTACTGCAGAGTTTTTGGGAAAGCACAGGGTTCTACCACATCTTCGACTTATTTGAGTTAGAGTTATTTGGAATGAATCTGATGCTGCCGGGCTATTTGATCATGATCTGCATTGCATGTCTGTTCTTATACCTGGCCATCTGGAGAGGCTATGAACCATATTTGCTGATCCCGATTGCATTTGGTATGCTGTTAGTGAATCTGCCTCTGGCCGGTTTGATGGATGATGGAGGATTGCTGAGATTGCTCTATGCGGGTACTGATCTCGGTATTTATCCGCCGCTCATCTTCTTGTGTATCGGAGCCTCGACAGATTTTGGACCGTTAATTGCCAATCCGCGTTCTTTGCTGCTTGGTGCGGCGGCGCAGTTTGGAATCTTCTTCACCTTTGTCGGTGCGATCCTGCTTGGCTTTACCGGACCGGAAGCGGCTTCTATCGGTATCATCGGTGGTGCTGATGGACCGACCGCATTGTTCTTAACGAGCCGTCTGGCATCTGATTTGCTGGGACCGATCGCGATTGCGGCATACTCTTATATGGCGCTGGTACCGATTATCCAGCCGCCGATCATGAAGCTGCTGACGACGGAAAAAGAACGCAAGATCAAAATGGAACAGCTGCGTCCGGTCAGCAAGACCGAAAAGGTCATCTTCCCGATCGCCGTATCGCTGTTGGTGATCTTGCTGTTACCATCTGCTGGATCCCTGATCGGTATGCTGATGCTGGGCAACTTGATCAAAGAATCCGGCGTTGTGCCAAATCTGGTTAAGACCTTGTCAGATACGTTAATGTATATCATTTCCATCTTGTTAGGTATGACCGTAGGTGCAAAAGCAGACGCGGTGCACTTCCTGAATACGCAGACGATCTCGATCATTATCTTGGGCCTGATCGCGTTCTCGGTTGGCACTGCCGGCGGTGTATTATTAGGAAAAGTAATGTGCAAACTAACAAAAGGAAAGATCAATCCTTTGATCGGCGCTGCCGGTGTATCGGCGGTACCGATGGCGGCGCGTGTCGTACAGAAAGAAGGGCAGAAATACAATCCTGCCAACTTCTTGCTCATGCACGCAATGGGGCCTAACGTAGCAGGTGTAATCGGATCTGCGGTTGCGGCCGGCGCCTTGCTCATGTTCTTTGCATAATGTGTAAAAAATAAAAATCAAACAGGAGGGCTGATATGGAACAACTTTCAAGAAGACAATATGCCATACTGATGCAGTTGATTGAGTATGACGGATTCTTAAATTCCAGTCAGCTCTCACTTGTTATTGGGGCAGCGGGCAAAACGATCCGACGCGACATTGAACAGATGAGCGCGCATTTGAAAGAGGTATATGGAATCGACATCGAATCAAAAAGCGGACTGGGGTTTTATCTGCATCGCGAGGATAAAGAAAAATTCCAGAAGTTCATGGAGATCTACAACAACGCTTATAAAGAGATCTATCCCTATGTCAATAACGAAGCCCGTCTGCATTATCTGATCCAGCGCTTGATTGCCGCTAACGGCTATGTCAAGATCGCTTCGTTGTCAGAGGAAATTTACTGCAGCCGCTCGCTGATCACCAGGACCCTGCATGTCGTACGTGAGGTTTTGGAAGAGTATGGTCTGCTTTTAGAACAGAAAGCGAATTATGGCTTGATCGTAAACGGCAAAGAAAGCAATAAACGCATTTGTATGATGAATGAACACGGTTCCTTTTTACATATGCAGGGAAGCGTTTATGAAGAAAAAAACTACAAGCAGTTATTTGAACTGCCAACGCATCAGACAAAGGTCATTCGTGCTGTCATCTTAGACTTCTTGAAACAGGATGCCAATTACTGTATATCATCGGAAGCGATCGATAAGATCGTATTGGCGATCATTCTGTTGAAAAACCGCAACTCATCAGGACAAGAGGTTTCTTATACAGATGAGGAAATCATCAACTGTCATTTTACATTTTCTTATGAAATGAGCAAGAAGATCTTAGCCAAGCTCAAAGAAGAAATCGATTTGGTCTATACCGAGGATGATATTGCATTCCTAGGGATCATCATGCTTGGCTATCGTACCATTCTTCGCTATGAAGAAGTACATGTGAAACGACAGTTTCATGAATGTTTGGCATTAGCCGAGGATGCGATCCACTATTTATCAAATCGATGCGGGCTTGCGACCTTTGAAACCGATCGCATCTTCAAAGAGCGTTTGACGCTGCATTTGATCGGCCTGCGTCTGCGTGCCCAGAACAATTTGATCATTGACTATGTACCGGGCTATCTGACGATCAAAAATTCTTCATTGGCGATCGAGTTATCCGTATTGCTGTGCAAACGGCTTTCGGATACCATCGGCTATAAGATCCATCGAAATGAAGTGCCTTATATGGCGTTTCTATTGCTTCCGGTCATCATGCGCATGGAAAAAGATGTTTTGAAGGACAACCGTGTTGCCGTGATTTCCTACTTTGGCAGAGATGTGGCGATGAGCATCGTCGAAGCGACGGTACAGCGTTTTAATCGCTTTATCAGAGATATCAAAGTATATGAGCAATATCAGAAAAATGATATTCAGTTCGGACAGTATGATTTCATCATTACCGACTTGCCGGCAGAAGAGTTTGAATCGACCAATACGCCGGTGGTGCACTTTGATTTCAAAATATCAAAGCATGATGAGATCGCCAGTGCGCTGTGCTACTATCGCATCGAAGAAAAACTGGCAAAGCTCAAAAAGATTTTCCGCAAAGAGAACTTTTACACCTTGAAAGGAGTAAACTCCGATGTAGAAGCGTTAAATCGCATTGCCGATCGTTTACAGGAGGATCTGGGCATTAAAGGTGATATTCATTCCGATCTGCGGATCAGAAACACCTTAAACCCGGTAGAGAACGGCAATACGATCGCTTACTTAAAGACGCTGGAAAACTATACGAGCGAAACATATTGCTCTGTGTTTAAGCTGGAGCATCCGGTCATATTCTTTCGTGAAGCGATACAATGCGTGATCGTATTGATCTTGGGAAATGATCATAAAGAAGATTTACTGCTGTTTGGCGGTGAGTTTGAACATTGGATCAACAATGGTAGAGCGATGATGGAGCTGCTGCATAATCTGACTTATGAAAATTTTATCAGTTGTTTAGAAAACTATATACGAAATTTCCCTGAATTTTGATGAACGTCCTTCTTAAATAACCGAAATAACTGATTATTGGTATTTCATCGCTTTTCGTTTAGAAGGAACATAGCAGCATGTTCCTTTTTTTCATAGCAATTTTCCTTACCGATGAACTGGAACTCATAAAGAATACTTTTGTATTTCATAGGTGAGTTTGTTATAATGAAATCGTATTTATACAGTGGGAAAAAGATGGGTGTGCTGTATAAATCAATAAGGAGTGAGGATAATGTTACATGTGTTGGATCATCCTTTGATTACGCATAAATTAACACAGATGCGTAAAAAAGAAACGAAAACAAAGGATTTTCGACAGAATCTTGATGAAATCGGCGGTTTAATGGCTTATGAGATTACCCGTGATCTGCCGACAAAAGAAGTGCGGATCGAAACGCCGGTCTGCGGCTGTGTGACGAAAGAACTGGAAAAGGATATCGTGCTGGTGCCGATCCTGCGGGCGGGACTTGGCATGGTGAATGGAATCTGTAATCTGATTCCGACGGTGAAGGTTGCACATATCGGTATGTATCGTGATGAAGAAACGCTGCAGCCGCACCCTTATTTTGAAAAGTATCCGAAAGATATGGATCGCTCGATCGTGATGGTGGTGGATCCGATGCTGGCAACCGGGGGCAGCGCGGCGGCGGCCATCGACATGGTGAAAAAACAGGGTGCGTGTGATATTCGTCTGATTTGTTTGGTAGGTGCACCGGAAGGGGTCAAGGTCATTGAGGAACTGCATCCCGATGTCGATATCTATCTGGCTGCCTTAGACGATCACTTAAATGAAAAGGGCTATATCGTACCCGGTCTCGGTGATGCCGGCGATCGCATCTTCGGTACGAAATAAGATGAAAGGCTATCAGCAGGCGCTGCGCTTTGCCTTTCGCATGGCGATTTCTTGTGTGCTTGCGCTTGGTATCGGTATTTATGCTGATGATCATTTGCATACATCGCCATTGTTTTTGATCGGCTTGCTTGTATATGCGATGATCGGCAATCTTTATCTGCTGGTAAAGGAGTGCGGGAAAGATGAATGAAAAACGAATGTACCGCGGGATCCGGCAATTGACTTGGCTTTTGATGGCGATTGCCATGGTAGCCATGGCGCTGCTTGCACAGGAATATAAATACGTTCCCGCCGGTGTGGCGATCGGCGCATTAAGCGGGGTGCTTGGCTTTCAGAAGATCATTGCGATGAGCGAGCGGATCGATGGCAGCGTAACCGATCTGAAGCTGCCGGCATTCTCGGAATATGCGAAGCGCTATGTGCTGTATTTATTGGTGTTTGGTATTAGCGCCTATGCAGGCGTTGATATATTGGCGATGCTGGTGGGTTTTTCCTGCCACAAAGCCGCAATACTTTTATATGTGTGGATGCACAGAAAGGAGGCTGAATAATGGACTTTGTGATCACAGTTGGCTCATTTGTCCTTGAGATTCCCCAATCAGTTGTTAATTGGCTGGGCCTATGTGTCATTCTGTGTGTGCTGCTTGTGATATGGGGCAAAAAGTTTGAAAAAGCAGATCCGACGCAGGCGCCGAAAGGCATCGTATTGATGGTGGAAATGCTGTATAACACGTGCATGAGCATCATCGGCGATAACCTGAAAGAAAAAACACATCGTTATTTGCCGTTTTTAGGAACGCTGACGATGATGATGGCGATGAGCAATCTGCTGGGACTGTTGGGCTTACAGCCGCCGACGTCAAATCTGAGCGTGAATGTAACACTGGCGCTTATGATGTTTCTGCTGATTCAGTATAACGGAATCAGAAAAGGCGGGCTGCTTGCGCGAATGAAAGAACTGACAGAACCGATGTTCTTTTTAACTCCGTTAAATATCATCGGCGAACTGGCTCTGCCGATCTCACTGTCGTTGCGTTTGTTCGGCAATATTTTGGCAGGCTCGATCATCATGGCGCTTGTTTACTACATGATGACATCGTTTATGCCGTTCGGTGCGCTGGGTTATCTGTTTACCCCGCTGCTGCACGCATATTTTGATATTTTCTCAGGTCTGATTCAGACTTATATCTTCTTTACGCTGGCAAGCTTCTTCTTGAGCGAGCAGGTGTGTGAAGGTGAATAGTAAAAACAGAACTACATAAAAAGACGATTAGTTGAAGGAGGAAAATTTTATGTTTAATGCAGAGTTCGTAAGTGGTATGGCATTGTTAGGTGCGGGCATCGCAATGATTGCCGGTTTAGGGCCTGGTATCGGACAGGGTATCGCAGCCAGTAAAGGTGCGGAAGCGGTAGGACGCAATCCGGAAGCAGCCGGCAAGATTCGTTCGATCATGGTGCTCGGTATCGCGTTGGCGGAAACGACCGGTATCTATTCCTTGATCATCGCATTGATCCTGATCTTCTTAAAGGCATAATCACGCGTTTTAGAAGAGAAGGAGGACAGATAAGACATGAATGGTTTTGTATTTGATATCAATAGTTATTTACGATTGGTTCCAACCGATATGCTTCTGATCTGTATTTCCACATTGCTCATTGTACTTATCGCAAAGCATTTCTTCTGGGATAAGGTAACGGTTTATCTCAATGCCCGCTCGGAAGTGATCCAGGGTGATTTAGATGCGGCGAAAGCGGCGAAAGCAGAAGGCGCACAATATAAGCAGCAGTATGAAGAACAGCTTGCAAGTGTGAAAGCGGAAGCGCATGCGCTCATGGAAACGGCGAAAAAGAACGCGAATGAAGAAAAGCGGGAAATTTTGGCAGATGCACGGCGCAGCGCTGATCTGATGAAAGAAAAAGCGGCTGCCGATATTGAACGAGAAAAAGTGCTTGCCCGTAAGCAGATCAAAGACGAGATCACGGAAGTTGCTTTTCTTGCGGCCGGTAAGATCGTTGAAAAAGAACTGGATGAAGCGACCCATAAACAATATGTAAAAGACTTCATCGAGCAGGCAGGTGAAGATACATGGCAGGCATAGCCGCGAACGCTTATGCGCAGGCGCTGTTTGCATTAGGCAAAGAGGAACAGCGTTTAGATGTTTATAAAGAACAGCTGACGGCGATTGCGGCATCGCTTAGGGAACATGGTGATTTCGTAAAGATCTTGAATCATCCAAGGGTTGCCAAGGCTGAAAAAAAGGAACTGCTTGTGCAAGTATACGGTGCCGATACAGATCACAGCCTCATGAATTTTATGAAGCTGTTGATCGATAAAGGGCGTTTTGTGAGTTTTTTTCAGATTGTAAAAGCTTTTGTGAAGGCATACAACGAAGAATACCGGATCGCGGTGGCGCTTGTAAGAAGCGCACAGGAACTGGATGAAAAACAGTGTGCCGCGCTCAAGGCGTTGTTGGAACAAAAGTTATCCAAGACAGTGGAACTGCAGGTGCTGGTCGATCCATCGTTATTGGCAGGCATCAGAGTGAAAGTAGATGATTTGGTGATTGACAACTCGGCCGCGATGCGGTTAAACAAAATGAAAGAGTCTGTGCAGTCAGCAAATGAGCGATAAGTGAGGTGAGCGCATATGAATCTACGGCCAGAAGAAATCAGTAAACTGATCAAAGAGCAGATCAAGCGCTATGATGAAGACTTAGATGTGGGCGAAAGCGGAACGGTCATTACGATCGGTGATGGGATCGCTTTGATCTATGGACTTCAAAATGCGATGGCAGGCGAGCTGCTGTTATTTCCGGGCGATGTATATGGAATGGTGCTGAACCTGGAGGAAGAACATGTCGGAGCCGTGCTGATGGGCGATGATTCCGGCATCAAAGAAGGAGATGAAGTCAAGCGTACCGGGCGTATCGTTGAGGTGCCGGTCGGTGATTGCATGCTGGGACGTGTGGTAAACGCGTTGGGACAGGCGATCGATGGCGGTGAAGCGATCAAGAGCGACCGCTATCGTGAAGTAGAACGTGTCGCACCGGGCGTTATGACGAGAAAAAGTGTATTTCAGCCGATCCAGACCGGACTCAAGATCATTGATTCGATGATCCCGATCGGGAAAGGACAGCGTGAATTGATCATCGGCGATCGTCAGACCGGTAAAACGGCGATTGCGATCGATACGATCATCAATCAAAAAGGAAAAAATGTAAAATGTATTTATGTGGCAATCGGTCAGAAAGCCAGCACGGTTGCACAGATCGTGGAAAAACTGCGCAGTTATGGCGCCATGGAATATACGACGATCGTATCTTCCACAGCGAGTGAACCGGCGCCGCTGCAGTATATTGCGCCTTATGCGGGCTGTGCGATCGGTGAAGAGTGGATGGAAAAGGGCGAAGACGTGCTGATCGTTTATGACGATCTCAGCAAACATGCGGTCGCATACCGTACGATGTCGCTGCTTCTGAAACGTCCGCCGGGACGTGAAGCATATCCGGGCGATGTCTTCTATCTGCACAGCCGTTTATTGGAGCGTGCGGCGAAATTAAATGATGAACTGGGCGGAGGCAGCTTGACGGCCCTGCCGATCATTGAAACACAGGCAGGCGATATTTCCGCCTATATTCCGACCAATGTCATTTCCATTACCGATGGACAGATCTTCTTGCAGAGCGAATTGTTTAATGCCGGTATTCGTCCGGCGGTAGACAGCGGTCTTTCGGTATCTCGTGTCGGCAGTGCGGCGCAGATCAAGGCGATGAAGCAGGTATCCGGCTCTTTGAAACTGGAGCTGGCACAGTATGCGGAAATGCAGGCGTTTGCGAAATTCGGAAGCGACTTAGATGCGGCTACGGCAGGCGTATTGGCACATGGTGAACGCCTGACCCAGCTGCTGATCCAAAATCAGTATGAACCGATGCCGGTATCACATCAGGTCGTATCGCTGTATGCGGCGAAAAATAAATTCTTAAAGCCGGTTGCGGCAAAACAGGTAGGAAACTACGAAAAAGAAATGTTGAAATATATGGAACGCGAACATGCGGATATTTTCAGTGAAATCGATGCGAAACAGAAATTGGATGATGAGTTAGAGGCGAAGATCAAAACGGCTTTGGAAGCATTTGCGAAACAGTATGAAGTACTGGAAGGATAGTGTATGGCAGCCGGTAAGTTAGCAATCAAAGCGCGTATCCGCTCGGTTGATTCCACAAAGAAAATTACCAAAGCCATGCAGCTGGTCGCCACAAGCAAGCTGAAGAAGCAAAAGGCATACATGGAAGAAAACCGTGAATATGCCAAATATCTGCGTGAAAGCATACAGGATATTCTTCGCTCTTTGGACATGAGCGATCATCCTTATCTGCGTAAACATGAAAACGGCAAGAAGCTGTTGATCGTATTTACCAGCGACATGGGACTTTGCGGCGGTTATAACGCCAATATCTATCGTCTGCTGGAACAGGAGAAAGACAGTGAGATCTTTATGATCGGTTCGCGCGGCAGCAGCTGGATCGCCAATAAAGATTATGATCTTGCGGGAAATATGACCAATTTAGAAGATGAGTGTTACAGTGAATTGTGCACGATTGCCGATGAAGCGCTGGAGCGTTATGAAAATGGCGAATTATCGGAAATCAGGATCCTTTTTACTTCTTTTGTGAACTCCGTTACATTCACCCCGGAATTTGTTACACTGCTGCCGGTTGAAAAGGAAGCGGGCGAGCAGGAAAAGAAAGACACGCAGGACACGATTTTTGAACCTGCGGGGGATCAGATCTTGAATACGCTGGTGCCGATGTATGTCAGATCGCTTTTATACAGTTATTATTTACAGACGAAAACAAGCGAGCAGGCATCACGGCGCATGGCGATGGAAAATGCGACAGATAACGCAGAAGAATTGAAAGAAACACTGGAATTACAGTTCAATCAGGCAAGACAGGCCGCTATTACCCAGGAAATAACGGAAATTATCGGCGGCGCAAATGCCATTGAATGAAAGGAGTGAACAAATTGAGCAATACAGGAAAAATCGTACAGGTCATCGGACCAGTTGTCGATATTCGATTTGAAAATGAATTGCCTGCACTGCTTTCCGCTATTGAGATTCCTTTGAAAGATAAGGATTCTTTGATCGTCGAAGCGGCGCAGCATGTCGGCGATGATCTTGTCAGATGTATCGCAATGGGTTCGACCGATGGCTTGGTGCGCGGATTAGAAGCCATTGATACCGGGAAAGCGATCAGTGTTCCGGTCGGCGATAAAGTGCTGGGCAGAATGTTTAATGTATTGGGTCGGGAAATTGATGGCTTAGGTGAAGTAACAGACGCGCCGAGAATGCCGATTCATCGTGCTGCACCGACTTTTGACGAACAGCAGACAAGCGCGGAAATGCTGGAAACAGGCATCAAGGTCATCGACCTGCTTTGTCCTTATGCAAAGGGCGGTAAGATCGGTCTGTTCGGTGGTGCCGGTGTCGGCAAGACCGTATTGATCCAAGAGCTGATCCATAATATCGCCAAAGAGCATGGCGGTAAATCAGTCGTTACCGGTGTCGGTGAAAGAACGCGTGAAGGAAACGATATGTATCATGAAATGAAAGACAGCGGCGTCTTAGACAAGACGGTCTTGGTATATGGACAGATGAATGAATCTCCGGGTGCCAGAATGCGCGTTGCGTTATCAGGCTTGACGATGGCAGAATATTTCCGTGATGTCGAACATCAGGATGTGCTGCTGTTTATTGACAATATCTTCCGTTTTACCCAGGCCGGATCAGAAGTAAGCGCCTTACTTGGCCGTATGCCAAGCGCCGTAGGCTATCAGCCGACATTGGCGACGGAAATGGGACAGTTACAGGAACGCATTACTTCTACCAAGGATGGCTCTATCACTTCGGTACAGGCGGTTTATGTACCTGCCGATGACTTGACAGACCCGGCGCCGGCAACTGCCTTTACGCATTTGGATGCCAAAACGGTATTGGATCGCGGTATCGCCGCATTGGGCATTTATCCGGCAGTGGATCCGCTGGAATCCAGCTCCCGTATCTTAGATCCGCTGGTAGTGGGAGAAGAACACTATCGCGCAGCCCGCGGTGTGCAGCAGCTGTTGCAGCGGTATAAAGAATTACAGGATATCATCGCCATCTTAGGTATGGACGAATTGAGCGAAGAAGACAAGAAAGTGGTAAACCGTGCAAGACGTGTGCGTAACTTCTTGTCGCAGCCGTTTAATGTGGCGGAGGCGTTTACCGGCATGAACGGCCGCTATGTGCCGTTAGCGGATACCATTCGCAGTTTCAATGAAATTTTAGACGGCAAATATGATGATCTGCCGGAGCAGGCGTTCATGTTCGCCGGTACGATCGAAGAAGTTGTGGAAAAAGCGAAAGCGCTAGGTGAATAATATGCTTGCGGTAAAGATCATTACACCGACCGGACTTTATCTGGAAGGGGAATGTGAAGCGATCCACGCTACGACAGTGGAGGGTGAAATGACACTGTTGCCAAGCCATATGCCGGTCGTTGCCATGCTTGCGACAAGCAAACTGTCATTAAAGCGTGACGGCGATTACAAGCATTATGCGGTAGCGGGCGGTATGCTGCATCTGCATCGCGATCAAGTGAACATCTTGACCGATGCGATCGAAGGTGAGAAAGAAATCGATCTGAAACGCGCCGAAGCAGCGAAGGAAAGAGCATTGAAACGCTTGGAGAAAAAAGATTCCGCAACCAATATCAGGCGAGCGGAGGTTGCGCTGGAAAAAGCGATCAACCGTATCCGTGTTGCCAATCACTAATGAAAAAAGCATTCTGCCCTATCAATGTGTGCAGAGTGCTTTTGCTTATGGAGGCGCGATTCTTCGGCAATATCTATGATGTGAAAGGTTTTATCCATGTAAGGACATGGCTAGAGATGAACGAAAAGATCAGTTTGTCAAAGAGATCCGATAGAATGTATGATTATTGTATGTATGAATGATCATATGCGCATGATCGTGCAAAATATGGTAGCGTGTATCTTGTGGGAAATCTGTCTGTATCGGTGTCAAACGATCATCTTTCAAGAAATAATAACGGAAAATGTCATTGTCATCATTTTTGACAGCGAGCAGGCCGTTATCGAAAGCGACCAGATCACCGTTGCAGCAGCCATCCAGTTCAGGGAAATATAACTTTTCCATATCAGATAGCCGATAGGTAACATTTTTCATTAGATTATCAGTAGTTATAAAATAATCATCGGTTGCCTCATACATGCCGTTTGGCGAAAAGTCCAAAGGTAACGTATTCATCTTTATTTTTCCATAGTTGAGCGCAATCGTATCATCATGTTTGATCAGATAGAATAACTGATCATGATTGACTGCCATTGTTCCAAGATTAGACCAGAAGCGATCTCCCTGATTCGGTGTAATTGAATTGTTGTTTACCTGATAAGCGCCATATTCCACCAATTCGAGTTTGTGATTGCGGAAGCGATACAGATGATAGCATTCTAAAAAGGTTGTATAGTCTTCGTTGTAATCTGTCATCGTAAATAGATTCAAATGACAGCCGTTTTGATTCATGTAGATCATTGGGGTGCCGATATAGTTCCATGTAAGGCCGCTTCGTAAAGTATTGTCTTTTCCCTTTTCAACGAAATGAATTTCGACAGTGTAAGGAGTGAGGTAGTCGATCTCACCGGACTTTACCGCTGTATAAAGGATCGTGCCATCTTCCAACTCTACCAGATCTTGCACACGCAAATGGTCTTTGAGGGTGAGTACTTCTGCATATTCTTGTGTATCAAAGTCATATTTCCAGACTAACTTGGTCTGACCGATCATGGAAGCATCATCATGCCATTTACTGAAATACAATGTATTGTTGAAAAAGCCATGGACTACCAGCTCGTTGCGGTCTTCGCTAAATGCCAGTTCATCAAACACTTGTTCAAGCGCTTCTTCTTTCTGGAAAGTAATTTCATAAGAAAGCGGTTTTGGTTTACAGGCACAAAGGGTGAGCAGCAGGATGAAAAGAAGCAAGATTTGTTTTTTACCAGACATAAAATCCTCCATAGAAAGAAGTCATATTTCGCATGATGCTTATATAAGCACCAGCTTTCATGATCACTATATTAGGTATTGATCATATTGATAAGGATAAGGCGATCAGTATCAAGGATCCTTCTTTGAAATGATCTTATCATGAAACAACAGGATTTGGGAATGTATTGAGAAAACTGGTTTTCTGCTAATAAAAAGTAGAAAAATTCCATATTTATGGTACAATAAAACCAAATGCGGAGGTGTTTTGCGTGACAAACAAACGAATCGAAGATACAAATGAAGATATTGACTTGATGAAGATGGTCGAAGAATACGAAAAAGAAGAAGCAGCCGAACAGATGGCGCAGCAGCCATCTAAAAAAGCTGCGACCCCGGCAAATGATTCAGACAGCGCATTTGATAAACGCACAGAAGCAGGAGATGATCTGACACGGGTCATGACGACAAAGGATTTGTCTATGCAGGATAAGACCCTTACGATCTTGACAAGTGCGAAACAGGCGCAGGAAGAGCGGACAACTCGTACTGATGAGGAAGAAGAATTGGTGCTGAAATCGACAAAGTCATCGAAAAATAAAGGCGGACAGCCGAAGAAACCGACTGATCCCGATAAAAACGATAAACAGAATAAGATCATTACCGGCATCATTATTGCGGTCGTGGCAATTCTTTTGATCGTTGCGGTCGTCGTTGCGATGAACTTCATGGGCGGATCAGATGATTCTAAGAAAAAAGAGGATCAGACTGAGGAAGTCGATGAAAAGGATAAGGAAAAAGACGATGAAAAAGATAATGAAAAAGACGATGAGAAAGAAGACGAAAAAGATGATGAGAAGGATAATGAAAAAGATTGCAGTGCAGAGGACGCGAAGTTGGATGAGTTGATCGAGGGAGAAAGAAAAACGATCGCCACTTTGCAGGGTGAGTTAAAAACCCTTTATACAAAGCAGGGAGAACAGCAGGCCATGGTAGCTAGTATTCAAAAAAAATATGATGCCTGCATCGAAAACATTACCAAGATCGAGACTTCCTTGAAGGAAGATGAGCTATCAGAAGAAGAAATCACCGATCTGAATAACCAACTGACAGCGTTGAATACAGAATACGGCAATATCGGCAAACAGTTGAATACTGCCAAAGAGGAATTAGCGGCAACGACAAGCGAGATCACGAAGAAAGAAAACGGGATCAATGAGTCAAATAAAAAAATATACGAATATGAATCACAGAAAGGCACTTGCAACGCCAATTAAACCAAATGAACGGTTCTCTGCTCACAAGCGGAGGACTGTTTGTTTTTATGAGAAAAAATTGCGCTTCCTTTTTATAGGGAATTTCATTATAATGGAAAGTAATGAAATAGAAAGGGGTTTTTATGTTACAAGAATTGAGTAATGTAAAAAAAGAACTGCAAGGGCTGTCAGGTGAAGACAAGGTCATCGTTTGGACGTTGATTTCGATGTTTCTGCCTTTTTTTGTAACGGTTCCGGCAGTCATATTCGCATTTTTCTATATGATTAAAGAAGGCCGATTACAGACGGTCATGAAAAAGACGCCGTTTGGATATACGATCGCTTTCTT